>WBZU01000029.1_pt1 | contig 186868 bp, 160 predicted proteins | sample 5204311 | NCBI WGS metagenome assembly WBZU01 (sample SAMN12344359, study PRJNA552823) | activated sludge metagenome | biome: Activated sludge suspended growth; feature: Nitrification reactor; material: Wastewater; isolation source: activated sludge from nitrification reactor of wastewater...
CGCCCGGCACCCGCCCACATCCGCAGCGCAACGCCGATCGCATAGCACCACCGCAAACACCCCGAACCCCGGATGCCGATCCGCTATGCCGAACCTGGCCCTTGACACGACCAACAGCCAGTTAGTCGGGGGGGACGATCGGTATCATTCCGTCAGACGTGAAAGCCGTTGAGCCATCAGGTGACGTTCCGAAGGCAATCTGTACCCCTCCTCCTCCTGTGGGGATCACGAATCCGCCGCCCGTGCCGTCGTTCATAAACAGTCAAGAGGTTCGAAGGCGAAGTCGCAATCATTGTCAAAATCGGCATGGCTGGTCGGTGCCGCGGCTATCCCGATGACGGGAGCGCGGCCAGGACGAGGCTGGCAGCTATCCCGCGCAGGCTACTAGTGGTGATTTTCATGTGGACAAGCGTAGGTGCGCCTGGCATGCGACGGTCGTGTGATTCCGCGGCGATGTCCTAAAACGTTGGAGCCGATCGCCCACACCTACTACAACAACTGTAGGTTCCGCTTTTCGGTGGCGAAAGCGGTACTTACTGAACTGCGCGTTGTTGGCTTTTCCGCCCAAGATGGCGAGACAGTTTTTCCGCTTTTCGTGGCGAATCCGAGAACCGTACGGTTGTGCGGGAAAAAGAGCCGATGCGTTGTTCCGCTTGGGTATTGGCCCTCACGTTGCTGCCAGCAGACTCAAACGAAGTCAGCGCAGAGTGAGCCACAGCAGGCCGACGCCGCCGACTGCGAGGCAGTAGATCGCAAATGGTGTCAGCGTTCGGGTTTCGAAGTAGCGAGTCAGGAAGCGGACCGAGAGGTAGGCAGTGACGAATGATGCGATGCTGCCGGCGAATACCTGGCCGTGGATGCCGGTTCCGAGTGGCCCGAAGAGATCGGGCACTTTGAAGAGACCGGCGGCGAGGATGATCGGGGTGGCGAGCAGAAACGAGAATCGTGCTGCTTCCTCGTGGGAGAGGCCTCGCAGTAGGCCAGCGACCATGGTGATGCCGGACCGACTGATGCCGGGTAGTAGGGCGAGGATCTGAGCGCACCCGATCAGCACGCCTTGCTTGATCGTCTGGTCGGCGAGTTGGTCGTCCACTGGGTTACCGACGGTGGAAGGGTGCTCCGCTGGCTGAGAGGCGTTGTTCGGCAGAGGATTCGCCGGGGCTGGCGCTGTTCGTCGCTGTCGTTCTCCGAGCAGGAGCACGGCTCCGTTGACCATGAGGAAGGCCGCGGCGGGGATGGGTTTTCCGAGGGTTGTTCGGAAGAGGTGTTCGAGGGCGAGGCCGGAGAGGCCGACTGGGATCGTGGCGAGAACGATCAGCCATGCGAGCCGTTCGGGACGGGTGCTAATCCGCCGGTTTCTGATGGAGCTGAAGAAACCTCCGAGGATCACGAGCCAGTCGCGCCAGAAGAACATCAGCAGTGCGATGGCGGTGGCGACGTGCAACCCGACGATGAAGGCGAGGTAGGGAGATTCCGGTGTGGAGACGTTGAGGTCTTGGGCCCAGCGCCCTCCGACGAGGGCGGGGATCAGTACCGAGTGGCCGAGGCTGGAGACAGGGAAGAGTTCGGTGACCCCCTGGAAGAGGCCGACGATAACGGCTTCGACGTAGCTGAGGTGGGTGGTCACAACCTAAGGAGCCTTTCTTCGGGTGCGCTGTTGCGGGCCTCTGATGGGGCGCGCCGCCGAACTGCAACGTGTGCACGCAGTACATACCCGAAGGGCCGCACGCGGGCGTGACCACCACGGTTCTGGCTGCGGGCCTGCGGCTGCAGGGGGACTAGCGGGTACCGGGTGGCGCCGGGGTGGGGGCCGGTGCCGGGGAGGCCGTGCTGCTGGGATTCGGCGCCTTCGTCGCGGGTGTCGGTACGGCGAGCTGGGATTGATCGGTCTGGTTGTTCTTCGATGCCGGTGCCTGGTCGGCCTCATCGGCCTCGTCGTCGTCCTTGGATGAGTCGGTCTTGATCGGCTGGCTGTTGGCAGCTTCGTGGTCGCGATGCCATTCGTACTCACCGCCGAGTGTCTTCCCGGCCACTACACCGGTCACGAAGATCCCCGCGCCGAGCAGTAACGCGGCCGCGGCGATACCGACCCACGTCCAGGGCCGGGAGAGGACGCTGCGCTTGCCCTCAGCTGCAGGAGGGTTGGGTGGCAGCGCCTCGGTAGGGGCCGACGTCCGAGGAATCTCGTTGGTGGCCTGCTCTGCGGTCGGGTCGGGGGTGTCCTGGGGTTCGGGGGTGTTGGTGTCCATATCGGTATTGGCTCCTCATTCGTTGTCTGTTTCGGTCGCGGGATGGTCCCTCTCCGGCGGCGGCCGGGGCCGCTCGGGCGCGGATTGCGCCGGACTGCGGTGCGGCCTGCACGGTGGCCGGCCGGGTGCTTGGTTTGATGACCGTTGATGGGACACGGTGTGGGGTTGGGGGCGGCGCGGTTCGGTCCGGTAGGCGTCGGTGTGGGCGGCCTGCTGGTTGTGGTGGCGGCGTTGGCGGTGTGGGTGGCCCGGCACCCGCCGCGCAGCGGCCGGCTGGAGCGCGTCGGCGATGTCCCGCTGGTCGGTCCGGTGCTGCGGGTGGTCGCGGTGCGCCTGGACGCCCTGGTGTCCCCGGTGCAGGCCTGGTTGGGGCTGCGTGGTGTCGCCGTCGTGGGATTGGTGGCGGGGCTGGTCGCGGTGGGCACTGCCGCGGTGGGGTTCACCGATCTGCTCGACGATGTGCTCGACGGTGAGGGCGTCGCGGCGTTCGATGAACCGGTCGCGGCGTGGCTGGCTGCCCATCGGGAGGTGTGGCTGACGAAAGTCCTGCTGGTCGTGACCCGGATGGGTGAGGTTGACGCTCAGGCGGTGTGGCTGACGCTGGTGTGTGTGGTGGCTGCGGTGCAGGCGCGGTCGTGGCTGCCGGTGTTGGTCGGGCTGGCCGGTGGCGGAGGTATCGGGTTGGTGATCGTGGTCGCCAAGCATCTGGTCGGCCGGCCGCGTCCAGGCTTGCCGTTCGCCGTGATTCCCACGCCCGGGTTCTCCTTTCCGTCCGGGCACGCCACCGGCGCCGCAGCGATCGGGGTCCTGGGGGCGTGGATGTTGTGCCGGTGGGTGATTCGCCGGTGGGCGGTCCAGGTGGCGGTGTGGGCGGCGACGGTGACCGCGATCGTCTTGATCGGCTTTTCCCGCCCGTATCTGGGGGTGCATTTTCTGACCGATGTGCTGGCCGGTTGGCTGCTCGGAGCGGGTTGGGCTGCGGCGGTGATCCTGGCCGCGTCGTGGTGGTCGCGGGCCCAACCGGCGCCGCGACAGGGTGTTCCGAGTTCCGTCAGCGCGGACTGATCCTGGCTGCGCAGTTGAAGCGGTCGTCCCGGCAGCGCTGGCGGAAGCCGAACGTGTCAGCGCCTCAATGGTTCTGGTTCGCACAGTCTTATTCAGCGCAGGGCGCTGTTCAGGGCGTTCAGTGCCTGTTGTTCGGTCGCCGGGTCTGGGTTGGATGCCCGTACCGCTTTGAGGGCGGCGTCGATCTTGCCGTCCAGGTAGGTCCAGGCGGCGCCGTCTAGGGGCCGGAGCCGGTCTTCGGCGTCGTCCCACGCCGTTTCCAGGTCGGTGATCCGCGCTGTTGCGCCGGCCTGGTCACCGGATGACACCTTGGCCGTGGTGTCGGTGACGATGATGCGGAACTGGTCGAGGTCAGCAGCTGGGAACGCGGCGGTGACCTGGCCGGCGGGCAGTGCGGCCACCGCGGGCGCCGAAGGGCCCTCGGCTTCCAGCGCCGGTGAACTGCCGTGCGGTTGCGCGCCCGCCCACGTCAGCAGCCCGGCCGTGGCTGCGGCCAGCACCGCGTAGTAGCCGAGCATGACTCGTTCGCGGCCAGCATGTCGTGCGGCGACAGGCGCGGCGGTGGTGTCCGGGTTGTCGATGACGTCGCGGCGGGTGACGGTCAGGTAGATCACCGTGGCCAGGATGGCCGCCAGGAACACCACGCTGGTGCCGGCGGTTCCCAGTCCGACGCCGCCCTCGGCGCGGGTACGGGCCAGCCAGTCACCGAGGTTGGCGCCTAGCGGGCGGGTCAGGATGTAGGCCAGCCAGAACGAGAGCACCGGGTTGGCGCCGAGTCGCCAGCCCACCGCGATCGCGGCGATCAGGCCGGCGGGCAGCAGCACTGCCACCCCGGGCTGCCAGCCGGTCAACTCCAGGGTCCAGTCCCCGAGTGCGGTGCCCAGTGCGAAGGTGACCAGGACGGCCAGCCAGTAGAAGCCTTCCCGCGGGGTCGTGATGATGCTGTGGATCGACAGGGTGCGTTCCCGCGCCCACCAGATCCCGAACACCACCGCGAGGAGCCCGGCGAACACCGCGCTGCTCACCGCCAGCGGAACGCGCAGGGAGTCGGTGAGGATGTCGGTGTACAGGGTGCCGGTGACGCTGAGCACCACCACGGTCAGCCAGTACACGAACGGCACATAGCGCGACAGGCTCATCTGCCAGACCAGCACGCCGACGAGCACGGCGGTGAAGATCGCCGTCGTCGTCAGCAGGCCCAGCCCCAGGGTCTCGTTGACCCAGTCGGCGAAGCTCTCCCCGACCGTCGTGCACAGGATCTTGATCACCCAGAACCAGACGGTGACCTCGGGGACCTTGCTCAGCATTCGGCGACTCAGTATCACTCGGCCAGCCTGGCCACGCGGCGCTGAGGAAACGCTGAGGGCCGGGGCTCGGCTCAGCGTTTTCACAGTGCGCACCCCGCAGCGTGGGGTCAGCGTCACCGATCCCGGTGGCGTGTATCAGGAAGGAAATCCCATGTCAGCACGAAGAAAGATCGCCACCGTGATCGCAGGCGCCACGGTCGCACTCGGGGCGGCCGGCGCGGTAGCGCTGGTTCACCCGATCCAGGTCCCGCACATCTCCTTCGGCGCCGAGCAGCCCGCCCCAGCCCCCGCGGCCGGCGGTGTTTCAGAGGCGCCCGAGGCCCCGGAAGCCCCCGGCGTCGCCGACGTGCCCGAGCCCGGTGACACACCGGATGCCGGCGACTAACCCGACGCTGCCTACCCTCGGGGCTGGGGACGACACGCGCGTTGTCCCCAGCCCCGAAGGCCGCCACGACAAGGAGTCCACCGCTGTGAGAGTGCTTGTCGTCGAGGACGAGGCGCGGCTGGCCAAGACCCTGAAAGTGGGGCTGGCGGCAGAGGGCTTCGTCGTCGTCACCGCCGACAACGGCACCGACGGGCTGTGGCTGGCCACCGAGGACCAGTTCGATGTCGTTGTCCTCGACATCATGCTGCCCGGTTTGAGCGGCTACGAGGTACTGCGCCGCATGCGGGCTGCATCCGTGTGGACCCCGGTGCTGATGCTGACCGCCAAGGACGGCGACTACGAGCAGGCCGACGCCTTCGACCTCGGCGCCGATGACTACCTGACCAAACCGTTCTCATTCATCGTCCTGACCGCCAGACTGCGAGCCCTGCTGCGCCGCGGGGCACCTGAGCGCCCCGCGATCCTCGCCGCCGGCGATCTGTCCCTGGACCCGGCACGACGGTCCGTACACCGCGGCGAGGTCCCGATCACACTGACCCCCCGCGAGTTCGGGCTCCTGGAATACCTGATGCGCAACAAAGACATCGCCGTCACCAAAACGCAAATACTGCAACATGTTTGGGACGCCCACTACGCCGGCCCCGACAACGTCGTCGAGGTTTACATGGGGTATCTGCGCCGCAAGATCGACACCCCGTTCGGCACGACCACCATCGAAACCGTGCGCGGGGTCGGCTACCGGCTCGGCTCGGACTCCAACGGCAGATAAACCGTCACGACCGTCCCCCCGCCGGGGCGGTCACCGACAGTCACCCGGCCCTCATGGGCGGCCACGATCTCGGCCACGATCGCCAACCCCAGCCCGCTGCCGCCCGCGGCGCGCGAACGGTCGGCGTCCAAGCGTACGAACCGCTCGAAGACCCGGTCGCGATCCGCCAGCGCAATTCCCGGCCCATCATCGGCGACCGACACACATCCTGAACCGTCCTGCACCCATACCGCGATCTCAACGGTCGAACGGGCATGGCGCACAGCGTTGTCCACCAGATTGCGCAACACCCGGCCCAACGCCGACCGATCCCCGCCCACCTGCGCCGGCGACAGATCAGCCCGCACTGCCGGCACGCCGTCCCGCTCCAGACGGGCCACCTCGTGGGCGGCCAGATCGTCGAGGTCGACATCCTCCCGGCGCACCACGATCCCGCGTTCATCAGACCGCGCCAACAACAACAGGTCGTCGATCAATGCCTGCATCCGTTGCGCCTCGGGCAACACCATGTCCCGCGCCAACTGCGCCTGCGGCAGTTCCGGGTGGGCCAAACCCACTTCCACCGCCGAGATGATCGTGGCCAACGGGCTACGCAACTCATGGGAGGCGTCCCCGACGAACCGGCGCTGCGCAGCCTGGCCCGACTCGATCCGGGCCAGCATGTCGTTCATCGTCGCCGCCAGCGCGGAAATCTCATCGCGATGCGCGGGCACCGGAACACGCCCCGACAGATCATGGGCGCTGATGTCGGCGACCTCCGCGCGAATGACCTCCACCGACCGCAACGAGCGGCGCACCAACACAAACGTCGCCGCGGCAGCACCGGCCACCACGAACGGCATCGCCGCCGCCAGCAGCAGCCCAAGATCCTTCACCGTCGAGAACGCGGCCCCGCTCGCCGCGCCGACCAACACCGTGTAGTCGCGGCCTGGGCCGGCACCGGCCTCCCGGCTGACCCGCACACCGTCTTCGCCCTCACCGTCGCCGGACTCATCAGCATGCTGCGACCCGGTACCCCACCCGGTCATCGGCGTCATCGGCGTGCCGGCGGATGCCCGCACCACCTCTCCTGAGGAATCCAGGACCTGCACCGCCACGATCTGGGTGTCGGTGGCGAGCAGGCCGGCATCCAGCTCCCCCACCGGATCCTGCTGCAGACCGGTCACCACGTCACGCGCGCGGCGCTGCGCCGCGGCATCCACATCGGCCAGCAGCTGCCGATACAACACCGCCGCCACCGCCGCGGCGACGACCCCAAACGACACCATCACCACCAGCGCGGCCGCCAGCGCCGAGCGCACCGGGATCCCCCACGTCCGCGGATCAACCCACCACAGATACCGCCGCCCCCAACGGCGACACCGCTCTATCACCAGCCCGACCCCGTCCACCACGCCATTGTCACCGCAGGCACTGTGCCCATCGTCTGCAACGCGGGCTGACAGCACGCTGAGAGCCTGACGGGGCGAGGAAACCGTCGTGCGTGACGTCGATTTCACGGGGCGACGGGGTGGGCGCGCGAGACTGGGCCCATGCACACATCCCAACCCGTCATCGGTCCCGCCCTGGCCGTGGTCTGCATCGTGATGGTCGCCGCGGCCGCGCTGGTGTACCGCATCGCCGCGCTCGGGTCGGCGTGGACAGTCCCCCGCGCGGGCCTGCGAGCGGTAGCGCAGTTGGCTGCGGTCGCCGGGGTCCTGGCCGCGGCGATGAGCCGGCTGTGGTCCTCGGCGCTGATCCTGTTGGTGATGTTCGTTGTCGCCGCGGCCACAGCGGCGCGGCGCAGCCAAGCCCAGCGGGGCTCGTGGTGGCTGGCCGGATCGCTCGGGGTGGGGCTGCTCTCGGTGCTACCGCTGCTGTTGCTGTCAGGGGTAGTCCCAGTCGACGGGGTGGCGATCGTGCCGATGGCCGGCATCGTTCTCGGGGGGACGATGACCGCCGTGGCCGTCGCCGCGCGGCGAGCCCTGGACACGCTCGGCCTTCGGGCCGGCGAAGTCGATGCGGCGCTGAGCCTTGGCTTCACCGACCGCGACGGCCGAATGGAGGTTATCGGCCTCTCCGCCGCCGATGCCCTGCTGCCGAACCTCGATCAAACCCGCACCGTCGGGGTCGTGACGTTGCCCGGGGCTTTCGTCGGCGTGCTGCTCAGCACCGGTTCACCCCTGCAAGCCGGAGCCGTTCAAATCCTCATCCTGCTCGCGCTGCTGCTGTCGCAGACCTGCGCCGTGGCGACAACCATCGAACTCATCGCTCGAGGCGTCATCTCCCGCGACTCTGAACCATCCCAATTCGGTGATGCATCACGAAATGCCGGCATTCTCAACAATCTGAAGCTGAAGCGTCACAGAGGAATCCGGGCCAGCTGAAGTTGTTCGCTTCCTCCCGATACCGCGAACGGTTTCGGAATCCGCTACTCCCCAAGCCGAAATGGGGGCCTTAGTTAGCCTGATGAGCTAACAACTTTCCGGCGGATCCGCCATCCATCCGCCACCGAAAGCGGAATTCCGCCACCGGAAAGCGGAACCTACAACAACTGTAGGTTCCGTTTTTCGATGGCGAGCCGCTACCGCCGTGAGCTCGGCTTTCTGGGCTTTTCCGCTGTACCTGGCGAAGGGGTTTTTCCGGTTTTCGTGGCGAATCCGAGAACTGTACGGTTGTCCAGGTCTGCTACCTCAGTCAGAGCTCGGAACCCAGCGATTCCCAATCGGGAACAAGAGCGCGCTTGGTTGTCGCCGACCGGCCTTAGAATACGGAAGGTGACCAGCACGTACAGCAGCCGGGCATTGGATCGCCTACGCGAACATCGCGAGGCGATCCGCAATGTATTGGCCAGGTACGGAGCGAGCAATCCGCGGCTCTTCGGGTCGATCGCGCAAGGCACTGCAGGACCAGATAGTGACGTTGACCTGCTGTTGGACCTCGCCGCCGAGGGGTCTGGTAGTCGCCTCTCGCGGTTGTCGGGCATCCGGCTGGAACTCGAAGAGCTGCTCAAGCTCCCCGTCGACGTCGTCTGCGAGGAACTGCTCAAAGACCCCGTATCGGAATCAGCTCGCCGCCAGGCCATTGCGTTGTGAGCAGATCGGCACGAGACCGGCTGACTGACATTCAGACCGCGATCACCAAGGTCTATCTCTATCGGGCCTCCCTGAGAGGCGAGCATTCCGACATGGCGGTCTCAGCGATCCTCCGCGAAATCGGGATCATCGGCGAAGCCGTAAATGCACTACCTGAGGGTGTCACCGCCCAGCGGCCCGAGATCGCTTGGCGGCAGATCGGCGCCATGCGAAATTTTCTAATCCACGAATACTTCAACATCGACGAAGCCGTCGTGGAAGACGTCATCGCTAACGATCTCGACCCCTTGAACGCTGCAGTGAAAGGCCTGCTCGATAGAGCCGAAGACGCGTGATGTCCAACGCGGAAGTGGTTGGTCAAGCGCATTATCCGCTCTTCTGAGCGAGCTGCGCCCTCCCTATCAGAGTTGCTGTCCAACAACGGCTTACTTACACCGTCGAACAGCAGCAATGCATCTCGACAGCAGCAGCACGCAGCAGTAGCTGCCGCGCCACCATAACAGTAGTAGTAGTAGCAGCAGCAGCAGTAGCAGCTGTAGGTTCTCAAATTCCGTTTCATATCGCGGTGTTCTGACCTGGGCTTCTTGCGGTTGTCTCAGTTCGTTTCATCTGGGTTTGTCTCATTTTGCGTTTCATTTCCTAGTGGTGCGCCGAGCGCTTCGCAGCTCAGCGGCCCGGACGCTTGCGCCAGTACCCCTTGATTGGTCTTCCGTTGCGTGTGTGTTCGGGAACCCATGTATCGCCGCTGCTGGAATCGCCAGGTGGGTTGTAGCTCGGGTTTGGTTGTCGTGGGGCCGAGACTGGTCCGCGCGGTGGTGGTGGGGGTAGGACTTCGCGTACGTGTCTGATCCGTTGCTGGAGGCGACTTTTCATTTTGGTGGCGATCATCTTTGTCACCAGGCCGTCAGCCTCGTCGATGGCCTGGGTGATCGCCGCGGGGATCCGCTCGGCGTATTGATCGGCGATCTCGCGCATCCAGTCGGGGTCGACGCCCAACGACTCGGCTGCGCGCGCAAGGTGGCGCTCTGCGATGTCGCGAATTGCGTAGCGTCCGCCCATCTTCATCGCCAGTTTCGCGTGGTAGTGCACTTGGTCGGGTTCGAACACGAGGGCCAAGCCGGCGAGGTCGTAGAGTGGGGCAAGGCGGATGCGGGAGCCGAAGTGCAGCAGCGCGTAGTTCTTTGCATGGGCGTCAGTACCGGCGGTGAGCCAGTTGTAGACGAGCGCCTGGGCGAAGGACTTCCGTGATGTGGACAGGTCTCGGGGGTCGACCGCCTCACGCATCAGATTGCTGATCGAGGCGACCGAGGGGCCGCCGTCGGATTCATACTTCAGCGCGCGGGACATCCCCAGCGCCTGACATAAATCCTCTTGATGCAGTCGGTGCACGTGGCCGTTGTCATCGACGTACCGGTCAGATCGCTGCGAGATCATCGCGGTCTCGTTCCCGAAGCGGCGCAGAGTCGTTCTCACCGCGGGGATTCCGAGGATCTCGGCTGCGCGCATCGTGGTGTACTCCACCACGTCGCCGTGCTTGAAGGCTGTTACGCCGATCTTGAAGATATGCGTACTTGCCGCCCGCCCCGTGGGAGTCTCCCACGATCCATCGGGCCGCCGCGCCAGGGCGAATTTCCCCTGAGCACCGCCAAGCGACCAGCGGCCTCCGTGGTCAGCGAAGTTCCAATCCGCAGGATCGCGCCGAAGCTCCCTCAGCCGCTTCTCGATCATGTGCTCGTCAACGGGCTCACTTCCGGCATCGGTGTCCGGTGCAGTGTTGATCGGCAAGACCTGTACGGCTCCGGCGCAATCGGCACCCATGTGCCGCAGCAGATTGAAAGCATCGGCCCGGGACTCCCCGAAATGTGCGGCCCACCGCTGGCGGACCTCGTCGTTGTCGGGCAACAAGTTGTCGATCCAACGCCCGGCGATGTTCCCGCCATGGGCGGACCGGCTCTTGGGCATCGACACCGACAGAGCCGGGGTCCGTGCCGCCCGATAGGACGGGTCATAGCTGAAGTCGACATCGGTGTCCCTGCGATGCAGGCGACCGGCATAGACACCCTCGACCCAGACATCGAGTTCGTCCCGATCACCCACCGCCGCCCCCGAACACAGTGTGCAGCGCATCGCCGGTGTCATCGCGGACGACGTCAACGAGGAGGTCCACGCAACGCAACGCGTCGAGCATCAGGTCCACGCGTGCCGTCGGCGCACCTTTCTCTGCCGAGATCACCCATTGCCGGCTGACTCCAACCATTGCGGCGAGCTCCGTTTGCGACATCTTCTTCGCCTTGCGGGCTTCGCGCAGCATCGAGCCCAGATCAGCAGCGCTGGCCGCGATCATGATGGGACGGCCTTGTTAATCGCAGTTGACATACACATCAATGTCAACTATTGGTGACATTCTGCAGTATGTCAACTGTGATTAACAGTGGAGCAGCTCTAGGGCTGTGACAGGGCGAGAAGGATTTCGGCCAACTCTGCGGGGCGCGACCGAAACGGTGAATGACTGCCCGGCAGTTCGACGAGCGCGGCGCCAAGCCTGTCCTGGGCTACAGTCCGCCATCACTTGTGAGATTCCGCCGCGATTCCGTGAGAACCTACTACAGCAGCTGCAGGTTCCGCGTTTGCGTGGCGAGGGCCCACGCCCCGAGTTGCGCAATGCGTGAAGTCCCGGTCACGATGGCGAACTGATTCTTCCGCTATCATGGTGAATCCGCGAACCGTACGATTGTGCAGTTTCTGTGATGGCGCTGATCCCGGAGGCGATCTCGTTTTCGATCATCGCCGGGGTCGACCCACGGGTTGGGTTGTTCTCTTCGTTCACGATGGCGGTGACGATCGCGATCGTCGGAGGTCGCCCCGCCATGATCTCGACGGCTACCGGTGCGATCGCCCTGGTGGTCGCGCCCCTGGCCCGCCAGTACGGACTGGACTATCTGGTGGCGGCGGTGCTGCTTGCGGGGTGTTCCAGATCCTGCTCAGCGTTCTGGGGGTCGCACGGTTGATGCGGTTCATTCCGCGCAGCGTCATGGTCGGCTTCGTCAACGCCCTGGCAATCTTGATCTTCACCTCACAGTTACCCCATCTACTGGGGGTGCCCGCGATCTACTGGGGGTGCCCGCGCTGGTGTACCCGTTCGTGGCCGTCGGCCTGATCATCATGGTTTTCCTGCCGAAGCTGACGACGATCGTTCCCGCACCGTTGGTCGCGATCGTGCTCCTGACCGCTTTGCGGCGATCGTCTTCTCCGTGCAGATCCCCACGGTGGGAGACGAGGGCGAGCTGCCCTCGAGCCTTCCGTCCCTGTTCTTTCCCGACGTGCCGTTGACCTGGTCGACCCTGACACTCATCGCGCCTTACGCGCTGGCGATGGCGTTGGTGGGACTGCTGGAGTCGTTGTTGACGGCCAAGCTGGTCGATGACATCACCGACACCCACAGCAACAAGACCCGCGAGGCCTGGGGTCAGGGTGTCGCCAATGTCGTGACCGGCTTTTTCGGGGGCATGGGTGGTTGCGCGATGATCGGCCAGCAGCCATCGCCTCGTTCACGAACAACGGTCCTGGTGCAGACCGTCACATTGAGGCCACGGTTAGTGCATCGGCGGTCGAAACCGCGGCCGCCAGCGCGACAGCGGGCCGTTCTCGGTTGGGACGCTTGTTCACCGCGTCCATGGACGAGGCGATCGAGCTTCTCGCCGACGACATCTGCTCGCTCTTACGTAAAGGAGCCCTCGGTATCTAGCAGCCGTGCGGATGCTGAGTTTGTCGCTGGCGCAGCCCGGCAACGCGCGAGGCTGGAAAACCGACTGCCGTTCAGCCGTGTCCGTGGTGGTTTGACGGTGGCTGCGGGTCGTCGGCGCTGGTCGCGGGCAGCGCAGGAATGTTCAGTGCGATGGCGGCGCCGCTGGGAGCCGGTGGCCGTGGTGAGTAGCTGATGCCGTTGGGGCCCATGCCTACAGGGATTGTCGCCATCACTGACTGAGTTGGTATGTCGATGACGGACACGGTGTCGTCGTAGCTGTTGGTGACCCAGGCGTGGGTGCCGGTGGGGTCGATGACCACCCCGTGTGGGCCTGCGCCGGTGCTAACGGCGCGGAGCAGGGTCATCGCCGTCGTGTCGATCAACGAGACGGTGTGCCCAGCAGCTTCCCGGGTGCCTTGGTCAGCTGAGATCACGGTCGATTCATCGGGGGTCAGGTATAGCTGCACCGGGGCCGTCGGAACGGCGACGCTGCCGACCACTGTGCGGCTAGTCAAATCGACCTTCACCACCGCCGGGGGTTCAGTGGTTCCGGTGTAGGCGTAACGGCCGTCGGAGCTGACTGCTACCTGCGCTGGTCCGCTGCCCACGGCTATGCTGCCCGTAACTTGATCCGTGCCGGGGTCGATCAGCTCCACCGTCCCTGTCACTGGGTCGGCGATAACGATCACCGAGCCGTCGGCAGCGGAGCGCAGACCGTGTGGGGTGCCTCCCACGTCGATGCGGCCTATTTGCTGCAGGTCGGCGCCCTGATACACCGACACGGTGCCGTCACCCGAATTGGTTACATAAATCTTCTTGTTGCGCGCTTCGATCACATGTGCGGGAGAGGGTCCGGTGGCCGCGGCTGCGGCCACTTGGTAGGTCTTGGTGTCGATGGCCACAACCATGTTGGCGCTACTGGTCGCATACACCGTGTGGCCGTCATGGCCGATTTGAACGTTATGCGGCCCTGCCAGGCCAGTGAGGGTCGTGGCCACCACATTCCTGGCCGCGTCGAGGACCGTCAGGCTGTTGTCGCCTTCTTCAGCCACCCAGACAGACCCTCCAAACCGGGCGGATTCGGTGGCTGGCGTTGGCGGTGACGGCTGCGGCGCATCCGATACCGCCGAACAGCTTGCCAGAACAACACCGAGCACCGTCGCCGCCACGGCTGTCCGGAGTTCAATCCTCATGAAAGTCCCCCCATACCGGTGCGACGTGCTGGATGGCGGATTGATATCGGTAGGCCAATGATGATCAACGGTGCTCGCATAAAACGGCCATACGACTGCGATATTCGTTTCGTCGATCCCACCTCGGGCGAACCGCTCGGTGAGCAGACTCTCCGAGTTGTCTGCAATGTTGGCGGCCGGTTGCGGTGAGACCTGTTGCGAGGCAATCAAATATCGGATGCCGAAAACGATCGCCGTGACCATTGCCACCAGAATCAGCACCATCACCACGCTGATGGGTACCCAGACAACCCCCGCCCCAGCCGTGCCCCCACATCCAGTGGTCGCCGTCGTACATCGTCGCCACACCCCTTGTGTCCATCCACCGTGCTCTGCAAGTGTTGGCTACCAGTCAGTGTCGGGGCTAGGGCATATGGTCCCCGGCCGTGGCGATTTCAGAGGCTGTGAACGTGATCTCCCGCTACCACCGCGACGTCCTCGCCGCGCTGATCCACCACGAGGACTGACGGGCAGTCAATCCCGGCACACGCTGATCAGCGCACCGCATGAAAGGGGACAGTAGGAGATGGATGCGATTCGCACCAATGCAAACGAACCGTCCGCCCGACCGATCGCGGGAGCCGCCAGCCGGCCCACGTACAGGAGCAGCAATGAGCAAACACAAGGTGCAGGTGCGCCGCGTCTACGACGACCCGGCCCGCGGGGACGGGAACCGCGTACTGGTGGATCGGATCTGGCCGCGCGGCATGACCAAAGAGAAAGCGGAGCTCGACGAGTGGTGCAAGACGATCGCGCCATCCACCGAGCTGCGCACGTGGTATCACCACGACCCGCAACGTTTCACCGAGTTCACCCGCCGCTACCACGACGAACTGACCCAACCCGAACGGGCCGAGGCGCTGGCACATCTGCGGATCCTGGCCAAGGACCGAAACCTCACCCTGCTTACGGCGAGCAAGGCCGTCGACATCAGCGAAGCCACCGTGCTTGCCGAGATGCTGAGTTGAGCGGCGGCGCCGCCACCGCAGCCCGTCGATGACGCCCGGCCGCCCGGCGAGTTCCCGCACGGCGAGCACGTTGACGAAGTCGTGTTCAGCTTTGGCCCCCATTCCAGGACACGTCGCTCGCCTTGAGAAGGACTCGTCCGTCGAGGACTTGCAGTGTTCATGGCAAGTCCGACACCGGTACGGTTTTTCTGCGGCCATAGCGTGCGGCCATAGCGTCCTGAACCCCAGACGTGGCACGGAAGCCGACGCAGCGGAGTGGGCGACTGTGTCGACCTACGGGCTGAACGACCGCGGAGCCGTTTGTGAGGTTGTTCTGAAGGCGACGTGAGGAACCGTGGGAATCGACCGGGGCGCTGCGCCATCCGAGACCGAAGATTTGCCAAAGCAGCGTCTCTATTAGAGTTCGGACAGTTCTGGTCGTCGCCGCGACCGTGTTCGTCGCAGTCCACCTAACAGAGGAGCCCACATGTTGTTGTCTGCTGAGTCCACAGCCGTCGTCAAGGCGACTGCCGGCGTCGTCGCCGACAACTCCGTCGAGATCACCACGCGGTTCTACCCGCATATGTTCGCGGCGCACCCTGAGTTGATGCGGGTGTTCAACAAGGCGAACCAGGCGATCGGCGAGCAGCCGCGCGCGCTGGCGGCCAGCGTCGTCGCCTACGCCGTGAACCTCATCGACCCGAACGCGCCCGACTTCGGTCCGGTCATGCGCCGGATCGCCCATAAGCACGTGTCACTGGGGATCAAGTCGTACGAGTATCCGATTGTCGGCCACCACCTCATGTGGGCAATCGGTGACGTCCTCGGTGAGGCCGTCACCCCCGAGATTGCCGCCGCATGGGATGAGGTCTACTGGCTCTTCGGCTGTCAGCTCATCGCCGAGGAGGCCAAACTTTACGCGCTGGGCGGTACCGACCCCGAACGGCCGTGGCGCAAGTACCGGGTCGTCGAGCGACTCGACGAGAGCCCGGAAATTTTCTCGCTGATCCTCGCGCCCGTTGAGGGAAAGACCCCCGAACATCACACGGGCCAGTACGTCGCGATCGCCGTCGACCTACCCAGCGGCGAGCGGCAGCCACGTCAATACACGATCTCATCCGGACCCCGCGGCGACTCGCTCCGGGTGACCATCAAGCGTGTCCGTGGCGTCGGCGGGGCTCCAGACGGCCAGGTGTCGAACTGGTTGGGCGACAACGCCAAACCCGGCGCCGTTCTGGATGTCTCGCAGCCATGCGGTGATCTGATACTCGATGAGTCCGACGGCCCCCTGGTGCTGGTCTCGGCCGGTATCGGCATCACACCGATCGCGGCCATCGTCGAGGACCTCTCGCGCCGTCAGCCCGACCGCCAAGTGCGGATCTTCCACGCCGACACCTCACATCGCAACCACGCCTTGTACGCCCACCTGCGCCGCCAGGTGCTGGCCATGGGCGACGCCAAGGCGCAGAACTGGTACGAGGAGGACGCCGAGTCCGCACCCACCCTGCATCCGGCCCTACCCGGCTACATGGATCTCTCAGACATCCAGATCCCCTCTGACGCCACCGTCTTCATGTGCGGTCCCCTGCCGTTCATGCGGGCAACCCGCAGGGCCCTGCTCGACAAGGGCATCTCAGGCGAACGGATTCACTACGAAGTGTTCGGGCCGGACCTGTGGGCACAGAACCCCGACTCGGCCGAAGACGCCGGATAGTCGGCACCCAGCCGACCATCTGAATGAACTTCGCGGGTGACATACTGATTTCCGTGCAACGATTTTCGCTCGACGCGCTGGCCGCCCAGCAGCTCGAACTGGCTGCCGCACACGGCGGGCGAGTTGCCTCCGACACGGTAGTCGGCGGTCATGAGCGAGTGCTGCGCCAGACGGTGGTGGGCATGATGAAAGGCGCTGAGCTACGCGAACACAACAACCCTGGAGAAGCCACGTTGCATGTGTTGCGGGGACGGGTCCGCCTGACATCCGAAGGCAACGCATGGGAGGGGCGGTCCGGTGACCTGCTGGAAATTCCTAATGCCCGCCATGGGGTGCTGGCGCTCGAGGACTCAGCCATCTTGCTGACTGTGGCCAAGCTGCCCTGAGTAGACCCTGCTCCAGCCAAAGTTGCGGGAGGGTGTCGTGTCGAGATACGACGCATGCCCGCGGTCGAGTTCGCAGTGGTGCACTCGTTGTTCTAAAAAGTTCCTTTTGGTTTGGGGTTGAATGTTTCGGCCGGTTCTTGAAGCTTCAGATCAGGCCGAGCTCCTCAGCAGGTCGAAGAGGTGTTTTGCGACCCGGCAGCAGCGGGTTGGTCGTCGGTCGGTCGGTTCAGTCGTGGTCAGCGCCGCAGGGCGTCCCAGGCTTCCGCGCAGAGTCGTGCGATGACGGCGGCCGCGGGTTCGACGGCGACGACGTCGCCGACGCCCAGGCCGGCGTTGACCGGCGCCAGTCGGTAGTCGCCGTCAGCGATGGCGGTACGCACGTGGGCGAGCGCGCCATGGTCGGCGGCCAACTCATGCTCGCGGCCGTCCCAGGCGTCGGTGAACCCGTTACCGATCACCCGTTCGGGCATCGAAGCGGGCCATGGATAGCCCAGCGCGATGTCGAAAGCCCGGGTGACGACGGTGTCGGTACCGTCCGCTGCGATCATCGCCTCGCGCGCGGCGTCGGAGAGAGTGGATTCACGACAGGCGGCGAACGCGGTGCCTATCCACGCTCCGGATGCCCCGGCTGCCAGGGCCGCGGCGAGGGAGCGCCCGGATGCGATGCCCCCAGCAGCCAGCACCGGCACGTCCACCCGTTCGAGAAGCTCGCGAAGCAGCGGCAGAGTCCCCCTCAGCGGCTGGCCGTGCCCGCCGCCCTCCGCGCCGCGGGCCACCAGCACCGCAACCCCGGCGTCGACGGCCCTCAGTGCGCCGTCGAGGTCAGCGACTTGAGTTGCGGTGACGGACCCACTGCCTCGGGCGCGTTCCACCCATGACCAGTCCTCGCCGAAACTCACCGACAGCAACGCAGGCCGCGACGCCAGGGCAGCCTCTAGAAGGGCGGGCTCGACCCGCACTCCCCAGCCGATCAATCCAATGCCGAACGGGCTGTCAACGTCCGAGAGGTACGCGAGTTCCCGCTGCAGCAGCGCGGTTGACCCCGCGCTACCGATCCCGATCATGCCCAAGCCACCGGAGCGGGTGACCGCTGCCGCCAGCGCCCCACCGGCGACGCCACCCATCGGAGCGTTGAGGATCGGGGCGGACAGGCCCATCGCCGCCGCCCACGGCGTGGAAAGTCTGTTCATATCGCTCATCAGCGTCGCACAGGCTCATTCCGCTTACCTGCAGGACGCTGACGTCGATGCCGGCGCGGCGAAGGTCGTGGAGAACGCCGTCGCGCAGGGTCCGTTCCGAGGCGGGACATCCGCGGCAGGCGCCGTCCATCGCGACCTGCACGGCATCGTCGGTGAGCGACACGATGCGCAGGCCGCCGCCGTGGGACAGCGCTACCTCGCCGGTGCTGCGGGCGACGATGTTGCGGGCCCGGGCCAGGTCGTCGACGGCGTCGATTTCCTCAAGGATCACCGTGCGGCAGACCGGCGCGAGCGTGGCCCATTGATCCCCAGGCCGGCAGCGGGTGAGGTGGGCTTGTTCACCACGGACCTCGATGCGGGCGAGCCGGCCCTGTTCGAGCAGCTGCGCCAACTTGCCGGGGCAGCCGTCCGGCGCTTCGGGCGTCCACCGGCCGTCCGGGGACCATCCCAGTGCCGCGATCACGAATCGGATGGTGTCGGGATCCGCGGTTCGTTCGGCATGCAGCCGCAGCTGTGTTCGGGGTCGGGGTCGGTCCGGATCGGTCTGGGACATGGTGCGCTACCCGGCGATCATGGTGAAGACGCGGTTGCCGATGAATGCGGCGGTATAGGCGATGACCAGAAGCCCTGCGAAGGCTGCGGGCCTCATGGTAGGCCGCCAGAAGGTCGGCGGGCACGATCGTTGCGAGGTCCTGTGATGTTCCGTAGGACAGCGCCCTCCCGGCGATGGCGCGGATATCCGCTAGGACGTTGATTCGCGGTTGGGGCGTGTGCCTGTACACACCGATAACGGCGGTCGGATGTTCGAGGATCGTATTGACGATGTGCTGGGCCCGGATAGCCGGGTGGTCAGGGCCCAGCACAGCGGCATCGGCGGCAGTCAGGTCGGCATCGCAGCGAGCCGGGATTCGGCCGGTGGCCTGGTGGGCAGGACGAGCGCAGCATCCGATGTTGGGGATGAGATCCCCGACATGGGTGCGGCGGCGCGGGACAGCGCCGCAGCGCGGGCAGGTGTCGACCAGCAGCCTGTGATGCTCGGTACAGGCAAAACTCCAGCCCAGCCGCCACGACAACTGCCAACGCCCGCCGGTGTCCATCAGGCAGGCCGTGCAGTAGCGCGATCCGTTGGCGTTTCCCCACGGGAAAGCCCGCTTCAGCGTGGGTGTCTCGGGGTGGATGTTGACCGCCCTGCCCGCGTAATGAGCCAGGGTCATCGTGGTCAGCACGCCGGGGCTCACGTCAGTGGCGGCGCTGATGGTGGACTCCTGCTCGGGAGCGAGCGCGACGATCCAGCCGTTGGTGGCCATCCCATGGTAGGGATTGAGACCCACCGCAGCCAGCAGGTCGCCGAAAGCGGTGGCGTTGCGGTGAGCGAGCGCCTCCAGCCAGGAATCCAGCGCTTCCCCCGCGATGGGTGCCAGCCGAATCGGCAGGCTCCGGACCGCGCTCATCCGGCCCTGCCAAGCCGGGTGGTCAACCTGCCTGACTCGAAGGCGGTCTGCAGTTCCTGGCGGCCTTTCTCCGACGCGGCGTCGTTTTTGACTAAGTCCAGCAGGTCCCGGGTGAGGTTCTCGGCCCCACTGCGCACGGCCCGCTGACAGCCCCGGTTGATCAACGTCATCAAGGACCCGATGTGTCCGGTGCTGCGGGCGAAGAGGTAGTCCGACAGGTCATCGACGATCATGCCGGGCCGCTTGTCGGCCAACACCATCCGCTGTTCCAAGGCCAGCAGGAGTTGGCGCCACTCGCGCCGACCGGCCTCGGTGTTGATCACGAACGGGTGCAGGTCGAGTTTTGTGGTGCGGCGTCCGGTCTGGGCGATCACCGCATCCTCGTAGGAGTGTCCCTCGGAGAACAGGCCCCGGGCCGCAAGCCCGACGCCCACGAAGATCAAGGTGACCGGGAACTCGTTGGCGATGTATTTCAAATGGTTGCTGATCTCCACCCCGATGGTGTTGCGCCACCGCAGGAAATGCAGGTCGTCAACGATCAGCAATTTCGTTTCACAGGCCAGGACACAATCCAGGGCGCGGTGAGCGAAGTGAGCTGCATTGCCGCGGGAGACCCCGGGGTGAGCGAAGAACGCCAGCATGGCTCGGTTGAACTCGACCATGCCGGTGTTGCCGGTCAATCCGACTCGGCATACCGGCCAGCGCTCATGCCCGTGGCTAGTGGTCGTTCCCTGCTCCTTGACTTCGCGTTGGTGATATTTCCTGGCGAAGTCCAAAACTGCGGTTGTCTTCCCGAGTCCGGGGAAGGCGTCGATCGCGACGGCGCCCTTGGCTTTGTCGCCGTCCTGGGCGTTGCTGTCGACGATGTCCCAGAGGTCCTCGTGGAGATTCGCAAGTTGCGGGGTTTTGATCGGCCCGAGGTTTGCGTGCCATTCGCGACGTTCCCTGTTGTACTCGTCGAAGGCGTCCTCGGTCAGCGCCTCAAGTTGACGGCGGGACATTTGTTCCGGTTGCAGGCGGGCGGGTGTGTCAACGAACCGCTGCCAACCTTCCTTGCGGGCCAGGGTGAGATTGTCCATCCGGGCTTCGGATACCGGCTCTGCTGTTTGCTTTTTCGTGGTCATCAAGCGTCTTCGAGTGCGTCGGCGTAGAAATCGTCCAGGTCCGCATCGAGGTCCCCGGCGTCATCGTCGTCACCGCACTCAGGGTCTGGTTCCTGGAGCTCCTCGACTTCGCAGTCTGAGGTGGGCGGGCTGGCTGTTGCCAATACCCGGGCGACCGAGGGCAGAGTGGTGATCTCGTCGGTCGGCTCGGGTAGATCTATGAGGGCTGCGTCGCGGGAGAGGCGCAGCGCCATCCGGCGTTCGGCCAGGGTGGTTCCCAGCCCCAGATTCCATCGCTCGAGGAGATCGGCGATCGCGAGCCGGTCGTCGGGATAGGTGTATTTGGCCGCCGCGAGCTTGCGGGCGAACTGCAGGGCCTCCTCGCTGAGTGGCATCTGCATCGACGGTGCGTGCTCCCACATCAGCGTGTGCCACTCGCTTGTCGCGGGATCGCGGAAGTAGGTGCGGGTGATGTCGTCGGGATCGTGGTGAATGGGCCAGCGGCCCTTGGCTTTGCCCTTGTACGGGCTGGTCATGTTGCGATAGGGGTTGAGCGCCGGTCCGTTGTAGCGCCGGCCGCCGAAGTCCACTCCATAGTGCTGGATCTTGCGGAAGTCGGTCTTGAGGAATTCATAGGCCAGATCGGGATCGCGGGGAACCTCGATGTAACCTGCGCGGGCGACGCCATGTTCGAACATCTGGGCCGGTGACATCCGTAGCCCCGGCACATGCGGGTCGACCAGGCTGTCGTGCGGTCGGTGGTGATACACCATCGCCACCCACTCCCGGATGATCGCCTCCAGTTCGTCGAGGTAGAAGAAGGTTTCTGATTCCGGGTCCAGCCCGCGGGAATGCACATCGGGACCCTTGTATCCCGGCAGGATCTGAAAGAGATCCTCACGGAGCGTGCGAAAGAAGCGCTCCACCGGCCCCTTGTCGCGGCCGGTCCGCAACCGGGCGGGTTGGATCGAGATTCCCATCCGCTGACAGACGCTGGTTAGGTGTTCAGACAAGTAGATCTTGCCGTGGTCGATCACGATCGTCTCGGGCACGATCGCGGGTCCGGCAACTGCAAACGGGGGCCCTTCGACCGCATCGACGTCGATCAGCACCGACCGTGGGATACCGTGCTCGGGCCAGACCGCTTGCGCTGGCCAATCTTTTCCGGCCGGCCGTGGTCGATATGCCTGGAACAACACCGCCGCTGCATCCTCCGACTTCGTGGAGACTGGCGTCAGCCGGATACCGACGACGCAGCGGGTATACCAGTCCATGCCGACTGTCAGTTCGGCTTGAACCCACCGGAGTGTGATCGGGTCGAGAGCGAAGACATCGAGCCGCGTGGTGTCCATCAGCAGGTATTCACCCGGGCGGGTCGGGCGCAGTTTTCCGTAGACACCGTTTGGGCGGTCGGCGATGTCGCGATTCCGCTTGGCACTCAAGCGGAAGGTCGGGTAACGCTTCTCAAGCTCGCCCAGAACGCGGAATGCCGTAGCCCGTGAAGGCAACGCCACTACTCCCTCGCCGAACCGCGCGATCACTCTGGCGTTTGTTCGGTCGATGACCATGGTCTGCGAGGGCCGCGACTGGTCCGCGTGCTCGACCATCACTTCAATCGCGATTTCGGTCCACCGCGGGTCCACCTTCCCACCCAAGCCAGCCGAACGCTTTTGGTTGGTGGCCGCCAGGCCCGCCTCGCCGTGCTGCTGAAATTGCTGCACCCAGCGCTCCACGGTGCGTTGCCCCGCCCCAAGCTCACGCGCCTTACTCGCGTACCGCCTCGATAAAGGGACATCCGACCGGTACTCCGGCCTCGGCTCCCCGGAAAGCGCCAATTCGGCACTACCCGAACGGAATCCGGTCAGCACCTCACGAACATGCGCGGCTCTATCCCGGACTTGCCCGAGTTCGGCGGGGTTGAGTTGCCCGAGCAGTATTCCGGCGGGCTCTGCGGGATCGTCGTTAATCGGGGGTTCGGTGTCGGCGATTACCCGGGTTCCCTCTGACCCAAGAAGTTCGTTGAGGCTTGCCCGGAACATGGTCTGCTTCGCCGGGTCCTTCAGTACGAGGTCCATGCCCGCCCGTCCAGGATGGACCTCGACGATCTGCACTACTTGCCCGTCGTGCAGAAGCCGGCTCCCGACGCCGATCTTCACCGCAGCAGGGTTCATGGCAACCTCCTCAATAGTGTTCGTCCGCTGAGCGGTTCGGTGAGATCGGCCCGTAATTCCCGCCGCCAAAGCAGATGCAGCACAGCGGATTTGACATAGGACGGTGACTCACCAGGTAAGCATTCGAAGGCATGGCCAAGGGATGCGCCGTCGACAACTTCAGCCCGCACTCGCTCCAACAGCGCCAACGAGAACAGACTGCTACGGCGATAGCCAGCGAGGAATCTGACATTTCCCAACTCGACCGCGGGAGACTCCGTCGCGACCTCGAAACGCCAACCCCGTTCCTCGACGACTTGGCGGGTCCATCCGAACGTGAAGGCGACTTTCGGATCGGCGAGCCGCCGAGCGGGCTTCACGTCCACCACGACCGGACCGGAGTCCTCGATCAACAGATAGTCCGGAACGTGCCTGCGCAGCTTCCCGTTTACTCGCGCCCGGAGCAGAAAAGGCTGGGCAACGATATGGCGAACCTCGGCATCGAAGTCGGCCAATAGCAGCCGCGACAACTCAAGTCGCGACTCATAGGTGACGTGACCGCCGACGGTACTCGACCAGTACGTCCCCGAGTAGTGCTTCTGACCCCGATACCACCGAAAGGACCGCCACGGCACAGCACCCGCGAGTTCGTCGATCCCGGCCGCCGGCCACTCTCGCGTGACTTCGCTCAGATCATCCGACCGCCGATAGGAGACGGTGACTGGTGGCGGCTGACGTTCGCGGTAGCCCACGGCGATCACCTCGGCCTTGCAATCGGTTCAGACTGCTCTCGGTGAACCGATCGTCACACGGCCTCCCCCGCCGCCACGGCATTGAACGAACGGACCGCGTGTCTCATGACTTTGGCGGATCCGCCATCAGTCCGCCATCACTTGTGAGATTCCGCCACGATCCGTGAGAACCTACAGTTGTAGGTTCCGTTTTCTATTGGCGAACTGATACCGCCGTGAGCCCAGCCTTCTGTGCTTTTCCGCTCTGCTTGGCGGGGCGGTTTTTCCGGTTTTCGTGGCGAATCCGAGAACCGTACGGTTGTGCAACCTGGCCCGGACGGTCCGAACCTCGCAGGTCAGTTTTTGCGTTGGGTGATGCGCCACAGTCGTCGGGGTAGGGCGCCTTCCTCGAAGGAGGTTTGATCCACTGTGCGGAAGCCTGCTGCGAGGTGGTCGACCAGGTCCTGGTCGAAGAAGTGCACGATGAATCCGCCGTTTTCGAATATGTTGTCTCCGTGTTCGGTACCGGCTCGATAGTGGGCGTCGCCGACGTGGCGGACGGTGTAGACATGCAGGCCGCCGGGGCGCAGCACGCGGTTGATCTCGGCTGAGAGTCGCTCCAACTGGGGGGTGCTCAGGGCCATGTTGAACAGCATGTGGCTGTAGACGGCGTCCATGCTGGAGTCCGGCAGGGGAAGCGGTTCACGTGCGTCGCTGACGATCGCGGTCAGCCTGTCCCCCACGCCTGCTGCGGCGGCGGCTTCGCGGAGTTCGGCGAGCCCTTCGTCGGCGTAATCGAATGCGGTGACACTCATTCCGGCGTGCAGGAATGCGAGAGTGTCGCGCCCCTGGCCCGCGCCGAGCTCTGCCACATCGTGAACCCCCTCGGCCCGAAACAACTCCACCGCATATCGGCCTGGGTCACTGGGCTGTGTTCCGTACATGGTGGGGTTGGCCTCGAACGTGGATCGCCAGTGGCGGCGTTGGCCGTCGATGCCATCACGGTCACTGGCCATGGGCGGCATCATCTTCCGTAATCAGTCGCAACACTGGGTTGACCCGCAGGACGATTCGGTCATTGGCATTGGGCCGCAGCAGTTCCGGCCTTTCCAAGCTTCGCGTCCTTCGCGGATGGCGACGGCGGCGATGGCCAGGCCGGCGATCGGGTCGGCCCAGGACCATCCGAACAGGCTGTTGAGCCCGAGACCGACCAGCAGCACTGCGGACAGGTAGGTGCACAGCAGGGTTTGTTTGGAATCGGCCACCGCTGATCGGGATCCGAGTTCGCGTCCGGTGCGGCGCTGAGCCCAGGACAACAACGGCATCACCGCCAGGCTGACCGCAGCCAGCACGATCCCGACAATCGAAGGCCGCGGTTCGGCGTACCCGAACAGGGCCCGCACTGATTCCACGCTGACGTAGGCGGCCAGGGCGAAGAACGACAACGCGATGATCCGCAGGGCGGCTTTCTCCCGGGCCTCATGATCGGGCTTGGAGAACTGCCAGGCCACCGCCGCCGCCGAGGACACCTCGATGACCGAGTCCAGGCCGAACCCGATCAGCGCGGTCGAGGACGCCTGAGCCCCGGCGGTGAGCGCGACCGCAGCCTCGATCACGTTGTAACTGATCGTCGCGGCCACCAGAAGCCGGATCCGGCGGGTCAGGACCTGTCGCCGACCGCCGTCAGCCTCGACGGCGGTGGGATGGTCAACGCCCATCGGAACTTCCTGCGCAGCTGTCCATTCCGTAGGACGGGCACAGCGCGACGGCTTGCCCGCCTGCCTGCAGCACCGTCTCGGCGGCGGCGAGCAGGTCGACCAGGGCGGGCTGGGACAGCCGGAACACCGACGCCCGCCCTACCGGTTCAGAGTCGACCAGGCCGCACTCCTTGAGACAAGCCAGGTGCTTGGACACCGTGGACTGGGCCAGCGCCACTTCGTCGACCAGTTCGCCGACTCGGGCCTCTCCGATCGCCAGGCGTCGCAGGATCGCCAGCCGGGTGGGATCACCTAGCGAGCGGAACAACGCCGCCGCCGGGGCGAGCTCCACCCTCGTCACCGAACCGGACGCAATAGGGATCGCCATTTTGCGATGTTATCGGCATTTAGTGACATTGGGGCGGAACGGGCGCATGCTGGAGAGATCGGGGGCATCCCCGGGGTTTTCCCGCGAAGGGGGTTCGGTGATGTGCGGTTACGGCGGCATGTGGCACCACGGCTACTGGGGATGGGGCGGCTGGATCGGGACCGCGATAGTCCTGACTCTGTTCTTCGCGTTGGTGATCACCGCGATCGTGGCGACGGTGCGCTATCTGGGTGGCCCCGGACACCACCACGGACCGGCGGCGCACGGCGCAGCGCCGGGCCGCCGGCCGGAAGATATCCTCGCCGAACGGTTCGCCCGCGGAGAGGTCGACGACGAGGACTACCGTCGCCGCGTCGCACTGCTGCGGGAACATCAGTGAAGCCGCGCCTGCGCACGGGCCTGTTGATCGGTGCGGCCTCCCTGGCCCTCGGAATCGGCGCCACCGCGGCGATGGCCGGAGCCGGACCCGGTTTCGCCCCGATGGCTGGACCAGGCTTCGGTGGACCCCTGCCTGCCCGGCCGGCGCCCTGCACTGCACCCGCCCTGGCGGGAGCCGTCGTTGACGTCACGGTCTCCGACATGGGCGGGATGATGGGGCCCGGCATGAATGGCGGACCCATGATGGGCCCGGGAATGATGGGGCCGGGAATGATGGGGCCGGGGATGATGGGGCCGGGGATGATGGGGCCGGGGATGAACGGCGGACCCATGGCTGGTCCGCAAGGAGCGTGGCCCAACAGCCCCGGTATGGGGATGGGCATGATGCGCCTGACCATCAACCCGACCTCGGTGCCCGCCGGACAGGTCTCTCTTCGCGTCGCCAACAGCGGCATGCTCGCCCACGAGGTCATGGTCATGCCCCTGGGCCCGGGACAGAACCCCGGCCAGCGACCCATCGGCAACAACTGGGAAGTCGACGAAACCGGCAGCCTCGGTGAAGCCGCCCAAACCTGCGGTGCCGGCGAGGGCGACGGGATCGCCCCGGGAACCATGGGCTGGACCACTCTCACTCTCACCCCGGGACGCTACGAACTGTTCTGCAACATCGCCGGGCACTACGGCTCCGGCATGTACACCGAGCTCGACGTCACACCAGCGACGTAAAGCGGTAATTCATCGACTACCGCCGTTTATCGCGGTCGTCAGCGCTGTCCAATGCTTCGGGTTTGACCACGCTCAGCAGGATGGCCGAGTCTTCGAGGGCGTCGAGTCGGTGCCGTGATGGGGGCAATTCGAGCAGATCGCCGGTCATCCCGTCCCAGTGGGCATCGTCGGTGCTCAGTCGCACTCGCCCATGGATCACGTAGATGGTCGCTTCGCCCTCGCTGTCGTGTTCGGCCAGCGAACGCCCCTGCATGAGGGCGATGAGGGTGTGCCGCAGGACATGTTCGTGTCCCCCGTACACGGTTTCAGCACTGCGACCGCTCGAGGCGGTCGCAGCGTGAGCGAGAAGATGTCGCGCCGTCGCGATCAGCGAATGTTTCTTCATCGGCTCTCCTCGGCGTCACGCCTCTGGGCCACACCCATCGGCGCCGCGGGGAATGAACGCCTTAGCGTTGTCCGGCCGGTGGTTGCATCGGGGTTGGTGAGCTCGGAGTCGGGCCTCTCATACCGCCCGGTCCCATGCCCCCGGGCATCATCCCGGGCATCATGCCGCCTTGTCCCATGCCGCCAGGCTGCATCTGCATCATCGGGCAGCCGCCGCCCATCGGGCCGCCGGGTTGCATCTGGCCGCTCTGCGCGCCTCGGTGCCACCCGTAGCCGTCTGCGGTCCTGCCTGCCAAGAACCCGGAGACAAAGACCGCCCCGACGATGAACAGGATGCCGGCCACGATGCCCACCCAGGCCAGGACCTGGTAGAGCCGTGTGTTTCGATGGGCGACCTCAGTCGCCGGAGCCGGCGCGAGGCTCGTGTCAGTGATGGCCTCTGTTGAATCGGTCATGGTGGTGATTCCTCCCTGTTGAACTTCGGTCACGTCGTCCGATGCGGATGCTGGTGGGAGTCAGTTGGACTGTCCCAACTGTTTTCTTCACCTAGACCAACCTGTTTGGCGGACTTCCTTCCACTGTGCGCCGTTGGGCCGGGGGGTTTGGTGTTGGTTATGTGAAGATTCGCTCAAGAACCGATCCGGTCGAGCGCAGCTTCCCCAGCCTTAGCGCAGTGCTTGAAGAAGGTAAAGGAGGGCAGTCGCGATGGCGAGGACGCCTAAGCCGGCTCGCAGTGCCTTGTCGGGCAGGTGTGGTTGCAGCCGCGCTCCGAGGTAGCCACCGATCAGTCCGCCCGCGCCGGCGGCGAGTCCGATGGTCCACATTGGACCGACCTGGTGTCCGGGGGTGGCGATGGCCAGCATGAGGTAGGTGATCGCTCCGACGGCTGAGGTCACGAAGGTACTGACCAGGGTGGCTGGTGCCACTGTGGCGATGGGCATGCCGCGGCCGACGAGGATCGGGCTCAGCAGTGATCCGCCACCGATGCCGTAGATGCCACCGATCACCCCGACGCCCGCCGCCAGTGCGATGGTCGTTGATCTTCGCGGTGAACCGGTGGGCGGTGCAGGGACGGCGGTCACCCGATTGCGGGGAAAGCACAGCCAAATCCCAAGAGGAAGAAGGACTCCCGCGACAAGGAGCCGGAAGACCTGTGGTCCGGGGATCAGGAATACCCGGATGAACGCGCCGATCACGACACCGGGAAGTGTGCCGATCAGCAGCATCAGCGTCAGCGGGCTCTGTAGCGGTGCCCGGGTGCGGTAACGGGCCAGTGCGCCGGGGATCGCCACGATATTGAACAGCAGGTTTGTCGGAGTGACCGCAGGGCTGGGCACGTCGAGAACGGTGAGCTGAATCGGCAGCAGAAACACCGCACCTGACACACCAACGGGAACCGTCAGGACTGCCACACCCCACCCCGCCACAAAACTCAACAGCACCAGTTCGAGGGCTTTCACCCACGCACTATCTCTGTCAGAGGCTTTATGCGGCCATGGTTTCAATCATGATCATCGGCGAATCGCTGTTGCGCTGCCTGATTCCATGCTGCGCCGGGCTCGCCAGATCGACGTGCCGACCAGGTAGGTTCGGATCACGGGTTCGAGGTCGATCCGCAGAAAGCAGATGCGGGATTCGCCTCGGCGGTGCAGTTCCTGGTAGCTGTTGATGATCTGCCGGCCCAGGAGGAATCCCGAGAAGACCTCGCGGGCTTCGGCATTGGTCCAGTCGAGGATCGTGGCTCTGCCGTGCAGTTGCAGGGTTGCGGGCGGGACCGGCCATAGCAGCCGCCGCGGGATCGGAATCACCAGGGAGACATCGGCATTGACAGCGATGTTCCGGGTCTTCTGCAGGTGCCGTCGGGTCATGACATACATGACTGCCCCTGACCGGGTCAGGCCGTAGGTCACCCCCGCGGAGGCGGGATGGCCTGCCGTGTCGCTGGTCGAGAGCACCGCGAAGTGCTGGCGTCGCATGGCGCGCAACACGGTGGGATAAGCGAGGATCCGCTCACTCACAGCCAGGTCCGCCCGATGCTTACTGGTGCGCGGTTGCCCGCAGGACCTCGAGGCGGTGGCGGTACTCGGTCTCGTCGAGTTCGCCGCGTGCGAAGCGGCCGGCGAGGAGCTGCTCGGGGGACTCGTAGTCGCTGTAGGGCTGGGGTTGGGCGATGGCACGGCTTTGGTTGGCGCCGGTACTGAAGCGGATCAAGGCGATGATCCCGACGATGATCAGTGCCCAGAACAACACCATTCCGATAACCATGCCTGTGTATCCCCATCCGCTCATGTCGTGGTCGGACCAGAACATCATGGGAATTCTCCTTTCTCTGAACTTTCCAATGCGGGGTCTGAGTGGCGTCAGCCGGTGGTGTAGTTGAGGGTGGTCATCATCCCGGCGCCCATGTGATATCCGTTGTGGCAGTGCAGCATCCAGATACCGGGGTTGTCGGCGACGAGCCTGGCGGCGACGGTCTGCATGGGTTTGACGATGACGGTGTCTTTGCGCGGTCCTGGGGTGCCGTCGGCTTTGATCACCTGGAAGGTGTGGCCGTGCAGATGCATGGGATGCCACATCATGGTGTTGTTGGCGAAAGCCAGGGTGGCGTGCTGGCCCTCGTGAATGGTCAGCGGGATCGTCTGGTCATAAGGCCGGCCGTTGATCGCCCAGTCGTAGCGCGCCATCGTGCCGCTCAACCGCGCCTGAAGGTCGAGGTCGCTGGTGGTGGGTAGCTGCACCTGCGGTGTGGCGGTGAAGGTGTCGACGGTGCCGACGAGCCGGGTCAACTCCGGTGGGCGGAAGGCGGCATCGGGTGCGCTTCCCGTCGCGGTGGACAGCAGGGCGCGGGCGACGGCGTTCTTACCTTCGGCCGAGGCGACTAAGGGGAAGACTCCGTCGCCGGCGGTGACGATGACGTCGTAGCGCTCCCCCATTCCCAGCAGAAGTGCGTCGACCTCGGTGGGCACGACGGGGAATCCGTCGGTGTGAGTGACCGTCATGCGGTGCCCAGCCAACGCGACCCGGAAGGCCGTGTCGGCGCCGGCGTTGATGATGCGGATGCGGATGCGCTGCCCGGGCTTGGCGGTGAATGTGGTTGCCGCGGAGGGGATGCGGCCATTGACGAGGTAGTAGGGGTAACTGACGTCTCCCCCGTCGCCGCCGAGCAGGTTGCTGGCCGTCGCGCCGCCCACCCCGGGCATGCCGGGCATCTGGCCCATTCCGCCCATCCCGGGCATGTGGCCCATGTCGCCCATGCCGCCCATGCCCGGCATCTGGCCCATTCCGGGCATTCCGGGCATCCCGGTCCCGGGGCTTTGACTGGTTCCGCCGCCCATTGACCGCAGTCCCTCGAAGATCTGATCGGGGCTGCTGCCCACGCCGGAGGTCCAGTCGTCGAGCATGACGATCCACTCGGCGTCGTAGCGGCCGGGCTCGGCCGGGTCGTCGATGATGATCGGGATGTAGAGGCCGTAGTCGGTGTCCAGGCCGGTGTGCGGGTGGGCCCAGTAGGTGCCCGGGTAGGGCGAACTGAACCGATAGGTGAAGCTCGCCCCCGGATCGACATCCGGGGTGGCCGGCGCGGCGCCGTCCATGTCATTGCGCACAGCCAGCCCGTGCCAGTGCATCGACGTTGAGTGGTCCAGGCCGTTGTCCACGGTGACGGCGATCTCGTCGCCCACATTGGCCCGGATCAGCGGGCCGGGCAGCTGATTGTTGTAGGCCAGGGTGCGGGCCCTGGTCCCGCCGAGGTCGATATCCGCCGACCCGGGTGCCAGTCGTGCGGTGACCGTCTTTCCGGTGTGCGGGCGGGCGGCTTCGGCCGCGGTAATCGCATCGGCCATGCTCCCACCCTTGGGGGCCGTGGCGGTGGTGGAGCGGCTGCAGGCGACCAGCGCCGCGCCACCGAGCACGCTGGCAGCCAGGAAGCCGCGCCGGCTCAGCGGCGTGGCGGCACGGACCTGTCGGGTCATACCCATCCCCTCGTCGTGGAGTTCTTCCTCAACTGTGCTCCACACCCACCACGGGTTTGGTGTTGGTTGTGTGAAGATTCGCTCAAGACGCGGAAGCGCCACTGCGGCACGGCACGATGAAGGCATGGATCTCATCTCCGAGCAGGATTCAGGCGGCGCTGACCTGGGCTATCGCGCCCTGGTGGTCGATGACGAGGCAGCGCTGGCCGACGTGGTCGCCAGCTATCTGCACCGCGATCACTTCGAGGTGACGGTGTGCCACACCGGGGCCGAGGCACTGGCGGTGGCACGCGAGGTCGACCCCGATGTGGTGGTGCTGGATCTGGGGTTGCCGGGTATCGACGGCCTGGAGGTCTGCCGGCAGTTACGCACGTTTTCCGACGCGTACGTGGTGATGCTGACCGCCCGCGACACCGAAATGGACACCATCGTCGGGCTGTCGGTGGGCGCCGACGACTACGTGACCAAGCCGTTCAGTCCACGCGAGTTGGTCGCGCGGATCAGGGCGATGCTGCGCCGGCCCCGCGCCGCAGCCGCCGCGGCGGTCCCGCACACCGCGGAGGCCCCACCCCGGGTGTTCGGCCCGCTGTCGCTCGACATCGCCAGCCGCCAGGTCTTCCTGGACGGTGAGCTGATCCCGTTGACCCGCACCGAGTTCGACATCCTCGCCGCGCTGGCTTCGCGGCCCGGTGTGGTGTGGAGTCGCCGCCAGCTCATCGACGCCGTGTGGGGCGAGCCGTGGGTCGGCAACGACCACCTCGTCGACGTCCATGTCGGGCACCTGCGCCGCAAACTCGCCGACGACCCCGCCGACCCGAGATTCGTGTTCACCGTCCGCGGGGTGGGCTACCGGATGGGCAGCGGCGAATGACCGCGCCCGCGCGACCGACCGGTTTCGGGATGCGCCGGCGACTGCTGCTCGCCCAGACCCTGGTCCTCCTCGCGGGTGGAGTCACCACCTGGGTGGTGGCTCTGATGGTCGGGCCGGCCTTGTTCCGGGAGCATCTGCACCGGGCCGGGGTGGCTCACGACTCCAACGAGCAGTTCCACGCCGAGCAGGCCTACCAGCACGCCACCGCGCTGTCGATCGCCGTGGCGATCACCGTCGCCGCGCTGACCGCGTTCGTGGTGACCGCCTATCTGAGCCGGCGTCTGCAACGCTCCATCACCGAGGTGTCGGCGGCTGCGTCCGCGGTCGCCGAGGGCCGCTATGACATCCGCGTCACCTCACCGCAGCTCGGTGACGAGTTCGATGAGTTGGCAGACGCGTTCAACCGGATGGCCCAGCGCCTGCAAGCGGTGGAGTCGACCCGCCGTCAGGTATTCGGCGATCTCGCCCACGAGATCCGCACCCCGGTCTCGGTGCTGGAGGCCTACCTAGAAGCTGTGGAGGACGGCGTGAAAACCCTTGACCCTCAGACCATCGCGATGCTGCGTGAGCAGACCGGCCGGCTGGTGCGCTTCGCCGCCGACACCGCCTCCCTGGCCCAGGCCGAGGAGGCCCACTTCGCCATCGCGCCGGACTGGGTGGACGCCGCTGAACTCCTCAGCACGGTGAGTGCAACGGTCGCCGACCGCTGCACCGCCAAAAAGGTCACCCTGACCACCCGGGGCAGCGACGTTGGGCGCTTGTGGGCGGATCGCCAACGGCTCACCCAGGTGTTGGGCAATCTGCTCGACAACGCCCTGCGCCACACGCCGCCGGGCGGGCACATCACCCTCAGCGCAGCTAGGAAGGGCACTGAGGTGGTCTTCACCGTCGCCGACGATGGCGAGGGCATGGCCGCCGAACACTTGTCGCATATCTTCGAGCGGTTCTATCGCGCCGACTCCGCCCGCGACCGTGGCCGGGGCGGCTCCGGGATCGGACTGGCCATCGCCAAGGCGCTGACCGAAGCCCACGGCGGCCACATCACTGTGGCCAGCCGTGGGCCCGGTCACGGCACGACATTTACGGTGTCAGTTCCCATCCAACTGCCAGGCGGAACCTACCGCGGCAATCAACGCGAAGCTGGCTCCACCACGTCATAACCGGCGCGGCGCACGGCATCCCCAACCGCGCGGGCTGTCAGGCCGGCGGAACTGGTCACGGTGACCGATGAATCACCCTCGGGGACAAGACTAACCGCCACTTCCGTCACCGTGTCGAGGGCTTCCAGTTCAGCGGTGACCGCACGCACGCAATGCCCGCACGTCATGCCCTGCACCAGAAACGTCAGCGTCTGCAACACATCTGACCCTTCTCTACAACGAGCCCAGGATCTGGTTCATGGTGTCGATCTCTTTCTGCTGGCTGTCCAGGATCGACTTGGCCATCGCGACGGCATCGGGGAACTGACCGTTTTTGACCTCGTCCTGGGCCATGGTCAAAGCGCCCTGGTGGTGCTTGATCATCCCGGTCAGGAACAGCTTGCTGGCCTCAACACCCTGGGCGTTTTTGAGCGCATCCATGTCGGCCGGCGACATCATCCCCTCCATACCCGACATGCCACCCATGCCCGGCATCCCGGGCATCATCGAACCGCTGGGCATCATCGAACCGCTGGGCATCATCGAACCGCTGGGCATCATCGAGCCGCTGGGCATCGGCATGGTGGTGGTGGTCGGAGCACCCGAGCCCTGCATGCCACCGTGATCCATGCCGGGCATCCCGCTCATCCCCGGCATTCCGCTCATGCCCGGCATATCGCTCATCCCGGGCATCCCGCTCATCGGCATGCCCCACTGGCTCATCCAGCCCTGCATCTTCTCGATCTCCGGGCCCTGGGCGGCCTTGATCTGCTTGGCCAGATCCACCACCCGCGGGTCGATGCCCTGCTTGGCCAGGATGATGTCGCTCATCTCGATCGCCTGCTGATGGTGCGGGATCATCATGTGGACGAAATTCATGTCCGCCTGGTTGTGCGCTCCCGCCGGTGTCGCCGACGAGGTCTGGGTTGTCGACGGGGCCGCCGAGGAGGTCGCCTCCTTGGTCGCCGAGTTACTACACGCCCCGATCACGGCCACCGCGGCCAATGCGGCCACTCCGGTCGCCACAGTCCTTGTCTTATTCACAAAAAATCCCTCTCGTCGGTACCGCGAACTTTATGCACGGTTCGCTCACCAGCCTGATACGACGGAGTAGGGGTGTCCTAGACGTTCTGTGAAGATTCGATAAAGAACTCCCCCCTCGGCTGCAACGGCGGTCTTCCGGTGCCAGATTCGGTGAAGGAAACCCGTGTCGGCATCAGAGGGGAACACACCCGCATGAGCATTGCCATCTCGACGTCGCTGAAATCCACCTTCGCCGATGCGGTCGCCCGCACCCGCGACGCACTGGCCGGCCAGGGTTTTGGTGTCCTCACCGAGATCGACATGAAAGCCACCCTGAAAGCCAAACTGGACCAGGACATGGAGAACTACCTGATCCTCGGCGCCTGCAATCCCCCACTGGCCCACCGCGCAGTGGACATCGACCGTCAGATCGGTCTGCTGCTGCCGTGCAACGTGGTCGTGCGCACCGATCCCTCCGACGACACCCGGGTGCTGGTGGAAGCGATGAATCCCCAACTGCTGGTTCAGGTCACCGAGGAGCCGGCGTTGCAGGACGTCGCCGACGAGGTCACCGCCAAACTGCGCGCGGCCATCGACTCATTGACCCAAACCTGATCGAAACTGTGAGCCCTCTCGGGCGCACCAGCTGACTCAGGTCTCGATAATTCGGGTCACGTAGGGCGTCATCCCATCGGTGCGCACCGGCGAGATCTTCACGGGTACACCGCTTTGTTGTGCTTCCAGCATCTGCCCTGCGCCTAGATACAGAGCCTCGTGCTGGCTGCCGCGGGGTCCCCAGAACAGCAGGTCACCCCGTTTGGCTTGCGAGGGTGGAATGTGGCGGCCCGCGGTGTACTGATCCCCCGACCAGCGGGGAAGCAGCACGCCGACGCCCGCGAAGGCGTAGCGCGTCAAACCAGAGCAGTCGAACCCCACGGTGTCTGCGCCGTCGTCGACCCCTGGGCTGGGTCCGGTGAGGCTGCCCCCGCCCCAGGAGTACGGCACACCCATCTGCGAGCCTGCTCGCCGGATCACGTACTCGATGGCTTGCGGACCGTTCACTCGATTGATTTGTCCTGTGCTCGCGCCGGCTGTGCTGCCGGAGACACCCAGACCGGCGAGGAATTTCCGGCCGAGATCGACAGCGGTCTGGGCGGCGACCTTGCTGGCCTGCAGTGATGCATTCGCGAGTGCGAGTGGGTCGCCGGGGGCGCCGGCACTGATGGACTTCGGAAGCGTTGGATCCCACTGGTTCCCGTCGGCACTGGCCGCGGCGGGACCTGCGATGCCCAGCAGTAGCCCGACAAGCGCAAGGACCAGTCCGGGTCGAAAAATACCGATCACGACGATTCCTTCACCGATTGCGTGGACGCCTACGGAGTAGCTCCGTACGTAGGTGCGACCGTAAGTCCCTTGAGCCCCAGTGGTAAACACAGATCACACAAGTAATGCCCGTAACGTAATCAAACTGTTTTCCGATCCCCTCGGATGCCACGTGTTCCGGCACCGCCCCGGAAGACCTCAGACCGCGCCGATCAGACAGACGGCATACAGATCCCGAAATGCATTGTCCCCCAGCGATTGTCCGAGACGGATTCACTTCGAGGCGACAGATGGGACGAGTCTTCGCAGAGGGATTTCCGCGTGACATCCGCCAGGGGCTATCGCGGCGGATCGAGATGCTCAGTACCGGCCGGAGAATTACATCGTTGTTGTTTGTGACGGGAGTTACCAATGGGTCGGAAGTGATGTAGCGTCCCGTCCAGAACTACGGCCCTACTACGTACTACGCAGATGCGTAGGTGTGTGGACGCCTGAGGGTCGACCGATTGCACGCGACGGGCGCGCACCGAGTTAGGGAGACAGCCGAATGGGAACGACTCCTTGTGCCAGCTGGTGCAGATCCGTGCTCGTGCTGACGTTCAGCCTCACGCTGACCCTCAGTGTTGCCGAGCCGGCGCAGGCCGAGCCGGATTCCGCACCGACGAGCGTGGCCGCATTGGTCGCCGAGGTCGCTGAGGCCAACCAGAAGCTTCAAGAAGTCGGCGCGCGCGTTCAGGCACAACAGGAGAGCGTCAACAAGGCGATCGTCGAGGTCCAGGACGCACGCGACGCCGCCGCGGCCGCACAGCAGCAGGTCGACACCAGCGAGCAGGCGGTCAAAGACGCCGCCGCCCAGATCGCTTTGGCGCAGAAGCGCTTTGACACCTTCGCCGCGTCCACCTACATCAACGGACCCTCAGCCTCGCTGGTGATGGCGCGCACACCCGATGACATCATTTCCACCGCCACGGCCCTGCAGACGCTGACGCTGAGCGCGCAGCAGGCGATGGCAGACCTCAAGCAGGCGCACGCCGAGGCGGCCACACGGGATGCGGCGGCGCAGCTGGCCAAACAGAACGCCGATCAATCCGTCCAGCAGGCTCAGGCCAGTCAGGACGCCGCGGTCGTCGCGCTCACCGAGGCGCAGACCAACTTTCGTGAGCAACAAGCAGAAATCGACCAGCTCGCCGCCGAACGCCGGGCCGCGCAGCAGAAACTTCAGGCCGCACAATCCTGGTCGGCCCCCGAGGCGGCATCCGATCAGACCGGGACGGTGACCACCGGTGGGACTCCCCGCACCGGTGCGCCGGCCCGCCCGGCGTCGGCGGACCGCTGGAATCCCGCCGCAGCCGGATCGGGTGGGGCCCCGGGCGCCAAGACCCCGCCGTACGGGAAAGCCTCCGAATGGGACCTGTCGTTGCCGATGGTGCCCAGTGCCTTCGCCTCCGGGGACCCCGTTCAGATCATCAACGCGGTCCTGGCGATCGCGCAGAACTCCTTTCAGACGACGCAATCGCTGGGCAAACAGTTCCTTCAGAAGCTGGGGATCCTCAAACCCACCGATACCGGCATCAACAACGGTGCCATCCCGATGGTGTACGGCAACCAGGCCATCGAGTACGTGATCAAACGCGGCCAGTCCCAAATCGGCGTGCCCTACTCGTGGGGCGGCGGCACCGCCAGCGGCCCCAGTCGCGGTATCGACGACGGCGCCAACACCGTGGGCTTCGACTGTTCCGGTCTGGTGATGTACGCCTTCGCCGGCGCCGGTGTCAAGATCCCGCACTACTCGGGGTCGCAGTACACCGCCGGCCGTCAGGTCCCATCGGCACAGATGCGTCGTGGCGACGTGATCTTCTACGGACCCAACGGCAGCCAGCACGAAGCGCTCTACCTCGGCAACGGTCAGATGCTCGAAGCGCCCTACACCGGCTCAGATGTCCATATCTCTGCGGTCCGCACCAGCGGGATGACGCCCTATGTCGTCAGGTTCATCGAGTGATGAATCGTCGACGACGCCCATGCTGCGGCGTCGCCGCCCCCCTTCGGGAGGGTTGAGCCGCAAGGCATTCCGCGCCGAAGGCGTCAACGGGTCTGGTCAGCTTGGGCACAGTAGTCCGGCGACGAATGGTGTGGCGACGGTCAGTGCAATCGCGGTGACGAGGACCAGACGCTCACGCCACTGATCGACAGGCCCGGCGGGACTCACCAGCCGGGCTGCCCGCGCCAACACGGCGACGTCGGCTGCCCCCATGGCGCCGGCCGGTTGTGATGGACCGGCCACCAACGTGACCATGCCGCACAACAATGGGTGGGAACCATGTCTGCGGACAGCGACGTCGTCAGCGCACATTTCCAGCAGCCTGGCGACAGCGCTGGCGCCGGCGCCCAACAGCGGCAGAAGCGGTAGGGCCCGTGCCAGCGAACGCAGGATCATCAGGATCTGATGATGGTGGCCGGTGAGGTGGGCGCGTTCGTGGGCCAGCACCGCACCCAGTTGCGGTGCATCCAGGCGTCGCAACGCGGCCGTGGTGAGGATGATCGTTTGCGGGCGTCCCGCAACGCAATACGCTGAGGGCTGACCGGAGTCGACGATGACGACGTCGGGCTGGTCGGTAGATACGCCCACGATGCGGGCCGCCCGTGCGTGCTCGTGACTGTGGTGTCGAAGTCGCCGAATTCTGCTCCACACTCGCCAACCGGCGATGACCGTCACCAGCACTCCCGCGCAGGCAAGCATCGTCGCGGCAATCGAACTGAATTGCCGCGTCATGTCGAGGCTGCCCGTAAAGCCCAACTCGTCAAGGCACAGCGTCAGCGGTGATTCGTCGGTCAGGTTGGAGATGACGTGGGCGACGATGACGCCCAGCGCGGCGATCCAACCCCCCAGCGCCCCGGCGATCGCTGTCAGCCAGACGGTGACGCCGAGCCGGGCGCTGCGGCCACCACCGGTGATGCGCTCCAGGACCGGGGGCCCCAACCATGTCAGTGTTGCGGCGTAGAACACCATCCAGGCGGCGATGTTCACCGCTGCTTCCCATCAAAAATGATGCGGCGCAGTGCATCCTGAACTCGCGCGGACTCCTCGGCGGGCATTTGCTCCAGGAAGTGGGTCAGGACAAGGTCGGTATCACCGCGAGGATCGAACGATGCCCGCATCAATGTGGCTGAATATTCCTCGCGAGTCATGACCGGCAGATAGTGGTATGCCTGGGCAACCCGCTCTCGGGTGAGGATCCCCTTGCGGTGCAGGTTGTCCATCGTCGACATGACGGTGGTGTAGGCGATTCGGCGGTCCTGGCTCAGGTCGTCGAAGATGTCGCGCACCGTCGAGACGGCGTTGCGGGTCCACAACCGGTCCATAATGACGGCCTCAAGCTCACCGAAGCCCCGAACACGCACCGCACGCTCCCGCACCTATCCCAGACACCCGCCGAGAATCTCGTCCAAACAGCCTCGGGTCACCAAACTAGCCGCAGGCCGGCCCCAGACCGGGGAGGCGTGCCGGGGGGCGGCCCATGCGGTGTGCTCAGCCCGCGGGCTGAGCCGTCGGGCGGGTGGCTGCCGAGTCGGACGCTGGGGGTGCGGGCAGTTTGAGGCGTTTGAGCATCAGGGCGTTGACGGCGACGATCAGGCTCGAGCCCGACATCGACATGGCCGCGATCTCCGGGCGCAGCGCAAATCCGAACGCAGGCACCAGGACCCCGGCCGCGATCGGCAGCGCAATCACGTTGTAGCCGACCGCCCACCAAAGGTTCTGGCGCATCTTGCGCAGCGTTCCCCGTCCGATCCGCAACGCGATGGGAACATCGAGTGGATCGGAGCGCATCAACACCAGATCGGCGGTCTCGATGGCGACGTCGGTACCCGCCCCGATGGCCACCCCGAGATCGGCCTGCGCCAGCGCCGGGGCGTCGTTGACCCCGTCACCGACCATCGCGGCCTTGCGGCCCTGGGCCTGCAACTCGGCGATCTTGGCGGCCTTGTCCCCGGGCAGCACCTCGGCGATGGCGGTGTCGATGCCGAGCTGATCGGCGATGCGTGTCGCAGTGGCCTGGTTGTCACCGCTGAGCATGACCACCCGCACACCCATGTCGTGCAAGTCCCGCACCGCTTGGGCGGAGGTTTCCCTCGCAGCATCAGCCAGGGCGATCACCCCGACGCCGCGCCCGTCCACGGCGACGAGCACCGCGGTGCGCCCGGTGGAGGCCAGCTCGTCTCGGCGGGCCATCAACGCCGCCGGGAAATCGACGTTGTCCTCGACCATGAGTTTGCGGTTGCCGACGGCGACGCGGCGGCCGGCCACCGTCGCGGTGGCCCCGTAGCCGGGCACATTGCGGAAACCCGTCAACGGCGCTGCAGCAGCGCCTCTTTCGGCGGCGTAGCGCACGATCGCCGCCGCCAGAGGGTGCTCGGATTCCTTCTCCACCGCGGCAACCAGGCTCAGCAGCTCACCCTCACCGATGCCGTCGGCGACGACGTCGGTGACCTCCGGCTCACCTTTGGTCAGCGTGCCGGTCTTGTCCATCACCACGGTGTCGATGCGTGCCGCAGTCTCCAGCGCAGTGGCGTTTTTGAACAGCACACCGCGTTTGGCCCCGAGTCCGGTGCCCACCATGATCGCCGTCGGGGTGGCCAGACCGAGTGCGTCGGGGCAGGTGATGACCACGACGGTGATGGCGAACAGCAGCGCGGTCTGGACTCCCGCCCCGACGGCCCACCAGACCAGGAATGTCACGGTCCCGCCGATCAACGCGACGAGCACCAGCCAGAACGCGGCCCGGTCGGCCAGCCGCTGCCCGGGGGCCTTGGAGTTCTGCGCCTCCTGAACCATGGCCACGATCTGGGCCAGCACCGTCTCGGAGCCCACTTTGGTGGCGCGGACCCGCAGCGTCCCGGTGGTGTTGATCGACGCCCCGATCACCGTGTCACCGGACGATTTGGACACCGGCAGGCTTTCCCCGGTGACCATCGACTCGTCGACCTCCGAGGTCCCCTCCACCACGGTGCCGTCCACCGGGATCTTGGCCCCGGGGCGAATCAGCAGCAGGTCACCGGCGATCACGTCGGCGGTGGGCACCTCCACCGGCTCACCGTCACGGATCACCACCGCCATCGGCGGTGCCAGTTCCAGCAGGGTGCGGATGGCGTCGTTGGCCCCGCCGCGGGCCCGCATTTCGAACCAATGTCCCAGCAGCACAAAGGTCGTCAGCATCGCCGCGGCTTCGTAGAACACCTCGCCGCCGCCGGTCAGGGTCACCCCGACGCTGTAGAGCCAGCCCGCACCCACCGCCACGGCGACCAGCACCATCATGTCCAGGGTCCGCGCCCGAAGCGCCCGCCAGGCGCCGTCGAAGAAGATCCACGCCGAGTAGAACACCACCGGCAGGCTCAGCAGGAAGGTGAACACGTCGTCGCGCAACCCGAACGGAGCCGGGATGTGGAACCCGAGCATGTCCCGGCCCATCGGGGAGAACAACATGATCGGGATCGACAACACCAGCGCCACCAGGAAGCGGTTGCGCATATCGGCGACCATCGCGTCCATCGACATACCGGCATGCCCGCCGTGCCCCATCATCTCGTGCGGGCTGCGCTGCGTCCCCGCGCCGTGGGCGTGCCCCGCATGCTGCTCGGCGCCCAGGTGCTCGGCCGGATGCTCCACGGGCGCGCCGGGGGGCTCTGACATCGGGTCACAGATGTGGTCGGGAACCGAGCGGCCCGCGCAGTGAAATCCGCAGTCGCGGACCCAGTTCGACAACTGCTCCACCGACGTCGCCGCCGGATCGAAGACCACGGTGGCGGTCTGGTTGAGGGCGTTAGCCTCAACCGCGCTCACCCCGGGCCGGCGCAGCAGCGTGGATTCGACCACCGCCGCCGAGGTGGCCCAGTGCAAACCGTGCACATCCAGTACCGCGGTGACGGTGCTCATCGAATCCTCCCCGCTGCCGGTGCTGTGGTGATGGCCGGTGTGCGCCTGCTTGCTCAGACCTGATGGATTCCCTGCGATCTGAATCTCACTCCCAGCCTTGTCCCCGTCGGTATGGCGGCGGTATGGGTTCTGTAAAGATTCGACGAAGCCGCCAAGGTGGCCGGTTGGAATCAGACCGGCGCGCCACCACCCCGGCATCGACCGGACCGGGTGAGAAATACGCTGGGGCGATGCCCTCGAACCCGGCCGTCACCTCCCCGGTTCCCGGCACCACCGACGAAGAGCTGCTGTGCTGCCTGGGGCCGGGCTATCCCGACTTCGCCGACAGTGATCCGGATCGGGTGGCCCGCATCCGTGAGGAAGTCGCCTACGGCTTCGCCGCTTTGGCGGGCGTCGAGCACGCGGTGTCGATCTTCGGATCGGCGCGCACACCGGCCGATGATCCCCACTACATCCTGGCCCGCGCGGTGGCCGCCCGCGTGGGGGCACTGGGATTCGACATCATCACCGGCGGAGGACCAGGGATCATGGAGGCCGCCAACCGCGGGGCCCGCGAGGCCGCCGTGCGCTCGATCGGCCTCAATATCGAACTGCCCCGTGAGCAGACGGTCAATCCGTTCCTCGACCTGTCCCTGCGGTTCCGCTACTTCTTCGTCCGCAAGTTGATGTTCATCCGCTACGCATCGGCATTTGTCGTGTTCCCCGGCGGGTTCGGCACACTCGACGAACTCTTCGAGGCCCTGACCCTGATCCAAACCGGGAAGATCCGGCACTTCCCCGTTGTGTTGGCCGGCTCCCAGCACTGGAGCGGCCTGGAGACCTGGATCCGTGCCCGGCTGCTCGAGGAAGGCATGGTCACCCCGGAAGACGTCGAGTTGCTCACGGTCGCCGACGATCCCGACGAGATCGCCGACATCATCGCCGCGGGGCGCCGCCGCCAACTGCAGACCTACCGGGCTGCGCCATCCTGAATCACCGCGCGGCACCCACCATCTGCCGGTCCGGGCCGTAGTGCAGATGTCCGCCGCGAGACAGTGCGCGTAATGCGGCCGCAGAGAGCAGCCCGATTCCGGCAAGGGTGACCCACACCAGCATGCCGGCACCGCGCTGAGCCGCGGCCTGCACGAGCGCACCGGTGACGACGTTGCCGACCAGGATGCCGATACCGACGATGGTGCTGTAGAAGCCGTAGTGGGTCCCCACCAGTCGGCCACCGGACAGGCCCACCACGGTGTCCATCTCGAACGGAAACACCGCCGCTGATCCGATCGCTAACAAGGCGGTGCTCAGCAACAACGCTCCGATCGCCGCCGGCAACCCGAATCTGTTGTCCGGCAGCAGGATCAGTGGCACGAACGACAGCGCAACCACCGTCATCCCGATGACCAGTGAGCGACTTGATCCCCACCGGCCAGAAAACCAGCGGGTGATCCGCACCTGGGCGGTCACCGCCACCACACCGGACACCACGAACATCGCCGCAATCAGGACCGACTCATGCTGGGGCGCCAGATGCGCCGCGTGCAGCGGCAGCGCGAGGTAAATCTGGAACGAGAGCACATAGGAGCCGATCATCGCCACCGCGAACAGCAGGAACGAACGATTGGACACCACCGAACGCCAGTCCTGCAGGACCGAGGTGGCCGAAGCGGCAGGCGCGGGGTCCCGCGGTGGCAGAGCGAACAGTTGCGCCACGGTCAGCACCGCGAACACCACCGCCGCCCCTGCCGCGGTAAGCCGGAAATCCACCGCCATGAACGCCAACCCGACCAGCGGCCCCGCCAGGATTCCCGCCTGGTAAAACACGTTGAACAGGGCGAACGCCTCGACCCGACGCTCCCCGGCGTCCGCGGCCAGATAGGCACGCACAGCCGGATTGAACAACGCACCGGCGAAACCCGTTGCCGCCGAGGCGATCAGCACCGCCGGCAGAGAGTGGGCGACCACCAACAGCGCGAAGCCCGCGGTGCGCAGCAGACACCCGGCCACGATGAGCGGCTTGTAACCGAGCCGGTCGGCAAGGGTGCCACCGACGATGAACATGCCCTGCTGGGAGAAGTTACGCACCCCCAACACCAGCCCGACCGCCCACGCCGCCAGCCCCAGCGGCCCGGCGAGATAGCCCGCCAGATACGGCATCAGCATGTAAAAGCCCAGATTGATGCCGAACTGGTTGATCATCAACAGCCGGCTCGGCCATCCGAAACTGCGGAATTCCCTCACCACAGCCATCACCGCCCCACCGGCGTAGGAGCCGTCACCGCGGCGCACCGCGTCCAGGAGTCCACCGCTTTCTGCCCCGAGTGAGCCAGGGTCAGCGGATCGGCGGCCGGCCGGCGATCGAGCAGCCCGTGCTCGCGGCAGTACTCGTCGTTGTAGACGGTGTCGAAATACCGCTGCGGCCCGTCGGGGAAGATCGCCGCGACGGTCGTCCCGGCCGGGGAGGTCCGGGCCGCCCACCCGGCTACCAAAGCGACCGCACCCACGCTCCAACCGCCGGTGGCGTAGTGCGTGGCCGCCAAAGTGCGACAAGCCCAGACCGCCTCGGCCGGGGCAACCCAGTGAACTTCGTTGAATGCGGCGTAGTCCACGTTGTCCGGGTAAATGCTCGAACCCAGCCCCCGCATCAGACGCGGTCCGGCCGGCTGGCCGAAAATCCTCGACCCCACCGCGTCCACGCCGATCAACCTCAGTTCGGGATTGAACTCCCGCAGCACCCGCGCCACCCCCGCCGAGTGGCCCCCGGTTCCGACGGAGCAGACCAGCACATCGACGCGGCCCAGCTGGGCATGCAGTTCCATCGCCAGATCACGGTAGGCCGCGACACAGTCGGGGTTGCTGTACTGGTCGGGGTGCCAGGCGTGTGGGTCCTGGGCCAGCAGCTGATCGACCCGGTCCCGACGCGCCTGTTGCCATCCCCCTTCGGGGTGCGGCGCGCTGACCTTGTCGACTCGGGCCCCGTAGGCGGTCAGCATGCGCACAATGATGGGCTCCATACCCGGGTCCGCCACTATCGTCACCGGGTGGCGGTAGACCATGCCGGCAAGCGCCAGACCCAAACCCAAAGTGCCACTGCTGGATTCGATGATGGATCCACCCGGGACCAGATCTCCCCGGGCCCGTCCCTGTTCGACCATGTGCATGGCCGGGCGGTCCTTCATGCCGCCGGGATTGAAACCCTCCAACTTCGCCCAGAAGCCGCGCTCACCGCTGGTGAAGGGGGCGCTGATGCGAAGCACCGGGGTGTTGCCGACCATGGCCGACGGCAGGTCATTGCGCTGCAGACGTGGGTGTCCGACGCCGCGGGCGTCGAAGGGGTGAACGGAAAGAACAGATCTCATGTAGGGGTCGCTTCCGCGTGATGGCCGCGACGTAGGCGTGCGCGGCCGCTGGTCAAGGACAGCGGGGACACCGAACGTCCACTCCGAAGCGGGGTGGGTTAGTTCGGCGGCTATCCGATCAGCAGCGATCGACGCACAAGCGGGTCAACACATCGCGCCCCGCCAGACAAAGCGTCGCGCTCCGCGGCGGCGCGCGGCTCGGATCCGCGTCGCTACTGCGCCTCAGGACCCACAGAACAGCGAACCCCACGACAACACCGAGGGCCAGCAATGCGCTTCGCGCCCGTAAGAACAGCGCATCAGCAGCACTATCCGGTGCGCACATACCGTCAGCGGCATCAATGTGGTCGTGGTCAGCGATCACCGGATGATGCCCGTACGGTCCAGCGACCACAGCATGTGCGTGATCGCCGTCAGGGGGCGCAGACGTCGCGGCGCTACCCAGCGGCGCCGCGAACAAAGACAGCACCACCAGCACGATCCCAGCCCATAGCCGGGTGCCGGATCCAACGCCCACAGAGGCCATGATGGCCACGACCCTAGCAGCGGATTCACGGCCCGAGCGGGGCCTGCGAACTCGACTCCGAGTCGTTACACGCACGCGATGAACACCGCCGCCGCCGGGCTTCCCCACGCTGAATCCGTGCCGGAACACGACCCGACAATAACCCTGAACTTAGGTTAGGCAACAGTAAGCCTGCCCCAGGAAGGCCCGGGGCCCGCGTCTACTATCGCAGCAATGCGCGGCCTTCCACCGCCGACCACCGGCGCACCCACCACCTCCAGGTCCCGTCGCCGCAACCTGCTGATCGCGATCCACCTCGCGATCCTGCTCGTCATGGTGACCGCGATGCCCGAGGCGCTGACCTGTCCCCCGCCTCTGTGTGAGCACGACGCCACCGCGGCACACGCAGCCTCCAGTCCGGAACCGGCGCCACCGCCGGTTCCGGTATCGCTGTCGATGAACCCCGGACCCAACGCCGAAAACGTCGACCCGCTCGCGCCGGTCACCGTCACCGCAAACGCCGGAACCCTGCTGAACGTCCAAATGGTCAACGACGCCGGCAAGCCCGTCGAGGGCGTCACGACCCCCGACAACACGGTGTGGAAACCCACGGTGCCCCTGGGATACGGGCGCACCTACACCGTCACCGCCACCGGTCTCGGTACCGACCAGGTGACCAGGGCTCTGGTGTCGACGTTTTCCACCCTGGTGCCCGGCAACCAGACCGCGGTACGGCTGACCACCACCGGCAATCACGACCTGGTCGAAGGCGGGACCTACGGCATCGGAACCGTCGTCGTCGCGCGATTCGATGAGCCCATCCCCGACCGCGCCGCCGCCCAGCGCGCCCTGCGCGTGACCACCAACCCGCCCGTCGAGGGTGCGTGGACCTGGGTCAATGACGCGACCGCGCATTGGCGGCCCCAGCACTACTACGCCCCGGGCACCACCGTCACGGTCGCGGCCAACATCTACGGCGTCCCCGTCGGTCAGGGCCTCTACGGACAAGCCGACACCGGCGTGACGTTTCGCATCGGGGACGCGCACATCTCAGTCGCCAACGACATCACCAAACAGGTCAGCGTCTTCAGCAACGGAAAACTGGTGCGCACCATGCCGACGTCCATGGGCATGGGCGGCAGCGAAACCATCGGCGGGCGCACCATCAGCTTCTGGACCCAACCCGGGATCTACACCGTGATGGACAAAGCCAACCCCGTCGTCATGGACTCCTCCACCTACGGGCTGCCCATCAACTCCCGGCTGGGCTACAAAGAGACCATCAACTGGGCCACCCGGATCAGCACCGACGGCATCTACCTCCACGAACTCGAAGACACCGTCTGGGCCCAGGGCAACACCAACGTCTCCCACGGCTGCTTGAACCTCAGCGCCGAGAACGCGCGCTGGTTCTACGAGTTCTCCCAGCCCGGTGACATCGTCGAAGTCCGTGACACCGGCGGAACCCCGCTGGAACTGTCACAGAACGGCGACTGGAGCGTGCCGTGGTCGCAGTGGCTGGCCGGCAGCGCAGTCTGACGCCGACGCTCAGAGTCGTTTACCGGGAGGCGAATTCGGGAAGCCCTACGAAGGGATTTCGCGTCTCCCGGAGTTCGGGCTGCCTGGCCCGCTCCGGAACGCAATGAGTGAGGACGCCCGATGAAAACTCCACACATTCTCTGGTACGGGGCGGCCCTTGTCGTCGTGGCAATCGGTGCGATCGCCCTGGGCGCACCCTCCTCAACGGTATTGCTGTCACTTGTTCTTCTTGCCTGTCCAGCAATGATGATGTTCATGATGGCCGGCGGACACCGCCATGGCGGCTCCGATACCGACCCCACCGATATCCATCGCAGACCTGGCCGTCGCGATACGCACGGGCGCCCCTGACCGACTGAGACCACCACGTGGTGAGTTACCCGATGCAGCATCGCGTATCGTCCGCGTCATGGGCAGCCACCACGGTGATCGTCCCGACAATCGGGGCGCTCTGCTGTGGACCGCCAGCCTCATCGCGGTCGGCGCGGCCGTGGTCGCGATCGCGGTCGCCACGGGCGCGCTGCGGCTGGGAAAGTCTGCCGATCCGGCCCCCACGGCCGAGCAGTTAGCTCAACAGCGGTGCCAATCCGAGGTACTCAAGCGGTTGGTCTCCCCCGACAACGCCACGATCTCCGAACTCCGCGCCGAACCCAGCACCCTCGATGTCGACGGCCGGGACTTCTCCTCACTGACCGCCAGCGAGCCCCTCAAGGGCATCGACACCTCGCGCATCGTCGTGCTCAACGTCTCGGGTGTCGCCAACGCGCCCAGCGAGGTCGGCTCCACGATCTCCGACCGGTTCGACTGCCGCGCCTACTTCGTCGACGGCACGCTGGCCCACACCCTGGTCGTCTTCGACCACGCCCACTGACGACCCTCGAAATCCGCCGCGATGAGCCTCAGGTCAGCGGGCGTAGCGTGAAAGGACACTGCGGAAACTTCGTGCCCGGGTAGACCAGGGGGTCATTGATGCCGAGAGTCGGACTGCGCACGATCGGTGCCGCCACCATTGTGCTGACGGTACTGAGTGGTTGTTCGGGCAAACCGCAGCGGGCCACGGCACCGGCGGCGGCGCCCCGCTCGGGCTCGGTGTGGGTTGCCGATGAAGGCTACGACAGCATCACCGTGATCGACGCCGCCACCAACGCGGTGACGATGACCCTCAACGGCATCAAAGCCCCACACAACATCCAGGTCGCCCGCGACGGCGCAGTGGTCTACGCGGTCAGCAGCGCCGGCATCGTCGCCGCGATCGACCCCACCACCTACCGGGTGAGCGCAACAGCACCCACCGGAGCCCAACCGGCGCATGTCATCGAAGCCCCCAACGGCAAGGTGTACGTCACCAACTCCGGGGACGGCACGGTGTCGGTCTATCAGGCTCCCGGACTCAGCCCGGCCGGGCTGATCAGGTTGGACGGCATGCCGCACGGGTTGCGGCCCGCCGCCGGCGGGTCGGTGATCGTGGTCGCCAACACCATGGACGGCGCCCTGGACCTCATCAACCCGACCACCGACACCTACGAGGGGGCTGTCCCCGTCGGCACCAGTCCCGCGCAAGTCGCGGTGACCGGCGACGGTAAATACGCCTACACCGGGATCAGCGATCCCGCCCGCATCGTGAAAGTCGATCTGGCACAACGCAAAGTGGTCGGCAGCGCCGCCGTACCGAACCCGCCCGTGCAGCTCTACCTAACCCCCGACGAGTCACAGGTCGTCTCCGCCGACCAAGGAAAGAAAGACGACCAGGGCCACACCCTGTCGGTCATCGACACCAAAGACATGTCCACCCGCGGGACCGTGACAACTGGCGCCGGGCCACACGGCGTCGTCATCGACGACTCAGGTGACTGGGCGTGGGTGACCAACAGCTACGACAACACCGTCACCGCCGTGGACCTGGCCAGCCTGATGGCGATGACCCCCATCCCCGTGGGCACCCAACCCAGCGGCATCAGTTACTCGCCGAAGTCGCCCGCCGCGGCGCCGGCCAACGTCGGAACGCTCGACATTCCCACGCCCTCGGCTTCCCCCACTCAGACAAGCCAGCCCGACGAGCACGCCGGACACCACTGATTCGCACGTCCCATGTGGCGGTCTCAGTCGTCGTGATGGTGTTGGTGACCGTCGCCGGCTTCGTCGTGGTCTGAATCCTCTGCAGCCGTCTGCGGCTGGGCAGGCGCCGGCTTAGCCGGTGCTACCGCGACCGGAGCCGGCTGGCTGGCCCCACCGGCCGACGGCGCGACAGCCTCCCCCTGATGGTGGTCATCATCGGTATCGAGAGCCATATCGGTCACCGGCAGGCCATCCTCCGGTGTCGATGCGGGCGCAGGCTTCGTCGCCCCGACTGCTGGCGCAGGCTGCTGCTCCGAAGGATGGTGATTGCCCTCCATGTGCATATCGCCGTCCATGTGCATATCAGCCTGCATATGCATGTCACCGTCCATGTGCGCCTCATGGGTGGCGTGATGCTCGCCCTGCGCCTCGGTAGTGCCTCCGTGGTGATGGTGATGGTGACCCTGCAGGCTGGCCGCCAAGCCCACCGTCACCGCGCCGGCCATCACGGTGTTGGCCCCCATCAGCACCAACGCCCTGCCGAAACCCGAGACCTCTTCCGGCTCGAACTTCCGCGACCAGGACCACGCTGCGCCCATGATCACGTAGATCTGCAACAGCAACACACAAATGCCCGCGGACCCAACGGCTTCCGGCTGGCCGGCGGAGGGCCCGACAGGCGGGCCGGTGAGGCAGGACATGACCCACAAGGTGGCCGCTGTCGCGTTGGCCGCAATCCCGGCCGCGAGGACCCAGGTGCCCGGCCGCGACCACGCGAAATAAGCCCAAATCAGTTGGAAGGTGGCGAGTGCCGCAAAGAACACCCCCGACGGCAACCAATCCCGCCAGTGCATCGGCGCGACAGCGAAATGAATCACTGCCGCACCCAGCGAAGCGACCGCCGCGCAGCGCGCAGCCAGACGGCTGTCGGTCTTCGTTGTTTCTCTGGTGGCCATAGCTGTCGACCCTCACACAGCGGCCGATTCAACACGAGCAGCAGCACATCACGGTCACGTCCCAGATCAGCAACGCACCAATGCCAACATTGGGTCGGAGTCACGCGGGACCAACGGACCGAACACTCACCCTTCGTCGTCGACGGTGGGAACCCGAGTACGGAGCCCCAACTCCTTCCGCTTCGCATTTCCGCGGAGTCAAGGTCGAAAATAGAAAACCGACGTTCCCGCTCCCAGGCGGTAGTACCGCCTTAGATGAGCCCCGCACCGTTAAATCTTTTGAAAACCCGACCCCAGTGGTTTCTCAACCAAATGGCAATTTGGCCGAGCTGATATCACCCAAATGAGAAAATGGTCATCTTCCGTGAGAACCTACATCTACGGCGTGTAGGTTCTCAAATCCCATGTCATCTGCGGACTGTGTGACATGGGGTTCCGTCAGTTGTCTCACGCCGTGTCATCCCTGGTTTGTCTCACGGAGCATGTCATTTCCTAGCGACGATTGAAGCTCGGGGCGGTCCGCGCCTCCGCGACCATCGGCGCCTCCCCGTCACGACGCGGCAAATCGTCACGGTGACGATCTTATTCGCAGGATGCTGTGGGCAGGTCCTTGTCCCAAGTATATTGCTGCACAGCCTGTTTCAGGGCGCTTGGAGTACTGGCACACCGGCACGCCCGCACTCGATGTCGGCCCGGGCCACCGGTCACCCGAGAAGACCGCCAACCATGGGTAATTTCTCAACCAATCTCTGCGGCGAAGTCAGCCGCACAACAGACTTGGTCACTGATCGATACAGTTCTGCGGTTCTGGGTTTTGTTGCGGCAGTGGTTTTTGTTACTGAGCGTGGGAGGCCATCATGGGGGAACTGGAAAGCTACGTTCGAGAACACCAGATCAACTCCGGGACCATCTAGCCAAACAGATTGTGGCGAAGCACGTCTCGGGGACGCGAACTGGCGGATGGAACCCGTTTCGATCAGGTTCACGCGGTGAGTCGCGGCCCGGTCTAAGTCGTCAGCAATCAGTCTTTGGCTCACGCGAAAATCGCGCTATCACCGAGGTTCGGGTTGTCCAGTGCGGACAACTCGGCAGTACCCCCTGCGGGGAGCGGGAACAAGGCATACAAGAGAGGTCGATTAGACCGGCTGGAACCGATGATCCTTCCACCCGATTGGGTGCGGTGCGCCGGCGCGCCGTGCTTCTGAGATTACCTTCCGACGGGCCGAGCGTCGATATCGATTTGGCCTCGGCTTCGAAGCCATTTCCCAACAGTCGCCGACGGCAATGTCAGGAGAATCTCCCTATCTCCTTCCGGAAAACCGATTGGGCACAGTTCATTTCACCCTGCCGCTGCTGATTAGCACAGTCCTGGGTGACTGGTGCCGCACTCCGGGCAAGGCTCCTCAATCGGTCTCTCCTGCTTGGGTTTCGGCTTGCTTTTTCCGTACTGGTAGGCACGCGCTTTCAACGGCTCGAAACTTACGTCGTCGGAGTTGATCGCTTTGAGCTCGTGCAGCCATGCCCGCGCGTAGCTGTCGAGGTCGTCCGACCGGCGATGGTTGAACAGTTCCCGGTAGGCGTAGGAGGTGTCCTTCGCCGCGGACTTCGACGTAGGGCGGGTTCCGCTCAGCAGCCTGTCGAGGCTGTTGAGCCAGCGTCGGGTCGTGCCGATGCCGCAGCTCTTGCTGATGATCTCGGCATCGGTAAGCCCCTTCTCCCGAAGGCGGAACCCCACCCCGTGTTCGAATCCGTCGGGGGCGCGGCGCAGGATGCCCTCGATCTCCGCCCGCAGCTGGGGTGTCAGGACGGGGCCGGAACCCGCGAGGTCGAACCTGCGGGGGCTGTCGTCGGCCGCGAGGGTGTCGGTTTCCTGTTCTGCCCGGCAAGGATCGGTCGCTGCCTCAGCAATCGCTGCCTGCTCCACCGTCCCACCGGCGACAGTCAGTCGGCAGGCGACGCCGGCGTGGTCACTGAGCCGGCCCAAGTGGTCGGCGGCCGCCCAGTCGCTTACCTGCTCCGCAGTGAGCCCTCGGTTGGTGGCGATGTGGTCGATATGTGGCCCGTTCGGCTGCGTGCCGGCCGTGTGGATCGTCCAGCCCGCGAAAACCTCGCAGAGCCGGTCGAAGACTCGGAGCGGTTGGCGGCCGCGAGGGATGCGCTGATTAAAGTCGCCGGCGATCACGGTGGGTACGTCATCATCAAGCCCGGCCAGCAGGTCCTCCAAACGGTCGAGGTAGTTCAGGTGCTCCGACCACGGTTGGGCGTCGCGGCGTCCGCTGCGCACGTGGGCGTCCTGCCAGGGGATGCAGACCCCGATGATGCGCACCGGCCCGTCGGGCAGGGCGGCAGTCGCGACTACAAGCCGGCCACAAGCGGCGCCCGCCGCCCCAAGGAAGCCAAGTGTCAACGGAAAGCGCGACCAGACAATGACTTTGCGTCGGCTGGGCTGCTGCCCGTAGCCCCAGTCGCCACCAGCGTCGACGGTGTTCCCGTCGTAGGGCAGGAGACCCCGCACTCCCTCAGTGAGGACGATGATGTCGGATTCGGTTGCGCCGAGAATCGACGCGATCCGCGGCCCCGCCGCGCTGGCGGGCGTCTTCCACTCGGCATTCCATGTACTGACCGTGATACTCACAGCCTCCCCCGCCCCTTAGTTGCTGTGCGCGCAGTCCGTCGTTCAGCACCTTCAGGTGGCCAGCGCCTCGAGCGCCTCGCCGAGACTCGCCTGATGGAATAGGGCGAGGCCGTCCGGTTCTGCCTGAAGGTGGGCCATCGTGCTGACGTCACACAGCGTGCCTTCCATGTGAACGATGACTGCGGGTTGGCGATTTCCAACGCTCTTCCTCCAGTTCTCGTCAGTTGGCACCATATGGACATCCGCACCGACTGCCTCCCCTCAGGACCGGGCTGCCGGGTCCATCACGATGATTACCAGAATTGCCACCATGGCTTCTTCTGGGGCGTCGGCTTAACGCTCGGTTCGCGAGCGGGCGGCGGCGGTGTGACGAGCCTGGTGCAGGCTGCGCAGCGCCCGGAGCGGTCGAGTTCAACACCGTGCAGCGAGCACATCAGCGGCGACCCCAGACCGGTCATCGGCGCCGCGATGCGCTCTGCCTGCCCTGTCCTCACCGGCCCGTTCTTGGCAGGCGGCGACTGTCGTTCCTCCTCCTTGCGAATCGGGGCGGGGGACCGGCACCGTTCATGGAGCCACGGGCACGCGGTGTAGTCGTATGGCCGCGGCTCAAGCGCGTCGTGGTAAGTCCGGCGCGTTCGAGGGTCATCCATGTCGAGCCAGCGTGCGATCGCCAGGATGGAGGCTTTGGCGGCGCCGGCGTTCTTCAGGGCTGCCGCGACGGATTGCGCGTGTCCGCCGGAAACCCAGGTGTCCTCGATGACCAGGACGTGCGATCCGGCCGGGATGGCTGAGACGACTTCGTAGTGGCCCGCGTTGAGCCGGCGGGCTTCGCTGTGGCCAGCGGCCTTCCCCTCGTCGCTGGCTCGTACGTCGATTTGCGCGGCGGGCAGTCCCGGCATCTGGTGGACGATGCGGTGCAGGGGATGTTCGCGGTCGAAGTGCTGCAGCGACGGCACCGAGGCCCAGTGCGTGAACGCAGAACCCACGGCCTTACGCGCACAGCCGTTGTGGGACAACCCGAGCAGCAGCAGAAGCAATATCGCTTCTGAGTCCTGGATGGAGAGCCCCTCCTTGTATCCGCGCATGAGACGGCCGCTCTCCGTGCCGCTACGCGCATAGATCAGCGATCCCACCAAGTCGGCGGTGTTAGCCCCGGCGTAGGCGCGGCAGCGTTCACAGACGTCCCCCGCGCCCAAGAGAACAGTGCCCCTGCACCGGCGGCACGTCTGCTTGGGGAGGTAAACGGTGTTGGTGAGAAAGCGCCCGACCGATTGGGTCAGCCGCTTGGCCGCCCTTTGCACCGCAAGATCATTGATTTGCCGCTCACCCATCACTCCCCCACAGAACGGAATTTCGGGCAGAGCCTACCCGGCCCCTCGACCTGGATGCCTAGTGATCAGCCATGCGGTCTGAGTGAGGCCAGATTCCCGTGCGGCGGTGGAAGGCGCGATGACTACCGGCTGCCATGCTCATAGCGTGGACCTCACGCTGCCCGAAGCCTCCGAACTGGCAGCGGTGTACGCGCTGGAGTCGATCAAGGGATTCGGTCCCCAGAAATTCCGAGAGGTCACCGCAGCGGGGTTGACGGCGACTGACGTCTTGGACGCACCGAGCAAGTTGCCGATCGCAGGGCGACGCGGCGACGCATTTCGCCAGGCATTAGACGAACTCACCCGGTCGGGTATCGGCGAATTCGAGCGGCGAGCAGAGGCGCAGTTGAGTCGCGCCCGCGACAACGCGGCGAGCATCCTCTTGCATGGCGACGCGCAATACCCCCAGGCCCTGCGGCAGTCGAACAATCCGGTTCCGGTGTTGTATGTGCGCGGCGACCTCCGCCTACTCACACATGCGCGCTCTGTGGCCTGCGTTGGATCGCGGGCGATCAAAGAGCCGTACCGGCAGCTGCAAGAGGACTTCGTCACCGCCGCTGCGAGTGCCGGATGGTTGATTGTTTCCGGCTTCGCCGCTGGCGCTGACACCGTGTCTCACCGCGCCGCCCGCGACGCCGACGGCCTCACCGCCTGCGTCATGCCGTGCGGGTTGGACCGACCTTTCCCACCCGAGAACAGACCGCTTTGGCGAGAGTTCCTCGACTATCCCGGCGCCTTGCTGGTCAGCGAATTTCCCTTCGTCACCGCGGCCTCCGCACTGACGCTCAGTAAGCGCAACAAGACAATCGTCGGACTCTCACACGGAGCCTTGATCGGGCAGGCGTCGGCAACCGGAGGCGCGATGTACGCATTCCGGTTCGCCCAAGAACAACACAAACCCGTCGCGACATTCGCCGCGGATGGCACCGACGAGACCGGCGGAAACACCACGATCACTAGAAAAGGCGGGACCACCTTCTCCGCCGACCAAAGCGATCACCACGCCTGGCGTTCGTGGCTGGACTCGTTGAACCCGACCCAATAAGCAGTGGCACGGCGTTGTCGTGTCGGCTTAGACGGGCTGGAAGGGGCTTTTCACCCAGCCGGCGACGACAGCGAGGCGGCTGGGTCGATGTACCGCGAGGAAACCGAACGGGCGGCCGAACGTCATCATCATGAGAGTGACCTCGTAGGGGGTTTCAGGTGGCCCGCTGCCAGCGATTGCGCCGAAGGCGGTGACGGCGGCGGCTTCGAAGCCTTCGGCGAAGAATCGGGCCAACACGTCCTGCGCGCCAGCAGAGATGGCGAGCGGGACCGGGCTCAGCAACGGCAGATGCGATGTCGAGGTGTCGGTCAACAGGCCAAGTCCGAACAATTCGGTGTTCTTCAGCAGATCGTGCTTGGTTCTGATCTCGAACGACGGCAGCGCCAGCCGCAAGATGTTTTTCCGGTTGGTCGATCGCCGCCGGGTGACGGTGAAGCCCGGGCCGCCCCCATGGCAGTCTGCAGCCGGCCGGACCTGGGCCAGGCCGGAAAGTTCACGCAGCCCTGCTCCGAGGACCTCGGCCGGCGGCCGGTCGCCCAGTAGAAGGTGGACGTCGATGTCGCCGTCGCCTTCGACCACCACACGGGTCACCGTGTCGTCCAGGACCGCCGCAATGGAGAGGTCGTAGGTGGTGCGACTGAGTGACTGTTGGTCTGCCGGCCCCGGATTCTCCGGCGACCAGTCGTCATCAGTGTCGCCGCGCGGGTAACTCTCAAAGGGTGTTCGCCAGCGGACCCGGGCGGTGAGCGCGGAGGCAAGCACCAGCAGGGTCTCATCGTCGATGTCGATTGGAAACTTCTTGATGAGCCCGCCGGTCTGCTCGTCCGCCCACCGATCCAATGCCGCCTGATTCGTGAGGGGCCCGATCACGCCATCGGGCAGCGGGGATGCCCAATGTTCATCCAGGGGAACACTTTTGCGGGTCCAAATGCCCAACGCGGCGCTGGTGGACTGGCCGCCGCGAAGGAGGTCGATGAGTTCCAAGGCTTCCTGTTGCGCCCCGTCGGTCGGCCGGCCGATGGCCGCCGCCAGTTCGGCTGCAGCGGGGTCGTCGGCAGCCGAGGCGAGCAGCGCCAGCAGCGGCCACAGTCCGGCCCCCGAGAGGGCGTAGTCCTCGTCGCCCAGACGACTGCACCATCGCGCGGTCAGGGTGTTTGCGGCCTGCACCGCCGGGCTCGGTGCCTTTTTGGACTTCACGCCCGAATCATCGCATCGGCGGCGGAGGTGGTGCGGCAGCTTGACACCGCGCAGCTATACGCAGGAGGCGGCCATGCCGATGGTGACGTGGCGGGCCGCAGGATCAGATGTCAGGTGCATCCCCAGCTCCGTGATCCGTCCATCGAGAGGGTCGAACGGTTTGTCGGTGCCGGAATGTCCGAGCAGGTGCACCAGCCCATCGATGGTGGGCTTCCAGAAGTTCCACCACGTCCAGGTGGCCGGCACCACGAACGCCAACTCCAAGCGCACCGCCCGATCAGGGGGCAGTGGTGCCATGCCAGCGACGGCCTGGTGGACCTGCTGGTGATACAGGTGATCGGTGCGATCCCGGCCGGCGGTCGGTGCAGCGATCACGATGTCTGGGGTGGGGGCTTCTCTAGCGCGGGCTGCCTCGAGCCGCACGAAGGATGCCTCGTTGTGGCTCTTAGTGCACCACACCGACACCAAATCGGCGTTTCCTAGGCGTGCCGCCAGCGGTTTGGCGTAGTTGTCGAGGTCGGACTTGTCCAGCAGCGCCTTCTCCGCCGGCCGGCCGACATCCAGTCGCAGCGCCCATGGTCCTACGATCCGGGATTCGGTGAGCAGATCCTCGGTGTCGTCGAGGTAGGCGTCCAGGAGGATCTTGGCCGGATGAGAAGCCTTCTCCCACTGATCGACGACCGGGTCCTTTCTGAGTCTTATGGCATTGCCGGTCGGACAAGAGAACCACCGCATGGGCGCAATCTATCCGTCCAACACTGTTCGCACTTTGCAACCGGTTCGGGCGTAGCTTTCACCAATGGCTGCCGCTCCCAACAGTCCCGACCTGGCCGCCCTGTTGTCGCAATCGGTCAAGTCCTACAACGAGAGATGGCGAACCGTCGATGACGAGTTGTACGCCCTTTGCCGCCGGCGGAATAGTCCGCGTGAATTCTCCGATGTCTACACAAAGGTCGCGATCATCGGCCGCGTGTATCGGGCTGGCGTGGCACGTTCCTGGCGCGCCAGCGGCGACGCCGAAACCGAGATCGCGAAAGTTCTGATCACCACCGAGGTCGCCGAGTTAATTCAAGATGGCCACCACCGCATCGGAAGCCGCCCATTCGATCGGAGCAGCGCCGCTGAAATCGTCCAACTGCACGGCCACATCGTCAGGGCGATCAGCCAGCGCTCCGGCAATGTCTTCTTGACGTCGTTCGTCTCCAAATACCTGCACTTCCACTTCCCGATCGCACCCATCTACGACAGCAATGCTCAAACCGCCATCAACCAACTTGTCGATCGAAGAGCTGTCGCAGGTATCCGCAGTGAGCTCCGCAAAAGACCCGAATCCGTCTGGGCCTACAGCGATTTCGTTGCCGCATTCGTCGTTCTCTACGAACGGACCCAGCTCGCAACACAATTCGACCTAACCGTGAAACAGATCGACCACTTGCTCTGGCAGCCGATCCGGTCGTAACGAACAAATACCAGACCGCCGCACCGGCCGGCCCCCCTAGGGGCAGGCGGGTAGAGGCTTCGCCGGCATCGCGATTTGCCAACCGTATTCGGCAGCCTTGTGCAGATCTCGGTCGTAGATAGAGCTACCCGGCAAGGTGGTGAGCAGCCCGTAAACCTCGGGAGCGCAGACACCGAATACGTGGTCGGCGAGGTCCTCATCGAGCGGCAGGACTCGGACGTCTCGTAGGCGCGGATCCAGTTCAACGGCGGCGCGCAACCTTGCGGAGCCGTCGATGATCTCGGGCCTGATCAGTGCGGCGTAGCCGAGCAGCGCGGCGGCGAGCAACCGTTGCGGGGTGGCGGGGCGGATACGGGCACGGGCAGGCTTTGCGTGGCCTACGAGCGGGCAGGCTTGCACCATCCAGGTGGCGCGCGAGCCTTCCATGAGGACCAGCATGTGGCTGGGGCAGAACAGCCGGCGGTCCTCGGCCGGTTCTCCGTGATAGGAGTTCACGTGGAGGGGGCCGACGAAGACGGTGGCGGTGACCTCGGTGGGCATAAGTGTTGTTCCTTCCCGGGGGCGGCGTTTCCGCCCCTCTTGCCTAACCCTCCCCACGGTTAGGACATTGCCCAGGTCCGCGGCCCAGCTCGACCCTCCACTCCGAGAGTTTTCGGTGCGCGCTGTCTAGCGCCTCTCGCATACGCGGGGAAACCCGGTCGCCGGAGAGGGCCCGGTCGATGAGCGCGAGCCTGTCGTTGGTTTCAGCCAGCGAGTACGGGAAGAAGCCCAGTTCATCCATGCCGCGGCCGCGGGTAGGGCTACTACGATTGCGGCCCCGCAAGACCCAGACGGTCGAGGGACGAATGTCCTCCTCGTCGTCGTCATCCGCTTCGTCGTATCCGAACTCAACGCTCGCTACCAGGCCGTCGGCGAACACCCCGTCGGCCGTGAGGGCGTCGACCAGTTCAAAGGCGCGCGCCTCCGGGATGTCGAGCCAGTGGGCCAACTCGGCCAGTGAGACTTCGTCGTCGTTCTCCTCGAGGAATCGCAGGATGCGGGTCACGTCATCGACCTCGACGCGAACGTCGCCAGCGGGGCTTCCCAGCGGGGACGCTGTGGAGATGCCGGCGCGAAGCTGCCTCCGGGCATGGTTGATGGCGGCGTGTTCCGCGGCGGTCAGGTGAAGCCGCTCAGGTTTGCGGGCTCCCCGCAGTGCAATGCCGGTTCTGTTCGGCGGACGATCGGTTTCGATAAGTCCCCGTTCGCGGAGCGTCTGAATGTCGCGGCGCCACTTTCGCTTACCAGATTGTCCCCGGTACTCGCCGTCCATCGTTTGCTGGATTGCCGCACTCGTTCCAGCGTCGATCGCACCGCTTTCCTTGGCTTCCTTGAGGTGGCGAAGGATCGTCAGCAGCCGCTCGGTGGGAGTCATCGACATCTCGATGATTCACTCACCGCAGGTATACCCACAGAAGCAATCCTGTCCGGCGGCGCCGGGCCACGCGCCAATACGGAGGACATTGAGCTCAAGAGATTCGAGCGAACGCGCCGCAGGCGGATCACCCTGGCCTGGTCGTGTTGAACCGACAGAGGGGCGCGTTTCCGCTGATGTCAGACATTGCTGGTTATGTTCATCGCATGCGGACGTACAGACTAGTTTTCGAGGACCCCATACCGATTTGGTTGGTCGAGGGAACCAGCCGACCTGGGCGTGAGGACACTCCCGTCAACGAGTTGTTCGCCAAGGTCTTAGCCGAGCACCAGACCTTCCCCGAGTACAGGGGCGTCGAGATTGCCCGTCTGCCCCAAGTCCTTACATCAGGTGTCGATGTCGTGCCGACCAACGCCCCGATCTTTGTGAGTGATTTCGACAAAGCCTGGGAATATCCCAGTACCTCCGCCCCGCGTGTCGTATTCGCACTCCGCTCCAACATGTTGAAGCGTTCGTTTCAAACGCTGCCCCTGGATGCCACCACCGCCGAGATCGCCGATGTTCGCACCGAATATCCGCATCAGCACGAACACGATAGGTGTCTATGGTTCTCCCGCATCGCGGAACAAAACCGGAACCTTGCGTACGAATCAGCCTATGGCTATTGGATTCCCGGCAACGCCAAAGATGCACTGCTGGCAGCATTCTGTTTTGGTAACCCAGATGACATCCTTCCCCATCTGGTGCTCGCGATTGCTGCGGCCCGGCATGGCCTGCCGCCACTACCACGCGGTATGTGACGGACGGGTCCCTTTGAGCGCTGCCCAGCAAGCCCTCGCCACCGATTGGACAACGGCGATCGGCATCCCCCGCCAGATCATTCGAACCTCGACGGGAGGAGATCAGACAAGCGCGGCCCACTCAGTCGCAGGAGTCGCATTCCCCGGTTAGCGACAGCTGCATCCCGCAGGCGCAGAACCCGGCTTCCCTGCCATGGGCCTTTGCACGCTCGCTGCCGTCGTAGATCGCGTTGACCGGATGGGCCACCCACCAGGTGCCTTGCGGTGATTTGGCGGGCTCTCGCGAGACCCCGGGCCCGAGGATGCGGACGATCTCCTCCTCGGAGGGAAAGCCCACGGTGTAGCCGTAGTAGACGCCCAGGTCCCTTCCGCCGTCGCTCCTCGTGGCGATGACGTGCGGCTTGCTCGTATCTACAATCGCCCGGTAGCTGTCGATGCCGACCCCGTTGACGATCTGCCGGATGAAAGCGTGGTTGCCGAGCGGGATGCGCGCCTTGTTGAGTGCGGAGATCAGGGAGTCTGACTCGTCGGTGGAGGTCACTGCTCACCCGCCTTTGTTCTCTGTGCGCCGGCGAGGTCGTCGAGTAAGCGTGAACTGAAGGCACCCAGTCGGCGGATCATCGCTTCGGGGCTGTCGGCTGGGGCTTCGATTAGGGCTTCGTAGACGGCCTGAATCCGATTCTGTTGGGGCATGAAGGGTTCGCGAGCCTGGGCGGCGTCGGTCATGGCGTCGATGGGGCTGCGGGAGGCGAGCGGATCGACCGTGACCGGTGTGAGGTGGAGTCGATTCTTTGCTCCCCCGTTGTTGTTCATGGTCAGTCAACCTAGACCGGGCAACCGACAAGGTCATCTAGGATCGCCGGATGCGTTTGGTGGTGTGGAACGCCAATATGGCGGTTCATCGCAAGCTGGACACGGTGCTGCAACGCCTGCAGCCGGATGTGCTTGTGCTTTCGGAGTGCGCCGCTGAGGCAACCCTGGCGGCCAAGTATCCGGGGCCGGTGCCGTGGACGTCGATGGCGTGGGTAGGCAAGGTCCCCGAACCCCCCAAAAAACCCGACAAGGGTCTTGCAGTCATGACCTTCGGGGAATATCGCATTAGGGCCACTCGCCTAGTGGAGCCGATGATGGAGTGGGTGATCCTCGCCGATATCGCAGGGCCGCTGGCTTTTTCGTTGATTGCGGTGTGGGCGATGAATCACCGCGCCTCCAACATCAAGTCCTTTCCGAAGTCCAATCCGCAACCGGCCGCCGCCCTGAACACCTACTGGACAGACGAATCACCGCCGACGATTTTGGCTGGGGACTTCAACCACAACGTGTCCTGGGATGCCGACATGCCATTTGCCAAACAGCACGCCCGCACCCTGGACGGGGCGAAGCGGGCCGGGCTGGTCAGCGCTTACCACCATCACTTCAGCGAGGAGCAAGGCGCCGAGAGCGTCCCCACGCTGTACTGGCGCGGCGCCGGGCAGAAGACTTATCACATCGACTACGCCTTCATCCCTTATGAGTGGCTACCCCGGCTGGGTGAGGTGAGCGCTGGGTCGAAGCAGGACTGGATCGATTCCGGTCTGTCCGACCACGTCCCTCTCGTGGTGGATCTGGCCGACTCCTAAGCGCCGCGATTCAATACAGGTCGCGGCAGGAGTTCACAAGCTCACCCAATTCCGCGAGAGTTAGCGTATCCAAGTGGGCCAGTTTGTTGCGCGCGTCGCGGAGCCGCCGCGCTGTGGACCGCATTCCTGGTTCGGTTCGGCCGAGACGGGCATCGATGATCAAGTGCAGGTGCCCTACCTCAACCTGACCTGTATCGGTGAGCGGCGGGGTGAACAACTGCTGGAGGGCATCGTTGAATCGTTTGCGGGTCAGCTTCTCAATCGCCTTGTCTTGCAGCGCCTCCCGTCGCTGCTCGATCCAAGGCAGCACGTTGCGCGCCTGAGCCGCCCACACGAGTCGGCGTAGTCGTTGTGCGGAAGCCGCGGGCGCGTACTGGTCGTGCCAGCCGTCGAGTTGGCCGGCGTCCCAAAGGTCGACCACCGAGTCTGCGGGACGGCTACCGCATCGTTCACGTGTCTCGGACTGGACGCCCGACTTCGTCTCGCGAAGGTGATCGGGAAGTTCGGCCGGGTCACCTGACCATTCTTGGGCAAGGTCTTCAGCGAGGGATAGGTCCCAGCGAGCGACTTCCACGATTGTTTCGCCACGGACGTCGGCCATGGTGCGGTCCTCGATGCGGGGGCCGTCGATGTGTCTGATGTAGGCGGCGGTGTCCCATCGTGCGATGCGGTTCCACCACCACAGCGTTGCCAAGGACACGTCGGAACTCTCCCCGCCGGCGAAATGCGGTAGATGCTCGCGCCCCCCGATCACCACCAACGACATCCGCTCGGTGCGCGGCACGGAGTGTGTCTCGCGTTCGAGTCGCTGGAGCAGTGCCGGGAACTCGGCTTGCTGCGCGGGACTGAACTCGGCGGCGACAGCGACAAACACGGTGTCGGCGGCCTGATAGTGGCCGAGCAGTTCAGGAACCGTGGCCGGGGGGTCATCGAGGTCAACCGCCTTCGCAAGAACCTCCAAGAGTGAGTCGGCTCCCGCTTCGGGGTGTATCCGGCAGGTCATCGCGGTGCGGTTGGTTTCGTCGATGACTGCCCCGGCCAAACCATCGGTGATGGACGGATCTTTGGCCATGGCGGCGGGCAGCACGATACAGACGTGGCGGCCGCGACTGACCTCGTTTAGCGTGTCGGTGATCAGAGTTCGAGGGCCAGGCAGGGCCCAGATCCGTTCGTCCACACCTAATCGTGACTTTCGAATAGCGTCGCCGCGGCGGCCAGAATGACCCGGTCCAACGACCACCCGTCTTCGTCTTGGACCGCGACGTCGAGGGCCTCCAAATCGGCGAGCAGCCGGGAACCGTCGACGCCGACAGCCTCGGTGATGTCGTCAACCGATACCGGCAGCTGCTCGATGCCTTCGGGGCCGGAGCTGAACGGGACGGAGTGGATCCAGGCCTTAGCGATCTGCGGATCGATGCCGCTTTCGTCGAGGATCCGCCGCGCCTCCTCGGGGTCCTTTAGGCGGGATTCCACGCGTTCGAGCGACTCCTCCTGGGAGCGGGCCTTAGTGATGTCGGCCATCACCGCTTCGATGAGTTTGGGCCAGCCGGAGGTACACCGGTGCAATCGTGCGCGGGCTTCGGGTCCTTCGAACGGAGAGCCGTACCATGCCCGGAGGCCGGCAGTCGACCATCGCCGGAGCTTGTGAAGCGGCACCCCTTCGAGGCTATCCAAGATGGACAACCAGGCCGGCCCGAGCACCACTGTGGCGCCGACGTTCTTGCGGCTACCGAGTTCCCGGCAGATGTGGCCCAGATTCACCTCGGCGGCTTTCGCACGGCTCAAATCAACGATGATGTGGGTTCGCTTCGCACCACCACCGACCTTCTTGATCGTGGGGTCTGAAGGGTTTTCGACGATGAGAGTCTCGATGTTCTCTGCACGGGCGGCCTGTTTCATCACCTCGACCACGCGATCGATTCCCAAGGCCGGGCTGCCGAACACGACCTGGGCAGGGCCGTCAGAGCCCTTCAACAAGGTGGTCAGTTCGTAGTCGGTCAGCGGAGAGCGCGGCGCGGCGATGCCCTCGGAGTCGGCTAGCAGCTGTCGGGCCATTGTGGGGTTGTATTCCAACGGGCGCTCGAGGTGCTGAGCCGCGTCCTGCAGTTCTTTTTCCAGCCGTTCAGAGCTGCCGAGCATCTGAATGATGTTTGGGCTGCGCAATGCCCACCGCTCGGCGTCGTGTTGCTGCAGGATACCCAGCCCTTGCATTTCGACCAGGTAGCGTTCGAACTCGTTGCGAGTCAACTCATCCGGACTAAATCCCGCCGACCACCAGAATTCGCACTCCTCGCGCAGGTCGTCGACGCTGAAGGTGACACCCGGTTCGGCACCGAGGCTGAGCACGGCTACTACAAGGGCGATCAGGCGGTAGCGGGAATCGAGGTTGATCGTCCATCGAAAACGCTGTGCGATCAGATCTCTAACTTTCGGATCTGAGCAGACCGCTCGAATATCGCTGTCGGTGATGAGCATTCGGCCGCCGCCGTCAGGGATCTGCCGCTTTTGCAGGTGTCGCACCAGGGCGTCGCAAACAATCTGCACCAGCGAGGCCTGGTAGTTCGTCTGCAACAGCAGTCGCCACACCAGCTCGGGGCTTTCAAAGCGGTAGCCAAGCGCAGTCATCGGTGACTCGACCAACTTGTATGCATCCAGTGTTCGCAGCGGGCCGATGAGGATGTCATCGCCGCCGTGGGCAACTGGAGTGTTCGACGCATCGTGGAAGCGCTGGACTTGATGCAGGCCGGCGAAAACAGCCTTAAACCGGCGTCCGGATTCTTCCATCAGCCCTTTGAGTGCTTGCAGCACCGGGAACGCGCCGACAGCCGCCGCACCGCCGGCGTTGGCGTCGGCGGTCAAGAAGTTGTCAGCCTCGTCGAGCAGCAGAAGCAGGCTGTTGGACTCCTCGGTATTCAGCCACTCCATGACCGCCCCGGTCACGTCGCGAGCAACCGTCGGTGGAATCTTGGCGGTGATGATGCCGAGCTTGTGGAGCCTCTCGCCGAGCAGCGGCCACAACGCCGCAGGCTCCTGAGCTTCCCCGATTCCGGCGGCTTTGAGGTCTATATAGACCGCGGCCGTGCCACTTATCGGCCCGCTGTCTTGTGCCTGCAGGTCGGTGTAGAGGCGTTCGACTCGGCGCAGTAGCGCCGACTTGCCAAGCTGGCGGCCACCGTAAACGAACATCGACCCGGTCGGGCTCTGAATCCGGTTGCGTTCGTCGGCGCGGCCGACGAATACCTCGTCTGGCACTTCACCGGCGGCGTTGGGCTGGTAGGGATTTAGGGTCGTGAATGGCAGGGTAACCCGCTGGGTGAATCCCCATCCCGGCTCGGCCCGGGTGGACAACCAGCCGATAACCGCCTCGTCGATCACGACGGGTGAAAAGCCCTTACCGCCAGCGGTGGTGCGGCTCAAAGCTCTGAGCTGCAGCCGGTCAGCGAGGCTCAGTACCCCGAAGTAGAGAACAACATTGGGCCGGTTGCGATTGCGCTCCTCGATGAAGTCCATCAATCGGTTCGGCGTGACCGGATCCCACACCATCGTTACGTCGTAGTTGCCGTGCGCTTGGCTGCCTAACTGCGGCACGTAGGAGCGGTCATAGTTGGCCGCAATTCGTGCGGTGGTGTAACCCGAAAGCTTTGTGCGGGAGACATCGCCGCGGTACCACTCTTGGGCTCGCGGGCTCAATCCGATCATGCGGAGCACGGTGGCCAGTGACGCCCGATACTGATCCCCGGCACGACGACGGGTCTTCAGCGTCTTCCACGCCACCAGACCGTCACGCAGCTGTCGGTCAGCGGGAATCGGATTGGCTTGAAGCGCAGCCTGAATGCTAGCGATCGGATCCTCGCCGGCCGCTTGAGCATCCGAAGCTACACCGACGATCCGAGGCAGGAACTCACTGAAGTCATCCCCCGTTGGCGGCTCGACAGCAGGTAACGGCTGACCGGTTTCGAGCAACGTCAGGAACTCCACCGCCAAGGTCTCGTCTCCGTTGGCCAACCGATCCAGAACCCTCGCCTTGCTGTCTTCATCACTGGACAACGCCCGAGTGCGGGCCTCCAGTGCGTGCCTCTCGGCAACCAACGCCTTCTCAGCTTCCGCGGCTATGGCCGTCAAGGCGTCGATCGCGAGGTCAAACCGGTCGCCCTCGGGGGTGTCGCCGATGGCCTGGATACGTTCCGACAAGTCGCGGGCCAGATCGTCTTTGTAGAGGGCGCGCAGGCGGGCCGCCCCATCCTCGGCGGCTCCGCGGGCCTGCTCAAACTTCGCCTTGGCGGATTTGGTGGCTCGAAGGATCAGGTCGCTGTATCCGGCGCCCTCCAATCCTGTCACAGCGATGTAATCGCGGGCGGCGGCGATATCGCCTCGGCCGAGGTAACCGGATACCACGCCATCCGGGTCACGCGGGGAGAGAAGCAGCGCGAGTTCTGCTGGAGTCGGTAGTCGAGCCGGCCGACCGTCCGCATTACGGGGCAGTTCGAACAACTCCAGCAACGCTGCGTCGAGGACGTCGCCCAAGGATTGCGCGGTCGGTTCGGGATCATCACCACGCAGCCATTGCACAAAGTTGATGAGCGCGGCGTCGCCGACTGTGTGGGCTACTAGATCCTGGGGTACCTGCGCCAGGGCGCGGTCGACATCTTCTGCAGTGGCGATGTCTTTGAGGTCAGCAGAGAGAATCGCCCGGCGCACATTCAATAGCCGCGATAGCAAGTCCCCGGCGTCGCGCAGGCTTTCGTGAAGCTGGACAGCGACTGGGCCGATGATCGGGCGGCGACGCTGTTGTGAAGTGCTGACCTCGACATCGGCGGCGTCGATCAACCGTTCCCGTTTGCCTTGGTCGTTGAGCTGGTCGACCAGCTGGCCGATCTGCGTCCATTCCGGACTGGCCGCCCCTGCTGCCCCTTGGGCGGCCAGCGCCGCCGCCGACGACAGGCCCTCTGACAGAGGCTGGCCGTCCTTGACGAGGTAGCGCAGCACTTTCGACCCGCGCTGGAACTTCAGAACCCTGCTCCGGAGTTTGTCGAGCTGCTCGGCGGCTTCACGGCCCAGATCAGCCCAGCGCGCCGCGAGTTCTTCGGCACTGGGTCCGGACTGCGGCTGGCGGCGGGTGTGACCGCGTTGGACAGCGTTCGCCGCCGCGGTGAACAGCTCGTGCAGACCGGTTTCAGACAGCCCAGCGGCGTCGATGAGCGACTGCAGTCCCAGTGGTGCGTAGCCCAAGCGCATCCCGGCGCGCAGCGCTGAGGCCAAGAGCAGCCGGTATTCGTTGGCATCGAACGACCGGATGTCGGCGTCGGCGGGCAGTAGCGACAGCTCGAGGGCCTCCGCGTCGCAGTGTGCAGCAGCGCAGGCGAACAGCAACAGTTGGCGGCGCGGCAGGGGCTCGTCGGCCGCAACAGCGAGGTGATAGGCCAAGCCCTCCTCGCCACCTAGCAGGAGCCGACCGATCAGTGGGGGATCCCCCTCGTCCCAGGGGAAGTCGGTCGGGGACTCGCCCAGGGTCTCTTCTCCCCCGCCGGCCTCTGATTCGGCTTCTCGCTGCGCGAACGAGCTGGGTTCAGTAGCCGGTGACGTGACCGAGACAGGGGCAGTTTGAGGACGGGGTGTTAAGTCAGCGGTCGGAGGATGGGACGAGTCGTCAGTCTCGGCAGGAACAACCGCCGTCTGCTGAGCGGTTCCCGCGTCGGCTACCGCCTCTTGAGACTTCGCCGGACCCTCGTCGGGGGTGGCCTCCAAGTCCACATCTTGGGCTTCAGCTTCTGCGATGCCGAATTGGTCATGGTCAGCGCCGCTAGAAGGCGCCCCCGCGTCGCCGTATCCAAAGTTGCCGGCGCGGATGGCTTGGAGCTCCTCAATGGAGGTGAATCCGAATTGTGTGAGTGTTATCTCGATCATCGCCGAGCGGCCTTCGCGTTGAAGGACCTCGATCAATTCCCCCGCTACTCGGGCATCGTCGAGCCGTTTGGCATCCCGCTCTGAACGCTGGGACTCCAGCTCGACGAGCCGCTCCACCAGCGTGGGTAGATCCTGAGCACCATCGATACCGAGGGTTGGGGCGGCGACCAAAAGGATGTCCAATGCGATCGACCAGTTATCGGCCGCCACACCTAGTTGATCTGCGGGGCGACCTTGCTCGATGGCGCTAGCGGCGGCGTGAAGGCGCTCGACCAACTGCCCCGCCGCAGTCTGCATCCGTGTGCACAGTTCGTGCATCTTCGACAGCACAGCCTCGCGGTCATCGTCCGTCTCTGGCTGGCTGTTAGCGACCAACGCCGAGGCTTCCGCGACGAGCCGCCTGGTCTCCTCGGCGTCGTCCCAGTCCTCTGCATCCTGGTTGTCTCGCCCGGCCTCCTGGTCCTCCTCAAGGTCGTCGTCCGCCTCGCCGGCATCGGCATCGGCATCGGCATCGGCATCGGCATCGGCAGTAGAGGTGCCGAGTCCGGTTCGCAAAATCAAACCGGGCGGCCAGCCGTCCTCCCCCGGGCTGGGTGGGTTGATCGCGAGTTCCAGCAGCTCATCGAGGCGCTGACGAACCCGATCTGCGTCGTCCAGGTGGTTGTCCTCCGCCACCGCACGCACCAATGCACTTCCCGCATTGGGTCCCAACAGGTAGCCGGCGGCAATAGCCCGCAGTGTCAGGTCGTCGAACTGCTCGTCTGGCCGATCGTCGTGGTCGAGGAGGTTGTCCCAGCCATGGGCTAAGGAATGCGCGAAAGCGCCGGGATCTTTCGCTATGGCCGCTCGGACCCGAAGTGCAATTTTTGGGGTGCCGCGGCGCAGATCCGCATAGTTCAAGTTCGCCATCCGCGCCCACGGCATGCCGATTCGCGGATTCCGAACGATTCGCGCGACGTCATCATTGCTGAGCGCCATCATGGCTGCTCGAGAGCTGCTTTTCGTCACGTTCCCCCTCGGACCCCTGTTGAGTTCGGACTGATGCTACCGGCCGGCACCGACGCATTTCGGTGCCGCGGATCCGCCCGTTGCGGATTCGCTCCGCGGACCGATCCGCGGTTCCGAGACTGTCGGGTCTTTTCCACCGACGCGGAGAGTGGCGCGGCTGGGAGCGGGCCGGAAGTCGAGGTGCTCCAGCCCGACAGCCCCTCGCGCCGCCACCGCGCCGAGCCTCCGGCGTTCTACTCCGGATCGCTCTCTACGATGGCCGCCCAGCCGTTGCTGACGGATTCGGCGCTGTGGAACTTAAACCCGCCTTTCTCGAGTAGTTCCACCGCCCGGTCAAGGATCTCGCCAGTGCCTCCGTTAGGAAACTTCTTGATCTCTTGCTCGAAGATCGCGGGACCGTGGGGGTCCGAGATGTAGACGTCTGCCGCCTTGTCCGGCTCGTCACCTTTTTCGGCCTTCGTAATCCACGCAATGTGCAGAGTCACCCGCGTCTCCTCCCCGACGGTTAAACGCTTGAATTCCGAATCCTAAATTGACCGCCGACAACCAGCTCGACAGCACGAACACCTCGTCGTTCTCCCAGCCCTACATTTGCCACCGTGCGGCCGCGGCTGTCACCTTCCATGCCGTGGTCGTCCGATGTTGTTACGTTCTACTCGATGAGACCGTCGCAGTAGTCAGCGACGTATCGAGCCCGCGGTGCTGGGGGGACCTCGTAATTGGGTGGGGGCAGGCCGCGTTTGGCGGCCACCGCGGCGATTGCTTCTGCCGGCTTCATAGGCGCACCCTTTTCCTCCCCTAGATGCGTCTAGGTATCGACTGAGCTACCCCATTGCGGGGCCGGCAGGTTGCAATCGTAGACCGTCGCCATGCCGGCCTGCTCGAGGTGGGCTTCGTCCTCGTGGAGGGCCTGGAGCGCTGAGTCGAGGTCGTTTCTCGGGAAGAACTGCAGACGCCGGTAGCCACGTGTAGTCGCCTCGTATTGGCCGATGAGGTACTTACCCCACCCGAACACCTCACGACGCTGACGCCCCGAGCCGTCTGTGTAGACGATCTCGGTGGCTTCGATGAAGTCAGTTGGCTCCAGCGACAGCCGTAGCGCCTCGGCCGCGGGGTCGTTGTCGGGGTCTGAGGCGAAGTCGGCGTAGGGCCGAGGGAGGGGGCTGCACATCTCAATGAGCAGATTCGGATTCCGCTTCGGCAGATCCGCTTTCGAGAAGTGGATTCCGAACACCGCCGTTGGCCCAGCAGGCGTTGCGCTCGTGATGCGCTTGATACCGCCCTGAGGGATCCGATAGCCGAACTTGAACAATCCCGAGGCCATTTCGGCGAGATAGTCCGGACACATTTGTTCGGAGAGCACCAGATCGGCGTCCCGCAGTGCCGCGATGAAGGAGGCGACGTGCGGGTCGACCTCGTAAGTGGCGAGGATTCGCTCCATCTCGAACCAGTCACTGAAGGAGTCCCCGCGATGCTGATGCGGCTGCAGGTATCGGTAGACCCCCATCCCGAACACCGCCGCGGGGCCGCGACCATCCAAAACATCTGCCAGATCTGCGATGTCAGCGACGCGGGAGGTGACATTGCCGCCAGTGCACTGCGCGAACTGCTCAGGCAGCCCGCTGGTGAGCGGGTGGGCGTCCACGGCGATGACAGGTACCTGCAGAGCCGCAGACAAGACCGCAGCAGCGGCCCCGGGGCCCGCACCAATCTCCACCAGGAACGGTTCGGGGTGTCCGCTTCTGTCGATCGCATCCCGCAGTCGGGGCAGCATCCACGCACACTCGGCGGCCAGAGGTCCCGACCTCCAGCCCACCGAGAAGTGTTTCGCCTTCTCGAAAGAGCCGTAAGTGAAGGCGTATTCGCTCTCAACATCGCTCGCGCCATCCGCAAATTCGTACCACTGATCGGCGATGTCATGGCCCACCTGCTCGGTGACGCGGGCAATCCAGGCGTCTTGATCGAGAACGGAGTCCACTAGACCCAGCGAGTCCAAGGCCCGCATCAGACGTATACCGTCTGCGTTCAACTCGGATTGCTCGACGTTCTCAGAGGTTGTCTTCTCCATTTAATTTGTCTCCCTTAGTTTCTCAAGGCGATCTAGGCGGGCACTGTCAGCTGTCGGACAGATCGCTTTCAGGCTCGGCATGCCGATCTTCGAGTAGGTCATTGGCCGCCTTTCGGGGCATCACCTCTCAGGGCTGCATCTTTGGGCGTGAGACACTGCAGCCACCGGGTGCGAATCTCAGCAGGTGTCGCGCCCAGGTTCACCGACATGAACCGCATACGGTGGCCTTGGATCTCCGTTTCCTCGGTGAATGGCTGGGTGGTGGTTGTCTGGATGAACAACAGAACGCCTTCCGCAGCATCGGCGATCGGGTCGCCGAGACCGGTCTGGGACGCGAGGTATGAGTAGAGCTGGTAGAGATATCCGCTGCTGACAGTGGGCTCTTTTCCCCCGACGGCCAGGCCCCAGACTAGGGCGTCCGTAAACTTAGTTTCGATCACGATTCGGCGCTGTATCGCAGGATTGTCAAGTGTCACATCGGTTTTCATGACCGGTAGATATCCCGTCTTCGGCAGCGGGCCGGACGACCATTGCAGGATTCGAGATCCCACACTCCATCCCTTCCCCGAAAGGGTGTAGCGGAAGAACCCCCGCACCGCGGACTCGAAGAGCTTGCGGTGTTTGCCGGCGTCGTCGAGGAGGGTCGGAAGGTCCAGTGGCCCTCGCGCGTGGAAGGGGATGGCCATGTCCCGCAGCAGATGGGCGGCGTCAAGCATCCGGCGGTCCGCGGCGTCGTGGTGGGCGAGGCGGTCACGTGATAGCTCGCTGCGGGAGGGTTCGACGGCGCCGACGCCGAAGCGGTGCATTCGGAAGGCGGCGTTGCGACAGCGCTGGGCGAGTTCTTTTCGAATGATGAGCGGTGCTGCGTAGATCAGGGTGTGGGCGATGAAGCGGTTGCGGGGGGAGTCGACGCTGAGTTCCTCGAATCGGCAGGCAATGCGGCCTTGGTCGGACAGCCGGCGCGTGGCGGTGCGGAGGTGGTCGATGCGTCCCCGTACTCGGTCGAGGTCGGCGTGGCGGGTTCGGTAGTGCAGGGTCAGTTGGTGACGCAGTCGTTGTTCCACCTCGACGACGAGGACTTCTGCGATGGCATCCATGAGGTCGTTATCCCGTTCGCCGGCGAGGATCCTGTCGCGTTCGGGTTGGCGGAGTTGAGCCAAGAGCTCCGAGGCGTAGATCAGCAGGAACCACATGCTGCGGACCGGGATCTTGGTCGAGCCCTCGCCGAGGACGATCATGCTGCTCCCACCGGTCAGGATTTGAGGGCCGCGATGGCGGCCTCGGCCTTATCGCGGGCGTCGAACCAGTACTCCTGCAGCTGGGGACCGACCTGGGTATCAATGACGCCGAAATACCATGCCTTCCCATCGGATTGGCTCTGGAGAGGTGTCAGAAAGCTGTGTCCGATCAGGAAGTTCGGTCCGAGCATGGGGTCTTGTTCAATGGTCGTGTTCAGGTCATGAATGCGGCTGCGGATCGTCGCGACCAGTCCCGGATCATGGGGCAATTTTGCCGCAAGGTCGGCCGCCCAGGCATCGGTGAACGCGGGCTCGAGAGTTTCGAAGCTGAACCGACGGCGCAGGGCGAGGTCCACAAGGGCCAGTGACCGGTCAGCGATATTCATCGTGCCAAGCAGGTAGAGGTTGTCGGGCAGGTAGTAGTCCTCCCCGTCGAACCTGGGATAGCTCAGTCCCAGAGCATCCTCAGGGTTGCGCTTACTTCTCTCGATGAGGGTCAGCATTTCCCCGAACGCCTGAGCGGGGTTGCCACGGTTGATCTCCTCGATGATCAACACGTGAGGAACGTCGGGACTGTTGCGAGCACGTTCGGCGTGCTGGAGTAGCGCCCCATCCATCAGCTCTAGCTGGCCACCAGATTTGGGGCGCCAACCCCGGACGAAGTCCTCATAGGAGGTGTTGGGATGGAATTGGACCGAGCGGACTGCGCCAGGTACGTGGGAGCCGATGAGCGCCTGGGCCAGACGCCTTGCGAGCCAGGTCTTTCCAGTCCCTGGGGCACCCTGCAGCACCAAATTCTGGTTATCCCTCCAGTGTTCGAGAATCTGCTGCAGACGCTCCTTGGGGTGGAAACTTCCTTCTGCGACGATGTCGGCCACGGTGTACGGGGTATCCGACGAACCGGTCTCACCGCCGACGTTGGCGTGGCCACCCGGCTCGGCCTTCTTGCCTGCAGGGGTTTGGGGGTGTTCTTTTTCGGGAAACCACTTCGGCTTCCACGTCTCGTCGTACAGGTCGACGGGCCCACCGGCTTCTTCCTCAATGCCATCGACGATCGTCCGGAGGTCGGCGTCGATGTCCTTGGTGGGACCGTTCGGGAGATATTGAGCGGCGAAGGCCTCACGGAGCGCCCTGCGGTGGTCGTTACTGACGATGGGCAGGTAATAGCGCGGTTGGAAGGTGTATAGCAGCGCTTGGCGCTGGGCTGGCTCGCGTTGGCCCGGGGAGTTCATGACGAGTTTGCGTAGTACCTCATGGTCGGTGGCGGCCGCAGCCCTGGTGGCAGGGTCTTGGCTCTTGAAGTATTCGGAGAACTCGATGAGAAATGCCAGTTGCGCCCAGCGCCGGCTGCTCCAAGCGGGTCCGCCATGGAATACGCCTTGGGCGAATGCTGCGAGCAGATCGGGAGTTAGTGGCACCGGTGGCTGTAGGGGTGCCAGAACGTCTTCGATGACTTTCACTTTGGTCGCCTCGAGGAAGTTCACGACCGGCAAGACGTTGAGCGCATAAACTTCGGCGAACAGTTGCCGTGCCGAGGGTGAGCAGGGCGTGAGTTGTTTCTCGAGTTTTTCGGAGAATGAGTTTGCCGACACGTCGGGTGCATCGATGTAGTTCGCGTGCAGTTCGGCGAGGTGGTCGCTCGTCCAGATCTGTCTGCCCGGGGTCAGAAGTGAACCTTCTGCAATCAGGCAGTTGTTGAGAATCGGCGCCGACCTTCTCAACCTGCGGCGCGTTCGGCCGGTTCATCGTTGGTGATGCGTTTGCCACTATCCCTCAGTCTCCCAATCGTGTCCGCGATTCTTGAAGCTCATCAGCGTGCGTGCTATCTCACGAGGGAGTTCTTCTCCAAGAAGACAGTCTGCGCGGCTGAAAGATCGCCAATCTGGGCCCCCACGTCGAACGGATATGCCATGGCCGCGAGGCACCGCTCGAAGCAGACTGAGCGAGCCCCGCGATCGGGTGGTACGCGAATGGGCTAATAATCTTCGACGATCTCGTACAAACCCGCGCTCAATCTGTCTTCTAGCCACGAATCGAAGTCCGGACAAGGTTTCTTAGTCCCACCTCATCCAGGAAAGTGCGGAACAGGTCATCGAGCTCGACGACCTCGTCCTCAGCGAGATCGCAATACGCTGGAGCCAACGAGTCTTCCTCATCCGTACCGGATCCGATGTCGAGAAGGACGAGCTCCACAAGGGCTTCGCCCAGGTTCGCCCAGAGTCGCGGATCTCCCGCACTCGGGGCCAGGCCGGCAAGCCGTCGGTAGCCCCGCATACCGAAGTCACCCCAGGTGTAGGTAAGGACCACGTCATTGCCGTCAGGCCAGCTGACCACGCCCCAGACCGGCGAGCTCGATGCCGGAGAAAGCGCACCCGTGTCTGGACTTATGTCCTCGAACCACTCGGCGGTATGGCCTCCGGCCCAGTTGAAGGAAATGTCATAAGCCTGCGGATCTCCGCCTAGAGCGTTCGTCCACAGCGTGAGGTTGATATGTCCCGGCTCGACCACACTGGGCAACTGATCGACAGGGTCTTCGTCCCAGGGGTCTTCGTTCGTTTCATCCATACGTTCGCCCGGATCGGTATCGCTTTGATGAGTCAAGATTTAACTCCCGAATCGATCAGGTCCAGCGCGTCCAGCGCAGTGTGGAGGCGGGTACTGTCCTCGCGCGCCAACTCGCTGGAATTCACTCGTCGTCAGTCGGAGCGAAGCCGATGTAGATCCCCGATCCATCGGGGGGACCGACGTAGGAGGCGACCTTCAGCGCGTCGGGGAATTCGATGGCGTCCGTAAGCTCGTCAATGTTTCGTTCGTCGCCATCCCCACATTCGACCTCAAGATAATCGTCGTCGTGACGGATCACCTTGCACGACATATTCGCAAGCGCCTTCTCGGCGCGATCTGAGACGAAGGCGAAGCCCTGGTCGTGGGCTACATAAAGGGTGTGTCTGCAGGGCTCCCCGACAGGTTCGAAATCCTCTAAACCGTCAACTAGTTGTCCGCAAAAACCGCAGTAGACAGGCAGGTGGTAAAAAGCCTGCCGTTCGTGTCGTTGTACAGCCATCCCCGTCCCCCATTCGCAACATAAACGTGTCAGCGCGGAGTTTAGTCAGGAGATCCGACAACAACAGCCGGTTGACGATGGCGCTGGGATGGTTGCCCGCGGTCGCTCTCGAATCTTGAGTCGGCCCCCGAGCACGCGTGGAAAGCTGTCAATCCTTCGAATCCTCCCGCGGGCCACCCACCATGTATCCCGTCTTGGGCGTCGGGGTGAATGGATCGACCCACGTTCGCAGCCGAGCCAGCTGAGCCGCGGCAGCGATCGCTGCGATCGAGCTGTTCTTGGTTTCGGTGAAGACGCGGTTACCAACCTCGCGGGCCGCAGCCTCGATCTCATCGCCATCCACGTCGATGTTTGCCGTCATCCGTGCGTCAAGAGCAGCCCTCCGGGCCGGGTGGACATCCTCGGGCTGGCTGAAACTCAGGAAACCTCCGCTAGCAAGAACCGACACCGCGCTGGCTGGACCGCTGCCACTCACGCGCAGCGCACCGGGATCGTCAACCTTGTCCAACCCTCGAAGGAGTTCGACCGTCTTTCGCGCGATCTGATTTGCGTCCCCACGAGCAATCGGGACCGACGAGCCTTCCTCGTCGCTCCAGGCAAGGTCGCCGATGCTGAACCACAGGCGAGAAGCACCGTCGCAGCGGAACTCCACTAGCGGCGGCGCCACACTGTCACGTCGGGAGATGGTGAAGATGTCCCGAGGATGCAGCATTCCCGCGACATACGCCGCAACAAAGGTCTGGAACGACCTCCACTGATCGTCCGAACTGTATTGGGTCATGGAATGCCTCCATTGGTAGCCCGTTGAAAAGTACGGCATCGACGCCCCGGAGCGGCTGCGGCGATACGCCGCAGGCAGCCGCGGAGGACAAAGCCGCCGACGCTTGCGGGACTGAGCGCTAAGTTCACTCGATGGCTGTTGGCGGGGTGAGGCTTGTTGACTTCGTCGGTCTCGATCCTGACGACAACCTACTCATTCAAGGTGACGCACGAGAGACCCTCGACGCACTCGAACGCCACCAGCCTTATGCCGAGCGTCTCCTCGGCGGTGTCAAACTCGCCTACCTCGACCCGCCCTTCAACACCGGTCAGACGTTCAAGCACTACCGCGACAAACTTGACCACTTCACCTGGAACACGAAGCTCAAAGAGACCCTTGCCAGGGTCCGCCGATTCCTGGCCGACGACGGCTCGGTCTGGTTGCACCTCAACGACGCTGAGCAACACCGCGCCCGCTTACTGCTCGACGACGTATTCGGACCAGAGAATTTCCTTGCCACCATCATCTGGGAACGCACTCAAATGCCGCGCCTCGGTGGGAAACCGTTCGCCATTCGCCACGACTACATCCACGTCTACCGAAAGGGCCCGGCGTTTCGGCTGCCCGGGCGAGCCGACAGTGCGGCCGAGACGATGTGGTCCATCGAGGATGTCGGCTCCACCGACCAAGCAACGGCCGAGAGCAAACAACTTTTCGACCAGCCCTTCGCCACACCCAAACCGGAACAGCTAGTCAGGCGAGTGATCGAACTGGCTACCGAACCCGGCGATTGGGTCCTCGACTGCTTCGCCGGTTCGGGTACAACACCGGCGGTTGCCCACAAACTCGGTCGGCGATGGGTGGCCGTGGAGGCCCAACCCAACACCGTCCGCGATTTCCTGAGCCCGCGCCTGCACCAGGTGGTCGAGGGGCGCGACCAGGGCGGCATCTCGGAAGAGGTTCATTGGACTGGAGGCGGTGGGTTCACTCGCCTCATTGTCGACGGAACTGCCGCGACCGGACCTGGCTGAGCACGACGAACCATCAAATCCAGGGGTGCTTCTCGGCAAGCTTCAGCGCGACGCCCGGGTTGACCATGAAGATGTAGGCGAAGTACCCCTTCGCCACAGCCCGCGCATCCTTGCCGAGCTCCACCGACATGTTGTCCAGCCCTCGCATCTCGCACCGATGAAAAAATGCCCGGATACGACGCAGGTCCGAGCGAGTCAGCCGGACACCTTCATTGACCATGAGGCCGGTAACCAGCTGACGGTTGGGCGTCCGCATGGTCTTGGTCTTCTCGTGATTGACCTCAAAACCCTCGTCCTTGCAGATGCGTTTGACTGCGCTGACGATGGTGTTGGCCGGCGTCTTCTCGTTGTCCGTGGAGAACACCAGATCGTCGGCGTAGCGCGAGTAGGTGTATCCGAACTTCGCTGCGAGCCCGCTCAGTCGGGCGTCGAGTTTGGCTGTGACGAGGTTGCACAGATCCGGTGAGGTGCACCCGCCTTGCGGCAGGGAACGTTCACCGATGATGACGTACTGCGTCGTACCGTCCAGGGTCACTCGTGCCCGGGGGGCATCGGTGCAAATGAGCGCGAGAACGGTCGCGACACCCGGGTTGTATCCGAGGGACTCGAAGAAGCCTCGGACCCTGGGGAATGTGACAGTGGCGAAAAAGTTCCTCAGGTCGAGCCGAATCACGCACGCCTTGCCGGAGTGCCGTCTGGCGTTATCGACGATCGACAGACCGGGCCGAAATGCCGCAGCGCTTGGCCCCACCGGAAGCGGCGACAGCACGTTGGTGCGAACCCACTGTTGAGCAGCGCGCAGGAACGGCTTCGGTGCCGAGATCAGCCGGTAGCCGCCGGAGCGCTTCGGGATCTCGAATCGGGCATAGTGGCTGGAGTCTTCGGCGCCACGCTCGAAGGTGAGCCATCTCAGCTGCGAGGTGCTCACCTCAAGTGCCGCAGCGATATCGGTGAACGTTGACAACGCTGGAAGTCCGAGCTCGGCGAGCTTCGCGGGATCCCCGCCGGCGAACTGCAGTCGGTTGGACACCCGACGGCCAAGGTATGTGGGCTCATCCAGCACGTCAGTCATGACGCGTCGCCCGTCGTGACAAGGCTGACCTCGAGACCGTCAATATGAACGCCGGCGAGCGCGAGTTCGGCGAGCTTCCCGAGGGCCCACTCCCTGTCCCTGAGCGTCTCACCTCTTGCCAATTCCAGAAGCGCGACGATCCGCTGTTGCAATGACGGGCCTAATTCAGCCGACATCATGTCCAGGCGAGCCTTCACCGACTCTTTAGTGCGGCGATTTCCGCCGGGGGCGACAAGCACGCGACGGTCGAAGTCGAGTAGCGCCTCGTCGTCGACCCGGTCCGGGCGGAGAGCTTCTGCTGCGACAAGTTCCTGTATGCGGGAATCGTCGGACTCTGCAAGTGCGGCCCACAGGGCAGGATCTGCGCTGCGCCGCCGGCGGTCGTCAAGCAGTTGCATCCCGAGGTCACGCTTCGCGGGCACATCACTACGCAGGCACTCTTGGACAGCGTCGCGGAATTCACGAGGGTTCCGCAGAGTTGCGACGTGGTCTCTGCCGGCGGCGAAGGCGGCAGGGCTCAGACTCTCGACGAGGTCACCCCAAACCTGCGGCATCTGACCGTTGGCTTGAAGCTGCCTGATCGCCTCGGCTTGAAGCGCCAGATCCGTGGTCGCGGCCGCGGCGACACCGAACCTCACGTCACCGGCGATACGGCCAGGGTTCTCCGTGATGTAGCGCAACACGAAGGACAACTGTTCGGCTGTGGCGGAGCCCAATTGCTCGGGGTGCCGTGCGTCCCCCGTCGCGCGAACGGCCTCAGGTGTCATGTCAGCGAGGGCAGCGCTATCGCTTCCAGGATGGGCGGCTATCGCGTGCCATAAAACTGCCGGGCCCAACGGCGTATCGACCAGGAACGCGAGCAGATCGCTTCGTTCCACTCCCCTATCAAGTGCTGCGGGCAAGATCTCGGCAAGCTGTGGTGCGTCATCGACGCTCGCCCGCGGAAAAAGTTCGGCCATGACTCGTTCGACAGTGAGTGGTGTCGGGAGTCGCCGGTGGATCCATTGGGGAAGCCGCTCCACAAGACCCGCTACGCCGTAGCCGGCGTTTAGGAGCCGCCAGCCAAGTTTCGCTTCCAAGGGGTTGTCGGACGCGATCCAGTTGATTGCGTCCGACGGATCGGCTTGTTCGGCTCTTTTCCTGATGATCTGATCACCGATTGCCGACAGCACGTTGCTATCGCTGGCCCCATCGGTAAGCGCTCCGGAGATACGCTCAAGGTGCTCAATGTCGAGCCCTTTAATAATCGGGTTCCATAGCTTCTTGTATTTCATGGCCGACTGAGTGACGACTGTTATGACAGCAGCGACGTCAGCGTCGGCGTCGTCGATCAATCGTTTTTTATCCATCGGCTTGGTCGCCGATAGGAACATCAGAGCAAGCCTTAACTGGCGTGAGGGGTTCCTGGGGGCATCGGAGATTAGGAGATCGCCTGCGGCTTGCACTGCGGCACGCCTTACTGTTCCGACGGTCATAGCGTCGAGGACTGCGTCGATGCTGGAATCGTCCCCTTTACGAAAGAACGCGATCCAGTGCTCCACGGCCAGAGAGCCCCATGAACCTGGTCGACTCGTCAGTGCAGAGCATGCTGCGAGGTTCAGGGATGGGTAAGTGCTCAGGAGTGCAAGTTTCAGGTGATCGATTGTGATTGCGGGAGCTTGTCCGAGGGACTCGAGCACCTGGAAGGACCAAGTGTGGGCTGCAACTGAGTTCTTGACGCTGTCGAAGATCCGCTGGACCAACGCAGGCCGTTCGTTCCAGATCTCGGGGTGGGCATCCCTACGGCTGCTCATATCAGGATCAACGACGACGCGGTGGCTCTGCTCATCCAGAGTCCCTCGCGCGCCGAGCATTACGTAGGCGGGGGCATAGGAATTGCGGGAAAGATTCCGATCCCACGAGAGGATCATGCGGGCGGCCACTCGCGCATAGGAATCCGGTGACCGCTTCGCTAGGGCCACGAGGTCTCGGCGCACCCGGCGCGCCAAGTACGCCAATGTCTTGTCGCTGGCGGTATCGACAAAATCCTTGAGGAAGCCGGTGTCCTCGATATGCACCGAGGACGGCGCAGGACGCGACCGGTCCTCGCAGGAGAGTCGGGCGAGTGCATCGGCGTAGGCGTCGGGTAGATCGTCGACGGGAACCGCTTTGACGAGCGCCTTGAACGGGCCCCAGTATCCGAAGTGCAGAGGCGCGTACCTCAGCAGCAGCTCGGCGTGCCGGATCTGCTCGGGGCGAATACGTCCTGTTGTCGCGACGGTCTGTTGGATGTCTTGGGCGGATCCTAGGGTGAGACTGGGCGTTATCCCGGCCGTCTCACCACGTATGAACCTGGCGCTGGCTGACTGGGCGAAGTCAGCTTCGATGAACTTGAGGAGCTCGACTCGACCTGCGCCGGAGCGTGCCAGCCCTTCTGCATACGCCTCGATGAGGGCACCGAGATCAGCTCCAGCGGTCAGCGAGCCTATGGCGATGTCGCCGACGATGCCCGCCAAACGGACGGCCAACAAGGATTCCGCGACATCGAACTGGGTACCGCATTGACCGCAGTGCTTCGCCCCATCGGCTCGCGGAGCGCCACAGGAACGGCAGCTTTGCCCGGGATCGCTCTCACCGGCGCCTGGCAGCGGGCCGATGTAGCTTGCCGCTTCCCAGGGATCGAGTTTTTCCAGGGGCCATACCGGGGGAACGGGCGGATACGCCTGGCAGTCGCCGTGACGCCACCGATTGACTTTCGGGTCGTCTTCTCGTTGGGGACCGACACGCAGTTCCAGCAAGGTCGAGGACCCGCGGGTGAAGGTCATCACTTGCACAAGCAGCGAGCGGCCGGTGAACAGCGCAGCCGTGAGTACGCGGGTCTGTTTCCATTCGCTCACAACGCCCCCCGCCGTCCCCTGCGTTCTAGATGCAGGTTGCCCCTACCCTCCCGCTGTGATCGGTGCCGATCGACGAGGCGAAGCGAAACGAGCTGCGCTTGGGCGAGCATCGGACTGCCCCAGTCGCCTCAGTGGTGCCCGCCCAAGCGCAGCGCGTCGAGCGGAGCCGAGAAGAGAGACAGCCGATGCTGGTTGTCTGGCGTTACTGCTGCCACGGCGAAACGCCGCGGCGATTCTGCTAGGGGCAACCTACATCGATAGCGAAGTTACATCAGGGGTAAGACAAACGGCCCACGGACACGCAACTGCCCCGGCGCTAGCCACCATCACCCTTGCGGTTCGAATCCCGGACCATGCAGCGGCTCACCGAACCATGCACGTTGAACAAGCAGTAGGTCAGTACTGCGAATGGCGTTCGCTAGTCGTTCGGCCTCGCCGCCCAGTCGAATTGAACTCGCAGGATCGCCCTTAGCCGGATTCGACGCCAGGTCATTCAGAGCCGCGCAGCCTTCCACTGGCTGTGGCGGGTCGGAGATCCTCTTGCGTAAATCAAGAGTGGTCAATCCGCAGATGGTTCGGCTTCCGGTCCGGGCATCCCCATGTCTGAGTAGGTCACCAGCAACGGGCCGGCGTCGAAGTGCGTGAGGTTGCCATAGACCCTCTGTGTGTTGAGGGTCCCGTCCCACGCGTCAGGCAGATTCCGGAAGTTCGCGGCTACGTTTTCGAAGCTGGAAACGAGCTGCCACCAATTGCCGAAGCCGCGGTCTGGTGCCGCGGCATCGCTGGCGGCGGCCTCTACCCGCCTCGCCTCGGTCTGATCGACCGCCGCGAACTCCCAAGGGCTGCCCATGGTCTGAGAGATCCAGGCTGATCTGCCAACTAGATCTCTGCCACTGTGTTCGGCAACCTCGATGACTCTGTCGCGCAGTGCTTTCGGGACATCCGCCGCTGTGGCTTCCGGATCTTCCCAAAGGAAGAGAACGTTTGGCAGTGACTCGTCACCGATGAGAAGTTTGTTCGCTTCACTTTCGAGCCGCTCCATATCGTCCCCGGACCTGATAGGACCCACAACGCGATAGAACGGCGCCAAGGGGTGCCGGCGATAGTGCACGAGGTATTCGGTGCCGTCAGGCAAAGCACATAGCTCGGTGCTGGTGACGGTTGGACCCATCGGGTTGAACCAGGCCGCCACCACGAGGGTCCGGCGGTGCTCTAGCCACAGCAGGCGCCGGTCGGCGGGCTCCTGGCCCTCTTCAGGCCGTTCTGACACCGCGGGCCGCGCTTGCTCGGTGATGGCCGCCACCACTTCGCTGGCGCGGTCAGCCTGGTCATTGCTCTCGCTGCCTCCGCCCTCGGCAGGTAGCTCGGACTGGGACAGGCTTCCCAGGGCGTCGCTGAGAGTGGAGGTGAAGCCCCACAGGTCGCTGCCCGAGTGACGGGTGTACGAGCCGAGCTGCTCTTGGTTTCTGGCTTCCGACATCGTGTTCCACTGCTGAAAGACCAGTTGGCCGGCGTCATGAGTCCATCCACCCAGGAGGTTGGTCTCGGGATCGTCGAACAGTGTCCACGTGATCGCCATGAGGTGCTGAACGAGCGACTCGGACAGCTGCGAACACGGCATCTGCAGGGAGCTCTCCCAAGAGGAACCGGCAAGCGGGTGCTTGCCGAAGCCGGCTTGCAAGCCCACTGGGCGCCCACTGAAACGTCCGACCGTGATGCGCAGTACGTTCTCGTCGCACCGAACCGCGTCGGGGGGCGCTCCGACCATCTCAGCGATGGTCGATGCGACGTCCTCAATGGACGGGAACTGGTAGGGCGTCAGGTCGAGAATCCATTCCGGGCGCCCCCGCAAGGTTTCCAGGTAGTGGTAGGTCCCGTCGTAGGTCTCTCTGAGTCCGGGCTGCGCGTCGGGATGGCTGAAGGCGGGGGCTCCACCGAGTGCTTCGGCGAGCCGCTGGGCGATGACGTCGGACATCCAGGCGCTGAGTTTGGCCTTCTCGGACAGTCGTAGGAAAAACGTATCCCATTGCGGCGGTGCAGAAACGGCGGCAATGGCATCGACGGTCCGGTCCGTGGCGTTGTAGGCGAAACTCCAGCCGATGGCGTAACGGTTGAGTCCGATGCAAAGCCGCGAGGCTGCCTGACCATTGGGGATGTTCTCGACGATACGGGTGCGGATCTGCCACTTGATGCGGCCGTCGGGCAACACCTCTACTGATGTCGTCTGCGCCAATCGGGCCTGCCAATAGGTCGCCGTGGCGCCGTCACGCTCGAGCCAGTCCTCATCGGCCCAGAGAAACCCGTCGAGATAGTTGCTCAGCAATTGGTCGGCCGTAATGTTCCGGCTCATCGTTCTTCCCCCTAAGTACGACTATCGGTCGATGTCAGGCACCCGGCGCTCCCCGTTGCGGATCAGGCTAAAGCAGGACGCCGACAAGAATCCGGCTATCGGCCGCGGAACGGCCTACCCACCAGAGCACGAGAGAGTTGGTTTACCGCGCTCGACAGATCTCACCAAACTCTCGTCGCAGCCCGGACGCGCGCAGTGCCTGTCGGCTGACCGCCGCAGCCACCGACTCTTCAGTGGCCAGGATGCGGACGCGCTGTTGGGCCCTGGTGACGGCGGTGTAGAGCAGCTGCCGGGTCAGCAGTGGCGAAGCGTGGTCCGGCAACACCACTGATACCGCCTCGTATTGGCTGCCTTGGCTGCGGTGCACTGTCATCGCGTACGCGGTCTGGACTGAGGAGAAGGTGTTCGGCTGCAGTAGCAGCGGTTCTCCGCCTCGGTCGATCGCTGCTATCACGCCGTCAGCGCTGGCAACAACAACGCCGATGTCGCCGTTGAAGACGCCGGCCTCGTAGTCGTTGGCGGTTATCAACAGAGGCTGTCCCGGATAGAACTGGTAGGGATCCAAGGGATGCCCTACGGCGGCCGCGGTCCAGTCCCGGACGAGGTCTGCCCAGTGCCGCCGGCCGAATAGCCCTTCTCGGTGGGCACACAAAAGGCGATGGCCCCGTAAAGCCGCTAGTGCGGATTCGACGTCTCCTCGCTCGGCGGCGACGACCAATTCCATTCCACCCGATGCAATGTCAGCGCGAACTGTCTCGAAGTCGGCGGGTGGACAGAGCGTGACCGCTTGATCGGTGGGGTTGTTCAACAGCGTCAGTGTTTCGTCGACGCGGCCCAGCCGTATTGCGTCGGCCAGTACGGCGATCGATGCGTTAAATCGGTGTCCGCGGGCGAGTCGGACAACTCCGCGGGACAGCTGCCGGTGTTCTTTCTCGCCGAGGGCCTGCTCTCGCATCGTCGTTGGAGCATCGAGATCCTCGGCCGCAATAGCCACGAGATCCTCGCTTAGAGAGCGGGTTTGGGGCCGGTGAACCAAATCGTCGAGCACTGCGCCAGCGTCCACGGATGTCAGCTGGTCAGGGTCGCCCATCAAGATCAACCGTGCGTCCGTTGGCAGGGCTTCCAGGAGTTGGGCCATCAATGTGAGCGACACCATCGAGGTCTCATCGACCACGACGACGTCATAGGGCAGTTGGTTTGTGGCGTCGTACCGAGAGCGTCGGCCACCAAATCGTCGCAATCCCAGTAGGCGGTGCAGCGTTGTTGCGGTCAAGCTGTCGGGAAGCCCGAGATCGGATCCTTGCCTGGCGACGGCTTCGGTCAAGGCTCCGGCAGCCTTTCCGGTGGGGGCGGCCAGCGCCACTCGCAGCCCCGGCCCGTACAGCGTGTAGAGGAGCGCCAATATCCTCGCGGCGGTGTGCGTCCTTCCGGTGCCCGGTCCGCCAGCCACGATGGTGGTCCACTCGGTGGCCGCCACCGCCGCAGCGACTCGCTGGCGGTCCGGTGCTGGCGATGGGCCGCCTTCGTCATCGACGAACAGTTCGTCGAGTGCCGCGCGCGCCAACGCCGCATCGATGACAGGGCGCCTCGCCGCTCGCGCGTCGAGGGTGTTGCGGATGAGTTGTTCTTGTCGGAAGTAGCGGTCCAGGTACAGCAGCCATCCGGCGTCACTGTCGACCAGGGTCAGCGGGCGCAGGGGTCCCGCCGGTCCGCCGATCACTAGCGGACTGGCCTGCAGCGCTGCAAGAAGATCAGCGGATTCGGGCCATTCCAGCTGTTCTGCTAGTTCCGCATCGACTCCCTCGATGTCCGCGGCGGTTTCACGAAACCGGTTCAGCTCCAGGCATACCGAACCGCGGCGCAGCGCAGCGACGGCGAGTGCCGCTGCCAGTAGCACCCGCCGGTCGGATTCTCCCGCAAGCCGGCACAGCGCCAACGCGGTGTGTACGTCGGCCAGTCCCAGGACGCCGGCTTGTTGGAAATCGGTGAGCACGGGCTGGCGCGTTGTCATCGAAGTCATAGGGCCGCCAACAGATCCGAGAGCGCAGAGACCAACGTCGGCCGAGGATTCCAGGCGAACACTCCGCAGCCGGGTGGTGTCGACTCTCCGACCATCGCGCGGACAAATAGGTATTGCACTCCACCGAGGTGTTCTTCGGGGTGGTAGCCAGGCTGGCGCCAACGCAGATACCTGTGCAAGGCCACTGAGTAAAGGAGAGCCTGCAGGGGGTAATGGTGGCGGATCATTTCTGCGGCCATCGCCGCCTGGTCGAACTGCGTGGCGTCGACCGGGCCGGGGAATAGCTTGTTGGTCTTGTAGTCGACGACCACATATCGGGGGCCGTCGAATCGAAGTACCGCGTCGATGCTGCCCGTCAGGTAGCCCAGCAGTAGGGGTCCCGAAATCGTCCGCAGCACTGCGGGATAGGCCTTGAGCGGATCATCGGGGGGCAGATAGGTCTCGAGCAGGTCGGCGATCGCGGTCAGTGTCGCCGCTCCTTCTTTGGGATGGTCGCCACCGGCCAGCGGCAACTCGAACTCCATCTCGACGAGACGGTCAGCGGGTGCAACTGCACCGAGGGTCCCTCCTGGGATGGGCGTCGCCATCACAGCGCTCAGCGCTGCGGCCAGTTGGTCGACGTCCACGTTCGCTGATCGACGGGTGACAACCTCGCGAGTTCGTGCCCGCACCTCGACAGCCAGATCGGTCACCGAGGTGTCGACGCGCTGCAGAACTTCGTGCACGAGGATGCCGAACGTGGTCCCGCCGGTGAAGTCATTCATCAGTGATGGTGCGGAGTTCTCCGAAGCGGCCGCGGTGTCCGGTTCGTTGGGTATCGGCGGTTCGTCGACCAGACCGGCATCCTCAGCTTCGCTGAGAACCCGTGTTGCCGGGTCATCATGGTTGGTGAGGCGCGTGTATGAGGTTCGCTGCCAGGACCAGTCCAGCGCCCGGGTGAAGGTCGCGCACTCCAGCGCCACCCCGTCATGGCCCCTTGGGGGTAAGGCAACCGACCCTGTCACGGGTGGTACGGCCTCGACGGTCACGAAGTCCGCGACCGGTTCAGCCCACTGGGCGAGCCGGGTGCCCAGCGTTGTTTCCTGTGGGAGTGCAGGTTTGGGATCGGGCTGCGCCTGCCCGTCGGTTCGGCCGAACAAGAGCCGGTGCAACGGCGAGCAGCGGGTGTTCTTATCAGTGGGCGCCCACCATGCCACCACGCGGCTCTGCGCGCGGGTAGCCGCGACGTAGAACACCCTCAATTCCTCGCCGGCCTCCTCGAGCCGGTGGACGGCGAGCCGCTCGGCATAACCGGGTCCGTCTTTTCCGCCGACATCACGCTGCCGCCGGCCTCCTGCGTGAAACAGAAACGTGTCGGGCTTATCCCGTTCAAAAAGGTCCCAGCAGTACGGCAGGTAAACGATCGGGAATTGAAGGCCCTTGGAGGTGTGGATGGTGATCACTCGGACCGCAGCCGCCTCGCGGTCCAGCAGCCGGCTGCGATCCGACGTCGCCGCGTTCCGTTCTTCGGCGCAGCGATTCGCCAGCCATGCGGTTAACGACGCCAGACCGAGTCGGTCGGCGGTGACGGCGCGATTCATCAGCTGGGCCAGGTGGCGGAGATCGGTCAGGATACGCTCGCCGCCTTCAACGGCCAGCTGTCTGGCATCCAGATCCCGCCAGGCAGCAACCACCTCGAACAGTGCTGCTGCCCCGAACTTTTCGAACACTTCGACCCAGCCGCGCAACTGACTGCTGAGGGCAGCGACCAGAGTGTCGCCGCCGGCATCGAGCTCGGCAGCGGTGAATCCCAGTAGCGGGCTCAGCGCAGCTATCCTGACCAATCCCGCGCGATGGGGCTGTTCGAGGGCGGCCAACAGCCGGTGCCAGGCGGTCGCCGCTTCAGTGGTGAATACACTGGCGCCGCCGCTCAGCACGCTCGGCACCGATAGGTTCGTTAAGGCGTCGCAAATGAGCGAACCCTGGTCCCGGTTTCGGACCAATACTGCAATGTCGCTCGGTTCCAGGTCCCGCCAAGTCTCGTCGTCGAGGATCTGCTGGCCGGTTGTCAGTGTTGAGACGATGTCGTCCGCAAGGTCCTCGGCGATCCGAGGACGAAGCACTCCTACCCCTGGATTTTTAGACGGGTCCCCAAAGGCCCCGCGGGTCAGGTAGCGCAGCCTCAGCGGCGCTGTCCCGGTAATGCGGGCGTCCTTGTGGTGTGCTGTGACCGGGTGCACGACGATCTGGTCAGGCCCCAGGGCCGCGCCGCCGTAGAGACTATCCAGGGCACGCATCAAGCCCTCGTCACTGCGACGGTTAACGTCAAGAGCGGAAACATTTCCGGCGACCTCAACCGCTTCCAGGTAGGTCGTGACGTCGGCGCCGCGGAAGGCATAGATCGCCTGCTTGGGATCCCCGACGAGAATCAGCGTCACCGCACCGTGGAAGGCGGCGGACAGGATGTCCCACTGCAGCGGATCTGTGTCCTGGAATTCGTCGACCAAGGCGATCCTGTATCGAGACCTGATCCGGTCCTGCGCGATCGGCCCGTAGACCGGGTCGGCGAGCGCGTCGCGCAGGAGTACTAGAAGATCGTTGTAATCGCGCACCCCCAGTAAGCGTTTGCGGCGGTTCAGTTCGGTGCGGGCTGCTTCTGCGAAGGCCACTCGGTCAGCGGCCGGCGTACCCGGATCTGCTTCGGTGGGAACGATCAGGGCCTGGGGATCCCCGGTCGCGTCGGTGACGATAGTTCGCGCGAGCTTCACCGCCATCGGCGGTGAAGCGGCCCTGGAGTAGTCGGCGACGTAGCGGTCGTCACTCACTTGGCCGACTAGATCGGCGACGTTCTCGCGGAAGGCGGCATCGGGCTGGTAGTCACCGGCGATTCCGACGCCGTCAAGCATCCTTTGGCAGAACGCGTGCGTGGTGACGATCGTCGCGGTATCGAACTGCGACAGCGCCCGCATCAGCCGCAGACGCCGTTGGGCCACTTCATCATCGGACCCGGTCGCCAAGTGCGCGATCACCGTATCGTCCGAACTGCGGGCGGAGGGGGGGTCGGATAGCGCCGCAGCGCATGCGGTGAATCGTTCCCGGGCTCGCTCGCGCAGTTCCTGTGTGGCGGCCCGGCCGAAAGTGACCATCATGATTTCGGCCAGGGGGATGTCGTGTTCGGCCACGAACCTGACTGCCAGGCTCACGATGGTGTACGTCTTGCCGGTTCCGGCGCTGGCCTCGATTACCCGGGTGCCGGTGGGCAGCGGGCCAGTCAACGCGAAGGTCGGGGGGGCGGCCGCGGCAGTCATCGCAACATCCGGAATTGCTCGTGGTCATACAACGGGCCAAAGACGCGCAGCGCCAACTGCGCGAATCGGTTTGACGGCTCCTCGGCAGACCAATGTTCCGAGGCAGGGGCAGGTTGGTCCCACCACACCGAGAACGGTGCATCGGATCCATAAACCAAGCTGATGGACTTCTCGTCGTTCTCGCCGGAGTTGCGGAACGCTCCGGCGCTCGTCGACGTCCATGCCTTAGCCGTAACAGCATGAGCGTCCTCGGCGCTCATCGACTTTCGGCGGGCCGCGTAGGCGTAAGAGGTTTCTGGGCCAAGTGGTAGCGGCTCACGAAGTCCGGCGGCCCGGATGTCGAGTAACCCGGCGAGTACCCCGGTCGGATCAGTTGGTGCACTTAAAGCAACTTCTTTCCCGCCCTGATTGTGGCGCCCGATCACCAAGGCGTCGCAGTCAAGACCGTGCGCACAGAGCGCAAGAAGTCGCACCCACCCGGCGATCCGATGCGTGGGCGCAAGAGTGGAGTACGACGTGCTGATCAGCGTCGTCCCGTAGACATCGCCAATCGTCCCCGTCAGGCGGTAGCGGCCAAGGTCAAGTCCCACATGGACCGACCTGCGCTCTTCATCACCAGCTGAGGCGACGGCCGCTCCAATCAACGCAGTCACGACAGTGCTGATTTCGTCGAGCACGGCGATCCCCAGTCGGCCCGGGGGCAGCGTCCCCCGGCGCAGCTCGGCCTGGCGGGCCGCATCCATCGTCGCCCCAGCAAGCACCTCGCGCAGCAATCGCTCACCGATGTGCCAGCTTGGAAGCCCCGTCACCGTCAGCGGCAGTGCATCGGCGACCTCGTCCGGATTCCGTGGAAAGCTCACCCCGAGGCGCTGCCGCAAGAATCCCATGGTCGGGTCGGCGAAGAAGTCGACCAGTTCATCGACTGTCACCTCGTCCTCGGGAACAGGTGCCAGCGGCTCGGGTACAAAAGCTGGGACAGACCGCGTGCCGAGCCGGGCTGCCACAGCTGCCCTGTGCGCTTGACGGTCGAAGCTGAAGGGCTGCGGCACAACGAAATTCGCGGCATCGAACGGCTGCAACGGCTGACGGGTCACCACCGTGGCACCGGGTTCGACAGTAGCGGTCACGGCGTCGATGACATCAGCCAGCGGGGCCGGCGGTGGCCGGTGTGCCCCAGAGACCGGGTCAGCGCCGGTGTAGCAGAACAGCAGGTGATCGGTGGCCGACATCAATGCGTCCAGCAGCAGTTGACGGTCCTCGCTGCGCGGATCCCGTTCACCCAGGCAGGAATCCAGCGCCAGAATGTCATCCCCCTCGACGTGTGCCACCCGAGGGAATGCTTCGTCGTCCAGGCCGATGACAGCGACCACCCGGTGCGGCACAAACCGCATCGGCACCATTGTGGCGACGGTGATATCACCAGTGCGAAAATTCGAGCGCGTTGGGCGGGGGCGGAACTCGGCGGCCAGCACCGCCCGCATGTCTGGCAGGGTCAACTCCGTATCCCCCGCGGATTCGGAGACCTCACCGAGAAACCGTCCCGCTTGGTTCCGTTGCCACACATCGGATTCCCCCACCTCGGCGAGAAGATCCAATGCCTCGGCCAACAGAGCTGACCAAACCTGCGTAGTGTGCGGACCGCGCAGCCCCGCCAGCCCCGCCAGGACAACATCGAGGCGATCCAGGAATTCGGCGTATCGACCCGCCAGGTCAACATCGCTGCTCTCGACGTCATCGAGCGGCAGTGCGGTGCCCAACCACACCAAATCGGATTCGTCGGCGCTCACCCCAAGTAACAGCCGGTCGCGGGCTGTACTGAAGGTGTTCTGCCGAATACCGGCCAGGCCGAACAGCTCCCGCTGGTCCTCCCCGATTCCCCAACGCGCACCACCGTCGGCGACCCAGCGCCGCAGCGTCTCCACGTCTGATTCAGAGAACCCGAACCGGCGCGCCACCGGGTCAATCGCTATCAGGTCGAGCACCTCGCTGGCGGTTACTCTCCCGTCGGCCAGAGCGAGCAACGTCTGGAGTGTCTGAAGTAGCGGATTCGTGCGGGCCGGGCCGCGGTCGGCCAGCCGCACCCGCAGTCGGTGCCCGGGGTGCGGGGCGTTCGTAGGCCCGAACGCAGCAGCGATAAGCGGCGCGAACGCATCGACGTCCGGGCACAGAACAATCACGTCGCGGGCCTGCAATGTGGGGTCTTCATTGAACAGGTGCAGCAGCGCCTCACGGAGCACTTCGACCTGGCGGACATGGCCGTGGCAGGCGTGGATTGCGATACTCCCATCCAGCGAAAGGGGTGCTGCCGACTTGGCCGGGTCGCGGTCGAGGCGGATGTCGTCCTGCATTCTCCTCAGCACGGTGTCGCCGAGGGATTCCGGCGGGTGGTGGAGGTCCTCGGCGTCCGCGCTGAGCAGCTGCTGCAACTCCCGCACGTCGCGAGACAGGTTGGCCAGCAACGGATTATTCACATGTAGCGCAGTGCGGTCTGCAGCGCGCCGAATTGCCGGCTGAAGACCCTTCAGCGCCTGCCACATGGCGGGGCTCGGGTGAGTCAGCCATAGGTGCAGATCCCGCCCCGAGGCCAAGGCGTCGAAAACGGCCAGTTGGGTTCGGCTCAGCCGAGTCGGGCCGAACACCGAAAGGCGCGCCGGGAGGTCGACGAGGTCCGGTTGCTCCCGCAACCTCGCGCATACATCCGCCAGCCGCTCGGCAGGGCTCGGTATTCCGATCCGATCTCGCAGCCGCCGCCAAAAGGCCGCCTGCCACAACATGTCCTCACGCAGCGCAACACCGAATCCATCGGTGTTCTCCGAGCCAACCCAGTCGACCAGCATCGACGGCCTGGCCTCTCCGTATGACGTGAACAGCTGCGCCAATTTAAGCCCGGTCGAATAGCGTCGTCCCTGACGATGCGAAGCATCAGGATCGGCCCGGCCCAAGTGATGGGACAACATGTCCGACCAAGGCTCCGTAGAACTCTCTTCTATTACCGCTAGAACGGACCAGACCAGCCTGCTGCCCGTCCAGGGATCGGTGTTTGGAGCCCAGCTGGCCAAGGAAGACATCACGTCAGCAACCAACTGAGAAGGGCTCGGGAAAGCAATGTTGGCGGCGACGCCATCCCATCCAAGCGCCGTACCCAGATGCAGAGACAGCTGCTGCATGATCCACCGCTCTACTCCCTTGGATGGCACTACGACCATCTCGGCGGCAAATGGATCTGAGGGCGGGGCCGACAGCAGGTCGGCGAGCGGAGCGACAAGGGAGTCCGCGCGCTCAGCTCGGTGGACGGTCAACACACTTGTGCTCGCAACAGACCTGCCCGCCCCCACAGGTTGGGATCATGCCGGACACGTCCGACAATTAGGGCAATTCGGGGAGTCGAGTCAACGCGTCGTGGCATTTCCACGTCGCCCGAGCAATCGTAAAGGCAGGCCCGCCCAGCAGGTCACGCATGGGCCCTGATCTGGCAACCGTCCGTAATACCATCCAAGTCACCGGAACGACGGTGCCGAGCTTGCGCGGGCTCGACTTGTCATTCCCGGTTATTACCCTCGACATGCAAAGCCAAATCGCCCACTACGAGCAGGCAGCACAGAAGATCATGACAGCAGCCCAGGACGTCGCCAACGCAGCAGGACGACTTCGCCAAGCGCTCGCCGACGCCGCCGGATCCGGATTGGTCGGAATACCGGATCCCGGATTGGTCGGAATGATTGAAAACGAGAGGAAGATCAGATGACGGCATCCAACGCAGTCGAAGGATTCAACGACAAGGTCGCATTCATCTGGTCGGTGGCTGACCTGCTACGCGGCGACGTGAGGCCACACGAGTACGGCCAATTTGTCTTGCCCTTCGTCGTCCTGCGCCGCTTGGATTCAGTGCTCGAACCAACAAAAAAGAAGGTGATCGATAAGGCCGCTAGCTTGGTCGGCAAGGTCGGAAACGTCGATCCCATTCTCGAACGCGTTACCGGCGCTCCGTTCTACAACACGAGCCCGCTGACATTCAAAACCTTGCTAAATGACCCCCCCCAACATCAAAGCGAACCTGAACGCGTACGTCGCGGGCTTCTCCGCTGGTGCAGCCGAGGTCCTCGAGAAGTACCGATTTCCCGAACGCATCGCGACCCTTGACAAGGCCGGACTGCTCTATCAGATAGTCGCGAAATTCGCGGACATCGACCTACACCCGAAGACGGTGCCAAACCATGCGATGGGCTACATCTTCGAGGAACTGCTGCGGCGATTCTCCGAAATGCAGAACGAGACTGCCGGGGAGCACTTCACCCCTCGGGAAGTCATCAAGTTGATGGTGAATATTCTATTTAGCGAGGACGAGAAGGCGCTTTCCGGGACCGCTCCGGTACGCACGATGCTCGACCCGGCCTTTATGCGAAATTTTGGCGTCTCACGAGACACCGGTGCGTGTAAAGGATCTGGCTCGCACGCGTTGTCAGAGACGGCCGCTTGAGTACGTCTCATCGGCTGCGTCCTACTCCGTCGCGGCCGTGTATTGAGTTCGGGCGTCCTGCAGTTCCTTCCAGTGCGCCTCCAAACCCGCCAGACTCGGGCCGACTCCAAGGGTCGGCAGTGGCTGCGAATGCGCCGCGATGAATCGGCAGGCGTCCTCAAACACGCGGGTCACCACTTCCGACGCAGCCGGCAATGCCGCCCCCTTGATCTCGCAGAGGGTGGTCATTCGGATGTTGGGCTGGTATCGCTGCGACACTCCCTTCAGTAGCTCGGTCTCCGTGAACACTTCGCACCAGGACCTAATCCAGCCATAGCCCTCGCGTACCAGCGCCGCACGGGCCTCACCGTCCACGGCGCGGGCGGCGTCGATGGTCTTGTTGATGTTGGATTTGAGGTTTCCGAGCGAATCCCAGCGCGGGCCAGACGCTCTCGTCACCTTGCCCTTCCCGTCCTCGTCTGTCACCTGGAAGTAGACACACCGCTTCGACGTTTCGAAGAGCGACAACAAGGTGGTTGCGAAGAAGATGTCGTGCGTAAAAACGATGACCTGGTTGTCTTCCGCAAGGCTCGCAACGCGGCGGGCAACCTCGTTGATGCGCCGATGGTCCAGACTAGAGACAGGATCATCGAATATCACCGGAGCTGTAATCCCAGCCAGGCGCGCCTCGGCGAGAAAATCCGCAAGCGCCAGTACCTTTTGCTCTCCCTCGGACAGAATCTTGGACGGCTTGTGTTGACCGGCGAGGGTTTTGCGACGTTGCGCTCGGCCTTGTCGGCCGACGAACTCGACGTTGATCGCGGGGGCCCGCAGCGCATCGCATTCCTCGGCAAAAAGCTGGTCGAAGCTCTGATTGATCAGTCGGTCGCTCGCCGCCTTAGCGAGCTCCGTCACCGATCGACCCAGGGCGGTGAAATTGCCGACCAAGCTCCGCAATTTGTCCGACTCCTTTGCCCGTTCTACCTGGGCCTGAATCGTTGTCCAGGACTTCGTCAGCTCCGCGGCCGCCGTCAGCTCCGCTAACTCAAGCTTCTTCTCGCGAAGAGTATCGGCGCGGTTCTCCGCCTGTGTCTTCAGATCCGCGATCTCTGCCTCAATGGACGCCTGTGCCGCCGACACGTCAGAACTGAGAGCCGACATGCCCGCCATGCTGGAGGTGTCTATGGGGCCTGACGCTCGAATCGCTTCCGCCGCAGCAACAGCGGCGTCCCTGATGCCGGCAACTCCCGCGAAGAATGACGGCCGGTCGGCTCGATCCTCGTACTCATCTACGAATGCGTTGATGTCGTTAAGGTTGATAGCCAGGACCGGCGCAGTCGCGCTGTCGATGCTCCGCTCCACTAAGACGATATCGGAGCTGATCTTGTCCGTGAGGTACTCGCTGTACCTGGCGACGAGCGCTGCGGCTGGTTGAGACAAGGGCTGGCGGCAGTAGAGGCACCGCTCCGCGTCATGCACGCCGAGAGACTGCAAGTGCGCCCTGTACCGATCACCGGCCGATACGAACGCGTCCCAGGTTTCCTCGGGGTCTGCCGGGAGGTCGGCAGCCGCGAATAGCTCCGCGCGGAAGTCGCGATAATCGGCCTGGAGCTCGGCGAGTTGCTGGATCTGCGTGTTCAGCGCTTCGACGTTTAGCGAACGGAGTTCGGTTGCAGCAAGCACTGTCTGCCGCAGCATTCGCTCGCTTCGCTGTCGCTCCGCGATCTGGGCAGTGAGGGTGTCGGCTTCAAGCGCGGCAACCGCGCGGCGCAGGACATCGATCCGCTGGTCAACATCGGAGCCCCTGTCAGCCCGCGCGTTGAGGTCCACGAGATCGGTGGATGCGCCGAGTGTTTCCACGAGCGGATAGATCGTGGACTCTCGGGGAAAGCGATTCAACAATGTCGTCGAGCCGGACGAAAGGTCTCGGACAGTTTGACTTACGCGCTCCTGCACGCCCTTGATCGCTGTGTTCACATGATTGAACAATGCAAGGACAGTTGGAACGTAGAAGTACTCCAGGTCGTCGTCCACGTGGAAGTGCACCGCGGGACTGTCAAAGATCGACATCCGTGTGAAAGGGGCCTGTCCCTGCCCACCAGTCCACACAAACTCCTTGATGTGGGGTCCGACCGAGTACTCAACCTTCGCGGAACGAGGTACCTCTTCGCTCGCTGCGATGTCGCCGAGTATCGTGTCCGCGGTACGGCTTCCAGCGAGCGCCTTGAAGATCCGGGCGTAGCCAGTCTTGCCAGTGCCGTTCTCGCCGAACAGTATGGTCATCCCTGGGTGGGGCTCGATCACCGAGCCCGTCACGATCGCGTTGACGCCGACTACCTCAGAGAGCCTGATGATGCTAAGCGGAAGTTCGGCATCCTCCTCCAGCACCCCCACCGTGAGGCCAGGCTCCGTTGGAAGCATTCGCTCATCGAGTCCCTTCTCTTGCCGAAAGAGTGCGTACACAACGTCGATGTCGTCGCTTGACAGGGCTCGGCCAGTGCCAAGTACATGTCGGACGATTGAACGGACCCACTCATCCTGCTCATTCGCCCACGTCGCGAGAGTCTCACGCGGGTCGGGAGGGCCCGGCTCCTCGATAACGACAGCCTGAGATTCCAGCACCTCGTCCTTCACGTGAGTGCACCCCCCGGCTCACACCGTCACGAGCTGCATCAGCTCGGTGTAGTCGGTGACAACCTCGTACTTGACGTTCTCGCCGTTCTTCTCGTTTAGTGACGCGAAGAACTTTCGGGCGCATTCGATCTTCGCGTCCTCGACTCCTTTGAGCTGAAGCGACGAGAGTGAGCCTTTGGTCTCGGCGACGAAGTAGATGTGTTTGACCGTTCCCTCGGTGAACGCGATGGCCCAGTCTGGGTTGTAGTCACCTACGGGGGTCGGAATGAAGAATCCGCGTGGCAGCTTCGCGTAGACCGCAACCTCCTGACTGGTATCGAGCTCGGTGACAAAGTCGCGCTCGACCTTGGAGTCTGTGACGACGTAGTCGTAGATGTGCTTGGTCAGCTTGTTGCCAGCGTGGGTGAGGTCCTGCTTGGTCTGGTTCTCGGTGAAAATCGCTGTGTCGAACCGGTCTTCGAGCGCGTCGTAGGTCAGGTGCTCGACGATCGCTGTTGCCTTTTGTTCGTTGATGAGTCGGGCGGCCTCGGTGATGAACTGCTCCGGATTGAGCCGGAATTTGGCAAACGTCTCAGGGGTGACTCCGCTGAGGATTGCCGCCGCAGTACGACGGGTGAGCTGAGTTTTTTCGGTGATTTCACCGAGTAGGTCGTACCTGACCTGGGACGCGGCCGACACCGTCGCGGTGTGGGTTGTAGTGCTGGCGACGTCGAACCCGGCACCGCTGGTGAGGTCGTCAGCTTCGAGGGCGTCGCGCTGCGTGCCAGCTTGGACCACGTATTGCATCGCGGCGACCTTGAGATGCTTGTCGAGTGCGTGGATGCACTTGGCGACGAGCTCGGATGAGTCGAACTCGACCTGATAGACGGCCTTGTGGTTGATCCGGCGCCACAGGGCCTGGAACTCTTTCTTGGCGAAGTTGGCCTCATTGAGCGGGATCTTCTTGGGCTTGCGGTCGTCGGTTGGGGCCGGCACATCGATGTTCAGCGAGTCGACCAAGGGCAACAGAAACTTGAGCACGGGTTTCAGGGCCTCGGATGTCGGCTCTGCCAGGATGCCAGCCTCTTTCGCTGCCTTGTAGTCGTCGGAAAGCGTGTCATCGTCGTTTAGGTAGTCGTTCTTGATCAGGTACTTATAGAGCGCCTGCGCGAGGGCTTCCTCGACTAGCGACTCGCCGTCTTCGGTCTGAATTGTCTTGCCGGTGAAGAACTTCACGCTTGCTTTGCGTGGCCGCGCAGCCAGCGAGTCGGAGATTTCCTTTTGTAGTCCTGCGACGAAGTCGGTGTAGGACTCGTCGGTGACAACTGTCAACTCATTGATGTCGTGCACCGTGACAGGGTTGTCCATGCGTTCGCCATGTTGGTCGACGGCCAAGCGCAGGCCGCGGCCGATCTCTTGTCGCCGCGATACGGTGTTATCGCTTTTCTTGAGCATGCCCATCACGAAGACGTTGGGGTTGTCCCAGCCTTCCCGAAGGGCGGAGTGGGAAAAGATGAAACGAACGGGCTCGGCCAGCGATAACAACCGCTCCTTGTCCTTGAGGATCAGGTCGTAGGCATCGACGTCCTTGGATTGGCCCTTTTCGTCACCTGTCGTGTGCACTGGTCCGTCGACCGCATGCCTGGTCTTCTTGTCGATCGAGAAGTAGCCCTCGTGCACGGCATGCACGTGGTCGCGGCGAAGATACGCCCGGTATGCCGCGGATGCGACGTCGAACTCGAGCTCGCCGAGAATGCCATCGACGATCGCGGCGTACTCCTCCTCGAAGGTCCGGGCATAGTCGCCGAGCGTGTCCTCGCGGTCGTAATCGCGGTACTTCGCCACCTCGTCAATGAAGAACAGCGATAGCACCTTAACGCCTTGGGTGAACAGCTCCCGTTCCTTATCGAGGTGCGCCCGAATCACCTCCCGGATCTGAATGCGGCGCTTGGCTTCTTCGGTGACGTCACGGTCGGAGAGCTGTCCAGCGATGACGACATCACCGTTGCTGAGTTCGATGACGTCGCGGTTGGCGTCGATGTCGGTGATGAAGAGGCCCTTGTACGCCTCGATGCCATTGGAGATGTCATGCAGGTTGGCACGCACATCAAGGCGCTTGACCTGGCGCGCGATCGGCCCACCTTTGGTCTGTACCTCGATCTCCACGCGGGCCCGTGGTTTTGCGCCCTTGGCGATCTCGATGGCATCGAGGTAGAGGTAGGCCGTCGTGCCGGCCAGTCCCTTCACGGTGATGCCTCGCACCGCGATCTTCTTGACCAACTTCTGGTTGTACGCATCGAGCGCGTCGAGGCGGTGAACTTTGGTGTGCTCGACCTTGTGAGTTGCCGAGTAGCGCAGCACTATGAGTGCATTGAACCGCGACAGTGCTTCCAATGACTTTGGTGCACTGATCTTTTGCGGTTCGTCGATGATCACAATGGGACGGTTTGCGCTGATGACATCGATGGGACGCCGTGACTGGAAGTCGTCGAGTTCGTCGTAGATGCGACGGTTATCCTTGCTCGTCGAATTGAACGCCTGAATGTTGATGATCATCACCTGCACCCCGGCGTCCGAGCTGAACCGCTCTAACTCATGCAGCTGGGATGAGTTGTAGATGAACGACCGAGGCTTACTGCCGTACGTCTGCTGGAAGTGCTCGGCCGTCAAATCGATTGACTTCTTCACCCCCTCGCGAATCGCGACCGACGGGACGACAATGATGAATTTCGACCAGCCGTACCGCTTATGCAGTTCCATCATCGTCTTGATGTAGACGTAGGTCTTACCGGTACCGGTTTCCATCTCGACGTCGAGATTCGGAGCACCCGGAGCGGCTTTGCTGTCCACCAGCTTGTCCGACAGCGGTAGGTTTCGCGACCGTTGAACGTGCTGAACGTTCTCTAATCGCTGCGTTGGTGTCAACGCGATCTCGGCATTGCGCAGACCCGAGTCCGAAGTCGCACTCGGGTCAAAAAGCATCGGAGCCGTGGCCGGCTTCGCCCTGCCCGGATCGATCCGATAGGAAACACCATCATGTTTCGGCTGTCCGGCGAAGGCCTCGACAACCGCGTCCACGGCATCGGTCTGATACTGCTGAATCTTGAACTGAAGCTTCATCAGTGTCAGATGGCCTTCACATCCGTCGCCGGGGAAATTTCACGGAAGATCTGTTCCGCATTGATCCGAGCATCGTCAGAGGCGAAACCGGAGTCGCGGAACACCGCCCGCAGCGGCCCACGCTTCGCGATGGCCCGCACCAGCTCCGGGCTCACTTCCGAATCGAAACAGGCGATGAGAGCGCCGTCCTCAACAACGAAGACGTCGTGGCCCTCAACCTTCTCGACCGTGATCGGCACTGACAATTCGAGACCCCAATCGAGAAGTACTTGGAACAATAAGTCCGGACCCGTGCGACCAGACTTCACGCTGTTCTCAAGGCCCGCAATGGTGTGCTGGTCAGTCTCGTCTGGGGTCCACAAGACGTCCGCCATATTGGTTGTGTCGACCTTGAGCGAACGAAACCCCACGTCGAGTTGACTGGCAGCAAGTCCTGACTCCTCGACTATCTTGGTGCCAGCGCGTCTGATTCGTTCGCGAGAAATTTCTGCGATCGTGTTAAATCCAGCCTTCGCGGCATCGGATTTCGGATCTGCTTTCTCGTCTAGCTGAACCATAATGAAGCGCCGCCGACCACCATCCTCCGCGTTCATCTGCATCACGGCGTGGGCCGTAGTCGAACTCCCTGCAAAGAAGTCGAGCACGATGTCATCCGAGTTGACCGACCCCAGCTGAAGGATGTATTTCAAGAGCTTCACGGGCTTCGGCGTGTCGAAGACGTCCTCGGGCATAAGCTTCATCAGTTCATACTTGGCCTGCCGGTTGTGTCCGGTGCGCTCTAGGTCGGTCCATAAACTCGACGGCGGAAGGCCTTCCATGTCGGCGAGATACGTGCGACGCCGGATACCCTTGCCGTCGGACGTGAACCGAATCTCACCAGATGCGATCTTCGCGTCCATCGCCTCGCGAGACCATCGCCAGCCATTCTTCGGAGCAGGGATCTCGATCCCTTGCGGCGAGGTGAGCGAATAGATCAGATTCTCGCGATAGTTCGGCGAGTTAAGTGGATTCCCATCGAAGTAGGGCCCCCTCGGATCGTTGTCGGGATTCTTGAAGTGTCCCCGCTTGTTGTCGTCGGAGATCCGCGCAGGGAACCATTGACTGCTTCTCGCGTAAATGAGCGTATGGTTGTGGTCCAGCGAGAAACGCTTGGCGTCGTTGTTGCTGTTGTCCTTTGAGCGCCAGATTGCGTTGGCCACGAAGTTGCTCTCGCCGAAGATTTCGTCACCCAGGCGTCGGAGGTTGGCTGCCTCGGTGTCGTCGATCGAGATGAAGATGGCGCCGTCGTCTGTCAGCAGGTTCCGCGCCAGCTTCAAGCGCGGGTACATCATGCTCAACCAATCGGAATGGAAGCGGCCGTTGGCTTCAGTGTTCACCACCAACTTGGCGCCCTCGCCGTTTGCCTGGCCCGATCGCGCAAGGTAATCAGCGACTGACTCGGCGAAATCATCGTCATATATAAAGTCTCCGCCGGTGTTGTAGGGCGGGTCGATGTAGATGAGCTTGACCTTGCCGAGGTATGACTCCTGTAGCAGCTTCAAGGCTTCGAGGTTGTCGCCTTCGATGAACAGGTTCTTGGTGGTGTCGAAGTCGACAGATACCTCCCGGATCGGACGAAGGGTTTTGGCGATTGGTGCGTTGGCGGCGAAGGCTGCTTCCCGTTTGCCGGGCCAGTCGAGCCGGTAGCGTTCCTGCGGGCCTTCGACAACATGGTCTGACAGTTCCTGGCGCAGCAGGTCGAAGTCGACGGCCTTCTTGGGGTTACCGTCGGCGTCGAGCGTCTCGGTGATCACGTTGGGGAACAGCTCCGCGAGCCTGTCAATATTGGCCTCGGTCATGTCGGGCGATGTCATGCGAAGTTTCTCCACCTGCTACCTCTGCTGTTCCAGTTCTGCTTGCTTAGTTTTCAGGGCACGCCGAAGCTCCACCTTGCGGTTGAGTTGCGGCTCGGCACGGAGTTTGCGCTCCAGGGAGGCGACTTCGCGTTCGAGCTTGCGCACGGCCTGGAGTCTGGCGGCAACGTCTGACAATTCCTCTCCTGGCCGTGCTGATACCGGAGTCAGCGGCGTGAGGAGTGCGGTGTACAGGGACGGCAGGCTGATCGCTGTTGGTAGTGGCTGCCGCTCGGCATCATGGGGTTGCCAGTCGGTCGTGTAGTAGGCGCTGAGCTTCGGCGTAGCGGGGCCGACCTGCTTGTGCGATGCGGCCATCCGGACCCGCTGCTCGTTTCCTTCGCCCGTGACTATCTCGAAGATAATGGGGGTCTTCACCGCTTTGTCGATGGCCGCGAGCACGGACTCGCCGACATCGTCGCCTTTTGTATCGATCTGGAAAATTTGGATCTCGGGGACGTCTGCGTTGCCGGGCAGGTTGATGGTGGATTGGGCGAGCTTGTAGGCCCAGGTGATGCGTTGGATCTCGGAAACGAATTTGTCACGTACCGCACCGGGGACGGTGCCGTGTTCGTAGAACTTGGTCTTCGGGACGGTACGACCGAATTTGGCGGCGACGGGCCAGCGGTAGAGCAGGGCCGTCATGTCGTTCCTTCGGTGGTGTCGACGATCGCGATGAATGCGGTGAGTTCGAAGTCGTCGAGGCCGGCGATTGCCTGGGTGAGCGCGGTCGTGTGTCCATCGCTGAAGAGGCTGTCGATATCGCGTTCTTCGGTGACGTCGATCATGGATCGGATTGCTGCGGTGAGCAATTCGGAGTACTTGCCCATCTCCGCGCCTTCGCGGGTGGCAGCGTTGAAGACGCGGGTGACCTCGGTGACGGGTTCCTCATGGGGCCGGCATCCTGTGCGAATCAGGTCGAGCAGGTGTTTGGCCTCTGTGTGGTCGGCGATGACGTTGCCGTTGTCGTCGAGGTAGACCAGGTAGTGCGGGTGAAGCCGGTTGCCCCGATTGATGTTCTCGTTGGCGTCGACGTTGCGCAGCGCGAACAGCGCACCGGGGTGGAGGCCTCTTGAGGGGTCTGCGGGGAGCACGGCGTGAAGTCCCTTCGGCGCGGTGGCCAGATCGCCGGACTCCTTGAGGTACCCCAGCAGGTCCATGCGGAAGTCATTGAGACCGAGATCGGTGATGGACACACCGGTGCGGACGTCTTCGAGTTCGATGACTTCGTCTTGGAGCTTGCGGAGCTGCTCCTTCCGGAACGCGGCATCGCTGCCTTCAAGGGTGAGGACGTTGTCGTCGGCGGTGCCGGCGAGGTCGGCGATGACCATGCGGTTCTCGACGCGTTCCTTGAGGTTGATGTATTCGTCGAGGGAGATGTCGGGCCAGAAGTTCACGAGTTGGATCTGGGCGTTGGTCGAGCCGATGCGGTCGATGCGGCCGAATCGTTGGATGATCCGTACCGGGTTCCAGTGAATGTCGTAGTTGACGAGATAGTCACAGTCCTGGAGGTTTTGGCCTTCGCTGATGACGTCGGTGCCGATCAGCACATCGAGTTCGCCGGTGGCTTTGGGCATGGTGAGGTGGCGTTGCTTGGACTTCGGCGAGAACAACGTCAGGACCTGCTGGAAGTCGTAGCCGGTCCCCAGCGTTGTTTTCGCGGCGTGGGCGCCGCCGGTGACGAGCGCGGTGTGTAACCCGGAGTCGCTCAATGCCGGCGCGAGCTGTTTGTAGAGGTACTCGGCGGTGTCGGCGAACGCCGAGAAGATCAGTGCCTTGCGATTCGGCGGGTTGAGGGGGTTGGCGGCCTTGTCCTCGATGAGTCGTTTGAGCGTCTGCAGCTTGAGGTCGTGATCCGGTGTGACCCTGCGCATCTCGTCGAGTAATTCACGGAGGGTCTCGCGGTCGTTCCACAGATCGCGCTGCCAGGATTCTACGTCGATGTCGTCGAGGTCGATCTTGATCTTCTCGCCAAACGAGAGGGCCTCGACATTGGCGTCGTCCTCGTCGTCGACATCGAGGTCCAGACCGGAGAAATCGACGCTGAGATCGTTCAAGGATCCCGTTCTTGACTTGAGCCGGATCAGAGTGTTGTCGACCGCCCCTTCAATTTTGGCGAGGGTGAGCCGAAACGCCTCGACCGAACTCTCCAAACGCTTGAGCAGGTTGACCGTCATGAGCTTCTTCAAGCCCTGCTCACGGCCGAGCTGCCCGATATTGGAGCGCGCTGTGCCGCCCTTGACGTTGTAGAGATCTTCGTACTTGCCGATCCGGCTTGGGAATACGTACGCCAGCGGCGTGTAGACCGCCAGGGTGAGCACCTGAAGCTGTCCGAAGATTTCGTTGAATGCGGGCACATCGGGGAGGTCGGAGAGCGGCTTACGAATCGACCGCGGCGGGAGCCGTTGCGGGAAAGTGCCGATCTCGGTGGTGTCGTAGAACGCCTGAATGTGCTTGCGAGACCGTGCGATCGTGACCGAGTCGAGCAGTTCGAAGAAGTCGAAGTCGAGCATTTGCAGGATACGGTCGGTGGTACGTGCCTCGGGGTCGAGCTTGGACCACTCGTTGAAGACGCGCTGTGCGTCGCTGAACACTTTCTCGACCGTCGTCGAGATATTGAGGTGCTGGCTGAGGTTCTCCGACTCACCTTCGTAGGCAAGCTGAAGCTGGTTCTTCAGGTCGTTGAAGCGGTTGTTGACCGGGGTGGCCGATAGCATGAGCACCTTGGTCTTCACGCCCTCGCGGATGACTTGACGCATCAGCCGCTGGTAGCGCGACTCCTTTTCTTCTGCGTAGTCGGCGTTGCGGAAGTTGTGGGACTCGTCGATGACGACGAGATCGTAGTTACCCCAATTGATTCGGTCGAGCCGCAGCCCCAATGATTCACCCCTGGTGCGGGAAAGATCGGTGTGGGCGAGGACGTCGTAGTTGAACCGGTCGCGAGCGAAGATGTTGGTAGTCAGATTGGCGTTGTAATTGGTCCAGTTCTCCGCGAGCTTCTTCGGTGCAAGCACCAGGACGGACTTATTGCGCAGCTCGTAGTACTTGATCACTGCCAGCGCGGTGAAGGTCTTTCCGAGTCCCACGCTGTCGGCGAGGATGCAGCCGTTGTAGGTCTCCAGCTTGTTGATGATTCCCGTCGCCGCGTCACGCTGGAAGTTGTACAGGCTCTGCCAGACCTGCGTTTCCTGGTAGCCGGTGCGATCGTTGGGCAGGACGTCCTCGCTGATGTCGTCGAGGAACTCCGAGAAGAGGTTGTACAGGATCAGAAAGTAGATCCGCGCCGGTGAGTTTTCGGCGTACACGCTCGCGATATGGTCGTACACCGCTTGGGTGACGTCTTCGAGCTGCGTGGGGTTATTCCAGATCTGGTCGAACAGGGCGGCGTATTGCCGTGCCATGGGAGCATCGTCGAGCTTGGTCACGACGTTCGACACCGCGTTGCCACGCTCGTAACCAAGGTCGGCGGAGGTGAAGCCCTGGATCGGCTGGTAGGCGACCCTGTCATCCACAACGGCGAACTGCTGCATCGGAGCACCGGTCCGGTTCGACCGGAAGCGAACCTTTCGGCGCACCCACTCCGCGCATTCACGCGCAATGGCCCGCTGCGTCAGCTTGTTGCGCAGACGGATCTCAAACTGCGAACCGTAGAGCGACGACTCCCCATTGGACCCCGGCGGAATGAAGAACTGCCGACGTTCCTTGGGCAGCTGATCGGTAGCCGCCGCGGCGACAAACGACGGCGAGGTGAAGACGAACTCGAGCTCTTCGACGCGCTCCAACTCCTTGCGCAGCGCCTCAAACGCGAAGATGGAAAACGTCGATGCAGCGATACGCAGCCTCGACCCAGCCTGCACCTCGGCCTTGAGATCATCGCCCAGGAGACCGTTGACGTTGTCGATGATGTGCACGTTCAGTCCTCCGCGGCCGTCGCCCCGTTACGACGAACCCAATCGTCGACCTCGGCTGCCTGGAACTTCCACAGACGCCCCAGCTTGTGAGCCGGCATGCCCTTCTCGGCAATCCAGGCGTACACGGTGTCCTTGGTGACGCCAAGGTGGGTAGCAATGTCGTCGGCTGACAGCCACGGCTCGGGCACGGGCGACACCTCCTGGCTAATTGCTTGATCGACACCTCGGCGCATGGGCGAGATGAGCTTATCGGGAAGTAAGCCATTTGGACCGGTTTTGACCGGGTATAGCGGGTGAAGCCCGTTGTGCGCCGGGCTTGGGTTGGCGAACGCCGGCGAGGGACGGGAGGGCAGTCGTTGTCGTCGGTCCAGCAGAACGCTGCGGTTGGCCGATAGTCACCTTCGTCTGCGTGTTGCACGGTCCCGTATAGGCGTGACGGTGCCAATCGGAGTCTCGCCCCGACTGGCCTGAAGCTGCGCGTTGAGCTCTGCGATCACGGTGACGGCGGCCCGGTTTCTGCGTTCGAGGTCGCTGTTGTGTTCGCGCAGCCTCGCGACGCCCTTCTTGAGTTCAGTGACCGTGGCCTGCAGTCCGACGAGCTCGGCGTCACGAGGAGCGGCTTCCGCGCCGACGCTGGCGTTCCAGTCTGCGATGACCTCAGTGGCGCGGTTCATGGTTGCGCGGCTGACGCCGGCTTCGATGTGCAGGTTGGCCTTCGTGAGCCGGCCGTCGGTCCGTTTGGACTTGCCCGCTAGCAGGCGCTCCATTGCGTCGCGGAGCTTCTTCTCGGTTGCCGGACTGACGGTGGTCACTTCGGCTCCTGCCGGGTGATTTTGCGGACGTCAGCGAGCTGGGTTTCGAGGCGTTGACGGTGGACGGGTGCCATTCTCTTGTCCTTGAGCTTGTCGACGAGGCCGGATTCCTCGTGCTGCCAGATGGGCAGGTGTTGGTCGGTGATGACCGAGTTTCGGCAGGTGGCGGGTTGACACATGCTCGGGATCGGGCCGCCGGCCTTCACGGCTGCGGAGGCGCCTTCCAGGCAGAGCGCTTTGGCGGGGTCACCGAGGCAGTGGTTGAGGGTGCCGAGTCGGATGGTGGCGAATTCGTCGCGCAGCAGGTTTCGGAGCATGCGTTCGTTGCCGATGGCGACGGTGGTCTTGGCGCGGTCGGTGACGTCGTCGAGGCCGTTGGCGAAGGTTGTTGCGCCGGGGCCGCGCAGAGCGTGGTCGCCTTGGGCGTGACGTGCCCAGTCAGCGACGAGTTCCCCGGCGGCCGCCTCCTTGGCGTGGTGTTCGAATTCTTTGGCCCATTCAAGCGTGGGCGCCGCGTACCCGCTCGTGGTGGCGTTGGCAAGTGCGCGAACGGCGTTGTGTTTCAGTGTGATTCCAAGTGCGATTTCGCCGTCGGGCTCGTTGGCAGTGATCACGGCCATGGTGCGGCGGAACATGTGAGGCGCCAGCGGAGTCGCGGGAATGGGCTCCAAACCGTTCTGGGGTGAATGGTCGTTGACCCACGCCACGAACGATCGGATCTGCTCGTATTGGTCAAATCCTGTCAAGTCGCGGTGCACGCTTTCGCGCACAGCGCCGAAGAGTCGGTTCTCGTCGAGGGTGATCTGCTCGGCGACTTTGAGCGCCCTCACGACGGGTTCACTGACCCACCAGCGTTGAGGTGTTCCACCGTATGGCTGCATCTTGTGCAGTGTGCCGGTGACGGCGGGGGCACCGTAATGTGTTCCGATGGCCCCGGTGGCGAGGCTTTGAACTTCGCTGTCACGCATCATCGTCATGATCGCGACGAAAATGTATGCGGCGTTGCGCAGTTGGGTGAGTTCCTTGCTGACGATGATGCGGTCGAAGCCGCTTATCCAGGGCCCGTGTGTGCTGTCGGGCCGTTCAACAGCCGCGGGTTGGACCGAGCTGTAGCCGTATCGAGTGGGCACGCCTTGGCTGATCGCCTGATGGACGCGAAGTTGCCGAGCAGGTCCGCGGTTGCCGTAAAAGTTGGTGCCGCTCAATCGAAGTGCCGTGCAGAGACCCAGGCCGTCCCAGTTGATGTCTCCCGCCCGAGCGCGCCCCAAGGTGTAGATGTGCAGGGGAACAAAGGCTTGAGGTGATGACAGCCAGGCGTCAAGCGCATCGTCGATGTCCCGTGTCGAGGGACGGACCTCCCGGTATTTGGGTCCACGCGTATCGAGGAGCGCAATTTCGTCGCGAGCGGCGGTGATATCGGGGGCGAACGTTTCGATGTAGGTCCAGCAGGCGCGTACCAGTGGCCAGAAGGTTTCCGGCGGGATGACGGGAGTCTTGACTTCGCCGCCGGATCTTGCAGCCCACGGGCCGACCTGGATGGAAAGTCCGCCGTTGGGCAGGAGCCCCCGGAAATCACCGAGGTGACGCAGAAGGTCGTTGGCGCTACGGCCGGCAGAGAAGGATCGAGCCTTTCGTTCGGCAAGGTAGGCCTCACCGTCAGCGTGAGTCCAGGCCGACAGGTCGGCGGTGAGACCGGCCCTGGCGGCCCATTCCGCGAGGTATCTCAATTCGGTGAGGACATGTCGGATGGACTTCAATTTGTAGGGCCGATTGGAACGATAGATTCCGGCTCGCCTGACTATGGGGTGGACCGGTTGCAGCATGGCCATCGCGAGGGTCTTGGCGATCGGCAACCACTCGTCGGGATACACATCGAAACGCAAATGTGCTTGTGCAGCATTGAGGTTCGGTGCGAGACCGCTGGCGGTGAGATCCCAGCGCGGGAGGTCCCCGAATCGGGGGTCAGGCCCGTCGGTCACGCGGCGGTCAGCGGGTAACACCGGCTCGTCGGGATCGAAGCCTGTCAGTGTCGGACAAGTCTGCGGCTCGGGTGCGTTGGTCATTGTTCAGCCCTTTGTCCAAGCGGGCGGTGCAAATGGATGTCCGCCTGGCGGGCAGCCTCGATCTGCTCGGGTGGGAACTCGGCGACAATGGCGTCAATGTTGACTCTCTGCTGGCCGTAGATCTCGCTGAACACCCTCGGCGGCGTGTTGTTCTCGATGGCGTCCAGTGCCTCTCGGTAGGCGATCAGGCGCGGAAGGTGATCGCGGAACACGATGGCGTTACGGCATTGCAAGCACATCGACGGTGAGGCATGGCATAGCGAGCCCTGATCCATGAACGGTGCGTCATAGGGATCTCGGCAAGCAGCGATCGTCAGTTCCTGCTCAGTGGGCGTCTCCGCGGCGACGGTGGCGGCAATTTCGGCGAGCTCGGGATCTGTCGGTGATTCGGCGACCTCGGCTGCCGTCGCGGCCACGAATGTTGGTCCCTGTGAGGCGCGTTGCAGGACCTTCTGCTGCGCACGCAGCACCGTCTGGGCGGCAATCGTGTGAACGGTGGTGGTTTGCGCATAGTGGTCGCGGAAGACCTCGACGGTGTGGTCGCCGCCGGCAGCGCCGGCGAGAGTGCCCAGCAGAGCCGCGCGTGCACTCTTGACAGTCTTACGGAGCCGGCGCATGTCGTGGGGTTGGCTGATCGAGAGGCTGTGGCGCTCAATCAGATTCTTCAGCGTGTTGAGTTTTCCGAAGTGGTGCTCCCGGACCACGTAATGGGGGTACTCGTGGTCGAGCCGATCACGGACAGACCGGCATCCGGTCACCCAGAACAGCGGTTGATTCGGCGTCAGCGCGTGGGCGTGGCGCATGGCATGGGCAGCTCGCCGCAGAAGGTCGCCGGCCTTCCACCCCCACGGCTGGTCCCGCGGTGAGGCCAGCGTGTGCCATCGGATCCGTTGGGCACGCGCCTTTGTCGCCCGAACCCGTACGGACTCCAGGCCGAACTCGATGTCCTTGCGGCAGAGTCGAGCGCTCTCTTCGGGCGACCATCCGGTCTGCAGATGCAGTAACACCCGGATGGCCAGGAGGTACTCGGCATCGGGAGCCAGGAATGCGCCGACGGCAGTCAGCAGTGGTGGGGCCTTGATTCGCGCGGCGGCGCGCCAGACTCCGGACATGCGGTCGATCTCTAGCGGATCAAGTTTGCGTCGTGATCCGGCGAGATGGACGTGAAACCCATCCTCATAGGGCACGTTGCGCAAAGCCCACAGCACGTTCTCCACGCGGTTCCACCCGTGGATCCGCGGATCGTGGCCATCGCCAAGTAGGGCGTCGCCACGCGCCAGACGGTCCTCAGTGTCGCGCACGATCTGCCGGCAGGTCTGCTCAAGTTGGAGGCGCTCGTCGTTGCTGAATTCGTCGAGAGGGAGCTCCTGCCATGGCCGTCCGTCTAACACCTGGCCGTTCGCCCAGTCCGCCAGCACACCCCCGGGGATCCCGTTGGACTGCAGGTAGCGGGCTACTTGATTGCGAAGCTCCATGCCCAGGTCTTTGGCTCGGACGCTGGGCGGGGGGAACTCGGCGACCATCGCCGATTCCCAATCATGCAGCCGCCGGGCCACGTCCGCGCCGTCGCCGGACAATGTCAGGAATCTGTCCGCGTCAGCGGTAAGGAACTTCCCGACACTACGAACCACGCTGGATTGGCGGGACACTGTGCCAGGTGATAGCGACGCGGTCTCTGCGCATTCCTTCCATGCGTCAGCCAGTTCAGCCACGAGCCTTGTCGCTACATACCGGCGTGGATCAATTCGAGATTGTTTCAGCGGACCACCCGGCGGAAACGTCGCAATACGCGGCTGGCGGTCGGAATCGTTCACGGCCGTTGTGCCTCAATTTGCGCGAGAACGTAACTGGCGTAGTCACGTTCGTTGTCGCTCCACGACTCGAAGGCACGTTGAATGAGCTCGTCTGACTCATCGACATAACGCAGATAAACCATCGTCGTGGACGGGCTGGCATGTCCGAGCAGACGCTGCAAAGTCAACAAAGGGTTGTGAATGATGTGCTCGCTGATGGTGCCGAACCCGTGCTTGGGACGCGATCGTTCGAGCTGAGCAGCACGCGCCTGCAAGCTACGCAACATCACCACGGCAAACGTATGACGCAAGTCATGTGGCGTGACCGCCACCGACATCATCGGAACCTGGCCCTCGAAGTTCGCTAGCCGGTCGTTGGCCTCCTCAAAGTATTGGTGCCACCGCCGCTGCGATGGCGGCACGCCGCCTCGACCGACGAACAGCGACAGTGGCTCGATCCCGCTAGGAGTCACCTTCACCAGTACGCGTCGCGTCTCTGGCGGAATCGTCGCGAACTCGTCGCGCCGCTCGTCACCATTAAGCGTGTAGACCAGCTTGCCCGCCGGCAGGTCAACGTCGTGGATCACGGCCATATTCGGCAGTTTCCGGCGCAAGGTCGCCTGGGCCTTCCGCACCAGCGATTTCCGTTCCGTGTTTCGGTACAGCTCAACTGTCTGGACGGTGGATGCCGGAACATAAACTCGGCGTCGACGGCCGTTCTTCGCGCATGCCTCCAGCACAAGTGAAGTGCCAGCCCCCTCCGATCGGACCTCGACGTCCAGCAGGGTGCTCCATTCGGTAAGTCTCATCCCCGTGGTCAGTGCCAGTTCGGCGGCGCACGCGTTTCGGACCGTAGACCTGCCGCGGTAGGAGCGATCCAGCTCTCCCGTGGGCAACTCCCCGCCGAAACCAACATCGCGCAACGCGACCCACTGCGCGTGAGAAAGCGCCCGAACATCCATTTCAGTCCGAGGAATTCGCGGAGTCACCACCGACCGGCTGCCGACCTGAATCCACGGCAAACTGTCTCTGCGTCCGGTTTCGTACAAGTACGTGAAGAGAGCTCGAATCACCACCAATTGCCGCGCCCACGAACGCGGCGAGACCCCGGAAGCGAATCGGTCCGCCCGGTAGGCCACCAGGTCGGACTCCGAGACATCTAGCACCCCAACGTCTCTCGTCTCTAGGAACCGGCCGAATTCGAGCGCGTCGCGGGCGTAGGAGACAACAGAGTTCCGACGTAGATTCTGCGAGTACAGCCGCAGGAATGTGCACCAAGGTTCCACTGGGCGCATCGAATCGTCCACCAATACCGGAGTCCCGTCGGGCACTCGTGGCGTCGAGATGGCGTCGGAGCCGACCGCCTTCAACCTGTCCGGCCGCGACACCAGCGACCAGTCAGCGAAGTACAAATCCACCGGTAGCGTCCCCCTCGACGGCCCTTCTGTAGTCAGGGTTGCGGGCACTGTAACGGGGTCGCGCATGGATCCGAGTGAGACACGCCCAAATACAGCGCATAACTGCCGCCGGCACCGGTGGCATGCTGTCCACCGCTCAAGACCACCTCGCTGGACTAAATCCAGACGCCCACCTTGAGGTGTACGGCCAAGAGTTGAACCCAGAAACTTGGGCCATCTGTCGCTCCGACATGTTGATCAAGGGTGAGAACCCAGAGAATATCGTCCTGGGCAACAGCTTCACGGCCGACGGCCACCGTGGGACTCGGTTCGACTACCTCCTCGCGAACCCGCCTTTTGGAGTGGACTGGAAGAAATACGCCGAGGCCATCCAAGCCGAGGCCGAAAACGAAGGGGAAGGCGGCCGATTCGGCGCCGGGCTGCCCCGAGTCTCCGACGGCTCCCTCCTCTTCCTTCAGCACATGCTCTCGAAGATGAAGCCTGTAATCGTTCATCCCGACGGATCCACCGAGGGGGGTACGCGTCTCGCCATCGTGTTTTCTGGATCACCGCTATTCTCCGGCGCAGCAGAGTCCGGCGAGTCCAACATCCGTCGCTGGATTCTCGAAAACGACTGGCTGGAGGCAATAGTGGCGCTTCCCGACCAGCTTTTCTATAACACCGGAATCCATACTTACTTTTGGGTTCTCACCAACCGCAAGAACCCAGAGCGGAAGGGCAAGGTCGCGCTGGTCGACGCGCGAGGTTTCGTGACCAAGATGAAAAAGAGCCTCGGCAACAAACGTAATTACATTAGCGACGAGGATATTGCGGAAATCACACAGCTATACGCGGAAGCACCGCAACTGAATGGTCCGGACCCCCGAGTAAGGGTTGTTGATAACAGCGCATTTGGATACAACCGTGTCGCGATCGAACAACCAATGAGGAAGAAATGGGTGATCTCCGAATCCGTCTTGACAGGCCTAGCTGAAAACAAGGTGTGGCAGAAAAACTGCGAAGGCCAACCATCTCTCTTATACGCGAAGCTGATGGGCACACAGTACAAGACTGAGAAGGCTTGCCTCGATGCATCGAAGGCTGCTGGCGTTCCGGCGGTCGTCATTAAGGAACTGGTGAAGCTCGCGGCGGTCTCCGATCCAACCGCAGACATCGTTCGTGACCGCCACGGAAATCCTCTGCCAGACCCTGAACTTCGCGACTACGAGAACATTCCGCTTGCTGAGGACACCGACGAATACCTGGCTTCTGAAATCAGTCCCTACACACCGGAAGCTTGGATAGACCCTGGGAAAACCAAGGTTGGCTACGAGATTCCGTTCACTCGTTACTTCTACGTCTACAAGACGCCGCGGCCGGTCGCCGACATTGATGGTGAAATTTCGGAACGCGAAGACCGGATTCGTGGATTACTCGAGAGCTTCGTGAGTTGAGAATCAAGAATGCCGCAGTGCTCACTTCCGGCGGCACCCCAGATACAGCGAACCCTGATTTCTGGTCTCAAGACGGCAACGGGATCCCATGGGTCGCAATAGGTGACATGTCGACCGTCGATCTCGTAACCGCGACCGATCGGCAGATCACTCCTGCGGGCGCCGCCGCAAAGGGTCTCACCAAGCAACCTGCCGGCACAGTCTTGTTCGCAATGTACGCCAGTGTGGGGGCTGTCTCGATGCTGGGCGTAGATGCGACCTGGAATCAGGCATTACTCGGAATGCAGCCCCGCCATGGGCTGTGTAACGAGCGATTCCTCTTTTACTGGCTCAAGCACCTTTCAAGTGATCTTTCTGCAATCACGCGAACAAGCACGCAAGAGAACCTCAACGCTGAGCAGGTCGCTAATCTACCGTTCCCGGACATATCTCTCGCCGATCAGGTCCGGGTAGCCGACTATCTGGACGCTGTCGTCGCCCGGATTGACACGGCAGCTCAATTGAGGCGTGACCAATTGGCTGCTCTCGACGAACGCTTGGAGACGGCAGTCGACGCAATCCTGAGCGACTTGGGTTGGAAAGCGCCACAAACACTCGAGGCTGAAGCGCTGAAACCGCTACCCACGGGATGGCGCGCTGCGCGCCTCTCACAAGTGCTGCGCCAGTTGACCAATGGCTATGTTGGGCCGACCCGCGACATCCTTGTTGACGACGGTGTGCGCTACATCCAGGGAATGCACATAAAAGACGGCGAGATCGATTTCGATCGCCGGCACTTTTTTGTTTCCACAGATTGGCACGCGGCACGACCCCGGATCCACCTTCGAGCTGGTGATGTATTGGTAGTGCAAACCGGTGACATTGGCAAAGTCGCCGTAGTTCCACCGGATTTCGGCGAGGCGAGTTGCCATGCTCTGCAAATACTTCGGGTTCGTCCCGAGATAGTCAGCGGTGAGTATCTCGGCACATACTTGGGATCGTCGTTCGGCTATCACTCCCTGCTGAGCAGGGCAACAGGTGCTTTACACCCGCATCTTGAAGGCGGGATTCGTTCAGTTCCAATCGTAATTCCACCTCTCGAGCTTCAAGCGAAGATTATTGAAGAGGCCGCTAAGGTCCGTGAGACGATTCGGCTGGCCCAGGCTGCGATGCGCGAACAGCTCGCATTGCTAGACGAGCGGAAACGGTCACTAATCACCTCGGCAGTGCAACGAGAGTTTGATTTTTCAGCAGCTTCCGGAGGGGGGACTTTCTAGTGGGCATTCAGCACACTGAGTCGGCGTTTGAAGCGACGATCGAACACCACCTTTTGAGCCACGGCTGGCATAAGGGATCCCCCCAGACGTATCAGGTGGGCCTCGGACTCGACACAGATGAGTTGGTTCGGTTTGTCGAGGCAACTCAGGCCGAGAAGTGGCACCAGTTGGTGGGCTTACGCGCAGGCCTGGATCAGGCCGTTCACCACTTCACCAAGCGGGTAGCGTCCGAGATTGATTCTCGCGGAACGCTGCATGTGCTGCGAAAGGGCGTCGAAGATCTCGGCATCAGGTTCGACCTGGCGTACTGGGCACCGGCGCACCACATCACGCCGGACTTATGGGATCTGTACAACGGAAATCGACTGACTGTCACCCGACAGGTGCATCACTCGGAGTCCAACCCTCACGATTCAGTCGATGTGCTATTCCTGCTGAACGGCGTTCCGGTAGCGACCGCTGAACTGAAGAACCAGCTGACCGGACAAGGCGTCAAAGAGGCTCAAGGCCAGTACGAGAATGATCGCAATCCGGCAGATCTGATTTTCAGGTCTCGCACGTTGGTGCATTTCGCCATCGATCAAGACTTGGTCTTTATGACCACCCGACTAGCACACGAGGCAACCCACTGGCTTCCTTTTAACCAGGGCTCTGGCGGCCCCGGCGAACAGGGCGGTGCCGGGAACCCAATCAACCCCAACGGATACCGCACGGCGTATCTATGGGAGGAAGTCTGGCAGCGTGATGCGTGGTTGGAAATCATCGGCTCATTCATCCACGAAGACACCGGCGGAAAACCGGTCACGAAGATCAAGGCACACGAGCGGAGGATTTTGTTCCCCCGCTTCCACCAGTGGGATTCTGTCCGTAGGATCACCGCCCACGCGCGTTCGCACGGCCCCGGCCACAACTACCTTGCTATGCACTCTGCGGGCTCCGGAAAGTCGAACACCATCGCTTGGCTGGCCAGCGGCCTCGCGACTCTGCACACGCCTACCGATCCGAGCCTGTTGGGGCCCGGCGCTGTGAAAGTAGGTCTGGGCGTCGACCAACCGGTGTTTAACAAAGTCATCATCATTACCGATCGCGTCGCTCTGGACCGCCAGCTGCAATCAACAGTGACCTCGTTCGAGCACACCCCCGGGACTATTCAGCAAATCGATCAAAATTCAGCGCAGTTAAAGGCCGCACTCCAGTCAGCCAAAGCTCGCATCATCATTACCACCCTGCAGAAGTTCCCGATCGTGGCCGCACAGGCGACCGAACTGCAGGGAAGCCGGTTCGCGGTGATCGTCGACGAAGCCCACTCTTCTCAAACAGGAGAGGCTGCAAAGGATCTCAAAGCTGTCCTAGCTGGCAGTGAGGCAGCGACTGAGGGCGAAGAACTGGATCTCCAGGACCTGTTGGCCAAGTCGGTAGAAGACCGCGGGCGTCAGGAGAACCTGTCCTTCTTCGCGTTCACCGCCACTCCTAAGCAGAAGACCCTTGCCTTGTTTGGGGAATCCGAGCCGGCCCTCGAACTCCCCGGAGGGGTACGCCACGTTCCGTTCCATCTGTATTCGATGCGACAAGCAATTGATGAAGGCTTCGTTCTCGACGTGCTGGCCAATTACATGAGCTATTCGACGTACTACCGGCTTGCGAACGGGCTCGGTAATTCCGACCCCGAAGTTCCCAAGGGCAAAGCGGCAGCGGCATTAGCACGATTCGTGTCCCTGCACCCCACGGCGTTCAGCCAGAAGGCCGAGATCATCGTGGAGCATTTCCGTCAGCACACCGCCCACAAGATCGGCGGTCAAGCCAAAGCAATGGTGGTCACCCGCTCCCGATTGCATGCAGTGCGCACGAAACATGCCATCGACGCCTACATAGCCTCCAAGGGCTACTCCGATATCTCAGCGCTAATCGCTTTCTCTGGGACCATTTTTGATCCCGAAACCCCTGGCGCTGATCCGGATAAGGGATTTACTGAAGCATCAATGAACGGCTTCCCGGAATCCGCATTGCCGAAGATGTTCGCTAGCGCTGACTACCAGATTCTCGTGGTTGCCGAGAAGTACCAAACTGGCTACGACCAGCCCCTGCTGCACACCATGTACGTAGACAAGAAGCTCGAGAGCATTAAGGCGGTGCAGACACTTTCCCGGCTCAATCGAACCTACCCCGGCAAAGTCGACACATTCGTTCTGGACTTCGTCAACGCGCCTGACGACATCACCGCGGCTTTCGCGCCGTTCTATGAGCGCTCTTGGTCACAGCCCACCGATCCCAACATTTTGTCTAACCTCAAGACCCGCATCTTTGATGCCAGCGTCATCGACGCTGCCGAAATGCAGGAGACGGTGGCCGCACTACTGCGCGATACCGCCGCGACTAATGCAGCCCTTTACGCAGGAACCGATCTCGCTGTCGGACGCTTTCTGCAACTTGCAACCGATGAGCGCGAGGACTTCCGCACTGCGCTCCGCGATTACGTCCGTCTATACGCCTTCCTCGCGCAGATCTTGCCGTACAAATCCACTGAGATGGAACAGCTCTACCTCTACGGCAGGATCCTGCTGACACGACTCCCCCGCACAGAAGGCGATGAACTGCCGGACCTGTCTGATGCTGTAGTGCTTACCCACCTGCGCATCGAACAAGGTGAGCTGACCAAAGCCTCAGTGAACACCGTTAGTGACGAAGACTCAGAAATCCCCGGTCCAGGCGGCGAAGGCCGCGGCAGACAAGATAATCAACCTACTGACCGCTTATCTGCAATCATCGAGGTCCTCAACAACCGGTTCGGTCTAACGCTCACCGAGGCCGACCAGCTCTTCTTCGAGCAAGTCGAAGCAGAGGTTGAAAACAATCAACGCGCCATTGACATCGCGCTCAACAACGATCTTGACCAGTTTATGACCGTTTTCGAAGACCTGTTGCAGGGCGTAATGATCGACCGGCACAGCGGGAACGATGCGATTATGACGGCCTTCCTGGACAAGCCCGACTTCCGGGAGGCCATCACCCACATGATTGGGAAGGATTTCTACAACAGGGTCCGATCAGGGAATCCTACGTAGGCCGAGCAGGGCACACCGACGATTTGATTCCGCCGCGGAACCCGAAATGCCGGGGAACGTAGCCGCGCATTGTGTGCGCCTATCGCTGTTGTGGGTCTGACTACCACTATCAAGTGCCCGGTGCTGTGGCATTGACTGCCGCGGAATCATTTGGTGTCAGTGGAGTGATCGAAGAGCGCGCCAGGCGAAACTTGCAGCGCCTCTGCGATATCCACCAGCCGCTCATAAAGGATTCCACGTTTCCCGTGCTCGACGTCGATGAGAACGTTCCTGGTCACTCCCGATCGCAAGGCCAGCGTCTCCTGCGTCATGCCCTTGGCCAAGCGAAGAGTGCGGATGTTGCTCCCGACAACGGCTCTGGCTTCCTGCCATTTCGCGACACGCTCAGGGCTGTTTTGGCTGGGGCGTGTCGGCACGCCACCAGTAATCACTCTGACCTGCGGCAGTGTCTGCCCTACTAGTAGTACATTCACAGCGTGGCGGTCCAGCAGGCGGACTATTTGCTGCGGTCGGAGTCCGACTCGAGGCGCCGTTGGGTCAACAGAATGTCCGCCGCGTCTGCGGGCTGACGGTGGCACTGCGGACGCTCCCGATTCGCATTCGGCCATTACCGGGCGAATCGCTGGACTCCTGGTTGGAGACCATTGCGGGACGCATGGACACCACTTGGGGCGATCTCGTAGAGGGCATCGGCCTGGCGTCGCGCCACGAACAGCGCCAGCGTGATTACGTGGTCGCCGCTCTCCGCGGCTTGAGCGTCGCGCAGTTGGCGGCCGTGTCCCACTCCACGGGGGTCGATGCCGACGTCTTGCAGTCCATGACCTTCTCCGCGCTGTTGGGCCAAGCCACGGATAGTGCTGGAACAAGGTCACCTCCGAATTCATTACTGTGGCTCCGAGGGTTTGGCTCCAGGTACTGCGCCCCGTGCCTGGGGGAAAGTGGTGGACGTTGGTTGTTGTGGTGGAGGCTGCGCTGGGCATTTGCGTGCGAACGACATCGTTGCCTGCTGCAGGATTTGTGTCCGGACTGCCAGCGGACGCAGCGCACTGAACCCGCTCCGAGCGGGCTCGTACCAAGACCGGGTCGGTGCACGCGGAGGATGCCCAACGCGAATGGTCGCAGTGCCGCGAGGTGCGGCGGAGCGCTGTGCAACGCGGACAGCCTTGTCGTGGACCTCGAGCATCCAGCACTTAGGGCTCAGTCGGCGATACGTCGCGCGCTGGAAACCGGCACAGCCAACTTTGGTGTCTATGGGCAGTCGCCGGTCACTTTCGCGGAACTGATTGCGGACTTCGCGGCGGTCGGTGGCCGGGTGCTGGCGTACGCATCGCCGGAGGAATTGAGTGCCCTCCTTCCTGCGGACATCGTCGATAATTACGTCGAGGCCTTAGAGGCGTCTTCCGACGAAAGATTGGCTCGAGTCACGGCCGAGTCACCCGTGTCGGCGACGGCACTTGCCGCGGCGGCCGCGTGGTCCACGCTGGCGCCACCCACTACCCGGGGTGCCGCCGAGCGGCTGCGCTGGCTAATCGAGTCGAACCGCAAGCGTGGTTTCGCGGTTAGAGCAAGCAGCGTCGGGTGGGGGCGCGGCGTGAGTGCGGTTGTCCGCGGCGTTCAGCTAGCGGCATTGGAACCATTCCTGGTACCCAGCGATCAATTGCGTTATCGCATCGCCGGCGACGTTCCAACAGCCCCTTTCGATAATCCACTAGTGAATCGGTTACCAGCATTGGCCTGGATGCGTTGGAGTTTGCCACTCCGTTGCGCCGGCGTCGGGTATTCAGAGTTTCGTGCGGCCTTGTCCGCGGCGATCGCTCTTGTCGGCACACGTGCTCACCTCACTGACATCACCGCCGACCTCGGCGCGACAACAACCGTCAGAGGCGTGCTGCGGGTTCTCCAACGCTTACATTCATCATCTCGTTGGCCCGAAACACGAAGCACACTAAATGCTTACGCGAACTATCTCTGCAAAAATCCGCCGCCGATCGACTACCGGCGACGGCGGTCGCTCTCCTGCAGCAGTCTGCTTCCGGACAAGAAGTGGGCGGACCTTTGCCTCCGTCTCGGTATCGATGCCGGTCGCGGTCCGCGGTTGAGATTAGTGCGATCTTGGCTATTCGAGCGCCTGACCACACTCCCCGCCGACAGATCGCCTTGGTCGACTGACTCTGCTGCATTCCGCAGTTCGCTCTCCGCAATGGCACTCTGGATGACAGCCGAGTTGGTGGAATCCCTCGATCAACATGCGCTGGAGTTCCTGCAGGATCGGGGTATTCACGGAGAGCCAGTGGTCTGGCGACCGCCGACCGACGCAGCTGCACAGGGCGGGCTCCCAGGATTGGAGGTCGAATCGCTACATCGCTGGATTGGCGCCCAGAAGCCGCGGAGTTTCGCGAAACTCTCCGAGCAATTTGGATTCGATGCGGATGTCGCTCGTGCCGTGCTGGACGAAAGGCCCGTCGCGTCGCATTGGTTCGGTCCAGCGACGGAATCCATATCTACGGCAGCGGGGGCACGGGTGCCAACTCGTCGACAGTTCGAAATCCTCTACACCGAGCGTCGGTGGGGACTAGCACGGATTGCCTCACACACCGGCCTGAGCCGACGCTCCGTCACAGAACTCGCCTACCTTCATGGGATTTCAATTCGACCCCCTGGTAGGCCAACCCGCCTTAAAGAGAACTGATCGATTTTCGTCGTGCGTCCTTCAACGTCGCAATTCAACTTCGTGACACTACGGGCGCGTGGTGCCCTCCAAGTTAAGCGGAGATTCAGTTGCCATTCCCAGAACTCTCGTATGCGCGTACTGCTCGGAGTACCTTCTCGCCATCAGGTGTGAGCCGCATCGGTTGGCTGCCCTTCGCCCGAATCAGAAGCTTCATTGCGAGATCGGCTTCGAGTTGGGCAATCTGCTTGGTCAGGACATCCTGGCGAAGGTGAAGTTTGCGTGCGGCGTCAGTAAGCGAGGGATAGTCCGCAACTGCGACGAAGCGCTGCAGCCTGCTCCAACCACCGATGGCGGCAAGGGCCGGCCGGAGGATTCGCGGTGCAGCAGATACTGCTGCGCGAGCGGCTAGAACGGCCTTGCGCTGGTCGATGCCATGTCCGCGTCTTGGGATGTCATGTTTCTTGGCCCAGTCCATCAAAGTCGACGGATTCATGCCGATGCCTTCGGCAATGTCGGCGATCGTGCGGAACTTGTTGACGTACTCGTCGTACAGCCAGTCGCGTTCGACGACTTGCCTGGCCGCGGGAATCGGCGGGCGGAGTTTGAGTCCATATTCCGACGCGATCTTCCTAAGAGTGTGCTTGCAGACTCCTGCCGAGGCTGCGATTTCCCGCAGTGACATGCCCTCTTCGTGGTAGAGGTCCTTGAATCGGTCGGGTGAAAGATTCGCCTTGGCAAGGCAATACGCGCCGAGCTGCGAGGGCCGCTCTTCGACGCCGTCAAGCCAGGCTGATGCTGGAGCCGGGTACATCGCGAGCAGGTACCGCGCCGTCTCGATATCAATCCCAAGGAGCGCGGCCCCGTCGCTGAGTCGGACGGTGTTGTCTTTGGCCATCTCGTGCAGCGTTGCGGGATCGAAAGCGTCTGAATCTGCACCAGGTAGATCGAGTCCGCTCATCAGGTGCGTCGGTGGATGCCAGGTTGTTGGCTCATCTCGGATTCCCTGCCGCGCCAGGAATTCCAGCGAGTGGTCCTCTAAGGCCCGCAGAACATCAACAGTCAGATGGCGGGGGAAGTCAGCGACTCTTGAGCGGAATGCACCGTCGTTCAGAGCGAATGGTGCACGTTCCGCTGGCAGGCCACTGAGCCTCTCGAAGAGAAAGCAGCGAACCACCCTTGCCCTGCTTGTCCGAGCACCGAAGACGCCAGCATTGCGGCAAATTCGGGCCCACGTTTCGTCGGGCAATAGCTTTGTGTAGTCGAGTTGCCGACGGCGGCCGTAGTCGATCGGCACGTTGTTGTTGGCTATGTAACTTGCCGCGTTTGTCAGAGCTGTTCGTATTCCTGGCCACCTCCGGCTCTTTCGCAGAAGTCGAAGCGCGCGTAGCACTGTGGCTTCTGCGAGCGGACTTGCAACCGCGCGCACTGCGTAGTCCACGGAGACGCGTGAATCCACAAGAAGGACGGCAGGCGACAGCGCTTGACGCATCAGCCAAGGTTGGTGATCCGGTATCACCAAACGAATCGACCAAGCTTGCCAGAACATCGTTGGGACTCGTAACGAATGCGCGTCGATCGCATCCTGCGTTAAGCGCGGATGCCCTGGGGTTACTGATCCGAGCCGGTTTCGCAGTTGTTCGGGCGCATTGAGAACGTGGCTCTGGGCGGTGAGTTGGATTGCCCTCAGCACGTCCGACGGCGCTCGCTTCAATCCGGAACCCCAGAGTCGCAGTTTGAGTCCCGACTTCCTCTCCGAGGGGATGAGCCACCGCAAGCTATCTGCCGCTGCTGCGATGTCCGGTCTGTTCAACACGTGCATCGCCGCGACTACGCCAACCGCAGCCACGACGGCGCTGGCATCTTGTTTGTAATAGCGCAGGTCCCCACCATTCGCGTAGAGAGCGAGAAGGTCCTGCGGGATGATGGATGCCAGCTCCTCAGCTTTGGATCTATCGAGGGCCCTGCGGGCGACCGCGTAGACATCCATGAGAATGCTGAGCGGCGGCTCCGGCTGCGATCTGTACACACCGAATGTGAAGCCGTCGGATTCGATGATTGCACTGACTATTCGCTGTGCATCAAGGGCCGGATGGCCAGCTGCTAGCAACGGAACTTCCGCACCCGTGAGGTCTGTGAGGCACAACGAAGCCGAGTCCAGCGACGCCTTCGAGGCGCGGTGTGAACAGCGATTCAGGTTCGGGATCGTCGAATCTAGATGCCGTCGATTACGCGGTACTGATCCACAGTGGGGGCAACTGTCGGCAAGAAGACAGAGGTGTTTGGTGCAGGCGAATGTCCAGCCGAGCCGCCAAGCTAAAGGCCATCGTCCACCGCTCTCTTCCAGACACGTCGGACAAAATCGTGAACCACTCATACGCCACCAAGCTGGAACGCGGCTGGGTCTTCCCGACTCGCTGTCAACGGGTATGGCAATCCCCCAGTATTGCGAGACTGTCGCCGCGAGCAGTCGGTGTCTAGCGACGCCGGTTGCATCACTCAGCGCATCCAACTGCAACTCCGTCAAGCAGTTCACCCATTGACGCGTGTTCTGCTTGTTGGGGGCTCGCAGGCCAACGGCATCTAAAAGGTCGCCGAAGGCAACGCTGCTGCGAGCGGCAAGTGCCTCAAGCCACGAATCGATCGCCTCGCCGGGGAGAAGACCGGCTCGAATCGGAAGAGAACGCGTTCCGCTCATTAGAATGGTGGGGAGTCGTCTTGCTTCTTTGCTGCGCCGTGATCGGCACGGAGTCGTGCCGCTTCGATCGGCCGTGATGTCTCCGCCGCCTCGTCTATCCGTGTTTGTTCGAGCAGATCCTTAGTGAGAGCTTCAACTCCGGTGCGGATCGCGCGCGAAGACGCTCGGTTTATTAGCGTTATTAGCGAACCCATGTGTCCTGAGCTTCGCTCGTACAAGTAATCGCCCAGATAGTCTGGCAAGGGGCCAGGATGGTGCCTGGCCAATACTAGTCGCTGGTCGACAGCACGCAGAACAGATTTCCACTGCTTCTGTCCCGCTGGGTCTTTCAATTCAAATCGTTCGATGGCGAATCGTGTTGTTCGCCTGGCGGTCTGTGCCAGGATCGAGTCTCGGCCGGCGGCGCCGTGGTTGAAGAGGCCGGATTGGGAGAGCCCGACCCCGACGAGCACGAGGGTGACGGGGAATTCGTTGGCGATGAACTTGAGGTGGTTACTTACCTTAATTCCGTCGGACGCTCTCCACTGCAAGAAGTGGATATCGTCGACGATGAGCAGTCGCACCTCGCAGGCAAGGAATGTATCGAGTGCTCGCCGAGCGAATTCTGCGGCGTTTCCGCGGCGGATGCCTGGATGGGCAAAGTAGTGCAACAGCGACAGATTTAGGTCGCGCATTGTCGGATGGCCACTCAGAGTCACTCGACACACGGGCCATCTCTCATGTCCCTCATCAGTCATCGGGCCCTTATCGGTGAGTTCACGAAGGTGGTATTCCTTTGCGAACTGTTCTACCGCTGTGCTTTTCCCCAATCCCGCTGCGCCTTCGATCGCGACAGCTCCCTTGGTTCGATCACCGTCTTGAACGTTGCTGTCCATGATGTCGCTGAGGTTTTCGTGTATCGCACGTAGTTGCGGTGTTCGAAGTACCCCCATGTTGGCGTGCCAGTCGCGTCTGCGCTTGTCATAGTCACGCTTCGCCGCAGGGGCCAAGGCCTCGAGTTGCTTGATGGTGAGCCGGTCGGGCTGGATTCGGGGCTCGGCGTGAACAACTTTTGCCCAGTCCTCCTTTCTGCCGAGGCTGATGTTCTGGAGCTCCTTTACGCCCATTCCAGTTCCTCGTACTCGACGTAGTCCGCCTGCAATTCCTCTGGGTCGTCGTCATCGCCACCGGAGTGAGCTGAGACGAGGGCAGAATCCCGGCGGACCTGGGAGGTGCCTGCTGTGAGTGCGCTAACGCTCGGGAGTCGGTTGACCGCGGATTCGTCGTCATCGGTTTCGACTTGGTTGCTTAACGCAGCATGTTGTCTTGCAAGTCGGAGGGACATCCGCCTCTCCGCAGGACTATTGCCCAGACCGAGCTGCCATCTCTTGGCGAGTTCAATTAGGGCCAGGCGGTCGTCAATGAAGCCGTGCTGGTCCAAGACGGCCCTGCGCGCAAACCGCAAGGTGTCGTCACTGAATGGCATCGGCACTTCGGCAGCGTGCTCCCAAGGCAGCTCATGCCAGGAACGGGTGATCGGATGCCGGATGTAGACACGAGAAATGTCGTCCGGATCGAAATGGATGGGCCACCGATCCTTGAATCGGCCGGTGTACGGGCTGGGAATCGCTGAGAGTTCCTCGAGAACCTCGCCCCGATAGAACAAGTTCCTCCGCTGGACGCCGTAGTGCTGGATCGTGCGGGCTTCGACACTGAGGAACTCGTATGCCAGATGCGGATCTCGGGGAACCTCGAGGTACCCGGCGCGGGCCATCCCGTGTTGAAACATCTGTGCCGGCGTGAGCTTCCCTGCCGGCAGGCCCGGGTCAAATAGGGAGCGATGTCTGCGGTGGTGGTAAATAGTGGCCACCCACTCGCGCAGGATCGCTTCGAGTTCGTCAAGGTAGAAGAATGCATGAGACTCGACGTCAAGGCCGCGCGAATTAATGTCGGGTCCCTTGTAGCCGGGAAGATACTGAAGCAGCCCCTGGCGCACTGTGTTGAAGAATCTCTCCAGTGGGCCTTTATCTCGGCCCTCCTTGATTCGGACTGGCTGGATCGAAATACCCATGCGTTGGCAAACGCTATTGAGGTGCTCGGAGACGTAGATCTTCCCGTGGTCGACCACGATGGTGTCAGGGCTCAGGGCGGGTCCACTTGCAGGCTGTCCTGTCCGGTCGATCTGGTCGGGGTCGATGAGGACTTGTCGCGGTATCCCATGCGCCGGCCACACTGCGTGGTCCGGCCATCTAACGCAGGCCGGCGGCGGCCGGAAGGCCGCGTACATCAATGCCGCAGCATCAACAGCTTTGGTGGACATCGGCGTTAGCCGGATCGAAACGATGCATCTGGTGTACCAGTCCATCGCGGCACTGAGCTCGAGTCGGACCCAGCGCAACGTCACAGGGTCCATGGCGAACACGTCGAGGGGCGTCGTGTCCAGAATGAGGTACTCCCCCGGCCGATTCGGTCGCAGTTTCCCATAGGGATGCTTGCCTCTGCCCGCAATATCTCGATTGCGCTTGGTAGTTCCTCGGAAGGTCTGGTGCCGCTGATCAAGCTCGGCCAACTTGCGATACGCCGTAGCGCGAGACGGCTCCTCGATCTCTCCGTCGCCGTAGGAAGCCACGATTCTCAGGTGGGTTTGCAAAATCACTGCTGCCATTGATGGTTTGGATTCGTTTGTGTACTCGGACATGACGCATCGAGCTGTCTCCGTCCATCGTTCATCGACCCGTTCGGGTACGGCGGTTCGGTTCGGCGCGAGACCAGCCTCCCCCTTCTCGCGATAGGCCTTGACCCAACGATCGACGGTGCGCCGACTGATGGCCAGCTCAGCCGCCTTCGCCTCAAATCTCGAAGACATCGGAAGAGCAGGGTCGTACGCTGGCCTCGGCTCGTCCGGCCGCCGGATCTGCTCGCTGCCTGAGCGATAGCCCGTCAAGACCTCCCGGACATGTTCCGCACGCTGCGTTACAACCCTTCGTTCGTCTTCGCTGAGGCAGAGAAGTTTCACCGCGGCGGGTTGTTCATCATCAGTCGGCTCGGGAGCACCCGGATCAGCAATGAGTTTGACCCGAGCGTCGCTGACCAATGCGACAACGGACATACGACGCAGACCGATTGCACTCTTGAGCACAACTTCGGTTCCAGCCGTTGACGGAATCCACTCAATGACTTCATGTACTTCGCCGTCGAACATCACGCGTGTTCCGACACCGACACGAACCCCTGCCCAGGTCATGCGGCCACCGCCTTGTGCAGCATTGTCTTGGAGGACATCACTACCGATAAGTCGGCATCAAGTTCATGCCGCCACAGCATGTGTAAGAGCGCTGCGCGGACGAGCGGTTCGGGGGACGCGGTCAGTCGGGTTGCTTCTCCAAATGAAAGTTCGTCTACGTGGAGGCAACGTAATGCTTCCAAAACAGGGACCGATATCGTCTCGGGTCGTCGAAAGCCGGCCAGGAATCGGACGTTAACGAGTTGGGCGGCTGGCTGCTCGGAAGCGATTTCGAACTTCCAACCCTTCGATTCGATCTCTTCGCGGACCCAACGAAACGTCGCGTTTATCTTGGGGTCCTCCAGCATGGCAGCGGGCTTGACCGCAACTACGACAGGCGGAACTCCCTCTCGCAGAAGCCAGTAGTCGGGTATGTGGCTCACGGCACGGCCGTCGACCCTGGCCATCATCTGGAAGGGCTGGGCACGGATCTGTATAACGGAGTTGTCGAAATCCGCCATCAGTAGCCTGCTCAACTCAAGCCGCGACTCGTAGATCACATGTGCCGATTCGGTTGCCGACCAATAACTTCCTGAGTAATGGCATTGTCCGTGGTACCAACGAAACGTTCTCCAGGGCAACGTATTCCGGATTATCTCCGCACTGAGTTCCGCGGAGTTCATTTCGCCGATCCGGTCAGCGCTATCGCGATATCTAATGGTGCATGTCTGGCGTTGGATTGACATCGGAGTGCTCTCCAATCGACGGGGCGACCTACCACAGTGTTGGCGTCAGCCATGCGATCGACCTAGCCGAAGCGGTCGATTGGGACCGTTGTGATACGCCATCTTGATCTCGCCGCGACGTGCCGCCCTTATGAAACCAGACAGCCGAATGATGTGTTGAAACAAATCGGCCGAAGCGCAAGCGTTCGTTCATTCAGCCCCCAGCGGACCGAGGGCGATCAGATGCTCGAGTCGAATTCCTCTCTGCACCCGCACTTTGCGGATGAGAACACTCGTCGCCAGCCCTCCTCCCGCGGAATCCCTGCGCCGGGCCTTGTCGGCAGTCGTCGAGTTACCTGGCGCCGCGAACTCCTAGCCATGGAATTTTGGCGGAGCTGCCGGATACGGGGTGACGACGGTACTTCAAAGTAGGCCACGATTCGTACATCAAGACGTCGATCATCGCAGGTCTGCGGCAAACACCCTGAACGGTTATCTCGGTATCCGGGTCGAACAAATACAAAACTGCTAGCCGAGGCATTAGATTCGGCATGCGAGGTGTAGGGAGGCCTATATGCCGGCGGAGCGGGCTGCGTCTGCAGCCGAAATTCTGGGAGCCGATGTAGCCACGCAGCTGGCTGAGTTTGAAAACACGGTGCTGGAACTCGACCTATTCCTCGCGGGCGCGGAACTAGTCGAAAAGACGGTTGTCCCGATGAATGAGAATGAGTTCAAGAAGTTCGTCGCATCAGCCGATCCTGAACTCCTGCGATCCCCAAACTGGATCAGCTGGATCACGCCGGCAGTCCAGCCGAGCAAAAAGGACTTCAGGGAGTACTCGGAGAAGTGGAACGCATACGGGTCGCCCTCCGATCCTTGGCAGCCATCTGCCGACTCGCCCCGATACTGGTACTGCGCCGAGATCTCCGAGGGTCTGCCCGAACATGAGCACAGTGAGGCAGTCGTCTGTCCCGGCGTGCACATGCGGCTCCTCGGGTGGTGGCTCACCCATGCTTGGCGTTTCGTCGATCTGGCGACGACCGCGGTGGCGAGTCTCGACTCGTGGAACGTGACGGTCGCTGCGCTCGCATCACGGGCTCTTATCGAGGAGGTTGCTTGTCTGTGGTGGGAGAGCGACGAACTTTTTCGCAGCTGGCGGGCGGCAAAACACGCGCCCGCTGACGCCCGGGACCTGACAATCATGAATTTGCTGTCAAATCAGTTGGAAGTCTTCACATTTTCTCAACGCGGGCTTGAGTCGATCATCGGAGATAACGATCTATGGCAGGCGCTAAACATCCTGACCATCATCGGAAAATTCGCCAAGCGGATGGCATCTGACGGCATCATTGCCGAGCGCATGTCCGGAAAGGAGTTGGAAGACAACTACGCCATCTTGTCCAACGCGGCACACCCTGCCTTTGGCGCGAGAATCTCGTACGCAGCCCCGTGGGCCGAACACGACCACGGGGCCACACGTCAGCGTCGCCTATCCCGCGTACCAAACGAAGTCGACGCAGTGTCGCCAATCCCAGACATAGCCGCCAAAGTGATCTTGGTCGTCGGCGGCATTGGCGAGACTATCCTGTGGCAGTCGTTACGAATGATCGACGACTTTGGGCTGACCACCAGGACGGGGCTGCGGACGCCGCATTCGTACTGGCGCAAACTGGTCCCCGCGAGCAAGAGTAGTGCGGTATGCCCCTGCGGTTGTGGCAAGTGGCGTACCGCCCAACATCGCTGGGGTCAGCCCGTTATTGAACTCCGGCTGAGCAGGTCATCGCCACTCAACGAAGGCCAGTAACTCGCGTCTCGACGGTCAAGACGCTATCGCAAAAGAACTCGCACAACGCACAGTCGACACTGCTGCAACGACGGCCTAGCCACCGAAGGATTGACTTGCCAAGAAGGATCGATGGCGAACGCCGCCGCCCGTACGCGGCACGCTACTTCGCAGTTCCGGAACTGACTCTCGTCCAGATCACAAGCCCACTCGGCGATACCCCAGCTACTGAGTTTGTCTCAAATCAACTGTCGAATCCGACATCGCTACGACATTCCATTTGAGAATTCGACATGGCACATGAGAACCTACACGGCGCTGCTACTGGCGCGCCATATTCGTAAACCGCGACAAATGCAGCTGATGCGCCACGGTCACGGTGCGCGTGGGACCGTTACGGTGTTTGGCCACAATGAGATCCGCCTCGCCGCCACGCGGATCATCGCGCTCAAACGCGTCGGGCCGGTGCAGCAAGATCACCATGTCGGCGTCCTGCTCGATGGCACCAGACTCACGAAGGTCGGCCAGCATCGGCTTCTTATCGGTGCGTTGCTCCGGGCCGCGGTTCAGCTGGCTCATCGCGACTACCGGAACCTCGAGCTCTTTCGCCAAAAGCTTGAGCTGCCTGGAGAATTCGGACACTTCCTGCTGGCGGGACTCGACTTTCTTGCCCGACGTCATCAGCTGCAGGTAGTCGATGACCACTAGGCGCAGGTCGGACTTCTGCTTCAAACGCCTTGCCTTGGCGCGGATCTCCATCATGGTCAGGTTCGGCGAATCGTCGATGTAGAGCGGCGCCTCGCTGATCTCACTCATCCGGCGGGCAAGGCGCGTCCAGTCGTCGTCGCTCATCCGGCCCGAGCGCATGTCGGCGAGCTTGATCTTCGCCTCCGCTGACAGCAGGCGCATAACGATCTCGCTCTTGCTCATTTCCAGAGAGAACACCACGCTGGAAAGGCGGTTCTTGATGGAGCATGAGCGCAAAAAATCCAATCCCAGAGTCGATTTCCCCATACCCGGTCGGGCCGCGATCACGATCATCTGCCCGGCATGCAACCCGTTGGTCAGCTCGTCGAGTTCCGTGAACCCCGTCGGCACGCCGCGCGCGATACCACCGTTGGACGCGATGGCGTCGATCTCGTCCATCGTCGGCTGCAGCAGCTCCTCGAGCGGAACGAAGTCCTCGGCGGTGCGGCGCTCGGTGACGTCGTAGATCTCGGCCTGGGCGCGGTCGACGATCTCGTTGACGTCGGCCCCCTCGGCCCCGGCGTAGCCGTACTGCACCACGCGGGTTCCGGCTTCCACCAGGCGGCGCAGCAGCGCCTTCTCCGCCACGATGCCCGCGTAGTAGCCGGCGTTGGCCGCGGTGGGCACCGTGGAGATCAGGGTGTGCAGATAGGGCGCTCCGCCGATGCGGCGCAGCAGTCCCCGGCGGTCGAGTTCGGCGGCGACGGTGACGGCGTCCGCCGGCTCACCGCGGCCGTAGAGGTCCAGGATCGCGTCGTAGACGTTCTGATGGGCGGGGCGGTAGAAGTCGCCAGGGCGAAGGCGCTCCAGCACGTCGGCGATGGCGTCCTTGCTCAGCAGCATGCCGCCCAGCACGGACTGTTCGGCGGCCAGGTCCTGGGGCGGCTGGCGCCCGAAATCCTCGGCGGGCGGCGGGGTGTCCGCCGCGTGCTGTCCGAGATCGTTTACGACCGCCATCGGGCTGCCCTGACCTCCTTCTAAAGCCGTCAAATTCAGGCGAACAGACATTCGACCGCCGTCGTCACGGTAGGTCGGCGTACCGACAAAATTCGGGAGCGCACCTCGCCGACGGTCGACCGAGGGAAACGCTAGATGTTGCTGGAGCCCGGCGGAACCGGGGCTGTTGGCCAACCTGTTAACCGCTTGTGGATACCTGCGCACGACTGTGTTGGCGGGTTGTGGAGAACTTGTGGATCACTATGGATTTATCGCGTATCACTCCACGTAAACGCAGGGTAATGGCACTGCTGGGCTGTGGATGCAAAGTGCATCGGCGTGTCGGTGGAAGTTGCCGATCCGGGCGTGTTGCTTTGCGGTTGGGTATGCCCCCGGTTAACAGCCGGTGTCGTTAGCTGTGATAGAGGGCCTGCGGCACGTTCGCCGGAACGGAAAAACCCCCGGTGCGGCAACGGCCGCCACCAGGGGTTTTTCGACGATTCGGCTGATTTACGCCTGGGGTGAAATGTCCAGGGTGACGTCGACGTCGACCTCGGGGTGCAGATGCACCGCGACGGTGTGGGAACCGGTCTCCTTGATGTGCGCTTTGGGCAGGTGCACCGATCGCTTGTCGACGCTCGGGCCGCCGGCCTTCTTGATCGCCGTGACGACATCGTTGGCGGTGACCGAGCCGAACAGCTTGCCCGAGTCGTGGGTCTTCACGGCCAGGGCGACCGGTCCGAGCCCGACGATGGCGGCCTTGATCTCCTCCGCGTGCTCGCGGCCGCGGACGGTCTTGGCGTCGCGGGCGCGGCGGATGTCGTCGGCCTGCTTCTGCGCACCACGGGTGGCCACGATGGCCAGGCCGCGCGGCAGCAGGAAGTTGCGCCCGTAGCCGTCTTTGACCTCGACGGTGTCGCCGGCCACACCCAGGTGGTCGACCTCAGCGGTGAGGATGAGTTTCATTGGTGTCTCCGTTTCTAGCGCGTGGCCGAGGTGAACGGCAGCAAGGCGACCTCGCGGGCGTTCTTGACGGCGATGGCGATATCGCGCTGGTGCTGAACACAGTTTCCGGTCACCCGGCGCGCGCGGATCTTGCCGCGCTCACTGATGTAGGTGCGCAGCAGAGCGGTGTCCTTGTAGTCGATCGCCTGCCCCTTCTTGGAGCAGAAGACGCACTTGCGGGTCTTGATCGGCTTGTCCGGAGCAGGACGCCGCTTCGGTGAGGATTTGGCCATGTCTTTCAATCTCTTTCGTACTCAGTGTCGCGCCATAGGCGCGTGGGTTGGATCATGTCGCGCGCTGGGCGCGTGGGCTTGATCAGAAGGGGGGTTCGTCGTCGCTGCCGCCGAAGGAGCCCGACGCGGGCGCACTGCCCCACGGATCCTCGGCCGCCTGAGCTGCCGCCGGCCGTGAGCCACCGCCCCCGCCGCCACCGAAACCGCCGCCGCCACCACCGCCGCGCGAGGCCTTGTTGACCTTCGCGGTGGCGTAGCGCAGGGACGGGCCGATCTCGTCGACCTCGACCTCCATAACGGTGCGCTTCTCGCCCTCTTTGGTTTCGAAGGAGCGCTGCTTGAGCCGCCCGGTGACGATCACCCGGGACCCGCGGGTCAGGCTCTCGGCCACGTTCTCGGCGGCCTCGCGCCAGATGTTGCAGCGCAGGAACAGCGCCTCGCCGTCCTTCCACTCACCGCTCTGGCGGTCGTAGATGCGCGGGGTGGACGCCACCGTGAAGTTGGCGACAGCCGCGCCGGACGGGGTGAACCGCAGTTCGGGATCGGCCGTCAGGTTTCCGACGACGGTGATGGTCGTGTCACCGGCCACAAGTTCCTCCTGGAGTTGGCGGGGGGTCCACGCGAGAGTACGTAGGACCTACGACGCCGCGTGCACGTTGTCCACCGTGCTGGTGACTCAGTGCTTGTCCGTGCGCATCACTTTGGTGCGCAGGACCGACTCGTTGAGGTTGAGCTGGCGGTCCAGCTCGGACACCGTGGCCGGCTCGGCCTTGACATCGACGACGGCGTAGATGCCCTCAGCATGCTTGGCGATCTCGTAGGCCAGCCGGCGCCGGCCCCAGATATCCACCTTGTCGACCGTTCCACCGTCACCGCGGATCACGTTCAGGAACGTGTCCAGCGACGGGGCAACGGTGCGCTCGTCGAGAGTGGGGTCAAGGATGACCATGATTTCGTATGGACGCATGGGAACCTCATCACCTCCTATGGTCGTCGCGGCCACGGCGGATTCCGTGGCAGGAGGGTCGCCTGCGTCGGCAACCCGGTAAGGCTACCGTGCCGGGGCCTGATCAGCGAAATCAGCTTCGCTGGGTGCCGTACTCCGCCGCGAGCAGACGGGTGGCCTCCGAGGCCTTGGCCAGCGAACCGGAGTCGAAGGGCGGCTGCGGGTCGTATTCGATCATCAGCTGGCTGGCCTCGGCGGCCTGGCGGTCGACGAGTAGTTCCACCAGCCGCAGCGCCATGTCGATGCCGCTGGACACCCCGGCGGCGGTGATGATGCGCTCCGGCAAATGCTCGACCACCCGTTCCGGCGTGTAGACGGCGCCGAGGGAGCCGAGGAGGTCCTGGCACGACCAGTGTGTGGTGGCGGTGAGACCGTCGAGCAGCCCGGCGGCGGCCAGGATCAGGCTGCCGGTGCACACCGACGTGGTGAACAGCGTGGTGCGGTGGACCTGGCGCACCCAGTCGAGCATCTCCTGGTCGTGGATGAGTGTGCGCGTTCCGACACCGCCGGGCACCAGCAGCACCTCGGGATCGGTCACCTCGTCGAAGGTGGCGTCGCACATCAGCCCGAGCATGCCGTTGTCCGTGCGGACCTCGCCGCGCTCCTTGCCGACGAACACCACATCGATGCTCGGAATCCGTTGGAGCACCTCGTAAGGGCCGATGGCGTCCAGGGCGGTGTTACGCGGGAACAGGGCGATGGCGACGCGCATCGGAAGCCTCTCTTCGTTGTTCGGCCGGCCGCAGCCGCGCGGGCCACCACTTCGGGAACGCGTCCGGGGCCCGCTCAAAGACACCACCGGCCGGGTCATCGATCCGGCCTCCCCAGCGCACCAAATCTTCTGCGGGACGGTAGATCTGGCGGATCACCAGTACCACAAGCCCGATCACCGCCATGTCACGCAGCAACACCGTGGCAGTGAACCACTGCTCGGGCAGCCCCTTGTTCTGCTCGCCGTAGAGGTACATCATCCGCGGGATCCACACCAGCGCGTCCACGGTCATCCACGCCAGCAGCACCCGCCGGTGCGGCAGAGCGAGAACCGCCAGCGGCACCAGCCACAGCGAGAACTGCGGACTCCACACCTTGTTCACCAACAGGAACGTCGCGACCACCAGGAAGGCGAGTTGCGCCACCCGCGGCCGCTGCGGCGCCGTGACGGCGATGTAACCGATTGCCGCACAGCACAACAGGAACACCACGGCGACGAAGGTGTTGAGCACGATGGGCGGTTGCCAGAAGCCGAGATTGGGGTCCAGCCCCTGCCAGCCGGTGAACGACTTGACGACGTTGAACAGCGAATCCATGTCCTGGGTGCGACGGGAGTTCAGCCGGAAGAACTCCGACCAGCCGCGCGGATACAGCATGGCCACCGGCAGATTGATGGCCGCCCAGGTGATCACGGCGACGGCCGACGTGCTCACGGCGTCCCGGAACCGTCCGGTCCGGATGCCCAGAACCAGCAGCGGCAGCAGCAGCACCGCCGGATACAGCTTGGCGGCCACGCCCAGCCCGATGAGAATGCCGGCCAGCCCGGGTCGCCGGCGCGCCCAGGCGAGCAGGCCGCCGGTGGCCAAAGCCGTTGCCAGAGCATCGAAATTGGTGAAGATCTGGAAGATCAGAATGGGTGAGGCGGCCACCAGTGCGGCGTCCCAGATCCGCCGCCCGGCCAGCATCGCGGCGGCCCAAACCGTGGACAGCCAGGCGAGCGCCAGGCCGAAGGCGGCGATGTTGAAGAACATCACCACCTCGGCCACGCCGTTGAGCATGGGCAGCTTGCTGGCCTTGGCGACGGCGGTATAGGTCTTGGCCAGCGACATCGCCACGTACTGGTAGACGCCGGTCAGCACCGGGTACTCCATGTGACGCACGGCGGTGCTGCCGTCGTACTGCTGGCGCGGCTTGCCCGCCGCGTCGAGTTCCAGCCAACTGGACTTGTACGGAAACTTGCCCTGGTTCAACAACTCTGCGCCGTAGAGCGGCACGGTGTCGGAGTAGCAGAGTTCGTAGTAGGCACGCTGGTTGTCCCAGTTGGCCACGCGATGGTCGGGCGACCCGCTGCCGACGGTCTGCAGGCACGGCGACTTCGTGGACCATCCCATGGCCAGGAACACCAGGGCGATCATGAACATCACCCGGACCGGGGTGAGGACCCGGGTGCGGCCGATCAGCGCGTGCCGGCCCACCGGACCGCCGACGGTGGTGGACAGCGCCGCACCCAATTCGTCGGTGCGGCTGGGCAGGTCGCGATCGTCGGCGCTGCGAAGGTCGTCGGCGAGGGGTTGCGGCGACACCGTGTCGCGCGCCCACTCCTCCGTCTCCCCCACGACGCGGCCCCGTGTCACGGAGGCGGCGGCGCTCCCGGCACCGGGCCCGGCGGGGGCGGCGCGACGGGTTCGGCCGGCGCGGGCGCCGGTGCGGGAGCCGGCAGCGGGAACGGGGCGGGCGCGGGCGCCGGCGGCAGCTGCTGGTCGGGCGCCGGCGGCGGTGCGGGCAGGGCCGGCACCGGGAGCGGGATGGTCACGCCGGGCAGCACCTCGACGCCGGTCTGCGGCGTGGGCGACTGCGTCGTCGGCTGATAGGTCGGCGGGGGTGTGTACATCGGCGGCGGCGCCTGCGGCACACCCGCGTAGCCGCCGATCTCGCCGGGGGTTGGGAAGGACTCGAAGTCGGTGCCCTGCAGGGCGCCGTCCATGGTGGCCTTCCAGATGTCGGCCGGCAGGCCCGCACCGTAGACCGGCCCTCCCCAGCTGTTCACCAGCGGCACATCGCCTTTCACGGTGCCGACCCACACCGCGGTGGACAGCTGCGGGGTGTAGCCCACCATCCAGGCGTCGCGGTTCTGTCCGGTGTCGCCGAGCTGATGGGTGCCCGTCTTGGCGGCGGACGGCCGCCCGCCGGCCAGGGTGTGCCCGTTGGACCAGCCCGGGATCGGCTGCATCGCCGAGGTCACGTTGTCGGCGACATCGGCTTCGATGCGGCGGTCACCGGAACTCTCCTCGGAGCTGGCGTCGAAGAGCACCTCGCCGTCGGCGTTGACCACCTTCTCCACGAAGTGTGGGGCGTGGTAGACGCCGGAGTCGGCCAGCGTCGCATAGGCCGAGGCCATGTCGATCACCCGGGTCTCGTACTTGCCCAGCACCACGCCGGGTCCCGGCGGACCGCCCTTGCCGTCCTCGGACAGCGTGACCTCCACACCCGGAAAACTCTTGGCGACGCCGGCTCGGTGCGCGGCGTCGGCCACGTCCTCCGGGCCGTTCCTGAGCTTCAGCATCAGCCGGTAGTAGACGGTGTTGAGCGACCGCTTCAGCGCCTCGGCGATGCTGCAGGTGCCACAGCTCTCGCCCTCGGAGTTGTTGATCGTCAGCTTGTCGTCCACTTTGTAGGGCGAGCTGTCGACCTGATAGCCCAGACCCATGCCCTGCTCGAGCGCGGCCACCAACGCGAACACCTTGAACGACGACCCGGTGGGTAAACCGGCTTGGGCGAAGTCGAATCCGGCCGCGTCCGTGCCCCCGAAGTAGGCCTTGACCCCACCGGTCCTCGGGTCGATGGAGACCACCGCGGCCCGCATCTCCGGCATCTGGCCGTCGAGGTAGGTGGAGACGGCGTTCTCGGCGGCCTTCTGCGCCTGCGGGTTGATGGTCGTGGTGATCTGCAGGCCCTGGGTGTTGAGGGTCTGCTGGTCGATGTTGAACAGTTCGAGCAGTTCCTTGATGACCTGCCGCTCGATGAGCCCGTTGGGCCCGGTGGTCAGGTTCTCGCTCTTGGCCTGGTCCGGCGGCACGGTCTGCGGGAACACTTGCTGATCGCGCTCCTGCTTGGACAGCGCGCCGATGGTCACCATGCCGTCGAGCACCCAGTTCCAGCGTGCGGTGGCGCCGTCGAGGTCGATCGCCGGGTCCAGGGTCGACGGGCGCTGGATGAGCGCGGCCAGCAGCGCGCCCTCCGAGATGGTCAGCTGGTCGACGGGCTTGTCGAAGTAGGCCTTGGACGCCGCGGAGATTCCGTAGGCGCTGCGGCCGAAGTAGATGATGTTCAGATATGCCTGCAGCACTTCGTCCTTGGACCACTGCTGGCTCATCTTGGTGGAGATCACCAGCTCCTTGGCCTTGCGGATCAGGCCGCCGATGCCGGAACGCTGGTCTCCCACGAGGGCGTTCTTGACATACTGCTGGGTGATCGTCGAACCACCCTGAATGTCGTTGCCGAACAGGTTGTTGCTGAGCGCCCGGCCGAACCCGGTGATGGAGAACCCGGGGTTGCTGTAGAAGTCGCGATCCTCGGCCGCCATGACGGCATTGCGCACGTGTACCGGCACCTGGTTGATGTCGATGTCGACGCGGTTGCCTTCCGGCGGAACGATCTTCGCCAACTCCGAGCCGTCGCTGGCCAGAATCGTCGAGACCTGGTTGGTCCGGATGTCACCCGGCTTGGGCACGTCCACGATCAGATAGGCCAGCGCGAAGGTCAGGATCGGCAGCAGGAAGAAGGCGGCGACCCCGGCGGCCACCCAGCGCTTCCAGCCCCAGTCGCCGAACACCCGGTGCAGCACGGAGGGCTCCTCGGGATCGTCACCGTCACCGCCGTCGCCACCGGAGGCCGGCGGCGGCGGAGGCGCGGGAGGCGGGGTCGACGGCCTCGCCGCAGGGGCCGGCTTGCCGCTCAGGGCGGCCTTGACCACGTCGAGCTCGGCGGTCGCCGGATCGTCGGTCACCGGCGCCATGATCGTGGTCACCCGGTCGTCGGGCGGGGTCGCGCGGCGCACGGTGACTGCGGCCTCCGTGGCGGGAGCCAGAACTGTGGCCTCCGTGGCGGGAGCCACAACAACGGCCTCCGTGGCGGGCCCCACAACGACGGCCTCCGTGGCGGGCCCCACAACGACGGCCTCCGTGGCGGGAGCCAGAACTATGGCCTCCGTGTTGGGCGCCAGAACGACGGCCTCCGTGGCGGGCGCCACAACAGCGGGCTCGCGGTCCTCGGCACGGTGGCGGGGGCCCGTCGGCACGCCGCCAGCCGTCGTCGGCGTGGCGGTGGTTGACCGGTCCTGACCCTCGTCGCTATTCACTGGCCGTGCGCGCGCCCGAGCGGCGCGCAGTCCGGGTGCCCGGCGTGCCCTTGGCAGGGCGCGGCGTACCGAGCACATACGACTTGACCAGATGATTCCAACTGCAGGTGCGACATACCTCAACCACGTGGACGGCGAACTCGCTGAACCGGGTGGCCAGCAGGACCAGCTCCTCAGCCGTGCGCGCCGAGCCGGAAACGGCGCCCAGATGGTCGCCGAACACCCAGGAGACCAGGGTCAGCTGCTCTTTGCGGCAGATCGGACACATGACCGAGCTCTGTTTGCCGTGGAACTTCGCGGCGCGCAACAGGTAGGGATTGGCGTCACAGACCTCGTTCACCCCGGTCCGGCCGGAGTACACCTCAGCCAGCAGAGAACGCCGCCGGAGCGCGTAGTCCACCACCTGTCGCTGCAATCGCACGGTGACCAGAGTACGTCGGGAGGCTGGCCGCCGATACGCGACCGACCGCAGAACTCCCTACGATCATCGTCGTGGCAACCAGCCAGACGGCGCGCACACGCGCCAAGGACAGCGACCGCAACGACACCTGCCAGATTCTGGACACCGCCCTTTCCGAAGGGCAGCTGTCGATGTCCGAGCACGGCGACCGGGTGAAGGCTGCCACCAACGCCACCACGCTGGGCGACCTGCGCTCGCTGGTCAGCGATCTGCAGACGAACAACGCCCCGGTGCAGCTGCCAACACTCAAGCCACCGAAGGCTCTGGCGGGCTCGCCTGTTTCGTGGGGTCTGCGGCTGGCCACCGTCGCCGTCCTGGTGGCGCTCGGCATCGGGATCGGCTGGGGCCTCTACGGCAACACCAGCTCACCGTTCAATTTCACGTCCGACCCGGGGGCGAAACCCGACGGCGTGGCGCCGGTGGTGCTCACCCCGCCGCGGCAGTTGCAGTCCCTCGGCGGGCTGACCGGGCTGCTCGAGCAGACCCGCAAGAAGTTCGGGGACACAAATGGCTACCGGATGGTGATCTACCCCGAGTACGCGATCCTGGACCGTCCCGACCCCGGCGATGAACGTCGCACGCTCAGCTACACCTACCGGGGCGGCTGGGACGATCCCTCGACGGGACCGAAGAGCAACGATGCCGTGGCCGTCGACCTGGGCAAGTTCGACGTCCGGGCGGTGGTCGGGTTGCTCCGCGGGGCGCCGGAGACGCTGAACATCAAGCCGGGTGACGTGAGCAGCACCTACCTGATCATCGAACCTGGCAAGGATCCGACGACTCCCGGCGCGGTGGCCATCACGATTTACGTTTCCAGCGACTTCGGCAGTGGGTACATCGAGACCAACCCCGACGGCTCGGTCAAGCGCATCAGCTACCCGTCCTAGCCCGGTTTCACTGTGCGGCCAGGGCGGCACACGCCGCCCCGTCAGCGCCGCCATCGCACACTCAAACCGCCCAACAGCACAACAAGCAGCGGGTTTGGCGCAAAATATATCGCTTCGATACTATTGCGCTACGTGTCGCGGCGCCGTAGCGGCGGATGTAACAGAGGAGGTGCGGAGATGCTGGAGCTGGCTGTCCTGGGTCTTCTCCTCGAGTCTCCGATGCACGGTTACGAACTGCGCAAGCGCCTGACCGGCTTGCTGGGCGCGTTCCGGGCCTTCTCCTACGGTTCGCTGTATCCGGCGTTGCGCCGTATGCAGGCCGACGGCCTGATCGCCGAGGACGCCGCCCCCGAGGGCACCACGGTGCTGCGCCGGGCGCGGCGTGTCTACCAACTCACCGACGAGGGCCGGCAGCGGTTCGCCGAACTGGTCGCCGACACCGTCCCGCAGAACTACACCGACGACGGCTTCGGCGTACATCTGGCGTTCTTCAACCGGACCCCGGCCGAAGCCCGCATGCGGATCCTGGAAGGCCGCCGCCGTCAGGTCGAAGAACGTCGCGAGGGCCTGCGTCAGGCCGTCGCGCGGGCCAGCAGCTCGCTGGACCGCTACACCCGACAACTGCATCAGCTGGGTTTGGAGTCCAGTGAGCGGGAAGTCAAGTGGCTCAACGAGTTGATCGCAGCGGAGCGGGTCGCTCAGACCCGGGCCGAGCAGGGTCACGTCCAAACCTGAAGCAGCACAACCACGGAATTAAGAAGTAGAAGTACAAGAAAGGTAAACGCCCATGACTGAGCACAACGCGTCGAATGAGGTGCGCGTCGCCATAGTCGGCGTCGGCAACTGCGCGTCCTCGCTGGTTCAGGGCGTTCAGTACTACCAGGACGCCGACCCGAACGCGAACGTCCCCGGCCTGATGCACGTCACCTTCGGCCAGTACCACGTCCGCGACGTGAAGTTCGTCGCCGCCTTCGACGTGGACGCCAAGAAGGTCGGCTTCGACCTCTCCGAGGCGATCTTCGCCTCCGAGAACAACACCATCAAGATCGCCGACGTGCCGCCGACGAATGTTCTGGTGCAGCGCGGCCCGACTCTCGACGGCATCGGCAAGTACTACGCCGACACCATCGAACTCTCCGACGAGAAGCCGGTCGACGTCGTGAAGGTCCTCAAGGACAACAAGGTCGACGTCATGGTGTCCTACCTTCCGGTGGGCTCCGAGGAGGCCGACAAGTTCTACGCGCAGTGCGCCATCGACGCCGGTGTGGCGTTCGTCAACGCGCTTCCGGTGTTCATCGCCTCTGATCCGGTGTGGGCCAAGAAGTTCGCCGACGCCGGCGTGCCGATCGTCGGCGACGACATCAAGAGCCAGGTCGGCGCCACCATCACCCACCGCGTGATGGCCAAGCTTTTCGAGGACCGCGGCGTCACCCTGGATCGCACCTACCAGCTCAACGTCGGCGGCAACATGGACTTCAAGAACATGCTCGAGCGTGAGCGGCTGGAGTCCAAGAAGGTCTCCAAGACCCAGGCCGTCACCTCCAACCTGACCGGCTCGCTGGCCGGCAAGGTCGAGGACAAAAACGTCCACATCGGCCCGTCGGACCATGTCGCGTGGCTCGACGACCGCAAGTGGGCCTATGTGCGCCTGGAGGGCCGCGCGTTCGGCGACGTGCCGCTGAACCTGGAGTACAAGCTCGAGGTGTGGGACTCGCCGAACTCGGCCGGCATCATCATCGACGCGGTGCGCGCGGCCAAGATCGCCAAGGACCGCGGCATCGGCGGCCCGATCATCCCGGCCTCGGCCTACCTGATGAAGAGCCCGCCGGAGCAGCTGCCCGACGACGTTGCGCGCCAACAGCTTGAGGAGTTCATCGCCGGGAAGTAATCCGGATTGAGGGGTTAACTCCCCATCGACTCTGCGCCCAGATCGCCTTCCCCGCCGGAATCGCGATCTGGGCGCAGACTCGTTTAGATGGTGGACGTGGACGAGTTCGCCTACCTGCCCGAGAACGCCGAGCAGGCCGGGGTTTCCGGACCGCTGCCGCCGGTGGAGCGCATCGAGCACGGCCCGGTCAGCGCCCTGCGCTGGGGCGCCGGTGCCGTCAAAGTGGTGTTCCTGCACGGCGGCGGACAGAACGCCCACACCTGGGACACCGTCATCCTCGGGCTGGGCCTGTCCGCGTTGGCGATCGACCTGCCCGGTCACGGTCGCTCGCAGTGGCGGGAGGACGGCGACTACGGCCCGGTGCTGAACGCCGAAGCCGTCGAACCCGTGATCCGGGAACTCGCCCCCGATGCCGATCTGGTGGTGGGCATGTCACTGGGCGGCCTGACCGCCATGCGGCTGGCGGTGTGCGCGCCGGAACTCGTGCGCAAACTCGTGATGGTCGACGTCACCCCGTCGGCGCCGGCACGGGTTGAGCAGATGAGCAAGGCCCAGATGGGCGCAGTGGCCCTGGTGCAGGGCGAGCGGACGTTCCCCAGCTTCGAGGCAATGGTCGACGCGGCCGTCGCCGCCTCACCCCAGCGGTCGCGAGAGTCGTTGCGGCGCGGGGTGTTCCACAACTCCAAACAACTCGGCGACGGGACCTGGACCTGGCGCTACGACAGTTTCCGCAAGGCGCCCTCCGATGAGCGGAGCGAACCGGGCAATCAGGTTGGAGGCTTCACCGGCCTGTGGGACGACGTGCCCGCCCTGCGCACGCCGACCACCCTGGTGCGCGGCGCCAAGTCGTTCTTTGTCAACGATGAGGACGCCGCCGAGTTCGCCTGCAACGCACCCGGGTTCCAGCGGGTCTTCGTCGTCCCCGACTCGGGGCATTCCGTGCAGGGTGACCAGCCGCGGGCCCTGGTGGAGATTCTGCGGTCGGTACTGGCCGGCTGAGCCTGATGCGAATCAGTCACGAGGCGCGCCGCCGCTGACCTGGCTGACAGCGGCCTCGATCTCGGCGACCCGTGCCCGCGGGAGTCCCCAAGGCTGCTCGACACCCACATGTTCGTCAAGATCCCACAGGACACACTGCTCGCCGGGCTGGGCGACCAGCGACCACGCGATTACCGTCCGGCGGAGTTGTTCGCCGACCGAATCGGTGACTCCCGCAACTCCGGGGGGTGCCCCGCCCTCGGGGTGGTGGTGCAGAAACTCGCCGTACGCCTTGCTGCAGAAGGCCGAATACCGCGCGGTGCAGAGGATCAGGCCGTGCCACGCCTCATCGACCGCACGCGACGGCATCCCGATTACCTGGCCGTCCCGTAGCGCAGCCGCGCAACAGCGCAGCCACTGCCGCAAGCCGGTTTCGATGAGCGCCCGGGGCTGCCAGGGACATGTCTTGAACACGGCGGGGGGAAGGCCGAGGTTCGCCACCGCGGAGGTCGCTCGGTCGAATCCAATCTCACCCCGAAGCCGCACACGCCGACTTTATGTGGTCCGAGCCGCGCCCGACAGCCCGGTGGGGCAAACTGCCCCTGTCGCAACGAACTGGCGTAGAGTTTGCTCACCGAAGGCGGGGGGCTACCGTGATCGACATCTTTGTGGGCTCCATGATCGTGCTGCTGGTCGTTGTACCGATGACCTTGCTGATGCGCCGGGCCGTGACCCGCGCCGAAAATGCCAGAAGGCGACGCCGCGAGGCCTGGGCAGCCGGGGGACCAGGGGGCGCGGCAGCGGGGTACGCCGGCTGGAACGGCATCACCACCACCGGCGGAAGTTGCGGCGGGGGCGGTGGCTGCGGGGGCGGCGGCGGCTGCGGCGGGGGCTGCGGCTGCGGGGGCGGCGGCGGCTGCGGCGGCGGCGGCGGGGGTTAACCTGCTCGCTGCTGGAATACCGTTGACGCTATGACCTTCCCCCTGCGCATCGGCGTCCAGCTTCAACCCCAGCACTCCAGCCACTACGGCTACATCCGCGACGCGGTGCGCCGCTGTGAGGACATCGGCGTCGACGTCGCCTTCAACTGGGACCACTTCTACCCGCTCTACGGCGACCCCGACGGCGCGCACTTCGAGTGCTGGACCATGTTGGGCGCGTGGGCCGAACAGACGTCGCGCATCGAGATCGGCGCACTGGTCAGCTGCAACTCCTACCGCAACCCCGAGTTGCTGGCCGATATGGCCCGCACCGTCGACCACATCTCCGAGGGCCGGCTGATCCTCGGTATCGGGTCGGGGTGGATGCGGAAGGACTACGACGAGTACGGCTACGAATTCGGCACGGCCGGAAGCAGACTCGACGATCTCGCCGCAGCGCTTCCCCGGATCGAGGCGCGGCTCGCCAAGCTCAACCCGGCGCCCACTCGCCGCATCCCGATCCTCATCGGTGGCGGGGGCGAGAAGAAGACTCTCCGGCTGGTGGCCAAGCACGCCGACATCTGGCACGGCTTCACGAACGCCGAGACCTACCCGGGCAAGGCCGCCGTCCTCGACGGGCACTGCGAGGCGGTGGGCCGCGACGCGTCGACGGTCGAGCGCTCCTCCGGCGTCGAGGGCCGCGACACCGACACCCTCATCGCCAACGCCGCAGCGCTGGTCGACCTCGGGGTGACGCTGCTGACCGTCGGCTGCGACGGCCCCGAATACGACCTGGGTCCGGCCGAGGCGCTGATCCGGTGGCGCGACAGTCGCGCGCGGAGGTAGGCCGTACGCGACGAAGGAGCCGCGCTGAGGAGTGCGGCAAATTGGTTAGGCCGTACGACGATCAAGCGGCGACGAAGGGAGCCGCGCTGAGGAGTGCGGCAATCTGGTTAAGCCTCCCGATGAGCGCAACCCTGGGCGGATCGCGCATCCGCGGCTAGATTGCGCACGATGACCATCCGCCGGGCCTGCGCACTGCTCGTGGTCCTGTTCACCCTCGGGCTGGTGAGCGCCCCGCTGTCCGGCGCCGACCAGTGCAGTCCGCCCGGTGAGCAATCAGCCAGCGCTCTGCCGACCAACCTTGCGGCGGCGGCCGCCGGTCCGGCCGATGACAAATACACCACCCCCACCGCTGAGCCGCTGAGCGCGGTGGATCGCGATGCCCTGCGGCTCATCACACCCGGCACGCTGACCGTCGGCACCCTGTCGGACGCCCCGCCGAGCATCTGCATCAACAGCCAGGGGCAGTTCACCGGCTTCGACAACGAACTGCTGCGGGCGATCGCCGACAAGCTCGGACTGCAGATCAAGTTCGTCGGCACCGACTTCTCTGGGCTGCTCGCCCAGGTGGCGAGCCGTCGTTTCGACGTCGGGTCGTCATCGATCACCACGACCGACGCCCGGCGCCGGACCGTCGGCTTCACCAACGGCTACGACTTCGGCTACTTCTCACTGGTGGTGCCGACGGGCTCGTCGATCACCGGGTTCGACCAACTCGCCAAGGGCCAGCGGATCGGCGTCGTGCAGGGCACCGTGCAGGAGGCCTACGTCGTCGACACCCTGGGCCTGGAACCGGTGAAGTTCCCCGACTACAACACCGTTTACGCCAGCCTCAAGACCAAACAGATCGACGCCTGGGTGGCGCCGTCGCAGCAGGCACAGGGGACGGTGAAGGCCGGTGATCCGGCGACGATCGTCGAGAACACCTTCAGCCTGGACAACTTCGTCGCCTACGCGGTGGCCAAGGAGAACACGCCGCTGATCGACGCGCTCAACGCCGGCCTGGACGCCACGATCGCCGACGGCACCTGGTCGCGGCTGTACTCGGACTGGGTGCCGCGGGCCCTGCCGCCCGGCTGGAAGCCCGGTTCGAAAGCCGCTCCGCTGCCGAAACTTCCGGACTTCAACGCGATCGCGGCGGGTAAGGAGAAGCCGACCGCAGCCGCGGCGGCGGTGGCCGACAAGTCGGTGCTGACGCAGCTGCGGGAGTCGTTCCTGGACTGGGGCCTCTACAAGAAGGCCATCCCGGATCTGCTCAAGACCGGCCTGCCGAACACCCTCATCCTGACGATCAGCGCCAGCGTCATCGGCCTGGTGCTCGGGCTCGGGCTGGCGGTGGCAGGAATCTCCCGCTCAGCGTGGCTGCGCTTCCCGGCCCGGGTCTACACCGACATCTTCCGCGGGCTGCCCGAGGTGGTGATCATCCTGCTGATCGGCTTGGGCGTCGGCCCGATCGTCGGGCGGCTCACCGGGAACAATCCCTACCCGCTGGGCATCGCCGCCCTGGGCCTGATGGCCGCGGCCTACATCGGCGAAATCCTGCGGTCGGGGATTCAGAGCGTGGAGGCCGGGCAGCTGGAAGCCTCCCGCGCACTGGGGTTCAGCTATTCGTCGTCCATGCGTCTGGTGGTGATCCCCCAGGGTGTGCGCCGGGTGCTGCCGGCCCTGATGAACCAGTTCATCTCGCTGCTGAAGGCCTCGTCGCTGGTGTACTTCCTCGGGCTGGTGGCCAGTCAGCGGGAACTGTTTCAGGTGGGCCGCGACCTCAACGCCCAGACCGGCAACCTGTCGCCGCTGGTGGCCGCCGGGCTCTTCTACCTGCTGCTTACCGTGCCGCTGACGCACCTGGTGAACTACATCGACAACCGGCTGCGCCGCGGGAAGAGACCGGCCGACGACGAACCCCTCGACCCCGTCACGGCGACCCAGGAGATGGTGTGATGGCCCGGCCGGAACCAGTGTCCCTGGCCGCCAAGGACATTCACCTGTCGTTCGGCACCAACTCGGTGCTCAACGGCGTCGACCTCGACGTACCGGCCGGCACCACTGCGGCGATCATCGGCCCGTCCGGGTCGGGCAAATCCACGCTGCTGCGCAGCCTCAACCGACTCTACGAGCCCGACCGCGGTGACATCCTGCTCGACGGCCGCTCGGTCCTGAAAGACAACCCCGACGAGTTGCGTCAGCGCATCGGCATGGTGTTCCAGCACTTCAATCTCTTCCCGCACAAGAGCGTGCTGGACAACGTCACGCTGGGGCCGCGCAAACTCAAGGGCCTGAGCGCCGACGCCGCACGGGATCTCGCCCTCACCCAGCTTGAGCGAGTCGGCTTGCGGCACAAGGCCGATGCGCGCCCCGGCACCCTGTCCGGCGGTCAGCAGCAGCGGGTGGCGATCGCCCGGGCGCTGGCGATGGAGCCGCAGGTGATGTTCTTCGACGAGGCCACCTCGGCGCTGGATCCCGAACTGGTCAAGGGCATCCTCGCGTTGATCGCCGACCTGGGCGCCGACGGCATGACCATGGTCGCGGTCACCCACGAGATGGGCTTCGCGCGGTCGACGGCGGACTCGGTGGTGTTCATGGACCATGGCGTCGTGGTGGAGTCCGGACCGCCCGAGCAGATCTTCACCGCAGCGAAGACCGCCCGGCTGCAGCGGTTCCTCTCCCAGGTGCTCTGACCGCGTTCTGCCCGCACCGCAAAGCGGTTAGACTGCCGAACCATGTCGGAGGGCGTGTCGGAGGTCACCGCCCTGGCCGCTGACCTGCAACGGGTGCTGGCCAGGCTGATCACCGTGATGCGACGCGGGGACACCGCGGCCGGTTCCCGGCCGGACCTCACCATGGCGCAGGTGTCGATCCTGCTGACGCTGATCGACAGCGGGCCGATCCGGATGACCGAACTGGCGGCCCGGGAGCGGGTCCGCACACCCACGACGACCGTCGCGATCCGCCGACTCGAGAAGCTCAGCCTGGTGAAGAGGTCCCGCGATCCGTCGGACATGCGGGCGGTCCTGGTGGAGGTCACCCCGGAGGGTCTGGTCCAGTACCAGGAAGCCCTCGATGCCCGCCGCACTCATCTGTCCGAACTGCTGGGCCGCCTGAGCGACGAGGAACGGGCCGACCTGGTGCGGGCGCTCAAGCCGCTGGAGCGGCTGACCGCCAACGAGGATTAGCGGCCAGCCGACTCAACCCAGCCAGTCAAGCACCGCCGCCGCCGTCCACGACTGCTGCATGCTGCCGAGCGGTTCACCGCTGAACGGCTCATAGTACTCGGCGAAGGCGCCGTCGCTGGCCTGGCGCAGACCCTCCCGCCGCAGCATCAGTGATCGCTCCGACCAGCCCCGGCGGGCGAAGGCCCAGGAGAACAACCACGTCAGAACCGGCCACACCGGGCCGCGCCAATACTCGCGGGGACGAAAGTCCTTGGACACCGGCGATGTTGACGGGATCAGAGCGAACCGCAGATCGGGGTGGCCGCAGAACCGCGGGCCCTCCAGCAGTTTGAGCAGGGCACGCTCCTGATCGTGCGGCAGTCCGCCGCAGAGCAGCGGAGCGAACTGGGCCACCGTCTCGGTCTTGATCCAGGACTGCGCGCGCAGGTCGTAATCCTTTGCCGCGCCAGTTCTTTCGTCGGTCGTCGCCGCGACTCCCGTCCGGAACCGGTCGGCCCACTCGTAGAGGTCGCGGACGTCGGCGTTGGGCCGCTTGTACTCCTCGCCGATGTTGGCCAGCACCTCGCACGCGACGGAGAAGATCGCCGAGACGAAGACGTCCTCCACCGCGAAACTCATCACACCCGGCAACCGGGCGTCGTCGTAACGGACGGACTTCATTTCCTCGAGCAGCCACAGGTAGCGGTCGTACTCGCCATCGGAGGGGCGCTGGCTCGGGTCGGTGATGATGTTCGTGTCGGCACGTTCGTAGGGTGGCACCGCGCCGGCAATCACGTTGGCGTAGGCGGCATCCCAGCGGGGCGAATTATCCATGCCCGACTCCCAGCCGTGGTACAGCGTGACGCGGCCGTGCTGATCGGGGTCTCGCGCCTCTGCGAGCCAGCGATGCCAGCGGACCATGGCGTTCCAGCGCCGGTCCAGGAACGCCTCGGCGACGGCACGCGTGGACCGGCCGCTCATCCGCGCCCGGTCCAGGATGCGTTGTACCGCAATGGCGTGGACGGGCGGCTGGGTGATGCCGGAGGTCTGTCGGTCCGCCGGCGCGGCGGCCGCGAGTTCGGAGCAGGCCCACCGCTCCGGCCCGGGGAAGTAGCCGTCGACCCCGGGCGCGAAGACGATGTGCGGGATCATGCCGTTGGTCCACTGGGCGGACAGCAGCGTGTCCAGTTCCACGACGGCCCGCTCGACGCTGAGCGCGGCCAGGCCGACCGCCACGAAGGCGGCGTCCCAACTCCACATGTGCGGGTAGAGCTTGGGCGCGGCCGACGTCATGACGCCGAGGTCATTGCCGCGCAGCAGATACGCCGCGCGGGCGGCGAGCTGGGTCGGCGTGAAGGCGTCGAATGCCACGGGTTCATTCTGCGGTGCGGGGCACGCCTGCCGCAGGCCGTAGGGTTCGGTTATGCCAACCGCGTTGATCACCGGGGCCAGCGGCGGCATCGGCGCCGCGATCGCCGATGCGCTGGCGCCGACCCACACGGTTCTGCTGGCCGGGCGCCCGTCGGCGCGGCTCGACGCGGTCGCCGAGCGACTCGGGGCGACGACCTGGCCGCTGGACCTCACCGACCTCGACGGGGTCGAAGCCGCCGCCGAGGTGCTGACCGAACTCGACGTGCTGGTGCACAACGCCGGGGTCGCCTACCCGGGGCGGGTGGCGGAGTCCACCCCCGAGCAGTGGCGCGCCACCTTCGAGGTCAACGTGATCGGTCCGGTGGCGCTGACCCTGGCGCTGCTGCCGGCGCTGCGGGCAGCCCGAGGGCAGGTTGTTTTCGTCAATTCCGGCTCGGGATTGAATGTTTCGCCGGGCCTGGCGTCGTACTCGGCGAGCAAGTTCGCGCTGCGGGCTTTCGCCGACTCGCTACGCGCCGACGAGCCCCTGCTGCGGGTCACCAGCATCCATCCCGGCAGGGTCGACACCGAGATGCAGCGCGATCTGGTTGCCTACGAGGGCGGCGAGTACGACCCGGCGAAGTTCCTGACGCCACAGACCGTGGCCGCGGCCGTGTTGCAGGCCGTGACCAGCCCGCCGGACGCGCACACCCACCAGGTGGTGATTCGCCCCCGTCAACCCGCGTAACCCGCGCCGAGATCGACGAAATGCAGACTTCTTCTCGGACTATCCCTGCGAAACGTGAGTTTCGCCGAGAGCGGGCGGGCGTCAGACGACGATGTTGACCAGCCGGCCGGGGACCACGATCACCTTCTTGGGCGTGGCTCCGGCCAGGAAGCCCTGAACCTTCCCGTCGGCCAGCGCCGCCTGTTCGAGTTGTTCCTTGCCGGCTTCGGCGTCGACGGTGATGTGCCCGCGGACCTTGCCGTTGACCTGAACCGGGTACTCGACCGTGTCGGCGGATAGATAGCGTTCGTCGGCCTCGGGGAAGGGCCCGTGCGCCAGCGAGGCGTCGTGCCCGAGCCGGCGCCACAGCTCCTCGGCGAGGTGCGGGGCCAGTGGAGCGGTCATCAGCACCAGCGGCTCCAGCGCGGCCCGTGCGGTGACCCCCGCCTTGGTCAGGTGGTTGGTGTACTCGATGAGTTTGGCCGCGGCGGTGTTGTTGCGCAGCCCGGTGTAGTCGTCACGGACCCCGGCAATCGTGTGGTGCAGCACCCGGAGGGTCTTGTCGTCCAGATCGTCCTCGGAAGCCCTTGTCCCCCCGTTGGATTCGTCGACCACCAATCGCCAGACCCGCTGCAGGAACCGGTGCGCTCCGACAACGTCCTTGGTGGCCCACGGCCGGGAGGCCTCCAACGGACCCATCGACATCTCGTACACCCGCAGGGTGTCGGCGCCGTAGGAGTCGCAGATCTCGTCGGGCGAGATGGAGTTCTTCAGGCTCTTGCCGATCTTGCCGAACTCCTGGTAGACCTCGATCTCGCCGTCCGGCCCGGGCAGGTAGAACTTGCCGTCGCGTTCGACGACGTCGGCGGCCGGCACGTAGGCCCCGCGGGAGTCGGTGTAGGCGAACGCCTGGATGTAGCCCTGGTTCACCAAGCGGCGGTAGGGCTCTCGCGAGGTCACGTAGCCCAGGTCGTAGAGCACCTTGTGCCAGAACCGCGAGTACAGCAGGTGCAGCACGGCGTGCTCCACGCCGCCGACGTAGAGGTCCACGCCGCCGGGATCGTCGGGTCCGTGTTCGTCCGGGCGGGGGCCCATCCAGTACGCCTCGTTGCGCTTGTCGCAGAACTCTTCACTGTTGTGCGGGTCGGCGTACCGCAATTCGTACCAGGAGCTGCCGGCCCACTGCGGCATCACGTTGGTGTCGCGGGTGTAGGTCTTCAGACCGTCACCGAGGTCGAGTTCGACGTGAACCCAGTCGCCGGCCTTGTTCAGCGGTGGGGACGGCTCACTGTCGGGATCGTCGGGGTCGAAGAGCACCGGGGAGTAGTCGGCGATGTCGGGAAGCACGACGGGGAGCATCTGATCGGGCAGCGGGTGCGCGCGGCCGTCGGCGTCATAGACGATGGGAAACGGCTCGCCCCAGTACCTTTGGCGGGCGAACAGCCAGTCCCGCAGTTTGTATTCGACGCGGCCGCAGCCACGGCCGTCGGCTTCCAGCCGTGCGATGATCGTCGCCTTGGCCTCCTCGACGCGCAGGCCGTCGAGGTAATCGGAGTTCACCAACGTGCCGTCGCCCGCGTAGGCCTCCTGCGAAACGTCGCCGCCGGCAATGACTTCGACGATCGGGAGCCCGAACTCGGCGGCGAACTCCCAGTCACGCTGGTCATGGCCCGGGACCGCCATGATGGCCCCGGTGCCGTATCCGAGGAGGACGTAATCGGCGATGAAAACCGGAACCCGTTGGCCACTAGCCGGATTGGTGGCGTAGCTGCCCAGGAAGACGCCGGTCTTGGTCTTGTTCTCCTGACGTTCCAGGTCGGACTTCGCCGCGATGGCGCGGCGGTAGGCGGCGACGGCCTCCGCGGGGCTCGCCGCGCCGCCGGTCCACCTGTCGTCCGCACCATCCGGCCACCGGTCCGCGACGATCCGGTCGACCAGTTCGTGCTCGGGCGCCAACACCAGATAGGTCGCCCCGAAGAGGGTGTCGGGGCGCGTGGTGAAGACCTCGACGTCGTGTTCGCCGATGCCGAAAAGCGCCGACGCGCCCGTGGAACGGCCGATCCAGTTGCGCTGCATGGCCTTGACCTTGTCCGGCCAGTCCAGCACGTCGAGGTCCTCGAGTAGCCGGTCTGAGTAAGCCGTGATCCGCATCATCCACTGCCGCAGGCGTTTCCGGAACACCGGGAAGTTGCCCCGCTCGCTGCGGCCGTCGGAGGTCACCTCCTCGTTGGCCAGCACGGTGCCCAGGCCGGGGCACCAGTTGACCAGGGAATCCGCCCGGTAGACCAGTCGGTGTCCGTCGACGACGTCGGCGCGTTCGCCTGCCGACAGCTCTGACCACCGTCTGCCGTTGTCGAGAGTCCTTTGGCCACTGTCGAATTCGGCGATCAGTTCGTCGATACGCCTGGCCTTGTTCAGAGCCGGGTCGAACCAGGCATTGTAGATCTGCAGGAAGATCCACTGCGTCCAGGTGTAGAAGTCGACGTCGGTGGTGGAGAAGCTGCGCCGCTGATCGTGGCCGAGGCCTAGACGGCCGAGCTGGCGGCGGAAGTTGGCGATATTGGCGTCGGTTCGGGTGCGTGGGTGTGTTCCGGTCTGGACCGCGTACTGCTCGGCGGGCAGGCCGAACGAGTCGAAACCCAAGGCGTGCAGGACATTGCGCCCGGTCATCCGGAAGTAGCGGGCGTAGACGTCGGTGGCGATGTACCCGAGGGGGTGGCCGACGTGCAGGCCCTCACCCGAGGGGTAGGGGAACATGTCCTGGACGAACATCTTGTCGTCCGGGACGGCGCGGCCGTCGGTGGGCGCCAGCGAGCCGACGGGGTTGGGCACGTTGAAGGTGCCCCACTGCTGCCAGTTGTTCTGCCATTCACGTTCGATCCGGCCTGCCAACTCCGCGGTGTAGCGGTGCCGCGGCACATCGGCGTCGGGGCCGTCCGTGGCGGCAGTCGGCGAGTCGGTCACGCCGAACAGGGTATCGGGCGGCCTGCCGCGGAATGCGGCCGAGGACCCCGCAGGCAACGGCTCGGTATCGGTTGCGTCGCAGGCCGGTCAGGGGTTGGTTCCAGGTCGGTTCCGACGGCGTCATCAAGGCGCACGTGCTGGTTAAGTCAGGTTCGGAAGTGGGTCGTGACCGCACCCGGGCGACCCGACCGAGCGAACGAGGAACACACGACGATGAACAGAAAAGCCCGTAACTGGCGGGTGGTTATTGGTGGTCTTGCGGCCGGATCGGCGGCCGTCATCGGATTCGCCGGCGCCAACGCGTCGGCCGAGCCGGTTCCCCCCGCTCCCCCGGAACCGGCGCCGGTGACCGTGACCCAGACCGTGACCGTGACGCCCGAGGCGGCCGCCCCGCCGCCGGCCACCCCCGCTCCGGAGTCTCCCGCTCCCGCCGCCCCCGCCCCGTCGACCGAGGCGGCGCCGGCCAGTGGCGTACCGCAGACCTCGGTCGCACCGACCGCCGCGGCCGCCGCACCCACCACGCCGCCGGTGCAGCCGGCGACGTCGGGCACCATCGCCGAGTACTTCAAGGACAAGGGCGTCGCGATGGAGCCGCAGAAGGCGGCCGGCTTCACCGCGCTCAACGTGGTCCTGCCGGTTCCGCCGGGCTGGCGCGTGGTTCCCGACCCGAACGTTCCAGACGCCTTCGGCGTGATCGCCGACCGCACGGGCGGCGACGGGCTCTACACCTCCAACGCCCAGGTTCAGGTGTACAAGCTGGTCGGTGAGTTCGACGCCAAGGAGGCCATCAGCCACGGCTACATCGACAGCCAGAAGTTGCGGGCCTGGCAGTCGACGTCGGCGTCGATGGCGGATTACGGCGGGTTCCCGTCGTCGGTCATCACCGGCACCTACCGCGACAACGACATGACGCTCAACACCACTCGGCGCTACATCATCGCCACCGGCGGCGCTGACCACTACCTGGTGTCGCTGGCGGTGACGACCGCCGCCAACCAGGTGGTCGCGGCGGCGACGGCCACCGACGCCATCCTCAACGGTTTCCGGGTGACCGACCCGACGGCCGCGCCGACCACAACGCCGGCACCCGCTCCGCCGGCGCCGGCGGCTGCCTCGCCGCTGGGCGCACCCCTCGCCCCGCCGGCCGCCGCACCGGTCACACCGCTGGCAGCCCCGGCTCCGGCCGCGGTCCCGCCCGCGCCGGCCGCAGTTCCGCCCGTACCCGCTGCAGCACCGGCACCCGCACCCGCTGCAGCACCGGCACCGGCCCCCGCGCCGGCACCCGCGCCCGCGCCCGCGCCTCCGGTGGTGCCCACGCAATAGCCCGAGGCCGGACTCGTATCCTCAGCCCATGGTTGTCGGTGCGGTGGTGTGTCTGGGCCTGGCGGTGCTGATCGGCGGCTCCGGGCTGTGGACGCTGGCCCGCAGAGCCGGCGTCGATCTCACCAGCCAGGTGGTGCGCGCGGTGGCGCCCACCCAGATCGCGGCCGCGGTGATGCTGGCGGCCGGGGCGATCGTCGCCCTGGCCGCACCGGGCGCGATCGGCACCATCGGGCTGGTCGGCGGCGTCATCGGCGCGGTCGGGACGATCGCCGCCGGTTCCTGGCAGGGCGCCCGCTACGCCGCCCGCCGGGAGGCGGCCTCGGGCGGCGGCTGCGGTTCCAGTGACGGGTGCGGCGGCTGCGCGAAGGTCTGCGGGACCAGCGGGACTTAGCGCGACGACGATGCGGGACAAAGTCCCGAGGAGGAGTCGGGCGATCGGACCATCAGCGCGACGACGATGCGGGACAAAGTCCCGACGAGGAGTCGGGCGATCGGACCATAAGCGCGAGGACGATGCGGGACAAAGTCCCGACGAGGAGTTGGGCGGTCGGATCAGTTCCGGCTGAGGTCGATCGGGTGGGTCGCCAGCATGGCCATCGGCATCGGCTGGCGCCGCAGCACCCGTGACCACAAGTCCACGCGGGGCTGCACCAATACGTCAGACGGCAAGGCGGACAACACAATCCAGTCGTCCCGCTCGATCTCGCCCTCGAGTTGCCCGATGGTCCACCCCGAATAGCCGGCGAAGATCCGCACCCCCTCCACGGAGGCGGCGATCAGTTCCGGATCCGCGTCCAGGTCGACCATGACGATCCGGCCGGACACATGGCGTAGCCCCGCCAGGCCCTCCGGGTCCACCCCGACCCGCAGGATGCCGAGACACAGCGCCGCATCGCGTTTGACCGGACCACCGATGAACATCGTCTTGGGTTTGGCTGCCAGATCCGCCCACTGCGGAAGCACGTTGTAGATCGCCGTCTCACTGGGCCGGTTCAGAACGACGCCGAGCGTCCCGCCGTCGTTGTGCTCGACGACGTAGATCACGCTTCGCCGGAACGTCGGCTCGAGCAGATCGATGTTGGCCAGCAGAAGCGTGCCCGCCCGCACCCTGTTCGCTGCGGGCGCCACGAAGTCCTCAGGATCTTCCGGCTGCGCCACCACACCATCATGGCACGGCTCAGGGCCGCGATCAGGCTTTGTACTGTGGGCCAGTGGTCGATGCCCGCACCTCCGGCTCGCTGTGGCGGTCGGTGCGCGGACTCCCGGATTTCTGGCGTCTGCTGGAGTTGCGGGCGGCCAGTCAGTTCGGGGACGGACTGTTCCAGGCCGGCTTGGCCGGCGGCCTGCTGTTCAACCCGGAGCGTGCCGCCAGTCCCTGGGAGATTGCTCAAGCGTTCGCGGTCCTGCTGCTGCCGTACTCGCTGCTCGGGCCGTTCGCCGGCGCGCTGCTGGACCGCTGGGATCGCCGCAACGTGCTGATCGTGGCGAACGCCGCCCGGCTGGCGTCGATCCTCGCGGTGGGTATCCTGCTCGCCTTCGGCGCCCGCGACCTGTTCGTGCTGTGCGGCGCGCTGGTCGTGAACGGCTTCAGCCGGTTCGTCACTTCCGGCTTCTCCGCCGCGCTACCGCACGTCGTTCCGCGCGACGAGGTCGTGACGATGAACTCGGTGGCCACCGCGACGGGGGCCACCGCAACCTTCCTCGGCGCGAACTTCATGCTCTTAGCGCGCTGGCTCGTCGGCGAGGGCGACACCGGCGCCGCAACGGTCATCCTGCTGGTTGCCATTCCGGTGGCGATCGCGTTCCGGCTGTCCTTCCGATTCCGGCCGCATGTGCTGGGCCCTGACCACACGGCGGTGCACGGTTCGGTGTTCTATGCGGTGGCCACCGGCTGGGGTTACGGCATCCGGACCGTCGCGGCGACCCCACCGGTAGCCGCCACGTTGTCGGGCCTGGCCGCCCACCGGATGGTGTTCGGCATCAACACCCTGCTGGTGCTGGTGATCGTCCGGCACACGGGTGCAACGGGTTTCGGCGGGTTGGGCACCGTAGCGGTGTTCGTGGCGACCACCGGCATCGGCTCGTTCCTGGCCAATGTGTTGACCCCGGCCGCGGTGCGGCGGTGGGGCCGTTACGCGACGGCGAACGTGGCGCTGATCTTCGCGGCGTTCGTGCAAGTGGCGGGGGCGACAATGGATCTGCGCGTGATGGTGCTGTGCGGATTCTTTCTCGGACTGGCCGGACAGACGGTGAAACTTTGCGCCGACACCGCGATGCAGATCGACGTCGACGACGCCCTGCGCGGCCACGTTTTCGCGGTGCAGGACGCGCTGTTCTGGATGGCGTTCATCGCGGCCGTCACCGCGGCCGCCGCGGTGATTCCTGCCGACGGCCATTCCGCGGCACTGGCGCTCGCCGGTTCGGTGATCTATCTGCTGGGTCTCGGCCTGCATGCCCGGCTGGGCCGCCACCGGGTCGCTCTAGGCTGATGTGCCATGAGCGTTGCCGCCCCGATCATCGATGATCTGCAGAACGAGAGCGACGCCCTGGATGCTCTGGTCGACCCCCTGACCGTCGAGCAGTGGGCGCTTGCAACGCCGGCGCCGGGGTGGACGATCGCCCATCAGATCGGACACCTGCTGTGGACCGACAAGGTGGCGCTGATCTCCATCACCGACGAGCCCGCGTTCGTCGATCTCGTCGCCGGTGCTCAGGACCGCGTGCTCACCTTCGTCGACGACTCCGCCGACGAGATGGCCGCCCTGCCGCCGGCCGAACTGCTGGCCGACTGGCGCCGCACTCGCGGCGCGCTGCATGCCGCGCTGCGGGGGGTGCCCGACGGGCGCAAGCTGCTGTGGTTCGGCCCGCCGATGAGCGGCGCCTCGATGGCGACCGCCCGCTTGATGGAGACCTGGGCGCACGGCCTGGATGTGGCCGACGCCTTGGGGATCGAGGTGGATCCGTCGCCGCGGCTGAAGTCGATCGCCCACCTCGGGGTGCGGACACGGGACTTCGCGTTCAGCGTGCACGGGCTGGCCCCGCCGGCTGAGCCGTTCCGGGTGGAACTGGCGGCGCCGGGCGGCGGGGTGTGGGCCTGGGGACCGGAGGACGCCGCCCAGCGGGTCAGCGGCTCGGCGCTGGATTTTTGCTACCTGGTGACCCAGCGGCGGCCGCGGGCCGATTTGGACGTGGTGGCCCAGGGCGCCGACGCCGAGAAGTGGCTGACTATTGCTCAAGCCTTCGCGGGGCCGCCCGGCGTGGGGCGCTGAGCGCGCGCCGCGCGCGAGAAGCAGCCGCGCCGCATCAGCCTGGGTCAAGGGCGCTGAGCGCGCCGCGTCCTTCGCCCAGATTGCATCCACGCAGGCACCTGGCGGCGTGTCGCCTGCCTGAGGTCAATCTCGGCGTGGGGATGGCGGCGACCACGTCACCGCGGCCCCGCTCCGTCCGCCGACCCATCCCCGTCGGCGTCGACGAGCGTGAGATCCCACCGGCCGTCAGCGTCGGTGTCGACGTATCCCGTGGTTCCGTCCTCGGCGACCGCCCGGTCAGCCAGGCCGTCGCGGTCGATGTCCAGGAACCGGTCGGGTCGGCCGTCGCCGTCGACGTCGCCGGGTCCGCTGTGCTCGGCGCCGTCGAGGCCGAACCAACGCAGCGGCCCCTCCGGCTCACCGGAGACCATCCAGGTTCCGGTGCCGTCGTCGGCGTAGCCGGCCTCGGGCGTCCCGTCGTCGTCGAGGTCAAGGGTGGCGTGATCGGCCAGACCGTCACCGTCGTCGTCGGCGAATAGGTCATCGAGCAGTCCGTCGCCGTCGATGTCGACGGCGTCCGGTCCGGACCAGAACATGGCGGCGCCGTCCCCGGCGTCCAGGCAGTAATCCATGCCGGCTTAGACGCCCGGGCCGCTCCGCCCGTTCCACGGAATCAATCCGTCTCGCGTTCGCTCCACGGAATCAATCCGTCTCGCGTTCGCTCCACGGAATCAATCTGTCTCGCGTTCGCTCCACGGAATCAATCTGTCTCGCGTTCGCTCCACCACGCCACCAGTTCTGCGGTCGCCTCTTCACGCGACAGCGGCCCGCGATCCAACCGCAGTTCCTTGAGGTAGTTCCAGGCCTCACCGACCTGCGGGCCGGCCGGGATGCCGAGGATCTCCATGATCGCGTTGCCGTCGAGGTCCGGTCGCACGCGCGCCAGGTCCTCCTTGGCGGCCAGCTCGGCGATCCGCTCCTCGAGGCTGTCGTAGTTGGCCTGCAGCTTGGCCGCGCGGCGCTTGTTGCGGGTCGTGCAGTCGGCGCGCACCAGCTTGTGCAGCCGGGGCAACAGCGGCCCGGCGTCGGCCACGTAGCGGCGCACCGCGGAGTCGGTCCACCGTCCCTCGCCGTAGCCGTGGAAACGCAGGTGCAAGTAGACCAGCTGCGAGACGTCGTCGACCATCTGCTTGGAGTACTTCAGCGTCCGCATCCGCTTGCGGACCATCTTGGCGCCGACGACCTCGTGGTGGTGGAAGCTCACCCCGCCGTCGGCTTCGTGACGCCGGGTGGCCGGCTTGCCGATGTCGTGCAACAGCGCCGCCCAGCGCAGCACCAGGTCCGGGCCCCTGGGCTGATCCCCCGAGTCGCTGCGCTCCTGCCCCCTGGGAACCGCCTCCTCGAGTTCGATCGCCTGCCGCAGCACGGTCAGCGAATGCTGGTAGACGTCCTTGTGCTGGTGGTGCTCGTCGATGGCCATCCGCATACCGCCGACCTCCGGCACCACCACGTCGCCCATGCCGGTCTGCACCATCAGCTCGATCCCCGCCACCGGGTCGGCGCCCAGCAGCATCTTGTCCAGCTCGACCGCCACCCGCTCCACGGTGATCCGGGACAGCTGCGGCGCCATCGCGACGATGGCCTCCCGCACCCGGTCGGCCACGGCGAACTCCAACTGCGAGACGAACCGCGCGGCGCGCAGCATCCGCAGCGGATCGTCACCGAAGGACACCGCCGGCTCGGCCGGAGTGTCCAGGATCCGGCTGCGCACGGCGCCCAGACCGCCGAGCGGGTCGAGGAACTCCCCCGGTCCCTCCGGGGTGATGCGCACCGCCATGGCGTTGACCGTGAAGTCGCGACGCACCAGGTCGTCCTCGAGCCGATCGCCGAAGCGCACTTCGGGATTTCGGGACACCTGGTCATAGCTGTCCGCCCGGAAGGTCGTGATCTCCAGCCGGTGCCCCGCCTTCCCGACCCCGACGGTGCCGTACTCGATCCCGGTGTCCCACATCGCGTCCGCCCACGGCCGCACGATGTGCTGGATCTCTTCGGGGCGCGCGTTGGTGGTGAAGTCGAGGTCCGTGGTGAGGCGGCCCAGCACCGCGTCGCGCACACTGCCGCCCACGAGGAACAGATCGCGTCGCGCCAGGGCGAACCGGGCGCCGATCTCCCGCAGCACGTGACCCTGCTGATTGAGGGCGACGGCGGCGCGCGTCAGCAGCTCGGCGTCGGTGGCATCGGACACGTCCGGTGAGCCTAATGCTCGCCGCCACCGGCGAGTGCGCGCCGGGCGGACACAACCACGGCGGCTACCATCACATGGGTGTCGGAGGGCGAAGGGGCCAAACCACGCCGGCGTCGTGGCAGGCGCCGGGGCGGCCGCGCGGCAGGCCCACCTCCGCAAGCCGGCGAACGCGAATCCACCCCGGCCGGCCCCGAGCAAACCCGGGCACAACAACCCCGTCAGCGCCGACGGGCCGCACCTGGGCTTCGAACCGTCCACGAGACGTCGGCCGGCGGACTGGTGATCGACGGCATCGATAGGCCCCGCGAGGAACAGGTCGCCGCCGTGATCGGTCGGATGGACCGGCGCGGACGCATGCTCTGGTCGCTGCCCAAAGGCCACATCGAACAGGGCGAGACGGCCGAACAGACCGCCATCCGGGAAGTCGCCGAGGAGACCGGCATTCACGGACATGTGCTGGCCGCGCTCGGCAGTATCGACTACTGGTTCGTCACCGACGGCCGCCGCGTGCACAAGACGGTCCACCACTACCTGATGCGGTTCTCCGGCGGTCAGCTGTGCGACGAGGACGTCGAGGTCACCGAGGTGGCCTGGGTGCCGGTGTCCGAACTGCCCGACAAACTGGCGTACGCCGACGAGCGGCGCCTGGCGCGGGTGGCCCATGAACTCATCGAACTGCTGCAGTCCGACGGGCCGGCGGCGCTTCCCCCGCTGCCGCCGTCGTCCCCGCGCCGGCGGCCGCAGACCCATTCGCACGCCCGCCGCAAGCCCTCCCCCGGCGACGGGGTGAACGGCTGTGGTCCGGGAGCGTGACGGTGCCGCTGAGGCTGCCCGGGATCGCGGCGATCCTGGCTGTGCTTGCCCTGCTCTGCGCTCCTCTGCCCGCCGTCGCCGCGCCCGACCAGCCCGCACTCACCGTCCGGCTCGACAGCGTCACCCCGGACGTCGTCACCACCTCCAGCGACCCCACCGTCACGGTCACCGCCACGGTGACCAACGTCGGCGCCCGGACGGTGCGCGATGTGGCCGCCCGCCTGGAACACGGTCCGGCGGTGACGTCTTCGGGCGGACTGCGGACGAGCCTGTACGTCGGTGGACAGTTCGCCCCCGTCGGCGACTTCCTCAGCGTCGCAGGACAACTCGACCGCGGTCAGACCGCCAGCTTCACCTTCACCGTACCCATCCGGGCCGTCGGCCAACCGTCGCTGGGCATCGACACCCCCGGTGTCTACCCGATGCTGACGACCGTCGACGGCACCCCCGAAGGCAGTGAACCGACCCGCCTGGACGAGGCCCGTTTCCTGCTCCCGGTCACCGGCGTTCCCGCCGACCCGGACAACTCCACCGGAAACCCCCTGGCCGACGTGGTGGCCCCGGACACCGCGAAGCCGGTCGTCGTCACCATGCTGTGGCCGCTGGCCGACAAGCCGCGCCTGGCACCGGGAGTGCCGGGCGGAACCACCCCGGTGCGATTGATGAACGACGACCTCGCCGTCTCCCTGGCCCAAGGGGGGCGCCTCGACAGCCTGCTCGGCGCCGCCGAGTTCGCCACCAGTCCGGGTGCCATCGACCCGGCCGCCGGCCTGGACCGCGCCCTGTGCCTCGCGGTGGACCCCGACCTGCTGGTCACCGTCAATGCCATGACGGCCGGCTACGTGGTCTCCGACGCCCCCAACGGCCTGGGCACCGCATCCCACCCCGGCACCGGGCAGGCGGCGGCGACGGCGTGGCTGGACCGGCTGCGCGGCCTGGCCCGTCGGATGTGCGTGACGGCCACGCCTTACGCGCAGACCGACCTGGCGGCACTGCAACGGGTGGGTGATGCCCGCCTCGGTGCCGCGGCCACCACGACGGCCGCCGACATCGTCGACCGGATCCTCGGCATCGGCTCCGTCCGCGGCGTGACCGTCCTCGGCGACGGGCCGCTGACCGCACCCGCGGTGGACCTGCTCGACACCCAGGACCCCACCGTCGCGGTGGCCAGCGAGCCCGACGACGCCGACCTCAGCGCGCGACGGGTGTCGGACAAGGTGGTGCTGGCGCCGTTCGACCCGGCCATCGGGGCGGCACTGGCCGGGGTGGGCACCGACCCTGCCGTCCCGGCCTATCTCGACGAGAACGACGCCGCACCGGTCAGCCACGACTCCGCCGTGGCCCGGAGGCAGGACGCGGTGGGCGCGATCCTGTGGCGGGCACTGCAGCCCGGCGCCGAACCCCGCACCGAGATCCTGCTGCCGCCGCTGAAGTGGAGCCCGGCGCCCGACGACGCCCGGGCCATGCTGGCCGCCCTGGCCAACGCCATGCGCGCGGGATTGGCCAAACCGCGCCCGCTGTCGGCGGTGATCGCCGAGTCCGTCAAGACCCCGGCCGACGACTCCGGCTTCCAGCTCCCCACCGAGTCGCCGCACCGGTACGACGACGACGTCATCGACACCATCCGGGGCGCGGTGGGCCGGCAGTGGGCGCTCACCGCCGCACTGACCACCGACCCGCGCACCGACCTGACCGGCACCGGCTACACCGCCCCGCTGCGCGAGGACATGCTGCGCGCGCTGAGCCAGACCGAACCCGCGGCGAGCCGCAATGAGATTGCGCGCCAACGGCTCGCGGTGGTCCGGGCCACCATCGAGGACCTGTTCAAGTCGGTCACCATCGTCAGTCCCGGGGATTCCTACACCCTGGCCACCGAGCGCAGTGCCCTGCCGCTGGCCCTCCGCAACGACCTGTCCGTCCCCATCCGGGTCCGCCTGGATTTCGACACCCCGCCGGGCATGACGGTGACCGACATCGGCGAACAGGAGGTGCCGCCGGGATACCTTCCGCTGCGGGTGCCGGTCGAGGTCCACGTCACGCAGCGGGCCGCCGTGGACGTCACCCTGCGCACCCCCGACGGCGTTCAACTCGGCGAGCCGGTCCGGTTGTCGGTGCACTCCAACGCCTACGGCAAGCTACTGTTCGCCATCACGCTGGCCGGCGGCGCCTTGCTGGCCCTGCTGGTCGGCCGGCGGCTCTACCACCGGTTCCGCGGCCAGCCCGACCGGGCCGACCTCGACCGGCCCCGCCACCGCCCGCGGGAGGGCCGATGACGTCGCAGCCGAAGACGCGGCCCGCGCGTGAGGAACTCTCCGACGCCGCCGTCGTCTCCCGCTCCTGGGGCATGGCGTTGGCGACGCTGGTCAGCCGGATCACCGGTTTCGTGCGCATCGTGCTACTGGCCGCGATCCTCGGCGCGGCGCTCTCCAGCGCCTTCTCGGTGGCCAATCAGCTGCCCAACCTGATCGCCGCCCTGGTGCTGGAGGCCACCTTCACCGCGATCTTCGTGCCGGTGCTGGCGCGGGCCGAACGCGACGACGCCGACGGCGGCGAGGCGTTCGTGCGGCGGCTGGTGACGCTGGCGACCACCGTGCTGCTGGTGGCCACGACGCTGTCAGTGGCCGCCGCCCCCCTGCTGGTCCGGCTGATGCTCGGCGGGGATCCCAAGGTCAACGAACCGCTCACCACCGCGTTCGCGTATCTGCTTGTGCCGCAGGTGATCTTCTACGGCCTGTCGTCGGTGTTCATGGCGATTCTCAACAATCGCAACGTGTTCGGGCCGCCCGCGTGGGCGCCGGTGGTCAACAACGTCGTCGCGATCGCCACCCTGGGCCTGTACCTGATCGTGCCGGGCCAGCTTTCGGTGGACCCCGTTCGGATGGGCAACGCCAAACTGCTGGTGCTCGGTATCGGAACCACCCTGGGCGTGGTGGCGCAGACCGCGGTGCTGCTGGTGGCCATCCGCCGCGAACGCGTCAGCCTCAAGCCGCTGTGGGGAATCGACGACCGGCTCAAGCGATTCGGCACGATGGCCGCCGCGATGGTGCTCTATGTCCTCATCAGCCAGGTCGGCCTGGTGGTCGGCACCCAGATCGCCAGTACCGCAGCCGCATCCGGGCCGGCGATCTACACCTACACCTGGCTGGTGCTGCAGCTGCCGTTCGGGATGATCGGCGTGACGATCCTGACCGTGGTGATGCCCCGGCTGAGCCGCAACGCCGCCGCCGACGACACCCCGGCCGTGCTCGCCGATCTGTCGCTGGCCACGAGGCTGACCATGGTGACCCTCATCCCGGCGGTGGCGCTCATGACCGTCGCCGGGCCGGCCATCGGCAGCGCCCTGTTCGCCTACGGCAAGTTCGGCGAAGTCGACGCCAACTACCTCGGTCTGGCGATCGCGCTGTCGTCGTTCACCCTCATCCCCTACGCGCTGGTGCTGTTGCAGTTGCGGGTCTTCTACGCGCGTGACGACCCGTGGACGCCGATCCTGATGATCGTGGTCATCACGGCCGTCAAGATCGCCGCGTCGGTCCTGGCGCCGCACCTGACCGACGATCCGGAACTGGTCGCCGGATACCTCGGGACCGCCAACGGCGTCGGCTTCGTCGCCGGGGCGGTGCTCGGCCATTTCCTGCTGCGCCGCTCGCTGCGCCCACCCGGCGGACGGCTGTGGGATCCCCCGGTCGTGCGCACCGTCGTGGCGACGATGACCGCCGCCGTGCTGGCCGCGTTGCTGGCCGGCGCGGTGGACCGGTTCCTCGGCCTCGACCAGCGGCTGACCGTCCGCGGCGGCGGAGCGGGGTCGATGGTGCGGCTGCTGATCCTCGCCGCGGTGATGCTGCCGGTGCTGGCGGCGGCGATGCTGGCGGCCCGGGTGCCCGACGCGGTGGCGGCCTGGGGCGCGGTGCGGCGGAGGCTTCCCGGTGGGCCACCGGTATCTGCCTCGCCACCCGACTCACTTCTGCCCCATGAGCATCCACAAGTCACGTACCCTGAATCCGGCCGAACGGCGAATGTCGCCGCCATCTCGACAGGGAAAGGACCGGATCTGAGCGATCAACCCCCGGCCGACCTGCCCGCCGGACCGCCCAACGATGCGACGCGGCAGATCCCGCGCCAAGCCGCCGACGACTTCCAGCCCGACGTGCCCGCCGAGCCCGCCGCCGAAGCACCGCGCTACGCCGGACGACCGGAACACCGTGGCGCGCTTCCGCTCAGCCCGGGCGCCACCGTCGCCAACGGCCGCTACCGCCTGCTGGTCTTCCACGGCGGTCCCGACGGCCTGCAGTTCTGGCAGGCCCTGGATACCTCTTTGGACCGCCAGGTGGCACTCACCTTCGTCGACCCCGACCGCCGGATGTCCAACGAGCAGGTCGACCAGATCCTCACCCGCACACAACTATTGAGTCGGATCGAACGGCCCGGTCTGGCCCGTGTCCTCGACGTGACCGGCATCAACGACGGCAGCGGACTGGTGGTCGCGGAGTGGATCCGGGGTGGCTCGCTCAAGGAAGTGGCCGCCACATCACCCTCGGCCCTCGGCGGCGCCCGCGCGATCCAGGCGCTGGCCGCCGCGGCCGACGAGGCACATCGCGCCGGCGTGGCGCTGTCGATCGATCACCCCAGTCGCATCCGGGTCAGCATCGACGGAGACGTTGCGCTGGCCTTCCCTGCCACGCTGGCTGACGCCACGCCCACCGAAGACGTCCGCGGAATCGGTGCGGCCCTCTACGCCTTGCTGGTGGACCGCTGGCCGCTACCGGAGACCGGCGTACCCAGTGGTCTGCGCGCCGCCGACACCGGTCCGGCCGGGGAGCCCATCGAACCGCGGGCCATGAACGGCGCGATCCCGTTCCAGATCAGCACCGCCGCAGTGCGTGCGGTCGAACCGGGCGGCGGCATCAGCACCGCGCCGACCCTGCTCCACCTGCTCAAACAGGCGACCGCCGCGGCCGACCGCACCGAACAGTCGTCGGCCCTGACGCAGGCCGCGCCCGTCCCGGCCACCGGGCCGGCGACGAGGAGGAGCGGCGCAGAGGTCCCGCCGCCACCCACCCGCGCGCGCCACGCACAGCCCCCGCAACAACGACCGGCGAAGGAGACCGACCCCGCGGCGACGGCCCAGCGCCGGCGCAAGATCCTGATCGGCGCCGGTGTCGGCGCCGCCATCCTGGCCATCGCGCTGATCGTCCTGGCGTCCCTGCTGAGCCGGATCTTCGGCGACGTCGGCGGCGGGCTGAAGGGCGATCAACTCGGCCTGAACACCACCACCGCCACCTCGTCAAGCGATGGCGCGACCGGACCATTGGTGAAACCCGTTGGTGCGACGGTGTTTTCGCCGGGGGGCGGGGCCGACGCGCCCAACCTCGCCGGCCTGGCCATCGACGGTGACCCGAACACCGTCTGGCCCACCGACACCTACACCGACCCGGTGCCCTTCCCAGGCTTCAAGAACGGCGTCGGCCTCCTGCTCCAACTCCCCCAGCCCACGGTGGTGGGCAGCGTGACCGTCGCACTGAACAGCACCGGAACGCAGGTACAGATCCGGTCGGCGAGCTCGTCCAGCCCGAGCGCCCTCGAGGACACCACGCTGCTGACGGGTCCGACCCTGCTCAAGCCGGGCACCAACACCATCAAGGTGCCCTCGGCGCAACCCACCTCCTACCTGCTGGTGTGGATCTCGACCCTGGGCCAGACGGGCGGCAAGAGCCGCACCGACATCTCCGAGATCACCGTCCGCGGCGCTTCGTCCTGATCCCGGACGGGTGAAGTGACCGCGACGTCGGCGGTGGCTAGCGTCCGCAGACATGTCCAGTGCCGGTTCCGCTGCAGCCCGAGACGACGCCGCCCTGCTCCTCGCGCACGCCGACGGCGACCCGCACGCATTCGCGGAGTTGTTTCGCCGGTACGCCGCCCGGCTGTACCGGGTGGCCCGGCGGTACAGCCAGACCGACGAGGACGCCCACGACGCCGTCCAGGAGGCCATGCTGTCCGCGCACCGCGGCGCGGCGACGTTCCGCCACGACGCCGCGGTGAGCAGCTGGCTGTATCGGATCGTGGTGAATGCCTGCCAGGATCGCCTGCGCCGCAATGCGATTCGCCCGACAGCCGCCCTCACGGACGCGGATTGCACGCCTGTCGCCGACCGCACGGCCGCACTGGAGACGGCCCTGCTGGTACGCCAGGCGCTGTTGCAGCTCCCGGTCGAACAACGCCGCGCCGTGGTGGCAGTGGACATGCAGGGCTTCTCAGTGGCCGATGCGGCGGCCCTGCTGCAGGTCGCCGAGGGGACGGTCAAGAGCCGCTGCGCCCGGGCCCGGGCGCGGCTCGCCGTACTGCTGGACACCCTCTCCCCCGCCGCCTGACGTCACACTGATCAGATGGCGTCGCACCCGGCACGGCACACGGTCACCGGAGGATCCACCGACTCGGCCGCCCACGCCGCCCGGCCGCCGATCCCGCGCCGCCGCCTCCTCGCGCTCCTCGCCGGTGCAGCGGGCCTGCTCGGAGCCCTCGGCCTGGGGATCTGGGCGTTCCTCGGGTCGTCGGGTCCCTCGACGAGCACACCGACGAGCGCGCAACTCATCACCGTCACCCCGGCGCACCGGCGTTAGCGGCACCCTCGGGAACACCCCCGCCTACCCTGTTGTTTGAAGAAACGTGCCGCGTCACCGCGCGCACGAGAAGAGAGGCTGGCATGAGCGAGGAAACCCTGCACGACGTCATCGTCATCGGATCCGGCCCGGCCGGGTACACCGCGGCCATCTATACCGGGCGCGCCGAGCTCAAACCGCTCGTCTTCGAGGGAACGAACTTCGGCGGGGCGCTGATGACCACCACCGAGGTCGAGAACTTCCCCGGCTTCCGCTCCGGGATCATGGGCCCGGAACTCATGGACGAGATGCGCGAGCAGGCCCTGCGTTTCGGGGCCGACCTGCAGATGGACGACGTCGAGTCGGTGTCGCTGGAGGGTCCGGTCAAGCGCGTGGTGACCGCCGGCGGTGAGACGCATCTCGCCCGCGCGGTGATCCTGGCGATGGGTGCGGCAGCCCGCTACCTCGGCGTACCCGGCGAGCAGGAACTGCTGGGCCGCGGGGTCAGCGCCTGCGCCACCTGCGACGGCTTCTTCTTCAAGGACCAGGACATCGCGGTGGTCGGCGGCGGTGACTCGGCCATGGAGGAGGCGACGTTCCTGACCCGCTTCGCCCGCAGCGTCACCCTCATCCACCGCCGCGAGGAGTTCCGCGCGTCGAAGATCATGCTCGAACGCGCCCGCGCCAACGACAAGATCACCTTCCTGCTCAACACCACCCCGATCGCGGTGGAGGGCGACACCACGGTCACCGGCCTGCGCGTTCGCAACACGATCACCGGCGAAGAGTCCACCCTGCCCGTCACCGGCGTGTTCGTCGCGATCGGCCACGATCCGCGCTCCGAACTCGTGCGCGATGCCGTCGAGGTGGACCCGGACGGTTATGTGCTGGTCCGTGGTCGCAGCACCGAGACCTCACTGCCCGGTGTCTTCGCCGCCGGAGACCTTGTGGACCGCACCTACCGCCAGGCCATCACCGCCGCGGGCAGCGGCTGTGCGGCCGCGATCGACGCCGAACGCTGGCTCGCAGAGGCACACGATTCGGACAGCAGCGAGATGATTGGAGCCCAGCAGTGAGCACCGTGACCGTTTCCGACGACAGCTTCGCCGAGAAAGTCCTGGCCAGCCAGACTCCTGTGCTCGTCGACTTCTGGGCCGCCTGGTGCGGGCCATGCCGGATGGTCGCCCCGGTGCTCGACGAGATCGCCAAGGAGAAGGCCGGCGCGTTGACCGTCGCGAAGGTCGACGTGGACGCCAATCCCTCGACCGCCCGGGATTTCCAGGTGGTGTCGATCCCGACGTTGATCCTGTTCAAGGACGGCCAGCCGGTGAAGCGGATCGTTGGCGCCAAGGGTAAGGCGGCGTTGCTGAAAGAGCTCGCCGACGTTCTGTAGCCGCCCTGCCGAGGCGGTCACGGAGACGAAGTCCCGACGCGCGAAGTTCCCGACCCGTTTCCTGGAAACCCCTTACTTCTGCGACAATGCCAGGCATGTCCAGTCCCGGTCCCGGCCCCGGCGAAGCCGCCTCCTGGCAGGCCGGCCCGTCGTCGGACACGCTGCGGCGTGGCGATCGGGGTCGGCCCGTCCTAGAGATTCGCGCCGCGCTGGCCGCGCTTGGACTGCTGGAGAATCCGGACGACGCCTTCACCACCGGCAAGCAGGTGGCGCTCGACCTGTTCGACGACGAGCTCGACCACGCGGTGCGGGCCTTCCAGCAGCGGCGCGGCTTGATCGTCGACGGGATCGTCGGCGGCGCTACCTACCGCGCGCTGAAGGAGGCGTCCTACCGGCTGGGCGCCCGCACGCTGGCCCACCAGTTCGGAGCCCCGATGTACGGCGACGACGTGGCCACCCTCCAGTCCCGGCTCCAGGACCTCGGCTTCTACACCGCGCTGGTGGACGGATATTTCGGCCTGCAGACCCACAACGCCCTGATGTCCTACCAGCGGGAGTACGGGCTGGCGCCGGACGGCATCTGCGGGCCGGAGACGTTGCGGTCGCTGTATTTTCTCGGGTCCCGCGTCACCGGGGGCTCGCTGCACGCCATCCGGGAAGAGGAGCACGTTCGGGTCTCCGGTCCGCGGCTCTCCGGTAAGCGGATCATCATCGATCCGGGTCGTGGCGGCGCCGATCACGGCCTCATCGTCAACGGGCCGCAGGGTCCGGTCAGCGAAGCGGACATCCTGTGGGACCTGGCCAGCCGACTCGAGGGCCGGATGACGGCGATCGGGATGGAGACCTTCCTGTCCCGGCCGGTGAATCACAGCCCCGCCGACGCCGAGCGGGCGGCGACCGCCAACACCGTCGGGGCGGACCTGATGATCAGTCTGCGTTTCGAGCGTCAGCCAACTCCGTCGGGTAACGGCGTCGCCTGCTTCTACTTCGGCAGCCCGCACGGATCGGTGTCGACGATCGGCCGCAACCTTGCGGATTTCATTCAGCGAGAAGTGGTGGCGCGCACCGGTTTACGGGATTGCCGCACACACGGACGCACCTGGGATCTGCTGCGACTGACCCGGATGCCCACGGTCCAGGTCGACGTCGGCTACATCACCAGCCCGCATGACCAGGCCCGCTTGGTGACCCGCGAATGCCGCGACGCCATCGCCGAAGGCATCCTCGCGGCGGTGAAGCGGTTGTACCTGCTGGGCAAGAACGACCGTCCCACAGGGACTTTCACGTTCGCTGAGCTGTTGGCGCACGAGCAGTCCGTGGAACACGGGCGCCCCGCGGTTTAAGTCGGAGCCGCCTCGGCCAAACCTGCGCCGATCGAAACCCCCTGCAGCTGGGACGATTCCAGCAACCGCTCCAACGCGGCCTCGACCTCCGCCTTCCACCCGAGACCCTTGTCCAGCTCGAGGCGCAGACGCGGGAAGTACGGGTGCGGCGCGACGACGGTGAATCCCATATCGAGCAGAAAGTTCGCGTCGATCATGCACAGCTCGAAGGAACAGTCCCCGAGCGCTGCGATGGACGGCGCCAGTTCCGGGTCGACCGCGCCGGCGTCGAGAAGCCCGGACGCCGCGGGGGTACGCCCGAATGCCTCCAGCGCCCGGACGCCGCGCCGGACCAGTTCGCCCACGACATTCCCGATCAGTAGCCGCTGCAGTTCCTCGGGCTGGCCGGGCTCGACTCCCATCGACGTGAGCAGAACCGCGTCGGCGCTGACCGGACCGGTCGGAAAACGTTGCGCTCGGGGCACCGCACGCGGCGGTGCATAGAGCGCGTAGCCCAGGCAAGTCTCGTCGCCGTCGTCCGCACCCTCGGCGATCTCAGCCGCTGCCATCTGACCACACGATCCCCACTCCAGCATGACCATGGACAGCCAGGCTTCCTTTTCGAACTCCGGGTCACCCAACTGATCGCCGGCCGGAAGCGTCTCCGGGTCCACTTCCCAGAACACGCACCGGCGGGCGTGTTTGGGCAGCTGCTCGAACGCCTCGAGCCGCAGCGGCCTGATCGATGCGGACACTAATCTCCCGGGGTTTCGCGCTGAGTGCGGGTGCACGACCCCTTCAGGATAGGAGAGCCGGCCGCAGGAGGCCCGCTAATGGACGACGGCGCCGCGGCGAATGGCCGGCGCCGTGGAATCCCTTGTGGCACTGGCGAATTCAAGTCCGTGAGTTCCGCGTGGCGCCACGCCCGAGCATTTCTGTCACAGTGACGTAACGACCCGTTGTCTCTAGCTTCGCTATTTCGTGATGGAACGGTCCATCAGACCCACGATTCGCTCGAGATCGTCCACCGAGCCGAACTCCACGACGATCTTCCCCTTGCGCTTGCCCAGACTGACCGTCACGCGAGTGTCGTAGGTCGTCGACAACCGCTCGGCGACGTCCTTGAGGCCCGGCATCTGGATGGGCTTGCGCCGCTGGGGACCCGGCTTCTTGGTGTCACCCCGATTGGCCAGTGTGACGGCCTCCTCCGTCGCGCGGACCGACAGGCCCTCCGCCACGATCCGCGCCGCGAGCTCTTCCTGCGCCTCGGACCCGCCCTCCAGCGCCAGCAGTGCGCGGGCGTGGCCGGCCGACAGCACACCGGCGGCGACGCGGCGCTGGACCGGGATGGGCAGACGCAGCAGGCGGATCATGTTGGTGATCACCGGACGGGATCGGCCGATTCGGCCGGCCAGTTCCTCATGTGTGACGCCGAACTCATCGAGCAGCTGCTGGTAGGCGGCCGCCTCTTCCAAGGGGTTCAACTGCGCCCGGTGGATGTTCTCCAGCAAGGCGTCGCGCAGCAGATCGTTGTCGGTCGTCTCGCGGACGATGGCCGGGATGGCGCTCAGGCCGGCCTCCTGGGAGGCCCTCCAGCGCCGCTCCCCCATCACCAGCTGGTAGCGCTTACCGGTGGCACCGCCGTCGGCGACCTCCCGCACGACGATCGGCTGCATCAACCCGAACTCGCGGATGGAGTGCACGAGCTCCGCGAGTGCGTCCTCGTCGAAGACCTGGCGGGGCTGCCGCGGATTGGGCTCGATGTCCGACGGGCTGATCTCCCGGTAGACGGCGCCGATGCTGTCGACGGTCGCGGTCACCGACGGCCCGCCGATCACCACATCGGCAGCGGCCTCGCCCAATCGCGGTCCCCCGTCCGCGGGGCCGGTCGGGATGAGCGATGCCAGGCCGCGGCCGAGGCCGCCCTTGCGCCGTGCCGTCTGCGACATGAATGTTTCCTCCACTACTCGGGGATCGGACGGTGCGCCAGTTCACGACCGGCGTCCAGATAACTCATCGCCCCCCGCGAGCCGGGGTCGTAATCGATGATCGTCATGCTGTAGCCGGGCGCCTCCGACACCTTAACGCTGCGCGGGATGACGGTGTTGAGCACCTTCTCCCCGAAGTACCGCCGCACCTCCGAGGCGACCTGGTCGGCGAGCTTCGTCCGGCCGTCGTACATGGTCAGCAGGACGGTGGAGACATTGAGCCGGGGGTTCAGGTGGGCCTTGACCATGTCGATGTTCTTCATCAACTGGGACACCCCCTCCAGTGCGTAGTACTCGCACTGGATCGGGATGAGGACCTCGGACGCCGCGACGAGCGCGTTGATGGTGAGCAGGCCCAGCGACGGCGGACAATCGATAAACACGTAGTCGAAGTCCATCTTCTCGAGCTCGGCCAGCGCGTTGCGCAACCGGTTCTCGCGGGCCACCATGCTGACGAGTTCGATCTCAGCCCCGGCCAAGTCGATCGTGGCCGGAACGCAGAACAGCCGCTCGCTGTGCGGGCTCTGCTGGACCGCCGCCTCCACCGGGATCTCGCCGAGGAGGACCTCGTAGGACGACGCCGTCCCCGAGTGTCGGTCGGAGATGCCGAGCGCGGTGCTGGCGTTGCCCTGCGGGTCGAGATCGATCACCAGCGTCTTGAGTCCCTGTACGGCCAGCGCGGCCGCGAGGTTCACCGCCGTGGTCGTCTTTCCGACGCCACCCTTCTGGTTGGCCACCGTGAAGACCCGGCGCCGGGCCGGTCGTGGAAGCTGGCCCGCGGCGGTGTGGATTACCTTCATGGCCCGCTCCGCCGCCGCACCGATCGGCGTGTCGATCTCCGGCACCCACGACGTTTCACGTGAAACATCGCCGGGGTGCGCCGCTCCCTCGTAAGGCGGTGTGGTCATCGTCCTCTCCTCTCGATTGATCGGGGCGGGCGCCGGTGGCCGGTGGCCGGGCGTTCCGTGCGACCCGCGGAGACGACGGTGGTGGGTGGGTCGAGATACTCCCGTCCACATCTCACCACCTCGACGTCCACCGCGCCTAACCGAGCCATCGACGCGCGGTGCTCGGCGACCTCGCTGTCGGCCCGCTCCCCCTTCAGCGCAAGCATCCGGCCGCCCGGTCGGACGAGCGGCAGGCACCACCGGGTCAGCTTCAACAGATCGGCCACCGCACGAGACGTGACGACGTCCGCCCCGCCGCACGCCGCCTGCGCCGCCGGCTCTTCGGCTCGAGCTCGGACCACCGCGGTGTCCAACCCCAACGCTGTGATCGCCTCGGTGAGGAACTCGCTTCGCCTCAGCATCGGTTCCACCAGTGTCACCGCGAGGTCCGGCCGGGCGATGGCGAGTGGGATGCCGGGCAGTCCGGCGCCGCTTCCGACATCGACCACGGTGGCATCCGCCTCGATCAACTCCGTCAGCGCCGCGCTGTTGAGGATGTGCCGCTCCCACAACCGGTCGACCTCCCGGGGACCGATTAGGCCGCGGTCGACGCCGGGTCCGGCCAGCAGGTCCGCGTACCGCCGGGCGAGCGCCAGACGTTCCCCGAAGACGCGCTCGGCGGCGGGCGGCGGTTCCGGCGCGGCGGCGTGTTTCACGTGAAACATCCTTCCGGCGTCCGAACTACAGCCGTGTAACTCAGTCCTTCAGAACCACGACGCGCCGCGACGGCTCCACGCCTTCGGACTCACTGTGCACGCCGTCAACGGCGGCGACCGCATCGTGAACGATCTTGCGCTCGAACGGCGTCATCGGCGCGAGCTCCTCGCGCTGGCCGCTCTCGCTGACTCGCCGGGCGACCTTGTCTCCCAGGGCCGTCAGCTCGTCGCGGCGGCGGCGGCGCCAGCTGGCGATGTCGAGCATGAGCCGGCTGCGATCGCCCGTCTTCTGGTGCACGGCAAGGCGGGTGAGCTCCTGCAGAGCGTCGAGAACCTCGCCCCGGCGGCCGACCAGCTTGCTTAGGTCCTCACCGCCGTCGATGCTGACGACCGCACGGTCCCCCTCCACGTCGAGGTCGATATCACCGTCAAAGTCCAGCAGGTCCAGCAGTTCCTCGAGATAGTCGCCGGCGATCTCACCCTCCGCGACCAAACGGTCTTCCTGGTCCCCCTTGCCAGCGGGTTCCTGCACGAGTTCCTGGGCCTCGGTCTCGGTCTCGGTCATGGTGTCTCCTTCGTTCACTGGCTAGCGTTTCCGTTTCTTGGGCCGCGCATTCGGCCGGGCACCGGGTCGGGGCTTCGAACCCGCGCCGCCGGCCGCCGGGGGGCCGGAATCGGCATCCGGCCCGTCGTCCTCCAGCGCGGCGTCGTCGCCGTCGGACATCAACTGCGCAGCCTCGGCGGCGCCCTTGCGTCCCTTGACCGGCTTGGCTCCCGGCAGCGGAGCGTTGGCGGCGCGGCGCGCCAGCGTCTCCTGCTTCTTGGCCTCTTCTTCCTTCTCGATCCGGCCGAAGACCAGGTGTTGCTGACCGAAGGTCCAGATGTTGTTGGACACCCAGTAGATGATGATCGCGATGGGCAGGAAGGGTCCGCCGACGATCACACCGAGCGGGAAGACATACAGCGCCAGCTTGTTCATCAAGGCGGTCTGCGGGTTGGCGGCCGCCTCGGGCGTCTGGCGCGCGATCGACGCCCGACTGTTGAAGTAGGTGGCGATGCCGGCGAGCAGCATCAGCGGAATCGACACCGCGGCGACCGCCGGCCGGCTGAAGACCGTGAAGGCGTCCAGGCCGTGCTGCTGGGTCATCGACGCACCGATCGGCGCACCGAAGAGGTGGGCATCCAGGAAGTGACCGACGTCGGCGGCGCTGAAGAAGTAGTTCGGGAGCTCGCGATTCTGCTCCACCGACAGACCCAGTCGGCTGAAGCCCGTCTGGGTCCGGTTGAACGACATCAGCACGTGGTAGAGACCGATGAACACCGGCACCTGGGCAAGCATCGGCAGGCAACCCAGGATCGGGTTGAAGTCGTGTTCGCGCTGCAGCTTCTGGATCTCCAGCGCCATCCGCTGGCGGTCCTTGCTGTACTTCTTCTGCAGGGCCTTGATCTGGGGCTGCAGCTCCTGCATCTTGCGCGTGGTGCGAATCTGCTTGACGAACGGGCGGTACAGCACGGCGCGCAGGGTGAAGACCAGGAACATCACCGACAGTGCCCAGGCAAAGAAGTTGCTCGGGCCCAGCAGCGCGCCGAACAGCTTGTACCAGAGCCACATGATCCCCGAGACCGGGTAGTACACGTAGTCGAGGCTGAACCAGTTAAACATCGGCGCTCCTGAGCTGCGGTGTTGATTCCCGGGTCGCTTCGCTCCTGCCCGGCGCTATTAATCCCCGGGTCGCTTCGCTCCTGCCCGGCGTCATTAATCCCCGGGTCGCTTCGCTCCTGCCCGCCGGAGGCGAGCCGTCACCGGCGCCGGACCGTTCGGGTATCGGATCCCATCCCCCGCGGTGCCACGGACCGCACTTGACCAACCGGACCACCGCCAGCCAGCCGCCGTGCAGCAGTCCGAACTCGGTCAGGGCCTCCACCGCGTACTGGCTACAGGTCGGCATGAACCGGCACGTGGGCAGGCGCAGCGGGGAGATCATATGGCGATAGGCCTGGATCACGGCGATGACGCCGCGGGCGAGCAATCCCGCCGATGGCGCGGAGGTCACCGGCTTCACCGGCGCTCCAACAGGTCGTGGGCGCGCCGCACTCCGGCATGCAACTGAGCGCCCAAGCGGGACGACTTGGCGTCACGGCTGCCAGGAAGTGCCCGCACGACAATCCACTCGGCCGGGTCGAGTTCCCCGATCACCTCACGGGCCACATGCCGCAGGCGACGGGCCACTCGGTGCCGATCCACAGCGCCGCCCACCGACTTCGTCACGATGAAACCCACGCGCGGAGCGGCACCGGCGGGGATTCCGCTTCTGCAGGCATGCACGACAAGATCCGGCTGCGGGGCTCGCACTCCGCATTTCACGGTGTGGCTGAAGTCCGCAGACCGTGTCATCCGGTATCGAGCCGGGAGCACTGGTCGGCGACCGGTGAATCAGGCAGTCAGCGAACGGCGGCCCTTGCGGCGGCGGCCGGTGACGATGGCGCGGCCGGCGCGGGTCCGCATCCGCAGCCGGAAACCATGGACCCTGGCCCGACGCCGGTTGTTCGGCTGGAAGGTGCGCTTGCCCTTGGCCACGACTGTCTCTCCTCGTCACTTCTGGCAGCCACGATCCCGAAGGACCTTGCACGCCCGTTCACCGGGGCCGCCGTTGCTAAAGCTCTCTCGAACCGGCGCGGTCCCGAAAGCCCGGTCGCTGCCGTGCCGCCGACGTTTGGGCGACTGTTCGAGGGTACTGAGGTCGCTTGCGCAGGTCAAACCGCACCGGAGCGGGCAACCCGCACCACTGTCCCCACGGGCCTCCCCACCTGTTGGCACCCGGCGGGAAACCTGTTAGCTTCACCGCAGAGCACGGAGCGATAACACACTGTTTGCCGATCCGCCGCTCCGCTGAAACTAGTGCCGATACGCTGCGACTCTTTGGATGACTTGGCTGTACACACCTGTGGATAACCATGTGGACAGCCTCCGATTGTTTTCCTTGCCGTAGCCCGAGTTGAACCAGGGGGATCTGTCGTTGACTGATGCTCCCGGTACCGACTTCGCCTCCGTGTGGGGTGCCGTCGTCGCCGAACTCAACGGTGACGCCAATTCGCCGGACGGTCACTACGGCAGCCAGCTGACACCGCAGCAGCGCGCCTGGCTCAAATTGGCCCGGCCCCTGACGATCGCCGAGGGATTCGCCTTACTCTCGGTTCCCAGCCCCTTCGTCCAGAACGAGATCGAACGTCATCTGCGCCAACCGATCGTCGACGCCCTCAGCCGACGTCTGGGCCAACGTATCGAACTCGGTGTGCGCATCGAACCCAGCGCCGACCACCACCACGACGACTCGCCCGATCACGACGTACCGTTCACCGACTTCGACCTCGACGAAATCGACGAAGACCGCGAGGCCCTCGCCAGCGCCCACGAAAGCTGGCCCAACTACTTCGCCGAACGGCCTCGTGCCAGCCAGACCGAAGAACCCTCCGGCACCAGCCTCAACCGGCGCTACACCTTTGACACCTTCATCATCGGTGCGTCCAACCGATTCGCGCACGCCGCGGCGCTCGCCATCGCCGAAGCGCCCGCCCGCGCCTACAACCCGCTGTTCATCTGGGGTGAGTCCGGACTGGGCAAGACCCATCTGCTGCACGCCGCCGGCAACTACGCCCAGCGACTGTTCCCCGGCATGCGCGTGAAGTACGTGTCCACCGAGGAATTCACCAACGATTTCATCAACTCGCTGCGCGATGACCGCAAGGTGGCCTTCAAACGCAGCTACCGCGACATCGACGTCCTACTCGTCGACGACATCCAGTTCATCGAGGGCAAGGAGGGTATCCAGGAAGAGTTCTTCCATACCTTCAACACCCTGCACAACGCCAACAAACAGATTGTCATCTCCTCCGACCGGCCACCCAAACAGCTGGCGACGCTCGAGGATCGGCTGCGCACCCGATTCGAATGGGGACTCATCACCGACGTTCAGCCGCCGGAGTTGGAGACCCGCATCGCGATCCTGCGCAAGAAGGCCCAGATGGAACGCCTGGACGTTCCCGACGACGTCCTGGAGCTGATCGCCAGCAGCATCGAACGCAACATCCGCGAACTCGAAGGCGCCTTGATCCGGGTCACGGCCTTCGCGTCGCTCAACAAGACGCCGATCGACACCGCACTCGCCGAGATCGTGCTCCGTGACCTCATCGCCGACGCCGGCACCGCACAGATCAGTTCGGCGATGATCATGGCGGCCACCGCCGAATACTTCGACACCACCGTCGAGGAGCTCCGCGGGCCGGGCAAGACCCGCGCGCTGGCCCAGTCCCGGCAGATCGCCATGTATCTGTGCCGCGAACTCACCGATCTATCGCTACCGAAGATCGGCCAGGCCTTCGGCCGCGACCACACCACCGTCATGTACGCCCAGAAGAAGATCCTCAACGAAATGGCGTACCGGCGCGAGGTCTTCGACCACGTGAAGGAACTCACCACCAGGATCCGGCAGCGCTCCAAGCGCTGAGACACACCCGGCGCGGGCCCTTGCCCGGCATTTCAGCTCAAAAAACTTTGGATGCCTTGCGTCTCACCAGTCACAACTCCGACGTGTGAACAGCGTGTGGACAACTTCGGGATCCGGACCGACCTCTACGGGGATCCCCATGAACAACCTCCGCCCGTCCACATCCCCCCGCGCACCGGGCCGGCCCCATCCACACCCCATCCACATCGGCCAGGGCAGCCCAACCAGCGCGGACACCACGTCATCCACAACATGCACAGTGCCTATTACTGTTACCGGAATATCTTCGACATTCTTCTCTTAGAAGAAGGCCCCTGGGGAAAGTCCCCTCACACGCCGCTTCGAAGCCCCTCGAGTGCCGCCCGTCAGGCCTGAGGATTACCTTTCAACATGGCGGCCGACGCTCTACGGTGAGTGTGATCTCGCCCCCGTATCCGGCTGCCATCGGCCGGCGTGATGAAGGGACACTATGGACGTGGCGACCACGACGGTTGGCTCCGACTTGAAGTTTCGCCTGGTCCGTGAGGACTTCGCGGACGCCGTGGCCTGGGTCGCCCGCAGTCTGCCCACCAGGCCGCCGTCGAATCCGGTCTTGGCCGGTGTGCTGATCACCGGATCCGACGACGGGTTGACCATCGCCGGATTCGACTTCGACGTCTCGGCCGAAGTCCAGGTTCCTGCCGAAATCGCTTGCCCAGGAACAGTTTTGGTATCCGGACGGCTGTTGTCAGACATCACCCGTGCGCTGCCGGCCAAACCGGTGGAAGTCAGCGTCGAAGGCTCGCGGATGCTGTTGACCTGCGGTAGTGCCAAGTTCTCGCTGCCGGCCATGCCGGTGGAGGATTACCCGTCGTTGCCCGCTCTGCCGGAAGAGACCGGCCTGGTGGCGGCCGATCTGTTCGCCGAAGCGGTCGGTCAGGTGGCCGTCGCCGCGGGCCGGGATGACACGCTGCCCATGCTGACCGGCATCCGCGTGGAGATTTCCGGAGACAAGGTCGTCCTGGCCGCCACGGACCGGTTCCGCCTGGCGGTGCGTGAACTGACCTGGTCGACGTCCGCTCCGGACATCGACGCCGCAGTGCTGGTTCCGGCCAAGACACTGGCCGAGGCGGCCAAATCGGTCAGCCCGGGAAGCGACGTGCACCTCGCGCTCGGCACCGGGGCCGCCGTCGGCGAGGAGCGGCTGCTGGGTATGCGCAGCGGCGGGCGCCGCAGCACCACCCGCCTGCTGGACACCGAATTCCCGAAGTACCGCCAGCTGCTCCCCACCGAGCACACCGCCGTGGCCACCATCGCCGTCGCCGACCTCACCGAGGCGATCAAGCGCGTGGCCCTGGTCGCTGACCGCGGTGCCCAGGTGCGGATGGAGTTCGGCGACGGTGTGGTACGTCTGTCGGCGGGAGCCGACGGCGTGGGTATGGCCGAGGAGGAGCTTTCGGTCGAATTCGCCGGCGAGCCGCTCACGATCGCGTTCAACCCGACCTATCTCACCGACGGGTTGGGTTCCCTGCATTCCGACCGGGTGACCTTCGGGTTCACCACTCCCAGTAAGCCGGCGGTTCTCAGACCCGCCGGTGAAGATGACGGCGCGTCGGGCTTGGGACCCTTCCCGGCAGGCGACACCGAATACGTCTACCTGTTAATGCCGGTCCGACTTCCCGGCTGATCCCGACTCGAGAGGGAGCCACGTCATGCAACTCGGTCTGGTTGGCCTGGGGAAGATGGGCTTCAACATGCGCTCGCGCCTGCGCGAGGCCGGCCACGAGGTGATCGGGTACGACCCTCGCCCCGAGGTCTCCGACGTCCCCAGCCTTGCGGCCCTGGCCGAGGCGCTCGAGGCGCCCCGGGCCGTGTGGGTGATGGTGCCGTCCGGCCCGATCACCGACGAGACCATCCAATCGCTGAGCGAAGTCCTGGGCGCCGGCGACATCGTCGTCGACGGCGGCAACTCGCGATACACCGAAGACAAACCCCATGCCGAGCTCCTCGCCAAGCGCGGCATCGGCTTCGTCGACGCCGGCGTTTCCGGCGGCATCTGGGGTCTGACCGAGGGGTACGGGCTGATGGTCGGCGGCAGTGATGCCGACATCGCGCGGCTGATGCCGATCTTCGATGCGTTGCGCCCGGCGGGCGAGGTCGCCGACGGGTTCGTCCACGCCGGTCCGGTGGGGGCCGGTCACTACGCGAAGATGGTGCACAACGGGATCGAGTACGGGCTGATGCACGCCTACGCCGAAGGTTACGAACTGCTGCGGGCCGAACCGTTGATCACCGACACGCAGGCGGTCATCCAGGCCTGGACCAACGGAACCGTCGTGCGGTCATGGCTGCAGGAACTGCTGGCCAAGGCACTCAAAGAGGATCCAGATCTGGCCGATATCTCCGACTACACCGAGGATTCGGGTGAGGGCCGATGGACGGTCGAGGAGGCCATCAACCACCGGGTGCCGACACCGGTCATCGCCGCCTCTTTGTTCGCCCGTTTCGCTTCCCGGCAGGAGCAGTCACCAACGATGAAGGCCGTGTCGGCGCTGCGCAACCAGTTCGGCGGCCATGCCGTCAAACGGGTCCCACTGTCCGGTTAGCTCATGTATGTCCGGCACCTGGCGCTGCACGACTTCCGGTCGTGGTCGGCTGTCGATCTCGAACTGACCCCCGGCCGGACGGTCTTCGTCGGCCGCAACGGCTTCGGCAAGACGAATCTCATTGAGGCACTGTGGTATTGCGCCACCCTCGGCTCACACCGGGTCGCCACCGACGCGCCCTTGATCAAGGCCGGGGCGGAACGCGCGGTGGTCTCGACGATCGTCGTGAGCGACGGTCGGGAACTGGCCGTCGACCTGGAGATCGCCGCCGGCCGGGCCAACAAGGCCCGGCTGAACCGATCGCCGGTCCGCAGCACCCGCGAGATCCTGGGTGCGGTGCGCGCGGTGCTCTTCTCCCCCGAAGACCTCGCGCTCGTCCGCGGCGACCCCGGCGAACGGCGCCGCTATCTCGACGAGCTGGCGACGGTCCGCCGGCCGACCATCGCCGGCGTGCGCGCCGACTACGACAAGGTGCTCCGCCAGCGCACCGCACTGCTGAAGTCGGCGGCCGGTCACCGGATGCGGCGCGACGCCGGTGTTCTGGAAACCCTTGACGTCTGGGATGGTCACCTCGCCGCACACGGCGCGCGGTTGATGGCCGCCCGCCAGGAGTTGGTCGACCAGTTGGAACCCGAGGTGGAGAAGGCGTATCAACTCCTGGCGCCGGGGTCCCGGCCGGCCCGCATCTCCCACCGGACCAGCATCGCGGCCACCGGCGCGGAGGCCGGAGATGCGGACTTCCTGGAGGCGGCGTTGCTGGCGGCGCTGGCGCGGCGGCGCGACGCCGAGCTGGACCGCGGTGTGTGTCTGGTGGGTCCGCACCGCGATGACCTGGAGTTATGGTTGGGCGAGCAGCCGGCGAAGGGTTTCGCCAGCCACGGCGAGTCCTGGTCGATAGCACTGTCGTTGCGGCTGGCCGCCTACGAGCTGCTCCGCGGCGAGGGCAGCGAACCGATTCTCCTGCTCGACGACGTATTCGCCGAACTGGACACCTCGCGCCGGCAGGCGCTGGCCGGCGTGGCGGCCGGGGCCGAGCAGGTTCTGGTTACCGCAGCGGTCGCCGAGGACATCCCGCAGGACTGGGACGCCACCCGAATCGGTGTCACGATGCGCGAGGACGACGCGGGCCGCCGGTCCGAGGTGGTGTCGCCGTGATGGATTCGGAGGACCCGCAGCCCGATCGGGACGAGAACCTGTCGCCCCCGGAGCACCTCGCCGGATTGGCCGGTATGGATCTCGTCCGCCGGGCGCTCGAGGAGGCCCGGGCCGCCGCGCGCGGGCAGGGCAAGCACATCGGTCAGGGCCGGCGGTCCCCGTCGCCCCGCCGCTCATCCCAGCCGAACAGTCGTCGCCGCTGGTCAGGACCCGGACCCGACGGGCGCGACCCGCAACCGCTGGGCGGTGCCGCCCGGGACCTGGCGAGCACCCGCGGTTGGTCACCCAAGGTGGCGGAAGGCACCGTGTTCGCTGAATGGCGCAAGGTCGTCGGTGAGCAGATCGCCGAGCACGCCCAGCCGACCGCCCTGCGCGACGGTGTGCTGAGCGTCTCGGCGGAGTCCACGGCCTGGGCTACCCAGTTGCGGATGGTGCAGACACAGGTGCTGGCGAAGATCGCCGAGGCGGTCGGCGACGGGGTGGTGACCGCGCTGAGGATCACCGGCCCCAGCGCGCCGTCGTGGCGGAAAGGTCCGCGCCACATTCCCGGCCGTGGTCCTCGCGACACCTACGGATAGTCGCACTATCACAGTGGCCTCAGCGCCATCAAGCGATCGTGGATCGACGCGTCAGGCGTCCGCTGGCATGCCAAGCCGAAATTGTCCGTGCACGGCGCAAATAGCTGTGTGGAAACGCTGCCGCAGAATCGGTCCTGTCCCACCTTCCCGGTAGACTCACGAGAGATGTCCCGCGCGGCCTGCTTGGCCGCTCGCCTGCTGATCCCGAGGAGACCGGTTCGATCGTGGCTGCCCCGAAGAAAACCCAACAAGACGCCTACGGTGCAGACTCGATCAAGGTCCTGGAAGGTCTCGAGGCGGTCCGCAAACGTCCCGGCATGTACATCGGCTCCACCGGCGAGCGCGGCCTGCACCATCTGATCTGGGAAGTCGTCGACAACGCGGTCGACGAGGCCATGGCCGGGTTCGCCACCCAGGTCGACGTCCGACTGCTGGAGGACGGCGGTGTCGAGGTCCGCGACAACGGTCGCGGCATCCCGGTCGAGATGCACGCAACCGGTGTGCCCACCGTCGACGTCGTCATGACGGTCCTGCACGCCGGCGGCAAATTCGAGGAGGGCGCCTACCAGGTGTCGGGCGGTCTGCACGGGGTTGGCGTCTCGGTGGTCAACGCGCTGTCCACCCGGGTCGAGGCCGACATTTACCGCGACGGCTACGAGTGGTTCCAAACCTATGACCGCTCCGTGCCGGGCAGCATCAAGCAGGGTGAGAAGACCACGAAGACCGGCACGACGATCCGCTTCTGGGCCGACCCGAACATCTTCGAGACCACTCGCTACGAGTTCGAGACCGTCGCCACTCGCCTTCGGGAGATGGCGTTCCTCAACAAGGGCCTGACCATCACGCTCACCGACGACCGGCTCACCGAGTCGGAGGTGATCGACGAGGTCGTCAGCGACACCGCCGAGGCACCGAAGTCAGCCGAGGAGAAGGCCGCCGAGCAGGCCGCCGCCAAGAAGGCGACTCATCGGACCTTCCACTACCCCGGCGGCCTGGTCGACTTCGTCAAGCACATCAACCGGACCAAGCAGCCGATCCACAACAGTGTGGTCGACTTCTCCGGTGGCACGCGGGGCGAGGGCCACGAGCTCGAGGTCGCGATGCAGTGGAACGCGGGCTATTCGGAGTCGGTGCACACCTTCGCCAACACCATCAACACACACGAGGGCGGCACCCACGAAGAGGGCTTCCGTGCGGCGCTGACCAGCGTGGTGAACAAGTACGCCAAAGACAAGAAGCTGCTCAAGGACAAAGACCCGAACCTCACCGGCGACGACATCCGCGAGGGCCTCGCGGCGGTGATCTCGGTGAAGGTCGCGCAGCCGCAGTTCGAGGGTCAGACCAAGACCAAGCTGGGCAACACCGAGGTGAAGTCGTTCGTGCAGAAGGTGTGCAACGAGCAACTGACCCACTGGTTCGAGTCCAACCCGGCCGACGCGAGAATCATTGTCAACAAGGCGGTTTCCTCCGCTCAGGCCCGGCTGGCCGCACGCAAGGCTCGGGAGTTGGTCCGCCGCAAGAGTGCCACCGACATCGGCGGCCTGCCCGGCAAGCTTGCCGACTGCCGGTCCACCGACCCGAAGGCGTCGGAACTCTATGTGGTGGAGGGTGATTCGGCCGGCGGCTCGGCCAAGAGCGGCCGCGATTCGATGTTCCAGGCGATCCTGCCGCTGCGCGGCAAGATCATCAACGTCGAGAAGGCACGAATCGACCGGGTGCTGAAGAACACCGAAGTCCAGGCCATCATCACCGCCCTGGGCACCGGCATCCACGACGAGTTCGATATCTCGAAGTTGCGCTACCACAAGATCGTTCTGATGGCCGACGCCGACATCGACGGCCAGCACATCTCGACGCTGCTGCTGACGCTGTTGTTCCGGTTCATGAAGCCGCTGATCGAGAACGGGCACGTCTTCCTCGCGCAGCCGCCGCTGTACAAGCTCAAATGGCAGCGCAGCGAACCGGAATTCGCCTATTCCGACCGCGAGCGCGACGCCCTGCTCGAGCACGGCATGGCCACCGGCAAGAAGATCAACAAGGACGACGGCATCCAGCGTTACAAGGGCCTCGGCGAGATGGACGCCAAGGAGCTCTGGGAGACGACGATGGACCCGGCTGTCCGGGTGTTGCGCCAGATCACCCTCGACGATGCCGCCGCGGCCGACGAGCTGTTCTCGATCCTGATGGGCGACGACGTCGAAGCCCGTCGCAGTTTCATCACCCGTAACGCCAAAGACGTTCGCTTCCTTGACGTTTAGCGCTCACAGCCGAATAGGGACTCATAGATGACTGACACCACGCTGCCGCCCGACGGGACTGCCGGCGACCGGATCGAACCGGTCGACATCCAGCAGGAGATGCAGAACAGCTACATCGACTACGCGATGAGCGTGATCGTCGGCCGTGCGCTGCCCGAGGTCCGCGACGGCCTCAAGCCGGTGCACCGCCGCGTGCTCTACGCGATGTACGACTCCGGGTTCCGGCCCGACCGCTCGCACGCGAAGTCGGCTCGCTCCGTTGCCGAGACGATGGGCAACTACCACCCGCACGGCGACGCCTCGATCTACGACACCCTGGTGCGCATGGCGCAGCCGTGGTCGCTGCGCTACCCCCTGGTCGACGGGCAGGGCAACTTCGGGTCGCCGGGTAACGATCCCCCGGCGGCCATGAGGTACACCGAGGCCCGCCTCACCCCGCTGGCGATGGACATGCTCCGCGAAATCGACGAGGAGACAGTCGATTTCATCCCGAACTACGACGGCCGGGTCCAGGAGCCCACGGTTCTGCCGAGCCGGTTCCCCAACCTGCTCGCCAACGGGTCCGGCGGCATTGCGGTGGGCATGGCCACCAACATCCCGCCGCACAACCTGCGCGAGCTGGCCGAGGCCGTCTACTGGTGCCTGGAGAACTACGCGGCCGACGAAGAGGCCACGCTGGCCGCGTGCATGGAGCGCGTCAAGGGGCCAGACTTCCCGACCTCCGGGCTGATTGTCGGCACCGGCGGCATCACCGACGCCTACACCACCGGCCGCGGCTCGGTCCGGATGCGGGGCGTGGTGGAGATCGAGGAGGACTCCCGCGGGCGCACCTCGATCGTCATCACCGAGCTCCCCTACCAGGTGAACCACGACAACTTCATCACCTCGATCGCCGAGCAGGTCCGCGAGGGCAAGCTGGCCGGCATCTCCAACATCGAGGACCAGTCCAGTGACCGGGTGGGCCTGCGGATCGTCGTGGAGATCAAGCGCGACGCCGTGGCCAAGGTGGTGCTGAACAACCTCTACAAGCACACCCAGCTGCAGACCAGCTTCGGTGCGAACATGCTGTCGATCGTCGACGGGGTGCCGCGAACCCTGCGCCTGGACCAGATGATCCGGCTCTACGTCGAGCACCAACTCGATGTGATCGTGCGGCGCACCCGCTACCGCCTGCGCAAGGCCAACGAACGGGCCCACATCCTGCGCGGCCTGGTCAAGGCCCTCGACGCCCTCGACGAGGTGATCGCCCTGATCCGGGCGTCGCAGACCGTCGACATCGCCCGCCAGGGACTCATCGAGCTGCTCGACATCGACGAGATCCAGGCCCAGGCCATCCTCGACATGCAGCTACGCCGGCTCGCCGCACTGGAACGCCAGCGCATCATCGACGACCTGGCCAAGATCGAGGCCGAGATCGCCGACCTCGAGGACATCCTGGCCAAGCCGGAGCGGCAGCGCGCGATCGTGCGCGACGAACTGGCCGAGATCGTCGAGAAGCACGGCGACGACCGTCGCACCCGCATCGTGGCCGCCGAGGGCGACGTCTCCGACGAAGACCTGATCGCCCGCGAGGACGTCGTCGTCACCATCACCGAGACCGGCTACGCCAAGCGCACCAAGACCGACCTCTACCGCAGCCAGAAGCGCGGCGGCAAGGGTGTGCAGGGAGCGGGGCTGAAGCAGGACGACATCGTGCGCCACTTCTTCGTGTGCTCCACGCACGACTGGATCCTGTTCTTCACCACCCAGGGCCGGGTCTACCGGGCCAAGGCCTATGAGCTGCCCGAGGCGCTGCGCACAGCCCGCGGCCAGCACGTGGCCAACCTGCTGGCCTTCCAGCCCGAGGAGCGCATCGCCCAGGTCATCCAGATCAAGAGCTACGAGGACGCGCCATACCTGGTGCTGGCCACCCGAAACGGCTTGGTCAAGAAGTCCAAGCTGACCGACTTCGACTCCAACCGCTCCGGCGGCATCGTGGCGGTCAACCTGCGGGACGGCGACGAACTCGTAGGCGCGGTGTTGTGTTCGTCCGACGACGACCTGCTGTTGGTGTCGGCCAAGGGCCAGTCGATCCGGTTCTCGGCCACCGACGAGGCGCTGCGGCCGATGGGCCGGGCCACCTCCGGTGTGCAGGGTATGCGGTTCAACGCCGACGACGAGCTGCTCAGTCTCAACGTGGTTCGCGAAGGGACGTATCTACTGGTCGCGACGTCCGGCGGCTACGCCAAGCGCACGGCGATCGAGGAGTACACCGCCCAGGGCCGCGGCGGTAAAGGCATCCTGACCATTCAGTACGACGGCAAGCGTGGCAGTCTGGTGGGCGCTCTGGTGGTCGACGACGACAGTGAGTTGTACGCGATCACCTCGGGCGGCGGAGTGATCCGCACCGCGGCACGACAGGTCCGCAAGGCCGGACGCCAGACCAAGGGCGTTCGCTTGATGAACCTGGGCGAGGGCGACACACTGATAGCCATTGCCCGCAACGCCGAGGAGCAGGACGACTCCGAAGACGGGGACGCGTAGCCGGCCGCCACCCGGCGAGCCGCAGTGTAAGGAGACGTGGTGAGTTCACCGAAGGAACCCGGCCTGGGCGAGCGCCCGGTGACCGGCGGAGACAGTTCGGCCGACGCGCCGTCGTGGCAGAACTCCGCACGGGCCCGCGTCGACGGTGCTGCCAGCCGACCCGCTGGTGAGGTTCCGGCGCGGTCCGCTGCGCCGGTCTCCTCGGCGGGAGCGGATCCGCGCCGGTACGTCACCGGTCTGGCGGCGCCGGATCTCTCGGCCCTCGCCCCGGCCGAGCGCACCGACGTCGCCGGCATCGAGCCGTACCGGAGCGAGTTGCCCGATCTCTCCGGTCCGGTGCCCAAGCCGCCCCAGCCTGCGGTCCCGCCCCACAAGTTGGCGCCGGAGGGGACATCGCGGGCCTCCTCCGCGCCGACGGCGCGGATCGACGTCGGAGGCCGGCCGCGCGGACCGGTGCGGGCCACCATGCAGGTCCGCCGCATCGACCCGTGGAGCGTCCTGAAGGTCTCGTTATTGCTCAACGTGGCGCTGTTCTTCGTCTGGATGATCGCGGTCGCGTTCCTCTATCTGGTGCTCGGCGCGATGGGCGTGTGGAGCAAGCTCAACAGCAACGTCGGTGACCTGCTGACCAGCGGCAGCGGCGGTGGCGGCGGTGACCTGGTGTCGGCGGCGTCGATCTTCGGCGGTGCGGCCCTCGTCGGATTGGTCAACATCGTGCTGCTGACCGCGATGGCCACCATCGGCGCCTACATCTACAACCTGGGCACCGACATCGTCGGCGGCGTCGAGGTCACCCTGGCCGATCTCGACTAGTGGTTTGGGGAGGCTGCCGCGGGTGCGGTAATGTCGTCGCGCGTCACAACGGGCCTATAGCTCAGGCGGTTAGAGCGCTTCGCTGATAACGAAGAGGTCGGAGGTTCGAGTCCTCCTAGGCCCACGATGTCCTGGTTGGCACGAGGTCGGTCCCGCACTCTCGTCGCCGCTGCGGCACTGGCGGCAGGCGCGGCACTGGTGTTCGCCACCCGCCGCCGCGGCGAGGTGTGGCACACGCTCGGCGACCAGAACTGACCCGGGGCCTTAGCTCAGTTGGTAGAGCGCTGCCTTTGCAAGGCAGATGTCAGGAGTTCGAATCTCCTAGGCTCCACAGCACATTTCGCGTCGGCGGTGACCCCTGCGGGCGGCTGCGGTGATCGCGGGTGGCACACTGTGGCCGTGAGCACAAGCCCGATTCAGACCGCGACCGCGACCCTGCACACCAACCGCGGTGACATCAAGATCGCCCTCTTCGGCAACCACGCGCCCAAGACCGTCGCCAACTTTGTCGGCCTGGCCCAGGGCACGAAGGATTACTCGACGCAGAACGCCTCCGGCGGAACGTCCGGGCCCTTCTACGACGGCGCGATCTTCCACCGCGTCATCGACGGCTTCATGATCCAGGGCGGCGATCCCACCGGCACCGGCCGCGGCGGACCGGGCTACAAGTTCGCCGACGAGTTCCACCCGGAACTGCAGTTCGACAAGCCCTACCTGCTGGCGATGGCCAACGCCGGCCCGGGCACCAACGGCTCGCAGTTCTTCATCACCGTCGGCAAGACCCCCCACCTGAATCGCCGGCACACCATCTTCGGGGAGGTCGTCGACCCCGAGTCGCAGAAGGTGGTCGACGCCATCGCCACCACTGCGGTCGACCGCAACGACCGGCCCAACGACGACGTCGTGATCGAGTCGATCACCATCTCCTGACGAGCCGAGTCCGGAAATCTAGCCGCCGGTGCGCGGCGCCGCGTAACCGGCGCCGGTGAGCGCGTCGAGCACGTCCAGGGGATCCCCGCCGAGGTCCCAGCGGCTGAGCACCAGTAGCTGGCCGGCGTGCGTGTCGATCTCGAGCAGCCGGACGGTGCGTCCCCAGCGGCGGAACTGGGTGATGCGGATCGACTCGATGTCGGCCCGGCGCAGGGTCTGCGTGCGCAGCCAACCCCGGTAGACCAGTCCGGCCGACGTGACCGCAAGGCGGGGACGGCCCCGCCAGGACCCGGCGGCGAAGATCAGCAACCCGACCGCGGCCATCCCGGTGAGGAAGCGACCGGCCGGATCGGTGGCCACCGTCGCGCACCCGATCGCCATCAGGATGCCCGCGAGCGCGACCGCGGTGATCGCGGGGACCGATGGACCCCATTGTTGTGAACGGGGATTATCCGTGTTATCCACAGGGGCTATCCACAGTGGGGATAAATCACACGCGTGTGATTGTCCTTATCGCCACCGCATCGTGAGCAGCAGCCCGGCGATCATGAAGCCGAAAGCGATGGCGTAGTTCCACGGCCCGAGGTCGGACATCCACATCAGCGGGTCAGGGGTGTCGTAGCCGGACGCGGCCAGCTGGAACACCAGCAGCCAGACCAGGCCGATCAGCATCAGACCGATGAAGAGAACCACGAACCACATGCTCGACGGGCCGGCCTTGATCTTCACCGGAGTGCGGCTCACCGGGTTGACGGTGAAGTCGTTCTTCTTGCGGACCTTTGACTTGGGCATGGCATACCTTCACTGACGGCGTCGGTGGGACGATGGTGCCGGATTACCCATGAGACTAACTGGCTGTTGGTCGTGTCAAGGGCCAGGTTCGGCATAGCGGATCGGCATCCGGGGTTCGGGGTGTTTGCGGTGGTGCTATGCGATCGGCGTTGCGCTGCGGATGTGGGCGGGTGCCGGGCG
>WBZU01000030.1_pt1 | contig 183106 bp, 169 predicted proteins | sample 5204311 | NCBI WGS metagenome assembly WBZU01 (sample SAMN12344359, study PRJNA552823) | activated sludge metagenome | biome: Activated sludge suspended growth; feature: Nitrification reactor; material: Wastewater; isolation source: activated sludge from nitrification reactor of wastewater...
ATTCCGCCACGGCCACGGCCGTCAGCCGGCCCCGGCCGCAGGGGCCGCCGACGCAGCGGCCGTCGGCCGGCTCGTACTCGGCACCGTGGGTGGCGCAGACGATGAAGCGCTGCTCGCGGTCGAGGAACTGCCCGCTCTCCCAGTCCATCTCCATCGGCACGTGCAGGCAGCGGTTGACGTAGGCAACGACCACGCCGTCGAAGCGCAATGCGAAGGCGCGCACCGGCTCGCCGTGCAGCAGCACGTCGAACAGCAGCGCCGGCCCGCGCTCGGCCAGATCGGCCGACGCGCACAGCGGCAGCGCGCCCTCGGCACCGGGTACGACGGCATCAGCCATGATCGAGCAGCCAGGCGTGCAGCGCCTGCGTCGAGCGGGCGACGAACAGCGGCGCGTGCCGGCCGAACGCCGCCTCGTCGTGCGCGCCGAAGCTCACCGCGACCGCGGCGACGCCGGCGTTGGCCGCGAGCTGCAGGTCGTGGGTGGTGTCGCCGACCATCAGCATGCGCTCGCGCGGCACGCCGAACTCGGCCATCAGCTCGAGCAGCATCAGCGGATCGGGCTTGCCGGCGGTCTCCTCCGCGGTGCGGGTGGCGTCGAAATGTGCCGCGAGGCCGGCCTGATGCAGCGCCTCGGCCAGGCCCAGCCGGCTCTTGCCGGTGGCCACCGCCAGCAGGTGGTGGCGCTGCTTCAGCGCGTCGAGCATCGCGCGCGTGCCATTGAACAGCACGATCTCGTGCTGCCGCTCGCGGTAGTGGTGGCGGTAGCGCAGGCCGAGTTCGCGGTAGCGGTGCTCGGGCAGCTCGGGCGCCGCGTGGCGCAGCGCGTCGATCAACCCCAGGCCGATCACGTAGGCCGCCTGCGCGTCGCTCGGCACCGCGGTGCCGACGTCGGCACAGGCCGCCTGGATGCAGCGCACGATCAGCCCCGCCGAATCGAACAGCGTGCCGTCCCAGTCGAAGGCGATCAGGTCGAAGTGGCGCCCGGCGATCACAACGCCTCCAGCAGCGCCGCGCAGTCGGCCGGCAGCGGCGCCTGCACGACGATACGCGCGCCGCCGGCCGGGTGGTCGAAACCCAGCCGCAGCGCGTGCAGGAACATGCGGCCGAAACGCTGCCCGGGCACCGCTTCGCCGCGGGCGAAGCGGCGGTTCAGCTCGAAGTCGCCGTACTTCGGGTCGCCGACGATCGCATGGCCGGCATGCGCCAGGTGCACCCGGATCTGGTGCGTGCGCCCGGTCTTCAGGCCGACCTCGAGCAGCGTGCACGGCCCGTGCGGCTCGGCCCTGCGCACCACGGTGACGGCGCGCCGGGCATCGGCATGCGCCGGCGCGACCACGCGCACGTGGCGCTCGCCGGCGGCGTCCAGCGTCTTGTGCAGCGGCTCGTCGAGCACCTTCAGGCGCTGCGGCCAGGCGCCGGCCACCAGCGCGAGGTAGATCTTCTCGGTGTCGCGCGCGCGGAACTGCTGCTGCAGCGCGGTCAGCGCCGAGCGCTTCTTCGCCAGCAGCAGCACGCCGGAGGTTTCCTTGTCGAGCCGGTGCACCAGCTCGAGGAAGCGCGCCTGCGGCCGCGCGCGGCGCAATTGCTCGATCACGCCGAAGGCCACGCCGCTGCCGCCGTGCACCGCCACGCCTGCGGGCTTGTCGATCGCCAACAGCGCGTCGTCCTCGTGCAGCACCGTGAATTCGCGCGCGGGCGCAGCCGGCACGATGCTGCGCGGCGCCGTGCGCACCGGCGGCACGCGCACCTCGTCGCCGGGGTTCAGCCGCGTGTCGGCGCCGGCGCGGCCGCGGTTGACGCGCACCTCGCCGGAGCGGATCACGCGGTAGACGTGCGACTTGGGCACGCCCTTGAGCTCGCGCAGCAGGTAGTTGTCGAGCCTTTGGCCGGCGGAGCATTCGTCGACCTGCAGGTGCCGAACCGCGGGCGGCGTGACCGATGCCACGGCCGGCGGCATCGCCGCCACGGCCGGCACCATCGCCGCGCCGGCGAGCGCTCGGGTGTTGGCACCTATAATGCGCGGGCTCACGTTCGAATGCCTAAGTGCTTGATTTGCCGGAGTTTAGCCGGCGCGGCTGCAAGGCGCCGATCGGAGCGACGCAGCCCGGCCATGGCGGCCGGCTGCATCAGGTGATGCAAGGCCGGTCACCCGGCGGGCGCCGCGCAGTCCCCATGAGACGCGATGGCCCCCGGCGACCAGGCCGCGAGGAGCGCAACCGAACCCGGCCTTTGGAAAGGCAACCGAACACCCACCGGTGCAAGACGGCGCTTCCAGCCGCCGCGCTCGCACCGCCGCGTCCAGCGACGCCGGCACCGCGCATGTCGACCGCCCCGTCCGCCCTCACCCCTGCCCCCCGGCCCCGGCTACGCGCCGCTGCGGCCTGCGGCGCAGGGCCGCTGCCCACGATGCAGCGCGGCGCCCTGGCGGCCTGCGAAACGCGACGCCCGCCGGGCTGACACGCACACGCCAACGCTGCCCGATCCGGCGCCCGCTGCCCATGCCGGCGCCGCACCCGGCGGCCCACGGCGATTCGCGCCAAGGGTTCGAACGCGCTGCTCCTGCATCGTGTCGGCCGGCACCCCGCACCGGGGTGCCGGCCAGCAGGGCCGCGCCGCCGCAGCAACGGCGGCGCGGCGGATGGAGACGTGATGAAGCGCATGCTGATCAACGCCACGCAGCCCGAGGAGCGGCGGCTGGCGATCGTCGACGGGCAGAAGCTGGTCGACTTCGAAACCGAGATCGAGGGGCGCGAACAGCGCAAGGGCAACATCTACAAGGCGGTGGTCACGCGCGTCGAGCCGTCGCTCGAAGCCTGCTTCGTCGACTACGGCGAAGACCGCCACGGCTTCCTGCCCTTCAAGGAGATCTCGAAGAACTACTTCCGCGACGGCGTCGACGCCAAGAACGCGCGCATCCAGGACGCGATCAAGGAAGGCGACTCGCTGCTGGTGCAGGTCGAGAAGGAGGAGCGCGGCAACAAGGGCGCGGCGCTGACCACCTACGTCAGCCTGGCCGGCCGCTACCTGGTGCTGATGCCCAACAACCCGCGCGGCGGCGGCGTCAGCCGGCGCATCGAAGGCGAAGACCGGGAAGAGCTGAAGGACGCGATGGACCAGCTCGAGTACCCGAAGGGCATGAGCCTGATCGCGCGTACCGCCGGCATCGGCCGCAGCGCACCCGAGCTGCAGTGGGACCTGAACTACCTGCTCAAGCTGTGGGACGCGATCGACGGCGCCGCCAAGGCCGGCAAGGGCGCGTTCCTGATCTACCAGGAGAGCAGCCTCGTCATCCGCGCGATCCGCGACTACTTCAGCGCCGACATCGGCGAGATCCTGATCGACACCGACGACATCTTCGACCAGGCCAAGCAGTTCATGACCCACGTGATGCCGGAGACGGCGCCGCGGGTCAAGCGCTACCGCGACGACGCGCCGCTGTTCAGCCGCTTCCAGATCGAGCACCAGATCGAGACCGCGTTCAGCCGCACCGTCAACCTGCCCAGCGGCGGCGCGATCGTGATCGACCACACCGAGGCGCTGGTGTCGATCGACGTCAACTCAGCGCGCGCCACGCGCGGCACCGACATCGAGGAGACGGCGAGCCGCACCAACCTCGAGGCCGCCGACGAGATCGCGCGCCAATGCCGGCTGCGCGACCTGGGCGGGCTGATCGTCGTCGACTTCATCGACATGGACGAGAGCAAGAACCGGCGCGAAGTCGAGATGCGGCTGCGCGACGCGCTGCGCAGCGACCGTGCGCGCGTGCAGTTCAGCTCGATCAGCAAGTTCGGGCTGCTGGAGCTCAGCCGCCAGCGGCTGCGCCCGGCGCTGTCCGAGGGCAGCCACATCACCTGCCCGCGCTGCAACGGCACCGGCCACATCCGCGACACCGAGAGCAGCGCGCTGCAGATTCTGCGCATGGTGCAGGAGCAGGCGATGAAGGACAGCACCGCCGCGGTGCACGTGCAGGTGCCGGTGGAAGTGACCAGCTTCCTGCTCAACGAGAAGCGCACCGAGATCACCAAGATCGAGCTGAAGCAGCGCGTGACCGTGCTGCTGATCCCCAACCCGCACCTCGAGACGCCGAACTACAAGCTCGAGCGGCTGCGCCAGGACGATCCGCGGCTGGAGAACTACCGCGCCAGCTACACGATGATCGACGAGATGGACGAGGAAGTCGGCATCACCCGGCGCGAAAAGGCCAAGACCCGGCAGGAGCCGGTGATCAAGGGCGTGCTGCCCGACCAGCCGGCACCGCCGGCCCCCGCGCCGGCGCCCGCGCCCGCCCCGGCGGCCGAGCCGGTCGTGCCGGCAGCAGCCGCGGCACGGCCCGCGCCGGTGCCGCCGGCCGCACCGCCGGCGCCGGGCAGCCGCTTCCTGGCCTGGGTGCGCCGGTTGTTCGGCGCCGAGCCGCCGCCGGCAGTGCCGGCCACCGCGCCAGCGGCGCCGGTCGCAGCACCGCCCGCTGCGCCGCCCGCGGCGCGTGAGGCCGGCGGCGCTGCGCGGCGCGATGGCCGCCGCATGGAGCGCGGCGAGCGTGGCGAGCGTGGCGAGCGGGGTGAGCGTGGCGAGCGGGGCGAGCGGGGCGAGCGGGGCGAGCGGAGCGAACGCGGAGAGCGCGGCGGGCGCAATGGTCGCGGCGGCCGCGGCGAGCGGGCCGAAGCCCGCGGCGAAACCCGTGCAGACAACCGCGGCGAGGCCCGCGGCGATGGACGCGGCCAGCGGTCGCAAGCGCGCGAGGCTGCGCGCAACGGCGCCGGCACGGTTGACGCCGCCGCGGCGGCCGCCACGGTCGAAGCCCAGGCCGGAGCTGCTGCCGAGCGCGAACGCGAAGGCAGCCAGCGCTCGCGCCGTGGCGAACGTGGCGAACGTGGCGAACGTGGCGAACGTGGCGAACGTGGCGAACGTGGCGAACGCGGCGAACGCGGCGAACGCGGCGAGCGCAGTGAAAGCGGCGAACGCGCGGAGCGCGCCGAGCGCGAAGACGAGCGTCGGCTGCTGGCCGAAGCGGCATCAGCCGGCGCCCTCGAACCGGCAACTGCCGTACCGGCCGGCGCGGAGGCGGACGATGCGTCCGCTGCCGAACGCGAGGTTCGGCGCCGCCGCCGGCGCGGGGGCCGGGGCCGCCAGCGTGACGGCGCGCCGCAGGATGGCGCGGATGGCGTGAAGAGCGCGGCGGACGGCACGGACGGCACGGACGAAGCGGATGCAGCGCTCGGCGCCGCCGCTGCGCCGTACGCGATCGAAGCCGCCGCCGCAGGCCCAGCCGCCGACCAGGCCGCGCCACAGAGCGTCCAGCCCGCAGCAGCCCCCATGGCCGAGGCAACGGCGCGGGTCGAAGCACTGCAGCAGGCCGAGGCACAGCCGCAGGCCGAGGCACAGCCGCAGGCCGGGGCACTGTCGCAGGTCGAGACACAGCCGCAAGTCGAGACACAGCCGCAGGTCGAGGCGCCGCCGCCGGCCGGGCAAGCGGCGCACGCCGACGCGGTGGTCCAGGCCGCAACGCCGGCAGCGGCCGACGACGCCACAGTCGTGCACGGCCAGACCCTGGCCGCGGCGCCGGCGGCGGCACCGGTGGCGGCAGCGTCGCCGCAGGCCTTCGTGCTGCCGCTGGACGAACTGCGCGATCTGGCCCGATCGGCCGGCCTGGAATGGGTGAATTCCGACGCCGAGCGGATCCTGGTGGCGCAGCAGACGATCGCCGCCGAGCCTCGGCCGGTCCACGTGCCGCGCCTGCCCAGGCCGCGGGTGGCGGTCGACGAAGGGCCACTGGTGCTGGTCGAGACCCGCAAGGATCTGTCGCAGCTGAAACTGCCCTTCGACCACGGCGCAGGCGCGGCAGGCTGAGCAAGGGCCGGGCGGTGCCCGGCCGGCCCGGCCTTCGGCGCAGGCCACGGCGGCTGCGCCGCCGGGCACCTGGGAGCCGGTTGCAACCGCCGGGCGAGGTCCTCGTCCGCGCCAGACGCCCGCGCCGCGGCCGCCCCGCAGGAATCCCCTTGCCGGACCTGCCGGGCGGCTTGTGATACACAAGATCCGGCCGTACGCTCGCGCGGCTGCACCACCCCACACGCCGATCGACCGGTCGTCCGCCGATGAAGCTGAACATCCTGTCCGACCTGCACCTGGGATTCGACGCGATGGATTGGCCGCTCAACGACGCCGACCTGGTGGTGCTGGCCGGCGACGTGTCGCGCCCGCGCCAGGCGGTGGCCTGGGCGCTGCGCTTCGAGAAGCCGGTGCTGTACGTGCCCGGCAACCACGAGTTCTACGGCGGCAGCCTCGACGGCACGATCGAAGAGCTGCGGCAGTTGTGCGCCGGCACGCACATCCACGTGCTCGACCGCGACGAGTTGGTCATCGGCGGCGTGCGCTTCCTGGGCGCCACCTTGTGGACCGATTTCGGCCTGTTCGCCGATCCGCAGCAGCAGGCGGCGTCGAAGGCCGAGGCCGTGCGCCTGATGCGCGATTTCAGCCGCATCCGCACGCGCGCCGCGTCGGACGAGATCTTCACGCCCGAGGATTCGGCGGCGCTGTTCCGGCGCGACGCCGGCTGGCTGCGCGAGCGGCTTCAGCGCCCGCATCCCGGCCCGACGGTGGTGATCACCCACCACGCACCCACGCGGCACAGCATCCATCCGCGCTTCGAAGGCTCGCTGCTCAACGCCGCCTTCGTGTCCGACGCCGCGTACCTGCTGGACGCCGACGGCGTGCCGCTGTGGATCCACGGGCACACGCACGACAGCTTCGACTACCGCGTCCATGCCACCCGCGTCGTGTGCAACCCGCGCGGCTATGCGCGCGGCGGCGTGAACGAGAACGCAGCCTTCGATCCGGACTTCACGATCGAAGTGGGCCAGGCGTCCGGCAAGGCCTAGTGCAGTGTTCCACGCTATGCAGCACATGAAACCGCGCCTTTGCCGCCCTGGCGTCGTTGCAAATCCTCGCGATGCCACTGGGCATCGCTGCGGTTTGCGCCTAGCCAGGACGACAAATCCATCGGTTTTCTTAAGTGCTGCACAGAGTGGAACATTGCAATAGGCGCCGGCCGCACGCCGCGCGAGCCACGCAGCCGGCATTTCACCCGCACCGATGAGCGCGCCGGGCCGCTCCCAAGCACGAATCCCGGAGCACGCCACGCGCAGGGCAGTCCGATGAACCCGCCGGGCCGCCTCGAGGGCGAAGACCGCGGGGTGCAGCCCGGGGGTGCCCCCGCCAGAGGCTGGCGCGACGCGCTCGGCGACCGGCTGGCGGCGCACCTGCTGGCGCCCAGGCCGCACGGCGAGATGGTGGCGACCGTGGCACCCGAGCTGCTCGCGGCCACGCTGCGCCCCGGCGACGTGCTGCTGGTCGAGGGAGAGTCGCGCATCAGCATGGCGATCAAGTTCCTGACGCAGTCGAACTGGTCGCACGCGGCGCTGTTCGTCGGCGAAGGCGGGCCGCACGGCGCCGCCGGAGTCGAGGGCCCCACCCTGATCGAGGCCGACATGCGCGAAGGGGTGCGCGCGGTCCCGCTGGGGGCCTACGTGCACCTGCACACCCGCATCTGCCGGCCGGTCGGCCTGGCCGCGGCCGAGGTCGATCGGCTGATCGGCTATGCGGCCGGCCGGATCGGCCAGCGCTACGACCTGCGCAACCTGTTCGACCTGGCGCGCTACCTGGTGCCGACGCCGCCGGTTTCGGCGCACCGGCGGCGCAGGCTGCTCGCGTTCGGCCACGGCGACCCGACCCGTGCGATCTGCTCGACCCTGATCGCCCAGGCCTTCCAGGCGATCCGCTACCCGATCCTGCCCGAGATCACGGTGCGCGGCATTGGCGACCTTGCCGGGCAGCACTGGCAGCGCGAGCTGCTGCACATCCGCGACTACAGCCTGTTCGCGCCGCGGGACTTCGACATGTCGCCCTACTTCGAGGTGGTCAAGCCGACGCTGCAGCCGGGCTTCGACCCGCACGGCCTCGCGTGGGAAACCGCGGGGGTGCCCGATGCGGACCCGGCCGCGCGCCGGGCGAGCGTGGTGCGCGAGCGCGCGCGGCTGCCCCGCGGCACCTGAACCCCGGCACCGGACGGCCGGATCGGGATTTGCGCGGGCGGCCGGCGGCAGCGCTCCCGCGCACGGCCGCCGGCCGCTGCAAAAGATGACAGACTGCGCAGCATGGGGGCCCGATGCAGGACCTGAACGACATGCTGCTGTTCGCGCGCGTGGTCGAGGCGCGCGGTTTTTCCGAGGCGGCGCGGCGCATGCGCTCGTCCAAGTCGCGCGTGAGCAAGGCGGTGGCGCGGCTCGAGCAGTCGCTGGGTGCACGCCTGCTCAACCGCAGCACCCGCGGGCTGAGCACGACCGAGATCGGCGCCGCGTTCTACGAGCACTGCGCGCGCATCGCCGACGAGGCTGTGCAGGCCGCCGAGCTCGCCAGCCGCCTGCAGTCGGAGCCGCGCGGCACGCTGCGGATCAGCGCGCCGGTCGCGTTCGGCCGGCTGCACGTGGCGCCTGCGCTCGCCGAGTACCTGACGCGCCATGCGGGCCTGAGCGTGGACCTGACGGTCACCGACCGCCTGGTGGACCTGGTCGAGGAAGGCCATGACGTGGCGATCCGGATCGCGCGCGAACCGAGCCTGCACCTGGTCGCGCGCGAGCTGGCGCCGGTGCGCCGCGTGATCTGCGCGACGCCCGCGTACTTCCGGCATCACGGCGTGCCGGCGACGCCGCACGAGCTGCAGGCGCACAACTGCCTGCACCGCACGCCCTTCGGCGCGCAGGCCGAATGGCGGCTGCACGGCCCCCAGGGCGAAGCCGCCGTGCGCATCAAGGGATCGCTGCGCATCGACGACGACGACACGCTGGCGCAGGCGGCGCTCAGCGGGCTGGGCATCGCGCTGCTGCCCACCTTCATCATCGGCGGCGATCTGCAGGCCGGCCGGCTGCAGGCGGTGCTGGGCGACTACGTGCCGCTCGAGCGGCGCGTCTACGCGGTGCACCTGCCCAACCGCCACCTGCCCGCGAAGGTGCGGGCCTTCGTCGAGCTGCTGCGCGAGCGCTTCGGGCCGGTGCCCTACTGGGACCGTGGCGTGCCCGGCGTTTCCGCCGGCGAAACACAGTAGTTCCAGGCGCGGCACTTGTGGCCGCGTGCGCCCTGCCCTACCTTCTTCAGCATCGCCGCATCGGTGCGGCGACCCGAGGCGAAGGAGGGCAGCCATGTCATCCTGGCATTCCCGACAAGGCGGCAGCAGCGCGTTGCGCATCGCCGCGGCGGTCGCCGCGCTTGCCGTCGTCGCGGCGGCGGTGATCCTGGGTTGCGGCGAAAGCGCACCCGCCGGCGGCCACCCCGGCTGGCTCGACATCCGGCTGTCGGCCGCTGCCGACGTTTCGCAGCCGGCTTGAGCCGAGGGCTGCCGGCACGGCGGCGTGTCCGCAGGCGAAACGCTGCGGGTCGGCGCCGGGGCCTAGCCTCGCCACGTCTTGCCGGCTACCCTTGCCCTGTCGATGACGATTGCCGGAAAGGATCGATGCGATGCAGCCGCAGCCCAAGACGACCTCGTGGTTCGACCCTGAAGCGACCGCCCGCATGCTGAACTTCGGTTGGTTCCTGTACGGGTGGATGGAGCGCGAATACCTGCTGTCGCTGCTCGCATGGACGCAGCCCGGGCAGAGGTGGGTGCCGCCGCCGGTGCCCGCGGCTTCGTCCAGGCACTGAGAGGCAGCCCGCCCGCAGCGCCCCGTTCAGCCGCGTCGTTCCCGAAGGCACGCGCCGCTGCGCTGCTTCGCGACTGGCGCCTGCCCTGCGCGGCGCGCTCGACCGTCCGTGCCGGGCCGTCCGCGGCCGGCCCGGCGTGGAAGTACAGTGGGCCATGGACGCCCGCCGGCACGCGCTGCACGATCTGCCGTGGTCGGCAAGGCTCGCCGGGCTGCAGCGCCACGCGCTGGCGCTGCTGGTGGGGCTGGCGGCAGCCTGGGCGTCGTCGGCGTTGCAAGGTACGGCTGCAGGGGCGGCCGAGACGCCGTGGCTGACCGCCTGGCTGGGCTACTGCGCCGCCTACCTCGGCATCGTCTGGCACCTGGCCTTGCGCCTGGACGCCGCAGATACGCGCCGCCGCGCGCAGCGCTTCGACCCCGGTGCACGCATGCTGTTCGTGCTGGTGGCCGCTGCCGCCTGCGCCAGCATCGTCGCGGTCGCACTGGCCGTGGACACGAGCCGCACGCTGCACGGCGGCGCACGCTGGGCTCACATCGCATTGGCGATGGCGGGGCTGGCAGCCGCGTGGCTGCTGCTGCAGACCGTGTTCGCGCTGCACTATGCGCGCGAGTTCTATCGCAGCGAAGCCGCGTCCCGCGCCGCGGCCGAGACCGCGCGCGGCCTGGCCTTTCCCGGCGGCCAGGAGCCGGACTATCTGGACTTCCTGTACTTCTCGGCCGTGATCGGCATGACGTCACAGGTTTCCGACGTGGCGGTGACGAGCCGGCCGATGCGCCGTCTGACGCTGGTGCACGGCGTGCTGTCGTTCGGCTTCAACCTGGTGGTACTGGCGCTGGCGGTCAACGTGTTCGCCTCCAGCCTGGGTTGAGGCCCGAGGCGCGCGCGCCCACAGGCGCACTGTGGCGCCCGGCCGAAGACACTGCGCCGCGCATGCCGCGCCCGCCGGTGCCACCATGCCGCCTTCGGCATCGACAACAGGAGAGCAACAGATGAGCAGCAGACTGGATCAAAAAGTGGCCTTCGTGACGGGCGCGGCCAGCGGCATCGGCAGGCGCATCGCCGAGGTCTATGCCGAAGCCGGCGCCGCCGTCGCGGTGGCCGACCTCAACCCCGCCGGTGCCGAAGCGGCGGCCGCGGCGCTGCGCACGCACGGCGCCAGGGCGATCGGCATCGGCGTGGACGTGACCGACGAGGCCGGCGTCGACGCCGCCGTGGCGCGCACCGTAGCCGAGCTCGGCGGGCTGGACGTGCTGGTCAGCAATGCCGGCATCCAGATCGTCGCGCCGCTGGCGGAGTTCAGCTTCGCCGACTGGAAGAAGCTGCTCGCGGTGCACCTCGACGGCGCCTTCCTGACCGCACGCGCCGCGATGCGGCAGATGATCGCCGCCGGCCGCGGCGGCTCGATGATCTTCATGGGCTCGGTGCACTCCAAGGAGGCGTCGGTGCTGAAGGCGCCGTACGTGACCGCCAAGCATGGGCTCGAAGGCCTGGCCAAGGTGATCGCGAAGGAGGGCGCCGCGCACGGCGTGCGCGCCAACGTGATCTGCCCGGGCTTCGTGCGCACGCCGCTCGTCGACAAGCAGATCCCGGAGCAGGCGCAGGCGCTCGGCATCACCGAAGCCGACGTGATCAAGAAAGTCATGCTCAAGGAGACGGTCGACGGCGAGTTCACCACGGTCGACGACGTGGCCCGCGTGGCGCTGCTGTTCGCGGCCTTCCCGACCAACGCGCTGACCGGGCAGTCGCTGGTGGTCAGCCACGGCTGGTTCATGCAATGACGGCGCCCGACGCGCCGGGCGATGCCCGATGACGCCGCAACCCGCCCCGCCCTGGCAGACCTCGGCCTGGCTCAACACCGACCGGCCGTTGTCGCTCGAGCAGTTGCGCGGCCGCGTGGTGCTGCTGCACGCGTTCCAGATGCTGTGCCCGGGCTGCGTCGCGCAGGCGCTGCCGCAGGCCGCGCGCGTGGTTCAGCTGTTCGCCGGCACGCCGCTGGCCGTCGTCGGGCTGCACACCGTGTTCGAGCACCACGCGGCGATGGGGCCCGAGTCGCTGCGCGCCTTCGTCCACGAATACGGCATCCGCTGGCCGGTGGGCATCGACATGCCGGGCGCCGCCGGCGGCGCGATTCCGCGCACGATGCGGGCCTATGAGATGCAGGGCACCCCGACCACCGTGCTGATCGATGCGCTGGGCCGGTTGCGGCTGCTGGCCTTCGGCCATGTCGACGACCTGCGGCTCGGCGCCGAGATCGGCGTGCTGCTCGACGAGGCGCAGCGCAGCCCTGTTGCAGCCGGCGCATCCGACGCACCGGCGGCTTCCGGGGCTTGAGCGGGCGCTGCAGGTTGCGCCGTTCGCGCGATGCCGGTACAGTGCGGCCTATGGATTCCCATCGTCTCATTGCCGCCCTGTGCGGCACGCCCAGCCGAGCGGCCGCACGCGCCGCGGTTGGGCGCAGCGCGCCCGCCATGCGGGCCGCAGCGGGAATGCACACCAGTCTGCCGGCCGCACTTGTCTGAGCCCGGCGATCACCTCCTCCTCTCCATAGCGCAGTTTTTCGATCGCCGGGCCTCAAAGCCCGCGCGCCTGCGTGTGTCCGCGCGATGCGGACACCCATCGCAACATCGAAGGAACGCCCCGTGGACGCCATGACGATCGACCGCACGCTCACCGAACTGGACCATGTCCGCCTCTCCAACCTCCTGCGCCGCGACCGGCACGGCGAGCGCACGCCCGCGTTGCCGCCGGCGATGGAGCAGTTGCTCGACGGCTGTGCCATCGTCGCATCGCGTCAGGTGGCGCCCGACGTGGTGACGATGTACTCGCAGATCGAGCTGCGCGATCCCGCGAACGGCCAACTCAGCAAGATCACGCTGTGCTGGCCGGCCGACGCCGATCCCGCGACGGGTTTCGTCTCGGTGCTGTCGCCGGTGGGCAGCAGCCTGCTCGGCCTGCAGGTCGGCGACGTGGCGCAATGGCGCACGCCGACGGGCGAAGCCAAGGCGGCCGAGGTGGTCGCCGTTCTCTTCCAGCCCGAGGCCAGCGGCGACTACGTGATCTAGCGGCGGGTGCCGGCTGCTCGCAGCGGCCGGCAAACCCCGATCGCCTGCGCCGGTGTGCGTATCACCGCCGCGCGGCGCACTCGGCGGCCGCGATGCAGGGGCTCGCGCACGACTGGCCCGCTGATGAACCGGGCCGCCGCATGACGATGCTTCTCGACCGCGAGTGCCGCCCCGAACGGGCGCCGAGGGTGCGCCGCCCGCCGGCCGCGCCCTTCGCGCCCATCCTGCCGGCGCTGCGTGTTGTCGCAGAATGGCGCGACCGCGTGTTCATCCCGCGCTCCATGTGCATGCAGTGATTCAGCGCTCCTCGCAGTCGCGTTTCGGCCCGAAGCGGCCGCAGGCCGCTTCGGGCCAAGGCCCGCATACACGGCGCCCCCGGGCCCCGAGGGGGTTCCAGCATGACAGTCGGGCCGGCCTTGCGGCCGACGCAGGCCCTCTGCGAGTGACAGGCGCACAGGAGGCACACCTGCCGACAACGAGGACCCGACGATGAACCCCGCATCACCCATCGAACCGCCGTCGCCGCTGCTGCAGGCGCTCGAGATCCGCGCGGCCGGCGAGCTCGCCGCCACGCTGGCGGCATGGCCGCTGTTGCGCCTGGCGCCGCACGGCGACGGCCACCCGGTGCTGGTGCTGCCGGGGCTGGGTGCCGGCGACACCTCCACCCGGCTGCTGCGCCGCTACCTGGGCGAGCTGGACTACGACGCGCACGGCTGGGGGCTCGGGCGCAACCTCGGCCCGCGGCCGGGCGTGCGCGAGGCGATGCTCGAGCGGTTCGACCGGCTGCACCGGCAAGCCGGGCGCAAGCTCAGCCTGGTCGGGTGGAGCCTGGGCGGCGCCTACGCGCGCGCCTTGTCGTTGCGCCGCCCGGACGCCGTGCGCAACGTGATCACCCTGGGCAGCCCGATCGCCGGGGACGCACGCTCCACCCGCGCGCAGCGCTTCTACGGTTGGGCCAGCGGCCAGCGTGCCCCCGGCCGCAGCCCTGCGCCGCCGTACCGCCCGGTTGCCGACAACGTGCCGGCGACCTCGATCTACAGCCGCAGCGACGGCGTGGTGGCCTGGCGCGCCAGCCTGCAGCCCGAAGGGCCGCTGGCGGAGAACATCGAAGTCGTCGGCAGCCATGTCGGGCTGGGCGTGCACGCGCCGGTGCTGTACGCGCTGGCCGACCGGCTGGCCCAGGCCGAAGGCCGATGGCACCGTTTCGAGCCGCCCCGGGCCATGCGCACGCTGTACCCTCGGCTGGCGCGCCGCTGACCGTGGTGCACGCTGGCGCATTCCGGCCTGCTTCGCTGCGCGCCGCAGCGGCAGCCGGTGCGCACCACCATCCTGGTTGTTCAGGGGCGAGCGCCGGGGCCTGAGGGCACGGCACCCGTCGGCCCTTCGGAGGAACGATGGCACGTCTCGCCAGCGGCAAGGCCAGCCGGACCGCGCGCATCACCGCGGCGATGCGCCACCGCCACCTGCTGGGCGGCGCCCGGCCGCTGGTGTTCGAGGATCGCTTCGCGTACCTGTTCCTCGATCTGCCCAGCGCGATGGCCGCGATGCCCACGCCCCTCCTCGATCGCGCGATCGGCAGGCTGTTCGGGCCGGTGCGCGGCATGGAAGGCGAGGTGCTGGCGCGCTCGCGCCACGTCGAGGAGGCGCTCGCACCGCGGCTGCAGGCGGGGCTCGACCAGGTGATCGTGCTCGGGGCGGGCTTCGACACGACCGCGCTGCAGCACGCCGATTCGGACTGCCGCTTCTTCGAAGTCGACCATCCGGCGACGCAGGCGGTCAAGCGCGCCGCGCTGGCGCGTCGGCCCGCGCTGGGCGGCAACATCGCCTTCGTGCCGGTGGACTTCGCGCGCGACGACCTTGCCCGCGCGCTGCTGGCCGCCGGCTTCGATCCGGCCCGGCCGGCGCTGGTGTCGTGGCTCGGCGTGACGATGTACCTCGAGCAGCGCGTGACGGTCTCGACCCTGACGACGCTGCGGCGCATCCTGGCGCCGGGCAGCCTCGTGATCTTCGACGCCTATCCGCGGCGCGAGGAGACCGCGCCCGAAGAGCAGCCGATGTTCGCCGCCGCGCGCGCGCTCACCGCGACGCAGGGCGAGCCGATGATCGGCGCCTTCGATTCGCCGGCGTTCGCCCGGGCGATCCGCGGCAAGGGCTGGCGCATCGCCGACCGGATGGAGGGCGACGCGATGCGCGAGCGCTGGTTCCGCCATCAGCCTGCCATCCTCTGGCCGCCGCGTTCGGTGCTGTTCTACACGCTCGAGGCGGTCTGACGCTGCGCCCCGGCCGTCGCCGCGCCCCGTTGCCGATTGCCGCGCGCGAACCGATCCACCCATCACCCAGTTGGAGGCCCGATGACCCCCTACGCGCCCGTCCCTCCCGCCGAGGGCTGCATCAGCACCGAGGCACTCGACGACGTGCTGCTGATCGGCATCAACCGCCCGGCCAAGCGCAACGGCTGGACGCCGGCGATGTTCCGCCAGCTCGCCGAGGCCTACACCCGGCTCGACGACGAGGCCGCGCTGCGCGTGGGCGTGCTGCATGCGTTCGGCAGCCACTTCACCGCCGGGCTGGACCTGCCGGTGATCGCAGAGTACCTGCGCAGCGGCCACCGGCTCGTGCCCGAAGGCCTGGTCGATCCGCACGACCTGGGCCTGCCCGGATACCGGCGCCGCAGCAAGCCGCTGGTCGCAGCGGTCAAGGGCATCACCTTCACCGTCGGCATCGAGCTGATGCTCGCCGCCGACATCGTCATCGCCGCCGACGACTGCCGCTTCTCGCAGCTCGAGGTGCAGCGCGGCATCATGCCCGGCGGCGGCGCGACGCTGCGCATGGCCGAGCGCGCCGGCGTGGGCAACGCGATGCTGCACCTGCTGACGGCCGACGAGTTCGGCAGCGCCGAGGCCTACCGCCTGAACTTCGTGCAGAAGGTGGTGCCCGCCGGGCAAGAGCTGGACGAGGCGCTGCACATCGCCCGGCGCATCGCCGCGCAGGCGCCGCTGGCGGTGGCCGCGACCCGGCAGAACGTGTTGCAGGCGATCGAGCAGGGGCCGCTGGCGGCGATCGCCGCCACGGTATTGACGCAGCACCGGCTGGCCGACAGCGAGGATGCGGCCGAAGGCGTGCGCGCCTTCGTCGAACGCCGGCCGGCGCGCTTCTGCGGGCGGTAGCCGCGCCGGTGCCGGGCGCGGCCGGCCCGCGCTCGGGCGCGCAGGCGTTGTTCAGGCGTTCAGGCGTTCAGGCGTTGCAGGAGCGACGCGCGCTCACAACGACGAGCACAGGTGGCCGCCGTCCACCGGCACGCAGGCGCCGGTCATCCACGAGCCGGCCTCGGTGGCCATCAGCAGCAGCAGGCCGTTGAGCTCTTCCGGCCGGCCCAGACGCCCCATGGGAATGCGCCCGATCAGCGCCTGGCCGTGCTCCTTGTCCCACATGTCGCCGGTCATCTCGGTGCCGATGTAGCCGGGCTCGATCGCGTTCACGCGGATGCCGAAGCGCGCCCATTCGAGCGCCAGGCTCTTGGTCATGTGCACGACCGCCGCCTTGGACATCGAGTACGGCGTGATGGCCGCCATCACGCGCTCGCCCTGGATCGACGCGATGTTGACGATCGAGCCGCCGCGGCCCGCCTCCTTCCAGCGCCGCGCCGCGTGCACTGCCACCAGCCAGGCGCCGCGCACGTTGACTGCCATCTGCGCATCGAAGTCGGCCGTCGCCATCTTCAGCGCGTAGGCGCCGACCGAGACACCGGCGTTGTTGACGACCACATCGAGCAGGCCGCCGGACGCGTCGATCGCCGCATACGCGGCTTCGATCGAGGGCTCGGACGCCACGTCCATCTCGAGCACCGTGACCTGCGGCGCGCCCAGCGCGGCCAGTTCGTCGGCGAGCGCCTCGAGCCGCGCCATGCGCCGCGCCGCGATCACCACGCGCGCGCCACAGCCGGCGGCCAGCCGGGCGAAGTTCTCGCCCAGGCCCGAAGACGCGCCGGTCACCAGCACCCGCTTGCCGGCCAGCATCGCACCCAGATCCATCGCTGCCTCCTTCCGTCAAGCGCCGAGCGCGTCGCCCAGCCCGTAGGCCTCTTGGCGCGCGGCCACCGCATCCACGTCGTGGCTGAGCAGCACCAAGTCGTGCAGCCGGCCGTCGCGGTCGCACACCTGCCGGGCGAGCAGCGCCTCGGCGCGAAAACCCATGTCCTCGAACACCGCGATCGCGCCGCGCTGGTCGGTGGTCATCTGCGCGACCAGCTTCTTCAGGCCGAGCTCGAGCGCCTGCGCGAAGCACTCCTGCATCAGCACCCGGCCCAGCCCCTTGCCGCGCCAGGCCGGCGCCACCAGCACGCGCAGTTCGCCCACGTGTCGCGACCAGCTCAGCTCGTCGGTCACGATCGCGGTGCAGCCGACCATCGCGCTGCCGTCGCGCGCCGCCAGGCTGCGCACTTCGCCGGCGTCGATCGCCCGCAGCCAGGCGTCGATCACCTTCGGCCGGGTGATGTCGCGCGGCACGAACAGCAGGTCGTGCGCCGACAGCGTCGCGACGAAGGCCTCCAGCGCGGCACGGTCTGCGCTGCCCATGCGCGCGATCTCGACCGGCGAGCCGTCGCAGTCGATGCGGCGCGGATAGCTGCGTGATGCCTGGTTCATGTCGAACGCTCCTGGAGCCACGAATCGAGTTTGGGCCACATGCGCTTGACCGCATTCGGCCCGGCGGCGAGGCTGACGTGGCCGCCGGGCAGCGTGACCTCTTCCTTGTCGCGCGAACCCACGCGCTGCATCAGCGGCGCCGAGCAGGCCGGCGGCACGATGTGGTCGTACTGCGCGGCCACGTGCAGCATCGGCACGGTGATCCGGCCGAGATCCACCAGCCGCCCGCCGATCTTCAGCGTGCCCTCGTACAGCCTGTTCTGCTGCAGCAGTTCCTTGGTGGTCTGGCGGAAATAGCCGCCGGGCAGCGGCAAGGTCTCGTTGCCCCAGCGCTCCATCATCCGGAAACCCTTGACGAACTGGTCGTTCCACAAGTTGTCCCACAGCCGAATCCGGCCGGCCAGGCGGCTGGCCGGGCGCAGCGCATCGAAGCCGGCGACCACCGTCTCGGCCGGCACGATGCCGACCGAATCGACGAACTTGTCCACGTCGAAAGTCTTCGGATCCGCCATCCGGCGGAACAGCTCCATCCGGCTGAAGTCGATCGGCGTCGTGAAGCACACCAGGTTCTTCACCGGGCCGTGCTCGTGCAGCGCCATGTAGATCGCCGACAGCATGCCGCCGGCACAGTAGCCGACCAGCGTCACGTCGGTCTCGCCCGAATCCCGCTGCACGCGGCGGATGCAATCGGGGATGAAGTCGAGCACGTAGTCGTCGATCTTCAGGTCGCGCTCGTCGTCGGTGGGCGCGTTCCAGTCGATCAGGTAGACGTCGTAGCCGCGCTGCAGCAGGAACTCGACCAGGCTCTGCCCCGGCGCCAGGTCGAGGATGTAGGCCTTGTTGGTCGGCGCCATCACGATCAGCAGCGGCACGCGATAGATCTCGTCGGCCTGCGCGCAGTAGTGCACCAGCTCGAGCGTGCCGCGCCGGTGCAGCACCGTCTTGGGCGTGCGGCCCACCGCCGGCGGCTGCGCGCCGAGCAGTTCGATGCCCTTGAGCCCGCGCTGCACCGCGCGCTCGACTTCGAGCCGCAGCCGCTCGGTCAGGCCGGGGTCTTCGCGTGCAGCCGGCTTGTCGGCGCGCTTGGCGCTGCTGGGCGTGGCCATCGTTCAGCCCTCCTTCGCGCGCGCGGCACGCGCGCGCTTCTTCGCAGGCGGCGCCGGCTTGCGCGCCGGCGGCCTCTTGCGCGCCGCGGGCTCGGACGCCGGCGCAGCGGCGCCCGGCGGGCGGCGGGTGCGCGCCGGCCGCGATGCCGGCGCGTCCGGCGCCTGCGCGCTCAGCAGGCGATCGAGCTTGCCCTCGATGCGCTCCAGCGCCTGCGCCAGTTCGACGACGTCGGCACGACTGGGCAGGTTGGCACGGCGCAGGTGGGCACCGATCGCCTTGTCGAGGACCTGCTGCAGCCCCTGCGACACGGCCGCGGCCTGGTGCAGCGAGCGCACCAGCTTCTGCGAGCGCAGGCTGCCGGTGGCGAGCGCGTTGGCGTCGTTCTCCAATTTGGTGAGCGCGTCGCGCAGCAGCTTCAGCGGGTCGGGCAAGAACGACGATGCCATGTCGGCTCCTTCTGCGTGCGCTCAGGCACGGCGCCCGGCTCGGCTGCAGCGCCGCAGCCGCGGCAACCCGCAGCCGGCAGCCGCCGCCGCGCCGGCGGCCGGATCAGACCTCGAGCCACTCCTTGCGCACATTCGCGTTTCCGCGCAGTTCGGCAGGCGTGCCGTCGAAGACGATCTGCCCATGTCCCATCACGTAGCAGCGCTGCGACACCTCGAGTGCGATCGTCAGCTTCTGCTCGACCAGCAGCACCGACACGCCGCGCTTGCGCAATTCGAGCAGGTACTCGCCGACCAGCTCGACGATCTTCGGCGCCAACCCTTCGGTCGGCTCGTCGATCATGATCAGATCGGGGTCGCCCATCAGCGTGCGGCACAGCGTGAGCATCTGCTGCTCGCCGCCGGACATCACGCCGGCCTCGGTGTGCTCGCGCTCCTTCAGCCTCGGGAACATCCGGTACATGTCGTCGAAGGACCAGCGCGGGTTCTGCTGCCCCCGCTTCTCGCCGAGCATCAGGTTCTGGTGCACGGTGAGCTTGGGGAAGATGTCGCGGCTCTCGGGCACGTAGCCGATGCCGCAGTGTGCGATCTCGTAGGCGCGCTTGCCGAGGATCTCCTGCCCCTTGAAGCGCACCGAGCCGGTGCCGCGCACCAGACCCATCACGGTCTTGACCGCGGTAGACCGGCCCGAGCCGTTGCGCCCGAGCAGCGCGACGATCTCGCCGGTGCCCACCGCCATGTCGACGCCGTGCAGGATGTGGCTCTGGCCGTAGTAGGCGTGCAGCGAGCCGACCCGCAGCAGATCGCCCGCCGCCGCACCCGGTTGCGCGCTCACTGGACGACCCTCCACGCTGCGCGTTCCGGGATGAGCGCTTGGGAGCGGCCCGGCGCGCTCATGGATGCGGCCCCGCTTCGGCCGCCTGCTGGTCGGCCAGCACCGATCCGAGGTAGGCCTCCTGCACGCGCGCGTTCGCGCGCACCGCCTCGGGCGTGTCGAAGGCGATCACCTCGCCGTAGACGACGACGGCGATCTTGTCGGCCAGGCCGAACACGACGCCCATGTCGTGCTCGACGGTCAGCAGCGTCTTGCCGACGGTGACGTCGCGGATCAGTTCGATGAAGTGCTTCGTTTCGCTCTTGCTCATGCCCGCGGTCGGCTCGTCGAGCAGGATCACGTCGGCGCCGCCGGCGATCGTGACGCCGATCTCGAGCGCACGCTGCTCGGCGTAGGTCAGGTTCATCGCCAGCGCGTCGCGCCGGCGCGCCAGCCCGATCATCTCGACCACCCGTTCGGCGCGGTCGTTGGTGTCGGTCAGCCGCGACAGGAACTTCCAGAACTCGTAGCGGTGGCCGCTGGCCCACAGCGCCGCGCAGCGGATGTTCTCGAACACCGACAGCCGCGTGAACAGGTTGCTCACCTGGAAGCTGCGCGCCAGGCCCCGGCGGTTGATCTCGAAGGGCAGCTTGCCGTCGATGCGCTCGCCGTGCAGCCGCACTTCGCCGCTGGTGGGCTCGAAGCGTCCGCTGATCAGGTTGAACAGCGTGGACTTGCCGGCGCCGTTCGGGCCGATGATCGCCACGCGCTCGCCGGGCTGCACGCGCAGGTTCGCGCCGCGGATGATCTCGGTCTTGCCGAAGCTCTTGCGCAGATCGACCAGCTCGACTGCAGGTGCGCTCACGACCGGTTGCTCCTGTTCATCGCGGCGCCGTCACGAAGCCGCAGCCTCGCGCTTGCGGATCTCGGCCTCGATCTCGACCTGAACCGAGATCCAGCTGCGCCGGAAGCGCCGGCGCACCCACTCGAACAGCACCGCGCCCACCACGGCGACGATCGCGGCGCCGGCCCAGGCCGGGACCGACGATGCATCCAGCGCGATGCCGAGGAAGCTCATCTGCGGCCCCAGCGCCTGGTTGAGCTGCAGGTGGTACAGCATCTCGACCATCGCCGCCACGCCGGCCAGGATCACCAGCCCGCCGACCAGCAGGCCGATGTAGCCGGGCACCAGGCGGCCGAGTTTGCCGAAGGCGTGCACGCGCCGGTTCATCATGATCAGGCTCGCGACGCCGCCGGGCGCATACATCACCATCAGCAGGAACACGAGCCCCAGGTACAGCAGCCAGGCCTTGGTCAGCTCGGACAGCATCACCAGCGCGAACACCATCAGCACCGCGCCGATGATCGGCCCGAAGAAGAAGGTGGCGCCGCCCAGGAACACGAACAGCAGGTAGGCGCCCGAGCGCGCCGCGCCGACGACTTCGGCCGTCACGATCTCGAAGTTCAGCGCCGTCAGGCCGCCGGCGATGCCGGAGAAGAAGCCGGACACCATGAAGGCGATGAAGCGCACGCGCTGCGTGCTGTAGCCGATGAACTCGACGCGCTCGGGGTTGTCGCGCACCGCGTTCAGCATCCGGCCCAGCGGCGTCTGGGTCAACGCATACATCGCGATGGTGCTGACGAAGCAGTAGGCGGCGATCAGGTAGTACAGCTGGATCTGCGGCCCGAAGCTGATGCCGAGGAAGGGCTCGCCGACGACGCGGTTGCCGCTGACGCCGCCTTCGCCGCCGAAGAACTCGGGCAGCATCAGCGACATCGACCACACCAGTTCGCCGATGCCCAGCGTGATCATCGCGAAGGTCGTCCCCGCCTTCTTCGTGGTCACGTAGCCGAGCAGCGCCGCGAAGAACAACCCGCCCAGCCCGCCGACCAGCGGGATCAGGCTGACCGGCAGCCAGATCGCGCCGCTGGACGCCAGGTTCAGCGCGTGGATCGCCAGGAACGCGCCCAGGCCGCTGTAGACGGCGTGGCCGAAGCTCAGCATGCCGCCCTGCCCCAGCAGGATGTTGTAGGCCAGGCACGCGATGATCGCCACGCCCATCTGCGACAGCATCGTCTGGCCCAGGCTCGACTGCCACAGCAGCGGCGCGGCGATCAGCACCAGTGCGTAGCCGCCCCACGTCAGCCAGCGTCCGGCACCAGATGGGCCTGCGCCCGGGTTCCTCGCGGCGGCGGCCATGCTTCAGCCCTCGCGCGTGCCGAGCAGGCCCTTGGGCCTGAAGATCAGCATCAGCACCAGCAGCAGGTACGGCAGCACCGGCGCCGCCTGCGCGAGCGTGATCCGCAGCACCGGCCAGCCGAAGGTATCCGGCCCGACCTGCCCGCCGACTGCGTTGATCGCCGACGCCAGCGACGCGTCGACGGTCAGCGGCAGCGTCTGCAGCAGCCCGATCAGGATCGAGCCGATGAAGGCGCCCACCAGCGAGCCCATGCCGCCGACCACCACCACGACGAAGATGATCGCGCCGACGGTGGCCGCCATGGCCGGCTCGGTGATGAAGGCGACGCCGCCGACCACGCCGGCCAGCCCGGCGAGCGCGCAGCCGCTGCCGAACACCAGCATGAAGACCCGCGGCACGTTGTGGCCGAGCGACTCGACCATCTCCGGGTGGGTCAGCGCGGCCTGGATCACCAGGCCGATGCGCGTGCGCGTCAGCAGCAGCCACAACCCGAGCAGCATCAGCAGCGCGATCAGCATCATGAACGCGCGCGTCGCCGGAAAGGTGGTGCAGCTGACGACGGCGTCGGCCACGGCGCATACGTCGGGGCCCGCGTGGCCGGGCACCAGGCCGAAGCCGTCACGCGACGACTGCACCAGCGTGAAGGCGGCGCCCTGCAGCGCCTTGGGCGCCTCGTAGGGCACCGGCGTGCGGCCCCAGATGATCTGCACCACTTCGAGAATCACGTACGACAGCCCGAAGGTGACCAGCAGTTCGGGCACGTGGCCGAAGCGGTGCACCCGGCGCAGCACGCTGCGCTCGAAGCCGGCGCCCGCCAGCCCGACCAGCAGCGGTGCGGCGATCAGCGCCGCCCAGAAGCCGACGATCGACGCGAGCGTGTACGCAAAGTACGCGCCGAGCATGTAGAACGACGCGTGCGCGAAGTTCAGCACGCCCATCATGCTGAAGATCAGCGTCAGCCCCGAGCTGAGCATGAACAGCAGCAGCCCGGAGCTGAGCCCGTTGAGCAGGTTGATGACGACCTGGTCCACGATGACGGGGTGTTCGCGCCGCGAGGCGGGGGATCGAAGCGGCCGCTCAGCGCGTCGGGCGCTTCATCTGACACGAGGTCGGCGTGCTCGCGACGTAGGCGTCGTACTGCTTGACCGGCGCGAAGGTCATGCCGGTGTTCTCGACGCTGGTCGGGTTCTTCGCGTCGACCTTCTGCCACACGCTGATGAACAGCGGCTGCTGCAGCTGGTGGTCGGTCTTGCGCATCTCGACCTCGCCGTTGAAGCTCTTGAACTTCAGGCCTTCGAGCGCTGCCGCCACCTTCACCGGGTCGGTGGACTTGGCCTTGGCCATCGCTTCCGACAGCATCACCAGCTCGGTGTACGTGGCCAGCGTGTACCAGTCGTCGTTGAAGCGCTTCTTGAATTCGGCGGCGAGCCGGCCGGTTTCGCCCGGCATGTTCGAGTGGCCGTAGCCGATCATGAACACCCTGCCGGCCGACCCGGCGCCGAGCGCGCTGGGCGTGCCGGTGACCGTCGCGTAGTAGGTGTACCAGTTGACGTTCAGGCCGGCGTCGTTGGCCGCCTTGATCAGCAGCGTCAGGTCCGAGCCCCAGTTGCCGGTGATCACGGTGTCGGCGCCGCTGGCCTTGATCTTGGCGACGTAGGGCGCGAAGTCGCGCACCTGCGCCAGCGGGTGCAGATCCTCGCCGACGATCTGGATGTCAGGCCGCTTGCGCGCCAGCGCCTCCTTCGCGAACTTGGCCACCTGGTGGCCGTGCGCGTAGTTCTGGTTGATCAGGAACACCTTGTGGATGTCCTTGTTGTCCTTCATGAAGGTGGTCAGCGCCTCCATCTTCATCGAGGTGTCGGCGTCGATCCGGAAGTGCCAGTAGTTGCACTTGATGTTCGTCAGGTCGGGGTCGACCGCCGCATAGTTGATGTAGAGCACCTCCTTGCCGGGGTTGCGCTCGTTGTGCTTGGCCACCGCATCCATGATCGCGGCCGCGGCGCCCGAGCCGTTGCCCTGGGTCACGTAGCGGATGCCCTGGTCGATCGCCGACTTCAGCGCGGTCAGGCTGTCGGCCGGCGACGCCTTGTTGTCGAAGGGCACGAACTCGAACTTCACGCCGGCCGGGTTGTTCTTGTTGACTTCTTCGGCGATGAACTGGAAGCCCTTGAGCTGGTTCTGGCCCACCGGCGCCATCAGGCCCGACAGCGGGTCGATCCACGCGATCTTGACGGTTTCGCCCTTCTGCGCCAGCGCAGCCGGTGCGATCAATGCGGCGGCAACCAGCGCCGCGAGCTTCTTCATCATGCCGTTCTCCTGCGGTGCGCCCTGCGGCGCGGACACGTTGATACTAGTCAAGGCCCCTGCGAGCGGCTTCAGGGACTACCCTGTCGAAGGGTGTCGCCCAGGCGCCAAGTGCCGGCGCCAAGTGCGCACCGGGCCGCGCGCTGCGGCCCGGCCCACCGGCCGCAGCGGGCACGGCACGCGGCGCTCGCGTGCCGATCCGGGACGCGACCCCGTCAGGCACCCTTGCCGCCCTTGGCCTTGGCCGCCTTGGCGATCGCCTGCTTGATCAGGTCCTTGGCTTCATCGGCTTCGCCCCAACCGTCGAACTTGACCCACTTGCCGGCCTCGAGGTCCTTGTAGTGGGTGAAGAAGTGCTCGATCTGCCGGCGCGTGATGTCCGGCAGGTCGGAGACGCTGTGCAGGTGGGCGTAACGCTGCGTCAGCTTGGGCACCGGCACGGCGATGATCTTCTCGTCCCCACCGGCCTCGTCGGTCATCTTGAGCACGCCGATCGGGCGCACCGCGATCACCGAGCCCGGCAGCAGCGGGCGCGTGTTGGCCACGAGCACGTCGCAGGGGTCGCCGTCGTCCGACAGCGTGTGCGGGATGAAGCCGTAGTTGCCCGGGTAGCGCATCGGCGTGTACAGGAAACGGTCGACGACCAGCATGTAGGCCTTCTTGTCGAACTCGTACTTGATCGGCTCGCCGCCGTTGGGCACCTCGATGACGACGTTCACCTCGTTCGGCGGGTCGTTGCCGATGGGCAGATTTTCCAGACGCATGCATTCCTCCGAGGAAGTTCCATGCCCGAAACGCGGGCACGCGGACTGCGAAGTCTAGGGGCAGCCGGCGCCGCGCCCGCCGCAGCCGCGGCGAGCGGCATCAGTCGAGCGTGGCGCCGCTGTCCTTGACGGCCTGCTGCCACACCGGCGCGTCCTTCTTGAAGATCGCGGTGAGCTCGTCCGGCCCGCGCCCGGTCGGCACAAAGCCCATGGCTTCGATCCGGGCCTTCACGTCCGGCAGCTGCACCGCCGCATGCACCTCGTCGGCGATGCGTTGCTGCACGGCCTTGGGCGTGGCCGCCGGCGCGGCGATCGCGAACCAGCCGACCACGCGGAACACCCCGTCCTTCAGCCCCTGCTCGGCCAGCGTCGGCGTGTTCGGGTAGGCCTTCATCCGCTTCTCGCCGGTGACGCCGATCAGGCGCAGCTTGCCCGATTCGATGAACGGCCCCGCCACCTGGCCGCTGGCGAAGGTCAGCTGGATCTGGCCGCCGATCAGCTCCTGCATCATCTGCGACTCGCCCTTGTAGGGGATGTGCGTCATGTCGGCGTCGAGCGCCTTGCTCAGCGCCGCGCCGCTCAGGTGCGCCGACGAGCCGATGCCCCACGAGCCGTAGGCCAGCTTGCCGCGGTTGGCGACGATGTACTTCTTCAGCTCCTCGAAGTTCTTCGCCGGCACTTCGGAGCGCACCACCAGCATGATCGGCGCTTCGGCGATCTGCGCCACCATCGCCAGATCCTTCTGCGGGTTGTAGGGCAGCTTCTTGAACAGGAACTGGTTGATCAGCAGCGAGGTGGTGATCGACAGCACCAGCGTGTAGCCGTCGGGTGCCGCCTTGGCGACCATGTCGGTGCCGAGGATGCCGGCCGCGCCGGCCTTGTTGTCGACGATGATGTTCTGGCCGAGCTTGGGCGCCATCTTCTCGGCCAGCAGGCGGGCGATCGTGTCGGTGCCGCCGCCGGGCGGGAACGGCACGATCACGGTGATCGGCTTGGCCGGCCAGGCCTGCGCGTACGCACCGGTGCCGGCCAGGCCGAGCGTCGCGCCAAGCACACCGAGCGCGCTGCGGCGGGAAATGGGCTGGTCCATCGAGGGCTCTCCTTGTCGTTGGGTTGCGTTGGGTTGCGTTGGGTTGGGTCAAGGCGCGGCGTGCTCGTGCTTCGAAGCCGGCAGCCGGCTGCCTGCGGGGCCGGCGCCGGGCCGGGCGTCGGCCGGCCGCCATCGCCCCGCACGATCGGCCCGGGGGTTGCGGCGGATCACGCCACCACCCGCGCCTCGCGCAGCCCGGCGATGGCCGCGGCGTCGAAACCCGCTTCGCGCAGGATCTGGTCGCTGTGCTCGCCGATGCCGGGGGCCTTGCCCGGCGGCACCTTGTCGAGCCCTGCGACGTAGAAGGGGCTGGCGATCGTCAGCACATCGGAGCCCTCGAGCGGCACCAGCACGCCGGCTTCGCGCATCTGCCGGTCGGCCGGCAGATCGGCGGCTTCGGCCACGCACTCGAAGATCAGCCCCGCCGCGTCGAGCAGCCGGCGCCATTCGTCGCGGTCGCGCGTCTCGAAGGCCAGGTCGAACTGGGCGATCAGTTCGGCCGAGCGCGCGAAGCGCTCGGCCTGCGTCGCGTAGCGCGCGTCGGCGACCAGGTCTTCACGACCCATGCACTTGGCGAAGACCGGCCAGTCGCGCTCTTCGTGCACGATCGACATCAGCAGCCAGCGCCCGTCGCGGCAGCGGTAGTAGCAGCCCAGCGCGTTGAAGCTCTTCTCGCGCGGCGGCCGCGGCGTGAACGTGGCGCCGCACAGCGCCGCCTGGCCCATCGTGCCGTTCGCCCAGATGCCGTTGGCCAGCAGCGACGAGCCGACCTGCGCGCCGCGGCCGCTGCGCTCGCGCTGGTACAACGCCAGCACGATCGCCGCGAACAGCGACACCCCCGACGGGTGGTCGCCCATGCCGGCGACGCCGCGTGCCGGCGCCGTGCCGGCGTCGCTGCGCACCAGGTCCATCAGGCCCGATCGCGCCCAGTACGCGGTGGCGTCGAAGCCGGGCTTCGCGGCCTCGGCACCGGTCTCGCCGTAGCCGGTGAAGGACGCATAGACGAGCCGCTCGTTCAGCGCCGCGAGACGGTCGTAGTCGAGCGCGAGCTTCTTGCGCACCGCCAGCGGATAGTTGGTGATGAACACGTCCGCCTGCGCCGCCAGCCGGTGCAGCACCGCCTGGCCGTCGGGCTTGGCCAGGTCGATCGCGATGCCGCGCTTGTTGCGGTTGTCGAGCAGCCAGCTGTAGGCGTGCTCGGTCTTGGGCATGCCCGGCAGCCGCGGCAGCACGCGGTTGGGGTCGCCGGCGCCGGGGGGTTCGATCTTGATCACGTCGGCGCCGAAGTCGCCGAGCAGCGTCGCCGCGATCGGCGCGGCGATGAAGCTGCCGCAGTCGATCACCTTCAGCCCTTGGAAGAGGCTCATCGTTCGATCTCCTGTCGTGCCTGTGCGCCGCCGCCGTCGAGGGCGGCGCTCACGCGCCGCCTTGCGGTGCCTTCGGCGGCAGCGACCCGCGCGCGCGCAGCAGCGCGATCTGGGTGTCGTCGCGCCGGCGCTCCATCTGCTCCATCGGCGTGCCGCCGTAGGCCGCGTCGCCCTGGTCGATGATCAGCTGGGCGACCTCGTCGCTGTATTCGATGGGCGACGGGTTGGCCCAGCTCAGCTTCATCCCCGGGCCGAACTGCTTGAAGTAGCCGCGGAATCCGGTCGGCCCGCCGCCCATGTAGAACGAGCTGAAGGGCCCGTTGACCGCCCAGCGCAGCCCGATCGAGCTGGTGACGATGTCGTCCAGCTCCTCGATCGTGACCACGCCCTCCTTCACCAGGTAGCAGGCCTCGCGCATGATCACGCCCTGCAGCCGGTTGGCGACGAAGCCGCGCATCTCCTTGTGCAGCACCCGCGCCACCTTGCCCAGCGCGGTGTAGAAGGCCACCGCGTCGGCCGTCGCCTGCGGGTCGGTGCGCTCGCCCGGCACCACCTCGACCAGCGGGATCAGGTGCGGCGGGTTGAACGGGTGGCCGACCAGCAGCCGGCCCGGATCGCGCATGTGCTGGGCCTGCAGCGTGGCCGTGCGCGCCGAGCTCGACGACAGCAGCAGCGCGTGCTTCGGCACCGCCTGCTCGATGCGCGCCCACAGCTGCTGCTTCCACTCGGTGCTCTCGGGGCCGTTCTCCTGCACCAGGTCGGCGCCGGCGACGGCGCGCTCGAGATCGCCCTCGAAGCGCAGCTTGCGTTCGAGCCCTTCGTGCGGCAACCCGAGCTCGCGCAGCGTCGGGCCGATCTTGCGCAGCGCCTGCTTCACCGCCGCCTCGATGTCGGGCTGCGGGTCGTGGACGACGACGTTCAGCCCGTGCGCCAGGAACAGCGCCGCCCACGAAGCGCCGATCACGCCCGCGCCGATCACGCAGGTGTTGCGATAGCGGCCCAGGATGGCCGCCGCGTCTGCCGTTGGGGTCATGGTGTGCTCCGGAATCGGGCGTCAGCGTGCGCCGTCGAGGTAGTCGTGGCAGCGCTTGGCGCGCGCCAGCGTCAGGTCGGTCAGGATGTGGCTGGCGCCGAGGATCTCGCGCACCGGGAAGTCCGACATCGGCGCCAGCGCATGCGCGTACAGCTCGAGCCGTGCCGGCCCGCTCCACGCGCCCTTGACGGTGATGTCGGTGATCTGGGTGCGCAGCAGCTCGCAGATGCGCGGCTCGCCGGCCGGCTTGGGGCTGTCGTAGTTCCACAGGATCTTGAGCATGAAGGTCGGCACACAGATCTCGGCCTTGGCCTTCTCCAGATCCATCTTGCGGTGCTTGTAGCCCATCGTGGCGGTGGCCACGCGCAGCGTGCCGTAGTCCAGCGTGCCGACGAGCGCGTCGGAATCGACGTACAGCCGCGGCTTGCCCAGGCGCTTCGGGTAGGCGCTGACCTCGCGCCCCGACGCCAGCGCCGGCAGGTTGTCGAGGTACATCGAGTGCAGGTACTCGCCCTTCTCCTGGCCGAAGCGCACCTGGATCACCTGGCCGCACTCGGTGTAGTCGCCCAGGCCCTCGGTGTCGGGCATGCGCATCACCTCCCAGCGCACCAGCGGCTCGTCGATCTCCAGCGGCTCGGGCACCACCGCGCGCAGCGCGTCGTAGTCGCTGCGGTACAGGATGTTGAAGTACTCGCGGTTGTAGAAGCGGAACGGGCCGCGCGGATAGGCCGGCGCGCCGATCGGCGTGGTCAGCTGCCTGAGGACGTCTTCCTTCTTCATGCCGGGTCTCCTGCTGCGGCGGCTGTGCGCGCCGGCGGGTGCCGCCTCGATCGGTTCACCGCACGTGCCCTGCGATCGCGTCCACGATCTGCGGCCAGGCCGAGCGCGGCAGCGCGTGGCCCATGCCCGGCACGGTCACCATGCCGGCGCCGGGCACGCTGCGCGCGATGTCGCGCCCGCATTCGATCGGCACCAACGGGTCGGCGTCGCCGTGGATCACCAGCGTGGGCGCGCGCACGCCCGGCAGCCGCTCGCGCCGGCTGCCCGACACGATGATCGCGGCGAGCTGGCGCGCCACGCCGGCCGGGTTGACGCCGCGCTCGAAGGCGCGCTCGCCGCGCGCGTCGTCGAGCGCTTCTTCTTCAGGGAAGTCGCCGGCGCGCAGCACTTTCATCACGTTGCGGTAGCGCGCGAGGTAGGCGCTGCGCTCGGTCGGCGTCGGCGTCAGCAGGATCTGCATCGCCGCCGGCTGCGGCGGCGGCAGCCCCGGCGCGCCGCTGGTCGCCATGATCGGCACCAGCGTGCGCACCCGCGCCGGATGGCGCAGCGCGATTTCCTGTGCGATCGCGCCGCCCATCGACGCGCCCACGATGTGGGCGCTCGGGATGCCGAGCGCGTCGAGCAGCCCGACCGCGTCGTCCGCCATGTCGGCCAGCGTGTAGCGCACGCCCGCCGCGTCCACCGACCCGCCGGCCAGCGCCTGCATCAGCAGCTTGCCGACGTCGGGGATGCCCGCATCGTCGAACCAGGTCGAGCGGCCGATGTCGCGGTTGTCGAAGCGGATGACGCGGCAGCCGCGCTCGGCCAGTTGCGCGCAGAAGGCCTCGTCCCAGGCGATCATCTGCGTGCCCAGCCCCATGATCAGCAGCAGCGGCTGGCCTGCCGGATCGCCGAAGCAGTCGTAGGCCAGATCGATGCCGTTGGCGCGGGCGTGGAGGGTCGGCGGCTGTTCAGGATTCATGGCCTTCGGTCTTGTCGGAAGAAGGGGAAACGGGGAGTCTGCGTGCCGGCGACCGGGGTGGGCCGGGACAGCGATCGCGGCGGGCGCGATCCGCGACCCCGGGCGCCCGGCCTGCCGCTACTTCGGCTGCAGCAGCTTGGACAGGTTTTGCAGGTTCTCCTCGAGCCGGTCCTGCACCACCTTCCAGGCATCGCCGCGCGTGCGGGCTTCCATCTCGGCCAGTTCGCGGAAGTTGGCGATGGCCTGCTGCACGCCTTGCTGCGCCCCTTCGGTCAGCTGCGCCAGGCCGCCCTGGCCGGTGGCGCCCTGGAGCTGCTGCTGCCAGCCCGCGAAGGCCTCCTGCAGCATCTCGTTGCGCCGCTGCACCAGCGCCTGGAAGCCTTCGTAGGCCTGGCGGTTGGCCTCGGCCAGCGCCTCCAGATCCTTGCGCTGCCAGTCGACCAGTGCGCCGACATCGACGCCGGGCAGCTTGAAGTCCTGCATCAGCTTGGACAGGTCTTCGAGCGACGGCAGTCCAGGGATCGGATTCGCGCCTGCTTCGGCGGGCTTTGGGGTAGTGGCCATCGGATTCCTCCAGTCGTTGCGAGCTTGGGGCTCGGGGGTTGCGGGCCGGTCAGCCGCACGGCGCGGCTCGGCATGCAGGCGGCCGCTGGTTTGCGTCGGCAGCCGCACGCAGCATATCGGACACCGCCGCCGCCGACGCGCCCGGCCCGGTGCGAACGGTTGCCGCGCAATTCATGCCGACGCCAGCTCCGCCTTGCCTGCTGCCGCCGGCCGCAACACGAGCAGCAGGATGACGCCCGCTGCCAGCCAGAGCGCGATCACCAGGTACAGGCTGTAGGCCGGCGAGCCGGTGGCCGAATTGAGCCAGGCGACGACCGACGGCATCACCGCAGGCCCGAGGTTGCCCAGGCTGCTGATCAGCGCGATGCCGCCGGCGGCGGTCTTCTTCGGCAGGTACTCGCTGCAGGCGGCGAAGAAGATCGGCGTGGATCCCGACTGGCCGATCGTCAGGATGGCCAGGCCCGCCAGCGACAGCGCGACGTTGCCCTGCATCGATGCGGCGAGAAGACCCCCGACCGCGATGAAGCCGACGCACAGGAAGTAGTGCCAGCGCCGCTCCATGTGCTTGTCGGAACTGCGGCCGATCAGCACCATGCCGACCAGCGCGACCGCCGCCGGCACCGCCGACAGCATGCCGATGACGAACAGGTCGGGGATCCCCCAACTCTTGATCAGCGTCGGCGTCCAGAACACCATCGCGTAGGTGGCCCCCAAGGCCAGGAAATACGCGATCGACAGCGAATAGACCCTCGGATCCTTGATCAACGACAACAGCGAGCCGTGCGACGCCGAAGCGACCACGTGCGCGTCGTTGTCGATGTGGCTGCGCAGCAGCGCCTTCTCGTTGGTGCTGAGCCAGTGGGCCTGCTCGGGCTTGTCGTCCAGGTAGAAGAAGGCGACGATGCCCAGGATGCTCGCCGGCAGGCCCTGCAGCACGAACAGCCATTGCCAGCCGTGGTGGCCGAGCACGCCGTCCATGTACTTCAGGATCGCACCCGAGACCGGCCCGGCGATCAGGTAGGCGATGGTCGCGCCGGTCATGAAGGTGGCGATCGCCTTGGCGCGCCGCGCCGACGGGTACCAGTAGGTCAGGTACAGGATGATGCCCGGGAAGAAGCCGGCCTCGAAGGCGCCGAGCAGGAAGCGCAGGATGTAGAACTGCGTCGTCGTCTGCACGAACATCATCGCCGACGCGACGATGCCCCAGCAGAACATGATGCGCAGCAGCGTCTTGCGCGCACCGATCCTCTCGAGGATCAGGTTGCTCGGTACCTCGAACAGGAAGTAGCCGATGAAGAACACGCCGGCGCCGAAGGCGTAGGCCGCGTCGCTGAACGGCAGCGTCTGCTTCATCTGCAGCTGGGCGAAGCCGATGTTCACGCGGTCGAGGAACGCGATCACGTAGCAGATGATCAGCAGCGGCAGCAGCCGCCAACTGACCTTGGCGAACAGCGCCATGTCGGCGGCGGTGTAGTCCTGGTGGGGGCCGGCCTTCGCTTGCATCGGATTCACGGGTGCGGTCTCCGTCGTGTCGTCGGGGGGGCGGATGCGCTCGCCGCTCAGGCGGCACGCGCGGCCGCGCGCTTGCCGGCGGCGGGCTTCTTCGCAGCGGCGGTTCGCTTCGCGGCCGCCGGCTTCGCTGCCGGCGCGAGCCTGCTCGCGGCAGCGGCGCGGCGATTCGCCGCCGCCCGGCCGGCGTCCGCTGCGGGCGCCGGCAGCGCCTTCGCCCGGCGGCCCGCGGCCGGCGCCGGCACCTCGGTTGCCTGGACCTCGACGTCGACGCTCGGCAGCTGCCGGATCTCGTCGAGCGCGTCGCGCAGGTAGTCGATCAGCTCGTACGACTCCTCCTGCGACACCGCACGCCGGCAGGCGGTGAGCCCGAACTCGAGCGAATCGGCGTAGCTCTGCACGGTGATGTTCAGCGCCATGCCGTGCCCGGGGATCGACACCGGGTAGTAGTGGCGCATGCGCGCACCCGCCATGTACAGCGGCACCGGCGAGCCCGGCACGTTGGAGATCGCGACGTTGCCGTAGGCCGGCAGGCGGCTCGCGAGGTTGGAGCGCCCATACAGCGACGCCATGCTGGTCATCAGCCAGGGCGCGCCGGTGATCGGCATGTCCACGCCCAGCACCGGCTTGAGCTCGCGCACCACCGCCTTCGCCGCTTCGGACGACGCGTGGATCGCCTTGAAGCGCTCGCCCAGGTCGGCGATGTCGGTGGCCAGGTCCACCCGGATCGCCGACACCTGGTTGTTCATCCGGTCGTCGCCGGCGCCGCGCAGGCTGACCGGCACCATCGCGATCAGCCCCGCCTTCGGCAACTCGCCGCGCTCTTGCAGGAAGCGGCGCAGCGCGCCGGCGCACATCGCCATCACGATCGTGTTGACGGTGCCGCCCACGCGCTTGCCCAGCGCCTTCAGGTCGCCGAGCGGCACCGACATCGTGCTGTACGAGCGCTGGTTGGTGATCGACACGTTGAAGACCGTCTTCGGCGCGAGGCCGAGGTTCAGCTTGCGCTCGCCCTTGGGCGTGCGCTGCGCGGCGATCACCTTGCCGGCCGCGGCCAGCGCCTTGGCCGCGTTGGGCAGCAGCGCGGCGATTTCGCGGTAGCGCGCGACCGAGTTGGTCAGCGCCGCCTGCAGCAGCTCGGTCACGCCGAGCTGGTAGCGCTCGGCCGCCTTGCGGCGCGTGGGCGGGCGCACTTCGCGCGGCTTCGGCGTCACGTCGTACAGCACCTTGGCCAGCTCGACCCCTGCCTTGCCGTCGATGCCGCTGTGGTGCGCCTTGGTGTAGAAGCCGACCTGGCCGTTCTCCAGGCCCTCGATCACGATCATCTCCCACAGCGGTCGGCTGCGGTCGAGCAGGCTGGAGTGCATCCGCGCGATCAGCTGGTGCAGCTGCTTCATCGTGCCCGGGCGGCGCAGCGTGATGCTGCGCACGTGGAAGTCGAGGTCGATGTCGTCGTCCTGGATCCACACCGGCTCGGCCAGCTCGAAGGGCATCGTCGCGAGCTTGCGCGTCATGATCGACGACAGGTGCATGCGCTTGCCGATCAGCGCCTTCACGTCCTCGTAGAAGTCGCCGTCGTAGCCGTCGGGCAGGTCGAACAGCATCAGGCTGCCGACGTGCATCGGCATCTCGGGCGTCTCCAGGTGCAGGAACGACGCGTCCATGCTGCTGAGGTGTTCCATCGCGGGTCTCCGGTGCTGCGGGTTCGGGGGCGGCTGCGGCGGCGGGCCTCGTCAGGCCGCGCGCTTGCGGGCCTCTTCGTCGACCAGATCCTTCTTGGAGATCTTGCCGACCGGCGTCTTGGGCAGCTCGTCGCGGATCTCGAGCGCCTGGATCATCTCGTGCTTGCCCAGCTTGTCCTTCAGGAAGGCCTGCAGCTCCTTCAGCGTGAAGCCGGCGGCACCCGCCTTGAGCGAGACGACGGCCTTCGGCGACTGGCCGCGGTATTCGTCGGGAATGCCGATCACGGCCACCTCGCGGATCGACGGATGCTGGTAGATCGCTTCCTCGAGCACGCGCGGGTAGACGTTGAAGCCGCTGCACAGCAGCATGTCCTTGCAACGGTCGACGATGAAGATGAAGCCGTCTTCGTCCATGTAGGCCACGTCGCCGGTGCGGAAGAAGCCGTCGAAGGTGGTCGACTCGGCGGTGGCTTCGGGCTTGTTCCAGTAGCCCTTCATCACGTTCGGACCCCGGATGCACATCTCGCCCTTCTCGCCGAGCGGCACGTACTTCGTCGGGTCGTCGAGCGACAGCATCTTGATCGTGATCCCCGGCGACGGGATGCCGCAGGATCCGGGCTTGCTGCTGCCCTGCGGCGAAAAGGTGCCGGTGGGCGAGGTCTCGGTCATGCCCCAGCCTTCGGACACTTCGCAGCCGGTGATCGCGGTGTAGCGCTGCCCGACCTCCACCGGCAGCGGGGCGCCGCCCGAGCCGCAGTACTTGAGCGTGTGCAGGCTGTACTTGGGCGTGTCGGGGTGGTCGATCAGCGCGGTGAACATGGTCGGCACGGCCAGGAACACCGTCAGCTCCTTGCCGGCGATGTCGTCGAGCGCGGCCTTCGGATCGAAGCGGGCGTGCTGGACGAGCTCGGCGCCGATCCTCAGGCCGAACAGCATGTTCGCCGTGAGCGCGTAGATGTGGAACGGCGGCAGCACGCACAGGAAGCGCTCGCCGCCGGGTTCGAGCTTGCGCAGCGTGCCGTTGGTCTGTTCGACGCATTGGTCGACCGCCGCCGACAGGTTGGCGTGCGTCAGCATCGCGCCCTTCGGCAACCCGGTGGTGCCGCCGGTGTACTGCAGCACCGCGACCGTGTCTTTCGGATCGGCGACCGGGTACGGCGTGTACCGGCCGTCGTTGTCGGCCAGCCGGGCGAAGCCGAGGTGACGGTCGTCCCACGCGACATCGGCGAGCTGTTTCGCGGCCTTCAGCTGCGCATTGACGGCGTCGGGCGCGGGCGACATCTCGCCGATGTTGCCGACGATCAGCTTCGCGAGCCGGGTCTTGCCGAGCATCGCCGCCATCTGCGGGTACAGCGCCGCCAGGTCGAGCGTGAACAGCAAGTCGGTGCGGCTGTCGCCGATCTTGTGCTCGAGCACCTTCGCCGCGTCCAGCGGCGAGTAGTTGACCACCGTGCCGCCCGCCTTCATCACGCCGAAGAAGGCAATCATGCAATGCGGCGTGTTCGGCAGGAACAGGCCGACATGGACGCCGGGCTTGACGCCGAGCTGCTGCAGGCCCTTGGCCACGCGGCTGCTCAGGTCGTCCAGCTCGCGGTAGCTCAGCCGCTTGCCCATGAACTCGATCGCCGGCCGCTCCGGCCAGTTCGACGCGGCGTGCGCCAGGATGTGCTGCACGGGCTTCGGTTCGATCCGCACGTCCCAGTGGACCCTGGGCGGGTAGGACTTCAGCCAGGGCATGTCGCTCATCTCGAATCTCCTTCTGTGAGGTGCGCGCGGCGCTCAGGCGGCCTTGCGCCGGTCGCGGTACGGGTCCGGGTACACGAAGCGGCGCAGGCCGCTGCGCTCGAACGGGCGCCAGCCGCCTTCGGGTTGCGCCAGCCGGTCGGCGACCGCGTACAGCACCACCGGGTTGTGGCCGAGGCCGCCGTGGCTGCCTTCGACCTCGATGTTCTCCGTCTGCGGCGCCTCGCGCTCCCGGCATCCCTGCCAGGCGACGACGCCGTCGCTGCGGCTGTAGATCGCGGTGGCCGGCACGGGGGGCGGCTCGGGCATGCGCGCGCGCCACGGATGCCCGGCATCGGCGCGGCGGCCGTTGACGGACTCGTACAGGTGCCGCGCATGGCTGGCACGCGGATCGCCGGCGAAGGGGCTGCCGAGCGTGATCACCGCGCGCACCCGCTCGGGCGCCTGGCGCGCGAGTTCGCGCGCGTAGATGCCGCCCAGGCTCCAGCCGATCACGCTGACCTTCGCACCGCAGCGCGCATGCAGATCGGCCAGGCGCGCGTGCATCGCCTGTTCGACGCCGGGGCGCGGGCCCCAGTTGGTGCCGAGCCGCCAGCCGTGCGCGCGCCAGCCGCGGTCGCGCAAGAAGGCGCGCAGCGGCGCAGTCGAGGCGTCGCCCGCCGCCAGGCCGGGCAGCACCAGCACCGGGTGGCCGTCGCCGCGCGGCAACAGGCGCAGCAGCGGCAGCATCGACCAGAACGCCCCCAGCTCAGCGAAAGCGCGCCACTCGGCCTGAAGCAGCGCGCGCGCCGGTGGTGCGCTGGGGCTGCTCATGTCGTCGCTCATGTCATCGCTCATGTGATCGCTCGAGTGCTCGCCCATAGGCCGCTCATGGGGTCGCTCATGGGGTCGCTCCAAGCCTCGCAGCGGCACGCCCGCAAGCCTCGAAACCGGCGCTTTACGTTCCCCACCCGGCGTGTCCCGGGCGCGGCGATGCTCGCGCAGCTTCCGCAGCGCGGGAAGGTGCGATCGACCCGCCTGCCGGGTGATTTGCGGACAGGCGCCCTGTGTCGAGGGTATATCCTCGGGTCCGAATGGGGCCTGAGAGGCTGAGAGGCAGGGTGCAGCCATCGACCGTCCGACTTCCGCCTTCGACCAGCGCGCATACCCGCCACAGAAGATCGCCGCCATCGTCGCCGAACTGGCCGAGCAGGGCGTCGCGGCCGCGGCGGCCCTGGAAGGCACCGGCATCGACGCCTCGCAGCTGCGGCTGCCGGCGACGCGCGTGTCGTATCGGCAGACCGATGCGGTGCTGCGCAACGCGCTGCGCCTGACGCGCGACCCGGCGATGGCGCTGCGCGCGGGCGGGCGGATGCACGTGACCGCGCACGGCCTGTACGGCTATGCGCTGCTGAGCAGCGGCTCGTACGCCGACGCGATCGACTTTGCCGCCCGCTACGCGCCGGTCATGGGGCCGCTGGTGCAGGCGAGCTACGTGCGCGACGGCGCGACGATGTACTGGGAGTGCATGCCGCTGCACTGGCCCGACCCGATGCAGCAGACCTATCGCTTCGCCGTCGAGTTCGCGCTGTCGGCGCAGCACACGATGGCGCGCGACATGGCCGGCCCCGAGTTCCGGTTCAAGGCGGTGCATCTGGCGTATGCGGCGCCGCGGCACGCCCGCGCGTACCTCAACCGCTTTGGCTGCCCGGTGCGCTTCGGCCAGACGGCGAACCGGCTGCTGTTCGATGCCGCCTGGCTCGACCGCCCGTTCACGCTGGCCGACCCGGTCAGCCACGCGGCCGGGCGCGAGATGTGCGAGAAGCTGCTGGCGGAGATCGAAGGCGGCAGCGGCCTGAGCGGCGAGATCCGGCGCGCGCTGCTGGAGCAGCCGGGCCGCTTCCCCACCGTCGAGGCGATGGCGCGCAGGCTCGCGCTGCACCCGCGTGCACTGCGGCGCCGGCTCGAGGCCGAGGGCAGCGCGTACCGCGACATCCTGGCCGACGTGCGCATGCGCCTGGCGATCGAATACCTGCGCAGCACGCCGATGACGAACGAGGACATCGCCAGCCGGCTCGGCTACAGCGACGCCGCCAACTTCCGCCACGCGCTGGCACGCTGGAGCGGCGGCAAGACGCCGTCGGACTATCGCCGCGGTTGACGTGAACCGCCCGCTGCGCCGGCCTCATGCGTCGCGGGTGTCGCTTCGGCGCATTGGACAGTGGCGGTGGAGCTGCCCTCCTCTGCTGTCGCATGTCTGCCCGTTGCGGTCGCCTGCGTTGGCCGCTGTTCGTCGTTGCGTCTTGGGGCCGTGGGGCAAAGCCGACAAGGGGGCGGCCGGCCCCGCGCGCCAAGAAGAGTTACGCGCAGGGCTTCGCGTGCGCCGTTCTGCTGCACGTGCAAAATCCGCGGGCCGCTGCGGCCGGCACCGTCGACACTTCCGGCACGCGCGGCAGGAATCCGCAACCCCGCTGCCGGTGCGACTGTCGATGTCCATGCCAATGTCAACGCCACTGCCGACGCCCCACCGCCGGTCGCGGCCCGATCGTTCCCGGATGCGCGGGCTGCGCGGGCTGCGCGTACTGCTCGCCGCTGCCGCCACGCTGCTGCTGGCCGCCTGCGGCACGCTGCCGCGCCATGCGGTGCCGGGCGAACACGCGATGCAGGGCACGATCCCGGACTTCCCCGACGTGCGCGCCTGGGCCGGAGCGCCGAGCGCCGTGCTCGAGTGCGATCTCGCCGAATCCTTCGCCCAGGAGTCGCCGGCCGATTTCCCGCCGGGCCCTGACGGCGTGGTGCGCTATTCGCACCTGGCGCTGTCGGGCGGCGGCGCCAACGGCGCCTTCGGCGCCGGCTTCCTGACCGGCTGGAGCCGGTCGGGCCGGCGGCCGGTGTTCAAGATCGTCACCGGCGTGTCCACCGGCGCGCTGATGGCGCCCTTCGCCTTCGTGGGCCCCGACTACGACGACGCGCTGCGCGACTTCTACACCACCACCTCCACCGGCGACATCTTCGTGCTGGGCTCGATGTTCGGCCTGATCCGCCAGGTGCTGGCGGGCGACGCGCTCGCCGACACGCGGCCGCTGCAGGCGATGATCGTGCGCCACGTCGACGACGAGCTGCTGCGCCGCGTGGCGCAGGCGCACGCCCAGGGGCGGCGGCTGTACATCGGCACGACCAACCTGGACGCGCCGCGCTTCGTGGTCTGGAACATGGGGGCGCTGGCCGCCAGCGGCCGCCCCGGCGCACTGGCGCTGTTCCGCAAGGTGATGCTGGCGTCGGCGTCGATCCCGGTGGCCTTCCCGCCGGTGTTCTTCGACGTCGAGCTGGTGCCCGGCGGGCCGCGCTTCGACGAGATGCACGTCGACGGAGGCGTGGGCGCGCGCGTGTTCCTCAACGGCGGCGTGTTCAGCGGCAGCGTGGTGCTCGGCCGCGGCGGGTACGGCGGGCAAGGCCGCGAAGACATCTTCGTGATCCACAACGGCCAGCTGGTGCCGCAGCCCGATCCGGTGCGCCGCTCGCTGCCGCAGATCGCCGGGCGGGTGATCAGCGCCACCGGCAGCACCGCCGCGGTGGGCGACCTGTTCCGCATCTTTGCCTACGCGCAGCGCCAGCAGGCGGGGTTCCGCTGGATCACGATCCCCGAAGACGTGCCGATGGCCGCCGACGAGGTTTTCGACCCGGCACAGATGCAGGCTCTGTACGACCTCGGATCCGGCTTCGGCCTCGGGCTCGCCGACAGCGACGGCGTCTGGTTCACCGGGCCGCCGGGGGACCGGGGCGCGCGCTGACGGGTGCACGGACGGGTGCCGCGCAGGCAGGCCTGGCCGCAGCGGCCGCAACGGGCCGCGCGCCGCAGGCCTGCGCCGGCAGCGCGGCGCGCTACAGCCAGTCGTTCAGCGTCACGCCGACACCGATCGTCGTCTGCTTCCAGTTGTAGTCGATCAGCGTTTCGCCGTAGCCGCTGAACAGCTTCACGTAGCCGCGCAGCGGGCCCAGCAACGGCACGCTGGTGAAGGTCAGCTGGCCGGCGCCCTTGCCGGTGCTGGGGTTGCCGCGGATCGTCGCGGCGAAGCTGTTGTCGCGCCACTTGTAGATCGCCGACAGGTCGCCCCAGCCGTAGTAGTCGGAGATCGTCGGGTTGTCGTCGGAGTCGCTCGATTCCGGGATGCGCCACCACAGCCGCCCCAGCAGCGCGAAGTTGCCGTTCTCGACGCCGACGCCGCCGATCACGCGGTTCCAGCTGCGCGACAGGACGTCCGAGCGACCGTTGGACTGGTGGTTCAGCGCCAGCGTGGCCAGGTTCCACTTCCAGTCGCCCCACTGCGTGCCGGGCCTGTAGCTGAGGATCAGCTCGGGCATGTAGTTGGTCTCGCGGAACGGCCGCGACGCGTTGCCCGAGTCGTTGTACACCTGCCATTGGCTCTGCTGGGTGTAGGCGGCCCACAGGCCCCAGCGGCGGTCGTCGGTGGTCCACAGCCGGAACTTGAAGCTCAGCTGGAACGCGGCTTCGGTGGAGTCGATCGTGGTGCCGGGCTTGAACAGGCCGCTGTCGAACAGCGGCTGGTAGACCGCCATGTTCACGTCGTTGGTGTAGCGGCCGACGAGCAGGTAGTTCGCGCCGTAGGGCGACAGGCCGTAGCGCGAGCTGGACGGGTCGAAGCCCCAGGCCTTGTCGAACATCGATTCGCTGCCGGCCGGCGCCGCTGCCGCAGCGGGCGCCGCGGCGGCGGCCGCACCCGTGCCCGGCGCCGGCGCGGCCGCGTCCTGCCTCGGCGCGACTGCGGGCCGCGCGGGGCGGCCGCTGAGGCGGTCGAAGCAGGCCAGGCGATCGTTGTCGGCGGCGATCGCCGCGCATTCGGCCAGCGCGGCGGGCGCGACCTGCGCCGACGCCGGCGCAAGCGCGGCCATCAGGGTTGCGCCCAGCAAGGCGGGCGGTGCGGAGAAGCGGCGGTACTGGTGCATGGGTGCGGTTCGAGTGGGAAGTTGCGATGTGCCGTCGATCCGGGGCTGGCGGCGTGGCGCGCAGGCAGCGCCGGTCACTTGCCGGCGCCCAGGTTGCCGAAGCCGGCGTTGAAGGCCTGGCTTTGCACCGGGCTCGGGCGGCCCTGCGGCCTGGGCGCCATGTCGGTGGCTTGGTCCACCCAGCCGCCGCCGACGGCCTGGTACACACCGACGATCTGCGCGTAGCGCGCCGACTGCAGGCTCACCGACGCGATCTCGGCGACGAACAGCTCGTTCTCGGCCACCAGCACCTCGAGGTAGCCGCTGACGCCGCGCTCGAAGCGCAGCCGCGCCAGGCGCGCGAATTCGCGCAGCGCCTTCACGCGTTCGCGCTGCTCGGCAAGTTCGGCCTCGCGCTTCTGCGAGCCGGTGAGCGCGTCGTTGGTTTCGCGCAGCGCGTTCAGGATGACCTGCTGGTAGACGGCCAGCGCGGCGCGCTCGCCGGCCTCGGCGCCGGCCACCTGGCCCTCGATGCCGCCGAAAGTGAAGATCGGCCCGGCCAGGCTGGCGCCGATCAGCCCGACTGCGGCCGGGCCGGTGAACAGGCTGCCGGCGGCGGTGGCGGTGGTGGCCAGCGCCGCCTGCAACGACAGGTTCGGGTAGTACAGCGCGCGCGCCGCGCCGATGTTGGCGTTGGCCGCGACCAGGTTCTGTTCGGCCGCCAGGATGTCGGGCCGGCGCTGCAGCACGCTGGCCGGCAGGTCGCCCGGAATCTGCGGCGCCGCCAGCTCGTCGATCGTCTTGCCGCGCGCGATCGGCCCCGGGTTGCGGCCCAGCAGGATCGAGATCTGGTTCTCCTGCGCGGCGATCGCCCGCTCGAACTGCGGGATCGCCGCCAGCGCCTGCTGCAGCTGCGAGCGGATCTGCATCACCTCCGACTTGCCGACCATCCCGGCCTTGAAGCGCAGCTCGAAGATGCGCAGCGTGCCCTCGAAGTTGCGCGCGGTGGCCTGCGCGATCTCGAGCTGCCGGTCGAGCGCGCGCAGCACGATGTAGCTGGTGGCCACGCCGGCGACCAGCGTCAGCACCACGCCGCGCTGGCCCTGCTCGCTGGCGTAGACCTGGGCCTGCGCGGCTTCGGTCTGGCGGCGCACGCGGCCGAACAGGTCGAGCTGCCACGCGGCGCCGAGCGACACGTTGTACAGCGAGAAGTACGGGCTGAGCGTCGGCGGCAGCGGCGGCATGCCGACCTGGCTGGCGCGCGCGCGCGTGGCATCCGCGCCGTAGCCGATCTGCGGGTACAGCTGCGATCCGGTGGCGGTGAGCGCGCCGATGAACTGGTCCACGCGCGCCGCGGCCACGCGCAGGTCGCGGTTGTCGCGCAGCGCGGTCTCGACCAGGCGGTTCAGCTCCGGGTCGCCGAACTGCTCCCACCACTGGGTGTTGGCGACCTCGGCCGCCTTCGGGTAGTCGATGCGCCAGGCGGCGGGCGTGTCCACCGTCGGGCGCACGTAGTTCGGGCCGACGGTGCAGCCCGCCAGCACCGTGATGCAGGCGGCGGCGATGCAGGCGGCGGCGATTCGCGAATTCATGTCGGTGTCCTTCCCAAGAGTCTTCAAGAGTCCGCCTGCCCGGCGCGGCCGCCGCGCCCCGCCCGAAGCGCAGCGCAGCGGCCCGGCGCGCGTGCCATCGCCGTCAACCCCGCAGCAGCAGCCAGCCGGATGCGCCGGCGATCAGCAGCATCGCCAGCATCGCCGACGGCCAGCGGCGCACGAAGCGGTCGCCCTGCTCGAACACCAGGCCGATGCCGCCGCGGCGCGGCGCGGCGGCGTCGAGCAGCGGCCGGCGCGCCAGCACGGCGGCGAGCAGCGCGCCGGCGGCGAACATCGCCAGCGTGTTGCCCAGCTCCTTCGGTGCCAGCGGGTTCGACACCAGCGCGGCCGGCAACGGCCCGACGACGGCCGCCAGCGACAGCGCGAGCGACGCCAGCGCGAGCCCCAGCGCCGCCCACTGCGACAGCCGCGACACCGGCTTGACGGCCAGCGCCTCGGCCGGGCGGCGCAGCACGCGCGCCAGCACCAGCACCACGTAGCCGGCGGTGAAGGCGGCGCCGCCGGTGAGCACCCAGGTCCACCACCACTGGCCCGATTCGGCGGCGGCGTCGAGCAGCAGTTTCTTCGCCAGGTACGCGCCGCTGGGCAGCACGCCCATCAGCGCGACGCCGCCGACCACGAAGGCCAGCACGGCGATCGGCAGCGCGCGCGCGGCGCCGGCCAGGTCGTCGATGCGGTCGTGGCCCAGCGCCGCATACACCAGCCCCGCGGCCATGAACATGCCGGCCTTGGCGGTGGCATGCGCGATCGCCTGCAGCAGCCCGGCGGCCTGCGCCACGTCGCGCAGCGCCATCTGGCCGGCGGCGTCGAAGGCCATCGGGAACAACAGGAACAGGTAGCCGATCTGCGCGACCGTCGAGTACGCGACGAGCAGTTTCAAGCGCTGCTGGCGCAACGCGACCACGCTGCCGACGACGATCGCCGCCGCGCCCATGCCGGCCAGCAGCTGCGCCGCCGACGCGGTGGCCACGCCGGGGAACACGTCCAGCCACAACCGCAGCACCAGGAACCACGAGCCCTTGATGACCAGCGCCGACAGCACCGCGCTGGCGGCGGCCGGTGCGCCGCCGTGCGCCGGCGGCAGCCAGATGTGCAGCGGGAACAGCGCCGTCTTGGCCAGCAGGCCGACCGTCATCAGCGCCAATGCCGTCCACGCGATCGGCTCGGGCTGCACCGCCTGCGCCAGCAGCGGGATGTCGACGGTGCCGTAGCCGCCGTACAGCAGCACCACGCCCAGCAGGTACAGCACCGAGCCGCACAGCGCGAACAGCAGGTAGCGCAGCGCCGCGCGCAGCGTCTCGCCGCTGCCGGCCAGGCACACCAGCGGCACGCCGGCGAAGGTCAGCAGCTCCAGCGCCACGTACAGCGTGAACAGGTCGCCGCTGACGAACACCAGGTTCAGCGAGCCCCACACCGCCATCAGCAGCAGCCAGTAGGCGAAGCCGGTGCGGGATTCCTTGACACCCGTCGGCGTGCCGAAATCGGCGCGCGCATACAGGCCGATGCCGCACACGACGCCGGCGATCGCCAGCAGCATCGCCACCGCCGCACCGTCGGCGCGCAGCGCGATGCCCAGCGGCGGCGACCAGCCGCCGAGCAGGTAGACCAGCGGCCCGCGGGCCTCGAGCCACGACGCCGCGATGCCCAGCGCCAGCGCCAGCCCGAGCGCGATCACGAGGAAGGCCACGCGCTGCACCCAGCGCCCGCCGAGCGCCAGGCCGAGCAGCATGCCGGCGAAGGGCAGCAGCACGGCGGCCGGCAGCAGCAACCCGCCCGGGGTGCTCGTCCACAAATCCACGTTCAGTTCTCCGCGCCCGGCTCGTTGGCGAGCGAGGCCGAATCCGTGGTTTCGATCAGCCGCACCAGCACCGCCACCGCCACCGCGGTGGCGGCGAAGGCGACGACGATCGCGGTGATCAGCAGCGCCTGCGGCAGCGGGTCGGCCGGCAGGCCGGCGGCCGCGCCGCGCTTGGCGAATGCGCCGAAGAGCACGAACACGCCCGTGCCCATCACGTTGAAGGCGACCAGCTTGCGCAGCGGGTGCGGCTGCACGATCAAGCCGTACAGGCCGATGCCCACCAGCGCGCAGGCGCACAGCGCGAACAGCGTGTCGACGCTCATGATTCGGGGTTCCGCGCCGGCGGGCCGTTCATCAGCAACGCCAGCACCAGCGTCAAGGTGGGCAGCAGCGCGATCTCGATGACCACGATCATCGGCTTGGCCCAGCCTTCGGGATAGGCCAGGAAGATGCCCGCCGTCAGCACGCCCAGCACGCCGACGGCCACAAAAACCAGCGGCCCGGCGGCGATGCCCCAACGCAGCCGGCGCGTGCTCACCGGCGGCACGTCGGCCAGGCCCGCCATCTGCACCAGCATCCACATCGCGGCCAGGATCGTCGCCGCCTGGAACTTGCCGCCCGGATGGTCGGCACCGGCCCAGAAGATGTAGATGGCGATGACGATGCCGATCGGCGGCAGCAGCCGCGCCAGATACGCGAAGATGCCGTCGGGGTCGGCGACATGGCGCTGCCCCGGCCGCCCGCCCCACAGCCCGTCGGGCGCGAGCGACCACACGCCCAGCAGCGCGATCACCAGCACGATCGCCTCGAGCAGCGTATCGACCGCGCGGAAGGCGAGCAGCACGCCGGTGATCGGGTTGCCGACCTGCGTGGCCGGCAGGTTGGCGGCCACCTGCGGCGCCAGCGTCGGCGCCGGCCCGGGCAGCACCAGCACGCACAGCACCAGCAGCGCGGCCACCGCCGCCGACAGCAGCGCCGCGAGCCCGCGCACGCCGCCGCCGCTGCGCTCGTGCAGCGCTGCCGCCTCGGTGGCGCGCAGCCGCGCCACCGCGCCGATCAGCAAGGCGCCGGTCAGCCCGCCGCCGATCGCCGCTTCGGTCAGCGCCACGTCGATGCCGGCGAGCCGCACCCACACCAGCGACAGCAGCAGGCCGTAGGCGACGAAGCCGGCCACCGCGACGAAGGCATCGCGCGCCAGCACCGACCACAGCGCCAGCGCCAGCAGCAGCAGCGCGATGACGAAACTGACGACCGGCGTCATCGGTTGCGCTCCTGCTGCCGCGCGGTGCGCGCGATCAGCTGCGACACGACTGCACTGGACAGGATCACCAGCAGCCACACCAGCAGCAGCTTCAGCCCGGCCAGCACGCTGCCCACCTGCGGCAGCAGCCCCAGCACCACCAGCGCCAGCCCGAGGTTGTCGGCCTTGGTCAGCGCGTGCAGGCGCGTATAGGCGTCGGGGAAGCGCAGCAGCCCGAGCGTGCCGGCCAGGTAGAAGAACAGGCCCAGCCCGATGGCCGCCATGGTGAAAAGGTCGAGCACCAGCCGCATCAGCGCTCCCCCTCGCCGCCTTCGGCATCCTGGCGCAGCGCCGACTTGACGAAGGCGATCGCCGCGAAGGCCGACAGCAGCGCCAGCGTCAGCGCCACGTCGACCACCGCCGATTCGCCGGTGGCCACCGCCAGCAGCAGCAGTGCGCCGATCGCGCCGGTGCCCAGCAGTTGCGCCGCCATCAGCCTCTCGGCGCGACCCGGGCCGCGCGCCACGCGCACCAGGCCGAGCGCTGTCATCAGCACGACGAAGGCCGACGCCCACACCAGGAAGTCAGCCATGGCGTTGCCCCGGGATCAGCGCCTTCGAATAGGCCTGCTCTTCGGCGGCCAGTTGCTCGGCCACCGGCTGGCCCAGGTCGAGCGCGTGATATTCGATGACCTGCTCGGTCTCGGCGGTGGGCACCGAGCCCGGCAGCAGGCTGGAGATCGCCTCGAAGGCCAGCCGTGCCGAGCCGCGCGGCAAGCCGGGCCGGTAGTCGACGAAGCCTGGCTGCAGCGGGATCGCGGGCGACAGCGCGCGCCGCGCCACGTCGACGCCGGCCACCAGCGACTGCCACAGGAAGCGCGGCAACAGCGTCAGCAGCGCGCCCAAGCGCACCCGGCCGGCTTCGGGCGGCATCAGCTTCAGGCTGACCCAGGTGGCGGCGGCCGTGGCCAGCACACCGAACGCCAGGTTCGCCGGCTTCGCGCTCTGGTCGATGACGATCCAGATCGCGAAGTACAGCAGCGCGCGAATCAGCGCCGGCGCGTTCACCGGGGTACCTTCGGGCTGCGCCCTGCGGTGTTCGCCCTTGGGGCGGCCCGGTGGGCTCATGCCGCCTGCACCGGCGCCGCGCCCGCCGCACGCAGGCTGACCTGGATCGCGCCTAGCCGGTCGTACAGTCGGGCCCGTGCGCGGATCGGCCACCAGTCGTACAGGAAGATCTCCATCGGCCGCCACAGAGCCACCCAGCCGCCGATGACCAGGCTCTCCTTGACCAGCCCGGCCCAGCTGTACTGGGCGATCAGGCCATCCAGGATCTCGGCCGCGGCGACGGTACCTGCCAGGAAGGCCAGACCGATCACGAGGCTGATGCGGCCGGTTCGAAACAACTGCGCCAGATCCCGACGCCGGCCGGCGGCCTCGCCGCGGAAGAATTCGCGCACGGCTTCACCCAGCAGCGCCGCATCGCCGGCCGTGGCCGACGGCTGCGCTTCGGGCAACGGCGCGCCGCCCCCGGGTTCCCCGCCGCCGACAGCAGCCGCGCCGGTCCACTGCCCGGGCCTGGGCGCGCCCAGGTGCACCACCAGCGCCAGCGGCTGCTCCTTCGGCGTTTCCTCGGCCCAGCCGACGATGTAGGCGGCGGCCTTCGGATCCAGGTCGCGCTCGCGAAAGGGCGCCGGGTCCATCGCGTCGAAGATCTGCCGGAGCTCGGACACGCGCAGGTCGAGCACGGCCGCCCCCTGCGCGCGCTGCTCCTGCACACCGCCGCTCGCGCTGCCGTTCACGCCGCCGATCGCCGCTGCCGCCATCGCCGCTTCAGGCCGCCGCCACCGCGGGCGGCGGCGCCTTGTCCTGGCCGCCGAACACGGTGATGTACAGCACCGGCAGCAGGATCAATGTCAGCAGCGAAGCCACCATCAGCCCGCCCATGATGGCGATCGCCATCGGGCCCCAGAAGATCGTCGGCGCGATCGGGATCAGCCCCAGCACGGTCGAGATCGCCGTCAGCACGATCGGGGTCAGCCGGTTGCCGGCGGCGGTGATCACCGCGTCGCGCACGCTGCTGCCGGCGGCGCGCTCCTCCTCGATCGACACGATCAGGATCACCGCGTTCTTCGCGATCATGCCGATCAGCGCCAGGATGCCGAGGATCGCGACGAAGCCCAGCGGCCGCTGGAACAGCAGCAGCGACGCGACCACGCCGATCAAGCCCAGCGGCAGGATGAACAGCACCATCGCCAGCCGGCGGAAGCTGATCAGCAGCATCATCATGAACAGCAGCATCAGCAGGATCATCATCGGCACCACCGAGAACACGTTGGCCGACGAATCGTTGCTCGACTCGTACAGCCCGCCGGTCTCGATCTTGTAGGGCCGCGGCAGCTTGGCGGCGTACTCGGCGATGCTCGGGCCGATCGCCGCCACCACCGTTTCCGGCAGCACGCCGTGGGTGACGTCGGCGCGCACCGTCAGCGTGGGCACGCGGTCGCGGCGCCACACGAGCGGGAACTCCTGCTCCTCGCTGAAGCGCGCGAACTGCGACAGCGGCACCATGCGCCCGCTGGGCGTGGGCACCTGCAGCGAAGCCAGCGTGTCGAAGGACGCCCGCTCGCCGTCGCCGGCGCGCGCGATCACGTTGACCAGGTAGATGTCGTCGCGCACCTGCGTGATCGTGGTGCCGCTGACCGCGCCCTGCAGCACCGAGGCGATGCTCGCGGTGCTGACGCGCAGCCGCCGCGCCTCGTCCTGGTCGATGTGCACGCGCAGCTGGCGCGCCGGCTCCATCCAGTCGTAGTTGAGGTTGCGCACGCGGCTGTCGGCGGCCATCAGCTTGGCCACGTCTTCGGAGATGCGGCGCAGCTCGTCCTTGTCCGGGCCGGTCACGCGGTACTGCAGCGGCCAGCCCACCGGCGGGCCCATCTCCAGCGGCGACACGCGCGCCACCACCTCGGGGAAGTCGACCGCGAGCGTCTTCTCGAGCCGCGCCTGCAGCCGGTCGCGCGCTTCGATGTCCTTGGCGATGACGATCAGCTGCGAGAAGAAGGGGTTGGCCAGGTGCACCGCGAGCGGCAGGTAGAAGCGGATCGCGCCGCGGCCCACGTAGGTGCTGTAGTGGTCGACGTCGGGGTCGCCCTTCAGCAGCGCCTCGACGCGCTCGGCCGTGGCCTGGCTGGCGAAGATCGACGCGTTCTGGCGCAGCGTCAGGTCCACCTGCAGCTCGGGCCGGTCCGACGACGGGAAGAACTGCCGCGGCACCAGCGGCAGCGCCAGGATCGCCGCCGCGAACATCGCCACCGTCACGCCGATCGTCACCCAGCGCAGGCGGATCGCGGCGCGCAAGAAGGCCTGGTAGCCGTTCTTCAGCTTGCTGGGCTTGGGCTCGCCCTGCGTCGGCTTCGGGGGCTTGAGCAGCGCCTTGCAGATGATCGGGCCGAACACCACCGCCACCAGCCACGACGCGATCAGCGCGATCGCGACCACCCAGAACAGCGACGACAGCACCTCGCTCGCACCGCCTGGCGCGAAGCCCACCGGCACGAAGCTGGCGATCGTGACCAGCGTGCCGATCAGCATCGGCGCGGCGAGCGTGCGGTACGCAAAGGATGCGGCAGCATCGGGCGCATCGCCGGCCGCGAGCCGCCGCTGCGTGGCATCGACCGTCGTCATCGCGTCGTCGACCAAGAGCGTGAGCGCGATGATCAGCGCGCCCAGCGACACGCGCTGCAGCGCGATGTGCTGCTGGTTCATCACCGTGAACACCAGCGCCAGCGTGATCGGAATCGCCAGCGCGACGACCACGCCCGGGCGCACGCCCAGGCTGACGAAACTGCACAGCAAGATGATGCCGATGGCCTGGTACAGCGAGGTCAGGAAGTCGTTGATCGCGTGGTCGACGATGGTCGATTGGTCGGCCACCAGCACCGGCTCGATGCCCACCGGGAGAGAGGCTTTGGCCTCGTCCATGGCGGCGCGGATGTTCTTGCCCAGCGCCAGGATGTCGGCGCGTTCGCGCATCGACACCGCCAGGCCGATCGCCGGCTGGCCGTTGACGCGGAACATCGGCGTCGGCGGGTCGACCAGGCCGCGCTTGACGCTGGCGATGTCGCCGAGCCGGACGACGCGCTCGCCGAACACGAGATTCACGTTCTCGATGTCGCGCTCGTTGTCGAAGGCGCCGGACACGCGCAGATAGACGCGCTCCTTGTCGGTGTTGATCACGCCCGAAGGCCGCAGCAGGTTCTGCGCCTGCAGCGTGCTGATGATGGTCTGCAGGTTCAGCTGCAGCCCGGCCAGCTTCTGGGGCGAGAACTCGATGTAGATGCGCTCGTCCTGCGCGCCCAGCACCTCGACCTTGGCGACGTCGGGCACCTGCAGCAGCTTGGAGCGGATGGCCTCGGCGTGGTCGCGCAGCTCGCGGAAAGTGAAACCGTCGGCGGTGAAGCCGTAGATGAAACCGAAGGTGTCGCCGAAGTCGTCGTTGAAGAAGGGCCCGACGACGCCGGCCGGCAGCGTGTGGCGGATGTCGCCGATGTTGCGCCGCACGCGGTACCAGACGTCGGGGATGTCCTGGGTCGAGGTGGTTTCGTCGAGGTCGACGAAGATCGTCGTCTGCCCGGCCGTGGTGTAGCTGCGGATCGCGTCGAAGTTCTGCGTCTCCTGCAGCGTGCGCTCCAGCCGCTCGGTCACCTGTTCGATGGTTTCTTCGACGGTGGCGCCGGGCCACGCGGCGGCGATGATCATCGTGCGCACCGTGAACGGCGGGTCCTCGTCGCGGCCCAGGTCCTTGAAGGCCAGCACCCCCGCGACGACCACGAGGATCATCAGGAAGACGATGAACGACGGCCGCTTCAGCGACCATTCGGAAAGGTTCGGACCGATCATTTGGCGGCCGCCGCGAGCAGGCTGACCTTCTGGCCCGGGCGCAGCGCGTGCACGCCGCCGGTGACGACGATGTCGCCATCGGCCAGGCCGCTCTTGACCTGCACCGACGCTTCGCCGGCCGAGCCGACCGCGATCTCGCGCTGCGCGACTGCCTTCGTGGCCGGGTCGACGACCCACACCGCGGTCTGGCCGCCGGCGCGCACCAGCGCGGTGGTCGGGATCTCGATCGCCGGTGCGGCGTCGAGCGTCATGCGGCCGGTGACGGTGGTGCCCAGGCGCATCGCCGCCGGCGGGTCGATCAGGCGCACGCGGATCTGGAAGGTGCCGGTCACCGGGTCGGCGCGCGGCGCGATCTCGCGCACCTTGCCCTTGGCCGCCACGGCCGGGTCGTTGGCCAGCACGACGTTGATGTCCGGGTTGCGCGGCGCGCTGTTCTTCACCTGCACCGGCACGTCGAAGACGGCGTCGCGCGCGCCTTCGCGCGCCACCTGCACCACCATGCGGCCCGGCCCGACCACCTCGCCGGGCTCGGGCCCGCGCGCGGTGACCACGCCGGTGACGCTGGCGAACAGCCGCGTGTAGCCGAGCCGGTTCTGAGCCAGCGTCAGCTGCGACTGCGCCGCCTCGACCTGCGAGTCGGCGGTCTTGCGCAATGCCTCGGCCTGCTCGAACTGCGCGCGCGACACCGCGTCCTCGGCCACCAGGTCGCGCATGCGCTCGAAGTTGCTGCGCGCCTCGACCTGCCGCGCCTGCGCGGCCGACAACTGCGCGCGCGCCGCCTGCACGCCGCTCTCCTCGTTCTGCGGATCGAGCCGCGCGATCAGCTGCCCCTGCCGGACGGCGTCGCCCACGTCGACCAGGCGCTCCATCAGCCGGCCGTCGATGCGGAAGGACTCGTTGATCTCGTTCTGCGCCTGCACGTTGCCGGTGATCGCCACCGTGCTGCCGGCGGCGCGCTTCTCGATCGTGATCGTGCGCACCGGACGGATCTCGGGTGCGGGCTTCTCCACTTCGCGCTGGCACGCGGACAGCAGGACCGCGGCGGCCACCGCCGCCGCCAGCCCGATTCCGGTACGGCTTGCCTTCTTCGCCGACGCGGCGGCGCATGGATTGGACACGGGAAGGACTCCTGCAACTGCACCGGACGATTCTAAAGGCTGCCCATCGGTGGGCCGGCCCCGGGGCTGGGACGGAGCCGGGCGGCGACCGGTCGCGCAGCGGATCCGCGGCGGCGCGGTGCCGTGCGCCGGCCGCCGGCCCCGCGCCTGATCCCGGCGCGCGCCGGCGGCCGGCACGCCATAATTCCGCCGCAAGCCGCGCCGGCAACGGCAGGCAACCCGCGGGACTCGCCGAGCCATGCCGAACGTGCCGACACCGACGACCGCCGAGCGCCTGATCCAGCGCCTGCCGCGTCATCTGAAGATGAGCGAGCTGCGCGTGTTCCTGATCGTGCTCGAGCACCGCAGCTTCCGCAGGGCCGCCGCGGTGCTGCACCTGACGCAGCCGGCGGTGACCCGGGCCATCGCCGGCCTGGAGGACACGCTCGGCGTGCGCCTGTTCGACCGCGTGGCCAACGGCGTCGAGCCCACGATCCACGGCCGCGCCTTCGCGCCGCGCATCGCCGCCGTCTTCGACGAACTGCGCCGTGCCGCGCACGAACTGACGCTGGTGTCCAGCGGCGCCACCGGCCGTCTGCGCCTGGGCATCGTGCCGATGCCGGCGATCCCGCTGTTGCCGGTGGCGCTGGAGCGGCTGCTGCGCGAGCAGCCGGGCGCGCAGGTGTCGGTGGTCGAAGAGCGCGAGACCGAACTGGTCGACCGGCTGCGCCGGCGCGACGTCGAGTTCGCGATCCTGCGGCTGGCGCTGGTCGATCCGGCCGCCGACCTGCGCGTGGACACGCTGTACGACGAGCGGCTGTGCGTGGTGGCCGCGGAGGACCACCCGCTGGCCGCGCGCGCGCAGATCGGCTGGCCGGAACTGCTCGAGCAGCGTTGGGTCCTGCCGCCGGCCGACTGCCTGTTCCACGAACATGTGCAGCGCACGCTGCATCAGCTCGATCTGCCGATGCCCAGGCATGCGGTCGAGGCGATCGCGATCAACATCCAGTTCGGCATGGTGCTGCACGCGGGCCTGCTGGGCTTCGGCATGCGCTCGCAGATCAGCTTCGCGCCGGGCAAGGACTTTCTCGTGCCCCTGCCGGTCGAGTTGCCGGCCAGCCGCAGCCGCGTGGCCGCGGTGTCGCTGAAGTCGCACGATCCCAGCCCGTTGGCACGGCAGCTGATCGAACACCTGCGGGCGGTCGCGGCCGGGCCGCAGGCAGCGGCGCCCGATGCGGGATCCGAGGCGCACGTGGCGCTGCCGCAGGGCATTGCCGCCCCCGGTTGAGCGCGGCCGGACGCGCCCAGGGGCGGCCCCCGCCGCGCATTTGCGACAATCGCGCCCCGAAAGCGGGCTCGGCACGGGCCCGCCACCACGCCGCGGAGATCCGAATCCATGCTGTACGTTGACATCCCGAGCCGATACGACATCGAGCGTCTGGGCGCCGCGCGCGCCGATGCCTGCGTGTCGATCTACCTGCCGACCACCCCGCTGACCCAGGCGGCGCAGGCCGACCGCATCGCGCTGAAGAACCTGGCGGCCGACGCCGTCGGCCGGCTGCGCGCGATGGGCGTGGACAAGGCCCGCGCGGCCGCCGTCGAGGAGTCGCTCGCCGACCTGGTGGACGACGACGAGTTCTGGCGCTTCCAGGCGCACAGCCTGGCGGTGCTGGCCACGCCCGACGAGACGCTGACCTTCCGCCTGGCCAACCGCCTCGAGCCGGCAGCCGTGGCCGGCGACCGCTTCTTCATCAAGCCGCTGCTGCGCGCGATCACGGTGCCGCAGTCGGCCTACGTGCTCGCGCTGGCGCAGGGCGGGGTGCGGCTGGTCGAGGTCTCGGCCGACCTGCCGTCGGCCACGGTCGCGGTGCGCGGCCTGCCCGACGATGTCGCCAGCGCGGTGGGCAAGGCGTCGATCAAGGACCGCACGCAGATCGGGCGCCTCGGCGGCATCGAAGGCCAGAAGGTGCGCATGCGCCAGTACGCCCGGCTGGTCGACCAGGCGGTGCGCGACGTGCTGGCCGGCAGCGACGTGCCGCTGATCCTGGCGGCGGCGCAGCCGCTCGAGGCGATCTACCGCTCGTTGTGCTCGTATCCGCACCTGGTCGCGGAGTCGATCCCGGGCAACCCCGAGCAGTTGAGCGACGCCGATCTGGGCCAGGCGTCGCGCGCCATCCTCGACAACCTGCACCGCACCCGCCTGGAGGCGCTGCACGCGCTGTTCGCGGCGCGCGCGCAGGAAGGCCGCGCCACCACCGATGTCGCCCAGGCCGCGCGCGCCGCCACCTTCGGCGCCGTCGACACGCTGATGGTCGACATCGACGAAGTCATGCCCGGCAGCATCGATGATGCCGGCCGCGTCGCCTTCGACGCCGCCGCCGATGCGGCCGGCGGCGGCGTGGTCGACCAGATCGCGCTGCGCGCGCTCAATGCCGGCGCCAAGGTGCTGGGGCTGCGCCGCGCCGACATCCCCGGCGGCGGCAGCCTCGCCGCGATCCTGCGCTACGCGTTCTGACCCGCCCGGCGCCGCGAGGCGCCGAATCCGAGAGATCCCACTACCGAGCCGCGGAACTTCCCGCGGCCCAACCGTTCTGTGGGAACGGTGCAGGCGCCGCCTGCCGAACTTCCGAAACCCGAAGCATCCGAAGGAACACCATCATGAGCAATTTCTGGGACATCGTCTGGTTGATGATCTCGACCTTCTTCTTCATCGCCTACCTGATCATCATGTTCCAGATCGTGGTCGATCTGTTCCGCGACCACCAGCTCGGCGGCTTCGCCAAGGTGCTGTGGGTGCTGGGCCTGATCTTCATCCCGGTGCTGACGGCGATCATCTACATCATCGCGCGCGGCCGCGGCATGTCGCTGCGCCAGCAGGCCAGCCTGGAAAAGGCCAGGGCCGACACCGACGCCTACATCAAGACGGTCGCGGGCAAGTCGCCGGCGGCCGACATCGCCGAGGCCAAGGCACTGCTCGACGCCGGCACGATCACCCAGGCCGAATTCGACCGGCTCAAGGCCAAGGCGCTGTCCTGAGGCCCGCGGCGGCTCAGCGTTGCGGCATGCCGCGGCGCGAGCCGAAGCGGTGCGCATAGGCCCAGGTGAACTCGGCGCCGAACAGGAAGATCTGCGCCGAGTAGTACACCCACAGCAGCACCACGATCAGCGAGGCCGCCGCGCCGAAGGCCGAGGTGATGCCGCTGCGGCCGATGTACAGGCCGATCAGGAACTTGCCGGCGACGAACAGCACCGAGGTCACGCCCGCGCCCACCCACACGTCGCGCCAGTGGATGTCGGCGCGCGGCATCGCCTTGTAGATCATCGCGAACACCACGGTCACCAGCAGCAGGCTCAGCCCCGTCTCGCTGGCGCCGCTGAAGCTGAGCCAGCTCTGCGACTGCGGATCCCACCAGCGGCTGAGCGCGCGCATCGCCGCGCTGAAGGCCAGCGACACGATCAGCAGGAAGCCGATCCCGAGGATCATGCCGAAGGACAGCAGCCGCGCGCGCACGATCGCCCACAGGCCGCTGTGCGCCGGGCGCTTGGGCACGCGCCAGATGCGGTTCAGCGAATCCTGCAGCTCGGCGAACACCGAGGTCGCGGCGACGAACAGCAAGGCCACGCCGAACACGGCCGCGGGCACGTTGTCGGCCGGGCGGCGCGCGCTCTCGAGCAGCCCCTGGACCGCGCGCGCGCCGGTGGTGCCGAGCATGCCGTGCAGCTGCACGTAGATCTCGCCGCGCGCGGCCTCCTCGCCGAAGACGGCGCCGGCCACCGCGATCACGATCAGCAGCAGCGGCGCGACCGAGAAGATCGTGTAGAAGGCCAGCGCCGCGCCCATGCTCTGCGCATGGTCCTCGACCCAGTTCAGCGCCGCGTCGCGCAGCAGCGCGGCGGTCTCCTGCAGCAGGCGGACCATCTGCGAACCCTCAGACCTGCCCGTTCTTCGACAGCAGGATCGCCACCTGGCGCGTGCCCGGGAACCCGGCGAACACGATCGTGACGATCGCGGTGATCGGCACCGCCAGGAAGGCACCCGGGATGCCCCACAGCTCCGACCACAGCGCCAGGCTGATCAGGATCGCGAAGGGGCTCAGGTTCAGCGAACTGCCCATCACATAGGGATCGAGGAAGTTGCCGATCACGAACTGCACCGCGGACAGCGCCAGCACCAGCGTCAGGATCGGCCCCAGCTCCTGGTACTGCACCACCGCCACCAGTGCGGGCAGCACCACGCCGAGCACCGAGCCCACGTAGGGCACGAAGTTCAGGAACCCGGTCAGCACCGCCAGCAACGCCGCGAACTCGAGCCCGTACAGCCGCATCACCACCCAGCTGACGACGCCCAGCAGCACGCTCAGCAGCGTCTTCAGCGCCAGGTACGAGCCGATGCGCCGGTTGATCGTGCCGATCACCGTGCGCAGGCGCGCCACCTGCTTCGGGTCGTCGGACATCGCCGCCAGCTTGGCGTCGAAGGCGCGGCGCTCGACCAGCAGGAAGGTCGCATACAGCATCACGACGACGAAGGTCACGAGCATCGAGCCCAGCGACGCCAGCAGCGAGGTGACCAGCCGCTGCAGGTTGATCTGCGCCATCAGTTCCTGGCGCAGCATCGCCCAGGTGGGCTCGGTCTCGATGCCCAGGCGCACCGCCACCTGCTGGATCGACGCCAGCAGCGACTGCTGGTACTGCGGCGCCAGCGCCAGCGCCCGGTCCTTGTTGGCGGCGATCAGGTAGGCCAGCAGGAAGAAGGCCAGGCCGATCGCCGCGAACGAGAACAGGTAGCGCAGCTGCAGCGGCAGACTGGGCCCGATCCCGGGCACGCGGCCCAGCACCTGCGCCAAGCCGACGATCACGTAGACCACCACGGCGCCGAGCACCGCCGGCACGAGGATCGTCTTGCCGGCGCTCAGCAGCCAGCCGACAATCAGCATCAGCACGGTGCCGTACACCACGGCGCGCAGTTTTTCCATCGTTCGGGTCGGGCAATCGGTCGAGGCGACGGCCGCGAGTGTGCCTCAAGGCCGGCGCGTCCCCCGCCGGGTGCGGCCCCACCTGCGGGACGCAACGCGCGCCGGGGCTGTAGACTGCGCGCCCTGCCCCATCGACCCCGCCGCGGAATCCACCATGCTGAAGATCGTCCTGGCTGCGGCATTCGCCGCCGCCGCCCTGTGCGGCGGCAGCGCGCTGGCGCAGGGCAGTTCGCCGACCCTGGCGCGGATCAAGGCAGCCAAGGCGATCAACGTCGCCTTCTCGCCCGACTCGGCGCCGTTCTCGGCCGCCCCCGCCGCCGATGCACCGCCCGAGGGCTATTCGATCGAACTGTGCAAGCGTGCGATCGCGCAGATCGCGCGCGCCGTCGGCGAGCCCGCGCTGAAGATCAACTGGATCCCCGGATCGGTCGAGCAGCGGCTGCAGCTGGTGGCCGGCGGCCGCGCCGAGCTGGAATGTGCCAACACCACGCAGACGCAGACGCGGCTGGCGCAGGTGGACTTCTCCAACCTGATCTTCGTCGACGGCGGCGGCCTGCTCGTCAAGGCCGGCGCGCCCGTCAACCGCATCGCCGACCTGGCCGGCAAGCGCGTGGCGGTGCTGAAGGGCACGACCACCGAGCAGCGGCTCGAGAAGGCGCTGCGCCTGCGCCAGGTGCAGGCGACGCTGGTGCCGGTCGACACAGCCGGCGTCGGGCTGTCGCTGCTCGAGGCCGGCACGGTCGATGCCTACGCCGGCGACAAGGTCGAGCTCGCGGCGCTGGCCATGCAGGCGCGCGATCCGGCACGCGTGGCGCTGGTGCTGGAGGATTTCTCCTTCGAGCCCTACGCGTTCGCGTTGCCGCGCAACGATTCGGCGCTGCGCCTCGAGGTCAACCGCGCGCTGACGCAGGCCTACGTCGGCGGCGACATCGACGCCATCTTCGAGCAGTGGCTCGGCAAGCTGGGTCGCCCGACGGGCCTGCTGGCGATGATGTACCTGCTGAACGCGATTCCCGAATGAACCCACCTCTTCGAGCGGACCCCGCCATGACCCGAGTCTCGATCTGGCGGCGCGCCGCCGCCCTGTGGACCGCGGCCTGTGCGCTGCTGCTGGCGGCGTGCAGCACGCCGCCGGCCTTCCAGGTGTCGGAGCCATCGGCGCGCACCGGCACGGTGATCTCGATCACCCAGGATTCGGTGCAGAACGTGAACCCGGTCGCCGGCGGCATCGGCGGCGCGCTGATCGGCGGCGGCATCGGCAGCCTGTTCGGCGGCGGCACCGGCCAGACGGTGGCCACCGTCGTCGGTGCGGCCGGCGGCGCCTACCTGGGCAGCCAGGCCGCGCAGCACAGCCGCACCTTCGTGTGGCGCATCGGCGTGCGCTACGACGACGGCAGCGTCGCCACGGTGCAGCAGACCACCGCGCCGGCGCTGCGCATCGGCGACCGCGTGCGCGTGACCAACACCGGCATCGAGCTGCTGAGATGAAACTGCACTTCACCCTCGCAATGGCGCTGGCGGTTGCGCTGGCAGGCTGCGCGCAGCGCCAACAGGATTGGGCGTCGGCTGCCGACAATCCCGACCCCGCACACAGCAGCCGCGATTCGCTCGACTGGCCGGGCGTCTACGAAGGCATCACGCCCTGCGCCGACTGCCCCGGCATCAAGATGCGGCTGACTCTGCGGCACGACGGCAGCTACGAACTGAGCACGCAGTACCTGGAGCGCCAGGCCGAGCCGCAGACGGTGCGCGGCCGCTTCAGCTGGAGCGCCGACGACGGCTCGATCAAGCTCGACGCGGCCGGCCAGGGCCGGCAGTTCCGCGTCGGCGAAGGCCGGCTGCTGCAGCTCAACGCCGACGGCAGCGCGCCGCCGTGGAACACGCCGAACCGGGTGCTGACGCAGCAGCCGGCCAAATGACCCGCCCTGCCCGCGCGGCGGGTCCGCGCCGGGCCCACCACTTGATCGGAGAACCGATGCCCACGTACCTGCGCCGCGTCGCGCTGCTCGCCGCGCTGGCATTGCCGGCCTTCAGCCTGCAGGCCCAGCCGCCCCAGCCCCCGCATGACGGCGGCAGCCCCGCCGCGAAGCCGCCGCGCCGCGGCGCCGACGCGGCCCTGGTGCGCGCGCTGCAAGACCACCGCTGGACGCTGCAGGCGGCCACCGATGCCGACGGCCAGCCGATCGCTGCGCTGCTGCCGCCCGGCCACGCCTTCGTGCTGCGCTTCGAAGGCGAGCGGCTGCACGTGACCGGCGGCTGCAACAGCATGAACGGCGGCTGGCGGCTGAGCCCGCAGCGCCGGCTCGACGTCAGCCGCCTGGCAGCCACGATGATGGCCTGCGAGCCGGCGCTGATGCAGGCCGACGCGGCGCTGGCCAAGGTGCTGGCGCAGCCGCTGGACGTGTTGGTCGCGCCCGGCGTCGAGCCCACGCTGCGGTTGCGCAGCGCCGAACGCCAGACGCTGTATTTCGGCGGCCAGCGCACGCCGCAAAGCCTGTACGGCGAGCCCACGCGCATCTTCCTCGAGGTGGCGCCGCAGACGGTGGACTGCGTCAGCGGCGTGCAGCGCACGCAGTGCCTGCAGGTGCGCGAACGCCGCTTCGATGCGCAGGGCCTGCGCATCGACCCGCCCGGCCCGTGGCAGGTGTTCCACGGCTCCATCGACGGCTACACCCATCACAGCGGCGTGCGCAACGTGCTGCGCATCAACCGCTTCACCCGGCCGCAGCCGCCGGCCGACGCGTCGCGCTACGTCTACGTGCTCGACCTCGTGGTCGAATCCGAGACGGTGCCGAAGTAGCGCAAGCCCGGCCGGCTCGCGCGCGCGCCCGTCAGGGCGCGTCGGCGGGCTCGACGATGCCGGCGACGTGCCGCCGCGGCAGCAGGAACAGCCACGTGGCGAAGATGAAGGGCGCGGTCAGCGTCGGGATGCCCAACGGCGCCAGCGCCGCGTTCATCGCACCCTGCAGCACGACCGTGAACAGCGTGCCCACGGCCGCATACGCCAGCACCCGCGCCGACGGCGCATAGAACACCGACCCGAGCGCGACCGCCGTCAGCACCGGGCTGAATCCCATCAGGCCGGCGCGGATCAGCCCGCCGTCGGCCCCCATCGCCATCGCGGCCAGCACCGCCAGCAGCGCACCGGCGAGCGCCAGCGCGGCAGCCGCCGGCGAGCCCAGCACAAGCCCGGCCAGCAGCAGCAGCGCCGCCACGGTGTCGTCCAGGAAGAAGACCTGCGACACGCTGCGCAGCACCGCGACGACGATGTCGGCCGCGGCCAACGGCAGCGCGGGTGCCGCGCCGGTCGGCCCCGGCGGGGGCAGCGCCTGGCTCCCCAGCCCGGCGAAGGCGCGGCCGGCCAGCAGCAGCACCCAGGTCGTCAGCACGAACGGAAAGGTCAGCGCCGCACCGCCCCAGTTGCGCGTGACGGCGGCCGTCCAGATGGTGCCGACGACCGACGCCGCCGCACCCAGCAGCACGCAGGCCCACAGCAGCGGCGACGGCTGCAGGAAGATCGGCAGCGCCAGGCCGACCAGCGCACCGTTGTAGCCGTACAGCCCGGCCGCCAGGTTCGACGCGTCGGCGCGCAGCCAGATCGCCGTCAGCGTGGCCGCCGCCAGTCCGAGCAGCGTGCCCGCCAGGATCGCGGGCGTGCCGGCATCGATCGCGGCCCAGGCGATCGCCGCCAGGAACAGCAGCCCGCTCAGCGGGTTGTCCTGGAACATCACCTGGCCGGCGGCGCGCAGGTTCAGGTCGACGAAGCGCAGCGCGCCGGCGCGCACGCAGGCTCGTTCCCAGGCGCCCAGAGCGGCATCGAGCTTCATGGCGGTGTCGGCGGCAGTTGACGGATGCAGCCTGCCGGGATCGTCCCGCCCGGCCGGCGGCGCGCAGTATCCGCGACGCGGCAGGCCGTGCCGGCAGGCAGGCGCAACGGCCTTGATCCCGGAACCGGCGGCACAATCGCCGGCAGCGCACGATTCCAGTCCGCCTTCCCGACAAACATCTTGTCCGATCCAGGAGTACGCATGAACCGATTCCGCACGATCGCCGCCCCCGCGGCACTTTGCGCGCTGGCGCTGCTGCCGCTGCACGCCGGCGCGCAGGCCCAGGTGCAGTACGGCCGCGTCACCAACGTCGCGGTGGTCACCGACGTGAGCAACAGCGCCCGCAACGTCGGCACCGTCGTCGGCGGTACCGTGGGCTTCGCCAGCGGCAGCGGCCGCTCGAGCAGCAACCGCGCGCTGCGCACCGCCGGCGGTGCTGCCGCGGGGCGCGGCGTGGGCACGCTCGCGGGCAGCTCGCAGGTGTTCGAATACACCGTGCTGATCGACGGCCGCACCACGATCCGCTTCATTTCCGACCAGGCCGGCAAGCGCGTCGGCGACTGCGTCGCGATCGAGCAGGGCAGCTTCAACAACATCCGCCTGGTGCCCGATTCGCGCTGTGCGCCGGCATCGCGGCCGGCAGCCCCGCCGGCGCCGGCACCTGCGGCGCCGGCCGACGTCGAAGCCGCCGCCGCCTGCTCGCAGGCCAAGCAGCAGGTGCTGGATGCGCAGACCGACGAGGCCTTCGACATCGCCGAGCGCCGCATGCGGCTGCTCTGCGGCGAGTAGCGCGCGCCGCCGCCGGCCGATGGGATTGCGCGGAATCCACCGGCGGTGCCGCCGTGCGGGCGGCGCGGCAGCGCTGCCGCTGCTGCCCTTGCTGATGCTGCCGTGGCTCGCGCTGCTGTGGCTCGCGCTGCTGGCGCCGGCCGCGGCGCAGCAGACGCCGCCTGCCGACGCCAGCCCGGCGATCGCGGCGGCCGACATTCCGGCGCGCGCCGACGCCGACGAGAAGTTCCTGCTGGGCGTGCAGCGTCGCATTCAGATGGCCGACCGGGTCGATCGGGTCGAGCGCGATCTGAAGCGCCAGGCCGCAGGGCTGGACGAGCTCGAAGCGCGCACCGAGCGCGGCGACCTGGGCCTGCTGTCGGTGCAGCGGCTGGAAAGCCTCGAGCGGCATTGGCAGCTGAAGGACCGCGTGCTCGCGCAGACCCGCGCCGAGCTCGCGCGCCTGACCAACGCCGCATCCGACGACGCAGCCGAGCTCGCGGCGCGGCGCGCGGCCTGGCTCGCCACGAGCACCGAGCCCCACCTGTCGCCGGTGCTGGTGCGGCGGGCCGACGAGATGGCCGCACAGGTCGACCGCGCGCAGCGCGCGTTGGCCGGGCCGCTGAGCCGGCTGCTCGACCTGGGGCGCAAGAGCAACGCGCTCGCCGCGCAGGTGCAGCGCGGCCTGACGACCGTGGTGGCCGAGGTGGCCGAGCAGGACCGGCGCCTGGCGGCGATGGATTCCCAGCCGCTGTGGCAGGCACTGCGCGAGGGCAACGTGCGGCAGTCGGTCACGGCCGGCATGCGCCGCAGCCTGGAGATCGAGACCGCGTTCGCGCGCGACTACGACGCCGCCAACGCGCGCATCCTGCCGGTGCTGGCCGCGGCTTGCGCGCTGTTGCTGCCGCTGGTCTTCTGGTTCCGGCGGCGCGCGACTCGCCTGGTCGCGGCCGGCCAGCTGGGTGAATCCGCGCTGCTGGCGCTGGCCCGGCCCTGGGCGGCCTGGTTGCTGCTGGTGGCCGCCATCGCCGTGGCCTACGGGCTGCAGGGGCCGAATCTTCGGCAACAGCTGGTGATGCTGCTGGCCTGGGTGCCGGTATTGGCGCTGATGCAGCGGCGCATGCTGACCATGGTGGGCCCGTGGGCCTACCTGAGCGCGGTCTTCTATTTCGTCAACATGATCGTGTCGCTGCTCGTCGGCAATGCGCTGCTGTACCGGCTGCTGCTGCTGGCCGTGACCCTGCTGATGCTGCTGACGCTGGCACAACGGCTGCTGCGCGCGCGCGGCGGCGAGCCCAGCGAGCACAGCTTCCGCTCCGGCTCGTGGAAGGTGGTGGCCTGGGCCGCCTGTGCCGCGTTGTCGGCGGCAGCCCTGTCGAACCTGCTGGGCAACGTGTCGCTGTCGGCGATGCTGGTGTCGGCCACGCTGGACAGCAGCTACGCGGCGTTGGCGATCTATGCGGCCAGCAAGGTGGTCGTGGCGCTGGCGCAGGTGCTGCTGGCCGGGGCGACGATGGCGCGCTTCGTCGAACGCTACTCGTCGTCGCTCGGATCCACCGCGGTCACCATCGGGCGCGTGCTGCTGGTCGCGGCCTGGCTGCTGTTCACGCTGCGGTCCTTCCGCGTGTATCGCCCGCTGTCGTCGTTCGCGATGGAGGTGCTGACGCACAAGTTCCAGATCGGCGAGCTGTCGCTGAGCCTGGGCAGCCTGGTGTCCTTCGCGCTCGCGACGATGTTCGCGTTCTGGCTCGCCCGCACGATCCGCCAGGTGCTGGCCGAAGACGTGCTGCCGGGCCTGTCGCTGCCGCGCGGCGTGGGCAACAGCGTGTCGTCGCTGACCTATTACGTCGTGTTGCTCCTCGGCATGCTGGCGGCGCTGGCGGCGGCGGGCTTCCAGATCGGGCAGCTGACGCTGATCCTCGGTGCGCTCGGCGTGGGCATCGGCTTCGGCCTGCAGGACGTGGTGCGCAGCTTCGTCGCGGGGCTGATCCTGATGTTCGAGCGGCCGCTGCAGCCCGGCGACATCGTCGAAGTCACCGGCGTGCTGGGGCAGGTGCGCGAGATCGGCCTGCGCGCGACCGTCGTCACCACCTTCGACGGTGCCGACGTGGTGGTGCCCAACGGCATGCTGCTGGCCGACAAGATGACGAACTGGACGCTGCACGGCACCCGCCGGCGCTTCGAGCTGACCGTCAGCACGCACTATGCGGCCGACCCGCAGCGCACGATGGACCTGCTGCTGCAGATCGCGCGCTCGTGCAAGGGCGTGGCCGCGGTGCCGGCCGCGGACTGCATCATGATCGGCCTGGCGCCGGGCGAGTTGCAGTTCGGCGTGCGCGCGTGGGTCCACAACTTCGAAGACTGGCTGAACGTGCGCACCGAACTGGCGCTGAAGATCCGCAACGGCCTGGCCGAGGCCGGCATCGAAGTCCCCAGGCCGCAGCGCGAAGTCGTGGTGCGCCACCTGCCGCCGCAGGATGCAGGCCTGGCGCCCGGGCCTGCAGCCGGCAGCAGCGGCCTCGCGAACGATCCGCCGCGCCCGGCATGAAGCGAGGTTGTCCTTCCATGGTCTGATGTCATCCCCAAGCGGCCGGAGGCCGCCTTGGGACGCAAACAGCCGCCGAACGCATGGCGCCTCGCGTGCCGCGAGCGCTGCCCCGGCGCCATCCTCTGAAGAAGTACCCGCACCGCGCTGCTAGACTTTCGCCCCCCGCTTCGACATCCTGCGCGGCGCCGTTTCGGCGCCGCTTGCGATTGCCCATCCCGCAATGCACTCCCCCGGCAACCTGTACGTCGTGTCGGCCCCCAGCGGCACCGGCAAGTCCAGCCTGGTCCAGGCGCTGCTCGAGCTCGATTCGCACCTGAGCGTGTCGGTGTCGCACACCACGCGCGCGCCGCGCGGCCAGGAGCAGTCGGGGCGCGAGTACCACTTCACCGACGAGCCGACCTTTCGCGCGATGGTCGAACGCGGCGAATTCGTCGAGTGGGCGCAGGTGCACGGCCGCCTGTACGGCACCTCGCGCCGCGCGATCGAGCAGGGCCTGGCCGGCGGCCTGGACATCGTGCTCGAGATCGACTGGCAGGGCGCGCTGCAGATCCGCCGCCTGTTCCCCGACGCGGTGCTGGTGTTCGTGCTGCCGCCGAGCTGGGATGAACTGCGCCAGCGGCTGCTGCGCCGCGGCGAGGACGGCGAAGCGATGATCGAACAGCGCCTGGCCAATGCCCGGCTGGAGGTGGCCCAGGCCCGCCATTTCGACTTCGTTATAATCAATGCCCTCTTCGAGGCGGCGCTCTTCGACCTGAAGACGATCGTCCATTCCCAGCGGCTGAAATACGCGGCACAGGCCCGCAACCGCAGCACGGTGTTCGCCGCGCTCGGCATCGGTTGACCTGCTGCCCTCACCCGCGCAGACCTGCAAGACGCCATGGCCCGCATCACCGTCGAAGATTGCCTGGAAAAGATCCCGAACCGCTTCCAGCTCGTGCTGGCCGCGACCTACCGCGCGCGCATGCTCAGCCAGGGCCACGCGCCGAAGATCGACACGCGCAACAAGCCCGGCGTGACCGCGCTGCGCGAGATCGCCGCCGGCGAGATCGGCCTGGAGATGCTGCGCAAGGTGCCGGTCTGAGCGGCTGAGCCCCGCGGCGGGCCGCGCCCGCCGCCCCCAGACCCGCAGCGCCGGGGCCGATACTGCTAGATTCGGCGCCATGGGGATTCGCTCGCTCGCCGCCGAACTGCTGCCGGCCGCCTTGCAGGGGCGGTCGCGCAACGTGTCCGCGCCGCCGGAAAAGGGCGTGCAGGCGGCCTCCTTCGCCGCCCTCACCCACAAGCTCGGCTACCTGAGCCGCGCCGAGCACAAGCAGGTGCTCGAGGCGTACCGCTTCGCCGACGAGGCCCATCTCGGCCAGTTCCGCGCCAGCGGCGAGCCCTACATCACCCACCCGATCGCGGTGGCGGGGCTGTGCGCCGACTGGAAGCTCGACGTGCAGGCGATCATGGCCGCGCTGCTGCACGACACCATGGAAGACCGCGGCGTCACCAAGCCGCGGCTGATCGAGCAGTTCGGCGCCCCCACCGCCGAACTGGTCGACGGGCTGACCAAGCTCGACAAGCTGCAGTTCAACACGCGCGAAGAGGGCCAGGCCGAATCGTTCCGCAAGATGCTGCTGGCGATGGCGCGCGACGTGCGCGTGATCCTGGTCAAGCTCGCCGACCGGCTGCACAACATGCGCACGATGGCGGCGATGGCGCCCGACAAGCGCCAGCGCATCGCGCGCGAGACGCTCGACATCTACGCGCCGATCGCCCACCGCCTGGGCCTGAACCAGACCTACCGCGAGCTGCAGGAGCTGTGCTTCGAGTTCCTGTACCCGTGGCGCTACGCGGCGCTGGCCAAGGCGGTGCAGCGCGCGCGCGGCTACCGGCGCGACATCGTCGAGCGCGTGCACCGCGAGGTCGAGCGCGCCTTCGCCGCGGCCAAGATCAAGGCCAAGGTGTCGGGGCGCGAGAAGACCGTCTACTCGATCTACCGCAAGATGCGCGAGAAGCGCGCCGGCTTCGCCCAGGTCAACGACGTGTTCGGCTTTCGCATCATCGTGCCGACCCAGCCCGAGTGCTACCTGGGCCTGGGCGTGCTGCACCAGCTGTACAAGCCGGTGCCGGGGCGCTTCAAGGACTTCATCGCGATCCCCAAGGTCAACGGCTACCAGTCGCTGCACACCACGCTGGTCAACCCGCTGGGCACCTCGGTGGAGTTCCAGCTGCGCACCGACGCGATGCACGCGGTGGCCGAGACCGGCATCGCCGCGCACTGGCTGTACAAGACCGGCGGCAAGGGCAGCGCCGACGACGCGCAGCGCCTGGGCTCGATGTGGCTGCAGTCGCTGATCGAAATCCAGGACACGACCAACGATTCGGCCGAGTTCCTCGAACACGTGCGCATCGACCTGTTCCCCGACGCGGTCTACGTGTTCACGCCCAAGAGCCGGATCCTGGCGTTGCCGCGCGGCGCCACCCCGGTGGACTTCGCCTACGCGATCCACTCCGACGTCGGCGACCGCTGCGTCGCGGCATCGATCAACGGCGAGCCGGCGGCGCTGCGCACCGAGCTGCGCAGCGGCGACGTCGTCGAGATCGTCACCGCCCCGGGCGCGCGGCCCAACCCGGCGTGGCTGTCGATCGTGCGCACCGGGCGCGCGCGCTCCAAGATCCGCCAGTACCTGAAGACGATGGAGCAGGACGAGGCGCGCGCGATGGGCGAGAAGATGCTCGCGCAGGCGCTGCGCGCCGAGGGCCTGGAGCTGCCGAGCGCCAACCCGGCCGATGAAGCCGCCGCGGCGCTGTGGCAGCAGCTGACGCGCTGGAGCGGCAACCGCGGCCGCGGCGAGCTGCTGGTGGACATCGCGCTGGGCCGCAAGATCGCCGGCATCGTCGCGAAGCGGCTGGCCGCGCTGATGGCCGAACGCGGCATCCGGCCCGACGCGGTGACCCTGTCGCTGGGCCACTACGGCAGCGACGCCGCCGGGCACCCGAACGGCGTGGCCTTCATCGACGGCAGCGAAGGCGCTTCGGTCAAGCTCGCCCCCTGCTGCCGGCCGATCCCCGGCGACGCGCTCGTCGGCTACCTCGGCCGCGGCGAGGGCCTGCTGGTGCACACCGCCGATTGCCAGACCGGCCGCCGCCTGTTCGAGCGCGACCGCGAGCGCTTCATGCAGGTCGAATGGGCCGACGAGCAGACCCGCACCTACGAGGCGGCGGTGCAGGTGCTGGTGCGCAACGGCACCGGCGTGCTCGCGCAGGTGGCCTCGGCGATCGCCGCCGCCGAGGCCGACATCACGCATCTCGACATGGGCGAGGAGCGCGCGCACGAGACGGCGGAGCTGCGGCTGCTGATCAGCGTGCGCGACCGGCTGCACCTGGCCGGCGTGCTGCGCGCGCTGCGGCGCGCGCCGCCGGTGCTGCGCGTGCAGCGCATCAAGCCTTGAAGGCGGTGCGCGGCGGCGGCGGGTAGCGCACGCTCAGCACCTCGAGCCGCTGCACGCCCAGCGGCGTGTGCAGCACCACCTCGTCGCCGGCACGCGCCTTCAGCAGCGCACGCGCCACCGGCGCGATCCAGCTGACCTCGCCGGCGAGGCTGTCGGCCTCGTCGATGCCCTTGATCGTCACGGTGCGCTCGACGCCCTGCTCGTCGGCGTAGGTGACGGTCGCGCCGAAGAACACCTGGTCGCTGCCGTGGTGCACCGACGGGTCCACCACCTCGGCGATGTCCAGACGGCGCGTCAGGAAGCGGATGCGCCGGTCGATCTCGCGCAGCCGCTTCTTGCCGTACAGGTAGTCGCCGTTTTCCGAGCGGTCGCCGTTCTTCGCCGCCCAGGCCACGGTCTCGACCAGCTTCGGCCGCTCGTCGTCGAGCAGCCCGAACAACTCGGCGCGCAGCCGGCCCCAGCCCTGCGGCGTCAGGTAGTTGCGCGTGCCCGCCGGCAGCGGCGGCGCGGCGCCGGCGTCGCCATCGTCGTCGTCGGTCGTATCGGTTTCGCGCGTGAAGGCCTTGCTCATCGTCTCGTTCGCGGTCGCGCGTGGCGATTCTAGGAGCCGGCCGGGCTGCGGGCGGATCCCGCCCGGCTGCCGCATGCGTCGTCGCCCAGGAGACAGCCGCGCCGCTCGGGCATCGCTTGCCCCGGGCTGCGGCCGAGGCCGACAATCGCGGCTGCCCGCAAGTGCCCCGCTGCGCAGCCAGCCGAAGGTCCGCCATGAACGCACCCGAACCCATCGCCCGCGACGCCCTGTTCCTCGCCGACACGCACGAGGTGGTCAACGTGTCGCACGAACTGGTGGACTACAACGCCTACCTGCAGGACGCCGCGCTGCTCGATGCCGTGCAGCGCGAAGGTGCGGGCTGGGCCCACGCCGCGCTCACCGATTTCGGCCGGCTGACCGGCTCGGCCGACTACCTCGAGCTCGGCGTGCTGGCCAACCGCAACCCGCCCGAGCTCGACACCCACGACCGCTTCGGCAACCGCGTCGACCTGGTGCGCTACCACCCCGCCTACCACCAGTTGATGAAGACGGCGATCGAGCACGGCCTGCACAGCTCGCCGTGGACCGATCCGCGCACCGGCGCGCACGTGGCGCGCGCCGCGCACACCTACTTGCAGACGCAGGTCGAGGCCGGCCATGGCTGCCCGGTCACGATGACCTTCGCGGCGATTCCGGCGCTGCGCCACACGCCGGCGCTGGCCGCGCTGTGGGAGCCGAAGATCACCGCGCGCGTGTACGACCCGCGCAACGTGCCCGATGCACGCAAGGCCGGGCTGACGATCGGCATGGCGATGACCGAGAAGCAAGGCGGCTCCGACGTGCGCGCCAACACCACGCGCGCCTATCCGGCCGGTACGGCCGAAGGGCCGGGGGCGGCCTACGAGCTCGTCGGCCACAAGTACTTCGTGTCGGCTCCGATGTGCGACGCCTTCCTGGTGCTGGCGCAGACCGCCGGCGGGCTGAGCTGCTTCCTGCTGCCGCGCTGGCGCCCCGACGGCACCAAGAACCCGCTGCAGGTGCTGCGCCTGAAGCGCAAGATGGGCAACGTGTCCAACGCGTCGAGCGAGACCGAGCTGCGCGGCGCGCTCGCCTGGATGGTCGGCCCCGAGGGCCGCGGCGTGCGCACGATCATCGAGATGGTCGCGATGACGCGCTTCGACTGCATGGTCGGCTCCACCGCCGGGCAACGCGCGGCGGCGGCGCAGGCGCTGCACCACTGCGGCATCCGCCGCGTCTTCGGGCGCGTGCTGAACGAGCAGCCGCTGATGCGCAACGTGCTCGCCGACCTGGCGCTCGAGCACGAGGGCTCGCTCGCGCTGACGATGCGCGTGGCGCGCGCGCTCGACCACCGCGAGGTCGAGCACGAGGATCACCTGGTGCGGCTGCTGACCGCGGTGGGCAAGTACTGGATCTGCAAGCGCACGCCCAACCACGCGTACGAGGCGATGGAGTGCATCGGCGGCAGCGGCGTGATGGAGGACAGCATCTTCCCGCGGCTGTTCCGCGAGTCGCCGGTCAACGCGATCTGGGAGGGCAGCGGCAACGTGCAGGCGCTGGACCTGCTGCGCGCGATGGAGAAGACGCCGGCGGTGGTCGGCGCCTTCTTCGCCGAACTGGCCAAGGCGCGCGGCGCGAACGCGGCGCTCGACCGCCGGGCCGCGGCGCTGCAGCGCGAGTTCGCCGACCACGCCGACCTGGAATACCGCGCGCGCCATGTGGTGGACGGCATGGCGCTGGCGATCCAGGCGGCGCTGCTGGTGCAGCACGCACCCGCAGCGGTGGCCGATGCCTTCTGCGCGTCGCGCCTGGACGAGGGCGGCGCGCGCAACTACGGCACGCTGCCGCGCGGCGTGGACTGCGCGGCGATCATCGCGCGCGCGACGCCGCGCGCCTGACCAACTCGAGGTGCTCCGCGCCGAGGGCCAGACGCTGCAACTGGCTGGCCAGCACCGGGCGTCGATCGACACGCCGGCCGAGGCGATGAAGATCCTCGGCATCAGCTGACCGGCCGGGCTTCGCCCGGCGCGGCGGCTGCGGCGGTTCTCGAGGAAACGCCGGGCCGCCCCGAATTTCCTTGATCCTCGGCGGGGGCGGGCTGGGTGCAGCCCGGCGCTGAGGGCGCTCTCAGGCCGCGCGCCCGTGGCGCAGCAGCCGCAGCCCGTTGAACACGACCAGCAGGCTCGCGCCCATGTCGGCGAACACGGCCATCCACATCGTCGCGCCGCCGGCCACGGCCAGCACCAGGAACACCGCCTTGATGCCCAGCGCCAGCGCGATGTTCTGCCGCAGGATCGCATGCGTCGCGCGCGACAGCCGCACCGTCTCGGCGATGCGGCGCAGGTCGTCGTTCATGACCACGATGTCCGCAGCCTCCATCGCGGTGTCGGTGCCGGCGGCGCCCATCGCCACGCCGATCTCGGCCTGAGCCAGCGCCGGCGCGTCGTTGATGCCGTCGCCCGCCATCGCGGTCGGGCCATGCCGCTGCTGCAGCGCGCGGATCGCGGCCAACTTGTCCTCGGGCAGCAGGTTGCCGCGCGCTTCGTCGATGCCGGCCTCGCGCGCGATCGCCTCGGCAGTGGCCTGGTTGTCGCCGCTGAGCATCACCGCCCGGATGCCCAATGCCTGCAGCGCCGCGACCGCCTCGCGCGAGTGCGGCTTGATCGTGTCGGCCACCGCGAACAGCGCCAGCACGCCGGCATCGCAGGCCAGCAGCGTGACCGTGCGGCCGGCGCGCTCATGCTCGAACAGCACCGCCTCGAGCGCCGGCGAGCACTGGCCGCGCTCCTCGATCAGCCGGTGGTTGCCGAGCACGTAGGTGGCGCCCGCGATCCGGGCCTGCACGCCGCGCCCGGCGATCACGCTGAAATCCTGCGCGTCCACATGGTTGGGCCGCAGAGCGGCAGCGATCGCGCGCGACACCGGGTGGTCCGAGTGCCCGGCCAGCGCGGCGGCGGCGTGTTCGATCGCCGCGGCATCGGCGCCCGGCGCCACCACCGACCAGTGCACCAGCCGCGGCTTGCCTTCGGTGACGGTGCCGGTCTTGTCGAGCGCGACGATCTTCAGTTTGCGCGCCAGCTCCAGGTGGATGCCGCCCTTGATCAGCACGCCGCGGCGCGCGGCCGCCGCCAGGCCGCTGACGATCGTGACCGGTGTCGAGATGACGAGCGCGCAGGGGCAGGCGATCACCAGCAGCACCAGCGCCTTGTAGATCGCGCCCAGCGCGCTCCAGCCCAGGAGCCACGGCCCGGCCAGCGCCACCGCCACCGCGACGGCGAACACGGCCGGCGTGTAGACCGCGGCGAAGCGGTCGACGAAGCCCTGGGTGGGCGCGCGCGTCGCCTGCGCCTGCTCGACCGCATGGATGATGCGCGCCAGCGTCGAGTCCGACGCCGGCGCCGAGGCCTCGAACTCGAAAGTGCCCGACTCGTTGATCGTGCCGGCGAACACCGGGTCGCCGATGGCCTTGTCCACCGGAATGCTTTCGCCGGTGACCGGCGCCTGGTTGATGCTGGTCGCGCCGGCGCGCACGAAGCCGTCCAGCGGCACGCGCTCGCCGGGCTTGACGCGCAGCCGCGCGCCCACGGCCACCTGTGCCACCGGCACCGTCAGCCAGCCGCCGTCGGCCTGGCGCACCGAGGCCTGCTCGGGCGCCAGCGCCAGCAGGCCCTGGATCGCGTTGCGCGCGCGGTCCACCGCGCGTGCCTCGATGGCCTCGGCGATCGCGTACAGCGCCATGACCATCGCCGCTTCGGGCCACTGGCCGATCACGAACGCGCCGGTCACCGCCACCGTCATCAGCGCGTTGATGTTCAGCCGGCCGCGGCGCAGCGCGGCCAGGCCCTTGCGGTACACGTCGAAGCCCGACAGCCCGATCGCCACCGCGGCCACGCCCAGGCCGGCGATGCGCCAGGGCAACGCGTCGGGTGCGAACCAGCCGATCGCCTCGGCGGCCGCGGCCAGCGCCAGCGCGACCGCCAGCCGGCGCAGGCCGTCGCCGCCGGTGCCGTGATCAACGTCGTGGTGGCCGTGGTCGTGGCTTTGCTCGAGGCTTTGGTCGTGGTGGCGGCCGTCATCAGCCGCGGCGGCAGATCCCGGCGTCGCTGCCGCGCCCAGCGGCCGCGGATCGAAGCCCGCCTTGCGGATCGCCGCCAGCGCGGCATCGACCGCCCCGCTGACGCTTGCATCGATCGCCAGCGTGCGCTGCGCCAGCCGAAAGCGCAGGCCGCGGATGCCCGCGATCCCGTCGACCGCGCGGCGGATCTCGGCCTCCTCGGCCGCACAGTCCATGTCGGCGATCCGGAAGCGGCGCCAGCCGTCGCCAGGATCTGGCGCCGGCACCGCGGCGGCCGGCGCCGGGTCATGCGCGCAGCAGGCAGCGTCGAGCGCGCCGGCGCCGTGGCTGCGGGAGTGGGAGTGGGAGTGGTTCATGCGGGTGTCAGGGCAACGCCGATGCCGGCATTGCAAACCCTGAAGCCGGTATAGAGTCAAGGCCGCCGCACACGGGGAGGAAGGGCATGCGCATCGGTGACCTGGCCGAAGCCACCGGCACGCCGGTGGAGACGATCCGCTTCTACGAGCGCGAGGGGCTGATCGCGCCGCCGCGGCGCTCCGACAACAACTACCGGATGTACCAGCCGGCGCACGCCGAGCGGCTGGCCTTCATCCGCCAGTGCCGCAGCCTGGACATGGCGCTGGACGAGGTGCGCGCGCTGCTCGCGCTGCGCGATGCGCCCGCGCAGGATTGCGGCGAGATCAACGCGCTGCTCGACGCGCACATCGGCCACGTGGCGCAGCGCATCCGCGAACTGCGCGCGCTCGAGCGCGACCTGAAGGCGCTGCGGGCGCGCTGCACCGCACCGCACCCGATCGCCGAATGCGGCATCCTGAGCGGGCTGGACCACGCCGCCGCGGCCGCGCCCGCGGCACCCGGCCGGCGCCACGTGCACGGCACGCACGGCCGCTGATCGCATCGCCGGCGCAGCATCTGCCGGGCTGCCGCATCCGGCCACGGCTTCATGCGGCGCCCAGCAGGCGCCCCGCCGCTTCAGGGCGCTCGGCATAGGCGTCGGCTGCCTGCGCCAACCGGGAACCGTCGCCGTAGCCCCAGCCCGCCAGCAGCATCGGCGACCCGGCCGCGCGCGCGGCCTGCAGGTCGGGCGCGCTGTCGCCGATCATCAGCAAGGCACGAGCCGCCACGCCCAGTTGGCGTGCGGCCGCATGCAGCATCGCCGGCGCGGGCTTGCGCCAGGCGGGCCGGTCGGCGCCGTAGACCGCCGCGAACGGCGTCAGCAGCCCGGCCGCGTCGAGCACTGCCCGCGCCAGGTGCGAGGGCTTGTTCGTGACCACCACCAGCGGCCAGCGCGGCGCGAGCCGCTGCAAAAGCGGCTCGATGCCGTCGTACACCCGCCCCAGGCGCAACGGCGCCGCCAGCGTCGCCGCGTCGAAGCCGGCCCGCAATGCGGCCACGCGCGGCGCAGCGGGCTCGTGGCCGATCGCCGCGAGCGCACGTTCGATCAGCCGGTCGGGGCCGTCGCCGATCCAGGCACGCACCTGGTCGATGTCGGCCGGCGGCAGCCCCGCCGCCGCCAGCGCCGCATTCAGCGCGGCCGCGATGTCGGGCGCGCTGTCGAGCAGCGTGCCGTCGAGGTCGAAAGCCAGCGCGGCCAGCGTGTCGGGAGTCATCATCGGTCCGTGGATGCAGCCGCTGCGAAGCGCAGCCGGAACGCGGCGATTCTGGGGCCGGCGGCGGGCGGCACTGCCGTAACCACACCCGGCTGTAGGCGGAGCGCCGCCGCGCTAGACTCCTGCGCGGCCAAGTGGCCATCGACTCGCTGCGCTGCACGCCGCGTCCCAACCATTGGCATCGCCAAAGGAGCAACAAGATGACGAATCGTCGAATATTCATGATGACGCTGGTTGCCGGCGGATCGGCGCTCGGAACTGCGAGTGCGGTCGCGCAAGCCAGGCTGGACCCGAACAGCCCGCAGGCCAAGTCGCTCGGCTATGTCGATGACACGGCCAAGGCCGACGCCAAGAAGTTCCCGAAGCACGAAGCCTCGCAGCACTGCGCCAACTGCCAGCTGTACAGCGGCAAGGCCGGCGCGGCCGACGGGCCGTGCTCGTTGTTCCCGGGCAAGCTGGTGGCCTCCAACGGCTGGTGCAGCGCCTGGGTCAAGAAGGCCTGAGCGCTGCCGCCGGCGCCCGGATCCCCTGCACCCGGCGCCCGAACGCCCGCCTCTGGCGGGCGTTTTCAATCCGCCCCGCCGCGCGCCTTCGGCCGGCACCCTCCTGCGGCTCGAGGCCAGGATCGGCAGCGGCTCGCCGGCGCATCGGAACACGAAGCGCTACGATGCCGGCTTCACCCTCGTGCAAGCGATGATCGCCGCACCGAAGCCTGCCGCGTCCTTGCTGCGCACGGCCTGGCTGTGCATCCTGGCCGTGCTGCTGGCGGCCTGCGGCACCCTGCCGCCGCCGGCGCCGCGGCCCGAGAGCCACGCGCCGGCGCCGTCGCCGCAGACCGCGCTCGCACGCATCGCCAAGGCGTCGACGGCCGACCCCGAGCAGAGCGGCTTTCGCCTGATGCCCACCGGCCAATACGCGCTGCAGGCCCGGATCGAGCTGGCGCGCCGCGCCGAGCGCACGCTCGATCTGCAGTACTACCAGATCTTCAACGACCGCACCGGCCGCTACCTGCTGCGCACGCTGCGCGACGCGTCGCTGCGCGGCGTGCACGTGCGGCTGCTCATCGACGACCTGTACACGTCCGGGATGGACCCGCTGCTGCTGGGCCTGGACGCGTACCCCAACGTCGAGGTGCGGCTGTTCAACCCCTTCCCCACCGGCCGCAAGAACTTCCTGACGCGCTTCGCGGCCAACGCCGGCGATTTCGACCGCGTGCACCGGCGCATGCACAACAAGCTGTTCATCGCCGACGGCGTGATGGCGGTGGCCGGCGGCCGCAACATCGCCGACGAGTACTTCATGGTCGGCGCCGGCGCGAACTTCGTCGACCTCGACACCTTCGTGATCGGCGCGCTGCTGCCGAGGCTGTCGCAGATCTTCGACGACTACTGGAACAGCGCGCGCGTGCGGCCGCTGCGCGAGATCGTCGAGACCGGCGCCTCCGACGCCGCCTTGCAGGCCGAGTTCGAGCGCCTGACCAGCGCCGAGGCCCGCCCGGTCGTGCGCATCGTCGCGCCGCCTGCCGAGGCCGGCGGCGCCGAAACGGTCGAGTTGCTGGGCAGCACCGGCGGAACCCCGGCGCCGGAGGCGCCGCCGCCCAACGACGTGCTCGGCTACGGCCCGATCGGCGCCGAGCTGGACGCCGGCAAGATCGGCCTGGTCTGGGCCGACGCGCAGGCCTATGCCGACAACCCCGACAAGGTCATCGGCTGGAAGCAGACCTATGCGGCGGTGCCGATCGAGGACGTCGACAGCGTGCGCTACAACGTGGTCGAGATGATGCGACGCGCGCGCCGCGAAGCGGTGATCACCAGCCCCTACCTGATCCCGGGGCCGAACGGCATGGAAACGCTGCGCCACTCGATCGAGACCTATCACGTGCAGTACACGCTGGTGACCAATTCGCTGGCGGCCACCGACGAGCCGGTGGTGCACACCGGCTACCGGCGCTACCGGCCGCAGATGCTCGCGCTCGGCGTCAACCTGTACGAGCTGAGCCCGCAGCGGGTCAGCCGCAGCCTGCGGCTGGGCCGCTTCTCGAGCTCGATCGGCCGGCTGCACGCCAAGAGCGCCGTCGTCGACCAGGAGAAGGTGTTCATCGGCTCGATGAACTTCGACCCGCGGTCGGACCAGCACAACACCGAGATGGGCCTGTTCATCGACAGCCCGGTGATCGCGCAGCAGGTGCTGAAGCTGGTCGACGTGATCCGCCAGCAGGGCGCCTACCGGGTGACGCTGGCCGCCGACGGCCGCGACCTGGTGTGGACCGCCACCGACCCCGGCGGCGTCGACCACGAGGTCGAGGAGCCCGAAACCGACATCTGGACGCGCGCGATGCTCGAGGTGTTGTCGGTGATCACCCCTGAGGGGCTGCTCTAACCGCCCGCAGGGCCGGGCGGCGCCGGTTCACTGCATCTTGATCGCCTCGACCTGGACCAGCAGCTTCACGTCGTCCTCGAAGCCGAAGGTCAGGCCCCACAGGATCCCCCAGGCGCTGCGCTTGATCCGGGTCTCGAAGTCGCCGCCGCAGACTTCGCGCTTGATCAGCGGGCTGGTGTAGCAGTTGAAGTTGGTCGCCTTCAGCGTCACCGGGTTGGTCTTGCCCAGCAGCGTGAGCCGGCCGCGCACTTCGGCCACCTTGTCGCCGGCGAACACGAACTGGTCGGACACGAACTTGCCGGTCGGGTAGTCGGCGACGTTGAGGAAGTCCTTGCCCTGCAGCTGCCGGTTCAGGAAATCCACGCCGGTGTTGACCGAACTGATGTCCATCACCACCTCGACCTTGCCGGCCTGCGCGGCGCGGTCGAAGAACAGCGTGCCGTCCTTGGTGCTGAAGCGGCCGCGGTTGGTGGTGGTGCCGAAATGCCCGATCTCGTAGTTGACGAAGGTGTGGGTCGGGTCGATCGCGTAGTTCGGTGCGGGTGCGCTCGCGGCGGCGGCGGACACGGAAGCCGCTGCCGGCGCCTGCGCCCGCAACGGCAGCGCGCAGGCCAGCAGCGCGGCAGCGCCCGCGCAGGCGCCCAAGGGCAGGCGCCTCACAGCGGCCCCAGTCCCGCGAGCGCGAGCTTGAACTTCACGGTCACGTCGTTGGCGACGACGGTGGTGTCGGCCCATTCGGCCTCGCCGATCTTGAAATCCAGCCGCTTGATCACGAAGCTGCCGGCAGCGGTGGAAGTGCCGCCGGCCTGGGTGATCTGCACCGGCACCACCAGGTCGCGCGTGCTGCCCTTGATGTCGATCTTGCCGGCCACCTCGAAGCGGCCGTTGCCCAGGCCCTTGATCGCCGTCGACTTGAAGCTCGCCTGCGGGAACTTGGCGACGTTGAACCAGACCGGCTTGGGCAGCTCGGCGTCGGTCTCGGGCACGCCGATCGCCGCGCTGCCGGCGTCGATCGTGATCGCCACGCTGCCGGTCTCGGGCTTGCGCGGGTCGAAGTTGACCACCGCGTCGAACTTCTTGAAGCGCCCGTCCACCGGCACGCCCATCTGCTTGCTGATGAAGGCGATTTCGCTCTGGGCCGGCAGCAGCCGGGCCGGCTCCGCCCAGACCGGGGCGGCACAGCCGAGGGCCAGCCCGAGTGCGGCCGGACGCAGGAATCGGAGAACGTTCATCGTGATGAATCCCAGTGAAGCCACGGCACCATCCGAGCCAGCAGGCCGTCGCGGTCCATGAAGTGATGCTTCAGCGCCGCGGCCGTGTGCAGCACCGCCAGCGCGACCAGCGTGAAGGCCGCGGCCGCGTGCAGCGGCAGGAGCACGGCCTTCGCGAAATCCTTGTCTTCCACCGGCCACAGCTCGGGCAGCGGCAGCACGCCGAACCACACCAGCGGCATGCCCGCTGCCGAGCTGTACGCCCAGCCCAGCAGCGGCACCACGAAGAACAGCGCATACATCAGGTGGTGCGTCGCATGGAAGGCGCGCAGCTGCCACGGCGGCATCGCCGCCAACGCTGCCGGCGGCAGCGGCGGCGGCCGGTGCGCGAGCCGCCACAGCAGCCGCAGCGCCGAAAGCAGCAGGATCGACAGGCCCGCCCACTTGTGCCAGTTGATCAGCTTGATGCGCAGCGGCGAGAACGGCAGGTCGGCCATGTACACGCCCACGCCGAAGGTGCCGAAGATGGCCAGCGCCAGCAGCCAGTGCAAGGCCATCGCCACGGCGGTGTAGCGCGGGTTCGCGTCCGGCGCGGATGGCGGCATCGGGGTGTCCGGGGTGGCGGTCTGGTCGGCGCCGCAATCTAGCAGAGCCGGCGGGAAGCTGCAGCGCGCGGCGCACGACGGAATCCCCCAGAATCGCGCGTTCCCCGCAGCGGCCGCCGGCACTGCCGCGGCCACGACCCATCGACCGCACCCTGGGCCTGTCACACCCATGCACTTCGACCTCATCACCATCATCGGCCTGGCCGGCGGCGCCTTTTACCTGGCCAGCCACTACATGCGCGCGATGGTGCCGCTGCGCATCCTGTCGCTGGTCAGCAACGTGCTGCTGATCGTCTACAGCCTGTTCCACCTGGAGTTCACCTGGTCCGACCTGGTGGTGCTGCCCGAGTTCCTGCTCAATTCGATCCTGCTGCCGATGAACGCCAAGCGGCTGGTCGAGATCCTGCGGCTGACCAAGGAGATCGAGCAGGTCACCGAGAAGTCGCCGCTGTCGGAGTGGCTGCTGCCGCACATGCACCTGCACAAGCACAAGGCCGGCCACGTGTTGTTCCGCGAAGGCGACAAGGCCGACGAGATCTACTACGTCGGCAGCGGCCGCCTGCGGCTGGAAGGCGTGGGCACGACCATCGGCCCCGACAACCTGATCGGCGAGATCGCGCTGTTCGCGCCCGACAAGAAGCGCACGCTGACGGTCGTGTGCGAGACCGATTGCGACCTGTACACGATGACCGACGAGCAGATCTACCAGCTCTACTACCAGAACCCCAAGCTCGGCTTCTACTTCATGAAGCTGGTCGTCAGCCGGCTGCTCGCCGACGTGCAGCGCCACAAGGCGGCGGCGCAGGCGGGCTGAGCTGCTCGATCGCCCAGCCAGGCGCCGCCCGCGAACAGGCATTGCCGGCGCGCGGTGGGCGCAACCCTGTTCACGCCCGCTCCCGCGTGACCCGCACCACCTTGACCGGCCGCGCGAGCCCCTTCAGCGCGAGATCGCCCGCGGGGTCGAGACCGAAGCCTTCCTCCAACGCCGCGGCCGGTGGCGATGCCGATGCCCAGTTGCAGCTCGTGGCCGCGCTTGCGCCAAGCCTCGGTGAGCGCGGCGGTGCACTGCCGCATCGGCGCGCTGCGCGCCGCGCGCCCGAGCCGGTCACCCAATCACTTCCTGCGCCTGCGCGCGCAGCGCCGGGCTCAGGCTCAGGCCCAAGGCCTCAGCGGTGCGCTGGTTGAGCACCAGCTTGAACTGATCGGGCAGCAGCAGCGGCAGGTCGCCGGCGCGCGCGCCCTTCAGGATCTTCTGCACGAAGACCGCGCTGCGCAGGTAGAAATCCCGTACTTCGGGCCCGTAGCTCATCAGGCCGCCGGCGCGCGTGAACTCCTCGAAGGGCGAGATCGCCGGCAGCCGGTTGCGCGCGCAGAACTCGGCCACCCCTTTGGAGCGCGCCCGCACCAGCGGCGACGACAGCAGCACCAGCGCCTCGGGACGGCGGCGCATGCCGTCGCCCAGCTCCTGCTCGAACTCGCGCTCGTCGCGCACCACCAGGGTGTCCACGTCGAAGCCCTGCCGGCGCGCCGCGTCCTTGGCGGCGCCCAGCTGCCACGGGCCGGTGCTGGCCTCCCACAGCAGGTTGACGCGGCGCGCCTGCGGCAGCACCTGGCGCAGCAGCTCGAACCAGTGCGCGGTGATCTGCGGCTGGTCGATGAACAGCCCGGTGACGTTGGTGCGCGGCTGCTGCACCGAGCGCACCAGCCCGCTGCGCAGCGGGTCGGTTTCCAGGTCCAGCGCAACGATCGGCACGGTGCTGGTGGCGTGCACCGCCGCGTCCAGCGCCGCCGGCCCCGCGCAGAACAACACCGTCGGCTTCAGGCTCGCCAGATGGCGCGCCAAGCCCGGCAGGTCGCGCGGGTTGCCGTCGGCCGAGCGGAAGGCGAAGGCGATGTCCTGCCCCTCGACGAAGCCCAGTTCGCGCAAGCCCTGGCGCAGGTAGTCCAGCGCATGCAGCCCGGTGGCCACGAGCACCGCCACCAGCGGCACCGCCGCCGTGCCGGACTGCGCCTGCGCGCGCGCCGGCGCCGCAAATGCCAGCAAGGCGATTCCGAGCAGATCCCGGCGGCGAAGCACGGCCGCCCGAGCCGCGCGATCCTGCGTTGCGGTGCGGTGCATGCGCTGTAGCCCCTGGTATCCCTGGTCGGTGCGGTTGCCGCCAAGCGTACGGCGGCGTCGGGCGGGTGCCAACCCCAAACTTCACCCCAAGACTTGCGCCGTCAGGACGGACGCGACTGCGCCTGCAGCCGCTGCTCGATGCGGCGCACGTCCTGCGTCAGCCGGCCCGCGACCAGCCCGATCAGGTGGAAGCCGAAGGCCGGGTTCTGGAAGTACAGCTGCTTGACGGTGGCTTCGTCGATCGTCAGCACGGTGCCCGGCTCGACGCAGCGGGCGGTCAGGGTGCGCCGCTTGTCGGGCGCGAAGAAGGCGATCTCGCCGAAGATCCTGCCCGGTTCGATGCGCACCCCGATCTCGACGAGCTCGATCGCGCCGTCGACCAGGCAGTACAGCCGGTCGGCGCCGTCGCCCTTGCGGAACAGCACCGTCCCGGCCTTGATCGGTCGCGGCTTCATGTACGGCCGCAGCCACAGGCCGCTGGCGTCGCCGGCCGCTTCGGCCGCGCGCACGCGGCGCGTCAGGCGCATCATCTGGCGCGCGCGGCGCACGTTGATCGGCAGCAGCAGCGCGGCGACGATCAGCGTGCTGTACTGCGGATGCAGCGCGCCGTAGACCACCAGCCCGAGATTGCCGCCCACCGCCAGCCAGCGCAGCGGGATCATCGTCTTCACCAGCGCACCCGCCACGACGAAGCCGGCAGCCAGCACGAAGGCCGCGTAGGCCGCGATGTCGCGCGGCGACGCCAGGGTGGCGGCCACCTGGGCCTGGGCCAGGGCCAAGATCTCGGCGATCGACATGCAGGGCCTGCGGATTCGGCTTGGGGAAGCGGACGATTCTGCCGCGCCGTCCGGTCCGGGGAAAACCCGCTTCGCGCCGCGCCGAAGCACGCTACCGTAGCCGGTCTCGACGCCTTGGCGCCGCCGCCCCGGAGATGGCTGCGATGGACACCCCCACCGACCTGGCCGACTGCAGCGCCACCCAACTGCTGCAGCTGTACCGCAGCCGCCGGGCCAGCCCGGTCGAGGCCGCCTGCGCGGTGCTGGAGCGCATCGAGCGGCTGAACCCGCTGCTCAACGCCTTTTGCCGCGTCGCGGCCGACGACGCGCTGGCCGCCGCGCAGGCCAGCGAGCAGCGCTGGCGCGAAGGCCGGCCGATGGGGCCGCTGGACGGCGTGCCCGCGTCGATCAAGGACCTGATCCTCACGCGCGGCTGGCCGACGCTGCGCGGCAGCCGTACCGTCGACCCGGACCAGGCCTGGGACACCGATGCACCCGCCACCGCCAGGCTGCGCGAGGCCGGCGCGGTGCTGCTGGGCAAGACCACCACGCCCGAGTTCGGCTGCAAGGGCGAGACCAACTCGCCGCTGACCGGCATCACGCGCAACCCGTGGAACCCGGGCAAGACGCCGGGCGGCTCGTCGGGCGGCAGCGCGGCGGCGGTGGCCGCCGGCATGGGGCCGCTGAGCGTGGGCACCGACGGTGCCGGCTCGGTGCGCATCCCGGCGGCCTTCTGCGGCAACTTCGGCTTCAAGCCCAGCTTCGGGCGCGTGCCGGCGTACCCGCTGTCGCCCTTCGGCACGGTGGCGCACCTCGGGCCGCACACGATGAGCGTGCGCGACGCGGCGCTGATGATGAACGTGCTCAAGCAGCCCGACGCGCGCGACTGGCACTCGCTGCCGGCAGACGACAGCGACTACCTGGCGGGCCTGGACCGCGGCATCGCCGGGCTGAAGATCGCGTATTCGCCGACGCTGGGCTATGCGCGCAACGTCCACCCCGAGGTCGCGGCCGCGGTGCAAGCGGCGGTGCAGCAGTTGCGCGCGCTCGGCGCCGAGGTGGACGAAGTCGACCCCGGCATCGAAGACCCGCTGCCGATCACGATCGGGCTGTGGTTCGTCGGCACCTGGACGGTGTGGAACACGCTGTCGCCCGAGCAGCAGGCGCTGACCGACCCCGACTTCGCGGCCGAGGCCGAACAGGGCTCGGCGTACAGCGTGCTCGACGTGCAGCGGCTGACGCTGGCGCGCGGCGCACTCGGCGCGCAGCTGCGCCAGTTCATGCAGCGCTTCGACCTGCTGGTCACGCCGGCGGTGGCGGTGCCCGCCTTCGACGCGCGCCCCGCCGGCAGCGTGCCGCTGACGCCCGACAGCATGCTCGGCTGGACGCCGTTCTCGTACCCGTTCAACCTGAGCCAGCAGCCGGCCTGCACGATCCCCTGCGGCTTGACGAACGACGGCCTGCCGATCGGGCTGCAGATCGTCGGCCCGATGTTCGCCGACGCGCTCGTGCTGCGCGCGGCGCGCGCCTACGAGACGCTGCGGCCGATCGCGCGGCCGGTGCTGCCCACCGCCGCCGACGGCAGGTAGACCGCCGCCCGGCGCACGGCCGCCGGCGCTGGGCTGCACGGCCGGACCGGTGCGGCACAGCCGGAATCACCGGGTCCACCGCCGGCCGGACTTGCCCGGCCGGCCCGATCAGCGGGCGGGCGCGCCCGCCTGAAGGTAGCGCAGGTAGGCCTGGAAGTCGGCCGACTGGCGCAGCAGCACGCCGGCCGCGCGGCGCAGGCGAGCGACCGCCTCGGGCGGCAGCGCGAAAGACGTGGGCAGCTGGCGCAGGTAGTCGCGCTCGCCCGCGTCGGCAAGCTGGTCGAAGGCGATCTCGATCACGTGCAGGTCGATGTCCGGCATGCGGCGCTCGGCGCGAAAGGCGGCTCCTTCGGGCAGCGCGCCGCTGGCGCGCATCGCCTTCGCGGCACGCCAGCGTGCGGCGGTGTCGCGCAGCTGGTCGATCGACTCGTAGGAATAGAAGTCGATCGGCACGCCGGTGGCTTGCAGCAGCACCTCGAGGCTGCCGGGCGCCGATTCGTTCTGGTCCCAGAGCAGCTTGGGCGTGGGCATGGCGTTGACGATGACGATGGCGATGCTGCGCGTGCCCTCGAAGCCGGTGGGCAGGCCGGCGATGCTGCGTGCCTCGATCTCGTCCAGGATGGCCTGCACCTCGCGCGTGGCCAGGTTGTCCGACACGCCGCCGTCCACCAGGTGCAGATAGGGGCGCTGCGCGGCGTCGCGGTAGGCCAGCAGGTTCTGCCGCTCGCGCTGTGCGCGCGCGGCGGCGCGCGACGCACCCGCATCCTCGGGCGTGCCGCTGCCCATCCACTGCGGCAGCGCGATGTCGCAGCGCCCGCCGTAGTTGTTGAAGGTCACCGGCGACAGCACCACCGGCACCGCCGACGACGAGGCGGCGGCACGCGAGAGCCGCACCGACGAAAGATCCGAGCACAGCACGTCGAACATCGACTGCGTGAAGTAGAAACGGGCGCCGGTGGTGATCTCGGTGGCGGCCGCCACGACCATCGGGCCGGGGCGCTTCACCAGATCGGCGAAAGTCGCGCCGTCGAACAGGATCTCGTCGTAGTAGTCTGCCGCCAGCTCGGAGCGGCCCCAGGCAGTCGACGACAGCGCGCCCCAATAGCCGGGCTGGAACAGCCGCAGGATCAGTTCAGCCTCGACGTCGCGCTCCAGGAAGCGCCGCTCGTACTCGCCGAACAGGCGCTCGCCGTAGAGCGCGTAGGCCAGCGCGGTGAAGCTGCCCCCCGAGACGCCGGTGATCACGCTCACCGCATCGAGCAGCGAAGCCGCCGGGCCCGCGGGCGACGCCGGCCGCGGCGTGGCGCGCAGGGTTTCGAGCGCGCCGTAGGAAAAGGCGGCGGCACGCGTGCCGCCGCCCGAAAACGCCAGCACCACGAGGTCGGGCGGGCGCCGGCCGCCGTCGCGGGCGGCAAAGCTGTAGCCCTGGGCCGGCTCGGCGTGATCGATCGGCGGGTTGACGGGCCGGGTGGCGCAGCCGGCCCCCGCAGCAATCGCCGCCGCCAGGAACAGCGCGCGCAGGCTGCGCCGCAGCCCGGGCAGGCTCGATCGTGAAACGGTACTCATCCCGCCCAGTATGGCGCGAGCCGGATCGCGCTTTCGCGCATCCCGATCTGGCGGGCCTGCATGACGGGCCGTGCGCTCGCAGCCACAATCCCGGCCCGATGCTTGGCAATCGGCACAACGCCCCGCCGCCCGCCCTGGCCGCCGCCGCCGCTGCACTGCGCGTGATGGTGGCCGCAGCCCTGTTGGTGATGCTGCACGCGGTCGACCGCTTGCCGGCGTGGTGGCTGGCGCTGATCGGCGCCGCGTCGCTCGCGCTGTGGGTGCGGGGCGCCCGCCTGCGCCGCGACCAGCGGCTGGCGCTGTGGATCGTGCTCGCGGTGCTGCTCGTCATTGGCTACCTGCACAACGCCAACACCTGGCAGCCTGACGGCACGGGCCTGCTGCGGCCGACCGAGACCGGACTGTGGAAGACCGAGCTGGTGCTGGCCGTGGCGCTGGCCGTGCCGTTGATCCACACCGTCGGGCACCGGCTGAGGCCGCGGCTGGCGGTGCCGTCGGGGCAACTGTTCGCGCGCGAGTTCGCGCTGTACATCAACTTCTCCGGCATCGCGCTGGCACTGTGGGACGGCGACGCCCGGCTGTCGCAGGCGATCGGCGCGACACTGCTCGGCTGGGTGGCGCTGGCCGAGCTGACGCTGTTCGCGAGCGACTGAGCAACCGGGGCGGCGGGCCCGCGCTTGCCCTGCCGCAGCGCGCCTGGGGCCTGCCAGGCTGCACCGCCGCCGCCCGGCGGCACTTCAGCGACACCATCGCCCGACCTTCGGCGGGCTGGACCTTGGTACCCGGATCGACGGCGATCGTGAACACGTTGCCGGCCCGACCTGAACGCCGCCCGCAGCGGATTCGGCTGCCCGGGCACGCCGGCCAACGTGCCGGGCGGCACGGCGCCAGGCCCCGACACCCGGTTACTCAGGGCTCCGCGACGTTGAACAGCGGGTCGAAGACGTCCAGCCCTTCCAGGAACTCGGCCACGAGCGGCGCGTTCTTGTCTACCCGAATCTCGCCTTGTTCGATCGCCGCCCGGAAGCCGACATCGCGGCGCACGGCCTTGCGCAGGCCCGCGCGCGTGGTGCGGATCACCGCGTCGGCGGCCTCGCCGTGCGAGCCGGGCCGATGGGTCAGCGCCCCATGCCGCAGCGTCAGCTTGAAGGCATCGGCCTCGTCTTCCATGACCCAATCGAATCGCATCGACCGGCCGGCGACCTTGTCCGGCACGACGCGCATCGCGAGATGGTCGAAGAACAGCGGCATCGGCATCTGCGCCACCATCGCCGCGCCGGCGATCGGGCCGCCCGAACGGCGCGCGCCCAGGCCTTCACGCAGCTCGCGCGCGGCCAGCAGGTACGAGTTGCGCCAGGTGGCCGATTCGGTCTGGTAGCCCAGTTGCTCGAATGCGTCGGCGCACAGCGAGCGCGCCGCCGTGTTCGACGGGTCGGCGAAGACCAGCTGGTTCATGATCTGCGCGACCCACCTGAACTCGCCGCGATCGAAATCGGCCTGCGCCCGCGCCAGCGCCGCATCCGCGCCGCCGATGTATTCGATGTATTTCGCGCCAGCCTGCGCCGGCGGCAGCGGGTTCAGGTTGGCGGGGTTGCCGTCGTAGGGCCCCATGTAGAACGCATAGATCGCCTGCACGTTGTGCACGACCGCGCCGTAGTAGCCGCGCGTGTGCCAGCGCCTGCCCAGTTCGCTGGGCATCAGCAGCTGCTCGGAGATCTCGCGCGGCGTGAGCCCGTGGCTCATCAGCCGCAGCGTCTGGTCGTGCAGGTACTGGTACAGGTCGCGCTGCTCGCTGAGGAAGCCGATCACCCGCTCGGTGCCCCAGGTCGGCCAGTGGTGCTGCGCCAGGCAGACGTCGACCAGCCCGGCGTAGAGGTCGACGCTCTCGTCGAGGTAGCGCGCCCAGGCGCGCGCGTCGCGGACCTTCGCGCCGCGCAGCGGGCACAGGTTGTGCAGCGTGTGGCAGGCGTTTTCGGCCATGTTCAGCGCGCGCAGGCCGGGGAAGTAGAAGTTCATCTCGACCGGCGCTTCGGTGCCCGGGGTGAGCTGGAACACGATCTCGACGCCGTCGATGCGCATGCGCTCACCGGTCTTGCGTATCGAATGCGTCGGCGGGATGACGCCCGAGCTGCCGCGCCCCATCGCCTTGCCTAGCCCGCTGTCGACGTGCGAGCGCACGCCCGGCTCGAGGGGGTGGCCGAACTGGAACTCGGCCCGCCGCACCATCGGCACGCCGGCGAGGACCGATTCCGACAGGACTTCTTCCATGAAGCCCTCGGGCGCGATGATCTGTACCCGGCCCGCGGCGACCTCCTCCTCGCTGACCACGCCCTTGACGCCGCCGTAGTGATCCTTGTGGCTGTGGCTGTACATCACCGCGACCACCGGGCGCGGGCCGAAGTGCTTGCGGTACAGATCGAGCGCAGCGCGCGCCGGCTCCTCGAAGGTCAGCGGGTCGATGATGATCAGGCCGTGGTCACCCTCGATGAAGGTGATGTTCGCCAGATCGAAGCCGCGGACCTGGTAGATGCGGTCGCAGACCTTGAACAGCCCGTGCTCGCGGTTCAGCCGCGACAACCGCCACAGGCTCGCGTTGACGGTCAGCGGCGCGGCCTCGTCGTCGAGGAAAGCGTACGCCTTCTGGCTCCACACCACCTTGCCCTGCGCGTTCGTGATCGTCGCGTCCTCGATGGTTCCGATGAAGCCCCGCCTGGCGTCTTCGAAGTCCTGGTCGTCGTCGAAGGCCAGGTCGGCACGGGCCTGCAGCTGCCGGTCCGCGGTGATCGGATGCGCGTCCTTGCGAGCGCTCGAGGGGGTCATGCTGCCGTTCGTCATGGGTTTGCTCCGCGTTGGGTGACATGCCTGGCCGGGTTACGGCGCAGGGGTTGTGCGTGAACCTGCAGGCGTGCGGTCGGCCGCACCCGCCGGGACCAACTCAATCCAGCGTGGCGCCGCTGTCCTTGACCGCCTTCTGCCACAGCGGCAGCTCCTTCTTGTAGGCCGCGGCGAACTCGTCGGGCCCGAGCCCCGTGGGCTCGTAGCCGAGCGATTCGATCTTGGCCTTCACGTCGGGCAGCTTCAGCGCCGCGCGCACCTCGTCGGCGATGCGCTGTTGAACCGCCTTCGGCGTGGCCGCCGGCGCGGCGATCGCGAACCAGCCGACGGCCTTGAACACATCGTCCTTCATCCCCTGCTCGGCCAGCGTCGGCGTGCCCGGGAAGGCGGCGATGCGCTTCTCGCCGGTGACGGCGATCGGCCGCAGTTTGCCGGCCTCGACGAACGGCCTGGCCTGCTGCCCGCTCACGAACGTCAGCTGGATCTGCCCGCCGATCACGTCCTGCATCATCTGCGCCTCGCCCTTGTAGGGCACGTGGCTCATGTCGGCGTCGAGCGACCGGCTCAGCTGCGAGCCGAACAGATGCGGCGCCGATCCGATGCCCCACGAACCGTAGGCCAGCTTGCCCTTGTTGGCGGCGATGTACCGCTTCAACTCGTCGAGGTTCTTGGCCGGCACCTCGGAGCGCACCACCAGCACCAGCGGTGCATCGGCGATCTGCGACACCATGGCCAGATCCTTCTGCGGGTTGTAGGGCAGCTTCTTGAACAGAAACTGGTTGATCAGCAGCGAAGGCGTCATCGACAGCACCAGCGTATGGCCGTCGGGCGCCGCCTTGGCGACGGCGTCGGTGCCGAGGATGCCGGCGGCACCGCCCTTGTTGTCGACGATGATGGTCTTGCCGAGCTTCGGGGCCATCTTGTCGGCCAGCACGCGCGCCACCGTGTCGGTGCCGCCGCCGGCCGGGTACGGCACGATGATCGTGATCGGCTTGGTCGGCCAGGCCTGCGCCCACGCGCCCGTGCCGCCCAGGGCCAGCGCCGCGGCCATCAGGCCCAAGACGACACGGCGTGTTGTCGGTTGGTTCATCGGGAAGTCTCCTTGCATCTTCGGTTCGAGGAAGCAGGCCTGCACAGGATAGTCGGTGCGCGCGCGGCGTGAGCCGCAGGCTGCTGGCGAGGGGCAGGCAGTTCCTGCTTGCGTTGCACCTTGCCGGCAACCCGCCCGATTCGAATCGAGTGTAGGTGTCGGCCCCGATCACGACTTCCGCATTCGAGACAATTCGGCGTGCCGGGCCAACGTCCTTCCCGACCGGGTGGCGGCGTGGCCGCCCGCGCCGCACTGCAGCCGCCCGCGCGACCCCGAGAGCACCGCAGCCGGCAGCTTCGACGCCGGCCGGGCCCGATAATGGCCGACGATGAGCGTCGCGGACGACAGCGCACCCGACAGCCAGTGTCCGACGATGGCGGACGGCCCGGTGCTTGCGCATCTGCCGTCCGAGGCCGTCGAGCGCTTTCTGGCGGCGGGGCGCCGCAAGGTCTGGCGGCGCGGGCAGTTCGTCGTCCGGCGCGGCGACCGCATCGACGATGCGATGGTCGTGCTGGAAGGCCGATTGCGTGCATCGACCATCACCCCCGACGGCGAAGAGAACCTGCTCGGCTGGCTTCGCGAGCACGAGTTGTTCGGCGCGCCGAACGTGCTCAGCGGCATACCGTTCGCGATCGACATCGTCGCCGACGGCCGTGCCGTGACGCTGCACGTCGCGCGCGAAGACTTCCTGCGCGTGCTGCTCGAGGTTCCGGCCGCAGCGATCGCGATCGCGAAGGTGTTCGGGCACCGGCTCGCGCGCCTGTACGAATTGATCAACGCCAGCGGCCACCGCTCGCTGACCGATCGCGTGCGCGCGCATCTGCTGCGCCTGGCGGTGCAGCACGGGCACGCGGCCGAGCGCGGCGGCATCGCGCTGGACATCACGCAAGGCGATCTCGCCGCTGCCGTCGGTGCGTCGCGGCAGCGCGTGCATGCGGAGTTGCGCAGGCTCCAGGATCAGGGCGCGATCGAGCTGACATACCGCCGGATCGTCGTACGGTCGCTGTCCGTCACCGGATGAACCCCAGTCGGGCGCCGCGGGCACGCACGGATGCGCGAACGAGTCATCGGGGCCCCGCGCATGGCCTCCAGGGCACCGCACTGGAGCAGCCGGGCGGCGCGCTGGTGGTTGACGCCAGGCCGGCAGCACCTGCCGATGCGCTCGAACACGCCGCCGGCTGCGTCGTCGCCGCATGCCCGGCAGGCAAGGCTTCGCGGAACGATCCTGCCGAACCCTCTGCCGATCCGGACCTCGAGGGCTTCCGGCGCTGCCTGCTCCGGCTGAAGCGCGCGCCGTTCAGCCGCCGGCCTGCCGCTGCCGCGCGAACTCGACGAACCAGTCGAGCGAACCCGGATTCGCCATCGCCTCGCGGTTGACCACCTTCTCGATCGGGTGGCCGAGCAGCAGCTTCTTGATCGGCAGCTCCTGCTTCTTGCCCGACAGCGTGCGCGGGATTTCGGCGACCTGGAACACCTCGTCGGGAACGAAGCGCGGGCTCAACGATTGCCGGATCGCGTCCGCGAGCCGGCGGCGCAGCGCGTCGTCGAGCGCGACGCCCGGACGCAGCACGACGAACAGCGGCATCCAGCTGTCGCGGCCCAGGTATTCGAGGTCGACGACCATCGAGTCGAGCACTTCGGGCAGGCCCTCGACCGCGCTGTAGATCTCGCTCGTGCCCATGCGCAGGCCGTGGCGGTTGATCGTCGCGTCGCTGCGGCCGTAGATCACGCACCAGTCGCCCTGCCCCTGCTCGTCGCCGATGCGCAGCCAGTCGCCGTGGCGCCACACGCTGCCGGCGTGCGCGCCCAGGTCGCCGCCGCCGGGCTTGCGGCCGTGGCCGGGCGGGTACATCTCGAAGTAGCTCGCGCGGTAGCGCGCGCCGCCGGGGTCGTTGACCAGGTACAGCGGCATCGACGGGATCGGCTGCGTGCACACCAGCTCGCCGACCTGGCCGACGACCGGGTCGCCGGCTTCGTTCCAGGCCTCGACCGCCGCGCCGAGCATCCGGCACTGCATCACGCCGGGGCGCTGCGGCAGCTCGCGGTTGCCGCCGATGAAGGCGCCGCAGAAATCGGTGCCGCCGGAGATGTTGCACCACCAGATGTCGCGCTGCTCGGGCGTCTTCGCGATGCGGCGGAACTGCTCGCTGCCCCATTGCTGCACCTCGGGCGCGAGCGGCGAGCCGGTCGAGCCGAGCGCGTGCACGCGCGAGAGGTCACCGCAGGCCGCCAGATCGACCCCGGCCTTCATGCAGTTGGCGTAGAAGGCCGCGCCGGCACCGAAGAAGCTGACGCGGTGGCGCGCGGCAAAGCGCCACAGCACGCTCCAGTCGGGCGCGTCCTTCGCGCCGCCGGGGCTGCCGTCGAAGATCACGCAGGTGGTGCCGCCCAGCAGGCCGGCCAGTTGCGCGTTCCACATGACCCAGCCGGTCGAGCTGTACCAGTGGTAGCGCTCGCCGAGCGTGCGCGGCGCGTAGCTGCAGCCGATGTCGTTTTGCAGCGTGCCGAGCATCAGCATCACCAGGATCATGCCGCCGTGGCCGTGCACGATCGGCTTGGGCAGCCCGGTCGTGCCGCTCGAATAGACGACCCACAGCGGGTGGTCGAAGGGCAGCCACAGCGGCTCGAAGGCCGCGGCCTGCGCGTCGTCGCGCGCGACGATCGCCTCGAGATCGGCGTCGGCGTCGATCGCAGCCGATGCACCGAGGTTGCGGCAGACGATCAGGTGCGTCACCGTCGGCAGCGCGGCGCGCAGCGCGCGCACCACGTCGGCGCGCTCGATGTCGCGGCCGGCCCAGGTCACGCCGTCGCAGGCGATCAGCACCTTGGGCTCGATCTGGCGGAAGCGGTCGAGCACGGCGTTGCTGCCCATGTCGGGCGCGCACACGCTCCAGACCGCGCCGATGCTCGCGACCGCGAGGAACGCGACCATCGTCTCGGGGATGTTCGGCAGGTAGGCCGCCACCCGGTCGCCCGGCTGCACGCCCTGCGCGCGCAGGTGCAGCGCGAGCGCGGCCGTCTGGCGCTTCAGCTCCGGCCAGCTCAGCTCGCGTGCCTGGCCGCGCTCGTTGTCGCTGATGATCGCCGGGCACCCGGCCGCATGCGCCGCCTGCACGTGGCGCAGCACCTGGTGCGCGTAGTTGGTCTGCGCGCCCGGGAACCACACTGCGCCGGGCATCACGTTGTCCGCCAGCACTGCCGTGTGCGGCGCCGGCGATTGCAGCTCGAAGTAGTCCCACACGCTCTGCCAGAAGGCGTCGAGCTCGACGGTCGACCAGCGCCACAGCGCGTGGTAGTCGGCGAACTGCAGCCCGCGGCGCTCGCGCAGCCAGTCCTGGAACAAACGGATCTGCGGCACGCGCAGGCCGGCGGCGGTGGTGGTGGTGCTCATCGGCAGGATTATCGGCAGTGGATGCCGCGCGCCATGCGCTGCGCTACTCGCCCGCGCCCACCACCGCGCCGCCCTCGGCGCGCCAGCGCAGCATGCCGCCGCGCAGGTTGGCCACCTGCTCGAAGCCGGCCTTGGCCAGCATCGCCGCCGCGCGCGCCGAGCGCGCGCCGCTGCGGCACACGGTGACGATCGGCCGGTCGCGCGCCAGCTCGGCCGCGCGTGCCTCGAGCTGGCCCAGCGGCAGCAGCCGCGCGCCTTCGATGTGGCCCAGGCCCTGGCCGAACTCCTCGGGCTCGCGCACGTCGATGATCTGCACCTGCGGCTGCACTTCGGCCAGCGCGTGCGGCGTGATGTCCCACGAGCCGGCGAGGGTGAAGCTCAGGTCGGCCCACTGCGGGTCGGCCGGCGGCTGCAGTTCGCCTTCCGGGCGGCCGCAACGCAGGTTGGCCGGCACCGCCTGGTCGATTCTCTTCGGGTGCGGCAGGCCCAGGTGCTGCATGAAGCCGGCGAAGTCGCGCTCGCCCACGTCGCCGCCCAGCCGCGGGTTGAAGCGCCGCTCCTCGTCGATGCTGCTCACGCCCATGCCGTGGTAGTCGTGGCCCGGGTACACGCGGCAGCCGCCGGGCAGCGTGAACAGCTGCATGTGCACCGAGCGGTACAGCGCCGCCGCGTCGCCCTGCTGGAAATCGGTGCGGCCGCAGCCGCGGATCAGCAGGCAGTCGCCGGTGAACACGCGCGATTCGTCGTCGAGCAGGTAGCTCAGGCAGCCGCTGGTGTGGCCCGGCGTCGCGCGCACCTGCAGGTGGCGGCTGCCGAAGGCGATGCGGTCGCCGTCGCGCAGCAGCCGGTCGGCGCCGCTGGCGCCGCCGTCCACCGACAGCGCGATCCGGCTGCCCAGGCGCTGGCGCAGCAGCCACGCGGCCGTCACGTGGTCGGCGTGCACGTGGGTCTCGAGCGTCCACGCGAGCTTCAGCCCCAGTTCGCGCAGCAGCGTCTCGTCGCGCCGCAACTGCTCGAACACCGGGTCGATCAGCACCGCCTCGCCGCGGTCGCCGAGCAGGTAGGTCCAGGTGCAGGAGGTGGGATCGAACAGCGGGCGGAAGACCAGCATCGCGCACTCCGGCGGCAGCGGAGTGGCGAGCATAGCCGCCGCGCGCACCGCCGGCGGGCGGCTGCGGCGGCGGGCACAATCGGTCGTCGGCGGCACCTTCGTGCCGGCCTGCCCTCTACTTTGAAGCCCATGGAAATCGAAGCTGTGCTGTGGGACTTCGGCGGCGTGCTGACCGGCAGCCCCTTCGAGGCCTTCAACCGCTACGAGGCCGAGCTCGGCCTGCCGCGCGACTTCATCCGCCGCGTCAACACGATCGACCCGCACGCCAACGCCTGGGCGCGGATGGAGCGCGCCGAGATCACGGTCGAGCAGTTCGCGCGCGACTTCGAGGCCGAGGCGCGCGCGCTCGGCGGCGAGCTGTCGGGCCGGCGCGTGATCGAGTTGCTCGGCGGCGCGCTGCGGCCCGAGATGGTCGAGGCCTTGAAGCGCGTGCGCGCGCACTACCGCGTCGCCTGCATCACCAACAACGTGCCCGGCAGCCACGGCCCGGGCATGGCCGCCAGCGCGCAGCGCGCAGCCGAGCTGGCCGCCGTGTTCGCGCTGTTCGAGCAGGTGGTCGAATCCAGCAAGCTGGGCCTGCGCAAGCCCGACCCGGCCATCTACCGCCACGCCTGCGCACTGCTCGGCGTCGCGCCGCAGGCCTGCGTGTACCTGGACGACCTGGGCATCAACTGCAAACCGGCGCGCGAGCTGGGCATGCGCACGATCAAGGTCGAATCGGCCGCGCAGGCGATCACCGAGCTGGAAGCGCTGCTCGGCCTGCCGCTGCGCTGAAGCGGCCGCCGCGCTGCACGGGACTTGCCGCGATGAATCTGTCGGTGCTCGACCAGTCGATCGCCTGCGAAGGCCGCGGCGAGGACGAGGCGATCCGCGACACGCTCGACCTGGCCGTCCACTGCGAATCGCTCGGCTATAACCGCTTCTGGCTCAGCGAGCACCACGGCCTGCCGACGATCGTCGGCAGCGCGCCCGAGATCCTGATGGCGGCAGTCGCCGCGCGCTGCTCGACGATCCGCATCGGCAGCGCCGGCGTGATGCTGCCGCACTACAGCGCGCTCAAGGTGGCCGAGCAGTTCCGCGTGCTCGAGGCGCTGGCGCCGGGCCGCATCGACCTGGGCGTGGGCCGCGCGCCGGGCGCCGACATGCGCGCCGCGCGGCTGCTCAACCCCAACGCCTACGCTGCCGCCGAAGCCTTCCCGCAGCAGATCGTCGAATTGCAGGCCTGGCTCGCAGGCGAGCCGCTGCACGGCGTGGTCGCGCACCCGCGCGGGGCCCGCGCACCGGTGATCTGGGTGCTGGGCAGCTCCGACTACGGCGCGCAGCTGGCCGCGCACCTCGGCCTGCCCTATGCCTTCGCCTACTTCTTCGCCGACGGCCAGGGCGTCGAGCAGGCGCTGCACCTGTACCGCACGCTGTACCGGCCGAGCGCGCGCCACCCGCAGCCGCAGGCCACGATCTGCGTGTGGGCGCTGCTGGCCGACAGCGACGCCGACGCGCAGCACCATGCGCTCAGCCGCGAGCGCTGGCGCCTCGACCGCGCGCGCGGCCGGCTCGGGCCGTTGCGCGCGCCCGAGGCGATCGCGCACCAGGGTTTCGACGCCGCCGAACGGGCCGAGCTGCAGGCCGCGCGCGCGCGCGCCTTCGTCGGCAGCCCCGCCACGGTGCTGCCGAAGCTGCGCGTGCTGGCCGACGCATTGCAGCTCGACGAACTGGTCGTCAACACCTGGGCGCACGACCCGGCGGTGCGGCGCCGCTCGTACACGCTGCTGGCGCAGGGCTTCGGCCTGCTGCCGCCCGCGCCGGCCGGCTGACCCCGCGCCGCGGCGCCTGCCGCCCTGCCTGCCGCCAGCCTGTCGCGTTTCCTGCCGCCGCCCTGCCGCCCTGCCGCCCTGCCGCCCTGCCGCCCTGCCGCCTTGCCGCCTTGCCGGCGGTCCGGGCGAGTCGCCGGCGCAACGGGCACAATCGCAGCGCCGCGGGCTTGAATCTGCCGGCCGGGGCCGCACCTGCGGCCGCGTCCCGTGTGTGTCCACCCACCGAGGTCCCCGATGAAGTACTGGCTGTCCGCCCTCGCGATCACGATCGCGACCTCCCTCAGCCTCGCGCCGACGCTGGCCGAAGCCAAGCGCTTCGGCGGCGGCGGCTCCAGCGGCATGCAGCGCAGCCTGCCGTCCAACCCGCCGGCGCGCCCTGCACCCCCCGCCGCACCGCAGCAGGCGGCGCCCACCACCGCGCCGAACCCTGCCGGCGCCGCTGCCGCCGCGGCCACGCCCAAGCGCAGCTGGATGGGCCCGATCGCCGGCCTGGCCGCCGGCCTGGGGCTGGCGGCGCTGATGAGCCACCTGGGCCTGGGCGCCGAGTTCGCCAACTTCCTGATGCTGGCGCTGCTGGCGATGGTCGCCTTCGTCGGCATCCGCTGGCTGATGGCCCGCCGCAGCGCACCGCAGCAGGCCGCGGCCGGCGCTGGCGGTTGGTCGCAGCCGAACCAGGCTCAGCCTGCACAGCGCACCGAGCCGGTGCTGCAACGCGTGCCGGCAGCCCCGGCGGCCGTCGCCGGCGGCGCCGTGTCGGCCGACGGCAGCACGGTGCTGCGGCCTTTTGCGGCGCCGGCCGGCGCGTCGCTGCCGCCCGGCTTCGACGCCGAGGGCTTCGGTCGCGCGGCCCGGACGATCTTCATCCGCATGCAGGCGGCCAACGATGCCGGCGACCTGAACGACCTGCGCGCCTTCACCACGCCCGAGATGTTCGCGGTGGCGCGGCTGGACATCCAGGATCGCGGCAACCAGCCGCAGACGACCGACGTGGTGCAGGTGGACGCCGACGTGCTCGACCTCGAGCAGCAGGGCGATCGCCAGGTGGTCAGCGTGCGCTTCCACGGCAAGATCCGCGAGGAAGCCGGCGGCCCGGCCAACGACTTCGACGAGGTCTGGCACCTGATGCGCTGGGGCGACGCGCCCGACTGGAAGATCGCCGGCATCCAGCAGCGCCACTGACGCGCATGGCGCGCCGGCATCCCTGACGCCGGCCCGCAGACCCCGCGCTGCGGACCGATGCCTTTGCGCTGGCTGACCTGCCGATTGAGTCTGGCGGCGGTCGTGCTGGCCGCCGCCGGCTGCAGCAGCCTGCCGCCGGCGCCGCAGCAACCGCACGAGGCAGCGCTGGCACCGGCTGCCGATGCGCCGCTCGCGCGCCTGGCCGGCGCGGCGCTGGCCGAGCTGCCGCCGGGCGAATCCGGTTTCCAGCTGCTGTTCACCGGCGAGGCGGCGTTCAACGCGCGCATCGCGCTGGTGCGGCGCGCCACGGGCTCGATCGACCTGCAGGTCTACCAGTTCGCCGCCGACGCCACCGGCCTGGGGCTGCTGCGCGAGTTGCACGACGCGGCCGCGCGCGGCGTGCGCGTGCGCCTGCTGATCGACGACCTGCACGCCGGCGGCCAGGAGGCGATGCTGGCCGGCCTGGCGGCGCACCCGAACGCGCAGGTGCGCCTGTTCAACCCGCTGCCGGCGCGCGCCGGCACGCCGCTGCAGCGGCTGGCGGCGTCGCTGCACGACTTCGGCCGCGTCAACCGGCGCATGCACAACAAGCTGTTCGTCGCCGACGGCAGCTTCGCCGTCTTCGGCGGGCGCAACGTGGCCGACTGCTACTTCATGAACGACCCGCAGGCCAACTTCCTGGACCTGGACGTGCTGGCCGCGGGAGCGGTGGTGGCCGAGCTCGCCGCCGTCTTCGACCGTTTCTGGAACAGCGCGCTCGCCTACCCGGTCGATGCGCTGCCGGCGGCGCCAGCGGCCGTGGCAGGTGTCGGGCCGAGCGAGGCGCTGCCTGCCCCGGTGCCGCCGCCCGACGACGCGGCCAGCCGCGCCGCGGCCTTCGACACCGCGGTGCGCTCCGGCACGGTGCGCCTGGGCGACCGCAGCCACGACTGGTTCGGCCGGCCGGGCATCCTGCGCCAGTTCGCGACGGGCCGCATCGTGCTGGACGGCGGCAGCGCACAGGTCTGGGCCGACGCCCCCGAGAAGGTGCGCGGCGGCGCCGCAGCCGGGCCGACCGTGGCCGCGCGCACGCTGGCGCTGCTGGCCGACGCGCAGCACACGGCGCTGATCCTGTCGCCGTACTTCATCCCGGGCGCCGACGGCGTGCAGGCGATGCGCCGGCTGGTGCAAGAGCGCGGCGTGACGGTGACGCTGCTGACCAATTCTTTCGGCGCCACCGACGAGCCGCTGGCCTACGCCGGCTACGGGCGCTACCGGCTGGCGCTGCTGCGGGCCGGCGTGCGCATCCAAGAGCTGAGCCCGACGTTGGCGCGCGATTCGGGCCGCATCGCCTACTTCGGCGACAACACCATCGGCCGGCTGCACACCAAGGCGATGGCGATCGACCGGCGCTGGCTGTTCGTCGGCTCGCTGAACCTGGACCCGCGCTCGGCCTTCAGCAACACCGAGATGGGCGTCGTGATCGACAGCCCGAAGCTCGCGCAGCAGCTCGCCGGCGTGTACCGCCATGCCGCGGCCGGCGGTGCCTTCACGCTGCGGCTGGCCGATGACGGCACGCGCATCGAGTGGGTCGCCACCGACTGGCAGGGCCACGAGACCGTGCACGCCGACGAACCGCACGACGACGCGTGGCTGCGGCTGAAGCTGCGCCTGCTGCAGCCCTGGGTGCCGGAGGATCTGCTGTAGGCGCCGGACGTCAGCGCAGCGTGCGCAACAGCACGCGCTGCTCGTCGCGGTAGGTGAACAGGCTGACGGCGGGAGCGACCCGGTCGCCGCGCTCGTCGAAGCCGATGGTGCCGGTGACGCCCGGATAGCCCCGGGTCTGTGCCAGCGCGCGCAGCAACTCCTCGGGCGCGGCCGAGCCGGCGCGCAGCAGCGCATCGGCCAGCGCCATGACCGCGTCATACGCATAGGCGCCGTAGAACTCGGGCACGAGGTTGCCGAACTGGGCCTGATAGGCGGCGACGAACCCGGCCATCGCCGGGGTGTCCAGGCCCTGCACGCCCGCCGGCAGCGGGCACAGCACCTGGTCGTCGGCCGCCTCGCCCACCGCCCAGTACGACACCAGGTCGGGCGTGCAGGCGCCGTCGCCGACGATGAAGCGCGCGTCCAGCCCCTGCCGCCGCATCTGCCGCAGCAGCGGCCCGGCCTCGCGATCGAAACCGCCGAAGAACAGCGCGTCCGGCGCCAGCGCCTGCAGCTCGCGCACCAGCGCGAGCCGCGCGGCGGCCGATGACGCCTGCAGCTGACGACGGCCGACCACCTGCGCACCGGCGCCTTGCAGCGCCTGGGCGAAGGCGTCGGCGATGCTGCGGCCCCAGTCGCTGCGGTCGTCGACGACTGCCACGCGGCGCAGCTGCAACGTGCCCACCGCGTGGTGCGCGAGCACCGTCGCCATGCGCGCATCGTCGGCCAGCATGCGAAAGGCGGTGGGCCAGCCGCTGTGCGTGAAGGCGCTGATGCTGGCGCTGGGCGACACCTGCGGGATCCCGGCCGCCGCGTACACCGGTGCCGCGGCCATCGACGATGCCGACAGCAGATGCCCGACCACGGCCACCACGCCGGCCGCGACCAGCGCCTGGGCAGCGGCGCGGGCGCGCGTCGGCTCACCGGCGTCGTCGACGGAGATCAGCTCGAAGGCCACCGGCTGGCCGTACAGCTGCAGGCCGCGCCGGTTCAGCTCCTGCACCGCCAGCCGCGCCGCGTTCTCGTTCTCGATGCCCACGCGCGCCAGCCAGCCGCTGGTCGGCGCGGCGTGGCCGATCCTCAGCATCACCGGCTCGACCTGCGCATGCAGCGGCAGCGCCACCAGCGCCGCCAATGCCGCCGCCACGCCGATCGCCATCCGCCGCAGGGTGTTCATGCCGGGGCGAGTATCCGCCGGATCCGGCCGGCTGCGCCGCGCGCCGCGCGCCGCGCGCCGGCATCCCGCTGCCGCCGCTTGCCGACCGCAACCCCGGCGGGAAGAATCACGCGCACCCTGCACCGGGGTTGCGGAGGGCTCCATGGCCTACACGGTCAAGTTCTACAAGGGCGACTACCTGCAGCGCCAGCAGGCGGCCAACGCCGACCGGGCGGTGGCCTACGTCGAGCACCACTTCAACAGCGGCGCGTCGCCCAGCGCCGGCTACGCGGTGGTGGTGGTGGGCTCGAACGCGTCGAGCACCAGCCGCAACTGGGGCCGCTGGTATGCGCGCGCGGTGGCCGATCAGTTCGGCACCCAGGTCGGCGGCGACGGCGGCATCCTGGTCGGCGGCTGGGCCGGCCGCGGCGACGGCAACGTCAAGCACACCCGGATGCCGGCGGTGCTGCTGGAGCCGCTGTTCGCGAGCAACCCGCAGCAGGCCGACGCGATCCGCAGCGAAGCCGGCCAGGCGGCGCTGGCGCGCATCCTGGCCGAAAGCATCCGCCGCTTCTTCCCCGACGGCGGGCTGGTGGCCTTCAGCGTCGGCCACAAGTACAAGACCAGCAGCCCCAACGACCGCGGCGCGGCGATGGCAGGCGGCGGCACCGAGGCCGACCATGCCGAGCTGGTGCTGCAGAAGGCGGCGCAACTGCTCGCCGCCGAACCGGCGGTGCCGACGCAGCGCATGCTGCGCGTGATGCGCGGCGACACGCTGCTGTTCGAGACGCCGGTCGACGAGGACGCGACGCTGAGCTGGTCGTCGGAGCGCAACCTGCTGTACATCGCCGATTCGGGCGACGCCCCCGCGCCGCGCGCGCTGCCGACTGCCGGCAAGGCGGCGGCACCCAAGGCCGCAGCGCGCACCGCGGCGGCGGCCGGCAAGGCCGCGGCGGCAGCGCGCAAGACCGCGGCACGCGGCCGCCGCCGGTAGTGGCCGGCACCCGGCCGCCGGCGCAGCGGCTGCGCGGCTCGGCGATCGCCGCCGCGGCCGCGGCGCTGATCGCCGCGGCGCCGGCCGGGGCGCAGCCGCAGGCGACGGTGCTGCGCGTGTATTTCAACAACGAGCGCCTGGCAGCCGCGCCCGACGACTGCGCGATCGTCTTCGAGCGCATGCGCGCAGTGCCGAAGTCCGAAGCTGTCGCTGCTGCCGCGCTGCGCCAGCTCTTCGCCGGCCCGACCGAGGCCGAGCGTGCGGCCGGCTACCGCTCGCCCTTCTCGACCGCCAGCGCCGGGCTGCTGAAGCGCGTGTTCATCGAGCACGGCACCGCCTATGTGGACCTGCACGACCCGCGGGCGTTGCTGCCCGGCGCCACGTCGAGCTGCGGCGCGGCCGAGTTCGGCACGCAGGTCGAGCGCACGCTGCGCCAGTTCCCGACGGTGCGGCGCGTGATCCTGGCCATCGACGGCGATCCCCGCGCCTTCTACGGCTGGATGGGGCAGGACTGCGACCTGACGAACGACGGCTGCAACCCGGCGCCCTTCGGCCGCCGACGCGCACGCGCCCGCGGCAGCGGCCGGCGCGCACATCGTGTTACCGCTTGACGCCCCGGGCTCGGCCGCCGCGGCAGCGGCCGCCGATACGATCTGCCGGTGTACGCCGATCTCGCCGTGTCCGCCCGGTCGCACCGGTGCACCGCGTGGGCCCCATGCCTGGCCGCGCTGCTGGTGCTGCTGGTGCTGGCGGGCTGCGCCAGTGCGCCACGGCCCGGATCACCGGCGGCACCGGCCGCGGCACGCGCGTCGTCGCTGCCGGCCGAGCGCCAGTGGCTGCAGGCCTGGTTCCAGGACACGCCGGTGCAGATCGACCAGCCGGGCGACGATTCGCTGCGCATCGAGGTGCCGCGCGAATTCAGCTTCGACCCCGGCCGCAACCAGCTCAAGCCGCCGCTGGCCGCGGTGCTCGACAAGCTCGCGCAAAGCCTGCGCCGCCTGCCGGCAGCACGGCTGCAGCAGCTGGCCACGCCCGGCGACGACAGCAGCCCGGCATTGGCGCGCCAGCGGGCGGAACAGGTGCGCGCGCACCTGCGGTCGCGCGGGGTGCCGGCGGCGCAGCTCGCGTCCGCCGGCATCACGACGGCGATGGTCGTACAACTGCGCATCGCGATGCCGACGCCCTGATCGGCGCCCTGATCGCCGCCCGGATCCGGGCCGGTCGAGGCCGGGGTTGCAACCAGGCGTAAGCCGCACCGGCGCCGGCATGCCCCAGGGATGGCCTGCGGCGACCGGGCGCGATCCGCCCCCACCGGCGCGCTCCCGGCCGCGCACCCGGCCTGCGCACCCGATCGGCGCCCAGGGCGCCGACACATCAGGTTGCAGGTGCGGCGCCGCGCCCCTGTAACTTCGCGCCCGGTTTCCAGATGTGACGCAGAAGGCTGATGTTCGGACGTTCGCGCAAGGTCTATTTCGATCCCTACCGGCGGCGGCGCACGCGCCGGCTGCCGCGCTGGCTGCTGCTGCTGGGCGGCGGCGTCGTGGCGGGGGCGGCCGCGGTCGTCGCGGTGCAGCAGCGCCTGCTGCCGCCGCGGCTGTCGGCAGCGGAATCGGCACAACTGCGCAGCACCTTCGAGCAGGCCGACGGCCAGCGGCGGCAGTTGGCAGACGAAGTCGCCACGCTGCGGCAGCAGCTGGAGGCGGCGCTCGCCGAGCGCCGCGAGCTCGGCGCACAACTCGGCGCCACGCGCGCCGAGCACACCCGGCTGCGCGACGACCTGGCCGCAGTGATCGACGCGCTGCCCGCCGACCCGCGTGGCGGCGAAGTCGAGATCCGGGCAGCGCAGTTCAGCGCCGAAGGCGGCAAGCTCGGCTACGAGCTGGTGCTGTCGCGCGCCGGCGGCGCCAGCCGGCCGGTGCCCGGCGTGCTGCGCCTGGTGGTGGCCGGCGACGCGGGCCGCGGCGAAGCGCCGACGGTCACGCTGGAGCCGATCGCGCTGACGCTCGGCCGGCAACAGGTGCTGCGCGGCAGCCTGCCGCTACCGGAAGGCTTCAGGCCGCGCCAGGCCACCGTGCGCGTGCTCGACCGCGACGGCGGCAAGGTGCTGGGCATGCGCGTGCTGCGCGTGCCGTAGCCGCTTGCGGCCCGGGTGCCGCCGCCCGGCCTGCGCGCGGCGCCTTCACGACCGAATTCATCGCCCGCGCGATCGCCGGCGGCACGGCCGGCGCGCCCGACGCCGGCTGCCCGAGCGGCCGCGTACGGCGCGACCCCCCGGCGGCCGCTCACCGCGCGCGCCCGTGCCCGACGCGCAGGGGTGGAGGGATGCCGCGCGGGCAACGCGGGCCCAGGCGCGGTCGCTATGCTCCGCGCGCACCTGCGTGAGATGGGTACCCATATGAAGACCACCATCGACCTTGCCGACACCTTGCTCGACGAAGCCCGCCGGCTCGCCCGGCGCGAGGGCACGACGGTGCGCGCACTGGTCGAGCAGGGACTTCAACGCACCGAGTTCACCGCCTGCAGGATCGCCTCGGGCGTGGCCGGTGCGCGCAGGGCCGGCTGCTTCGCGTGCCCGCCCGCGGCCGACACCGCGTCGCGGATCGCGAAGAACACGCTGAAGGGCAGCAGCAGCGGCGGCTCGCCCACCGCCTTGCTGCGGTGGATGCTGTCCTCGACGTTGCCGTTGTCGAACAGCCGCGTGTGGAAGGCGGCGGGCACGTCGTTGGCGGTCGGGATCTTGTAGGTGCTGGGCGCATGCGTCAGCAGCGCGCCGGTCTTCGGGTGCCACACCAGCTCTTCGGTGGTCAGCCAGCCCATGCCCTGCACGAAGGCGCCCTCGATCTGGCCGATGTCGATGGCCGGGTTCAGCGATCGGCCGACGTCGTGCAGCAGGTCGGCGCGCAGCAGCTTCCACTCGCCCGTGAGCGTGTCGATCAGCACCTCGCTGACCGCGGCGCCGTAGGCGAAGTAGTAGAACGGCCGCCCGGTCAGCGTCGCGCGGTCCCAGTGCAGCCCCGGCGTCGCATAGAAACCGTCGCTCCACAGCTGCACGCGCGCCACGTAGGCCTGGCCCACCAGTTCGTCGAAGGCGAGGTCGACGCCGGCGGCGCGCACGCGGCCGGCTTCGAAGCGCACATCCTTCGCATCGACGCCGTGGCGCTGCGCGACCAGCGCCGCCAGGCGGTCGCGGATCTGCCGCGCCGCGTCCTGGGCTGCCTTGCCGTTCAGGTCGCTGCCGGTGGAGGCGGCGGTGGCCGAGGTGTTGGCGACCTTGCTGGTGTCGGTGGCGCTGCAGCGCACGCGCGCCAGCGGCAGGCCGAGTTCGTGCGCCACCACCTGCGCGACCTTGGTGTTCAGCCCCTGGCCCATCTCGGTGCCGCCGTGGTTCACGAGCACCGAGCCGTCCAGGTACACGTGCACCAGCGCGCCGGCCTGGTTGTAGTGGTTGACGTTGAACGAGATGCCGAACTTGACCGGCGTCAGCGCGATGCCCTTCTTGAGCACCGGGCTCGCCACATTGAACAGCGCGGCCGCGTCGCGCCGCGCGGCGTAGTCGGAAGACGCGACCAGCTCGGCGGTCAGCTCGCGGATCACGTTGTCGGTGACCGTCTGCCGGTACGGCGTCACGTTGTTCGCCGTCTTGCCGTAGAAGTTGGCGCGCCGCACTTCGAGCGGGTCGGCCTTCAGCGCGCGCGCGATCGAATCGAGGATCTGCTCCATCACGAGCGCGCCCTGGGGCCCGCCGAAGCCGCGGAACGCGGTGTTGCTCTGCGTGTTGGTCTTCGCGCAATAGCCGTGGATCGCCACCTCGGGCAGCCAGTAGGCGTTGTCGAAGTGGCAGATCGCGCGCGTCATCACGGGCGGGCTCAGGTCGGCGCTGAAACCGGCGTTGGCGATCATCGTGACTTCGGCGCCGAGGATGCGGCCGGCGTCGTCGAAGCCGACTTCGTAGTCGAACTCGAAGCCGTGGCGCCGGCCGGTGATCAGGAAGTCGTCGTCGCGGTCGGGGCGCAGCTTGACCGGGCGGCCGAGCTTGCGCGCCGCGACCGCGGCGATGCAGGCGAAGACGGCCGACTGCGACTCCTTGCCGCCGAAGCCGCCGCCCATGCGCCGGCACTCGACCAGCACCGCATGCGACGCGACCCCGAGCGCGTGCGCGACCACGTGCTGCATCTCGCTCGGGTGCTGGGTCGAGCAGTGCACGCGCATGCCGCCGTCCTCGAGCGGCACCGCGAAGCTGATCTGGCCCTCCAGATAGAACTGCTCCTGCCCGCCCTGCTCGAAGCTGCCTTCGAGCCTGTGCGGCGCGGTGTCGAGCGCACGCCGCAGCGCACCCGGCGCCGATTCGCGCAGCAGGTGCATCGGCGGCACCACGTACGACGCCTTCGCGTGCGCCTCGCGAGCGCCGAGCACCGGCTCGAGCGGCTCGATGTCGCAGAACGCCTTGGCGCGTGCGGCCGCGCGCCGCGCGGCGTCGCGGCTTTCGGCGAGCACCGCGAACATCGGCTGGCCGAGGTAGTGGACGACGCCGTCGGCGAGGATCGGGTCGTCGTGCACGATCGGGCCGCAGTCGTTGGTGCCGGGGATGTCGGCCGCGGTGACGACCGCGACCACGCCGGGCAGCGCGCGCAGCCGCTCGACCGCGACGGCGCGCAGCCGGCCGTGCGCCACCGGCGACAGGCCGAGCGCCGCGTGCAGCGTGCCGGCGAGTTCGGGCAGGTCGTCGATGTAGGTGGCGGTGCCGGTGACGTGCAGGTGCGCCGATTCGTGCACGTAGGCATGGCCCACAGCGCCCGCGGTGTTTGCGGTGCCTGCAGTCGCGGCGAAAGGCGCTTCAGTGATCCGGTTCATCTCAGTTGCTCCACCGCGCATTGCGCGATCCGCGACGCATCAAACGCCGGCGGCCATCGACCCGTGTCGGCCTTGTCCTGCCTCTCGGAACTTCTGCTGTTCTTCGTTGCGTTCTTGGGCCGCTGAGGCAAAGCCGCCGAGGGGGTGGCCGGCTGCGTTCAGCCAAATTCTTATTGGCTCCGGCATCACATCGCTGCGCGATATGAGCCTTCACCGAAGCGCTGCGCGCTTTCACTCCGCCGGCCACCCCCTCGTCGGCCCGAGCGGTGGCGTGCCGACACCGTTGTTCGCGCGCTGGTCGATGCGGTGGGTGTTTGCCGAAGAAGCGCTCCGGCGGTGCCGGCAAAGCCGACAAGGGGGTGGCCGACGGAGCGAATAAGAATTTGGCTGAGCGTAGTCGGCCACCCCCTTGTCGGCTTTGCCTCAGCGGCCCCGAAACGCAGCGAAACACAGCGAACCTCCGCAATGGCCGCAAAGGGCCGCGAGCCGACAACGAACGATCGGGGTTCACGCCGGCCCTTCTCAAGCCTCGGCAGCCGCCCACACGCTGGCGGCCGCCAGCGGTGCCTCGGGCCGCGTCTCGAGCCAGAAGCGCTCGAGCAGGCCGCGCGCCGCCTGGCGCCGATAGTCGGCGCCGGCGCGCAGGTCGGTCAGCGGCGTGTAGTCGTGGTCGAGCGCCGCCTGCGCTGCGCGCATCGCAGCCTCGTCCCAGCGCCGGCCGATGACCGCCGCCTCTGCACCCTTCGCCCGCTTGACGATCGCCGCCATGCCGCCGAAGGCGAAGCGCGCTGCGCGCACGTGGTCACCCTCCAGGTCCAGGCACAGCGCCGCGAACAGGCCCGAGATGTCGCAGTCGTAGCGCTTGCTGATCTTGTAGGCGCGCAGCCGCTGCTGCGGCTGCGGCAGCGGCACGCGCAGCGCCTGCACGAATTCGCCCGGCTGCAGCTGGTTCTTCATGTAGTCGAGGTAGAAATCCTCGAGCGCCATCTCGCGCGTCGCCGCGCCGCGGCGCAGCAGGATCGACGCGCCCAGCGCGATCAGCACGGGAGCGCTGTCGCCGATCGGCGAGCCGTTGGCGACGTTGCCGCCCATCGTGCCCGCGTGGCGCACCGGCGGTCCGGCGAAGCGCAGCCAGGCTTCGTTCAACTGCGGCCAGTGCGCGGCGAGCGCTGCCCATGCATCCTCCAGCGGCGCGCCCGCGCCGATCTCGAGGCAGCCGCCGGCCACCGCGATGCGCCTGAGTTCGGCCACTTCGCCGAGCCAGACGATGTCGCCGAGGTCACGGAACTGCTTGGTCACCCACAACCCGATGTCGGTGCAGCCGGCGAGCAGGCGCGCGTCGGGCCTGGCTGCGCGCAGCGCCGCGAAATCGGCCAGCGTGCGCGGTGCGTGGAAGCGGTCGGTGCGCGCTGCGCCGTCGGCCACGACCGCCGGGTTCGGCGCCGCGTACTCGAGCGCCGGGTCGGCGCGCAGCGTGCGCAGCAGCTCGACGATCGGCCGCGTGTCCAGGCGCTTGTCCGGCAGCTCGAACATGCGCTGGCCGGCATCGAGGATCGGCCGGTAGCCGGTGCAGCGACACAGGTTGCCGGCCAGCTCGTCGGCCAGCCGGGCGCGGCTGGGCAGGTCGCCGGCCTCCCGGTGCTGCTCGTAGGACGCCGTCATCGTCATCACGAAGCCCGGTGTGCAGAAGCCGCACTGCGAACCGTGGCACTCGACCAGCGCCTGCTGCACCGGGTGCAGCGTGCCGCCGCCCAGCGCGGTCACGTCCTCCACCGTCAGCAGCGCCTTGCCGTCCAGCGTCGGCAGGAAGCGGATGCACGCGTTGACCGGGCGCAGCGACAGGCCGCCGACGACGGTCGCCTGCGCGCTGCCGCCCGCGCCGGCCTCATCGGCCAGTTCGGCGACGATCACGGTGCAGGCGCCGCAGTCGCCCTCGGCGCAGCCCTCCTTGGTGCCGGTGCAGCGCGCGTCCTCGCGCAGCCAGTCGAGCACGCTGCGCGTGACGGGCGCGCCTTCGACCTCGACGATGCGGCCGCGGTGGACGAAGCGGATCGGGCGGGTGCTCATGACAGGTCCTCGGGAGGGGCGTCGCAGGCCGAACAGTAACGCTTCGGGCGCCGCCCGATATGCGCGCAGGCGATAGACCGCTATAAGCCCGACCGTATGACGCAGCGCCGGGAAATCGCCAACATCGACCTCCATCTCGTGAGGGTCTTGCACACCGTGATCACCGAACGCAGTGTCTCCCGTGCTGCGCTGCGGCTGCAAAGCACGCAGCCGATGGTCAGCGCGCAGCTGAAGCGGCTGCGCGAGCTGACCGGCGACGCGCTGCTGGTGCGCTCCGGGGCGGGCCTGGCGCCCACCGATGCGGCGCTGGCGATGCTCGAGCCCGCCGCGCGCCTGCTGCGCGAAGCCGAGACCCTGTTCGCGCCGCAGCAGCGCAGCGGCCGCTTCGAGCCGGCACGCAGCGCGCTCACCTACCGCATCGCCGCCAGCGACTACCTCGACCCGATGTTCCTGCCCGGCGTGGTGCAGCGGCTGAAGGCGGCGGCGCCGCTCGCGCAGATCGAGTTCCATCCGCTGTCGGCCGAGTTCGACTACCGGCGCAAGCTCGCCGCCGGCGACATCGACCTGGTGGTCGGCAACTGGCTGCAGCCGCCGGAGGAGCTGCACCTGGGCCGGCTGATCGACGACGAGGTGGTGTGCCTGGCGGCCGCCGATCACCCGGCCGCGCGCAACCCGCGCAGCTGGACGGTCGAGCGCTATCTGCAAAGCGAGCATGTCGCGCCGATCGCGCTGCACGCGGGCGCGCCCGGCGTGATCGACCAGCATCTCGCCACGCAGGGCCTGAAGCGCAACATCGCCGTGCGTGCCGCGCACTTCGGCCTGATCCCGCTGATGGTGGCGCGCAGCCGGCTGCTGCTGACCACCGGGCGGCTGTTCTGCAGCCGCTACGCCGACGCGCTGGACTTGCGCATCCTGCGCTGCCCGGTGCCGTTCCCGCCGATGTCGTACTACATGCTGTGGCACGAGCGCAGCCACGCGGCGCCGCCGCTGCGCTGGCTGCGCGAGCAGATGCGCGAGGTCGCGCGCGACCTGGCCGGGAGCCGCCCATGACCCAGCCCCAACGCCTGGCCCTGCGCGGCGACCTGCTCGACTTCACCGCCCGGCCGGCGCGCGCCGACCCCGACAGCACGGCGCTGCGCTTCCGGCCCGACCACTGGCTGCTGATCGACGCGGGGCGCATCGTCGGCGCGCAGCCCGAGCCGCCCGGCGAAGGCTGGGCGCGCATCGACCACGCCGGCCGGCTGATCCTGCCCGGATTCGTCGACACCCACGTGCACAGCCCGCAGCTCGACGTGATCGGCTCGTGGGGCGCGCAACTGCTCGACTGGCTCGAGACCTACACCTTCCCGGCCGAGCAGCGCTTCGCCGACCCGGCGCAGGCCGAGCGCGGCTCCAGCGCCTTCCTCGACGCGCTGCTGGCTCACGGCACGACCAGCGCGGTCGTCTTCCCGACGGTGCACGCGGCCTCGGTCGACGCGCTGTTCGGCGCGGCGCAGGCGCGCGGCATGCGCGTGGTCGCCGGCAAGGTGCTGATGGACCGCCATGCGCCCGACGGCCTGCGCGACGACGTCGAGGGCGCCGAGCGCGAGTGCGAGGCGCTGATCGCGCGCTGGCACCGCCGCGGCCGGCTGGCCTACGCGGTGACGCCGCGCTTCGCGCCGACCAGCAGCGACGCCCAGTTGGCGATGGCGGGCCGGTTGCTCGCGCGCCACCCGGGGCTGTACCTGCAGACCCACCTCGCCGAGAACCGCGCCGAGGTGCAGTGGGTGGCCGAGCTGTTCCCGCAGGCGCGCAGCTACCTCGACGTGTACGAGCGCTTCGGCCTGCTGAACGCGCGCACGGTGCTGGCGCACGCCGTCTGGATCGACACCGCCGACCGCGCGCTGCTGCGCGAGCGCGGCGCGATGCTGGCGCACAGCCCGAGCTCGAACCTGTTCCTCGGCAGCGGGCTGTTCGGCTGGGCCGAGGCCGAGGACGCGGGGGTGGCAGTCAGTCTGGCCAGCGACGTCGGCGGCGGCACCAGCCTGTCGATGATCCGCACGATGGCCGCGGCCTACCAGGTGCAGGCGCTGGCCGGCACCAAGCTCAGCGCCTGGGCGCTGCTGCACGCCGCGACCCGCGGCGCCGCGCAGGCGCTGGGCCTGGCGCACGAGATCGGCTCGCTCGAAGCCGGCGCCACTGCCGACCTGTGCGTGTGGGACTGGGCGGTCGGCGCGGTGGCGCAGCGGCGCCAGCAGATCGCCCGGCACCTGCACGAGAAGGCCTTCGCCTGGATCACCATGGCCGACGACCGCAACCTGGTCGAGGCCTTCGTTGCCGGCCAGTCGCGCTGGCAGCGAGGCGACGGCGCGCCGGGGCCCGTGAAATGAAACCCGGCGCTTTGCTGTCGGTTCGCGGCCCTGTCCTGCCTCTCGGAACGTCTGCTGTTCTTCGTTGCGTTCTTGGACCGTTGAGGCAAAGCCGCCGAGGGGGTAGCCGGCTGCGTTCAGCCAAATTCTTATTCACTCCGCCGACTACCCCCTCGTCGTCTTTGCCGGCACCGCCAGCGCGCTTCTTCGGCAAACATCCACTGCGTCGAGCAGCGCGCAAACAGCGGTCTTGGCGTACCACCGCTCGGGCCGACGACGGGGTGGCCAACGGAGTGAATAAGAATTTGGCTGAACGGAGTTGGCCACCCCGTCGGCGGCCCCGCGTGCCACGTTTTCGCGTTCGAACGAGGGCAGCTCTTGGTGGATCGACGAAGGACCGCCACGTGCCGACAGCAGCCGCTGCACGCGTGGCGCTTGATTCGCCGCCGATCGCGCAGTGCGCCGTGGCGCAGTTGAATCGAGCCCGGCCCTCGCACACGTAGAACACACAGGAGACCCGAAGATGGAACAAGCAGTCCGCACTGCCCCGGGCGGCCAGGGACTGGCCGAGCGCCTGTTCAAGCTGCAGGAACACGGCACCACGGTGCGCACCGAGCTGCTCGCCGGGTTGACCACCTTCCTGACGATGGCCTACATCATCTTCATCAACCCGGCGATCCTCGGCGACGCCGGCATGCCCAAGGGCGCGGTGTTCGTCGCCACCTGCCTGATCGCCGCCCTGGGCACCACGATCATGGGCCTGTACGCCAACTACCCGATCGCACTGGCGCCGGGCATGGGGCTGAACGCGTATTTCGCCTACGTCGTCGTCCTCACGATGGGCTACAAGTGGCAGGTCGCGCTCGGGGCGGTGTTCGTCTCGGGCTGCCTGTTCCTGCTGGTCACGCTCACCGGCGTGCGCGAGCAGATCGTCAAGGGCATCCCGCATTCGCTGCGCATCGCGATCACCGTGGGCATCGGCATGTTCCTGGCGCTGATCGCGCTCAAGAGCGCCGGCATCGTCGCGGCGTCGCAGGCCACCTTCGTCACGCTGGGCGACCTGCACCAGCCGTCGGTGGTGCTGGCCGCGATCGGCTTCTTCGTGATCGTCGTGCTCGACAAGCTGAAGGTCCGCGGCGCGATCCTGATCGGCATCCTCGCGTCGACGGTGCTGTCGTTCTTCTTCGCCGGCAACCAGTTCCACGGCGTGTTCTCGGCGCCGCCGTCGATCGCGCCGACCTTCCTGGCGCTGGACATCCGGGGCGCCTTCTCGGCCGGCATCATCAACGTGGTGATGGTGTTCTTCCTGGTCGAGCTGTTCGACGCCACCGGCACGCTGATGGGCGTGGCCAAGCGCGCCGGGCTGTTGGTGCCCGGCAAGATGGACCGGATGAACAAGGCGCTGCTCGCCGATTCGGGGGCGATCTTCGCCGGCTCGCTGCTCGGCACCTCGAGCACCACCGCCTACATCGAGAGCGCCTCCGGCGTGCAGGCCGGCGGCCGCACCGGCCTGACCGCGGTGACCGTGGCGGTGCTGTTCCTGGCCTGCCTGACGATCTCGCCGCTGGCCGGCTCGGTGCCGGCCTACGCCACCGCACCGGCGCTGTTCTACGTCGCCTGCCTGATGCTGCAGGAACTGACCGAGCTGGAGTGGGGCGATTCCACCGAAGTCATCCCCGCCGCGGTCACCGCGCTGGTCATGCCCTTCACCTATTCGATCGCCAACGGTCTGGCCTTCGGCTTCATCACCTACGCGGCGGCCAAGCTGTTCACCGGCCGGGTGCGCGAGGTGCACTACATGGTGTGGATCATCGCCGCGCTGTTCCTGTACAAGTTCGTCTTCGTCGGCGGCCATTGACGCGCCGCGGCACTGCATTGCGGGAGACCCCATGGCGGCAAACCTGAGACTCGAGCTGGTCGGCATCAGCAAGCAGTACCCGGCGGTGCGCGCCAACGACAACGTCAACCTGCAGGTGCTGCCCGGCGAGATCCACGCGGTGCTCGGCGAGAACGGCGCGGGCAAGAGCACGATGATGAAGATGATCTACGGCGCGGTGCGGCCCGACGAGGGCGAGATCCGCTGGAACGGCCAGAAGGTCGAGATCAGGAACCCGCAGCAGGCGCGCGCGCTGGGCATCAGCATGGTGTTCCAGCACTTCAGCCTGTTCGACACGCTGACCGCAGCCGAGAACGTGTGGCTCGGGCTGGACAAGGCGATGAAGCTGGCCGAGGTCACCGGGCGCATCGCCCAGGTCAGCCAGGAATACGGCCTGGACGTGGAGCCGCTGCGGCCGGTGCATTCGCTGTCGGTGGGCGAGCGCCAGCGGGTCGAGATCGTGCGCGCGCTGCTCACCAGCCCGAAGCTGCTGATCCTGGACGAGCCGACCTCGGTGCTGACGCCGCAGGCGGTGCGCAAGCTCTTCGTCACGCTGCGCCAGCTCGCCGCCGACGGCTGCTCTATCTTGTACATCAGCCACAAGCTCGACGAGATCCGCGAGCTGTGCAGCAACTGCACGGTGCTGCGCGGCGGCAAGGTCACCGGCCGGGTCGACCCGCGCACCGAGAGCAACGCCGGGCTGTCCAAGCTGATGATCGGCGCCGAGCCGCCGCAGCTGCAGCACCAGGCGTCGAAGGCGGGCGCGGTGGTGCTGGCGGTGCAGGGCCTGTCGATGCCGAAGGCCGACCAGTTCGGCACCACGCTCGCCGACATCGGCTTCGAGGTGCGCGCCGGCGAGATCGTCGGCGTCGCCGGCGTCTCGGGCAACGGCCAGCAGGAGCTGATGGCCGCGCTGTCGGGCGAGGATGCGCGCGCGCCGGCCGGTTCGATCAAGCTCTTCGGCCGGGACATCGCGCGCCACTCGCCGCGACGAAGGCGCAAGGCAGGCCTGTACTTCGTGCCCGAGGAGCGGCTGGGCCGCGGCGCGGTGCCGGTGATGAGCCTGGCGCGCAACACGCTGCTGACGCGCACCGAGGCGGTGGGCTCGTCGGGCTGGATCCGCACCACCCAGGTCGAGCTGCTGGCGGCCAACCTGATCAGCCGCTTCAACGTCAAGTGCGGCGGCACCGGCGCCGCGGCCAAGAGCCTGTCGGGCGGCAACCTGCAGAAGTTCATCGTCGGCCGCGAGATCGACGCGAATCCGAAGCTGCTGATCGTCAGCCAGCCGACCTGGGGCGTGGACGTGGGCGCGGCAGCGCTGATCCGCGGCGAGCTGCTGAAGCTGCGCGACGCCGGCTGTGCGCTGCTCGTCGTCAGCGAAGAACTCGACGAGCTGTTCGAGATCGCCGACCGCCTGATCGTGATCGCCCAGGGGCGCATGTCGCCGTCGATCGCCACCGCGCAGGCCACCGTCGAGCGCATCGGCGAATGGATGTCGGGGCTGTGGCCGCAGGGCGGCCCCGATGCCGGAGAGACCGGCCCCGCGCGCGCCGGCGCCCAACCGACCGGAGCGCGCCATGCTCAAGCTTGAACCCCGAGCGCAGCCGTCGAAGCTGATGTCGCTGCTGTCGCCGGTGCTGGCGCTGGTGCTGACCGCGATCCTCGCCGGCATCCTGTTCGCCGTGCTCGGCAAGGATCCGGTGCGCGGCCTGGCGATGTACTTCGTCGAGCCCTTCGCCAACCTGCGCCAGATCAGCGAGCTGGTGCTCAAGGCGACGCCGCTGATCGTGATCGCGCTGGGCCTGGCGGTGTGCTACCGCTCCAACGTGTGGAACATCGGCGCCGAAGGGCAGTTCCTGCTCGGCATCATCGCCGGCGGCGGCGTCGCGCTGTGGCTGACCACGCACGGCATCGTGCTGCCGAAGATCGTCGCGGTGCCGCTGGTGCTGGCGGCCGGCGTGCTAGGCGGCATGGCCTGGGCCGGCATCACCGCGCTGCTGCGCGACCGCTTCAACGCCAGCGAGATCCTGGTCAGCCTGATGCTGGTCTACGTGGCGCAGCAGCTGGTCAACTACCTGGTGTTCGGCGCGTGGAAGGACCCGATGGGCTTCAACTTCCCGCAGACCAAGAACTTCGACGCCTCCACCTGGCTCACGCCGATCGTGCCCGGCACGCGCATGAACGCCGGCATCGTGATCGCGCTGGTCTTCGTCGCGCTGACCTGGGTGTTCCTGTTCCGGCTGTTCCGCGGCTTCCAGCTGCAGGTCGGCGGGCTGGCGCCGGCGGCGGCGCGCTATGCCGGCTTCTCGGGCAGCGCCGCGCTGTGGACCGCGCTGCTGGTCTCCGGCGGCCTGGCCGGGCTGGCCGGCGGCATCGAGGCGATCGGCACCTTCCGCCAGATCACGCCGCACGTGTCCACGGGCCTGGGCTTCACCGCGATCATCGTGTGCTTCGTCGGCCGGCTGCACCCGGTGGGCATCGTGTTCGCCGGGCTGCTGCTGTCGACGATGATCATCGGCGGCGAGCTCGGCCAGTCGCGCCTGGGCCTGCCCAACGCACTGTCGGGCGTGTTCCAGGGCCTGCTGCTGGTGCTGCTGCTGGCCTGCGACACCTTGATCCACTTCCGCATCCGCCTGCGCACGGCGCCGGCGGCAGCGCGCTGACACGCAAGGCGACCACCATGGACCAAATCGCACTGCTGATCGCCGCCACGCTGGCCTCGGGCACGCCGCTGGCCATCGCCGGGCTGGGGCTGCTGATCAACGAGAAGTCGGGCGTGCTCAACCTCGGCGCCGAGGGCATCATGCTCGTCGCTGCGATCGCCGGCTTCGCTGCCGCCCACGCCAGCGGCAGCGACTGGCTGGCCTTCGCCGCCGGCGCCGCCGCAGGCGCGCTGCTGGCCGCGGGCTTCGGCGTGCTGGTGATCTGGCTGAACACCAACCAGTACGCCACCGGCCTGGCGGTCAGCCTGTTCGGCTACGGCTTTTCGGCCTTCGTCGGCATCGGCTACGTCGGCCAGAAGCTCGCCGAGCGCACGCCCTTCGAGGTGCCGGGCCTGGCGCAGATCCCGTTCATCGGGCCGGCGCTGTTCCGCCAGCACCCGATGGTCTACATCGCGATCGGGCTGATCGCGCTGGCGATGTGGTTCCTGTACAGGAGCCGCGCCGGGCTGGTGCTGCGCGCGGTGGGCGAGTCGCCCGAGTCGGCGCACGCGCTCGGCTACAAGGTGCGCTGGATCCGGCTGCTGGCGGTGACGACGGGCGGCGCGCTGTGCGGCGTGGCCGGCGCCTTCTTGTCGGTGGTGTACGCGCCGCTGTGGGTCGAGGGCCTGGTGGCGGGCCGCGGCTGGATCGCGCTGGCGCTGACCACCTTCGCCACCTGGCGGCCGCTGCGCGTGCTGTTCGGCGCCTACCTGTTCGGCGGCGTGACGATGGCGCAGTTCGCGCTGCAAGGCGCCGGCGTCGAGATCTCGAGCCAGCTGCTGGCGATGCTGCCGTACCTGGCGACCGTGGTCGTGCTCGCGATCATCAGCCGCAACCCGACCTGGATCCGCATCAACATGCCCGCGTCGCTGGGCCGGCCCTTCCACCCCGGCGCCTAGAATCCGCGCGCCTCGTCCCTTCCCTGCCAAGGAGTCCCGCCAAGTGAGCCAGATGAACAAACGCACCCTGCTCGGCCTGACCGCCGCCGCCGCGCTGACCGCACTGGTCGGCTGCGGCAAGAAGGAGGAACCGGCCGCCGCGCCGGCCGCGGCCGCGCCCTCGGCGCCGGCGGCTGCCGCTGCCGCAGCACCCGAGCCGCTGAAGGTGGCCTGGGTCTACATCGGCCCGGCCAGCGATGCCGGCTGGACGCACGCGCACGACGAGGGCCGCCGGGCCGTCGAGGCCGTGTTCGGCGACAAGGTCAAGACCACGATCGTCGAGAAGGTGCCCGAGAGCGCCGACGCCGAGCGCGTGCTGCGCGACCTGGCCGCCCAAGGCAACAAGCTGATCTTCACCACCAGCTTCGGCTACATGGAGCCGACGATCAAGGTGGCGCAGGAATTCCCCGACGTGAAGTTCGAGCACGCCACCGGCTACAAGCTCGCGCCCAACGTCGGCGTGTACGACCACCGCATCTACGAGGACGCCTACATGTCGGGCGTGATCGCCGGCGCGATGACCAAGACCGACACACTCGGCTTCGTCGGCACCTTCCCGATCCCCGAGGTGCTGCGCAACATCAACGCCTTCACCCGCGGCGCGCAGAGCGTGAACCCGAAGGTCAAGACCAAGGTGGTGTGGGTCAACAGCTGGTTCGACCCGCCGAAGGAGGCCGAAGCCGCGCAGAGCCTGATCAACGCCGGCGCCGACGTGCTGCTGCAGAACACCGATTCGACGGCGGTGATCCAGACGGCCGAGAAGAACGGCAAGTTCGCCTTCGGCTGGGATTCGGACATGAGCGAGGTCGCGCCCAAGGCGCAGCTGGCGTCGAACCTGCTGCACTGGGGCCCGTTCTACAAGAAGGCGGTCAAGGAGGTGCTCGACGGCACCTGGAAGTCCGACCGCGAGGTGCTCGGCTACAAGGATGACGCCAACGACCTCGTCAAGATCAACGACGCCGTGCCCGCGGACATCAAGAAGAAGATCGACGAGATCAAGCAGGGCTACAAGGACGGCAGCTTCGGCCCGTTCATTGGCCCGGTCGTCGACAACACCGGCAAGGAGCGGCTGGCCGCCGGCGCGACGCCCGACCAGGCCTGGCTCGACAAGGTCGACTTCTACGTGAAGGGCGTCGAGGGCAAGGTGCCGAGCGGCAAGTAGCCTCTCGGCTTCACCCGACTTCACGCCGCCGCGGCTGCTCGCCGCGGCGGCGTTTTCGTTCATGCGGCACGAAGGCGGCACTACCGCAGCGGCGCGCGCGCAAGGCCGGGTCGCGTCAGCGCAGCGTCCAGCCGAGCAGCAGCAGCCCGCCCGCGGCGATCCAGCTGCCGACGGCGCGCCAGACGATGCGCAGCCAGCCGGCCTGCCACGACGTGACGGCCGCGGCGGCAAGCGTCGCGACGACGAACACCGCCGCCGTGCTGCCGAACACGCCGCGCAGGCCGGCGCCGGCCTGCGCCAGCGCGGCGCCGTTGGCCGAGCCGAGCGCGGCGCCGAGCAGCGCGGCGACCGCGGTCGTCGCAGCAGGCGGCAACGGCAGATCGAGCGCGACCAGGCCGCCGGCAAGCAGCAGCGGCAGCCACGCCAGCCCATCCGGCAGCGCGATGGCGGTGGCGTCGGCGGCGATGCCCGCGAGCAGCCATGCGAGCGGCAGCGCGACGAGCGCGAGGCGCACCTGCGCGCGGCCGCGCAGCCCGGCGAGGATCGCGACCGCGAGCACCGGCAGCATGACCTCCGGCGACAGCGCGAAGTGCAGCATGCCGTCGTAGACCGGGCCGAGGCCGGTCGAGACCAGATGGGCGTGCGCGAGCGGCGCGGCGAGGGCCAGCGCGGCGCTTGCCAGCCGCCGCGCTGCGACCGTCACGCGAGCGCGCCCCACAGGAAGTACAGCCCGCCCAGACTGACGCCGCCGCCGGCGATGCGCAGCATCAGCTTGCCGGTCGGCCAGCGGTGCGCCGCACCGGCGGCGATGCCGATCGCGTGCAGGCAGCCGGTCGCGACGACGAAGCCGAGGCTGTAGAGCAGCCCGCTCTGGCCGGGCGGCAGCTCGGTGCCGTGCGCGTGGCCGTGGAAGATCGCGAAGAAGGCGACGAGCGCGGCCGCGGCGTAAAGCGACACGCGGCGCTCGCTCATCACCGCGGCGCCGAGCAGCACCGCCGACGCGGCGATGCCGACCTCGACGCCCGGCAGCGCGACGCCGATCAGGCCGAGGAAGCCGCCGAAGGCCATCACCAGCGGAAAGGTGATCGGCAGGATCCAGATCGCCGGCGCGCCGAGCTGCGCGCCCCACAGGCCGACCGCGACCATCGCGAGGATGTGGTCCAGCCCCGAGAACGGGTGCGCGAAGCCGGTTGCAAACCCCGTCGCCTGCCCCGCTTCGACGTGGGCGAGTGCCGGCGCGGCGCACAGCGCAAGGGCCGCGGCAGCGGCGAGCCGCGCCGCAGACGAGCCGCGGGCCAGCCGCCGATGTTGCGCGCAACGGGCGGCGCGCACCCGCACTGCAAGCGGCATGTGAAGTCGTTTCATCATCCCCCCTCGAACATCATCACGACGCGCTGGATCGTCCAGAACGCGCCCAGCGTGCCGACGACGTAGGCCGGCGCCAGTTGCATCGCGCGCGGCCAGTGGATCTGCAGCGCCTTGAACGCACGCACCAGCAGCAGGATCAGCGCGACGAAGGCGAGCTGCCCGATCTCGACGCCGGCGTTGAACGCGAACAGCGCGAGCGGGATGTCGCCCTGCGGCAGGCCGAGCGCGGTCAGGCCGCTCGCGAAGCCGAAGCCGTGCAGCAGGCCGAAGGCGAACGCGACGACCCACGGGTTGCGGATCGTGAAGCTCGTTTCGCCGCGCCACACGCGCACGATCTCGGGCCCGAGGAAGAGGATCGACAGCGCGATCGCGGCGTTCAGCGGCGGCGCCGGGATGTGCGCGTAGCCGAGCGTCGCGGCCGCGAGCGTGATGCTGTGCGCGACGGTGAAGGCGGTGATCGCCTTCAGCAGCATCCACGGCGTGCGCACGATCAGCAGCAGCCCAAAGACGAACAGCAGGTGGTCGATGCCGAGCAGGATGTGCTCGATGCCGTGGCGCGCGTAGGTCGCGAACACGGCGAGGGGGCCCTGCGGCGTGCTCACCTCGAGCCACGGCCTGGAAGGCTGCACCAGCGTCGTCGACATCCGCCCGTCGCGCGTCTGCACGCGCGCGAGGACGTCGGTGATCGTCGCCTGCAGGCCGAAGAACTCGATGCGCTTGCCTTCGAGGCCGCCGTCGACCGCGATCGTTCGCCGCTCGACGACCGAGTCGGGGAAGTCGCGCTCGCTCGGGCCGCTGAGCGTGCGCGTGCCTTGCGGGAAGCGCAGCACGACCGGCAGGCGCATGCCCGACAGCAGCGGCGTGCGCCAGACGACGTCGTAGCGGCCGGGGCCGGTCTCGGTGAGCTGCAGGTACGCGGGCCGCGCCTCGTGCGCCTGGACGATGGGCGCCAGCACGCAGGCGGCGACCAGCAGCAGCCAGCGCAGCGCGAGCTGCAGTGCCGGGTGCAGCGCCGGGTGCAGCGGACGCCTGCCGTTCACTTCGCTTCCGACGCCGGCGCGTCGATGGGCGCGGCCCGCAGCGCTGCCCCGGATGCAGTGCCACCCGGCGCACTCACGCGCGGCAACACCACCGTATAGCGCGCGCGCATCGCCTCGTAGGCCTCGCGCTTCATGGTTTCGCGCCGGTCGGCGATCCACGCCTGCTTGACCTCGGGCTCGATCTCGTCGAAGGCCGGCGCCTGCTGTGGCGTCAGTTCGTCGATCCACACCAGGTGCCAGCCCAGACCCGACTCGATCGGCCCGCGCCAGCCGCCCGGTGCCTGCGCGAAGAGCGCGCGCGCAAAGCCCGGGCCGAAGGTCTTGGCGACCTGATCGAACGAGCGGTCGGGGTATTGGGCCTGGAACATGAACGGATCGCCCACGCCGTCGGCCGCCGCAGCGGGCTTGCCCGCGAGTTGTTCGAGCGCGCGCTCGGCATCGGCGCGCGCCTGTCCGTGGCGGCGGTCGGGCGAGAAGTAGACGTGCCTGAACGACGCGCGTGGCGGCTGCGCGAAGCGCTCGCGGTTGGCGTCGTACCACGCCTTCAGCTCGTCGTGGCTCGGCTCGCCGAGCGCCGCCAGATCCTCAGCCAGGAACTCCATCTTCTGCACCATGCGGCGCTTGACGATGGTGTCGTTGCGGTCGAGGCCGAGCGCGACCGCTTCGCGATAGAGCACCTCCTCGCGCACCTTGCCGTCGATCAGGCTCGCCATCTGCGCCGGCGTCGGCGGCGGCAGCCCCTGCGCGAGCCAGACGACGCTCGCCTGCTTCAGGTCGTCCTCGGTGATGACGATGCGAGAGTTGTCCGGCGCCTCGTAGGCCGACGGATAGAGCCAGGCGTAGACGCCGAACAGCGCCGCGCCCGCGAGCACGAAGTGCAGCAGCGGCTCGCGCAGCCAGCGGCCGAGGCGCGAGCGCGGCGGCGTGGGCGCCGCGTCACGCGTAGCTCCGGCGGGCGTCGATGTGCTTGCCTCGGACCGGTTCCCCACCCTCACTTGGCATGCATGTTGAACTGCACCTCGGTGCCGAGCTGCTGCGGCACCGGAATGATCTCGTAGTTCGCGTAGCCGAACTCGTTGCTGCGCGCAGCGTAGTGCTTGTCGCCGAGCTTGTAGACGGTGGTGTCGAAGGGCGCGCCGCCGATGATCGACGTGACCTTTCCGCCCTTGATTTCGTAGGCGGCCGACAGCCCGAGGTAGGCGCTGCTGTCGAGGTCGCCGGTCGCGCTCGGCTGCGGCACCTTCGGGTTGACGTACTTGATCTGGCGCTGGCCGTTGGCGTTCCAGGCGACGACGAACTTGTCGCCGGTGACGTTGTTCTGCGCCCAGGTCGACTTGCCGACCAGCAGCGCGCGCAGCGCCGCGTCGTCGAGCTTGACGGCGCCCTGCTTCTGCAGATCGGCGACCTTCGGGCTCTCCTTGGCTGCCTTGCGCGCGTCGGCCGTCGGCGCGAACCAGATCGGCGACGACCAGGCGCGCTCCTGGATCGTCGCCGGCACGACCTCGGGCGGCGCGATGCCGAGCTCCTTGGCCTGGATCGTCGTCCAGCGCGGCGTCGGGATTTCGAGCACGCGCGCGTAGTAGAAGGCGTCGAGCGCGGGGTCGAAGTCGGGGTCGGTCCACACCGTCTTCAGCTCGACCGCGCCGATCGTGTTGGTGAAGGTCGCGTTCGGAATGTCGACCGTGCTGCCGATCGCCGGCACCTTGCCGGTCTGCGGGTCGCGCTTGCGATCACCCGCCCAAGCGACGTCGTAGACCTTCTCGAAGCTCTGGCCGCTCTGGCTCCAGCCCTTGACGATCTGGATGCGGTCGAGGTTGCCCGAGGTCGGGTCCTTCACCGCCCAGACGACGAAGGACGGCGCCTTGGCCTTGGCCGCCGGCAGGTCGGCGCCCATCGGCACGCCCTGCGCGTACGCGGTCTTCACCCACTCGCTGCCGTTGAGGACTTCGGGCGCGTACTGCCAGCCGCCGAAGAAGCGCAGCTTGATGCGCACGCCGCTGGTGCCGAAGGTCTCCTTGCGCGCCATCGCGTCGAACAGCGACGCGCGCGTGTTCTCCTCGGCCCACAGTCCGGTCAACCCGGCCGGGTTCTCATACCGCACGTCCATGCCGGCAAAGACGTGCCCCGACATGCGCTCCTTGATGTTGCCGTCGTTCAACGCATGGCCGCCGAAGAAGTTCATCTGGCGGTAGGGTGTGCCCGTGTTGTGCGAATCCGAGCCGCCGACGATGCCGGTCTTGTACGGGTTGTAGCCGCGCGCCTGCTGCATCGCCAGGCCGTCCTTCAGCCCCTGGCGCACGTAGCTGCCGGGAATCGTCGGCCAGCGGCCGGCGGGGAAGCCGAGCAGGTAGTTCAGGATCTCGTAGTTCGCGAACTCGTCGTTCGGCGACAGCAGCGGGTGGGTCTCCGACTGTCCCTTGATCTGCTTGATCTCGGTGAGGCGCTCGTTGCGATCGCGCGACGCGGCCCAGGCGGCGTCGATCGGCCTGCCCTTCTGGTCGACGTCGATCGGGAACATGTGGCCATCGGAGAGATTCGCGTTGTGCGAGATCGCGAGCAGCTCCATCCCGGCCTTGCGCTGCTTGTCCATCCAGGCCCACAGGTCGCTCGGGTCGGTCGACTCGAGCGAGCTGAACGGCATCTCGGGCACCTTCGCGCAGTCCTTGAAGAAGACGTTGCGGTGCATGTTGCGGTTGTCCGGCGTCGAGGTCCACTCGTAGGCACAGAACGCGGTGAACTTGCCCGGCTCGTTGGCGGCATCCGCCATCTCGTTGTTGCGCTTCCAGACGGTGCCGGCGATCGCCGGCTTCATCAGCTCCTGAAACGGCTTGCCGTCGATCATCGAGGTGCCGAGCAGCAGGTAGATGCGCTGGATGTCCTCGGGGCCGTGCACCACGAGCTTCTTGCCGAGCGCGGTCTTGGCGAGCGCCGAGGTCGGGTCGTTGGCCATCTGCACCACGCCGACGTACTCGGAGTGGTCGGTCACGCCCATCCAGTCCAGCGGCGTCGTGATCTTGATCGGGTAGCCCATCGGGTGCTGGATCGCCTCGCCCTTGGCGTACTTGTACGAGTCCGCCGGCGTGGTCTTTGTGTTGCCGAAGATGAAGGCGTCGAACGACCAGCTGGTGTGCTGGTGGGTCTCGCCGAAGTACGCCTCGCGCTGCGGGTTCGGCGTCTGCGCCCAGGTGCTGCCTGCCGCGGCGAGCGCCATCGCGAGTGCTGTCAGTGCCTTCGTCGATGTCATCGTCAATCCTCCTGTGGAAGCCCGGCAGCTTCGCGGGCGGCGCACGAGCCGGCCGCGCCTGCGCAGTGCGGGACGAGCATACTGCGGCTGATCCATGTCAATTGCCAACCACTTTGCGCCACCGGCGGGCGGCGTCTCGCCGCTCGGCCGCACGCCGCTCATCTCGGTCACCGCGCTGGCCGGCGTTCCGGCCTTCGTGCGCTATGCCTTCGGCGACAAGGTGCATCGCGCCGCCAGCAAGGCGGCGATGCTCGACATCGAAGCCATCCAGAACCAGGATTGCTTCATTCCGCACCGCACGCTGGCGGGCTACCTGGACGCGGTGGCGCGGCTGGGTGGCGAAGCCGAGTTCGGCCTGGTGCTCGCGCCCGCGCTGAGCCTGGTCCGCTACGGCTGCTGGGGCCAGTACATCCTGGGCGCGCCCACGCTCGGCGCCGCACTGGAGCGCGGTCGCACGACGGTCTTGTACCACAGCAAAGGCGATGCGGTGGCGGTGGACGTCCACGGCGACCGGGCAAGGATCAGCTATGCGAGCGCAGCGGCGGGCCTTGCGGGCTACCGCCACGTCGCCAGCGGTTCGGCCGGCGTGATCGCGAGCCTGTGCCGCGCCTACCTGCCCGAGGGCTGGCGGCCGCTCGCGATCGAGCTCGATCTGCCCACGCCGCCGCGGCCGCAGCGCTTCGAAGAGGCCTTCGGCTGCCCGGTGCGCTTCGATGCGCCGCGGGTCGCCGTGTGGCTGGCGGCCGAGAGCCTGCGGCAGCGTCCGGCGCGGCCCTTGCCGCAGCCGCTGCTCACCGTGCACGACCTCGCGCGCGCGCGCATCGAGTGCCACCGGCTGCACAGCGCGACCGACGTCGTCGCCCAGCAACTGTGGGCGCAGGTGCTGAGCGGCGCGGTGTCGATCGACAGCGCGGCCTGCGCGCTCGCGACCAGCGTGCGCACGCTGCAGCGCGAGCTCAAGCGCGAAGGGACCGACTTCCGCAGCCTCGCCAACGCGCTGCGCGCGCGGCGCGCGACCGAGCTGCTGAGCGCGAGCGACGCAACGGTCACACAGATCTCGGCGGCGCTCGGTTACGCGGCACCGGCCCATTTCGCGCGCGCGTTTCGCAAGGCAACCGGGCTGAGCCCGCAGGCGTTTCGCCGGCAGGGATCGGCAGACCTGCCGGCGACCTCGACACCGCATTGAGGCCGCAGCACGAAGGCCGGCGACCCGAACGGCCGCGGCGGCGTGCCGGGCCGACGCGCGCACCGGGGCGTCCGGCGGCAGAATGGCCGCAGCCCGCGCCCGCGCCTGCATCCATTGACCCGCTGCTCGACGAGAGCCACGCCGCCATGCCGACCATCGACTTCGACGCCATCGCGCGCGAGCGCCTGCCGGCGCTGCTGCGCACGATGCCCAAAGCCGAACTGCACCTGCACATCGAGGGCACGCTCGAGCCCGAGCTGATCTTCCGGCTGGCGCAGCGCAACGGCGTCGCGCTGCCGTACCCGAGCGTCGACGCGCTGCGCGCGGCCTACGCCTTCACCGACCTGCAGAGCTTCCTCGACCTGTACTACGCCGGCGCGGGCGTGCTGCAGACCGAGCAGGACTTCTTCGACATGGCCTGGGCCTACTTCGAGCGCGCCGCGGCCGACAACGTGGTCCACGCCGAAGTCTTCTTCGACCCGCAGACGCACACCGAGCGCGGCGTCGGCATCGAGACGGTGATCGTCGGCCTCGAGCATGCGTGCCGGCGCGCGCACGCCGAGTACGGGCTGAGTGCGAAGCTGATCCTGTGCTTCCTGCGCCACCTGAGCGAGGAAGCGGCCTTCGCGACGCTGGAGCAGGCGCTGCCCTACCGCCAGCACTTCATCGGCGTCGGCCTGGACAGCAGCGAGCGCGGCCACCCGCCCGAGAAGTTCGCGCGCGTGTTCGCCAGGTGCCGCGAGCTCGGGCTGCACGTGGTCGCGCATGCCGGCGAGGAAGGCCCGCCGGCCTACATCGAAAGCGCGCTCGACGTGCTGAAGGTCGAGCGCATCGACCACGGCGTGCGCTGCACCGAGGATCCGGCGCTGGTGCGTCGGCTGGCCGCGAGCCGCGTGCCGCTGACGGTGTGCCCGCTGTCGAACGTGAAGCTGCGCGTGTTCGACACGCTCGCCGACCACAACCTGAAGACACTGCTGGCCGCCGGGCTGTGCGCCACCGTCAACAGCGACGACCCAGCCTACTTCGGCGGCTACGTCAACGACAACCTGGTGCAGACCTTCGCCGCGCTGCCGGCGCTGAACGCGCGCGACGCGTGGCAGCTGGCGGCCAACAGCTTCGAGGCCAGCTTCGTGCCCGATCCGCAGAAGGCCGGCTGGCGGCAGCGGCTCGACGCGGCCTTCGCGGCAGCCGCGGCGAGCGGCTGAGCGGCGACGCCGCCTGGGGCCCGGCGCGAGAATCGCGCACATGGCCCCGTCAGCGCAGCGCTGGATCGCGCACCTCGACATGGACGCGTTCTACGCGTCCGTGGAACTGCTGCGCTATCCGGAGCTGCAGGGCCTGCCGGTAGTGATCGGCGGCGGCCGGCGCCACCAGCCGGTGCTGCTGCCCGACGGCACGCGCCGCTTCGCGCGGCTGCGCGGCTACACCGGCCGCGGCGTCGCCACCACCGCCACCTACGCGGCGCGCGACCTGGGCGTGCACTCGGCGATGGGCCTGATGAAGGCCGCGCTGCGCGCGCCCGACGCGATCCTGCTGCCGGTGGACTTCGACGAGTACCGGCGCTGCTCGAAGCGCTTCAAGGCCGCGGTGGCCGAGATCACGCCGCTGATCGAGGACCGCGGCATCGACGAGATCTACATCGACCTGAGCGAAGTGCCGGGCGTGCACGAGCCGCTGGGACACGACCCGCTCGGCGGCGTGCGCGCGGTCGCGCAGGAGCTGCGCAACACGGTGCGGCGCGCCACCGGGCTGAGCTGCTCGATCGGCGTGACGCCGAACAAGCTGTTGTCCAAGATCGCCAGCGAACTCGACAAGCCCGACGGCCAGACGGTGCTGACGCTGGCCGACCTGCCCACGCGCATCTGGCCGCTGCCGGTGCGGCGCATCAACGGCATCGGCCCGAAGGCCGGCGCCAGGCTGGCGGCGATGGGCATCGCGACGATCGGCGAACTCGCCGCCCAACCGCGCGGCGCGTTGATCGAGCGCTTCGGCCGCGCGTACGGCGGCTGGCTGCACGACGCGGCGCACGGCCGCGACGACCGGCCGGTGGTCACGCACAGCGAGCCCGTGTCGATCAGCCGCGAGACCACCTTCGAGCGCGACCTGCACGCCCGGGCCGACCGCGCGGCGCTGACGCGCATCTTCACGCAGTTGTGCGAGCAGGTGGCCGGCGACCTGCAGCGCAAGGGCTACGCCGGGCGCACCGTGGGCATCAAGCTGCGCTTCGACGACTTCCGCACCGTCACGCGCGACCTGACGCTGCCCGCCGCCGTGGCCGACGCGGCGGCGATCCGCGGCGCCGCGGGCCAATGCCTGAAGCGCGTGGACCTGAGCCGCCGGCTGCGGCTGCTGGGCGTGCGCGTGGGCTCGCTGGCGCGGGCAGGCCACCCGGGAATCGCGACGCCCCGGCAGCGATCGTCCGGCGATGCCGCCGCGGCGCCGAAACAGGGCTGATCCGGCGGACGGCGGCCGCGCCGATGCACCGGCCCCTGCTTTGCCACGGGCCGCGCCGATGCCGGATGCGCAGCGCGCGCAGCAGCGGCCGCACCGCCAGCGCCCGCCGGCGGCACGGCGCGCGCCGATTCAGGCGCCCGCGGTGGGCGCCCCCGGCAGGCGCACGGTACCTGCACGCGCCTGCGCGCCGCCGTCGAGCGCCGCGACCCGGCCGTCGAAGTGCAGCACCCAGGCGCGCACCGACGGGTACGCGGCCAGCAGCGCGGCGGCGCGCTGCGGCGGCATCACCGACAGCGTGGTCGACAGGCCATCGGCCAGGGCGGCACGCGGCGCCGCCACCGAAACCGACAGGTACCGGTTCGCACTGCGGCCGGTGGCGGGATCGAACAGGTGATGGATGCGCGGGTCGTTGCCGAAGACGGTGCCGCTGCCCGCCGACGTCGCCAACGCCGGGAACGCACCCGTTTCATCGCCCAGCGGCAGCTCGAGCAGCGCGCGCTGCGGGTCGCGCGGGTCGGCGACTTCGGCCTGCCAGCGCCCGCCGTCGGCGCGGCGGCCGTGCGCACGCGCCTCGCCCAGGTCGATCAGGATGTCGCGCAGCCCGGCGCTGCGCAGCAGGTCGGCCACGCGGTCGGTCGCGTAGCCCTGCGCGATGCCGTTCAAGGTGATCGCCATGCCGGGGCGGCGCAGCCGGATCCGGTCGGGGCGCAGCTCGACGCCGGCGTGGCCCACCTTGCGCAGTGCACCCGAGACCGCCGCGGGCGACGGCCCAGCCGATGACGCGCCGTGCCGGGCGAAGTGGTCGGCGTACAACCGGTACAGCGGCTGCACGGTCGGATCGAAGGCGCCGCCGCTGGCGCGCGCCAGGCCGATCGCCTGCGACAGCAGCTCGAGCAGCTCGGGCGGCGGATCGCGCAGCTCGCCGGCGGCGTTCAGCCGCGACAGCGCCGAATCGGCGCGGTACAGGCTGAACACCGATTCCACCCGCTCGATCTCGCCGACGCAGCGCTGCACGAGCGCGCGCGCCTGCGCGCGCTCGGGGCCGATCAGCGTCATCGACGCCAGCGCGCCCAAAGCGGTACCGCGCCAGGTGACGGCCTGCGCCGCGGTCGCGCGCGTTGCCGATGCGGCCAGCGGCACGGCCGCCGTGCAGGCCGCGATGACGGTCAGGAAGCGGCGTCGATCGCTCATGGCTGTCGTGCTCCGGGTGCACCGGGCAGCGCCGGCGACTGCTCGGCCCCGCCCAGGAGATAGGCCTGCGGGATGTCGTCGAGGCGGACCACGCGGCCGCCGTTGGCGGTGCGGAAGGCTTCGGCGGCGGCTTGCTGCGAGAAGGGCACCGGCTCGGGCGCGCCCATTCCGCCGCGCGCACGGCTGTCGATCACGAACCAGGCGATCCTGGCGTCGACCCAGGCGCCGGGATCGGGCTGCTCCCACTGGGCCGAGCGCCCCATGTCGTTGACGTAGACCGCGGCGATGTCGCGCGGCTCCTCGGGCGAGCGCAGGAACACGATCGTGTCGCGCACCGACGAGAACCACACCGGCTCGGCGCGGCCGGCCACGTGCACCTGCCCCTTCGGGCCCTCGTGCTCGGCCAGCCGCATGCCGCAGTAGTAGCCGGTCGACTCGGCAGCCACCTCGGCCGGCGGCGGGCCGGACGCTGCCGCCGGACGCCGGTCGCACCCGGCGGTGCCGGCGGCCAGGATGCCGGCGACGGCGAGCGCCAGCCATCGGGCGGACGGCCGCTTCACAGCGCCCTCCTGCCGAACGCGGCGACCGCCAGCGCCAGCGGGACGACGACCCACGCGCCCAGCACCGCCAGCAGCACCGCGGGCGCCAGCGCCGTCGGGTCGCCCAGGCCCGCCATGCCGCTGTAGACCGATACCGCTTCGCTGCTGGTCATGTTGAACAGGCGATAGACGTCCGCCGGGTTGAGCAGCAGCAGCGCATCGAGCACCGGCTTGCTGACGACGCGCCCCTGGTCGGCGACAAGTGCGCCGAGCAGCGCCGTATCGTAGATCAGCACGAAGAACAGCCACATCCCGACCGCCAGCCCGGCGGCAGTCGCCCGCTCCTGCACGAGCGTGCTGGCCAGGCACCCGAGCGCGACGAAGGACGCGCCGAGCATGATCGAGGTCAGCACCATCGCCGCATAGGCCGACCACGCCTGCGGCGTGACGTTGCCCGACGCCCCGATCGCGGCGGCGGCTGCGCCGTAGCCGACCACGGTGGCCGCCGCGAGGATCACGATCTGCCCGAGGCTCTTGCCGACCACCACCTGCCAGCGCGCGACCGGGTACGACAGCAGCAGCATCAAGGTGCCGCGCTCGTGCTCGCCGACGATCGAATCGAAGGACAGCAGCAAGGCGATCAGCGGCACCAGGAAGATCGTCAGGCTCGCGAGGCTGACGACGATGACGGCCAGCGGATCGGCCTTCACCGTCCCGGTGGGCGCGCTGCCCAGCAGCGCCAGCGACAGCGCCAGCGCGCCCATCAGCACCGTCGTCGCGAGCACCCAGCGGTTGCGCATGCCCGCGCGCAGCTCCTGCATCGCGATCGCGAAAGTGCTCATGCCGCAACTCCGGCGCTGCCCACCAGCCGGTCGTACAGCTCCTGCAGGCCGGGCGCGCTGGTCTCGACGTCTTCGACCAGGTCGCCGGCTTCGGCCAGCGCCCGCAGCGCCGGCATCTTGGCGCCGGCGGCCGCCTGCAGCGTCAGCGATGCGCCGGCGTGCTCGACGCAACGCACCCCGGCCGGCATTGCCGCGAGCACCCGCGCGCCGGCATCGGGCTGCACGCGCGCGCGGATGCGCACCTCGGCGGCGGCGCCTTGGCGCAACTCGGCCAGCGTGCCCGCCGCCAGCAGCCGCCCGCGATGCATGATCGCCGCCCGGTCGACGCGGTCCTGCACTTCGGCCAGCGCATGGGTGGACACGAGCACGGTCGCGCCGCCGTCGCGCAGCGCGCCGATCATCCGGTAGACGTCGCTGCGCGACGCCGGATCGAGCCCGCTGGTCGGCTCGTCGAGCAGCACCAGCCGCGGCGCGCCGATCAGCGCCTGCGCGATGCCCAGGCGCTGGCGCATGCCCTTGGAGTAGGTGGCCACGCGCCGGTCGGCAGCATGCGCGATGCCGACCTGCTCGAGCAGCGCGGCGCTGCTGCGCTGCGGCTGGCCCTTGAGCCGCGCGTAGAAGGCCATCAGTTCGCGGCCGGTCATCGCCCCGTGGAAGGCGACGCTCTCGGGCAGGAAGCCGATCGCGCGCCGCGCTTCGGCGCCGCGGCTGCCGGCGGGATCGATGCCGCCGACCTGGACGCTGCCCGCGCTCGGGCGGATCAGGCCGAGCAGCAGCTTGATCAGCGTCGTCTTGCCCGCACCGTTGTGCCCGACCAGCGCCGTCACCTGGCCGGCCTCGAGCCCGAGCGACACGGCGTCCACCGCCGTCACGCCGCGGTAGCGCCGGCTGACCGCGTCCCATCGGGCGACGGCTGTCATGGCGACGCGGGCGGCGGCACCGCAACCGGCTGCATCAGCGGCGCACTGTCGACGACGCCGCCCGGGTACAGCGCCGGGAAACGCGCCTGCGCCCAGCGCACCATCTGCACCGCCGGGCTGTTGGTCAGCGCCTTGGCGGCCGGCAGCGTCCACAGGATCACGTCGATCACGTCGTTCGGCCGGTACGGCCGATCGGCGATGCCGTCGCCGTCGAGGTCGAAGGCCGGGTTGTCGCTCCAGTAGTTGCCGCGGCCGTCGCGCGACCAATCGAGATAGCGCGTACCGACGTACTTGACCTGGCTGCGGTTGCCGACGAAGGCATTGCCGGTCAGGACGTTGCGCTCGGAGCCGGCCGTGAAGTGGATGCCGATCGGGCAGCCCTCGAACCAGTTGTCCGAAAACCGGTTGCCGTTGGCGTTGTAGACGAACACGCACTTCTGCCCGCCGTAGCGCACCACGTTGCCGGCGATGACCGAATCGTTGGTGTAGTTCAGCGCCAGGCCGTGGTCGCGGTCGCGCTCCGAGACGTTGTCGCGGATCTCGAGGCCGCTGGAGAACATGATCGCCAGCCCGACGTGGTTGTCGTGCGAGCGGTTGCCGATGATGCGGCTGTCGAGGGTGTACATGTAGTGGACCGCGAAGCGCAGGTCGGAGAAGCGGTTGCGCTCGAAGCTGTTGTCGCGGCTGACGCGCACGTAGATGCCGTCGCGCCCCCAGCGCACCGTGTTGTCGACGACGCGCGCGCCGGGTGCGTTCCAGATCGTCACGCCGTCGCCGGTGTCGGCCATGCGCACCCCCTTGCGTCCGAGGATGGTGTTGCCCTCGACCACCGAACCGGCCGCGCCGTGCAGGTACACGCCGAAGAGGTTGCCCTCCAACTCGTTGCCGCGCACCTGCGCGCGCCGCGCGGTGCGGCGCACCAGGATCGCCGAATCCATCGCCGGCAGGTCGCTGCCGGAGCCGGTGATCTTCAGCCCTTCGATGCGCACGTCGTCGCCGGTGACCGTGATCACGCTGCCGCTGCCGGTGCCGGCGAGCCACGCGCCCGGCTCGCCGGCCAGCGTCAGCCGGCGCCCGATCGCGAGCGGGCCTGCGTGCCGGCCGGGCGCCAGCCGGATCTCGTCGCCGGGCGCGGCGGCATCGATCAGCGGCTGGATCGCCTCGCCCGGCTGCACGCGCAGCACCGCGGCGCGCGCCGGCGCGTGCAGCGTCATCGCCAGCGCGAGCGCGAAGCCGCCCAGGATGCGCGCCGCACCGACCATGCGCCCGCCCGCACGCGCCGTCAGGCCTTCCTCGGCTCGACGATCATGCGGCCCTTCATCTCCATGTGCAGCGCGTGGCAGAACCACTGGCAGTAGTACCAGTAGATGCCGGGCCGGTCGGCCTTGAAGGTGACCGACGCGGTGGCCTGCGGCCCGACTTCCATCGCGATCCCGTAGTTGACGATCGTGAACCCGTGGGTCAGGTCTTCGACGTTGTCGCGGTTGGTGACGTAGACCGTGACCTCGTCGCCCTGCTTCACGGTGAAGTCGGTCATGCTGAACGCGGGCGCGATCGTGTACATGTAGACGCGCACCTTGTTGCCCGCGCGCACGATCTTGGAATCGCTGTCCAGATCGACGCCGTCGGCCTTGGCCTGGCGGCGCGCGTCCTCCCACATCGGGTCGTCGCGCTTCCAGATGTTGATCGGGCTGACCTTCGAGCGGTGGATGATCGTCGCGTCGTGCGGCTCGGCGAACGACGGGCCGTCGTGCACCAGCACCATCTTGTCGCCCGAGATGTCGATCAGCTGGTCGTTCTCGGGCTTGAGCGGGCCGACGTTCAGGAAGCGGTCCTTCGAGAATTTGTTCAGCGAGATCAGCCACTTGCCGTCGGCCTCCTTGGTCTGCCCCATCGACGTGTGGTTGTGGCCGGGCTGGTACTGCACGTCGAGCTTCTGGATGATCGGATCGGCGTCCTTGCCCGCGTACTTGTCGATCGCCTTCTGCAGGTTCCACTTGACGATCTGGCTGTCGACGAACAGCGTGGTGTAGGCATTGCCCTTGCCGTCGAACGCGGTGTGCAGCGGCCCGAGGCCGAGCTCGGGCTCGGCGACGACGGTGTCGCGCGGCTGGATCTTGTCGTCGAACAGGTCGTCGAACTTGCGCACGTCGAACACGGTCACGGTCGGCGACAGCTTGCCGTTGGCGACCACGTGGATGCCGTCGGGGGCGGTGTTCATGCCGTGCGGGTTGCGCGCCACCGGCACGTAGCGCGTGAAGGGCGAGCCGTGCTTGCCGTCCACCACCGGCACGCCGCCGATCGTCTTGGCCCTGCCGGCCTTGACGGCTTCCTCGATGCGCGCAAGGTTGAAGATGACGATCCAGTCCTGCTCGGCGGCCGTCATCTCGGCCAGCGTCACGCCGTTCTCGGAGTTGTAGCAGGTCGAGAACGCGTACTTGCCCTGGTAGTCGGCGTCGACGTTGTCCAGGTTGCCGTCGACCAGCACCTGCCACGCGACCTTCATCGTCTCGCCGTCGAGCGCGGTGAACACCGATTGGTAGGTCTTGGGGTCGGCCGCGGTCCGGCCGTCGTTGGGGATCGGCACGCCGTCCTCGCCGTTGCAGAACACGTAGCCGGTCTTCGGGAACTTCTGCACGCGCAGCCCGTGCACCGTGTGCTGGTTGGGCAGCTCGATGATCTTGTCGCACTTCATCACGTCGCAGCGCACGCGCGCCACGCGCGTGTTGGCCTTGTCGTTCATGAAGATGTAGCGCCCGTCGTAGGTGCCGTCGGTGAACGACATGTGCGGGTGGTGCAGGTCGCCGTTCATGTAGGTGCCGCCGCGGGTCGCGAGGAACTTGCGCGTCTCCGGCGTCAGGCCTTCGGTCAGGATCTTCAGGCTCTCGTTGGTCTGGCCCCAGCCGGTGGCGCTGCAGCGGTTGAACACCGGCACGCGCATCAGTTCGCGCATCGACGGCAGCCCCACGATGCGCAGTTCGCCGGACTGGCCGCTCGAGAAGAACACGTAGTACTCGTCGAGCTCGCCCGGGCCGACGTGCGTCTTCGCGATCGCCGCGGCCGTCGCCGACGGCGCCGCGGGTGCCGCCGCAGCCGCGGCCGAGGTGGCGCCGGCGGGCGCCGACGCGGCGCTTGCCGGCGCCTTCTCGCCGCAGGCCGTCAGGAAGCCGGCACCGGCCGCCACGGCCACGGCCTTGGCACCGCCGCCGAGGACCGCGCGGCGCTCGGGGTCGGGCAGTTCGTTGCGTTTGTTCTGCTCATCCATCTTCGGTCTCCGCTGTCGTTGGTAGAGGAAGCGCGCAGCGCGCGCCGCTGGATGCAGGCATCCGGCCGATGCCGGCTCAAGCCGGCGGGCCCGCGGCTGCGGCCCCGCCTTGCAGGCGGCTGCCGGGTGCCGCCGCCATTGCCGCACGCTTCTCCCGCTTGAGCCGGCGCTGCACCCGCACCGGGCACTTGTAGTCGTGCCGGTACAGCACCTGGCAGTGCAGGCAGGAGATGCATTCGTTCGGGTTGATGTGCCCTTCCGGGTGGATCGCCTCGACCGGGCACTCCCTGAAGCAGCGCATGCACGGGTTGCCGCACTCGCGGTAGCGCTTGAGCCAGTCGAACATGCGCATGCGCCCGGGGATCGCGAGTGCCGCCCCCAGCGGGCACAGGTAGCGGCAGAAGAAGCGCTCGACGAACAACCCCGCCCCGATCAGCGCGAGCGCGAACGCGACGAACCACCACTCGCGCATGAAGCGCAGCACGATCGCGGTCTTGAAGGGTTCGATCTCGGCGAGCCGCTCCGCATAGATCAATGAACCGAGCGACACGCCGAACAGGCCGAGGAAGATGATGTACTTGATCGGCCACAGGCGCTCGTGGACGGCCCACGGCATCTTCAGCTGCGGCACCTTCAGCACCCGGGCCGCGCGATTGGCGAGTTCTTGCAGCGCGCCGAACGGGCACAGCCATCCGCAGAACGGGCCGCGGCCCCAGAACAGCAGCGCCGCCGCAACCGAGCACCACAGCACGAAGATCAGCGGGTCGACCAGGAACAAGGACCAATCGAAGCCCGAACGCAGCGCATTCGCGAAGGTGAGCACGTTCACCACCGACAACTGCGCCTGCGCCACCCAGCCCAGCCACAACAACGTGGTGGCGAGGTAGGCCAGGCGCACGCGGTCGAACAGCTTCTCGCGCGCCACCAGCACGTCCTGGAAGAAGAAGATCAGCGTGAGTGCGCCGAGCATCGCGCCGAGCATCACCAGCGAGGCGGTCTTGCTGCGCCAGATGCGCATCCACAGCGGCTCGTGCGGTTCTTCGGCCAGCAGCGCTGCCTGCGCCTGCGCATCCCCGGTCAGCGGCGCCTCGGCAGCCGCGGGCGAAGCCGCGGCTGCGGCGGCGGATGCGGCGACCGCGGCGGCTGCGGGTGCGGCAGCAGCGGCAGAAGCCGCCGCTGCCGGCGCAGCCGCCTTGGTGTAGCGCGCCGGCAGCCGGTACTCGAGCCCGAAGGTCACGAAGGCGCGATCGAGAGCGCCCACCGAGCGCTGGATCAGCAGCTGCAGCCGCCACGGCGCGGCCGGGTCGAACTCGGAGTCGGGCGACACCGCGAAGATACCGATCTCGCGCAACTCCGGCGCGCCGGCGGCGCGGATGCTGCCGATGCGCCGGTGCTGGAAGTCGTGAAAACGGATCGTCTCGGCGCCCTGCACCAGCTCGATGCGGTCGAAGATGCCGCCGCGCACGTAGCCCGAGCCCTTGAACGAATACAGCCCGTCGCCGGCGACCAGGATCGCCTGTTGCCCGGGGGCCAGCGTGCGCTCGAAGTTCGCGTACTCGTCGTCGCCGAGCAGGCTGCGGCCGATGGCCGGCTGCGACACCAGGGCCACGTACAGGTCGATGAAGGTGTCGCCGGGCGCGCCCGATTCGGGGCGCTTCGCTGCGGCCTGATTGCCCGAGTCGACGAAGGCCTGGTTCACTTCGGCAATCGTCAGCCGCAGGTGCCCGACTGCGCCCTCGCGCAGCAGCGTCGCCCAATCGGCGATCGACCCCGCCTGCGGATCGATCACGCGGGCGGCTGCCTGCGTGCCCGCAGCGGCCCCGAGCTTGAGCGCGCGCGCGACCCGAACGGCCGCGCGCACCACGCTCTCGCCCATCACCAGCACGGTGACCGTCGCCCCGCTGACGATGTCGACCCGCGGCGGGCCGCGCCCTTCGGCCGCGGCGCGCAGCGGGTTGTAGCCGATGAAGTGCTGCAGGTAGGTGACGACGCGCTTCTCGGGGATGCCGATCAGCACGATCGGCTCGCTGTGGGCGACCAGCTTGGCGCCGACGATCGTGCCTTCCAGATCCAGGCCCACGGCGATGTGGATCGGCTTGCCCGAATAGCCGGTCGCATCGACCTGCTGCGAGTTCAGGAACACGTAGCCGACCAAGGTGTCGCCACGAAGTGCGGGCGCAACCGTGGGATCGGCCTGGACCGGGCCGAAGCGGTCGGCGCCCGGCACGATTTCCGACGGCACCAGCGTGCCCAGGAACTGTGCGAGTGTCGATCCGCCGGACTGCGCCGGCGCCGCGAGCGGGGCCGCCAGCACGGCCAGCAGCATCGCGCGCGCTGCGATCCGCAAGAGCTTCATGATCACGCCGGGCAACGACAAGCAGGTCTCCCCAAAGCCGTGGCAGTGCGCGGGACTATATGTTGGAATCCCACCTATGCACGCAATACCCGAGTTGCAGTCGATCAAGACCCTTGCACTCCAGGAGGCCGGATGATTCGCGAACCCCTGTTGACGCGCGATCCCGAAATCAAGGCGGTGACCCTGGCGGTCCTGGTCGGCATTGCCGACGCGATCGAGCGCGAGTCGCTTCGGCGCTACGAGTCGCTCGCCGCGACGATGCAGCGCCGCGGCGAGGCCGCCACCGCGGCGGCCTTTCGCGCGATGCACGGCGAAGAACAGCAGCACGCCGCCGAGGTCGCGCGCTGGGCGGCAGGGCTCGGCCAGGCGGCGCCGCAACCGGGCAAGTTCGAATGGCAGCTGCCCGCCGACTTGTCCAGTTCCTGGGACGAGATCGCCGGCAGCGCACTGCTGACGCCGTACCGCGCGTTCGCGATCGCGGTCGACAACGAGAAGCGCGCGTTCGAGCTGTACAGCTACCTGGCCGCGCGCGCGACCGACCCGCGCGTGCGCGCCGAAGCCGAGCGGCTGGCAGTCGCCGAGCTGCAGCATGCCGCCGTGATGCGCCGCTGGCGGCGCCAGGCCTGGCACCGCGAGCAGCGCGGCGCCGCCCAGGCGGCTGCGGCGCCCGTGATCCGGACACCGCAGGCCTTGCACGCGTGGCTGGGCGAGCGCGAGGCCGCCGCCGCGCGCACCCACCGCGCGCTGGCGTTGCGCCTGCGCGCGCTCGGCGACGAGGCGAGCGCCCGGCTGCTGGAATCGCTGCCGGCGGTGTCGGCGGCCGGCGGCAGCACCGGCGCCGACGCGCCGATCCCGGACACCGACGATCCGGCCCACCTGCTGGTGGCCGCGCAGAAACCGCTGGAGGCGTTGAGCGAAGCGCTCGATGCGGTGATGCGCGCGACCGAAGGCGATCTGTTCGGCCAGGCACAGGCGGCACACGCCGACGTGGTGCGCCGTCTCGCGCGGATCGCGCTGCAGACCGCGCGCGTGATCGAAGGCGGCTGACCGGCCGCCCGCCGCAGCCGGCCGGCGAAGCCGCGCCGCTCAACCGGGCATCGACAAGCGCTTGACCGCCGCGACGAAGCGCTCGAGCGTGGGCGACTGCGCGCCGGGCGCGAGCCGCACGTCGAGCAGCTGGAAGCGCCCGCGCGTCGCGTGCGCCTTGGCCAGCGCCGCCTGCAGCTCGGCGCGCGTCGTCACGCGGTGGCCGTCGCCGCCCATGCCGGCGGCCATCGACGCGAAATCCCACACGCCCAGGTCGTTGAACGCCGACTGCGGCTGGAACGCGCGCAGCATCTCCCATGACGCGTTGTTGAACACGATCACGATCGGGTCCCAGCCCCAGCGGCGCGCGTTGCCCAGCTCCCAGCCGGTCATCTGGAACGCGCCGTCGCCCACCAGCACCACCGGCCGCTGCCCGGTGGCCGCCTGCAGCCCCAGGCCGGCCGGCACGCCGTAGCCCATCGTCGCGTAGTAGCCGGGCGCAATCAGCGCGCCCTGCGTCAGCTCCATCGCGGTGAACAGGCAGTCGCCGACGTCGCAGGCCAGCGGCAGCGGGCCCACGCGCGCCATCAGCGCGCCCAGCGCGGCGGCGATGTCGGCCGGGCGCACCGCGGCGTCGTCGGCCGCCGGGGCCGCGCGCGGGCCGGCGGCCGGCGGCACCGCCGGCGGCGCCGGCTCGACGTCGGCCAGGCGGTCGAGCAGGCGCTCGACCAGCCGCGTCAACGGCACGTCCAGGTAGTGGTGGTGGCCGATCGCCACCTGGCCGTCGAGCGCGACGATCGCGTGGCGCAGGTCGATGGCCTTGGCCGACACCGCGAAGTTGGTGTCCGACACGATCACGCCCAGCAGGAGCAGCGCATCCGAGCCTTCGACCTGCGCGCTCAGCGCCGGGTCGCCGGCCAGGCCGATGTAGGTGCCCAGCGGCGGCACCGCGGTGTCACTGAGCAGGCCGCGGCCCATGAAGCTGGTGACCACCGGCACCCGCAGCCGGCGCGCCAGCTCGGCCACCCGGCCTTCGAGCCCGTAGCGCCGCACCTCGACGCCGGCCATCAACACCGGGCGGCTCGCGCCGCGCAGGCGCGCCAGCAACTCGTCGACGCAGGCGTCGATCGCGTCCGCGTCGGGCTGCGGGCTCGCCAGCAGCGGCAGCTCGGCGCAGGGCCGCGCCGGCATGTCGCGCGGGATCTCGAGGTACACCGGGCGCGACAGGCGCAGCGCCGCGTCGAGCACTTCGGCGATCTGGCGCGGCGCGGCGGCCATGTCGTCGAGCCGCGCCTGCGCGGCGGTGATCTCGGCGAAGACGCGCCACTGCGAATCGAGCGCCTTGACCTGGTGGTGCAGCAGCAGGCCGCTGGCCGCCTCGTGCGCCGCGGGCGCGCCCGACAGCACCACCAGCGGCACGCGCTCGGCGTAGGCACCGGCCACCGCGTTGACGAGGTTGAGCGCACCGGCGCCGTAGGTCACCGCAGCCACGCCCAGGCCGCCGCGCATGCGCGACGCGGCGTCGGCGGCAAAGCCCACGGCCGGCTCGTGCGACAAGGTGTACAGCGGCAGCACGCCGCAGCGCTCGATCTCGCCGAACAGCGGCAGCGCGAAGTCGCCGGGGATGCCGAAGACTTCGGTCGCGCCACGCGCGCGCAGCGCGTGCAGCAGCCGCTCGGTCAGGTTCATGGTGGGGCTCATCAGGCAACCTCCGCGCTTGCGCGCTCCGGTGTGAGCGCTTTGGAGCGGCCCTGCGCGCTCATAGGGAAACCTCCGCGCTTGCGCGCTCCGGTGTGAGCGCTTTGGAGCGGCCCTGCGCGCTCATCGATCGTCCTTCCGGCAACGGGAGCCGGCCGGCGATTGTGGCCAGCCGCGCGCCGGCGCGCCTTGAACCGCGTCAAGCGCGCGGCGGCGCGGTCGGCAGGCGCAGCAGCCAGGTGCCCACCAGCAGGCACACCACCGTCGGCACCCAGCCCACCTTCGGCGGCAGCAGCCACCACGCCGAGGCCGAGCTCAACGCCATCATCACCACCGCGAACTGCTTGGCGCGCAGCGGCACGGCGCGGTTGGCGCGCCAGTCGCGCACCATCGGGCCGAAGTGCGGATGCTCGAGCATCCGGCGCTCGCAGCGCAGGCAGCCGCGCGAAAAGCAGAAGGCCGCGAACAGCACGAAGGGCGTGGTCGGCAGCACCGGCACGAAGATGCCGACGATGCCGGTCACGAGCGACAGCAGGCCCGTCGCGAGCCACAGCGCGCGCTGCCAGTGCGGGCGCAGCGGCAGCGCCACGGCCCCCTGCCCCGCCGCGTCGCCAGGGCTGCGGGTCGGCTCGGTGGGCTGCGTCGGGCTCATTCCTTGAAGTACACGATCTGGTGGGTGACGGCGAGCAGTTCGCCGCGCTCGCTCCACAGCTCGCCGGCCTGGTCGAAGTAGCCGTTGCGGAACTGGTGCGCGCGCGCCTGCGCCAGCAGCGGCGCGGCGCCGTTGGCGCGCAGCGTGGCGCTGTCGGCGTGGAAGTACACGCTGAACGAGACCGTGCCGATCGGCACCCAGCTCGCGCGGCGCACGAACACGCGCGGGAAGAAGCTGTCGGCCAGCGCCGTCAGCGCCGCGAAGTCGAGCGCGCGCGGCGGCTCGTCGCGCACCCACATCAGGCTCAGCGAATCGGCATCGGGCGGCGGCGACGCCGCCAGCCTGGGCGCGCCCTTGACGAAGCGCATGTCGTAGGCGCGGGTCCAGGGCGGGCGGCCGGCCGTCGGTGCGCGCTCGAGCGCGGCCGCCGGCGGCGCAGCCGGGAAGCCGGCCTCGACCGCCGACCAGGTCTCGCGCCGCGTGGCCAGCACCGCGCTGGCGGTGGCCGCCACCGCGCCGGCCTGCTCGAGCCGCAGCGTCCAGTGCTGGGTCGAGCGGTTGGTGCGCACCGCTTCGGCCGCGATCTCGAAGCCGCCGTCGGCCAGCGGCCCGGCGTAGTTGACGGTCAGCGCCACCGGCTCGCCCTGGCGCGCCGCATCCAGCAGCACCGCTTGCAGCAGCGCCGCGGCCGTGATGCCGCCGAAGGGGCCGACCATGTTGGCGTAGGCGGGGTGGGTGCGGCCGCGCCAGCGGCCCGGGCCGATCGGCTCGAGCGCCACGGCCGCGTCGAAGGGATGTCGTTCGTCGGTCATCGTTGCGGCCCGCGATGCGGGCTTCGGGTCTGCGGGCAAGGGCAAGGGCAAGGGCAAGGGCAAGGGCAAGGGCAAGGGCGAGGGCGCCATCTTGCCCGAACGGCCGAGGCTGCCCGCGCCGGCCTATAGTGCCCCCTGCAACCGGAGGCCGCGACGATGACCGTGATCACCAACATCGAGGACCTGCGCGTGCTGGCGAAGAAGCGCGTGCCGCGCATGTTCTACGACTATGCCGATTCGGGCTCGTGGACCGAGGGCACCTACCGCGCCAACGAGGCCGATTTCCAGCCGATCAAGCTGCGCCAGCGGGTCGCGGTCAACATGGAGAACCGCAGCACCGCGGTCAAGATGGTCGGCGTCGACGCGAAGATGCCCGTGGCGATCGCGCCGGTGGGCCTGACGGGCATGCAGCACGCCGACGGCGAGATCCACGCCGCGCGCGCGGCCGAGAAGTTCGGCATCCCGTTCACGCTGTCGACGATGAGCATCTGCTCGATCGAGGACATCGCCGAGCACACGAGCACGCCGTTCTGGTTCCAGCTGTACATGATGCGCGACCGCGATGCGATGGCGCGCATGATCGAGCGCTGCAAGGCGGCGCAGTGCAGCGCACTCGTGCTGACGCTGGACCTGCAGGTCATCGGCCAGCGCCACAAGGACCTGAAGAACGGCCTGACCGCGCCGCCGCGGCCGACGCTGGCCAACATCGTCAACCTGATGACCAAGCCGCGCTGGTGCCTGGGCATGGCCGGCACGCGCCGCCGCACCTTCCGCAACCTGGTCGGCCACGTGCAGGGCGTCAGCGACATGAGCAGCCTGGCGGCGTGGACCAACGAGCAGTTCGACCCGCGGCTGTCGTGGCCCGACGTCGATTGGGTCAAGGAGCGCTGGGGCGGCAAGCTGATCCTCAAGGGCATCATGGAAGTCGAGGACGCGGAACTGGCCGCCCGCCACGGCGCCGACGCGATCGTCGTCAGCAACCACGGCGGGCGCCAGCTCGACGGCGCGCCGTCGAGCATCGCGGCGCTGCCGGCGATCGCCGCCGCCGTCGGCCACAAGACCGAGGTCTGGATGGACGGCGGCATCCGCAGCGGCCAGGACGTGCTCAAGGCCTGGGCGCTGGGCGCGCGCGGCACGATGATCGGCCGCGCGATGGCCTACGGCGTAGGGGCGATGGGCGAGGCCGGCGTGACCAAGGCGCTCGAGATCATCCACAAGGAACTGGACGTCACGATGGCCTTCTGCGGCCACACCCGGCTCGCCGACGTCGACCGCTCGATCCTGCTGCCGGGCACCTGCCCCGCCTGAAGACGGCAGCAGCACACGCGATTGAGGGGAGCCACCCAAAGCAGCGCGCGCAGCCGGCGGCCGGACGTGCTAATGTGCGATTTATGGTGAGCAAGCGCTCGCCGAAATCCGTATCGGAGGCACCCGATGACGCAACGCCACCCGCATGTCGGCAAACCCAGCCTGAGCAGCCAGTTGCTCGAAGGGCGCGCGCCCTTCGAGGCGCTGTCGCTGGCCTACGCACTGCCGATGCTGCTGAGCGCACCGATGGGCGACGGCCACCCGGTGCTGCTGATGCCCGGCTTCATGGGCAGCGAAGGCTCGCTGATCGCGCTCGAGACCTATCTGCGCAACCGCGGCTACGCGGTGCGGACCTGGGGGCTGGGCCGCAACGTCGGCTTCCGGCCCGGCCACGCGTCGGCGATCGAGCAGCAGATCCGCTACCTGCACCACGAGAGCGGGCGCACCGTCAGCCTGGTGGGCTGGAGCTTGGGCGGCGTGTTCGCGATGTACGGCGCCCACCGCTGCCCCGAAGGCGTGCGCAGCGTGGTCACGCTCGGCAGCCCGGTCACCGTAGACGCGGCCGGCACCGCCGTGCCGCCGCTGGTGCGCGCGATGTACCGGCTGGTCGCGCACCCGCTGGGCTCGGCCGCCCATTCGATGCAGCCGCGGGTGAAGACCTTGCGCGAGCGCATGCCGCTGCCGGTGCCGATCAGCTGCCTGTATTCACTGTCGGACGGCGTGGTGCCGCCGCAGGAGGCGACGATCGACGGCGACCCGGCACGCCACGAGAACATCCGCGTGGCCGGCAGTCACGTCGGCCTGGGCTTCAATCCGCTGGTGCTGCAGATCGTGGCCGACCGGCTCGCGCAGCCCGAGGGGCAGTGGCAGCCTTACCGGCCGAAGGGCCTGGCCGGCTACCTGAATCGCGCGCTGACGCACGAGGCCGTTCCGATCTAGCCCGCGGCGCGGCTGCGGGCCGCGGCGGCACGTTGACGGCACCCGCCAGCGCCAGCAGGTCCTGGAAGGCATCGCGCAGGTGCTGCGTGAAGGCCTCGGGGTCGGGCAGCAGTTCGCGGCACGAGGTCGGCGAGATGATGATCCGGCCGTCGTAGCTGGTCACGGCGAACACCAGCCCCATGCCGTCGCTGATCGGCATGATCGCCGAGAAGTAGGTCATGCGCGCACCGTTCAGGTACAGCGCGACGTCGGGCCCGGCAACGTTGGTCACCATGCAGGCCGAAGCCGGCATGTGGCGGCTCGCGCTCAGGCCGAGCAGGCCGTGCATCTTGCCGCTCCTCGCCAGCGTCGCTGCCGCCGCATGCTGGCCCTGTGCGGCCGCGGCATGGCCGGCGCCGGCGCCGAACTTCGCGGTCCACGCGGCGATCGCCGCCAGCCGCGCGACCGGGTCGGCCAGATCGGTGTGCAGCGGCACGCGCTGCCAGGTCAGCTCGGGCGGCCGCTCGGCGGGCGCGCCGCCGGCCGATTCCTGAAACGGCGTGATCGCATTCAGGCCGGCTTCGGGCAGTTCGCCCAGTGCCAGCAGGTGGCGGCGCAAGGCGTCGCCGCACACCGCCAGCACCGCGTCGCCGACGGTGGCGCCGCGCACGAGGCGCCGGATCGCGTCGAACTCCTCGACCGCGAAGCGCCGCGTGTCGAACACCCGGTGCGCCGAGACCACGGTGTTGAAGCGCGTGGCCACCACCTGCTCGGGGTGATGCAGCAGGTCGTTGGCGAAGGTCTGCAGCGCGTTCGCCGAATCGGCCAGGCGGCGCGCCAGCGGCGTGCGCAGCTCGAAGGGCGACAGCACCGAATGCCACCAGGCGCGCAGCAGCAGCATTGCCTGGCTCGGCTGCGGCTGCGGGAACCACGGCCGCGGCGGCGGCGGCGCGGCGACGTGCGGCGTCAGGTCGTGCAGCAGCATCGCCATCCGGCTGCCGCCGGCAGCGTCCACCGCCGCATGATGGATCTTGATCAGCAGCGCGAAGCTGCCCTGCGGCAGTTCGAGCAGGCTGTCCAGCCCCTCGACCACGTAGATCTCCCACAGCGGCCGGTTCTGGTCGAACGGGCGCGCATGGATGCGCGATGCCTGGATGCAGAATTGCCGCCAGTCGCCCGGCTTGGGCAGCGCGATGTGGCGCACGTGGTATTCGAGGTCGAAGTTCGGGTCGTCGATCCAGTACGGATGGTCCAGCTCCATGGGCACGCGCAGCAGCTTGCTGCGGAACACCGGCAGCCCGGCCAGGCGGCTCTCGATGTGCGCGAGGATGCTCTTGAAGCGCACCTTGCCGCCGGGCGCGGTGCTCTGGTCGTAGATCGAGATCAGCGTGACGTTGGCGTTGCTGTGCAGCGTGTCGGAATACAGAAAGCCGGCATCGTGGGCGCTAAGTTGTCGCATGGCGTGGCCGTGTGGGTGGCTGCGGATGGGCCGAAGCATCGCATGCGCGGCGCCGCGCCGGCGTCGCCGAGGTGTCGCCCAGGCGTCAGAGCCTGTGAATAAGTCCGGCGCGCCCGAGCGGGTGCTCCCGAGGATGCCGATCGAGGCGCAAGGCACAGCCGCAACTCGGGCTGCGGCGAGCATCGGCAACGAGCAGCGGCGCCATCCGGGGCGGCCGCGCGGGTGTGTCGGGCTTGTTCACAAGCTCGCAGTGCGCGGCCCGGCGTCAACAATGCCACGTCAGAGCTTGCGCGTCTCGAAGGTGTTGCAGGTGGCCATCGCCCCGCTGTCCAGGCCCTTGCGGAACCAGTTCACGCGCTGCGCACTGCTGCCGTGGGTGAAGGATTCGGGCACCACCACGCCCTGGCTGCGGCGCTGCAGCGTGTCGTCGCCGATGCGCGATGCGGCGTTCAGCCCGGCCTCGATATCGCCCGGCTCGAGCCAGTTCCTGGCCTTGTCCGCATGGTGCGCCCAGACGCCGGCCAGGCAGTCGGCCTGGAGTTCCAGCCGCACCGACAGCGCGTTCATCTGCTCCTCGGGCACGCGCCCGCGCATGGCGTCGACCTTCTCGGTGATCCCGAGCAGCCGCTGCACGTGATGGCCGACCTCGTGCGCGACCACGTAGGCCTGCGCGAACTCGCCGGGCGCGCCGAGTTGGCTGCGCAGCGTGTCGAAGAAGCCCAGGTCGAGGTAGACCTTCTGGTCGGCCGGGCAGTAGAAAGGGCCCATCGCCGACTGGCCCATGCCGCAGGCGGTGCGCGTGGCGCCGCGGAACAGCACCAGCGTCGGCGCCTGGTACTGGCCGCCGGCCTGCCGGAACAGGCCGCTCCAGACGTCCTCGGTGCTCGCCAGCACGGTCGACACGAAAGCCGCCGTCTTGTCGTCGGCGGGCGGCCGCTGCGCCGGCTGCTGCAGCTGCGCCGATTCCGTCCCGGGAGCGCCGCCCACCAGCCCCAGCAGCGCCAACGGATTGATGCCGAACAGCCAGCCCAGCACCAGCGCGATCAGCAGCCCGCCGATGCCGATGCCGCGCCCGCCCACGCGCGGCAGGCCGCCGCCCATGCCCCCGAAGCCGCCGCCGGCGCGCCGGTCCTCGACGTTGTCGCTCTGGCGTTCGCCTTCCCACCGCATCGCCCGTCTCCTTCTGACACGCCGGCCCGCGGCGCGCGCCTTCAGGTCTTTGGCAAGGTCACGCCGCGCTGGCCCTGGTACTTGCCGCCGCGGTCTTTATAGCTGGTCTCGCAGACCTCGTCGCTCTCGAAGAACAGCACCTGCGCACAGCCCTCGCCCGCATAGATCTTGGCCGGCAGCGGCGTGGTGTTGCTGAACTCGAGCGTCACGTAGCCCTCCCACTCGGGCTCGAAGGGCGTGACGTTGACGATGATGCCGCAGCGCGCGTAGGTGCTCTTGCCCAGGCAGATCGTGAGCACGTTGCGCGGGATGCGGAAGTACTCGACCGTGCGCGCCAGCGCGAAGCTGTTGGGCGGGATCACGCACACGTCGGCCTCGATGTCGACGAAGCTGCGCTCGTCGAAGTGCTTCGGGTCGACCACCGTGCTGTAGATGTTGGTGAACACCTTGAACTCGCGCGCGCAGCGGATGTCGTAGCCGTAGCTGCTGGTGCCGTAGCTGACGATGCGGCTGCCGTCGGCCGCGGCGCGCACCTGGTCCGGCTCGAAAGGCTCGATCATGCCGGTGGTGCGTGCCATGCGGCGGATCCAGCGGTCGCTCTTGATGCTCACGGATCTGCCCTCTTCGCCGGCGGCTCAGGTGCTCTTGGACACGGTGATCGTCGGGAACTTCGCCGAGAAATCCTTCGACCTCGCCGCGATGCCCACCGCCACGCGGCGCGCCACGCTGCGGTAGATCGCCGCGGCCTCGCCCTCGGGATCGGCCACCACGCTGGGCCGGCCGCTGTCGGCGTTCAGCCGGATCGACATCGCCAGCGGCAGCGCACCGAGGTACTCCACGCCGTACTGCTCGGCCATGCGCCGGCCGCCGCCTTCGCCGAAGATGGGCTCGGCGTGGCCGCAGTTGGAGCAGATGTGCACCGCCATGTTCTCGACGATGCCCAGGATCGGCACGCCGACCTTCTCGAACATCTTCAGCCCCTTCTTCGCGTCGAGCAGCGCGATGTCCTGCGGCGTGGTCACGATCACCGCGCCGGTCACGGGCACGCGCTGGCTGAGCGTGAGCGCGATGTCGCCGGTGCCCGGCGGCATGTCGACGATCAGGTAGTCGAGATCGCGCCAGTTGGTCTGGCGCAGCAGCTGCTCGAGCGCCTGCGTGACCATCGGGCCGCGCCAGATCATCGGATTGTCGGGCTCGATCAGGAAGCCGATCGACATCACCTGCACGCCGTGGTTCTCGAGCGGCTCCATCGTCTTGCCGTCGCGGCTGTCGGGCTTGGCGGCGGCGATGCCCAGCATCGTCGGCTGGCTCGGGCCGTAGATGTCGGCGTCGAGGATGCCGACGCTGGCGCCTTCGGCCGCCAGCGCCAGCGCCAGGTTGACGGCGGTCGTGCTCTTGCCGACGCCGCCCTTGCCCGAGGCGACGGCGATGATGTTCTTGACCCCGGGCAGCAGCTGCACGCCGCGCTGCACCGCGTGCGCGACGATGTTCACGTACAGGTTGGCGCTGACGTTGCCGACGCCGGCGACGCCGCGGGCCGCGTCGATCAGCGCGCGCCGCAGCGCCGGGATCTGGCTTTGCGCCGGATAGCCGAGCTCGACGTCGAAGGCGACGTCGCTGCCGTCGATGCGCAGGTTCTTCAACGCCTTCGTCGACACCAGATCGGCTCCGGTGTTGGGGTCGACGACGGTCTTCAGCGCGTCGAGCAGCGCGGCTTCGATGATCGGCATGGTCGGGTGCGTGGGGCGGGCGGTTTCGACGGGACGGCAGTCTAGCGGAGCCCCCGGCCGCGGCCGGCGGCAGGGGCATCGAGCCCGGGCGTGCGGCCGCGCCGTCGCCGTTGGGCCGGGCACGGCCCTGCGGCGGCACGGCAGCGGCGCCGCGTTGCGTCAGAAGCGCCGCGTGTAGGCGATGCCGATCTGCATCTCCTTCATCGAGACCGTCTCGGTCGTCGTGCCGGGTGCGCCGAAGCCGACGAACAGGCTGCTGCCGCTGACCGAGTTGCGCTGCGCGACCATGAGCATGCCGGTGATCTCGGAGACCGCGTCCAGCTTCCAGCCGGCGCCCAGCGTCCACTGGTTCTGCACCACGCCCGGCGCGATGAGGTTGAAGGTCACGTCCTGCGGCTGCACCGGGTTCTGCGTGTAGTTGTAGCCGCCGCGCAGCGTCCATTGGTCGTTCAGCCGGTATTGCACGCCGAACTTCCACACGTTGATGTCGCGCCAGCCGAAGCCGGCGCCGTTGCTGCCGCCCAGGCAGGCGTTGCGGTCGCCCATCGCGCAGTTCATGATCAGTGCGCTCGGGTTGCCGACCGACCTCACGCCGCTGTAGAAGATGCGCTGGAAGTCCAGCGCGAGCAGCCAGGCTTCGGTCGGCCGGTAGGCGGCGCCGAGCGTGAAGCTCGACGGCACGTCGAAGTCACCGGCCTGCGCGAACAGGCCGCGGTAGTCGCTGAACGCACCCATCCACATCTTGGTCGCGTAGGCCGCGCCGAGCGCGAATTCCGGGCTGAACTGGCCCATCCAGCCGATGCGCACGCCGCCGCCCCACGCGCTGCTGTGGCCGTTGTTGGTGACGCCGCCGGGCGCGGTGGACAGCATCGGGTTGTCGAAGGCCTGCAGCCCGTAGGCCTCGAAGCGCTGGTACGCCAGCGTCGGCGCGACGCCGATCGACTGCCCCGGCATGAACTGCCACGACACGTAGGGCGCGATCATCAGCTGCATCATGTCCACGCCCAGCTTGCCGTTGCCGCACAGCAGGTTGTACGGGCCCGGGTTCGGGTTGAAGGCGGCACAGGCGCTCTGCGCCGGGATCTGGCCGCCGGGATAGTCGGTGTTCATGCCGCCGTTGCCGTAGACCGTCACGCCGAAGGCCAGGTCGGGGCGCCAGCGCCAGTTCCAGCCGAACTCGGGGATGAAGAAGTTGCTGCTGTCGCTGGTCACGCTGCCGTCGATGCCGGCCATGCCCGAGCCGGTGCGCGAGGCTTCGCGGTCGGGGCTGAACCAGCTCAGGCCCAGTTGCCACTGGCTGTCGAGGAAGCTCATCGCGCCGGGGTTGACGGCGCCGCCGAAGGGCTCGAGCGCGACCGCGGCCGCAGCGCCGCCCATGCCGATGGCCTTCATGCCGTAGCCGTTGGCGAAGTAGCCGTCGGTCGCCTGGGCGGCGCCGGCGGCGGCGATCAGGGCCAACGTCAGGGCCAGGCGGATCTGGGGCCGGCACGAAAGGACATGGCTCATCGGTGTCTCCTGGTGGGTGGGTGGTTGGGGACAGCAAAGGCGCGTCGTTCGGCCCCGGCGATCGGCTACCAATGCGCCAGCAGGCGCCCGTGCTCGACCCGGCTCGGCCGGCGCTCGAGCGCGCGGTCGCCGATCGCGATGCACGCGCCGCTGCGCAGGTCGAAGGCCCAGCCGTGCTTCGGGCAGGTCAGCGTCGTGCCCTGCAGCGCCGGCTGCGGGATGTCGGTCGCCTGGTGCGGGCAGCGGCTGTCGTACACGCGCCATTCGTCGTCGGCGCGGTAGACGAGCAGGCCGCGGCCGTCGCACTCGACGCGACGCGCCGCGCCCACCGCCAGCGCGTCGGCAGCCATCAGGTCGTGCCATGTGGCGGCCGCGGCGGACGCGGCGGACGCGGCGGACGTGGCGGACGTGGCGGACGTGGCAGACGTGGCAGACGTGGCAGACGTGGCAGACGCGGCAGACGCGGCAGCCGGCGCATCGAGGCGGAACTGCGGCAGGTCCATCGCCAGGATGATGTCGACCGCCCAGACGATCTTCGCCAGCCCCAGCGCCGGGAAGGCCATCAGCAGCGCGTCGAGGATCTCGGCCGGCGTGCAGCCGTCGCGCAGCGCGCGCTTCAGGTACTGGCGCAGGCCGCGCTCGGTCTGCGCGTGCACCTTGGTGATCACGCTGATCAGCGCACGCGTCTTCGGGTCGAGGTGCGTGCCGCAATCCTTCAGGAACGCGAAGTAGTGGCCCATCGCCTCGGGCCGCATCTTCGTCAGGTAGTCCAGCGCAGCGCTCATCGTCGTTCTTCGCCCCCTCGCCCGTCCACCCCTTCACCCGCCGGCCGGCCCGGCCGTCACCAGCACCGGGCACTCGGCCTGGCCCATCACCTTCTGCGCGGTGCCGCCGATCCACGCGCGATCGAGCCGTGTCGGCCCGTGGCGGCCGACCACGATCAGGTCGGCCTGCTGCTGCGCGGCCGCCGCGACGATCTGCTGGTGCGCGCGGCCGATCCGCACTTCGCCCTGCGCCGCCTGCCCGGCCGCTCGCAGCCGCGCGAGATGGCCATCGAGCAGCGCCTGTGCGGCCGCGCGGCCGGCCTCGTCGGACACGACCAGCAGCAGGCTCAGCGGCAACGCGCATTCGGCCGCGACCGCCGCCGCGCAGTCGACCAGCCCGGCCTGCGCCGCCTGCGGGTCGATCGCCGCCAGCACCCGGCGTCGCCACAGCACCACATCGCGCGGGCACACCAGCACGCTGCAGGGCGCGTGCGCGATCACCTTGCTGACCATCTCGCCGACCAGCAGGTTGGCCAGCAGGCCGCGCCGGCCGCGGCGGCGGATGATCAGCAGATCGGCGCCGCGCGCACGCGCCTCGGCCACGATCTCGGCGTAGGGCTCGGCGCCGCGGCGCACGCGCAGATCGAGCGCCACCGCGTGCGCGCCCGCCGCGGCCTGCAGCGCTTCGCGCCGCGCGGCGGCCTGCGCATCGGTGCGCGCGGCCAGCTGCGGCGCGACCGCTTCGTACTCCGGGTTGCTGGTCACCGGCAGCACCGCGGCCAGCGGCAGGCCGCAGCGCTGCGCCAGCGCGAACGCCAATGCCTCGGCGCCGCGGTCGAAGTCGGTGTGCTCCGAGGCCAGCAGCAGGCGCGTGAAGGGCGGCGCCATCGTCAATGCCCCGCGGCCAGCACGCCCGACGCGGCCAGCACGACGACGGCGGCCTCGGCCACGCACAGCGCGGCGTAGGCGCGGTCGCCGCGCCGCAGATACATCGGGACGAGCGCCAGCAGGCACAGCACCGAGCAGCCGGCAAGCACGGCGATGCCCACCAGCCCGGCGATGTCGCCGCGATGCACCAGCGCCAGCCAGCCCCAGCCGGTGGGCGAGCCGGTGAGCTCGAGGTAGCGCCCGACCGGGTGCTGCCAGATCTGCGGCAGCCGCTCGGGCGGCACGTGCGCTTCGGCCAGGCCCAGCACGTAGGCGACGAAGCTGACGATCAGCAGCACCAGGCCGACGCGCGTGCCCCAGTCGAGCAGGCGCGCATAGCGCAACTGCTCGGGCGACTGCTGGACCTGGTCGTGTTCGCTCATAAGGCACCTCCGGGCTGCGCCCTGCGGTGTTCGCCGTCGGGGCGGCCCGGCGGGATGACTGGGGAACCTCCGGGCTGCGCCCTACGGTGTTCGCCCTTGGGGCGGCCCGGCGGGATGACTGGGGAACCTCCGGGCTGCGCCCTGCGGTGTTCGCCCTTGGGGCGGCCCGGCGGGCTCACGGCCACACCCCCATCCCCTTGAGCAGCGCGCGCAGGCCGGCGAACAGCAGCACCGTGATCACCAGCCGGCGCACCACTGCGCCGTGCAGCACGTGCAGCAGCCGCGCCCCGATGCGCGCGCCCAGCATCATGCCGACCACCGAGGGCACGGCCACCATCGGCAGCACCGCGCCTTCGTTGATGTAGACCCAGGCCGCCGACGAATCGACCAGCGACAGCACCAGCCCCGAACTGCCCGCCGCGAGCTTGACCGGCGCGCCCATCAGCAGGTTGAGCGCCGGCACGTTGGCCCAGCCGGCGCCGATGCCGAACATGCCGGCCAGCACGCCGATGCCGAGGAACAGCACCAGCCCCGGCACCGTGCGGTGCACCTGCCAGTTCACGACGCGGCCCGAGGCGCCGTCGAGGAACACGCCGTGCAGCGCCAGCGCCTGGGAGAGCCGGTCGGGCGCGGCCACCTCCGGGAACTCCGACTTCTTCGACACGGCCATCAGCACGACGATGCCGAGCACCAGGCCGCCGAGCAGCATCTGCACCACGGCCACCGGCATCGCCAGCCCGAGGAAAGCGCCGGCGATCGACGAGGCCGAGGCGAGCAGCGCCAGCGGCAGCGCCAGGCGCAGGCTGCCCAGCCCGCTGCGCAGCAGCGTCGGCGCGGCCGACAGCGCGCTCGCCAGCGCGACCAGCAGGCCGGCGCCGCGCACGAAGTCGAGGTGAAACGGGAAGAAGCTGCCGATGATCGGCACGAACAAGGTGCCGCCGCCGATGCCCGCCGGCACCGCGACGATGCCCATCACGAAGCAGGCGAGCAGCAGCCCGAGCGGCCACACCCACCAGGGCAAGCCCTCGGCCGCGGCGCCGGCGGCCGCCGGCGCTGCCGCCGCCAGCACCGGCAGCAGCAATGCGCCGGCCACGCCGAGCGCGCGCGGCAGGCAGCGCAACAGGCCGGCGCCGCGCATCAGAGCCTGTGAAGGAATCCGGCGCGCCCGAGCGGGCGCACCAGAGGGTGCCGATCCAGGCGCAGCGCACAGCCGCAGCGCCGGCTGCGGCGAGCATCGGCAACGAAGCGTGGCGCCGTCTGGGGCGGCCGAGCGGGTGTGTCGGATTTGTTCACAGGCTCTCAGGCTGCCGCCTGGTGGTGCAGATTCTGCGGGTGCCGCGCCTCGGCAAAGAAGATCCGGCGCTCGGCCGGCGCAGCGGCGCGCACGGCTTCGTGATCCCCGAGCGGCCCTTGGCGCCGAGCACGCCCGGGTTCAGCCGGTGGTCGCGGTTGCCGTCGATGCAGCGCACGCGGCCGTCGCGCCGGCGCACCCGGTTGCGGCAGCGGCAGGCGCACCTGCCGCAGGTGGCTCTGCGGATCGGGTGGCCCGCCTGCGCGCCGGGATCGGCGATCGGGTCGTGCAGCGGAGCGTGCGCCATGTCCAAGTGTGCGGTGTATTCGGCCGGCGGCGATGTGACCAGCCGGCGGCAGTGTGCCCGACGCGACCAGTGCCGGCACGCCTGCACAGCGCGTTCATCATGCCGCAGCGGCCGGCATGCTATTAGGCGCAAGCCGCCGTTGCAGCGGGTACTCCCACGATGGCGTAGAGCGGCCTACCCACGAGGGTTATGGGCCGCAACGCGCGTCTGTGATCCGATGCACGCGGTTCCCCAAGCTGCCTGGGCGGCAGGCCACGTCCGGTCGAGCTCCGTTGAAGATCTGCATCGCCTCCGACAGTCACGACCGTGCCGACCCGCTGCTCGCGGCGGCGCAGGCGGCCGCACGCGACGGCGCGACGGCGCTGATCCACTGCGGCGACGTGATCGGCGCCAACACGCTGCGGCCGCTCGATACGCTGGCGCTGACGGTGCACGTGGTGCACGGCAACAACCTGGGCGATGCGCTGGCGCTGGCGCGCCTGGCGGCAGCGTCGCAGGGCCGGCTGCACTACCACGGCGGCGAGGCCGAACTCGTGCTGGGCGGCCGGCGCATCTACGTCACCCACTATCCGCACCAGGCGCGCGGCATGGCCTGCACCGGCGACTACGACCTGGTGTGCTGCGGCCATTCGCACGCCGCCGAGACGACGCGGCAACCCGACATCCGAGGAGAGCGCACATGGCTCGTCAACCCGGGCACCGTGGCCGGCATCGCCGGCGCGCCTGCCACCTGGATCCTCGGCGACCTCGAGCACATGCGCTTCGAGATCCGCACGCTGTAGCGCAGGCCGATCGCAGGAGACGGCGATGACGGGCACCGTGGCCGCCGACCCGATGCTGCTGGTGGTGGGCGGCGGCATCAGCGGCATGACCGCGGCGCTCGAGGCGGCCGAGGCCGGCCGCGACGTGATCCTGGTCGAGCGCGAGCCCACGCTCGGCGGGCGCACCGCGCAGCTGTACCGCTACTTCCCGAAGATGTGCCACCCGACCTGCGGGCTGGAGATCAACCTGCGCCGGCTGCGCGCCAACCGCAAGGTGCGCGTGCTGACGATGGCCGAGGTGACCGCGGTGCAGGGCCGCGCCGGCGACTACCGGGTCAGCGTGCGCCAGCGCCCGCGCTACGTGAACGAGCGCTGCACCGCCTGCGGCGAGTGCGCGCGCGCGGTGACGGCGCGCGTCCCCAACCCCTACAACTACGGCCTCGACCAGATGCCAGCGGCGTACCTGCCGCACGGGCTGGCGCACCCGCCGCGCTACGTACTCGATCCCTCGATCATCGGCACGCCCGAGGCCGAGAAGGCGCGCGCCGCCTGCCCGGTGGGCGCGATCGACCTCGACATGCAGGCGCGCACGCTCGAGCTGGCCGCCGGCAGCGTGATCTGGGCCACCGGCTGGCGGCCGTACGACGCCGCGCGCATCCAGCCCTACGGCTACGGGCGCTTCCAGAACGTGATCACGAGCGTCGAGTTCGAGCGCCTGGCCGACCCTGCCGGCCCCACCGGCGGCCGCCTGCTGCGCCCCAGCGACGGCCGGCCGGCGCGCAACATCGCCTTCGTCCAGTGCGCCGGCTCGCGCGACGAGAACCACCTGCGCCACTGCTCGCGCATCTGCTGCATGGCCACGCTCAAGCAGACGCAGTACGTGCGCGAGGCCTACCCCGAAGGCGACGCCAGGTCCACCGTCTACTACATCGACATCCGCGCGATCGACCGGCTGGAAGACTTCAACGCCCGGGTGCACGCCGACCCGACGGTCACCTTCATCAAGAGCAAGGTCGCGCGCATCGCGCTCGACGAGGCCAGCGCCGACCCGGTGCTGCACGGCGTCGACACCGAGGGCTACCACCGCTACGCCAACGCGCACGACCTGGTCGTCCTGGCGGTGGGCATGCAGCCCGAGACCGAGGGCGTGCAACTGCCCGAGGAGATCGTGCGCGATTCGAGCGGCTTCCTCGAAGGCAGCCTGAGCGGCGGCCAGATCGCCGCCGGCGCGGCAGCGGCGCCGCTGGACGTGAACCGCGCCGTGCAATGCGCCACCGCGGCGGCGCTGCGCGGCATCCAGGTGATCCACCGCAACACGCGCGCCGAGGCATCGCATGGCTGAGACCAGGACTGCCGCCTACATCTGCACCGGCTGCGGCATCGGCGACAAGCTCGACGCCGCGCGGCTGGCCAAGGTGGCCAAGCGCGAAGGCAAGATGGCGCTGGTGCGCGAGCACCCTTTCCTGTGCAGCGACGAGGGCGTGGCCGCGATCCGCGCCGACATCGAGGGCGAGGAGGCCGTCACGCACCTGATGCTCGCCGCCTGCTCGCGCCGCATGAAGACCGAGGCCTTTCACTTCCCCGAGGCGGCGATGGCGCGCGCCAACCTGCGCGAAGGCGTGCTGTGGATCGTGGCCGAAGGCGACGCGCACGACGAGCTGCGCCAGGAGATGGCCGACGACTACGTGCGCATGGGCTGCGCCGAGTTGAAGCGGCTGAAGGTGCCCGCCGGCAGCCCGAACCGCGGCGACGCGCGCCGCATCCTCGTGGTCGGCGGCGGCGTCAGCGGCCTGACGGCGGCGCTCGAGGCGGCCGACGCCGGCTACGACGTGCTGCTCGTCGAACGCGAAGCCGCGCTCGGCGGCTGGGCCGCCAGGCTGTGGAAGCGCGTGCCCGCGCGCGAGCCCTACGACGATCCGGTGGACACCGGCATCGGCGCGTTGATCGCGCGCGCCGGTGCGCACCCGCGCATCGAGCTGATGCTGGGCGCCCGCGTCGCGCAGACCAGCGGCGCGCCGGGGCGCTTCCAGCTGCGCATCGAGCGCGCCGACGGCAGCACCAGCGACGCCGTCTGCGGCGCGATCGTGCAGGCCAGCGGCTTCACGAGCTACGACATCGCCAAGCTGTCCGGACTCGGCGGCGGCCTCCATCCGCATGTCGTCGACCAGGCCGGCTTCGAGGCGCTGGCGCGCGCCGCCGACGGTGCGCCGATCCGGCGCGCCGACGGCCGGCTGGTGAAGAGCGTGGTCTTCATCCAGTGCGCCGGCCAGCGCGACACCACCGGCCGGCACCTGCCCTACTGCTCGGGCCACTGCTGCGGCACCAGCATCAAGCAGGCGATGTACCTGAAGGACGCCGACGCGCAGGCGAGCGCGATCGTGCTCTACACCGACCTGCGCACGCCCGGCATGGCCGAAGACTTCTACCGCAGCGCGCAGGCCAAGGGGGTGACCTTCGCCAAGGGCGTGGCGCAGGCGGTCGAGGCCGCAGGCGACGGCATGCGCGTGCGTTTTCGCGACCTGATCCTCGACGAGGACGCGGCGGCCGACGCCGACCTCGTCGTGCTCGCCACCGGCCAGGTGGCCAACGCCGGCGTCGACCTCGACCGGTGGGATGCCGCAGTCACCGGCGCCGAGCAGGGCGACGCCGCCGCGGTCGAGCACAAGAGCGCGCTGGCCAAGATATCGGTGCTGAACCTCGCCTACCGCCAGGGGCCCGACCTGCCGCAGCTGAAGTACGGCTTCGCCGACTCGCACTTCATCTGCTTCCCGTACGAGACACGGCGCACCGGCATCTACGCCGTCGGCCCGACGCGCCGGCCGATGGACATCGCGCAGGCGGTGGAGGACGCCGCCGGCGCCGCGATGAAGGCGATCCAGGCCGTCGAGAACGCCGCGCTCGGCCGCGCCGCGCACCCGCGCAGCGGCGACCTGAGCTACCCGATCGTGCGGCTCGAAGGCTGCACGCAGTGCAAGCGCTGCACGGTCGAGTGCCCGTTCGGCGCGATCGACGAGGACGAGCGGCGCTACCCGGTCTTCAACGAGAGCCGCTGCCGCCGCTGCGGCACCTGCATGGGCGCCTGCCCGGTGCGCGTGATTTCGTTCGAGAACTACTCGGTCGACAGCGTCGGCGCGCAGATCAAGGCCATCGACATGCCCGACGAGGACAGCGGCAAGCCGCGCATCCTGATCCTCGCCTGCGAGAACGACGCCTATCCGGCGCTGGACATGGCGGCGCTGCAGCGGCGCACGGTGTCGGCCTTCGCGCGCGTGATCCCGGTGCGCTGCCTCGGCTCGGTGAACACGATCTGGGTCACCGACGCGCTCAACGGCGGCTGGGACGGCGTGATGCTGCTCGGCTGCCGGAAGGGCGACGACTACCAGTGCCACTTCGTCAAGGGCTCCGAGATGGCGTACGAGCGCATGCGCAAGATCGACGACACGCTGCAGCAGCTCGGCCTGGAGACCGAGCGCGTGGTCAGCCACGAGGTGGCGATCACCGACATCGAGCGGCTGCCGCGGCTGATCAACGACTACGTGGCGCAGATCACCGCCATCGGCATGAGCCCGATGAAGGGCTTCGCCTGAGGGCGCCGCGATGGACGCGCCGACGAACCCGAGCGCCAGGCCCTACCGCAGCGACTTCCTGCGCGAAGTCGAGCGCGAGGTCGAGGGCGGCGAGATGGTGAAGATGTGCATGCAGTGCGGCGTGTGCGCGGGCTCGTGTCCCTTCGGCGCGCACTGGGAGCATTCGCCGCAGAAGCTCTTCATGATGATCCGCGCGGGCAAGCGCGACGAGGTGCTGGGCACCGACTCGATGTGGATGTGCACCAGCTGCTACAACTGCGTGGTGCGCTGCCCGCGCAAGCTGCCGATCACGACGATCATGCACGGGCTGGCGAGCTACGCGCAGCGCCTGGGGTTGGCGCCGAAGATGCAGCCCACGCGCGACTTCTCGCTCGCCTTCTACGACAACTTCCGCCGCACCGGCCGCGTGAACGAGCTCAAGCTCACGCTGTGGGTCTACTTCCGGGGCGGCCTCGTCGACGGGGTGAAGAAGGCCTGGTCGATGCGCCGCGTGGGCCTGGGCATGCTCAAGGCGGGGCGGCTGAATCCGCTCGAGATCTTCGGCGGCCACGAGGTGCAGGACCGGAAGGGCTTCGAGGCGATGCTCGCCAAGGCGGCACAGATCGAGCAGCGCAAGGCGGCGCAGCCCAAGGACTGAAGCGCCCAGGAGACCGGCGATGGCGAAGAAGGAATATGCGTTCTATCCGGGCTGCTCGTCGCAGTACAAGGCGTCGGCGGCCAACTACCTGCGGTCGACGAACGCGATGTGCAAGACGCTGGACATCCGGCTCACCGAGATCCCCGACTGGAACTGCTGCGGCGCGTCGATCAGCTACACCGGCGCCGGCGAGCTGACGCGCCACGTGCTCAACGCGCGCAACATCGCGCTGGCCGAGAAGCACATGCCCGGGCGCGACGTCGTCGCCACCTGCGCCGCCTGCTGGCTGAACGCGCGCGAGAGCAAGGAAAAGCTCGACCTCGACCGCGATTTCCTCGCCGACGCCAACGAGGCGCTGAAGGAGGCCGGGCTGCAGTACCAGGGCAAGGCCGGCGTGCGGCACATGGTCGAGGTGCTGATCGAGGACTTCGGCTACGAGCAGCTCGGCGCACCGGTGGTCAAGCCGCTGACCGGCCTGAAGTTCGCCGGCTACGTCGGCTGCCAGACCAACCGCCCCTTCGGCATCGCCGGCGAGAGCTTCGAGAACCCGATGTACCTCGACAAGCTGGTCGAGACCGTCGGCGCCGAGCCGATCGCGGCCTACGACCAGAAGGTCACCTGCTGCGGCGGCGCACTCGCCTTCTCCGAGCCCGACAAGAGCCAGCAGCAGATCCGCGACATCGTCGAATCGGCCTACGACCATGGCGCCGACATGATCGTCACGCCCTGCCCGCTGTGCCAGACCAACGTCGAGGTCTACCAGGCCGAGATCAACCGCAAGCAGGGCACCCGGCTGGCGATGCCGGTCACCTACTACAGCCAGCTGATGACGGTGGCCTACGGCGGCACGCTCCAGGAAGCGGGGCTGGACGGGCACGTGATCCCGCCGACCCAGCTGCAGGCGCTGGCGCAGAAGAAGTAGCGAAACAGGCCGCGCCGCCGGGGCGCTTCAGTTCATGTAGGCGCGGGCTTCCTCGCCCGGGTCCGGCAGGCCGGCGATGCGCCACAGGCTGCGGCAGCTCCTGAACAGCCGATGCGCGGCCTGCGGATCGACCTGCACCGCGCGGCACACCAGGCGCATCACGGGCAAGGCGCCGAGCCGGTACCAGCGCTCGCGCACCAGATCGATGACCTGCCAATGCTGGGCGCCCAGGCTGCCCATGCCGTCGAGCCGCGCGAGTTGCTCGGCCAGCGCGGGCGTCCAGGCGCGCGGATCGGCGAGGAAGCCGGCATCGTCGAACGCGATCGGCGCGGCGGCGGCAGGGCGTGCAGTGGCGGCTTCGGCGATGGTCACATGGGCTTCCGGCATTTGGGCAGGCACCGATGGTGGCGCAGCCGCGGCGCAAACGGAAATGGTCATTCGTCATGAGTTCATCGCCGCCGGTGATATGCACCTGCGGCCCGCCGACGGCATATGGATATCACGAAGCCGTCGTCGCGCCACCCGTCCCGGCCGCGAGAATGCACCGCTCCGACCGCGCCCCACGGCCGCGCTGCCCCCGGCGCGGCGCTTCCCCGAGCACGACCACCATGGAACACCTGCACCCGAAACAGGCCTACGACATCGTCACGGCCAGCCCGAACACGCTGCTGATCGACTGCCGCACCGAAGTCGAGTTCTATTACGTCGGCCACCCGACCGACGCCATCAACATCGAGTGGAACCGGGCACCCGACTTCGAGCTGAACCCGCACTTCGCCGACGAGGTGCTGCGCATGGCCGGCCGCAAGGACCGGCCGATCATCCTGATCTGCCGCAGCGGCAAGCGCTCCGTCGACGCCGGTCTCGAGCTGGAGAAGCACGGCTTCACGCAAGTCAGCAACGTGCTCGAAGGCTTCGAGGGCGAGCTCGACGCCGAGCACCACCGCGGCACGCTCGGCGGCTGGCGCAAGCACGGGCTGCCGTGGCGGCAGGTGTAGCGGCCGGTCAGATCGCGTCGTATTTGTAGCCGCGGCCGCGCGCGCGCTCGACCGGGTACTTCGCCGCATTGGCCGCCAGCTTGGACCGGCAGGCCTCGTCCAGGTCGACCCCGAGCACGTCGGCCAGCCGCACCAGGTAGAGCAGCACGTCGGCCAGCTCGTCGGCGCCCGCGGCTGGATGACGCCTCTCGTCCTGTGCCGGCCCTTCGGCTGTTGCCCGCGCCCGCGGCGCAGGCTCAGATGTCGACATAGGCGCCGCCCTCGTCGTCGTCGCGCGCCAGCCGCTCGGCGGCCTCGCGCTCCAGCCGCGCACGCCGTTCGGCCACGCGCGCGCGCCGCTGCTCGACGCCCTCGCTGCGCAGCGCGATCGTCGTCTCGCCGAACAGCACCTGGCGCAGGAAGCGCCAGCCGAACTGCAGCAGCGCCAGGTCGTCCTCGAGCGCCGCGCGCAGCTCCTCGGCGGGCAGGTCGAACACGCCGGCGAAGGCGTCGCTCGCGACGAAGGCGCGGAAGCGGTCGAGGTCGTAGCAGGTCATGAAGAACAGCTCGAGGCTGCGCTTGCTCGGCTTGCCGATCGTCGGCCCGGAGCTCTTCTTCTTCAGGATCAGCTGGCGCCAGCCGCGCGCGGCCTCGTCGTAGTCGACCACGCCCTGCGCCGCGCGGTACGCGTCGATCGTCTGGGTGCAGGGCTCGGCGTGGCCCAGGCAATGGTCCTCGCGCACGATCGCGTAGCACTGGCGGTCGAAGGCCTCGTCCTGCCTGCGAATCGCCAGCAGCGCCACCGGGTAGCAGCGGCAGGCGGTGGGGCGGTCGTCGTAGACGCTGCAGCCCTCGGGTGTCATGAAGCGGCAGGCGCTGCCGCCGTCCACCGGGCGCAGCTTGACGCCGGCGATGCCGTCCTTCTCCAGTTCGTAGGGGACGGTGTAGTCCTTCAGGAACTGCCACGACGCGAGCCCGAGGCGCTGCTTCAGGCGCACGATGTCCACCGGCGTCAGCGCGATGTCGATGTTGCTGCAGCAGGCGTTCCAGCAGGCGATGCCCGGGCGGCAGCGGAACTGCAGCGGCGCGTGGCCCTCGAGCGTGGCGGGCACGACCGGGCTGGGCAGGAAGGGGGATGGTTCGGCGAAGGCTTCACTCATGGCGGGCAGCGCGGTCGCGCGGGACTTGAAGCACGGGAAGGAGCGGTGAGCCGCCCGGCGGCGGCGCCCCGCGAACCTGACACCCTGCGCGCGGCCGCGGCCGCACGCGGGCGATCGGGCGCTCGGCCGATCAGGCAGCCTTCTTGAACAGCTTGGTCTTGTCCACCAGATCGACGTGCCGGCGCTTGAAGCAGGTCCACTTGCGGGTCGTCTTGTCGTAGGTGGAGTTGACGAAGCAGTGCCAGTTCTGCTCGTCGACGAAGTTCTTGTCGGTGCGGTAGTAGAAGCCGGGGTAGCGACTCTCCTCGCGGAACTGGATGTGCTTCATGTGCGCTTCGGCGGTGAGGATGCGGTGGTAGTTCTCCCAGGCGCGCAGCAGCTCGTGCAGGTCCTTGGCGCGCATCTTGGCCGCGTCCTCCTTGAGCATCTCGAGCTTCTCCTCGGCCACCCCGAGCATCACGTCGTTGGTGTTGTAGTAGGTGGCCACGCCCGCGACGTATTCATCCATGATCTTCTGCAGCCGGAACTGCGCCATCTTGGGCGTGATGTAGTGCGGGTTGATGTCGATCGCGGTGGTGTAGTCCTTGTGCTGCAGGAAGGTGCGCACCGGCTTGTAGATCTGCTCGGCCAGCGTCGCCGCGTCGGTGTCGAGCTCGGGCTGGTGGCCGGCGTTGTCGAGCGCGAACCTGACCATCGCCTTGGCCGCGATGCGGCCTTCGGCGTGCGACCCGGAGCTGAACTTGTGGCCCGAGGCGCCGACGCCGTCACCCGCGGTGAACAGGCCCTTGACGGTGGTCATCGAGCGGTAGCCCCAGTTCCAGCCGCGCGGCAGGTGCGCCGGCACGCCGTCGAGCTCGCCCTCTTCAGCCGTCGGCGCGCCCAGGTCGGTCGGGCCCGAGACCCAGATGCCGCAGCAGCCCGAGTGCGAGCCCAGCAGGTAGGGCTCGGTGGGCATCAGCTCGCTCATCTTCTTCTCGGGCTCGATGTTCTCGCCGACCCAGATGCCGCACTGGCCGACGCACATGTCGAGGAAGTCTTCCCAGGCCTCGGCCTCGAGGTGCTTGACCTCCTTGGGACTGAGCGATTCGCGCAGCTTGGCCAGCGCGCTGACGGTGTCCATGTAGATGGGCCCGCGGCCTTCCTTCATCTCCTGGAGCATCAGGTGGTTGCGCAGGCACGAGGCCGGCACCGCCGCCTGGCCGTAGGGCGGGTACTGGTCGAGCAGTTCCTTGTTCTTGACCATGTAGTCCTCGCCGTAGGCGTTGACGGCCTTGGCCTTGAACAGCAGGAACCACGCCCCCACCGGCCCGTAGCCGTCCTTGAAGCGCGCCGGCACGAAGCGGTTCTCCATCATCGTCAGCTCGGCGCCGGCCTCGGCCGCCATCGCGTAGGTGCTGCCGGCGTTCCACACCGGGTACCAGGCGCGGCCCGTGCCCTCGCCCACCGAGCGCGGACGGAACAGGTTCACGCAGCCGCCGGCGGCCAGCAGCACGGCCTTGGCCTTGTAGACGTAGATCTTGTGCTCGCGCACCGAGAAGCCCACCGCACCGGCGATGCGCGACGGGTCGTTCTTGTCGTTGACCAGCTTGACGATGAACACCCGCTCCTGGATGCGGTCCAGCCCCAGCGCCTTCTTGGCCGCCTCGGCGACGATCCACTTGTAGGACTCGCCGTTGATCATGATCTGCCACTTGCCCGAGCGCACCGGCTTGCCGCCGTCCTTGAGCGCGGGCAGGCCTTCCTTTTGCGACTCGGCGCCGTCGTGGCGCACGCCGTCGTCGTCGGTCTTCCAGATCGGCAGGCCCCATTCCTCGAACAGGTGCACCGACTCGTCGACGTGGCGGCCGAGGTCGTAGGCGAGGTCGTCGCGCGTGATGCCCATCAGGTCGTTGCTGACCATGCGCGCGTAGTCGGCCGGGTCCTGCTCGGGGCCGATGTAGGTGTTGATCGCCGACAGGCCCTGCGCGACCGCACCCGAGCGGTCCATCGCGGCCTTGTCGACGAGCTTGATCCTGAGATCCTGGCCGGTCTCGGCCTTCACGGCCTCGGCCCAGCGCATCATCTCGAAGGCGGCGCCGCAGCAGGCCATGCCGCCGCCGATCAGCAGGATGTCCAGGTCTTCCTGGACGACTTCGGGGTTCTCGAACGTGCCCATGTTGCTTGCCTATCGGGTCAGGGGTTGGTGCCTTGGATGATCACTTCTTGCGCAGCAGCTCGCCGTCGCGGCCGGCGCGGTAGCCGCCGCTATCGGTGAAGTAGCCCGGCTTGTCGATGTCCGCCAGCCTGGGCATCGCCTTGCCGGCGTAGGGCCGGATCGAGCCTTCCTCCGTCGTGCGCGTGGGGAACTTGAAGCGCTTGAGCGTGCCGTTGCGGAACCGGATCGTCCACATGATCGAGTCGGAGCCGCGCAGCGGCTGCACCGAGCCGCCCAGCGGCACGATGTCGGCGTAGTGGCGCACCTCGATCGCGTTCTGCGGGCAGATCTTCACGCACGAGTAGCACTCCCAGCACTGCTCGGGCTCCTGGTTGAAGGCCTTCATCGGATGCCCGGTCGCCGAGCCGTCCTTGTCGAGCAGCATCAGGTCGTGCGGGCAGATGTACATGCAGGCCGTCTTGTCCTGGCCCTTGCAGCCGTCGCACTTGTCGGTCCGAACGTAGGTGGGCATCGTGGGTCTCCTGGGTCGCGGGGGTTGGCAGGGATCGGGGATCGGGGATCGGGCCGCCGGGCTTCAGCCGGCCTGGGCGTAGTAGGCGCGCAGGATCTGCAGCACCTCGGGGCGGCTGAATTCCGCGGGCACGTCGTGGCCTTCGCTCAGCCACTTGCGCAGTTGCGTGCCGCTGACCTGCAGCCGGTCGGCGTCGCCGTGCGGGCAGGTGCGCGCCGAGGCCATGCCGCCGCAGCGGTAGCACCAGAACGAGAGGTCGATCTTCAGCGGCCGCGTCTGCAGCGCGCCGGCCGGAATCTGGTCGAAGATGCGATGCGCGTCGAAGGGGCCGTACCAGTTGCCGACGCCGGCGTGGTCGCGGCCGACGACCAGGTGCGAGCAGCCGTAGTTCTGGCGAAAGAGCGCGTGCAGCAGCGCCTCGCGCGGGCCGGCGTAGCGCATGTCGAGCGGGTAGCCGGCCTGCACGATCGTCGAGGGCACGAAGTAGTGCTTGGCCAGCGCCGCGATCGCGCGCGTGCGCACCTCGGCCGGGATGTCGCCGGGCTTGAGCGCGCCGAGCAGCGAGTGCACGAGCAGGCCGTCGCAGACCTCGATCGCGATCTTGGCCAGGTACTCGTGCGAGCGGTGCATCGGGTTGCGCGTCTGGAACGCGGCCACGCGCGACCAGCCGCGTTCCTGGAAGAGCGCGCGCGTCTGCCCGGGCGTCATGAACAGCGCGCCGTACTTCTCGGGGAAGCCGCCCTGCGACAGCACCTTCAGCGGCCCGGCCAGGTTGAGCCCGCCCTGCTCGATCACCATCCTGACGCCGGGATGCGCCGCGTCGGTGGTGCGGAACACCGCCGTGCATTCGTGCGCCTTGTCGATCGTGTAGACCTCGGTGACGCGCATCGTCGCCAGCGGCGTGCCGTCGTCGGGGTCGAGCAGCGCGATCTCGCTGCCGGTGCGGATCGCGGCCGCGCGGGCCCCATCGGCCGACAGCGTGATCGGGATCGGCCAGAACAGGCCGCTGGCCAGCCGCATGTCGTCGCACGCGCCGCGCCAGTCGGCGCTCGTCATGAAGCCGTCCAGCGGCGTGAAGCCGCCGATGCCCAGCATCAGGATGTCGCCGCGCTCGCGCGAACTCACGCGCAATCCCGGCAGCGTGGCCGCGCGCCGGCGCTCCTCGGCCAGCGCCTGCCCCGCGAGCAGCAGCGGGCGCAAGGGGCCGCTTCCGTGCGGGTCGACGAGACCGGTCATGGCCGTTGAACCCTCCGCGCCGGGGCAGGCCCGCCTGCGTCGCGCTGCCGCAGGCGCGCCGCGCGCAGGGCGAAACCGGCCTGCCCAATGTGGATCGAAGTTGCAAGCGCCGGGACCGCGGACAGTCATCGACCGGGGTCGCGCGCACCCGCGACGACGAGGCCGATCGTAGGCAAGCACAGGCACGAGGAAAAACGGACAATACGGGTCAGGATGTCCGGAAAAACCGATCAAGCAAGAGATCCGCAGGCGGCGCTGCCGTCAACGCAACAACTGGCCCCGCGGCTGCGCCTGAGCCTGCGCCAGCTCGAGGTCTTCGTCGCCACTGCGCGTGCCGGCTCCACCCGTGCCGCGGCCGACCGTGTGGCGCGCTCGCAGTCGGCCGCGAGTGCGGCGCTGGCCGAACTCGAGGGCGCGCTCGGCGCGCAATTGTTCGACCGCGTCGGGCGGCGCCTGCGCCTCAACGAGAACGGCCGCACGCTGCTGCCCAAGGCGGCGGCGCTGCTGGACCGCGCGATCGAGCTCGAACGGCTGCTGTCCCCCGCCCGGCCGGCGCCCTTGCACCTGGCGGCCAGCCTGACGATCGGCGAGTACCTGCTGCCGGATCTGCTGGCTCGCTGGAACCTGGCCAATCCGGCGCAGCCGGTGCGGCTGATGATCGGCAACACGCGCGAAGTGGTCGAGGCCGTGGCGCGCTTCGACGCCGACGTCGGCTTCATCGAAGGCACGCAGACGCACCCGCGGCTGATCGCGCGACCCTGGCTGACCGACGAGCTGGTGGTGTTCGCCGCCGCCGGTCATCCGCTGGTCGGCCGCCCGGCGAGCCTGCGCGAGCTGCGCGCCGCGACCTGGGCGCTGCGCGAGCCCGGATCGGGCACGCGCGAGGCCGCCGAGCGCTGGCTGCTCGAACGGGTGGGCGCGCTGAACGTCGAGTTCGAGCTCAGCAGCCCCGAAGCGATCAAGCGGCTGGTGGCCGCCGGTGCGGCGCTGGGCTGCCTGGCGCGCGAGGTCGTGGCGCAGGAGCTGGCACAGGGTACGCTGGCCGAGCTGCGAACGAGCCTGCCGCGGGCCACGCGGCGGTTGTCGATGGTGCTGCATCGCGACAAGCACATCGGCCGCGACACCGCCGAATTCATCCAACACTGCAACCAGTTGCACGGTGCGCCACGCGACGAGATGCTGCTGGCCGCGAGGCGCCGCAAGCGGCCCGGATGACGGCACCGCCCGCTCGCCGTGGTGCACGTCCCGGGCGCCGATGCGGCCATCGCCGCGGTCTTCGGGTGGGGGTGCACAATGGGGCCGACGTGAGCCGCGGCGTGCAGCGTGCGCGCCGGTTTCCTTCCTGTCCCCATCCTGCATCGGCGCTCGCCCGCCCCACCCCATCGACCCAGATGTCCGTCATCGAGCTGTCCCCATCGACCCCCAGCGCCATGCCGGCGCCGGCCGTCGGGGCGACGTCGGGGCTGCTGGCCGAGATCACCGCGGGGCTGGCGTCGGGCAACGACCTGCACGAGCTGCTGGCGCGCTTCCTGCAACCGCTGCTGAATCTGGCCGGCGCAGCCGCCGGCGCGGTGCGCGTGCTCGACGATGCCGGCCAGCGCATGCACCTGGTGGCCAGCCAGGGGCTGCCGGCGCCGGTGCTCGAGGCCGAGCGTGCGGTCGACGGCGACTGCGGTGCCTGCGGCGCCGCGCTGCAGGCGCGCCAGCCCGCGTGGGGGCACGACCTGAGCGCCTGCGCAAGGCGCAGCGAGGGTGCCTACTTCGGCAGCGGCTGCCGGCGCATCCTCGCGGTGCCGCTGGCGCATCGCGGGCGCCTGCTCGGCATCTACAACCTGTTCTACGCCGACCTGCACGAGCCCGCGCCGCAGGTGCTGGCGCTGCTCGAGTCGGTGGGCGCCCTGCTCGGACTGGCGCTCGACAACGCCCGGCTCGAGCGCGAGAACCTGCGCACCGCGCTCGCCGACGAGCGCCAGGCGATCGCCGCCGATGTGCACGACTCGATCGGCCAATCGCTCGCCTACGTCAAGATGCGGCTGCCGCTGCTGCAGGACGCGATCCGCGGCTGTGACCAGCGCAGCGCCGAGCGCTACTTCGGCGACGTGCGCGAGGCGGTGCGCGACGCCCACGCCAACCTGCGCGCGCTGCTCACGCACATGCGCGCGCCGATGCATCCGCTGGGGCTGGCGCAAGCGCTGGCGGCCAGCGCCGAGGCCTTCCGTGCGCGCGGCGGCCCGCCGCTCGACGTCGTCCACGCGCTGGCCGGGCTGGCGCTGGCGCCGGCGCAGGAGGAGCAGGTGTACCGCATCGTGCAGGAGGCGCTGGCCAACATCGCGCGCCACGCCGGCGCGCACCACGCCTGGCTGCACGTCGAGCGCGACGGCGACGCGCTCGAGGTTCGCGTCGAAGACGACGGCAGCGGCCTGCCGTCACTGGCCGACGACAGCGACACCCACTACGGCCTGGCGATCATGCGCGATCGCGCCCGCCGGCTCGGCGGCACGCTCGAGGTCGGGCCGCGCCCGGGCGGCGGCACCCGCGTGTGCCTGCACGTGCCGCTGGCGCTGCCGCCGCCCGACGCGGCCGAGGGACGCCCGTGACCGCGCCGCGCCTGGTTCTGGTCGACGACCACTCGCTGTGCCGCACCGGGCTGACCGATCTGCTGCGCCAGCGCGGCGGCATGGACGTGCTGGCCGCGCTCGCCGACCCGGACGAGGTGATCGCCGTGCTGCGCGAGCAGCGCCCCGACCTGCTGGTGCTCGACCTGCGCATGCCGGCCGTCGACGGCCTGACGCTGCTGCAGCGCATCCGCGCCGAGGGCCTGGACACGCCGGTGGTGATCCTGACGATGAGCGACTCCGAGGCCGACCTCGGCGCCGCGCTGCGCGCCGGCGTGCGCGGCTACTTGCTCAAGGACATGGAGCCCGAGGACGTGATCGCCGCGATCGGCAGCGCCGTGCGCGGCAAGCTCGTGGTCGCGCCGGCGATGACCGTCAAGCTCGCCGGGTTGCTGCAAGGCGGCGACGGCAGCCCCGATGCCCGGCGCGGCGCGCTGGCATCGCTGACCGAGCGCGAACGCCAGATCCTCGACCACCTGGCGCGCGGCGAGAGCAACAAGACGATCGCGCGCGCGCTCGACATCAGCCACGACACCGTCAAGCTGCACGTGCGCCACATCCTCGCCAAGCTCAACCTCAGCTCGCGCGTCGAGGCCGCAGTGTTCGCGGTCGAGGCGCGGGTGGCAGGCTCGCGCTGAAGGCGCCGGGGCGATCGGCGGTGCGGCTGCGCCCGATGCCGCCGCACGCACGACTGCTGATGCCGATCAAGGCGGCCACCGGCAAAAGGCGCTAAGAACAGTCCCTCGGGCCCTCGTCCGGGCCCGCAGGAAGGGAGGAAACGATGGACCTCCTGACGATCGCGATCGTGCTGGCCGCTGCCCTCCCGGCGCTGTCGCTGGTGTTCGGCGTGGTGACGATGGCCACCCACCGCCCGGTGGCGCACGGCACTGGGCAACAGTGGATGGTCCGGCGGGTGGCCTTCCAGCTGCTGGCGGTGGCGCTGCTGTTGTTCGCCTGGCTGGCCTCGTAGGCATCGCGGCCGGGGCCGCGCGGGTGCAGCGCGCGCCGGCGCCGAGGGCATCCGCGTCGGCGCATCCGCCATCCGCGGCATCCGGCGCCCGCCGCTGCCGCCAGGCCGGTCAGCGCCGGCGAAGCCGCCCTTGCGCGGCCCGCCTGCGCGCCTGCGCAGGTTGCCCGGGCCCGCCAGGGTTCGGCTCGATCCGCCTGGGGGATCAGTACGACTTCGGCAGCCCGAGCGCCTTCTCGGCGATAAAGCACAGGATCAGCTGCGGGCTGACCGGCGCCAGCCGCGGGATCCACGCCTCGCGCAGGTAGCGCTCGACGTGGTACTCCTTCGCGTAGCCCATGCCGCCGTGGGTCAGGATCGCGTTCTCGCAGGCGCGAAAGCAGGCCTCGCCGGCGAGGTACTTGGCCGCGTTGGCCTCCGCGCCGCAGGGCCGGCCGGCGTCGTACAGGCTCGCCGCCTTGAACACCATCAGGTTCGCCGCCTCGAGCTCGATCCACGAGCGCGCCAGCGGGTGCTGGATCCCTTGGTTCTGGCCGATCGGGCGCTCGAACACGATGCGCTCGTTCGCGTACTGCGCGGCCCGCGCCAGCGCCGCCTTGCCCAGCCCCACCGCCTCGGCGGCGATCAGGATGCGCTCCGGGTTCATGCCGTGCAGGATGTACTCGAAGCCGCGGCCCTCCTCGCCAATGCGGTCGGCCACAGGGATGCGCAGCCCGTCGATGAACACCTGGTTGGAGTCGACCGCCTTGCGGCCCATCTTCTCGATCTCGCGCACCTCGATCTTGCTGCGGTCGAGGTCGGTGTAGAACAGCGACAGGCCGAAGGTGCCCCGCGCCTCCTCCACCGGCGTGGTGCGCGCCAGCAGCAGCATCTTGTTGGCGACCTGCGCGGTCGAGATCCACACCTTCTGGCCGGTCACCACGTAGTGGTCGCCGTCGCGCAGCGCACGCGTCTTGAGCTTGAGCGTGTTCAGCCCGGTATTCGGCTCGGTCACCGCGAAGCAGGCCTTGTCGCGGCCTTCGATCAGCGGCGGCAGCCAGCGCGCCTGCTGCTCGGCGCTGCCGTGCACCACCACCGGGTGCAGGCCGAAGATGTTCATGTGCACCGCCGACGCGCCCGACAGCCCGGCACCGGTGGCCGAGATCGTCTGCATCATCAGCGCCGCCTCGGTGATGCCCAGCCCGGCGCCGCCGAATTCGGCGGGCATCGCGATGCCGAGCCAGCCGGCGTCGGCAAGCGCGCGGTGGAAGTCCGCCGGGAAGCCGCCCTCGCGGTCGCGCGCGAGCCAGTAGTCGGCGTCGAAGGGAGCGCAGGCGCGCGCGATCGCGTCGCGCAGTTGTTCCTGGTCGGGAGTGAAGTCGAAGTTCATGCCTTCTCCTGGCAGACCGTCGCGCCGCTGGCCTGCAGCGCGCGGATGTCGTCGTCGTCATAGCCGAGTTCGCGCAGCACCGCCGCCGAATCCTGGCCGAGCCGCGGCGCCGGCGCCGGGTCGGGGCAGGCGCTGCGCGACCACTGCGTGGGGTTGCCGAGCATGCGCATCGGCCCCTCGCTCGGGTGCTGCACCGGGCGAATGAAGCCCACCGCCTGCAGGTGCGCGTCGGCCAGCAGCTCGTGCGGCGAATTCATCGGCATGTTCGGGATGTCGGCGGCATCGAGCAGCGCCTGCCACTCGCGGGTCGTGCGCGTCTTCATCAGATCGGCGACCCAGGCGTAGACCGCGTCGATGTGCGCGGCGCGGCTGGTCTGGCTGGCAAAGCGGGGGTCGTGGGTGAAGCGCTCGGGCTCGCCGATCGCGGCGCAGAAGGCCTGCCAGTGCTTGTCGTTGTAGATCAGCACGCACAGGTGGCCGTCGCGCGTTGCATACGGGCGCCGGTTCGACGTGAGCAGCCGCGCGTAGCCGGGGTCGCCGATCGGCGGCTCGAAGCTCAGGCCGGCCAGGTGGTCGCCCAGCACGAACTGCACCATCGCCTCGAACATCGGCACCACCACCGCCTGGCCGACGCCCGAGCGCTCGCGCTCGTACAGCGCGGCGGTCACCGCGTAGGCCGCGTGCAGCCCGGTCACGCGGTCGGCCAGCGTCACCGGCGCATAGCAAGGCGCCTCGGCGCCGTACTCGCTCATCAGCCAGGGGATGCCGGCAGCGCCCTGGATCAGGTCGTCGTAGGCCGGCTTGGCGGCGTAGGGCCCGTCCTGGCCGAAACCGCAGCACGACACGTGGATCAGCCGCGGGTTGCGTGCACGCACCGCGTCGGCGTCCAGCCCCAGCCGCGCCAGCGCCTGCGGCCGCACGTTGGTGATCAGCACGTCACAGCGTTCGGCCAGCTTCAGCGCCGCTTCGCGCGCGGCGGGCTGCTTCAGGTCGAGCACCAGGCTGCGCTTGCCCTGGTTGGCCTGCAGGTAGATGTGGCCCATGCCGCGGTTGCGCATCGGGCCCACGTGACGCATCGTGTCGCCTTCGGGCGCTTCGAGCTTGATCACCTCGGCGCCCAGCGCCGCCAGGATCTGCGTGGCGAAGGGGCCGAGCACGACCGAGGTCATGTCCAGCACCCGCACGCCCTTCAAGGGGCCGCTCGGGGCGCTGCCCGTGGTGCCGGTGGGCGGGCTGGCGGGTTTGCCGGAATCGGCCATGTGTCTCCTTGCGCGGCTGGGTGCAGGTACGGCCCCGACTCTAGGCAAGTCGCGATCGCCCGTCCAATTGCCGATTCGGCTCGAGCGATTCGCGGCCCGAATCGCAGCCTCGATCAGTGCGCGCCGGCAGCCAGCACCGAGCGCGCGCCATCGACGAAACACGCCAGCGCCGGCGTCAGCTGCGCCGGGTTCCAGGCCAGCACCGCCGGCGACAGCGCGGCAGCGTCGTCGAGCACGGCAAAGCGCACACCGGGGCCGGCGGCGCGGCGCAGGCTGGCCGGCACCAGCGCCACACCCAGGCCGTTGGCCACCATGCCGATGATCGTCAGCCACTGCCGCGCCGCGTGGCAGGTGCGCGGATGCACCTGCGCACGGCTGAAGATCGCGCTGACGTTGTCGAAGTTGGCCGGCGCCACCTCGCGCGCGAACATCACGAAGCGCTCGTGTGCGAGCCGGGCGACGCCGAGCACCGGCTCGCCGGCCAGCGCATGGTGTTCCGGCAGGCAGACCACGAAGGGGTCGGGCGCCAGCGCCAACCAATCCAGCGGCGGCGGTGCGCAGGCTGCGTTGAAGCACCCCGCGTGCAGCTCGCCGCGCAGCAACTGCTCGACTTGCTCGGAGCTGGCCACTTCACGCAGCGCGACCTCGTGGCCGGGCATGGCCGCGGCAAAGGCGCGCACCACGGCCGGCAGCTCGCGGTACAGCAGCGAGCCGGTCACACCCACGCCGAGCCGGCCGATCCGGCCGCTGGCCGCCGCGCGCGCGGTGTCCTTGGATCGCGCCACGCGCTCCAGGATCACGCGAACGTCGCCGAGGAACGCGGCGCCGGCCGCGGTCAGCCTCACCTGCTTGCTGTCGCGCACGAACAGCTGCACCGCCAGCTCTTCCTCGAGCGCCTTGATCGCCGAACTCAGCGGCGGCTGGGTGATCGCCAGGCGGTCGGCGGCGCGGCCGAAATGCAGCTCCTCGGCCAGGACTGCAAAGTAGCGCAGGTAGTGGAACTTCATGCCGGCCCCGCATCGCGGGCCGGCCGGGCCGCCTGGACGCGGCGCGCTGCCTTCAGCCCTGAGGCCGAATCACCCGATCGGGCGATTCGCCGTACGGCGGACTGTAGATCACGAGCAGCTTGACCGGCTCGTCGCTGGTGACGCGGAACACGTGCATCTGCTCGGCCGGGAAGAAGCACATGTCGCCCGGCACCATGTCGAAGGCTTCACCGGCCACCTCGACATGCGCGGTGCCGGCCAGCAGGTAGCAGGCCTGCTCGAGCCCCGGATGCGCGTGCGGCAGCGCCTGGCCGCCGCGCTCGAGCGTGCCGAGCAGCACCTCCATGTGGCGCGCGCCGACGTTGTCGGGGCCGATCAGCCGCTGGTTGCTCGTGCCGGTGTGGTTGGCCGGGTGGAAGCTCGGCACGGCGGCGCTGCGCACCAGGTAGCGGGGAGACGTGTTCATCTTCGTTCCTTGCGTCGGGTGCCGCCGGGTTCACTGCGCCGGGATGCCGGCCTGCTGGATCAGCGAAGTCCAGTGGGCGAGCTGGTCGGCCACGTACTTGGCGAATGCCTCGGGGGTCTTGGTCGGCGAGACCTCGAAGCCGATCTGCGCCAGGTGCTCCTGCACGGCCTTGTCGGCCAGCACCACCTGCAGCTCGGCGTTGAGCTTGTCGACCACCGCGCGCGGCGTGCCGGCCGGCGCGAAGATGCCGTTCCACGAGGTCAGGTCGAAGCCCTTGACCGTCTTGCCGATCGGCGGCACGCCCGGCAGCAGCTTGGTACCGTCGGCGTTGGTGGTGGCCAGCGTGCGCACCTTGCCGGCCTGGATCATCGCCATGCCCGAGCCGAGATCGACCACATAGACGTCGAGCGTGCCGCCGATCAGCTCGGTCAGCGCCTGCGGGCTGGACTTGTAGGGCACGCCGACCATGTTGATGCCGGCGATGCGCTTGATCGTCTCGGACGCGACCAGCGAGGTGCTGTTGGGCGTGCCGTACGACAACTTCCCCGGGTGGGCGCGGGCGTAGTCGATCAGTTCGGGCAGCGTCTTCACCGGCAGCGCCGGGTTGACGACCAGCGCAAAGGGAAGCTCGCCGACACGCGCGATCGGCGTGAAGCTCTTGATCGGGTCGTAGCGCAGCGTCTTGAACAGCGACGGGTTGGCCGAATGCGTGGTGTTGGTCGTCATCAGCAGCGTGTAGCCGTCGGGCTTGGCAGCGGCGACGTACTGCGCTGCGAGCTGGCCGCTGGCGCCGGCCCGGTTGTCGACCAGCACCTGCTGGCCGAGCCGTTCGGTCAGGCCCTTGGCCACCACCCGTGCCACCGCGTCGGTGCCGCTGCCGGCGGCAAAGGGCACGACGAGGGTGATCGGGCCGGTCGGGAAGGTCTGCGCCTGGGCGGCGGCCGTGAACAGGCCGATGGCGGCTAACAACAGTGCGGGCAGCTTGATCAAGGGTGTCTCCAGGTTCTACGGCGGCAAGGCGGCCATTGTCGGCCGCAGCGCACGCGCGCGCCAATTCGCAATTCGGCTTCGTCGATTCGGCTCGCGTATCGATCGCGCGCGGCATCCGCCGCGGGCCCGAGCCGCGGACAGCACCGGCGCCGGCAGGCTCAGAGGCCGAGGGGCTTTCGGCCGTGCCCGAAAGGCGCGCCGGAACGCGTCGGATCCACGCGCAAAGCGCAGCCACAGCTCGGGCTATGGCGAGCATTTGCAACGACGAGCCGGCGTGCTCCGGCGCGCAAGGCGGGCATGGGCGAAAGCCTCTCGGCCTCTCAGTGTTCGCCCTTGGTGCGCAACAGCCCTGCGAGCCGGTTGCCCTGCTTCTGCGGCCCGCCGACCGGGAACAACTCGTGCAGCGCGTGGTTGCTGCCCGCCTGCGCGCCCCAGACGGTGCTGAAGTGGCGGATCATCACGCGCACCTGCGCCTGCACGCCGTGCGTGTGGAAGTGCTCGCGCAGGAAGCGGATCAGCTCCCAGTGGCGCGGGGTCAGCTCCAGCCCTTCGGCCCTTGCCTGGGCCTGCGCGAACTCTTCCGACCAATCGTCCAGGTTGACCAGGTAGCCCTCGGTGTCGGTCGGGATCTGCCGATCCCCGACCTGCAGCAGGCGCTGCGGCTGCGGCCCCTGCCTGCGCTCGCCGTCCTTCATGCGCGCAGCTCCTGTGCCCGATGCCCGTCGTGCCGGTACGCGCCGCGCGCGTGCACGCTGCGCACGAAGCGCACGAAGCGCGCCGCCCAGGCCGTGCCGCCGGCGCTGCGCAGATGGCTGTAGCTCGCGAGCAGGTTGTGCACGACCAGCCCGTCGTTGACGCCGTCGATGCCGTGGCCGCGCTGCACGCGCCAGGCAAAGCGCACGGCGGGGTCCAGGTTCTCCAGGCTCGAGTGGTGGAACTCGTGCCCGCGCACGACGCGGTCGCTGCCGCCCGGCCAGGGCATCGCCGCCGTTTCGCGCAGGTGCACGTAGCCGCGGCCGACGGCGCGCGGCTGCATCACCGCGTCGCCCGGGATCGCGCCGACCATCTGCGCACGCCGTCCCCGCCAGGTGATCGAGCGCGCCAGGTACATCAGGCCGCCGCATTCGGCGTAGGCCGGCAGTCCGCCGACGATCGCCTCGAGGATCGAGGCGCGCATCGGGGCGTTGGCTTCGAGCGCATCGAGGCAGCTCTCGGGGAAGCCGCCGCCGATGACGAGCGCGTCGACCGACGGCAGCGCGCGATCGCCGAGCGTGTCGAAGAACACCAGCTCGGCGCCGGCTGCGCGCAGCGCGGCCAGGTCGTCCGGATAGTAGAAGCCGAAGGCGCGGTCGCGCGCGATGCCGACGCGCAGCACGCTGCGCCGGCCTTGGCGCCGCGGCGGCGGCAGCTCGATCGGCGGCGCCGCCGCGGCCAGCGCGCGCACCCGCGCCAGATCGACCTGCGCGCCGACGATGCGGCCGATCGCCGCGACCCGCTCGCCGGCGTCGCCGACTTCGGCGCAGGGCACCAGCCCGAGATGGCGCTCGACCATCGCCAGCCGCGGGTCCTCGGCCACCGCGCCGACCACCGGCAGGTCGGTGTAGCGCTCGATCACCGCGCGCAGCCGCGCCTCGTGCCGGCTGCCGCCGACGCGGTTGAGCACCACCCCGGCGATGCGGATGCCGCGGTCGAAGGCCTGGTAGCCGAGCAGCAGCGGCGCGACGCCGCGGGTCGTGCCGCGCGCGTCGAGCACCAGCAGCACCGGCAGCTGCAGCTGGCGCGCAACCGCCGCGTTGCAGTCGCGCCCGTCGAGCGACATGCCGTCGTACAGCCCGAGGTTGCCCTCCACCAACGCCAGTTCGGCCCCGCGCGCGCCGTCGGCGAAGCAGCGCCGCAGCGCGGCCGGCGTCATCAGGTACGGGTCGAGGTTGTGGCATGCCCGGCCGGTGGCCTGCGCCAGCCACATCGGGTCGATGTAGTCGGGCCCCTTCTTGAACGGCGCCACCACGGTGCCGCGCTGCGTCAGCGCCGCGGCCAGGCCCAGGCTCAGCGTGGTCTTGCCCGACGAGCGGTGGCTGGCGGCAATCAGCATCCGGTCCATGTCAATGCACCTCCGCCAGGTCGTCCTGGGGCATGAAGTCGAGCACGCGCACGCCGACCACGGTCAACAGGAAGGCCGCACCCACGCCGCCGATGCCGAGCAGCCACTCGGGCCACGCGGGCGCGTAGGCCGCGACCGCGCCGTCGGCGAAGCTGCTCGACACCTGCCGGCCGGGGAAGATGTCGAGCGGAAAGGCCTGGCCGCCGACGATGAACACGTACAGCCAGGCGAAGGCGCCGAGCACCACCAGCGCCGCGGCCGCCGTCGCCGCGCGCGCGCCGCCCAGCCGCGGGTGCAGCAGCAGCACCAGCGGCAGCAGCGAACCCAGCCCCACGTAGCCGCCCCAGAACAGCAGCGCGAAGCTGCCGCCCCCGCCCTGCCCCAGCAGCACGAAGGCCTGGAACGCCTGCTGCTTCGCGAAGTAGCTGCCGGTCAGGTGCTGCACCGCCACCAGGAACAGCGACGCCGCGACGAAGATGCCCAGCAGCCGCGCCAGCCGCCGCCCGATCGCGGGATCGAGCGTGCGCCGGCTCCACCCGTACAGCGCCGCCTGCACGACCAGGAACACCGCCATCCCCCAGCTGAATGACATCACGATGAACAGCGGCGGCAGCAGCGCCGAGCCCCAGGCCTGGCGCGCCACCAGGAACGCGAAGATCGAGCCGGTGCCGGCGGTCAGCACGAAGCGCCAGACCAGCACCGCGATGCCGGCCGGCCGCGACCAGGCGTTGAAGCGGCGCTCGAACATCGTCCACAGGTACAGCGCGACCACCGCCGCCAGGCCGCCATACAGCAGCACGTTCCACGCGAACATCGAGCGGAAGTTGTAGTTCGTCGCCGCGACGATCACGCGCTCGGGCCGGCCGAGGTCGAGCATCAGCACCATCAGCCCGCCCGCGAGCATCGCCATCGACAGCAGGCCCGCGAGCCGCCCGCGCGCCTTGTACGCCGCCTGGCCGAACACCGAGCCGACCGACGCGACGTTGAGCACGCCCGAGGCCGCCACGATCAGGAAGATCGCGAACACGTGCGGCAGGCCCCACGCCACCTGGTTGTCCATGCCGGTGACGACGTGGCCGCGCTCTTCCATCACGTGCGCCGCGCCCAGCCCCAGCGCGGTGACCGCGGTGCCGAAGGCGGCCAGCGCCCAGAAGGCGCGGGCGTCGGCGTCGGGGCGTTCGTCCATCGTTCAGATCCCCTGGTAGCGCACGCCGGGGTCCAGCTTCAGGTCGGCGCGCAACGCGCTCGCGCCGATCTCGCGCACGCGCCGGGCGATGTCGCTGCCCGGGTCGTTCAGGTCGCCGAACACGATCGCGTGGCGGCCCGCCCGCGCGCAGGCCTCGGCGCAGGCGGTGATGCGTTCGCCGCGGTCGATGCGCTGCACGCACAGCGTGCAGCTCTCGACGCAGCCCTTGCCGCGCGGCACCTCGGGCTTCTGGCCGGTGAGCGGCTCGTGCACGAAGGAGCGCGCCTTGTACGGGCAGGCCATCATGCAGTAGCGGCAGCCGATGCAGCGGTGGCGGTCGACCAGCACGATGCCGTCGGCGCGCTTGAACGAGGCGCCGGTCGGGCACACGTCGACGCAAGGCGGCTCGGCGCAGTGCTGGCACATCACCGGCAGCTGCGCCGCGCGGCTGGTCTTCGATTCCTTGACCTGCACGATCCGGATCCACTGCGCCGAGGTGCGCGTGGGCGTCGGGTCGAGGCCGTTCTCGGCGTTGCAGGCCTGCACGCAGGCGTCGCAGCCGGGTGCGCAGCGGTTCGCGTCGATCAGCAGGCCCCAGCGCACGGCCGGGTTCGCGCCGGCCGGCGCCGTGGTCGAAGCCACCGCCACCTCGACCAGCCGGATGCCGGGCGCGAGCATCACGCCGCCCAGCGCCGCGGCGGCCGCGCCGAGGAAGCCGCGGCGGCTCATTTTCCCGCACTCCCCTGGGCGAGCCTCGCCGGCTTCGGCGTGTGGCATTCGAAGCAGTCGATCTTCACCGCCGCGTACTGGTGGCAGCTCGAGCAGAAGTCGCCGGGCGCGGCCGCGACGCTGCCGGTGGCCGGGCTGGCGTGGCAGTCGACGCAGCCCTGCAGGCTGTGCTTCGCGCCGCGGATGCCGCCGTGCACCGTCTCGTCGCGCTGGTGCTTCAGGAAGGTCATGTGCTGCCGGCGCATCACCTCGGGCGGCTCCACGCATTGCGTGCCCGGCCTGGCCTTGACGATCGCCGGCAGCGGCGTGCGGCCGCGATCGTCGGCCGCACCGGCCGCAGCCGCCGCGAGCGCAACGAGTGCAACCGCCAGCCCGCGCATCGTCACTCGCCCAAGCCCATCTGGATGTAGCCGGTGGGGCACACGTCATGGCAGATGTGGCAGCCGATGCACTTGGTGTAGTCGGTGTCGACGTAGCGGCCGGTGGTCGATTGCGATTTCTTCACCTTGAACACCGCCGTCTGCGGGCAGTAGACGACGCAGTTGTCGCACTCGAAGCACAGGCCGCAGCTCATGCAGCGCTTCGCCTCGGCCTGCGCCTGGGCCTCGAGCAGCGGCAGCATGCGCTCCTCGAAGTTGTCCAGCGCCTGCTCGGCGTTGAGCGTGACGACCCGGCGCCGGTTGCGCGCCACGAAGGGGAAGTGGCCGAGGAACAGCTCGTCGTGCGGGATCACGTAGCGGTCGGAGCGGTTCTCGAAGTTGTGGATCGCGCCCGGGCTCGCGTCGGTCCCGCGCAGCGGCTCGGTGAGCTTCGGCACCTTCTGGCCCTTCTCGGCCAGCTTGCGCATCAGGTCGAAGCTGTGCACGTCGATCTTGGGCCGCTTGTCGAGCGCCTCGCCCTGCAGGAAGCGGTCGATGCCGTCGGCGGCGATCGCGCCGTGGCCGATCGCGGTGGTCAGCAGGTGCGGCCGGATCACGTCGCCGCCGGCGAACAGCCCCGGCTGCCCCGCGACCTGGTAGTTGCGGTCGGCGGCGATCGCGCCCTTGCCGCCGTCCAGGCTCTCCAACCCGGTGAAGTCGACCGCCTGGCCGATCGCCGAGACGATCAGGTCGGCCTCGATGTCCTCTTCGGTGCCGGCGATCATCTTGACCTCGAGCCGGCCGCCGGTGATCTTGGCCTCGCAGCGCGCGACGCGCAGCGCGGTCGCGCGGCCGTCGGCGGCGCGCACCACCGCCACCGGCGCGAAGCCGCCGCGGATCGCGATGCCTTCGGCCAGCGCGTGCTCGACCTCGTGGCGGCTGGCCTGCATCTTGTCGATCGCGAAGATCGAGGTCAGCGTCACCTCGGCACCCTGGCGCCTGGACAGCAGCGCGGCGTCGTGCGCGGCGAATCCGGCCGAGCCGGCAATGGCGTGCTCCGGCCGGTCGGATTCGTGCGCCTGCTCGATGTGGCCGAGGCGCCGCGCCACGGTGGCGACGTCGATCGACGTGTCGCCGCCGCCGACCACGACGACGCGCTTGCCCACGTGGCGCATGCGGCCGTCGTTGAAGGCCTTCAGGAAGGCGGTCGCGGTCACCACGTTGGGCGCGTCGCTGCCTTCCACCGGCAGCGGCCGGCCGCTCTGCGCGCCCAGCCCGAGGAACACCGCGTCGAACTGCGACTTCAGCTCGTCGAGCGTCACGTCGGTGCCGATGCGGCAGTTCATGCGCGCGGCCACGCCGAGGTCGAGGATGCGCCGGATCTCGGCGTCGAGCACCGGGCGCGGCGTGCGGAAGCCCGGGATGCCGTAGCGCATCATGCCGCCGAGCTCGGCGCGCTCGTCGAAGATCTTCACGTCGTGGCCCTTGCGCGCCAGCTGGTACGCCGCCGACAGCCCCGCCGGGCCGCCGCCGATCACCGCCACCGACCGGCCGCTGCGCTGCGCGGGCGCCGGGAACTTCAGCCCATGCTCGATCGCCCATTCGCCGAGGAAATGCTCGACCGAGTTGATGCCGACGAAGTCCTCGACCTGGTTGCGGTTGCAGCCGCTCTCGCACGGCGCCGGGCACACCCGGCCCATCACCGACGGGAACGGGTTGGCCTCGGTCAGCCGCCGCCACGCGTACTCCTGCCATGGCATGCCGACGGGCGGCTTCTCGATGCCGCGCGCGATGTTCAGGTAGCCGCGGATGTCCTCGCCCGACGGGCACGAGGCCTGGCACGGCGGCGAGCTCTGCACGTAGGTCGGGCACTTGTGCGAGTGGTCGGCATCGAAGATCTGCTGCTGCCAGTTGCGCACGCGGTGGTCGCCGTCCTTGAAGCGGCGAAAGGTCAGCGCCTGGACTTCGGGAGGGGTGGGGACGCTGGACATCGCGGTCTCCTTCGGGTCAATGGCTGCCGCCGATCCGGATCGCCTTGCTCACGAGCTGGTGCACGCCGCCGACCATGCCCATGTCGAAGCCGTAGTACGGCAGCACCTTGCTGAACTGCGCCTTGCAGATCGCGCAGATCGTGGCCATGAAGTTCACGCCGTGCGCATCGACGACGGCCTTGAGCGCCTCCATGCGCGGCAGCGCGCCCTTGACGCGCAGCTCCATCAGGTCGTCGGTGAGCAGCCCGCCGCCGCCGCCGCAGCAGAAGGTGGCTTCGCGGGTGGTGCCCGGCGCCATGTCGTGGAAGCGGTTGGCGACCGCCTTGATGATCTCGCGCGGGATCGTGAACTGCCCGCCCGGAAAGTCGCCCATGCGCGACGCGCGCGCGACGTTGCACGAGTCGTGGAAGGTGATCACGCGGTCGTCGTTGCGGTCCTTGTCGAACGCGAGCGCACCGCGCCGGATCAGGTCCCAGGTGAACTCGCAGATGTGCATCGGCTGCTTGTGGCGGCCGTCGAGCTGGCTTTGCAGCTGCACCGCGAACGGATCCTTCGCGCCGGCGCCGATGCCGACCAGCGTGTTCCAGAAGCTGTAGGCCACGCGCCACGCGTGGCCGCACTCGCCGACCACGATGCGCTTGACGCCCAGCTCGAGCGCCGCTTCGCGGATGCGCAGCGCTATTGCGCGCAACTGTTCGTAGTTGCCGATGAACAGGCCGAAGTTGCCCGCCTCGCTGGCCTTGCTCGACAGCGTCCAGCTGATGCCCGCGGCGTGGAACACCTTGGCGTAGCCGATCAGGCTCTCGACATGCGGCTCGCTGAAGAAATCGGCGCTGGGCGTGACCAGCAGCACCTCGGCGCCGGCCGCATCCAGCGGGAAGCGCACGTCGACGCCGGTCTCGTCCCGGGTGTCCTCCTCCAGCCCCAGCAGCGTGTCCTCGAGCGCCGGCCCGGGGATGCCGAGGTTGTTGCCGATGCGATGGACCTTGCCGATGATCTCGTTCGCGTACTTTTGCCCCAGCCCGACCGAATCCATGATCTCGCGCGCGGCCATCGTGATCTCGGCGGTGTCGATGCCGTAGGGGCAGAACACGCTGCAGCGCCGGCACTCGCTGCACTGGTGGAAGTAGCTCCACCACTGGTCGAGCAGTTCCTTGCTGAAGTCGACCGCGCCGACGAGCTTCGGGAAGAACCGGCCGGCGAAGGTGAAGTGGCGGCGGTACACGCCGCGCATCAGGTCCTGGCGCGCCACCGGCATGTTCTTCGGGTCGCCGGTGCCGAGGTAGTAGTGGCACTTGTCGCTGCACGCGCCGCAGTGCACGCAGGCGTCGAGGTACACGCGCAACGAACGGTACTTGCCGAGCAGCTCGCCCATCCTGGCGACGGCGCGCTGCTCCCAGCCTTCGGTCAGTTCGCCCGGGAAGCCGATCGCCTCCTGGATCTTGGGCGACGCGACGAAGGGCTTGCTGTGCGCCATCGCCCCTTCGGCGACCAGCGGGATCACCGGATAGGGCTTCAGCGCCGGGGTGTCGAACTTGGCGGCGGCCATCGTCACCAACTCCGCCGGATCGACCGGACGCGCCGCCTTTCGAAACCGCTGCCCTCGACTTCGGGCAGCCGCGGCGCCGCCGCAGCGGCCCCCCGAACGCCGGCGGCACCGTCCGACCGATCGGCCGGACGGGCCCGGCGCCCGCCGTTCAGCCCCTGCGATTCGAAGCCCGCCCGCATCGCCGTCACCTGCGCTCGTCCAGGGCCGCCGCCCACGCGGCCAGGTGGCGCGCTTCGCGCGGATCGTCCACCTGATTGCGCGTCGGGCTGAAGAACAGCCCCGGCGCGTGCAGCAGCTTGCTGATCGGGAACACGATCATCAGCAGCGCCACCAGCGCCAGGTGCAGCAGCAGCAGCGGCTGCGCCGGCAGCGGCTGGATCTCCAGGCGCATCAGCCCGAGCATGAAGGCCTTGACGGCGACGATGTCGGTGTGCGCGACGAAGCGCATCAGCAGGCCGGACGCGCCGATCGCCAGCAGCAGCGCCAGGTGCAGGTGGTCCGACGGCGTCGAGATCCAGCGCACGCGGTCGACCAGGAAGCGCCTTGCCCACAGCCCCGCCAGGCCGGCGACCATCGCGAAGCCGGCATAGGTGCCGAAGGGCTGCACCCACACGATCGGCGCCCACACCGGCTGCTGGAAGTAGCGCAGGTGGCGCAGCAGCACCAGCAGCAGCGCGGCATGGAACATCCAGCCGAACAGCCAGGTCCACTTGCTGGACTTGAACAGACTCTCGAAGAACACCGCCTCGCGTGCGAGCCGCAGCGCGACGCCGCCGGCACTGGTGGGCGCCGGCGTGGTCGGGATCTTCAGCGGCGCGGGCGTGCGCGCGTAGCCCGCGATCTTGAGCGCCAGCCCGCCGGCGCAGACCGCGGCCGCGGCGTAGAACAGCACGGCGTAGACGAGCGACAGCGTCGACATCGCCACGCGCCGCTTCAGCCGCCCAGCCGCAGCCGCTCGGTTGCAGCCGCTCAGACGCAGCCGGTCGGCTTGGGCAGCCCGGCGATCTTGCACGCCTGCTTCGCGGGGCCGTAGGGGAACAGTTCGTACAGGTACTTGCTGTTGCCCTTGTCGGGGCCGAGCTGCTTGCCGATCGCCTTGGTCAGCACGCGCACGGCGGGCGCGATCTGGTACTCGTCGTAGTACTCGCGCAGGAAGTTCACGACTTCCCAGTGGTTGGTGCTCATGTCGACGTATTCCTGCTTGGCGATCGCGTTGGCGACGTCCTCGTTCCAGTCGGCGAGGTTGACGAGGTAGCCCTCCTCGTCGGTCTCGTAGGTGGTGCCGTTGACTTCGATGCTCATCGGGCGCTCTCCTTCCTTCAGATCCACGATTGGTTGCTCGGGTGCGCGGCCACCAGCTCGACGAAGCCGTCGTAGCCGACCAGGCCGACGCCGTCGATCAGCCGGCCCGACATGCCGCGCGCGTCGGCGTCGGGCTTCAGCACGTGCACGCGCAGCCGCTTCACGGCGTCGGCCAGCCCGCAGGCCGGGGCCAGCGCCGCGGTCGCGGCGTAGACCGCGTCCTCGATCAGCAGCAGCGCGGCACCGTCCTGCGCGAAGCGCAGGCAGCTGGCGAGCGCGGTGGCCTGCGCCGGCGACTTGTTGACGATGTGCAGCATGTGGATGGCTACCCCCGGTTCGCCGCACACGGCGAGCCGCCCCCCGAGGGGGCCTCGCCCGGCTTCGGGCGGCCGGGCGCCGGGCTCGCGGTGGTCGGGCTTGGTCGATTCATGGCTTCAGAAGCTCAGCACGACGTCCTGCGCGGCCATCAGCTCGGCCATCTGCGCGGTCGACAGCCACTCGACGTCGACGATCAGGTCGTCCTCGCCCAGCCCGCGCGCCGCCATCGACTCGCGCTCGACGTACAGCTTCTCGACGTCGTAGCCGTCGAGCGCGCGGTAGGTCTTGCTGTGGTTCTTGATGCCGGTGCCGGCGGTGTCCTGGCCCTTGACCAGCTCGTACACGCCGTCGTCGACGAACACCAGGCTCACGTCCTGGTCGAAGGTGGCGGCGATCAGCACCACCTCCAGGCTCTCGAGCGCATGGATCGTGCCGTAGGGCGCCTTGCGGTTGACGAACATGAACTTCTTCATCGGGCCTCCCGCCGGGCCGCGTCGAGGTCCGCTTCGTGGGCTGCCTCGAGGCTCGCCCCGGGCGACAGCCCTGCCCCCACGGGGGGCAGCGGACACAGTGAGCGTGGGTGTCGCATGGCCTGCCTGTGCGTCAGCCGCCGAAGGTCACGGTGCGGTCGGCCTTGATGCCGGCGTCGATCAGCTGGCCCAGCCCGCTGATGCGGAAGCCCGGCGCCAGCACCTCGTCCTTGATGCCGCGGCGCAGCGCGGCGGCGACGCACACGACGAGGTCGACGCCGTGCTCTTCCTTCAGCCGGCTCCAGCGGTTGACGATGTGGCGGTCGTCCTGCGGCGGCTCGGTCAGCCGCGACGCGTGGTAGACCCCGTCGTGATAGAAGAACACGCGCATCACCTCGTGCCCGGCGCGGATCGCGGCGGCGGCGAAGTTCCACGCGGTGTCGCCCGCCTGGTGGGTGTACGGCCCTTCCGAGACCATCAGCGCGAACTTCATCGCCGGCCTGCGTCAGAAGCGGATGTGGGTCGACGCGTTCAGGCTGGCGCGCGAGCCGCGCCAGTCGTCGATCAGGTACTTGGTGAACGGCAGTTCGCATTTCTCGAAGAAGCGCGGCCAGCCGATGCGCTCGATCCAGTCGGCCATGCGCTCCCACGAGCGCGCGTCGTCCTTGTAGGTGTGCAGGATCTTCTTGACGATCGCCGACACCTCGGGCCAGCGCGGCGGGTTGTTGGGCAGCCCGGCGGCGACCATCTTCATGAAGGTCGGCTTGCCGCGCGCGTTGCTGTTCTTGCCGCCGACCCAGATTGCGAACTTGCTGTGCTCGGGGTCGTTGATCTGCATCGGCGGGCACGGCGGGTAGCAGGCGCCGCAGCAGATGCACTTCTTCTCGTCCACCTCGAGCGAGGGCTTGCCGTTGACCAGCGCCGGCCGGATCGCCGCCACCGGGCAGCGCGCCACCACCGCCGGGCGCTCGCAGACGTTGGCGACCAGGTCGTGGTTGATCTTCGGCGGCTTGGTGTGCTGGATGATGATCGCGATGTCGGCCTGGCCGCCGCAGTTGATCTCGCAGCAGCTGGTCGACAGCCGCACCCGGTTGGGCATCTGCTCGTGCGTGAACTCCTCGTACAGCTCGTCCATCAGCGCCTTGACGGCGCCGGAGGCGTCGGTCGCCGGGATGTCGCAGTGCAGCCAGCCCTGGGTGTGCGCGATCGACGACACCGAATTGCCGGTGCCGCCGACCGGGAAGCCGCCAGCGGCCAGCGCGTCGATCAACGGCGCGACCTTGGCCTCGTCGGCGACCATGAACTCGATGTTCGAGCGGATCGTGAAGCGCACATGGCCGTCGGCGTAGGTGTCGGCGATGTCGCACAGCTTGCGGATCGTCCACACGTCCATCTGCCGCTGCGTGCCGGCGCGCACCGTCCAGACCTCGTCGCCGCTGTGCGCCACGTGGTGCAGCACGCCGGGGCGCGGGCGGTCGTGCCGCTTCCAGTTGCCGTAGTTCTTCAGCAGCGTCGGGTGCAGGAACGGCTTGTTGTCAGGCGCGCCGCTCTCGATCGGTTGTCGCATCGCCATCGTCGTCGCTCCTGGTTCAGCCGGCCGCCTTGCGCGCCTCGATCTTCGCGACCTCGTCGTCCCAGCCGTCGGTGCGCACGTACGGGTTGGTGCGCGGCGTCGCGACCATGTTCGGGTCGATCTCGATGCCCACGCCTTCGAGGAAGTTCACCAGGCCGATGCGCTCGATCATCTCGCCGGTGCGCTCGTGCTCGAGCGCGTTCTCGGCGAAGAAGTCGATCACGCGCCGGCCCAGGTCGACCAGCTGCGCGAAGTCCTCGTCAGTCTTCAACCGCATGAAGGGCACGGCCACGGTGCCCATCAGGTCGCCGATCTTGAGCGTGCGCTTGCCGCCGATCAGGATCGTCGCGCCGGTGTCGGCGCCGTGCGCGAGCGCGCCGGTCATCACGTTGATGCAGTGCATGCAGCGCACGCAGTCCTTGTTGTCGATCTCGAGCGCGTGCGTGTCGCTGACCTTTACCGTCGTCAGGTGCGCGGCGCCGTCGCCGCCGCGCAGATCCTTGACCTCCTTCAGCCGGATCGCCTTGGTCGGGCAGCGCACGACCACGTCGTTGACCAGCTCGTTCATGCCGTGCTTGGCGAACCACTTGCGCGCGAGGTCCTCGTCGGCGCGCATGTTGTCGCGCCAGGTGCCGATCACCGCCATGTCGGCGCGCTGGATCGAGTTCATGCAGTCGTTGGCGCAGCCGCTGAACTTGAACTTGAACTTGTAGGGCAGCGCCGGGCGGTGGATGTCGTCGGTGAAGGTGTTGATCACCGTATGGTGCGCGCGCGCCTCGTCGTAGCAGCTCTGCTCGCAGCGCGCGGCGCCGACGCAGCTCATCGCGGTGCGCACCGCCGGGCCGGCGCCGCCGAGGTCGAAGCCCAGCTCGTTGATTTCGTCGAAGGCGGCCTGCACGTCGGCCGTCTTCGCGCCCTGGAACATGATGTCGCCGCTCTGGCCGTGGAAGGCGATCAGCCCGGTGCCGTGCCGCTCCCAGATGTCGCACATCTTGCGCAGCACGTCGGTGGTGTAGTGCATGCCCGGCGGCGGCTGCACGCGCAACGTGTGCAGTTCGGCGGCGTCGGGGTACACCGGGGTGCCGTCGTCGTTCTTCAGCTCGGTGAAGCGCGGGATCACGCCGCCGCCGTAGCCGTAGACGCCGACGGTGCCGCCCTTCCAGTAGCCCTTCTTCGTGCGGTACGAGGTCTCGAGCGTGCCGAGCAGGTCGACCACGTAGTCCTTGTCCTGCGCGAGCCGCTTGAGCCCGGTGACGAAGCTGGGCCAGGGGCCGGTCTCCAGCTCGTCGAGCAACGGCGTCGGGTGCATCGGCTTGGTCATGCGGCATGCCTCCTGATACGGCCTTCGAGCGCCCCGAGCCCGGGGCCGTGCCCCGCGCCCCGGCGAGGCTGCGGGAGCTCGGCAGCGGCCAGGGGTGCCGTCAGGCGTGGCGAATCGTCGTCCGATCACCTGCCGGCGCCTATCACCCGCGTTGGTAAACCGGATACCCCCTTTGGGCTATGCAGCCGCCACCCGTGCCGGGTATGGACGCTGCCGGCGTGGGCCGCGCTCAATACGGTTGATCCCATGACCCGCATGACTGCCCTGGCCAAGCTGCGCGCCCCGCTGGGCGGGCAGGAGATCGAGCTGCAGCAGATCGAGTTCGACGGCGGCGGCATGCCGCTGCTGCGCACCCGCATCCGCGAAGGCCGCCGCTTCACCATCTTCGACATCGACCCGGTGACGGCCGAAGCCTGGGCGCAGGCGATGCTCGACTGGGCGGCCGCGCAGCGGCGCAGCACATGAGGCGGCCCGTAACCCGACCGTCTGCGGCAGGATCCGGTCTGTCGATGTTGCCTTTGGGCCCGAAGCGGCCGCAGGCCGCTTCGGGCCTGGCGGCCCTTTTGCACCGCTCCCCCGAGCCCCCTCCGAGAGGGGGCTCCAGTTCGATTGACGAGTCGGCCTGCCGGCCGACGGACCGTGGTGTCTCCCTCGCGCCAGCTGCACGCTGGAGGCCTGCGCCGGCCGCAAGGCCGGC